>Ga0079995_1059989_pt1 | contig 441380 bp, 405 predicted proteins | sample FaiFalFF_MnMetaG_2_FD_69198 | JGI IMG/M metagenome (GOLD analysis project Ga0079995, IMG submission 69198) | Freshwater microbial communities from Yellowstone National Park, Wyoming, USA - Fairy Falls C (FF_Mn_C) (SPADES assembly) (version 4) | ecosystem: Environmental > Aquatic > Freshwater >... | reverse complement strand
GGACAAGCGCAGTCGCGACGAGTTCCCAATCGAAGTGCCGCAGATTGGCTCGCCGCTCGTGACCACGCAAGGTCGTGACGATCGCGTTCATGAGTCCATCCTGGCCTGGCGTGCGCTCCGCAATCCCTAGGCCCGAGTATACGCGCAGCAACGTTTGCGCTCGACTCCCCTGGCAACGCTGACGAGCCGTGCTGGACGGTGTTCCGAGTTGGGTGGCGAGAAACATGCCGGCACGAGTTCTCCACCGGCGACCATGGCGGAGCAACGGACGGCACCAGGATCTTGACACAAGGCGTGGCAGATGAGTATATATATCTCCGGAAACAGTGCTGAGCCGTTCAGTCGAGGCACCAGGGTACCTCGGAACACTGCGAAAGGAGGGAGCCATGATGGAGCGCTGGAGCCCGATCGCGGAGTTCGAGCGACTCTGGAGCGAGATGGACCGGCTGATGAGCGAAGCCTTCGGCCGCACGGCTCGACCGTTCTTCGCCCGGACCTTCGCGGCGCGGCCGGCGATCGACCTCTACGACACGGGTGAGGCGCTGGTCGTGAAGGTCGCCGTGCCGGGTGCTCGGCCGGAGGATCTCGAGGTCAGCATCGAGCAGAACGCGCTGACGATCCGCGGCCGGTACGGTTATGTCCTCGATGAGGAAACGGCGAAGCATGCGACCTGGTACCGCCGCGAGATCGGGTACGGCGAGTTCAGCGAAACGCTGACCTTGCCAGCTCCGGTCGACGCGGAGGGTGCCCAGGCACAGGTCGAGCACGGAATCTTGACGCTGACTCTGCCCAAGACGACGGAGGCTCGCGTCAAGCGGATCCCGGTGCAGCAGCCGAAGGCGTTGGCTGGTTCGCTCAACTGAGCGAGTCAGTCCACGCGGCAGGACAAGCCCGGGCAGCTCGACGCCCGGGCTTTTCTCGTGCGTGGTAGGGGACGAGCGAATCGACTCAGTCGTGACTCGACGCCTGTGGCGGAGCCGGGACTGCCCGTTCCCGGGTCTGCATCGCCCGTGTCTCCGGGACGAAGAACAGCAGAATCAGGGCTGCGAAGAGGCCCAACCCGGAACAGAGCCCAGCAGTGAGCGCGATACCGAGGAGGTCGGCGACCACACCGACGGCTAGCGGAGCAGCTGCCTGTCCTCCATCACCGACGAGACGCCAGAGGCCCAGAAATTCTCCTGTTCGTCCGGGTGGAGCGAGGTCGGCCCCCAGCGTCATCATGGTTCCGGATCCCAGACCGTTGGCGAATCCCAACAGGAGGGCGACGAGGAGCAGCCCCGTCTGGGATCCGGCGAAGGGAACGAGTGCCATTCCGAGGCCGAGCAAGAGAAACGAAGGGATGGCGGCCGCCTTGCGTCCCCAGCGATCCATGATCCAGCCAGCAGGCCAGAAGAGTGCCATATCGACCATGGCGGAGAGACTGACGATCTGACCGATCGTCGCTGCGCTGAGTCCGAGCGCATCGGCACCGTACAGCGGGATGACGACCTGGCGGGTCTGACGCAACATCTGCCCGAGCAGCTGTGCCGAGCCAGCGCTGACCAGCACCTGCCAGCGAGTCCGCAGCACCTCGCCGAGCGCGGTCAGCGGAGCGTGACGGACGCCTGTCTGCGACCCTCCGCTCGGCTCGAAGGCCAGGCCGGCGACAAGAAAGGCCAGCAGTGCCAGGACCGCCGTCGCGGCGATCGCCCAGGCCAGACCGAAAACGTTCCCGACCCAGCCGCCGATGGCCGGCCCCAGGAACCAGCCGATCCGGTTGATCCCGCCGAAGACTGCGATGGCTCGCCCTCGCTCCGGGACGGGAACGACGGTGGCCAGATAGGCATGCCGAGACAGACCCCAGAGGGCCACGCCAGCACCACTCGCGAAGCGGCAGATGACGAGTATGCCGATGGCGTCACCCGACAGGGCAACACCGGCCGTTGCCAGTCCATAGACGAGGCAACCGAGCAAAAAGGCGCGGCGGTGTCCGAGGCGAGGCAGGATCGTACCGACCGGCAAGTCAGCGCTGAGCGTCCCGACCCAGCCCGCTGCGATGGCGATCCCGGTCACCGTATAGCTGGCGCCGTGCTCGCGGAGGAAGAGCGGCAAAACCGGGACCATGACTCCCTGCCCGAAGGCGAGGAGTATCGTCGGCAGATAGACTGGGAAGAGCAGATCGCGCGTCAGGCGCATCGCAGTCTCCGCAGTCCCCGCTCATCCTGGCACGGTCCGCCCCGTTCGGCAAGCGAGCGAGAGCACGAGCCGTGAGCCGTTGTGAGACCAGCGGTGACTGAAGACGCGCTCGGGCGAACCGGGTGTCGCGCTCCGTATCTCGGGGAAGTCTTCGGACCCGCGAGCGTTCGCCTCGAGGGTGCGAAGTGGCGAACCGAGAGACGACCAAGTGAATTGCCCTGGGTATCGCGGCGTGACCATCGACGCTCGCCGCAGCGTCGTGCCGGTCAGCAGTCCGTGATCGAGCAGGCATCCGCCAGGCGAGAGAAAGACAGATCGAGTGGTTCGCCTGACCTGAGTTGCGCCGAGTCGGCTCCCTCGCGCCACCGACGCTTCTCGCCGCGCGCGAGCGTCGTGAACCTCGGAAACGGAGCGATAGGTTGGACGATCACTTTGCACAGAATAGAACATGTGTGCTATACTCGCGGTGGTACCGTTGGGGAGATGCCCGAGTGGTTCAAGGGGCCGGTCTGTAAAATCGGTGCGCTCGTGCGCGTCGGGGGTTCGAATCCCTCTCTCCCCACCGAGGAGTATTCCGGCGAGTTTTCCCCGTTCTCGATCCACCGGTTCTGGTTCACGTTCTTCTCGTGCCTGCACGACCGAAAGGCTGCTCGGGCTTTTTCGGTCTATACTGTCTCGACCAGATGATTTGGGACTGACGTGCGGTCGTGGGAGCGTCGCTGGTCAGTGGCACCGAGCATGCACGGCTGCTGAACCTGCCCGACGCCCGCGTGCGAGAGCTGTTCCCGACCAGGCTTGACGCACCAACGATGCGCGCCGATCCCGACTGGCTGCACGCTGGAGCGGCCGACCGAGGCGGCCGGTCAGAGGGAAGAGGCTGCCTCGCTGATGGACAGAGCGAGTTCGCTGGGGAGACCGGCATCGACCAGGAGGTCGTGCAACTCGCTCAGCGTGGCTGCTGTTCCCCGACGGGTCCGCAAGCGCTGGTGTTCGGCGAGGTCCTCGAGTATCCACAGTCGCGTTTCGACGTCCCAGCCCGACGCGGTGCGACGGACGAGAATCCGTCCCGCGAGCGCCTGCCCGATGCTGGCGGAGCGTCGGTCGAGTCGCCGGCCGGTGATTTCGAGTTCGGCTGATCGCATCTGCCAATGGCATTCCCAGCCAGCGATCTCCCTCGGCAGGTGCGGTGGTGCTCCGGTGAGACCGGACATGATGGCCTCCTCTCTGGACATCGCTGCGCGTTTGTCCGCGATCACTGTGTCTTCGGCGTTGTGCGCTCAACGGAGAACGCCGGGGCCCGCATCGCTCAATAGCTCGACCAGCAACGCCTTGTGGAGATGGAGTCGGTTCTCTGCTTGCTCGAAAATGATCGACTGCGGGCCGTCCGCGACCTCGGCTGTGGCCTCTTGCCCACGGAACATCGGCAAACAGTGCATGAAAACCGCGTGCGGCGCAGCGGACGCCATGATCTCGGGCGTCACGCGGTAGTTTTCCAGCGCGCGGAGCACGTCGTCGGAGACCGTTTGGCCCATGCTGACCCAGACGTCGGTATAGATGATATCGGCACCGCGCACGGCTTCGTACGGGTCAGTGGCGACCTCGATGCGTCCGCCGGTTCTGGTCGCGATCGTCCGAGCGCGCTCGATGATCACGGGATCCGGGCGACAGCCGGGTGGCGTGGCGATGCGGACGGACAGCCCGACGAGAGCACCGGAAAGGGCCAGCGAGTGAGCCATGTTGTTGGCGCACCCGAGATAGGCGAGCGTCCGACCGCTCCAGCCACCGAACTGTTCCTTGATCGTCAACATGTCGGCCAGGGCTTGCGTGGGATGGACGAGGTCGGAGAGACCGTTGATCACGGGAACCGAGGCATGGGTAGCGAGTTCCACGACATCCGCATGTCGGAAGACGCGGGCCATGATGCCGTCGACGTAACGCGAGAGGACGCGCGCGGTATCGGCGATCGTTTCGCCGCGCCCGAGCTGGAGGTCGTTTGTGGAGAGGTAGAGGGCGTGCCCGCCGAGCTGAGCCATCCCGGCTTCGAAAGCGACGCGAGTCCGGGTGGAGGGCTTTTGGAAGATCATGGCGAGTGTCTTGCCGCGGAGAAGATGATGCTGCGGTTCGCCAGCCCGGTGCTGTGCCTTGAGGTGAGCCGCGAAGTCGATCAGTGCGATCGCTTGCTCGGGGGCGAGGTCGGAATCGACGAGCAGATGGAAGAGCTTTCGTGCGGTCGGGACAGCCATGGCAACCTCCTGATCATGCTGCACACGGTCCAACGAGCGGCGTACCGGATAGCCACTGTCCTGGACCTGTGCCTCATGCGGAGGTGCACCCTGACCCTTCCTTTCATCGCTGCACCGCTCGCCATCGCGAGCTCGGTTTCACTATCGCAAAAGGGAAGCCAGCTGTCAAGCATCGCGCTCGAGCATCAGCTGCCACGCTCGCGATCGCCGGCAGCATTCCGCCGGACTCGGAGCGTGTGGTCGTTATGCCGCCCGTCGAGAGTGTCCCGTCACGCCGACAGATGCCGAGAGACAGCCGCTGATCTCTTGACACGCTGAGAGGAAAGCTTTAGAGTGCATGACGAGTCCAGCAACCGATTGGACGCTCGAGTCGAGCAGGGTATCCGACTCGTCGTCAAGAAGCGGTGCGGAGGCACTGACGATCGACGCAGCGGTCTCGTGGTGGAGGCCTGCTCGGCGGGGTCAATCACAGAGGTCCTGACGGTCGTGCCAGTGAGGTTCGTTCATCAGTGAAAGGGGGTAGAAGGTGAGCGCTAGTGGTGATGGTGGTGCGGTTGGTCAAGCTGTCCAGCTCGGCACCAGTCGCCCTCCACTGCCGTTGGTCGATCTGCCGGAGCCGGAGGAGGTCTTCAAGGTTCCACGCATCGGTGTCAAGGAAGCGATCACGGTGGTGATCGGTCCGAGTCTGATCGCGCTCGGCCTGTCCATCGGGTCCGGCGAGTGGCTGCTGGGGCCGCTCGCCGTCGCCCAGTACGGCTTCGTCGGGATCGGTTGGGTCATCTTGCTTTCGGCGCTTCTTCAGACTTTCTACAATGTGGAAATCACGCGCTACATCATGGCGACGGGTGAGGTGCCGGTGTTGGGTTGGGCACGAGTGCCGCCGGGTTGGTGGTTGTGGGTGCCGCTCGCGCTCCTGATGGTCTACTTCGCCAACATTTGGGGTGGCTGGGCTGCCGGTGCTGGCGAGGGGCTTTATGTCCTCTTGACAGGGAGCCTAGTGGATCAGCCGAGCGAGCGAACGACGGCACGCTGGCTCGCGGTCCTGCTCATGGTCATCGTCTTCCTGCTCGTGCTCTTCGGTCGCAAGATCGCGCGCACGCTGGAGTTGGTCAACTGGGTAGTTGTCGGCTTCGTTTTGATCACGCTGTTGATCGTCAATCTTCTTGTCGTTCCTTTTTCGACCTGGGGGACAGCGCTGATCGGTTTGCTCACGCCCGCTCTTCCGCCGTCCGGCGTCGATGCGACACTGCTCGGGGGCCTCGCTGGCTACACCGCGCTGGCCTCGGGACTCAACTGGTATAACATGAACTACTACCGCGATCATGGTTATGGCATGGGATCCCGAGTCGGTTTCATCGCCGCACTCGTCGGCGGCAAGCAAGAAGAAGTGCTGGCCAGTGGAGTGACCTTCCCAGATACCCCGGAGAACGAGCGTCGCTGGAAGCGCTGGTTCCGGCTGTTGCTGCTGGACCAGTGGGTCGTGTTCTTCGGTGGTGCGCTCATCGGCATGTATTTGACGACCCTCCTCGTCTATCACTTGGCCAATCTGCCTGGTATCGAGAAGCCGACACGGGCCAGCATGCCGACCTTCGCAGCTGATGTCTTGGGCCGAGAGTATGGGACGCTGCTCTATTATTGGGCTTTGATCGTGGGCTTCTTCATCCTCTTCAGCACACAACTCGGTGTCTTCGAGTCGCTCGTGCGCAACATGTCGGACGGGTTGTATGGACTCAGCCCAGCCTTCCGGCGCGCGATCGCCGGTGACCCGCGTCGCTTTTACTATCCCTTCATGATCGTGTTGCTGATCGTGATCAGCTTTCTCATTTTCCAGGCCCTGCCGACGGAACTGATCCTGATCTCGGCGAACATGGCGAACCTCGGTGCGTTGGTCTTCCCCTTCTTGCTCATGTACCTGAACCGGCGCTTGCCGCGACCAGCGCGGCTCCGCTGGTGGTCGTATCTCCTCCTGCTCGGTAATACCATCTTTTTTGGCTTCTTCTTCGTCAACTTCCTTTGGACACAGCTTACGGGAGGACCACTCGTCAAGTTCTAGTCGCGTCAGCGCGGGGAACCGAGCAGGGTACTAGTCTGTGGTGCCCTGCTCGGGACCCATTCTCGCTCCGAGTCGATGCGCTGGAGTCGGCCACCGATCCGGTCTCGTCCTGCTGGACCAGCGCCAGCAACTGGGGGCAGCGCTTTCCCACCATGTCGTGGTTTCCTCGGAGCGCGAGAGACTGGGGCCGACTCCGATTCGCCCATGCAAGATGATGGAGAGTCGGTCATGATTCCGGTACGATCGAGCCGTCTGCACAGGGCGGCACGGGAGATGGGCATAACCTGCTCGGTCTGCGTCCCGCGAACGGAGGAAAGCATTTGCGGGTGTTGTCGGAACCGCGCTCCACGTTGACGTTGCGGCATGCACGCGTTAGGCTTATCGTCTGTGGGTGAATCGCCCACGCGTTGTCGTGCATGGACCCACGGGAAGGAACGGGCGTGTACGCGGTCGTCCGGACAGGAAGCAAACAGTACCGAGTGCGCGTCGGCGACGTCATCGAAGTCGAGAAACTGCCGGTCGAGCCCGGCCAGGCGGTCACGCTGGAGGAGGTCCTGCTGGTCGAGCGCGACGGGACGGTGACGGTCGGTCAGCCGGTCGTCCCGGGAGCGCGGGTCGTGGCCCGGGTGCTCGATCAGGTAAAAGGGCCGAAGCTGATCGTCTTCAAGATGAAGCCGAAGACGCGCTATCGCCGCAAGACTGGCCACCGGCAGCGCTATACGCGCTTGCAGGTGGAAGCGATCGAAGTGGGAGCAGCGTCCTGAGCGACAGAGCGAGGAGGTTGGGCTGTGGCGCACAAGAAGGGTGGCGGGTCGACTCGGAACGGGCGCGATAGCCGAGCCAAGCGGCTGGGCGTCAAGCGGTACGATGGGCAGTTCGTGCCGGCGGGTAGCGTGCTCGTCCGCCAGCGTGGAACGGTCTTCCGCCCGGGGCGCAACGTGGGAATGGGGCGGGACTACACGCTCTTCGCCCTGATCGATGGGTACGTGAAGTTCGAGCCGATTTCGCGCGATAAGCGGCGGGTCAGCGTCTATCCGGAGCCGGTCGGGCGGACACTGCCTGCTCCGGCGGGGAGCGCGACAGCATGAAGAAGGGGATCCATCCGCAGTACTATCCACAGGCCACGGTCATCTGCACCTGTGGCAATACGTGGACGACCGGCTCGACCAAACCGGTGCTCCGGATCGAGCTCTGCCCGAAGTGCCATCCGTTCTTTACGGGAGAGCAGCGGATCGTGGACACGGCCGGTCAGGTCGAGCGGTTCATGCGACGACTGGAGAAGGCACAGGTTCAGCCGCGCAAGAAGAAGGAAGAGCGGCGACGCAAGCGGCTCGAGCGGCGCGCGCTCCTGGTCGAGGAAGAGGCTGCCGAGACAGCCAGCGAGGAATCGGCCAGCGAGGCCTGAGCGGAGAGCCGGGCGGTTCTCTGCTATACTTCTGGTGCGAGTCGGCCGATCTCATCGGAGACGGTGGCGACTCGACACCGCGCGCGGGGGCGCGCGTGGACAGGGAGGCGAGCGATGACGGGATACAAGGCACTGACGCCGCGCCCCGATGAGCAGTTCGATCTTCTGCAGCTGGAGGCGATGGGGTTTACGCCCGATCAGATCGCCCGGCTGCGGGAGCTGCGGGACATGTACCCCTACATCGAGTACATGGATTCCCGAAAGCAGTGGAACCGGTTGCGCTTCGTCAAGTGGCTCTACTCGCGGGGTGCTATCCCGCGATAAGCGGAGAGGGATCGCTCGGGGCGGGGCGTCCTGCGCCCCGCTTTTTGTTTCCGCCCGGTCGGCTGTGTACACTTGCGGGGCAACCAACGGCGGTTGGCGAGCGCCCGCGATGGCGTGAACGAGTAGGGTGGAGGAGCGGCATCGATGACGTACGTGATCGCAGAGCCGTGCATCGGCGTGAAGGATGCCTCTTGCGTCGAGGTTTGCCCGGTCGATTGCATCAAGTCGGATCCGGAAGCAGACCAGTACTTCATCAATCCTGACGAGTGCATCGATTGCGGGGTTTGCGCCGAGGTGTGTCCGGTCGAGGCGATCTATTTCGAGGATGATCTGCCGGAGCAGTGGCGACATTACCTTCAGAAGAATCGGGAGTATTTCCAGAAGCAGCGCGTCTGAGCTGGACGAGCAGGCCACCGACACGTCGGAGCGGGCGGGGAACTTTCCCCGCCCGCTCCATCACGCTGCGTGACGCGCACTCACTGGGCGATGCCGGGCATCGCCAGGCTGGCGGGGTCGGCCGCTGGCTGCTCCCGCAGCGACCGGGCGACTTCCAAGGCGGCCTCGTGGGCAGCTTGGAGCGTCGCCTGCACATCGCTCTCGCTGTGTGCGGTCGAGATGAACCACCGCTCCAGGTGATAGGGGTGGAAGTAGACGCCGCGTCGGAGCATCGCCCGGTTGAAGCGATCGTAGATGTCGATACTGGTGTAGGCGTGCGCTTCGCGATAGTTGCGGATCCGGTCGAGCGCGGGAGCGTCCAGCTTGGCGAAGAAGATGTGCCAGACTGGTCCGATCCCCTGCACGATGCAGCGCAGCCCGGCTGCTTCACAGGCCTCGCGCAATCCCTCGCGAACGCGCTCACCGAACCCGTTGAGGACGGCCCAGAGTTCGTCGCGGCGCGTCTTCATCTCGGTCAGCACGGCGCGTGCGGCCGCGAGCGCGACGACGTTCGCTGTGTACGTACCGCCGTGCATGACTTGATTGGTCGCCTCGAGTTGCATGACCTCACGAGAGCCGCCGAACGCGGCGATCGGGAAACCAGCACCGAGTGCCTTGGCGTACGTCGCGATATCGGGGATCACGCCCAGGCGCTCTTGCGCGCCACCGGGAGCGAGCCGGAAACCGGTGATCACTTCGTCGAAGATGAGCAGCGCGCCGTAGGAGCGGGTGATCTCGCGCAGGAACTCGAGGTAGCCAGGCTCCGGCAGGATGACACCTGAGTTGCACTGCACTGGCTCGACGAGAACAGCAGCGATCTCGTTTCCATGCTCGGCGAAGAGCCGTTCGAGGCTCTCGCGGTCGTTGTACTGGGCGATCAAGAGCGCTTCCCCGTAGACCTCCGGGATCCCGCGCGAGCCGGGGATCGGCCGCGGGCTGTAGGGCCGCAGCTGTGGACGCCAGACGTCGGGATGGCTGGACCACAGGTGGGTATCGGCCCACCCGTGATAGGCACCCTCCATCTGGACGATCTTGGGTCGCCCGGTATAGGCCCGCGCCAAGCGTGCGGCCGCCATGGTCGCCTCGGTACCGGAGTTGGCGAACCGCAGGAGATCGACTCCTGGGACAAGTTCTGTGAACAGCTCGCCGACTTCGGCATCGAGTTCGTACGGGAACGTGGAGATCGTTCCGTAGCGCCCGATCGCCTCGATGACCGCCTGGATCACTCGCTTCGGCTTGTGACCGAAGATCAGGGGACCATAGCCGAGGCTGTAGTCGATGTACTCGTGACCATCGATGTCCCAGAAGTGGGAGCCCTCACCGTGATCGAAGCAGAGTTCCAAACCCTTCTTCAACCGTGCGTAGGAACTCTCGCCACCTGCGATCGTTCGACTGATCCGCTCGAAAAGCTGCCGGCTCTGGGCGAAATACGCATCGCCCAGCAAACGATCGGTACTCATACGACTCCTCCAGTGTCGATCCGATGGCTGCTCGGTAACGGGGGCAGCCACGCCCGAGCGTATCCAGCCTGACGGTGGGTGGGGATCGCGGGGCACCGTCATGAGGTGGACCGCACACGGCGAGTGTAAGCGAGGCCCCCGGGGGCTTGTCAAGGGGGGCCGATGGGGGCAGTTTTCTGCTCCTCCCCCGCCGATCCGGCGCAATTCAGCTGTCGCTCATTTCCTCCGGGATTTGTGGGTGGCCGAAGAGATACCCTTGCAGGAAGTCGACTCCCAACTCGACCGCCACGGATGCGTCAGCCTCGTCCTCGAGTCCCTCGGCGATCGTCCGTGCCCCGATCTGCCGGCAGAGTTCGGCGAGTTTGGCAACGATCGCGCGCTTCGCAACGTCAGCGGCGAGCCCCGCTGTCAATTGACGATCGATCTTGACGAAGTCCGGTTGGAGTGCGCTCAGCCATACCAAGCCTGAATGAGCGGAGCCGATATCATCGAGGGCCACCCGGAAACCGCGCTGGCGATAGGCAGCGAGAACATCAGCTGCGTGGCGCAGATTGGTCAGGGATTCGCTCTCAATCACCTCGAAGACGACCTTCCCCGGATCGATCCTGAGCCGTTCCGCCGCGGCCCATGTGGTCTGGAGGCACGTGGTTGGATCGTAGATGGCGCTCGGTGTGAAGTTGATGAAGAGCAAGCCATCGAGTTCGTGCTTCTTGGCCTGCTCGAGCGCGAGAATTCTTGCCCGAACATCGAGAGTCGTGATGCGATCGAGTGCGCGGGCGGCTCGGAGAATCTCTGCGGCACTCAGGATCGTTCCATCAGGTCGACGGGCACGCAACAGGGCCTCGTAACCAGCGGTTCGACGATCCGAAGCGTTGACGATCGGTTGGAAGGCGCAGGTGAGTTGTCCATTGACGAGTAGCTCCTCGAACCAGATACTTTCCAGTGCGGCAGCCAGGCGACGCAAGGGTTTGATCGAGGGAATCTCGGCTGCGAGCGGGCTCGCGGCGGTTCCGACCAAGGCTTGCGTGCTGTCGAGTTCTTGGTCCGTCAGGCGGTCGAGGGCTACTCGGAGGAACTCTTGCAGACCTGGTTGCTCGGGGAAGTGGACCGTGAGCCAGCTCCGCCCTTCTCCCCACGTCGTCTCCAGAGCAAGCTCCTGCGCAATGTCTGCGAGCTTGGTCGCGGTGTGCATCATGGGCGGCCAGAGCAGGAGGCGGTCTCCGGACAAGCCTCTTCCGATATTCGTCGCTGACGCCTGGCACTGGCAGACATCGCGACGTCGCCCTCCCTGCATTCGTCTTCCTCCCTATCCAACCAACTTCCCGTCGTTGTCGCTACTTCTAAATGATCGACATCACGCCGAGACTGCTCAAGGGTCGAAGGAAGCCGGATTTCCGTCTCATCGTGATAGCGCGATCGCGCTTGTCACATCGTCTGCCGATCAGCGAGCAGGAGAGCGCTCGATCTACCGGATTCTGTGGGATACACCCCTCACTACGCTGCGCGACGCATGCTGCTCGTTCCCGTCGCGCGGTCGCGGACGAGCAGACACGGCGCGATGGCTGCCCGCTCGCTGCATCGGGCGATGGGGGAAACTTGTTATGATCGAGCGAGAGCACGACCGACGAACGGGGGATGAACATGCGACGATGGGATGAGGAGCTCGGTCCGATCCGCGCGCCCGACTTTCCGCCCGGTCTCACCTGGCTGAATGTCCGACGACCGCTGGAGCTCGCTGACCTGCATGGTCGCCTGGTGATCCTCGATTTCTGGACGTATTGCTGAATCAACTGCCTGCATGTCTTGCCCGCGTTGCGGGCGGTCGAGGAACGGTATCCGACCCAAGTCGTCGTCATCGGTGTCCATTCACCTAAGTTTCCCAACGAACGTGAACCGCAGAATGTCCGTCAGGCTGTTCTCCGCGAAGAGATCACGCATCCAGTCGTGCACGATCCAGCCCTCCAGATTTGGCGCAGCTACGCGATCCGCGCCTGGCCGACCTTGGTGTTCCTGAGTCCGGACGGGTATCTTCTCGGTATTCACGAGGGTGAGATCTCCGCCGAGAGTCTGGTGCGAGCAGTCGGGCGTTTGCTCGCGCGCACGGGAGTGACGACGAGCGAGCCCTTCGCGCTGCTCTCGCTGCTGGAACGCCCACAGGGACCGCTCGCGTTCCCCGGTAAGCTGGCGGTCGATCCCGGCAGAGACCGGCTCGTGGTGAGCGATACGGGGCATCACCGGCTGGTCATCGCTCGGCTGGACGGGACAGTGACGGCAGTGATCGGAGACGGTCGACCAGGTCTCGTGGACGGGACGTTCGCTGAAGCGCGCTTTCGCGAGCCGCAAGGGATCGCGTTGGTGGGCGAGACCTGTTTCGTCGCTGACCGGGGCAACCATGCCATCCGTCGCATCGATTTGGCGGCAGGCACTGTCGAGACACTCGCCGGAACCGGTCGGCTCGGGCAGGGGATGCTCAGTGCGGGGCCAGCCCATCAGGTTGACCTGCGCTCTCCCTGGGCGCTCTGGCATCGCAACGAGCTGCTCTTCGTGGCGATGGCCGGTAGTCACCAGATCTGGGTACTGGATCTCGCCAGTGGCATCATCCAGCCGTACGCTGGCTCAGGAATGGAGGGGATCCAGGGAGGACCGCTCGAACGCGCCTGGTTCGCCCAGCCCTCCGGCCTGACGAGCGACGATCGCGTCCTCTACGTCGCCTGTCCAGAAGCCAGTGCCATCCGCACAGTCGATTTCCCTGGTACGTCGAATCCCAAGGTCGGTCGTCTCGTGGGCACCGGACTCTTCGATTTCGGTGATCGTGACGGCACGGGTGATACCGTGCTGCTGCAGCATCCGCTCGACGTGGCCTGGACCGGTGAGGAACTGCTCCTCGCTGATACCTACAATCACAAAATCAAGCGGCTCGACCCCGCGACCCGTCGCTGCTCGGCCTGGTTGGGTACCGGGCGGCTGGGCTATGAGGACGGGCCACCCGAGCGAGCGCGCTTCTGGGAGCCAAGCGGTTTGGCCGTCGCCGCTGATCGGGTGTATGTCGCCGACACGAACAACCATGCGGTCCGGGTCGTCGACCGGATGACCGGTCTGGTATGGACTCTCGAGTTGCGGGGGCTGGAGCCGCCCGCGGACTGAGGTGGACGATCGACTATGCAGGCCATCCGGATCGCGCTCATCGGGGATGTAATGTTGGGCCGGTTGGTCAATCGCGTCCTGCGCGATGCGTCGCCGGCCTATCCCTGGGGCGATGTCCTGTCTATCTTGCTGGCAGCCGATGCCCGTATCGCGAATCTCGAATGCGTGCTCGCCGATACCGGTGAGCCGTGGCCTGGCAAGCGCTTCGTCTTCCGGAGCGATCGGAAGAACGTGGCGGTGCTAAAGACCGCTCAGCTCACCGCGGTCTCGCTGGCCAACAATCATGTCCTGGACTTCGGTGATCGAGCACTGTCGGAGATGTTGGAGACACTGGATCGGGCTGGGATCGCTCGCGCCGGTGCTGGACACGATCTTGCCGAGGCACGCCGACCAGCCCGATTCGCCGTCGGCGGCCTTTCCTGCGCACTCATCGCGGTCACTGACAACGAGCCGGAGTGGGAAGCGCGGCCTGGTCTTCCTGGTATCTTCTACGTACCGTGCGATCCTGCTGATCCGCGCTTTCACGATCTCGGCGGGCTCGTGCGGGAGACCGCGCAGCGGGTCGACGTGCTGATCGTCTCTTACCACTGGGGACCGAACTGGGGTGAGCGACCGCTGCCCGAACACGTCCGTGCCGGACGCACCCTCGTCGAGGCTGGTGCCCGGATCGTGTACGGGCACAGCGCGCACATCACGCGTGGCGTCGAGTTCTACCAGGGGGGTGCGATCCTCTACAGCTGTGGCGACTTCGTCGATGACTACGCGGTCGACGAGGTCGAGCGCAACGACGAGTCGTTCGTGTTCCTCGTGGTAGTCGAGGGAAACGCTGTCCGCGAAATCCAGCTGGTGCCAACGGTCATCGTCGATTTTCAAGCGCGTCGCTCCGATCCGCTGCGCGCGGCGCGCCAGTGCGAACGAATGCGTCGCCTGTGCGCCGAACTCAGTACGCGAGCCGAGTTCGCGAACGGCGGGCTGCGTCTCTTGCCGTGAGTGGGATCGAGTTCTTCGTTCTCTGCTACCCGTCGAGTTGGTGACGGCGAGTAGCCGTCTCTTGTCTCGTCAGCGTGCCATTTCCCGTGACGCCGATCCCTCGGCGTTGGTGCGCAAGACTGCTGAGGCCAGTCGGATATCGCTCGAGAGCGTCCACCTCGAGTTTTTCGTTGTCGGCTCGACCACGGTCGTGTATGCTGAAGAGAGAATATACCCTAGAGGGGTATATGGAGGAGTGATGGACGAGCGACGAGAGGGACCCGGCTGCGAGCGACGAGTCGAGTCCTACCGTGCGGACAAGGCGCGCATCCTCGCCCGCCTGCGCCGGATGGAAGGTCAAGTGCGCGGCATCATCAAGATGGTGGAAGAGGATCGCTACTGTGTGGACATCCTCGTGCAGCTGTCGTCGGTGATCGCGGCTGCCCGGAGCGTCGGTCTGGTGCTGTTGGAAGATCACATCCGCGGGTGCGTGCTGGAAGCTGAAGACAAGGAAGCAGCGATTCAGGAGCTGACGGAAGCGATCGAGCGTTTCACCCGCAGCGTGGGCTGAACGGCCGAGGGGGACACGATGAGCGATCCGCGGGAAGAGCGACCAGCCGACTCGACTCCAGTCGTGCGCCTGGCCATCGAGGGGATGACCTGTGCTTCTTGCGTGCGCCGGGTGGAGCGAGCGCTCGCCTCGGTGCCGGGTGTCGCGGAAGCGAGCGTCAACCTCGCGACCGAAGAGGCGGCGGTGACGTTGAGTCGGCCAGATGTCGCGGTGGAAGAACTGACTGCGGCGATCGAGCGCGCTGGCTATCACGCTCGGCCGCTCGCGACCCTTCCCGTCCGTGAAGCAGAGGCAGCAGCGACGGTCGAGTTGGCTATCGAGGGAATGACCTGTGCCTCGTGTGTCCGCCGCGTGGAGCGAGCACTGAGCCGGGTACCTGGAGTGCTCGAGGCGAGCGTCAACTTGGTGAGCGAGCGTGCGCTGGTTCGCTACGATCCGCGCACGACGAGCCTCGATGCCTTGATCGGCGCTGTCGAAGCGGCTGGCTACCAGGCGGCGATCGTTCCGACCGTTCCGGCGGTAGCCGAGGCGAGCGACGAGGCGGAGCAACGTCGTGCGCGTCAGCTCCGGCGGCTGCGCGACGAAGTCATTCTGGCCTGGGTGCTCGCGCTGCCAGTCGTGGCACTGAACATGTTCGTGCCGCCATCGCGGTGGTCCAGCATCGTCCTGCTCGTCGCGACGCTACCGGTGTGGGGCTATTTGGGACGCCGCTTCCACCTCGCGGCGCTGCACAATCTGCGACACGGCCAGTTTACGATGGACACATTGGTCAGCTTGGGGACGAGTGCTGCCTTCTTCTCCTCGCTCGCCAGTACGCTTGCGGCCCTCTGGGCACCGCACGCGCATGTCGGTCACACCTATTACGACGTCGCGGCAGTGGTGATCGCGGCGATTTTGCTGGGCCGCTATCTCGAAGCGCGGGCGCGGGGGCAAACGACGTCGGCCGTGCGGCGACTGCTCGGATTGCAGCCGAAGACGGCGCGTGTCCGGCGCGGGGGTCGCGAGATCGAGATTCCGGTGCACGAGGTCTTGCCCGGTGATCTCGTCGTCGCGCGGCCTGGCGAGCGGATTCCGGTCGATGGTTTCGTCATCGAGGGACGCTCGGCGGTCGACGAGAGCATGTTGACCGGGGAGAGCCTGCCGGTCGAGAAGGGCCCGGGTGATCGCGTGTGGGGCGGGACGCTCAACACCACGGGCACCTTCGTCCTCCAGGCAACCGCTGTCGGGCAGGCGACGGTGCTCGCTCAGATCGTCCGTCTCGTCCAGCATGCTCAGGGCTCGAAGGCTCCCATCCAGTCCCTGGTCGATCGCGTGGCGAGCGTCTTCGTGCAGGCGGTGATCGTGATCGCGCTCCTCACTTTCGCGGGATGGTGGCTAGTAACCGGTGATCCATTGCGGGGTTTGTTGCCGGCTGTCGCGGTGCTCGTCATCGCCTGCCCCTGCGCGATGGGACTGGCCACACCAACTGCCGTCATCGTGGGGACAGGTCGCGGTGCGGAACTCGGCGTGCTCGTGAAGCGTGCCGAGGTCTTCGAGCGCATGGAGCGGCTCACGACGATCGTCCTGGACAAGACCGGCACGCTCACGCTCGGGCGACCGACCGTGACCGACGTCGTCCCGGTTGCGGGCTGGAGCGCCGAGGAACTCCTGCGACTCGCCGCGGCGGCGGAATCGCGTAGCGAGCATCCGCTGGCGCGGGCGGTCATCGAGGCCGCGCTGGAGAACGACTCGACGGTGCCGTCGGTGGAGCGGTTCGAGGCGTTCCCGGGCCGCGGTGTGGAAGCGCTGGTCGCGGAGCGCATGCTCCTCGTCGGTACGATGCGCTTTCTCCAGGAGCGCGGCGTCACCGTCGAGCCAGCGAGCGAGGACGCAGCGGCACTCGAAGCAGCCGGCAAGACGGTGATTGCGGTGGCGGTCGATGGTACTCTCGCAGGTCTCATCGGGCTCGCCGATCGGCCGCGCCCGGAAGCGCCGACCGTCGTGCGCGCGTTGCGGGACCGTGGTCTACGCGTCGTGCTCTTGACCGGCGACAACGAGCGGACAGCGCGCAGCATCGCACGGGCGGTCGGCATCGACGAGGTCTGGGCCAATGTCCTGCCTGACCAGAAGGCGAGCGTCATCCGTGCGCTCCAGGAAGAGGGCCAGATCGTCGGCATGGTCGGTGATGGGATCAATGACGCTCCTGCCCTTGCCCAGGCAGACGTCGGGATCGCGATGGGGAGCGGAACGGATGTCGCGCTCGAGGCTGGTGACGTCGTGCTGGTGCGACCGGACCTGCATGGGATTCTGGTCGCGCTGGAGCTCGCTCGACGGACACTGGCGACCATCCGCTGGAACCTCTTCTGGGCGTTCGCGTACAACACCGTGCTCATCCCTGTCGCAGCCGCCGGGCTTTTGAACCCGATGCTGGCTGGCCTGGCCATGGCATTGAGTTCGGTCTTCGTGGTGTCGAACTCGCTGCGCTTGCGCCGGTTCACGCCCGCTGGTTGGGAAGGACGAGAGACCGGCCGAATCGGCGCGGAGAGCAGCGTCCTCGCGGCGCGGTGACGATCGGCCTCCGGCGCGTCGCGATTGCCTGGGAAGAGTGGTGCGGACGGGTCAGTGTGGGGTCGCCGGGACGAGACCGTTGGCGGTCAAGAATTCCTGGACATCGGTAAAAGCGTTGAAAAAGAGCGGTGTACCGGCGAAGGAGAGTGGTGAGACTGGCCCGACCGTCATGAAGGAGTAGACGCGACTGGTCGGATCGAAGCTCGAGTGTGGGTCGCGGAAGAGACGATACAAGGCGAGCGCGTGCTCGTCACCTCCAGCAAAACTCTCCAGGGCACGATACTCTTGACCGAGTCCCAGCCCATAACCGAAGAAGGCGATGCGGAGCTGCGAGACGATCTCCGGATGGAGACTGGCGAGCGATTGGCTGATGAGCAACCAGCCGACCCCGTACTTCCGTGTCGTGCGCACCGCATCGATGAGCAGCGTACGGATTTGCGCTCGGGGCGACTCGGGGTCGAGGTAGCCGGAGGGTGCCAAACGGTGCGCTTCGTCGATCAGGATGAGCGTGTTGAGATTTTCCGACCGGGCATAGGCCTGTTCGGCAGCAGCGCGAATCCCCTCCAAAAGGCGCCGAATCACGATTTCTTGGATCGTCTCGTCCCAGAGAACCTGCTCGTGCTGATTGGCAGGATCTGCTCCCGATAGATCGAGAGAGATGATCAACCGATCGGTGGGTCGGAAGAGACCATCGAGGACCCGCTCGATCGTGCGAGCGCGTGGATTTCTGCGGTCACTGAAGAGCAGGGCCAGTGGTCGCCAGGAGTGCGAGTAGAGCTCGCGAGGATCGACTCGCTGCAGCATGTACTGGAAACGAGCGCGAGCGTTCGCTGAGCGGTAGAAAACACGCTGGACTTGTTCGTCGCGCAGGATCGACAGCACTCGTTGGAAAGTCTTTAGTTCGTACAGATCACCGAGTTGCACTCCCTGCTTGCGCAGACCCTGCGCGATCTCGCGGGCAGCGAGTTGACGGTTTTCGCGGACACCGAAAGAAAGCTTGTCAAAGAATTCCGAGGTCACGAGCAGCTCTTCGAGCAGTTCCCAACGGTCGAGGATGAGGTCGCGAACCGAGAGGACGACGGCGACGCGGCCCAGCGCGTCGTGCAGGACGGTGCGCAGCGGAAGAGGGAAGCCACCCGGGGCGGATCGGTCACGGAGATCCTTGCTGAATTCGCCTTGCGGATCGATGACCAGGAGCGCCATCTCCGGGTGCCGCGCATAGGCGAGCAGGAGCATCTTGGCCAGGACGGACTTTCCTGACCCGGTCTTGCCGAAGATACCGACGTGGTACGCCTCACCGGCCCCGCGGGGTCCGCGACCGAAATGTTTGAACCAGAGCGGAAGCTTGGGTCCCGAACCGTAGACGCGACCGAGATAGAAGAGTTCGGCTCAAGCATGGGCGAGCAACTGATCGAGAACTTCGTCTCCCGCAGCGAAGATCGGTGTGCCGGTGGGAGGGACCGTGCCGAGGATCGAGGGGCGGAAACCGGTTCCATCCTCGGCGAACACGGCGCTGATCGCCAGCATTCCCTGATGAGTGTCCTGTCGCTCGCTCACCGCGTCGATCCGTCCACGCTGCCGCACCAGGCTGCGGATCGTCGGATCTTCGTGCCAGACATTGCGCAGGACGATCTCGGTAATCTGTCCGAGCGCATAATGCCGCACCCCGTCCTGGACGAAGGGCAGGAGGACCAGTTCGCCGACCAGCTTGCGCCGGGTCGCTGCATCGAGCAACTCCAGCGTGAGCTGGCCCGTGGATGAGGGGGAGCCGAGCACACCGATCGGTTCGGTACCATCGTGCAGTAGGGCGATGCTGCTCATGGCGATGAGAGCGATTCGCTGCGGTAGCTCTCCAGAGCGAGAAACACGTCGTCGAGCACAGGATACCCACGCGCAGCTGCCTCGCGCACAGCATGCCGGAGCGCTCGCGTCGCGCGACGGAGCGAGCGTACCATTCGGTCAGCCAAGTAGAGTGGAAACGGTTCCCGAAGCTTCCCGCTCGCGGTCTGGTCGTGAACGGCTTGGAGTACGCTGGCCAATCGGCTGGAATCGACAGCGACGGACTCGTGCAGTTCGAGGCGGAGCGCCGGCAACCAGGGGTGAGAGCGCACATAGACCACGCGAAGTCGATCGACCGCGCGCAGCATACGCTCGATCGACGAGCTGGTGCGCAGGCGGAGGGCGTCTGGCAAGAGATCGAGTCCGAACGCGTGGGGGCGTCGACCAGTGGTGACTGGGATCGGCCATGTGAACTCCCCTGGAGCGAGGAGGATAGTCAGGAGCGCTCGGTCGTCGAACTGTTGCTTCAGGCCGAGCCGAATGGCGAGATCGCGCCGCGCGGTGTACTTGGGCACGCCGACCCAGCAGCGCGGTGGGTCGGCTGAACACAGGACACGAGCGAGGTCGTCGAGCCGCTCGGGCAAAGCCTCGAGGAAAACGCGTGCGGCCGGTGAGGGCAGTTCTCGTGTAGCGAGTGCGCGCAGCGCCTGATCGAAGGCGATCAGTGGGGTCGTGAGCGACCCATCGAGAAAGACGACGTCATGCGGTGCGTGGGCCGCCAGTTCGACTTCGCTCGCTGCCATCAGCGCTCGCGCAAGCGCGTCGTTCGCGTCGTCGTGGGGCACGAGCTCGACCCACAGCAGATGACGGGGCTCTGGCCAAAAGCGCTTTTCGCTCGGCGGTGTCAGGCCCTCGATCGCGAGCGCGCCAGCGACCAGAAGGTCGTGCGCGAGCAACCGCTCCACCGCGACCGAGCCGTCGACGCCGCAGGTGGTCGGCGTGGGGGCTGCCGGAAGATCTGCCAGTGTTCCGAGCAACCGTTCGCGGGCCAGGACATCCCGCCAGCGCTCGCGCTCGGTCCGCTGGCTCGTCAGCTGCTCGATGACCGAGCGGCTCAGCTCCGGCGTGCGACCGAGGAGTTCCTCGACGAGTGCGGCGGGGAGGTCGACAAAGACGCGTGTCTGGCTCATCGCTCCATCCGCGCGTGCTCAGCTGAGGGCCGGGCGCGAAATGGGTTGCTTGGTTCGCGCGAGTTCCGCGATGAGGCGAGCGGCCTTGCGCCGACCGTCGACTGCCTGGATGCGTGCACTGGCAGCCGCGAGCCGGGCCTTCCGTTCCTCGTTGGTCAGGAGATCCTCCAGGGCGCGGAAGAACTCGTCGTCCGTGAAGCGATACGGGTGGAAGCGGAAGCCGAAGCCGCACTCCTGAATGCGCTGGGCGTTGTCGTGCTGGTCCCAGAAGAGCGGCAATGCCAGCATCGGCTTGCCGAAATGCATGCACTCTGTCGTCGTATTGTTCCCACCATGGGTGATCACAGCGTCGACGAGCGGGAGGATAGAAGGCTGGGGGAGATACTCGTCTCCCCAGACGTTGTCGGGAAGGGGAAGCTTCCCCTTCTGGGGGCCCAGGCTGACGATCGCCCGGTAATCAGTGCGCCCGAGGAGGTCGACCAAACGCCCCATCAGTTCCGGCTCGGCTGAGCCCAGGCTGCCCAGGCTGACGTAGAGCAGCGGACCGCCCTCACGCAGGTGCTCCGGCAACTCGAAGGGTGGTTCCGTATCGCGCACCGAGGAGTCGATCCGGTGCCAGACCGGCGCGAGCGGCTGCGACCGCGGGTAATCCAGTTCGGCCGGGTAGAGGTAGAGATCGAGCCAGGGGCTCTCCCAGATGAACTCGAACGGTGGCAGCGGCGGGGCGCCGTTCTCCCGGCAGAAGGTGTCGAGCTCTTCATGCAACGGACCGACCGCGTCCCAGTACTCTCGACGCCAGGCTTCCCACTCCGAGCGGTCGTTCGTCGGCAACCCGCTGAGGGCGGGTGGAAGGTCCGGATCGGGGATCTCCAACGGGTTGCAGGACACGATGCGGACCCAGGGAACACCGGCCGTGACGACCGCGGGAAAGGCGACGACGTTGTCCTCCACGATCACGTCTGGGCGCAGTTCCGCGAAGATCTCGCGCAGCCGCGGCTCGACGTACAGGGCGCCGTCGATGAGCGAGCGCCAGATCGGTGCGATCAGGCTGCGGATCTGTTCGAAGGTGCTTTCCCGGAAGTGGGGCGCCGTGTTGGCGATGAAATCCTTCCAGAACTGCCCTGGCTCCTCTGGTTGCTCAGGAGGCGGCGTCAAGCGCATCAGACGCTCTTCAAATCCCTTGGCTTCGAGTGTCCCCGCGAACGATTCCTCGACGACGAAGACGACCCGGAGGCCGAGTTCCTGGAGCGCTCGACCGATCCCGATACAGTTGTTCGTCGGCCCGTAGGCACCCTCCGGGAAGAACACCACAGTCAGCTGTGCCATATGTACCTCCTGCAATCGCACTGTCCTGCGTTAGCAGGATCATAAGCTGATGTGCTTGCGCGTGTCCAGTCGTGGCGAATGACAGTTAGCGGAGTCGAGGCGCAGGCGATGGTCCGAGCCGGGCCAGTCGCTCGGTGCGGGCGGCAGGGGTGCCCAGTTCGCTTCCCTGGTGGCCGTGCCGCGCGGCCGCGACAGCCACTCGGTCCTTTCGCCCAGGCAGGAGGAGCGGTGTCGCTGTGCCGGGACACCGCTCCCCCACGATGCAATTTCCGGTGCATGCGTTCTCGATCGTGCCATGTCGTCACGGTTTCTCGGCACGCTCGAGGCGCCTGCAACGCGGCTGCGCGCTCGCGCCCGACGGCTGTGTCGCCGTCGTCTCGCGGAACGAGTCAGTGCGGAGCATCCCGCTGCACCGCGGGCAGCACCGGCCCAGCCAGCACGAGAGCGGTGACTTTTGGGAATATCTTGTCAGGAGGGTGCCTGATGCATACACTGGGAGGTGTGACCACAAGATCTAGGGGTACGCGAACATCAGAAACCCTTGTTCTTGTGGTGCAGCAACGGAAAGTGGACGGGTGCCGGGAAGTCCGGTGCAAATCCGGCGCTGCCCCGCAGCGGTGAGCGGGAACGAAGGCTGCAGCCGGTCATCCTGACCGGGGCCACTGGCGGGATACCGCTGGGAAGGTGCAGCTGGTAGGTCGATCCGCGAGCCCGAAGACCGACCCGTCCGCTCGGAACGGTGCCGCGCCTCGCGGGTGGGTGCGGGCCGGAGTGGTCGGTTCGGGATGCTCGATCCCGGGGGAGCATCCGTTCGCTGCCGCTCTGGCCGCTCGGTCGCGCGAGGCGGCCGGAAAAACAGGAGGGCGGTGCGATGGTATCCCTGGTGTCGAGTTCTCTCCATCTCCGACCGATCGCACGGGACGAAGCAGCCGAGCTGGACAGTCGGATCTTGAGCTGTCTCCAGCAGTTACCCGATCGGCCCGAGGCCGAGCGGGAAGCAGCGGCGCTGCTTCTGGAAAAGATCGCACGCGAGGCGGATGACGGGACGCTCCTCCCCTATCCCGAGCATTTCCGGCGATTCGTCGAGCGTGGCATCGCTCGCGGCGCGCTCGACCCGCGACTCCGTACCTTCCAGCTCGATGTGCTGGCGCGAGCGCTGGACCCGGCGCGTGACGCGCTCCTCGGTTATGCGGCGCTGGCGACGCTGGCCGATCGGTACCTGGTCCGGGATCCGGAGACGCGCCAGCTGCTCGAGCGACCACAGGCGCTCTTCATGCGCGTGGCGATGGGGCTGGCGCTGGTCGAACCGCCTGAGACGCGGACCAGCTGGGCCCTGCGCTGGTACGACCTGATGAGTTCGCTCCGGTATCTGCCGAGTACCCCGACACTCTTCAATGCGGGCACCCCGCACCACCAGTTGGCCTCGTGCTACCTGGCGGAGGTCGAGGACAGTCTGGAAAGCATTTTGGGCTCGGCGTACGAGTTCGGGATGCTGGCCAAGTACGCCGGCGGGATCGGCACGGCCGTGACGCGCATCCGGGCCACGGGTGCTCCCGTGCGTGGGATCAACGGGACGAGCGGTGGGCTGATCCCGTTTCTTCACCTGTACGATGCCCTGATCGCCTCGATCAGTCAGGGTGGTCGTCGGCGCGGCACGATGTGCGTGTACCTCGAGCCGTGGCACCTGGAGGTGGAAGCGTTCCTCGATCTGCGCCGCAATGCCGGTGATCCCTACCGTCGCACGCATCAGCTCAACACCGCGCTCTGGATCCCCGATGAGTTCTTGCGGCGTGTCGAGACGGACGACCTCTGGTACCTTTTCGATCCGATCGTTGCGCCCGAGCTCCCAGATCTGGTGGGTGCCGCGTTCTCGGAGCGTTACCGAGAACTCTGCCGACAGGCAGAGGCGGGGATGCTCCCCCGACGAGCCTGGCGCCGCCTGCCCGCCCGCGAGCTGTGGTTGGCCATCTTGGCGAGCCTGATGGAAACCGGGCACCCCTGGCTCACCTTCAAAGATGCCGGGAACCTCCGTTCTCAGTTGCGCGGGATCGGTGTCATTCACTCGAGCAACCTCTGTACGGAGATCTTCCTCCCGACCAGTCGCGACGAGGTGGCGGTGTGCAATCTCGGCAGTGTAAACCTCGCTCGCCACTGCTCGCCGACCGGCGAACTGGACTGGGAGCAGCTGGCGGCGACGGTGCGGCTGGCGATGCGGGCACTCGACAACGTCATCGATGCGAACCTGTATCCCTCGGAGCGCGCGGCGCGAGCCAACCAGCGCAATCGCCCCGTGGGACTCGGCCTCATGGGCTTCGCCGAGCTCTTGGCCCGCCGCGCTGCCTCGTACGCTGAGCCAGCAGCGGCAGATCTGGCGGATCAGATCGCCGAGTTCCTCAGCTATCACGCCATCAGCGCCAGTTGCGCACTGGCGGAGGAGCGAGGCGCGTTTCCCAACTTTGCCTTTTCCCGCTGGGCAGCCGGTGTTCTTCCGATCGATACCCTCGATGAACTCGCAGCCGATCGTGGGTTGCCGGTGGAGGTCGACCGCACGCGGCGACTGGACTGGGAACCGCTGCGCCAACGGGTGCGGCGGGGCATGCGCAATGGTGCCGTGATGGCGGTGGCACCGACCGCAACCATCGCTTTACTGGCGGGAACCACCCCGAGTCTCGATCCGTACTATGCGAACGTCTTCAGTCGGCAAACGCTCTCCGGGAAGTTCCTGGAAGTCAACCCCATCCTCGTCGAGGAACTCCGGCGTCGGGGGCTTTGGGAGCAGTTGTTGCCCGGTCTCGTGGCAGCGCGTGGGGACTTGCGAGCGGTGCCGGGGTGTCCACCCGACCTCGTCGCGCGCTTCCCGACCGCCTATCAAGTGCCGGCGGAGTCGTACATCGAAGTGGCGGCGCGGGTTCAGAAGTGGGTGGACATGGGGGTCAGTCGCAATCTCTACCATGCGGCTGATCGACCAGGGCAGATGAGTGCGGTGTATCTGGCGGCCTGGCGCAAGGGGCTCAAGAGCACCTACTACTGTTTCGTGCGTCCACGCATGGAGATCGAGCAATCCACGGTTGCCGTCAACAAGGCGCGGCGTCGCCCGCAATGGGTGCAGCTCGCCGAGCGCGAGGTGCTGGCGAGCGATCCGGCGAGCTGCGGTCTCGATGGGTCGTGCGAAAGTTGCCAGTGAAGGACGAGGAGGGAGCAGAATGGCCCGCCGATTGCTCGGAGGCGATCCCCTAGCTGCTGTGGAACTCTTCCCGCTGAGTCACCCGTGGGCCTATGCGCATGTCCAACAGGCCAAGCACAACACCTGGTTTCCGGAAGAGGTTCCGCTGCACGATGACGTACGCGACTGGCATGAGCGCTTGAGCGATGAAGAGCGACGAGCGGTGGAGATGTTCCTGGGTTTCTTCAATCCGATGGAGTCGCTAGTCACGACCAACCTGCTGCTGAGTCTCTATCGGGTGGTGACGGCTCCGGAAGCCCGGCTGTATCTGGCTCGACAGGCGTGGGAAGAAGCGAACCACGTCATGGCGTTCGAGTACGTCATCAAGACGCTGCCGGTGGACCGGGAGCGGGTGTTCGGCTTGCACGTGGAGCATCCAGCTGTCGCCGCGAAAGAGCTATTCCAGCGTCAGCTGACCGAGCAGTGGCTGGTGGCCCCTGACGTCGAGTCTGTCGAGGGACTGCAGCGACTCGTCCGCAACCTCGTCGGCTACTTCGTGATCTTGGAGGGAATCTTCTTCTACTCCGGCTTCGCGCTGGCGCTCGCGTTTCGGCAGCGAAACCTGTTGCGTGGTTTGTGCACCATCGTCGATTGGGTCCTGAAGGACGAGTCGCTCCACCTCTCGTTCGGTATCCACTTGATCACGACGATCCTGGAGGAGCATCCGGAAATCATGAGCGCGGCGTTCGGTCGCCAGCTGCGGGAGCTCATCCTACGTGCGGTCGAGCTCGAAGAAGCGTACAACCGGGCAGTACTCCCGGAGCCGTTGATCGGTCTAGACGCTGATGTGCTCAACCGGTACGTGCGCTACATCGCTGATCGCCGGTTGGAAGAACTGGGTTTGCCGGTCGCTTTCGGTGAACCGAATCCATTGCGTTGGATGGTCGCGCAGGTCGATATGCCGGAGATCGTCAACTTCTTCGAGGCCCGCAATATCCATTACGAGGTTGGCCGCGCGCGCTGGTAGAGTGGGTGTGCAGTGCCCGACGAAGGCGAGCGGGGAGCAGTCGTGCCGCTCCCCGCTCGTGTGTGGTGCATCTCAGCTCTTCCACTTCGGCTTGGGAACGAGTGGCTCGGCACTGGCGCGGTCACGCGGCATGATGGCGACGTACTCGAGTTTGCCATCCGACTGCCGCTGCCACTGACCGATGAGCCAGTTACCGAGGAAGGCGTTACCGGTGAGCTTCACCTGGCCCATGATCGTATCGAACGTACCCTTCAAGATTTCGTCGCCGATCGCCTTGCGATCGATCTTTCCGACGCGCTCGAACGCCTGTTGAATCACTTGGCCAACGACATAATAGACGTGGCCGCCCCAGCGGTCAGCTTCCGTCCCATTGAAGGCTGCGAAGCGCTTGTAGAAGTCAACGAGTTGCTGGTTGCGGACGTCGATACCACCGAGACCCATCACTCCCTCGGCGTCATCGGCATACGTGCCATAGAAGAAGTAGTAGTTAGGGCCATTGGCGAGGAAGAGAAGCGGTGGATTGAATCCGAGAACTTTCATGGGTGGGACGTAGAGCATCGTGTCATTGGGGTAGGTGATGCCGATGACGGCGTCGGGATTCAGGCGCATGATCTCGGTAACGATCGACTGCATGTCGCTGACTTCCATGGGGTAACCCTGGTCGTAGACGATTTCGAACCCTGCAGCTTGCAGAGCAGGCCGGAGTGGCTTGACGAAATCGAGGGCGAACTCGGCATCGACGTAGGGCAGCGCAACGCGCTTGCCGATCTTGCCCTGCTGATTCAGATATTTGAGGAGACCGACGATCCCTTCCTCTGCATACTGTTCGGGACGACCGAGGAAGCTCACGAAGTACGGGAAACGCTTGGCGTCCTCTTCCGTGACCCACGTCGCCACCGCAACTTGCGGATAGCCGTTCTGGTGGAAGATGGGAGCTACAGCGTGGTTGATTCCCGTCGAGTACGGTGGAATGAGGAAGTCCACCTTTTCCTGCGTGATGAGCCGCTGCACTTGCCTGATACACTCTTCGGGGTTGCTTTGATCGTCTGCCCAAATGATTTCGACCTCGTAGCGACCATCGGCCAGCTGGAATCCTCCAGCCTTGTTGACGTCGTCTTGCCAGAGCTTGTAGGCCTTGACGATCGTCACGTCCGCACCCGCTGCGAACACGCCCGACAAGGACACTGCGCAACCGATACGCAGTTTCTTGGTCGGTTGAGTCGCCGCGACGGTGGGTGACCCAGCCGGAGCGGGAGCCAGGGTCGGCGTGGCAGCTGGTTGCTGCCCGGCCGGTGCGGTAGTAGGGGTGGGTTGCGGGGCCGGGGTCGGCGTTGCCGCACCACCGCAAGCACTCAAGAGTGCGGAGGCGCTCAGCGCAGCTGCTGTTACGAAGAATCGTCGTCGCGAGACACGCATGGTATTCTCCTCCTCTTCCGAATTCCGAACCGATCACGATTAGCGACAGGAGAGAACTAAACTTCTCTGTGGGTAGACAAGGTCTTTCTTTGCGGTATCTCCTCCCTTCACTCCTGACGATGACGATGACGTGAAGGGCTTCCAGATCCAGCGTGTGGACTCTGACTAGCTGTGTGCTACTCGTACGACAGTTTACACGCAAAATGTCGTGAGTGCAAGAGGGCGATTCAGGATAGCCGAACACGGTGACCGTCCTCGGTGGTGGAGGAGGGAGGCGACTCAATCGCTTCCGAGGTAGGCGGCACGGACAGTCGGATCGTCGCGCAGATCGGCCGCACTCGCTGCGTGTACGAGGACACCGTTTGCTAGCACTGCACCGCGCTGGGCGACGCTGAGACTGAGGTGAGCGTTCTGCTCGACCAGCAGGATGCCGATACCTTCGGCGGCGATCTTCGGTAAGACGCGCAGGAGCTGTTTCGCCAGCACGGGGGCCAAGCCGAGTGTCGGCTCATCGAGCAAAAGGAAGCGCGGAGCGGCCATGAGCGCGCGCGCGACAGCCACCATGCGCTGTTCGCCCCCACTCATGGTGCCGACTCTCTGGCTCAAGCGTTCCTTCAGTTTCGGGAAGAGTTCCAGTGCGAAGGTCAGAAGTTCGCGCTCGCGGGCTCGCGCTCGATGCGGAAAGGCTCCCAGCAGGAGATTCTCCTGAACCGTGAGGTCAGTGAAGGTCCCTCCACGCTCTGGCACGAGGACGAGACCCTGCTCGACGATCTGGTGGGTCAGACGACGGCGCACGAGGCTCGTCAAATCGAGCTCGTCGAGCAGGATGTGCCCGTGCGTGGGGCGGACCAGGCCCATCGTGGCCTTGAGGAGCGTCGATTTGCCTGCACCATTGGCACCGAGCACGACCACGATCTCGCCAGAAGCGACCTGGAGCGAGACATTCTGAATCGCAGGGTGGAGTCCGTAATGGACCGTTAGCTCGCGCAGCTCAAGCATCGTCTGCCTCTCCGAGATAGACGCGGACGACCTCTCGGTCGCGCAGCACCTCGCCTGGTAACCCTTCAGCGATCTTCTGGCCGAAACTCATCACGATGCAGCGATCGCAGAGTCGGCGTACCGCTTGCATGAGATGCTCGATGAGCACGATCGTCATGCCTCTGCCACGGAGGGACTCGATCAGCTCCATCCCGATGAGCATCTCGGAGGGGTTGAGTCCGGCCAGCCACTCGTCGAGCAACAAGAGTTTCGGACGCAGCGCGAGCGCTCGCGCCAGTTCCAGCCGCTTTTGGTCGATGAAATTGAGCTGCCCAGCTGGAACATCGACGTAGGCCGCCATGCCGAGTTCCTCGAGCAGCTGCTGTGCCTGTTCGCGGGCGTCGCTCAGTGATCGGGCGTGCCCTGCGAACAAGGCAGCTGGCGTGACGTGATCGAGGCACGTCAGGGCCGGATAGATGCGCACTAGTTGAAAGGTGCGTGCGATACCGAGCCGGGCGATTTCCTCCGGTGCCTTGCCAGTGATCTTATGTCCCACAAAGACGATCTCGCCCCGGTCTGGCTGGTAAAGCCCGGAAATGAGATTGAGCACGGTCGTTTTGCCCGAACCGTTCGGCCCGATAATACCGAAGACCTCGCCTTCGCGAATTTCGAACGAGAGGTCATCCACCGCAACGATCCCGCCGAAGGTCTTGCGCAGCGAGCGAACCTCGAGCAGTGTCGAACCGTGCGATGAGCGTTTCCCGACCGGACCACTGGTTCCATCGATGCTCGGACTTGCGCTGCGAGCTGGCATCGCGGGTGCGAGTGGTTCGCTGAGGGTGGATGCTGCAGGGGTGGTGAGGCGTGCTTCGGCCATGCGCTTGCGTTCGATCTTGGGCAGCAAGCCCAGAATCCCGTTGGGAATGACGAACACGATCGCCATGAAGAGGAATCCCAGGATCAGCGTGTAGGCGGTCGGGAAGCGCGCATTGAGTTGGTCGAAGAGGATGACGAGCGGGATCGCTCCGGCCAGTGGTCCCCAGAATCGCTGCATCCCGCCGAGCAACGCGATGACTGCTGGCATGAAGGAAAGCGTGGGGTTGAACGCGATGTTCGGATCGAGGTACGTCCAGCGCGGCGCGACGATGGCTCCGGTCACTGCCATGATCGCGGAGGTACCGGCGAGCGTGAGCACCTTGACGGCGGTGGTTCGTACCCCGCTGTGCCGAGCCGCTACCTCGTCCTCACCGATCATGAGGAGCGCAAGCCCATAGCGCGAGCGTGCGAGAAGCCAGCCGGCGAGTAATGTGAGTCCAAGGAGAACAGTCAATGCCCAATAAATTTGCCGAGCAGTGATGTCGGTGATGATGTAAAGACCGACGGATCCCGTGACGTTCCGCTGATACCACGTCATGAGCTGGCGGATGAGTTCCGCTAAGCCGAAAGTAAAGATGGTAAAGTACATCCCTTGAATGCGCAATGTGGTGAGTCCGACGATGAGCGCCAAGAGAGCAGCGATGACCGCGGCGAGTGGGTACAGCGCCAGCATCGGCACCTTCTCGTAGAGGAGACCTACCGTGTAGGCACCGACTCCGAAGAAGGCCGCAGTCGCGAGGCCGATGTACTTTGTCGGCCCAGCGAAGAGTCCCCAAGCGATGGCCAGAGTCGCATACATCAGGATCGAGATCCCGAGAGCGATATAAAAGTCGTTTCCTGTTTGTGGGACCAGCGCAGCGACGAGCAAGAGAGCAGGCAGAATGGCTGCACGCGCGATCGGTCGCATCACCGGAGTGCCCTCCCGAGAATTCCCGTGCGCAACGTGAGAACCGCGAGAATGAACAGCGCATAGACCGCAGCCAGCGTCAGTCCGGGGCTGACGAACCGAGCGACGAACGACTCCGTGACCCCGAGAATCAGCCCAGCGACGAGAGCGCCGAGCGCATTGCCGACCCCGCCCAAGATGACGACGACGAGCGCTTTGAGCGTGAAGGTGATACCCATGGGTACATTGAACGTCTGAAACATGCTGATGAGAACGCCACTCGCTGCACAGATGATGCCACCGAAGGCGAAGGTCAAACCTGCCCACCTTCGGACGTCGATCCCCGCGAGGGGAGCACCATCAGGGTCGACCGCGATAGCGCGGATCGCCGTGCCGATGCGCGTGCGGACCAGCAATAGATAGGCCAGAGCACCGAAAGCGAGCGCGAGCACGAAGGCCAGCAAACGATTGGCAGGGACGACACTCCCGAGCAACTTGACTGGCACCAAAAGATAGGAATACGAGAAGAGTTTCCCACCGAAGATGGCGAGCATCGTGCCGGATACGACGAAGGAAAGTCCGAAGGCGAGCAAGATGCTCGAGGCCTCCATCGCTCGCCACGAACCACTGCGTCGTTCCAAGGGGACAAAGACCAGATGGTAGACGAGAAGATGAATCAGGAAGCTGAGAGGCGCAAGCAACAGGAGCGCGACCAGCGGGCTGAGTTGGTAACGCTGGAAGAGGAGCGTCGTCAGCAACGCTGCTGCGATCAGAAAATCACCGTAAGCGAGGTTCAGGATGCGAGCGACGCCGTACTGCAGGGTGAGGCCAAGAGCCAGTAACGCATACACGCCACCGTAAACGAGGCCAGTGACCAGGGCATCGAGTACAGAGATCATAGGCTCTCCCACCGCTTTGTGCCCAACATACCCCGTCTGTGTTGCCGATCCAGCGATACTGTGAAGGAGTTTAGATATCAAGGATATTGTAGCGATAACGACGCACGTCTGGCAAGAGACGAATCTACCTGGCGAGACATCGATCGCTGATCGGTCCCATAAGCGCTGTCGCTATCCCGTGCACCCTGCTACCTGGCGGTCCCTTTGCGAGCCCGATGATCGGGCCGACAGGCTTTGCTCCCTGCTCGGTGAGAACCAGGACTCCTGTGTTCTCGGCAGGGAGTTCAGTGGTCCGAGCGGGACAGTCCGATATTGCGTGGGACTGCCCCGCTCGAGCATTCACGACAATGCTGCAGACCGATTATTGTTTCCAGGTCGGCTTCGGTACGATCGGTTGTGCGGCGGCCTTGTCCTTCGGCCAGACGGCCAGAAACTCGCCGTTCTGCCACTGACCGAGCAACCAATTTCCGTAATAGACATTCCCTTCGAGCTTGACGGTTCCGATGATCGTCTGGAATGAGCCGGTTGCGATCTCCTTCGTGAGCGCAGGACGATCGATTTTGCCGACTCGCTCCAGTGCCTGTCGCAGCACCTGTAACGATGCGTAGCACACCGGGCTAGCCCAGCGGTCCGGTTCCTGACCGGTCACCTCTTTGTGGCGCTTGTAGTAGTCCATGAGTTCCGAGTGCTTGGGATCGATACCACCCAGACCCATCACGCCCTCGGCATTCTGACCGAATTGGCCGAGATAAATCGGGAAGGCCGTCCCGACAGCTGTCAAAAAGACGGCTGGATTGAAATCCAGCACCATGGCAGCCTGTGGCAACGCGAGTGTATCGGCTGGATAGCTGCACGCGACGAATGCATCGGGCTGTCGGCTCTTGATATCGGTCAGAATCGGTTGGAAATCCGTCGTGCCGAGTGGATAACCCTGGTCGTAGACGAGTTCGAAGCCGGTGTCCTTGAGTTTCTTGCGGGCTGCTGCAGCGAGCTCGAGCCCGAATTCGTCGTCGACGTGGATGAGTGCGACCTTCTTGCCGATCTTGCCCTGCGCCGCGAGGTCGACCAAGAGATCGGCGATCGCTTCGGAGTACTGGCTCGAAGTCCCCAGGAACGAGAAGTACCCTGGCCACTGTTTGGCGAGATCGGGAGACTTGTCGCTCACATTCGCGACGCCGAGTTGCGGGTACCCCAACTGGTGAAAGACGGGAGCGACGGCCAGGTTCATCGCAGTACCCCAGGGTGGAAGTAGGAGATCGACCTTGTCTTGATTGACGAGGCGTTGGATGGCCTTGATCGCTTCCTCTGGGCTGCTCTGGTCATCGTATTCGATGAGTTCGATGGCATACGTGCCATCGCTCAGCTTGATGCCGCCTGCCTCGTTCACGTCTTTAGCCCACAAAATGTAGTTGGGGTAAATTGTAATACCGGCGCCAGCAGCGTAGGGTCCGCTCTTGGAGATAGCAAATCCGATCCGCAATGTCTTCGCGGGCTTGCTCGTTACGACGGTCGGTGTCGCTGGGGTAGCTGGACTCGTGACCGCCGCAGCCGTTGGGGTCGGCAGCTGAGCAGCCGGCGGAGTCGGCGACGGCTGTGGTGCCGGAGTAGGCGTTGCCTGCCCGCCGCATGCTGCCAAAAGTGCGGAGAGTCCTGCCGAACCAGCGAGTACGAGCACATGCCGTCGTGTCAGTGATCGCATGATTCCCTTCGTCCTCCTCGGTCGAGCTCAACGCGGACTCCTCCCCTGTACGCCACTCATCGCTGGCTGACGTTTCGCTTCACGTCATACATCCCCCTTGCCACAGTCAGGACTGTACGAGCCCAGTCGCTCATGTCGGCTGCAGTCGATTGATCCGATACGTCGCGGCGACTGCTCCATTTTCTTGTACTCTGTCAAAACAAGGATAACAAGTGAGTTGTTCAGTATACCGGAACTGAGTCGGCGATCCTCCCCAAGGCCTCCGTACCGTCGTCCCGTTACTCCGCGAACAATGTCGAACTTCCCTCTCTCGTGCCCAACGGCGGCCACACGGACAGATCGAAGGGAAAGTCCGATCCGGGAACGATACGATCCGGGCCGACGACAGCGCAGAGATATTCCAGCGTCTCGTATCGCCAGAGAACCGTGTCGTACCAAAAGCGCCGGAGATAGGCCAACGGGGGTTCAGCGAGTTGCCGGCGCACTGCCTCCCACACTGCATAAGCGCGTTCGAGACGACCGATTTGATACGGCAGGTAGCCGCCGCCGTGTGCCAGCAGGATACGTGCATGCGGGTAGCGATCGAGGACGCCTCCGAAAATCAGATCGGCAGCGGCGACCGTCGTCTCCCAGGGCACGCCGATCATGTTGGGAAGTTGTGGTCGTGCGAGACGAGGATCGCGACTCAAAAGCGGGTGGAGGAACAGGATCGCCTTGCGCTCGTCAGCGGCTCGCCAGAAGGGCTCGAAGACGGGATCACTCAGCAGCCGATCCGCGGTACCCGGGCCGACGATGGCACCCCGTATTCCCCGCTCCATCGCCCAGGCGAGTTCGTCTGCTGCAGCTGATGGATCGTTGAGTGGTACCGTTGCCAAGAGGTCGAGTCGCTGCGGTGCCCGCTTCTGCCACCCCAAGAGTGCCTCGTTGTAGGCCCGAGCCGCCTCGTGCGCCAATGCTGGTTCTGCCTCGTAGAAGAAGAGCTGGGGAACTGGCGACAGAAGCGCGCGCTCGATTCCCGCTGCATCGAGTGCTGCCAGGAACTGATCGAGGTCGTGAAAGACCGGCTTGAGTTCGAACGGCCAGCGCCCTCCAACGATCAGGATCGGCGGTTTCCCGGGTTCTCGCTGCTCGAAACGAGCTCCCGCCCGCGCTGCGTTGCTGCGGAGCCACGCGAGCATCGCTTCTGGTATGGCATGAATGTGGCAATCGATGGTCATGAGCTTCCCCCATTGCATGATCCCCGAGGGGCGGACTCGTCGACGGGGAGAGACAGATTCGTCCCCTAGGTCGCTAGGCGCGGGAACGGGGCGCTCCTCGGCATCGACCAGTGAACGGCAACGATGCAGGCCGGTGCGACGAACCGAGGCACGCCAAAACTCGGCCGAAACGGACGCGGTCACGCTTCGACGCGGACTCCCAAGTAGGTCTCCTGGAGTTCGCGGTTGCCGACGAGTTCCGCAGCTGATCCCTGCCAGATGACGCGCCCCTCTTCGACGATATAGGCGACATCGATGACGGAAAGCGCGAGATCGATGTTCTGTTCCGCCAGGAGGATCGACAGTCCCGCCTGCTTGAGGCGCTGCAAGATCTCACCGACGCGCTGCACCATGACCGGTGCGAGCCCTTCCGATGGCTCGTCACACAGGAGAACGAGGGGCTGGGTCATGAGCGAGCGGGCGATCGTCAGCATTTGCTGCTCGCCACCGCTCAAGAGCGTTCCGCGGATTTTCCCCCGCTCCTTGAGAATCGGGAAGAGCTGATAGATCTCCTCGACGGTCCAGCGGACCCGCTGATCGGGGCGCGGTGGTCGCGCCCCGATCAGGAGATTTTCCGTGACCGTCAGCGAGGGGAAGATGCGCCGACCTTGCGGAACGAGCGCGATACCCTTGTGGGCGATGACATGGGGCGGTAGGCCGACGAGCGACTGGCCGCGCAGGCGGATCTCGCCGGCCAGTCGAGGGAGCAAACCCATGATCGCTCGCATGGTCGTCGTCTTCCCCGCACCGTTTCGCCCCAAGAGACCGACGACTTGGCCTTCTTCGACCGTCAACGAGAGTCCGTTCAAGACGAAGCCTTCGCCGTAGCCTCCGTAGACGTCACGCAGTTCCAGCATTTCGCCCTCGCATCGCTCCTGCAAGATACGCTGCCTGCACGTCCTCGTTGCGCTGGATCTCGTCCGGAGTACCGTCAGCCAGGACGGCCCCGTGGTGGAGGACCGTGATCCGGTCAGCGAAGGAGAAGACGACACGCATGCTGTGCTCCACGAGGACCACCGTCATATCGCGTGGAAGCTGTGCGAGTCGCTCGATGAAGGCGGGAATCTCGTCGACGGCCAGGCCGGCGGCTGGCTCGTCGAGCAGCAGCAAGCGCGGTCGCAAAGCGAAGCGTGCGGCCAGCTCGACCCGTCGCTGATACCCATGTGGGAGATGACGGACTTCGATATCGCTGACGTCCAACAGTCCCCATTCCTCGAGCACACGCTCGGCTTCGCGCTGGACAGCGCGATCGCTGTTCACTTGCCCAGTGAGGCCGAGCAGGCGGTGGCGTCCTCGGAGGAGCGCGATCAAGATGTTCTGGCGTGTAGTCAGCTCCTGGAAGACTGCCGGCTGCTGGTTCGTTTTGAGCAATCCGACATCGACCCGACGATGCGCTGGTAACCTGGTGACGTCGCGCCCGAAGACGATCACTCGACCACGGGTCGCCGGAAGGAAACCGGCGATCACGTTGAGGAGCGTGGTCTTGCCTGCACCGTTGGGACCGATGATGGCCCGTCGCTCGCCTGGCTGCACGGTGAGCGAGATGTCTTCGAGGATCGTCAGCCCGCCGATGATCTTGCTGACGTGCTCGAGTTGGAGTGCCGGTACTGCTGTCATCCTCACGACCTCTCGATGACTTGCTCGACCGATGGCTCGCGGTGAGGACTGACTGCTGAAGCTGGTCTGCGAGCCAAGGGGGCCTCCCGCCGCAACTGGGCCCGCAGCTGGCGGATCCGATCCGGTAACCGAACGATGCCTTGCGGTAGCAGAAGCACGGTCAGGATGAAGACGATACCGAGAATCATGACCCAGCGCTGCGTGAACGCGCTGACCTCATAACGCAGCAACAGGACGAGTGCGGCTCCGATGATCGGGCCCCAGAAGGTTCCAGCTCCCCCAAGGATGACCATGACCATGCCCTCGCCTGCCAAGAGCCAGCTGATCTGCCCTGGGCCGACGAAGCCTTTGAAGTAGGCGAACAGACCACCCGCCAGGGCTCCGTAGCCGCCTGCGATGGTGTACGCAGCGTATTTCAGTGTCCATGTGGGATACCCGAGGCCAGCCAGGTAGCGCTCGTTCTCCCGGATGCCGATGAGGGCGAGCCCAAACGGTGAACGGACGATCCAAGCCATCGTGAGGAGCGCGATCCCGACCACGACAAGCGCGAGGTAGTAGAAGTTGGCGGTATCGGAGACACGCCCGACGAGAAAGGGAAGCTTCGGTGTGGGAATGCCCGGCAGCCCGTCGTCACCGCCTGTCACCCGGCGCCAGAGCCAGACGATCCCGAACAGGACTTGCGTCAGCGAGAGGGTCAGGATGAGAAAGTATGCCCCGTGCGTCCGCAGCACGAAGGGGCCAGTGACGAGCGCGAGCGCCACTCCGGCGACCACCGCAATGAGCAAGGCGACGGCAGCAGGGATGCCGAGATACTTGGCGAGCAGTCCGACGGCGTACCCGCCAGTTCCGAAGAAGGCCGAGTGGCCAAGGGAAGGAAGTCCGGCATAGCCCAGCAGGAGGTTGAGGGACATCGCAAACAGCGAGAAGATCAGGATCTCGGTCAGGACAGAAAGCGGGTAGGTCGGGAGGAAGGCGGGAGCCGCGAGGAGTAGGACTGCGAGAGGAACACCGATCGCCCTGCGCCAGTTTCGTGCCAGACGTGCTGTCGCCATCATCAGGTTCCCCTCCTAGGCCCAGCCGGGTCGGCCGAACAGCCCCTGCGGGCGGACGATGAGGACGACAGCGGCGAGTGCCCACACCGCGAAGAACGAGGCCTCGGGCCAGAAGGTCCGAACGATCGTGTCGGTCAGTGCCACGACGATGCTCGCCGCGATCGCTCCCAAGACAGAACCGAGTCCGCCCAGAATGACGACGATGAGCGCCATGAGTTGAAGCTGGATATCAGTACCAGGCGCGACACCCGTCACGGGTGTGCCGAGCGCTCCACCGAGACCGGACAGGAAGGCGCCCAGCGAGAAGACGATGGCGAAGATCCGTCGAACATTGATGCCGAGGCACTGCACCATCTCGAGATCGTCGACGCCAGCCCGTACGTAGGCTCCCCACTTGGTGCGCTCGAGCAGGTACCAGACCAGGATAGCCAGAACGGCTCCGATGACGATCAAGGCGACCCGATAGATCGGAACGACCGAGCCGAAGAGTTCCATCGAGCCGCGCAGCATCGCTGGTGGTCGGAGACGCAGTGGATCCCCGCCCCAGATCCACCGTGTGACGTCCTGTACCACGTAGGCCACACCGAGCGTCAGAGCGACCTGCAGAAGTTCCTTGCGGTGCAGGCGCTGCAAGAAACCCCGCTCGATGGCGATACCCACGACCAGAGCAGCCAGAGCGCCAGCCACGAGTGCGAGGAGGAAGTTCCCCGTCGAGCGCGCCACGGACCACCCGATGTACCCACCGATGAGGTAGAGCGAGCCGGTCGCGAGGTTGATGAAGCGCATGAGACCGAAGACGACCGAGAGGCCGACCGCGACCAGAAAGAGCAGGCTCGCATAGGACAGACCGATGACGAGACTGGCAGTATTGACCGGCACCGGACCTCCTTTCTTCCTCGGTTCGTCCGAACCATCGGCTGGAGAGCGCCTGTGAGTTCGATGCTTCAACGATACTCGTAGAACGCTTCAGGTACCAAATACGCACTGCGGGTGACGCTCGATGGGCGAGCGTCACCCGCACCCAGGGACTAGAACGAGAGGTCGTCCACGTTCTCGCGCTTGCCGAGCACGACATTACCGAGCGTGCCATCCGGCAGGCGCTGGACCTTCCGGAAATAGACAGTGATGACGACATTCTGCGTTTCCGGATGGAAGCGGAATGGACCGGCTGGTCCCGTGAACTGAACGCCCTTGAGCGCCTTGAGGAATGCCTGCGTGTCTTCGACCTTGCCCTGTACCGCCTCGAGTGCTTTCGCTGCGACGAGCGCAGCCAAGTAACCTTGGTAGGCGAACTGGTTGGGAACGCGCCCATACTTCTTTTTGAAGGCGTCGACAAAAGCCTTGTTCTCCGGTGAATCGATGTACGGTGAGTAATGGAGTGACGTCACGACGTCGAGCGCTGCATCCCCTTGCTGATCGAGATAGGCCTCGTCGACCAGGTCGCCAACGCCGATGAGCGGAATCTGGTCTTTGAGCCCGAAGTCCTGGTACTGCGTCACGAAGCGGACCGCGTCGGCGCCAGCGAAGAAGGCCCAAACCGCATCCGGCTGCGCTTGCTGGATCCGTTGGAGGAAGGGCGCGAAGTCGCTCGTGTCGAGCGGCGGATAGACCTCACCAGCAATCTCGCCACCTGCCTTCTGGAACGCCGCCTTGACCGGCTCCGCTTTTTCGTGTCCAGCGGCATAATCGGGAGCCATGAAGGCGAGTCGCTTGTAGCCGAGTTGCTCGAAGGCGTACTGCCCCATCGGCCACTCGTATTGGCCATTGGCGAACGAGACTCGGAAGATATACGGACTACGCCGCTGCGGGTCGCGCGTGATCGCTTGCGCTCCCGCATTGTCGATGATCGTCGGGACGCCGCTCTGGTGAATGTAATCGCGGCAGGCGAGTGCGACACCGCTGTGAATGTACCCGATGATGAGGTGCACCTTGTCGCGCTCGACCAGCTGCTTCGTCTTGGTCAGGCCCTGCTCCGGATTGGAGGCGTCGTCTTCTTGGACGAAGGTGACTTTGCGACCCGCTACCGTGTTGTCGATCGACTCGAAGGCGAGTTGGATACCCCGGGTCAGATTCTCAGCCAATGCCGCAAAGACACCCGTATAACCGTGAATGAGGCCGATGCGGATCGGTTCCGCCGCGGCAGCTGGTGTGACCACGACAGTCGGAGTCGCTGCCGCAGCCGGCGTCGGTGTCGCAGCTGCCGGAGTCGGGGTGGCTGCTGCCGGGGTCGGCGTCGCTGGCGCGGTGGTCGGCGTCGGTGTGGCACCACCACCACGGCAGGCAGCGAGCAGACCACCGAGTGCTGCTGTCCCAATCCCAACGATGACTGTTCGCCGTCGAACCGGCCGACGGAATAGGTGCTGGAAATCGCTCCGCTCCATCGATCTCCTCCTCGCAAAGCGACTGACCCGTTCTCTCACACTCTCGCTCATCGCTGGATCGTCGCGGTGGGCCAGTCGACTCATCCTCGCACTGGCCCACCAGTGTCCTCTTGCTCAGACGCCGACCGTCACCTTTTCTGGTGTCCCGTAGGTGTAGAACGATTCCGGCATCGTCGATGCACCGAGCCACACCGTACTCGAGTACAGATCCGACTCGTGAGAGACATCCCACACCACGGTCTGCCAGTTGGGGTCGAAGATCAGGTATCCTGCGTCACCCCACAGCTCGACCCTGTTTCCGCCCGGCTCGAAGACGTAGAGGAACATCGCCTGGGTCGTGCCGTGCTTCCCAGGACCAGCCTCGATGGTGATGCCCCAGTCCCGACAGGCGTCGGCCACGTCATAACAATGTTGTGGGTAGCCGTACCAGTACGCGATGTGGTGCAAGCGATTCCCCTGGCCAGTTCCGTCGCGCATGACCGCGATCTCGTGGACGAGCGGGCTCACCGAGAGCCAGGATCCGACCTTTTTCCCGTCGCCGCCGATCTTGGTCTCGCGCAGCTTGAAGCCGAGATAGTTCCGGAGGAACGCTTCGTGGTCCTCGACATCGCTCACGAAGCAGTTGATGTGATCGAGCCGGCGCACGGGTACGCCGTCCAGCGGGCGGCGCTGGGGCCGGTTCTTGAGTGCACTGCGCTGGTCCTCGGGCGCTTGGTAGTACTCGAGATCCCAGATCAACTCCATGCGATGACCGTCTGGCATGCTGAAGCGGTAGGCGCGTCCACCGCCGTATTCGTTTTCCTGCCAGCCGAGTCCGAGCCCCGCTGCCTCGATGGCTGCGGCGGCCTCGTCCAGCAGCTCGGGCGCCGAGACGCGCCACGCGGCGTGTCCGAGTCCGGCTTGCGGTGCCTCCGTCAATTTGAGCGTCCAAAGGAACCAGTCCTCGTACGCCCGCAGGTAAACCGATTGTCCCTCCTGATGAACGACGCTCATCCCGAGGAGTTTCGTGAAGAACCAGAGGCTCTCGTCCGGCTTGGGCGTCAACAGCTCGACATGGGCGAGCTGTGCGACGACCGGGACACGGAGATCCGCCATGACTCCACCTCCCTAAGTGGTCCGATCCCCGACCTCACCGTTCGCGACCGTTCGGTTCCCACACCCACGTCGCGTCTCGCCAACCATCGAGGTCGTACTGGCTGAGGCACTCGTCGACGAGTTCTTTCCACTGCTGCATGAACCCACGGCGCTCTGCCCACTGGAGCGGGTCGAGGTACTTCTGCTCGTGATTGCCGGCATAATTCAGCTCATAGAGCCCGTGCCGGCCACCGAACTCGGAGTACACGGCGTCCCACACCAGCTTGTACAGCTTGCTGCGTTCCACGGCGCTCATCCCGGTCCCGCGGAGATAGCGGTCGAGGAGCGGCCGGACCTCGGGGTTGAGGAAATCGCGGTAGCTGGACACATTGATGATGGGGGCGCCACCGAGGATCCGCTCGTAGATCTGGCGGATGCGATCCCAGGCGAAGTTGGTGTAGACCCGCGCAGCGGCCGCGTATTCCAGACGCGGCACGACTGACCCACCCAGGCTCGGCTCGGGATCGCTCACCATCGCCGTGACGATGGCCCAAAGGAGATGCCGGAGCGCGACGAGTTCCCCGACCAGTACCTGGTTTCCGCGGAAATCGGCCGTCCCGTTGCACTCTAAGCCTTTCTGCAAGAGACCGATCATGAACTCCAGCTTGATCATGAAACGGATCGTCGTCTGCAGGTTGAAGCGATTGAAGAAGCCGGAATCGGCATAGAATCGCTTGCACTTGGCTACGTCGCGGTAAATGAGCACGTCTTCCCAGGGGATGAATGCCTCGTCCAGAACCAAAAATGCATCGTTTTCGTCGAAGCGACTGGAGAGCGGATGATCGAAGGGGCTCTCAGCATCGAGTTCGTATGACGCGCGCGAAATCAGGTACTGGCGCGGGTTGTCCATACGGACGAAGAAGACGAGCGCGACGTCCTCGTCTCGGCCCTCTTGCAGGCGCGCAGCGCTCCCGCTGTTGACGCCGACGAAGGTGCCGTGGGTGAGGGCCGATGCCGTGGCGACTTGCTTGGCACCACTCACGATGATGCCGCCGTCCGTCTCCTTGACGACGTGGATATACACATCGCGGACTTCGCTGGGTGGACGATTGCGATCGATCGGTGGGTCGACGATGACGTGATTCATGAAGAGGACGCGGGAAGCGTATTCGCGGTACCACCGCCGTGCTGTTTCCCCAAAGGGAGCGTAATAGTCCGGGTCAGCGCCGAGCGTGGCCATGAAAGCGGCCTTGTACTCCGGTGTCCGACCCATCCAGCCGAAGCTCATCCGTTGCCAGACCGCGATGGCTTGAGCCGCCTCCTTGAGATCCTCTGCGGAATACGCAGGGGCGAAAAACTTGTGGGTCAGAATGCCATGGTGATCGACCTTCGTCAGGATCTCGCGCGTCTCCGGCGAATGGAGCGCGTCGTACAGCCGGGCGACCGAGCGTGCGGCGTTGCGGAAGGCCGGATGGGTCGTGACGTCCTCGACCCATTCGCCGCGGAAAAAGACCTTGCGGCCGTCTCGCAGGCTCTCCAAGTACTCCTCGCCGGTCATCGGACGGGGCGACGTCTGGATGACTTGTGCCATCGACCGTTCTCCCTCGAAAGATCGGCTCCTCACCACTTTCTAGTCTGAAGATAGTGCGAGTCTCACGTCACGTCAATCATCTCGTTCGGCTATCATGAACCTCCCGTCATGATCTCCCGTGGGCGAGCCAGCGGACGGCGTGTGGTTCAGCCATCGTGAACGAGCTGCTTGCCGGTTTGCCAACGTGCTGGTATCGTGATGGTATGGAGGGTGCGATGCTCCAGACCGTGCAAAAGGCAGCACAAGTGCTTCGCCTGTTTACGCCGCACCAGCCTGAATGGGGGGTCACCGAGGTCGCCGCAGCGCTGGAGATCCCCAAGTCGGGTGCTCATGCGCTTCTGCGTACCTTGGCAGCGGAAGGTCTCTTGCAGCGAACGGCCGCTGGCCGTTACCGTCTCGGCTGGGCGCTGTTCGAGCTGAGTCAGACGCTGCTCGACTCGAGTGCGCTCCTCCGCGCGGCCCGTCCGGTCATGGAGCGTCTGGTCGCTGGGTGGGGCGAGACGACGCACCTTGCCGTGTTGGTCGATGGACAAGTGTTGTACGTCGAAAAGCTTCAAGGCGATCGTGCCCTCGAGATCGTTCTGTCCGGAGTCGGCAAGCGTCTCCCAGCGCACTGCTCTGGCGTCGGAAAGGTGCTGCTTGCCCATCAGCCATGGGAGGTGGTGCTCGGGATCGTCGAGCGGACCGGTCTGGTGAGTTTCACGCCGAACACGATCAAGTCGGTCGAGCAGCTGCGCGAAGAACTGGAACGGGTCCGCCAGCAGGGGTTCGCCTATGACCAGGAAGAGGTGATGGTTGGGCTCTGTTGTGCGGCCGCGCCGATCCGCGACGAGAGCGGTCACGTCATCGCGGCGATGAGTCTCTCGGTGCCGGCCTACCGCTTCTATCCGAACCGACAGCGGCTCACCACCGCGATCGTCGATGCTGCGCGACGGGTTTCGGAAGAACTCGGGTACTATCAGGAGGATTGGGCATGGGAGAACGGCAAGCGGTCAAGGTCGCGATCCTCGGTACCGGGAATATCGGTACCGACCTGATGTACAAGCTCTTGCGGAATCCGGGCCACATGGAATTGGCCATGTTCGCCGGGATCGATCCGCAGTCGGAGGGGATCGCCCGCGCCAAGAAACTAGGTATCCCGACGAGCTACGAGGGGATCAAGGCGATCCTGGATGATCCCGAGATCCGGATCGTGTTCGATGCCACCAGCGCCAAAGCGCACGTTCGTCACGCCAAGATGCTGCGCGAGGCTGGCAAGATCGCGATCGATCTGACGCCAGCTGCCCGCGGTCCGTACGTCGTGCCGCCGGTCAACCTCGGCGCACACCTGGACAAGGACAACGTCAACCTGATCACTTGCGGCGGGCAGGCGACCATCCCGCTCGTCTTTGCTGTCAGTCGCGTCGTACCGGTGCGCTACGCCGAGATCGTCTCGACCGTCGCCAGCAAGTCGGCGGGACCAGGAACGCGGCAGAACATCGACGAGTTCACGTTCACGACCGCCCATGGGCTCGAGGCGATCGGGGGAGCTGAGCAGGGGAAGGCGATCATCATTCTCAACCCGGCTGAGCCGCCGATCATCATGCGCAATACCGTGTACGTCATTCCTGCGAACGAGGAGTTCGACCAGGCGGCGATCGTGGCGTCGGTCGACCAGATGGTCGCCGAAGTGCAGCAATACGTCCCCGGGTATCGCCTCAAGGACGCGCCGGTCTTCGACCGGCGGCGCACACCGTGGGGCGAACGAACAATTATCGCCATGTTGCTCGAGGTCGAGGGGGCCGGTGATTTCTTGCCGCCCTATTCCGGCAATCTCGACATCATGACGGCAGCGGCCTGGCGGGTGGGTGAGTTGTTCGCCCAGCATTTGCTGGGTATCCGGCAGGAGGTGGCGGCATGAAGACGCTCACGCCACCGCGCGTGACCGACACGACGCTGCGGGACGGTTCCCATGCCATGCGGCACCAGTTCACGCGGGAGCAAGTGCGGGCCATCGTGGCTGCGCTCGACGAGGCTGGCGTGCCGGTCATCGAAGTCACCCATGGGGACGGACTGGCGGGTAGCTCTATCCAGTACGGCTTTTCGGCGACGAGCGAACTCGAGCTGATCGAAGAAGCGGCGAAGACGGCCAAGCGAGCCAAGATCGCGGCTCTCTTGCTCCCCGGAATCGGCACGCGCAGGGAGCTCTCGGCGGCGATCGAGCGGGGCATCAAGGTCGTCCGCATCGCGACGCAGTGCACCGAGGCCGATATTTCCGAGCAGCACTTCGGGATGGCCAAAGAGATGGGCCTGGAAACGGTCGGCTTCCTCATGATGGCCCACATGCGCCCACCGGAGTTCCTGGCCGAGCAGGCAGCATTGATGGAGTCGTACGGTGCCGACTGCGTCTACATCGTCGACTCCGCCGGCGCGATGTTGCCGGACGATGTCCGGCGCCGGGTCGCTGCGCTCAAGGAGCGACTCTCCATTCAGGTCGGGTTCCATGCGCACAACAACCTCGGGTTGGCGATCGGGAATACACTGGCGGCCATCGAGGAGGGAGCCGATCAGGTGGATGGCTGTTTGCGTGGGCTGGGTGCGGGTGCCGGCAACGCACCCACCGAGCTCATCGCGGCCGTGCTCGACAAGTTGGGGATCAATCCGGGGCTCGATGTCTTCAAGTTGATGGATGCTGCCGAGTACATCGTGGCCCCGATCATGCCATACCAGCCGATCCCGGATCGGGACGCGATCACGATCGGCTATGCTGGGGTCTATTCGACGTTCCTTCTCCACGCTCGCCATATCGCAGCTGAATTCGGGCTCGATCCGCGCGAAATCCTGGTCGAACTCGGTCGGCGCCAGGCGGTGGCGGGGCAGGAGGACTGGATCCTGGATGTGGCGCTCGATATCCTGCGCCGCAAGCGCGCAGCCGAAGGAGCGGGTGATGCACGCGAACCAGCCGCAGCCGAGCGATCAGCTGATTGACGAACCAGCCCCGATGATCGATCCCCGGCACTTCCGGCGGACGATGGGTCGGTTCGCGACGGGGGTGACGGTCATTACCGTGGCGCGCCCGGAAGGAGCACACGGGATGACGGCCAATGCCTTTCTGTCCGTCTCGCTCGATCCGCCGCTCGTCCTGGTTTCGGTCGATCGGCGGGCACGGATGCACGCTTATTTGCTCGAAGCCACCCGCTATGGTGTGAGCGTGCTCGCCCGCGACCAGGAGCGGGCGGCGCGGCATTTTGCCGGTAAGCCGCAAGCTGGGTACGAACCGGTCTTCGCCTGGCGGGAGGGAGTACCGCTCCTGGAGGGGGCAGTCGCGCAGGTGGTTTGCGACGTGTGGGAGCGGGTGCTGGCGGGGGACCACACGCTGGTGTTGGGGCGCGTGCGCTGGCTGGACTATTGGGAGCGCGAGCCGCTCGTTTTCTTCGGTGGTGACTTCCGCTGCCTGGAGGTTCAGCTGCACGATACCAGCATGTGGTGGTGGTGAACCGCGCGGCTGTGGAAGGGAGAGGGGACGTGACGATCGCCGAGTCGGTCGTGCACGCGGGACGATTGCCCACCCATTTCCATCGGGCAGGAAGTGGAGACCCGGTGATCTTCCTCCACGGCTCTGGCCCGGGAGTGACAGCCTGGGCGAACTGGCGCTTTGCCCTTCCTGCACTGGCCAGCGACTTCGATTGCATCGCTCCGGATCTCTGGGGTTTTGCCCGGAGCGGGCACCCTGATCCGCCACCGATCGGCGCGCGGGCCTGGATGGAGCTCTGGGTCGAGCAGGTCATCGCGCTCATGGAGCATCTCGGGATCGCGCGGGCGCATCTGGTCGGTAACTCGATGGGCGGGGCGATCGCGCTGCATCTCCTCTATCGGCACCGCGACCGTTTCCAGCGTGTCGTGCTCATGGGAACGGTCGGAGCCCCGCACCGGATGACGGAACAGCTGGACGTCGCCTGGGGTTTTTACGAGGAACCGACGGCGGAGCGCCTGGCCCAGATCATCCGCTGGTTCGTCTACGATCCCGCGACGGTCGGTGGTGACCTGGAGGCGATCGCGCGCGACCGCCTGGCGGCGGCACTCGATCCAGTGGTGCGCCGGAGTTACGAGGCGATGTTCCCCGCACCGCGCCAGCAGCATCTGGATGCCCTCGTCCTTCCCGAAGAGGCCTATCGCGAGCTGGATCGATCCATCCTGCTCGTGCACGGACGCGACGACGTGGTCGTGCCATTGGAAACGAGCCTCTGGCTCCTCCCGCGGTTGCCGCGGGTGCAACTGCATGTCTTCGGGCAGTGCAGCCACTGGGTACAGATCGAGAAACGCGAGAGCTTCAACGAGTTGGTCCGTGCGTTTCTGCGCGGCAAGCTCTGAGAAGGAGAACACGATGCTCGTCCTGAAGGTGACGATGGTCGAAGGGCGCACGCCGGAACAGAAGGCCGAGTTGATTCGTCGACTTGCCGAAGCCGCTGGGCGTCACCTGGGTTTTCCGGTGGAGGAAATTCGGACCGTCATCTACGAAGTCGGGCGCGATGAGTGGGGCATCGGGACAATGACGATGGCGGAGCGAGACCGTGCTGCCTCGTCGCAGCCAGGAGACTGAGGGGGAGTGTCGAGCGATGCTGAGCGAGCCGGAGAAAAAACTCCTGGAAGCGATCCGCGAGGCACGAGAGCGACGCCAGCCTCTCTCGCCGCTCGCGGAAAAACTCGGGGTCGACCTGGCGGGCGCGTATCGTGTGCAAGCCGCTTCCCTCGCCGACCAGCCCCTCGTGGGGTACAAGCTGGGGTTGGTGAGCCCGGCGAAGCAGCGTCAGATGGGGCTGAGCAGCCCGATCTATGGTCGGATCAGCCGGACCATGCTGCGTGAGCAGGTGCTCTCCCTGAGCGAGTTCGTCCAACCGCGCATCGAACCTGAGATCGCGGTCGTCTTGCGTGATCCGGTCCATCCGGGGGCGCCGCCCGGTGCGATTGCGCTGGCCATCGGGGCGGCCTTTCTGGGCATCGATCTCCTCGACAGCGTCTGGGAAGGATATCGGTTCAGCGCCCCGGACGTGGTGGCGGACAATGCCTCCGGGGGAGCGTTCTTTCTCGGTGAGCAGGCGCTGCCCTGGCCGGTCGAGGGTGAACTCTCCCTTTACCTGGATGGCGAACTGGTCGCTGCCGGCTCGATCGCTGCGCTCGGGCCGGTGACCGAGCATGTCGCGTGGCTGGCGGCGGCAGTCGGTGGTCTCGAGCCGGGTCACGTTCTCTACCTGGGATCGCCAGCGGCGGCGGTGCCGGCGAGACCTGGGGTGCTCGAGTTGCGCGGCCCGGGTGGAGCGGTCCTGCTGGCTCGACTGGAGGCGTGACATGGCGGATCAGATGGTGGTGGAGAGCGAGACGGTGGCGCGCCAGCTCGAGCGTGCCTTGACGACGAAGCAGCCGATTCCCCCACTCACTGAGACACTCGGTCCCCTGACGCCGGAACAGGCGTATGCCATCCAGACGCGCTGGACCGAGTTGCGGATCGCTCAGGGTGAGCGCGTCATCGGTCGCAAGATCGGGTTGACCAGCCGGGCAATGCAAGAACAGTTGGGAGTCCGCGAGCCGGACTACGGGAGCCTCTGGGCCTCGCGCTTTTTCCCGGCTTGCGGTGGACGAGCCGAGATTCCGACCGAGATCCTCATTCAGCCACGCCTGGAGGGGGAGATCGCCTTCCTGATCGGTCGCCGCTTGGAGGGACCCGGTGTCACGCTGCAGCAAGTGCTCGCTGCGACCGAGGCGGTCGCGCTGTCGGTGGAAATCGTCGATAGCCGCATCGAAGCCTGGCGCATCAAACTGGCCGATACCATCGCTGACGATGCCTCGTTCGGTGCTTTTACCGTCGGTCCCTGGAGCCGCGCACTCGCCCGCGAGGATCTGCGGACAGTAGGAATGATCATCCACAAGAACGGCGAGGTCGCGACCGAGGGAATCGGGGCAGCTGCGTTAGGTCATCCGGCTCGCTGCGTGGCGTGGTTGGCCAACAAGCTCGCCGAATTCGGCATCGCGCTGGAGCCGGGGGATATCGTGCTCTCGGGCTCACTCGCCCGAGCTCTTCCGGCGGCCCGTGGCGATCTGTTCGTCGTCGAGCTGCATGGTCAGCCACCGCTGACGGTTCGCTTCGTGTGAGCGAGACGCTACCAGCGACGCGGTTGGCATCCGGTCTCGTCCGGGAGAAGAGGGCGGACGAGCAGGACGAACTCCTGCTGGCCGCTCTCCCAACGCGTCAATGTGTTCGCGGTAGCGAGCTCTTCCAAGAGACGCGGTAACTCCTTGCGACTCGCGATGACTGCGCAGCGTGCGGTCGGCCCCACCCACGGTGCAGGCTCGCCGATCTGGGACAGCGGCGTTGGGAGCGACCATGGGCGGCTGCTCACGGGGATGTTCTCGGGAGACTGCGGTGCTTGAGGAGCGTCGGCTGGGACAACGACGACCTGCAGGCGAGTAATGACGTAGGGCATGTCGCGCTCGATGATCGCGTCTGCCGGTAGCCAGCTCGTGAGGTCGCGCGCCTTGGCGGCGAAAGCGGCGAGCTTTTGGCGTGCTTCCCGCTGCTCAGCAGTCAGGCGCGGATCGCTCGGATCCTCGAGTCCCAGGGCGTAAACGGAGACGCGTGTTCGCTTGCCACCAGCGTGGACCGTAAAGAAGGTCGTCGGGGCATCGTACACACCGGGGAGGGGGTAATCGGCATCGCCGTCGAGGAGACCGGCAGCGGCGGCTTCCCGGAGCAGCAACTGCAGACCGTCCTCGGTGATCCGGCTCTGGAGGAGGTTGGGAAGTGCCGGGGGTGGATAGATCAAGATCTGCGGTCCGAGCACGATGACCGTTCCATCGCCATAGACGGAAAGCTCGGGTAACTCGGTGACCAGGACGAAGGGCGGAAGGAGCCCTCCGCTCGTCTCGATACGCAGGACCAGTGCATCGTGCTCGCTCGGGTGTGCGATCGGGGTCGGGGTCGGTGGGGTGCCAGCCGGGCTGACTGCGCAGGCCAAGCCGATAAGGTTGACCAATACCAACGCGACGAGTGAAGAGAGATGTGGGCCGTGCCTCTCGCGTTGCGCACGGTTGGTCCGACGAGACATGACGAGCACCTCCTGCCGAGAACATTCGCGGTTTCCTGAATACAGGACGGTACCACTCGGCAGGAGGTTCCCGTCGGAGGGTCACTCGGCGATCGAGAACTGCTCCTTTGGTTTCCCGTTCGAAAACGCGACGAGCTCGGTGTCACTGGCGACAGCGAAGGCGCGAGCGGAACTCCCGAGTGCTGCTGCTTGCTCTTCGATGAGCCGTGCCAGCCGTGCGGTTTCGCTCGCGATATCCTCGAGCGCATCGCTCTCGTTCGCCACTCGTTCGGCCTGCGTGAGGCTGGCGCGCAGATGCGCTTCCAGTTCCTGCCACTGACGGTGGACCGCATGCATGGTCGCCTGAAGTTGTTCAGCGGCTGCAGCGTGCTCTCGGGTTACTGCGTTGACCGTTTCCAGAAGCGTGCTCACCTGTTCGGTCGATCGGCGCACGAGTTGGCCCTCGCGATCGATGGCGACGATACTGTCGACGAGGGCGCGAGCTCGTTCCACGATTTCCTGGGCAGCTCGCTCGGCGTTCCCTGCCAGTTCCGAGCTCTGCTCGGCACGTTGGGCGCTTTGGCGGGCTGAGGCAGCGGCTTTGCCGATCGACTCGGTAATAGTGCCGACCAGTTCCAGGATCTCGCTAGTGGCCTGCTTCGACCGCTCGGCCAGCTTGCGGACCTCCTCGGCGACGACCGCGAATCCTTTGCCGGCTTCCCCGGCTCGGGCAGCTTCGATCGCCGCGTTGAGAGCCAGGAGATTGGTCTGTTCGGCGATCTCTTCGATCGCGCGGCCCATCTGACCGACCTGGCTGGCCAGGTTGGTCAGTTGTTCGACCTGTTCGGCAAGCTCGCGCATCCCGTCCGCCAGGACACGAAGTTCGCCGAGCGTGACCGTGATGACCTGTCCACCTTGCTCGGCGGCTGTCAGTGCCTCGCGTCCACTCGTCGCTCCCTGACCAGCTCGCTCGACGATGGCTTCGATCCGCTGCGCGAGTTCGCGGGCTGCGCTATGCAGCTGCCGAATCGTGGTGTCCTGCTGACCGGCACCGCGGGCGATGCCAGTGGCGGCTTGATCGATTTGGGTGTGGGCCGTGGCGACCTGGTCGACCAAATGCTGATCGTGCGCCATGGTGGCAGCGAGTTCCCGGCTCGCCCCCGCGATCGCCTGGGCGATCCGCTCCAGGTCGCTGCTCGTTCGCGCCAGGGCGTGGCTGAGCGTCGAAGACTGCTGGCAGCTTCCGGTGAGGGTGGTGACGGCTTCCGTGAGGCGCCGCCGCAGTTCGCCATGCTGGTCAGTGAGGTCCTCGCGGGCATCGCGGACCGGGATACTCCCGAGATCGAGGCCGATCGAACGGAGGTAATCGAGGAAGAACGCGTCGGTCACTGCCTGGAGATCGTAGTTGAAGACGGTGAGGATGGCGCGCTCCGCCTGGGCACGCAAGCGCGGACGAAGCCGGAAGGCACGGCGGAGTTCGTCTCGAACGAGGTCCGTGTAGAGAGCGTAGCTTCCGATGTACCACTTGAGAGGAAGGTCGATCTGGTTGTGAATGGCACCGATGCGTAACCGCATCGTGTAGTAGGAGAAACCAAAGTCTCCACCGTGCGCTGCCTCCTCGAAGATGGAGCGAAAATAAGCGGCTTGGGTTTGCTCGAGGCGCTGCCTGACCTGTTCGAGTGGTATCCCGCGCCGGTTGGCGTACTGCTCGAAGAAGCGGCGCGTTTCGGGAAAGGTGAACTGGTGGTCGTAAAAGCGGCGGGCGATGCGGCCCGCCACACGCTCCGCCCAGGGAGCGAGTTTGGCCAAGACAGCGCGATCAGCTGGCGTCAAGCGAATGAACTGGCGGCGGTATGCGAGGTTCTCGTTCGTCAGCCGGAGTGCCTCTGCCAGCGCGGCTCCGCCGGCGGTCCAACGGTCGCGAAAATCCTGGTGTGGCCCTTCGTTCACGGGCATTCCCTCCTTTCTTCGATGGGAAAGACTCGGAACCCGGCGATGGCCGGTGCGTAGCCAATCTCTCCTATGTGAGGCACTGAAGGTACTGATCGGGTGAATTTGCAAAAAGGAGGGAACTTGCACTGGTGCGCACAGTGGTAGACTCGGAACGAAGCGGATGGGTCACCATGCCCATCTCGATGGCCAAAGAGGCAGAAGGAGATCATCGATCGGATGACGCAATGGTAAATTCACCCCTGCTGCGGGCGTGCCGTCGAAAAGCGGTCGACATGACTCCCGTGTGGTTGATGCGGCAAGCTGGACGGTATCTTCCGGAATACCGTGCCTTGCGCGAGCGTTACAGCCTCTTGGAACTCTGTCGCCAACCGGAACTCGCCGCCGAAGTGACACTCCAGCCGCTCCGCCGTTATCCTCTCGACGCAGCGATCATCTTTGCCGATATCCTGCTGCCAGTGCTCGCGCTCGGTGTACCGCTCAGCTTCGCCGAGGGCGAAGGGCCGGTCATCGGTGCGCCGATCCGCGATCCGGCAGCGGTCGACCGGCTCCCCGAACCGGACGAAAGTCCTCTGTGGCCGGTGGCCGAGGCGATCCGGATCGTGCGAGCGGAATTGCCGGAGCGGGTAGCAGTCATCGGTTTCGCGGGGGCTCCCTTCACACTGGCCAGCTACCTGATCGAGGGTGGGAGCTCCCGCCAGTACGTGCGGACGAAACGATTTCTCCTCACCGAGCGGTCTGCTTGGGAACGCTTGCTGGAGCGCTTGACCGAGCTCACGATCCGCTATCTCATGCTGCAGGTTCGCGCTGGCGCAGAGGTCGTTCAGCTCTTCGACAGCTGGGCAGGAGCATTGGCACCGGCTGTCTACCGTGACGCGGTGCTTCCGTGGACACGGCGCATCGTCGCAGCGGTTCGCGAACTCGGCGTCCCGGTCATCGTCTTCAGCACCGGAACAGCCGGCTATCTCGATCTCGTGGCTGACACGGGAGCCGATGTCATCGGCGTGGACTGGCGGATCGAGCTCGATCGTGCCTGGAACGCGATCGGCGCGCGAGCGATCCAAGGGAATCTCGATCCGGCTTGGCTCCTCGCTCCAGCTGAGGACCTTCGGAAAGCTGCGCGCGATGTCTTGGACCGTGCAGCAGGCCGGCCCGGTCACATTTTCAACCTCGGGCACGGGGTGCTGCCGGAGACATCGCCCGATGCGGTCGCGATCCTCGTCGAGTTCGTGCACGAGTACAGCGCCCGTGTCCGAGACTGAGTATGAAGGGAGGAAAACCATGACACGCGAGCGCGTCGCTGTCTTGCTCATGGCCTACGGAGGACCCGATCGTTTGGACGATCTTCCGGCCTTCCTCCTGGACGTCCGACACGGGCGGCCGTATTCGCCCGAACTCTTGGCTGATCTCACGGAGCGTTACCGGGCGATCGGTGGTCGTTCCCCGATCCTCGAGCGCACCCGGGCCGAGGCGCTCGGGATCGAACGAGCGTTGCAGGAGTACGCGACCGAGGATGGGGTTGACTACCGCGTCTACGTGGCGATGCGACACTGGCATCCCTTCATTCGCGAGGTGGTTCCAGAGATCCTGCGCGACGGCGTCGACCGGCTCGTCGCGGTCGTGATGGCGCCTCATTACTCTCGGATGAGCGTGGGTGCTTATCTGGCACGACTGGACGAGGCGCTCCGCGACCATCAGGCGACGGTGCCTGTCCATGCGGTCGAGAGCTGGAAGGACGAGCCGGAGTTCATCGCCGCTTGGGTCGACCGGATCGCCGCGGCGCTCCGAGCCGTCCCCGAGACGGAGCGATCTCGGACGCTCTTGCTGTTCACCGCGCATAGTTTGCCGACGCGGATACTGGACTGGGGGGATCCGTACCGGGAGGAGATTCTCACCTCCGTCCGGCTGGTCGCGGCGCACTTCCCAGAATACGAGTGGCGTTTCGCTTTCCAGAGTCAGGGAGCGAGCGAGGAACCGTGGTTGGGGCCGACGGTCGAGGAGACGCTCGACGAGTTGGCGGCTGCGGGTGTTGCGCGAGTCTTGCTGGTACCGATCGGGTTCGTCTGCGACCACGTGGAAGTGCTCTACGACGTCGATATCGCACACAAGGAGTACGCGTTGTCCCGGGGAATCGTGCTCGAGCGGCCAGCGATGTTGAACGATCATCCCCTGCTTTGCCGAGCGATCGCGAATGCGGTGCGGCGGACGCTGCGCGCGGCGCGCGTTGGGGTAGGATGAGCGAGGTGCACGCTCATGTGGTCGTCATCGGCGGGGGGATCGCTGGTCTCGCTGCGGCCTGGCGCCTCGAACAGCTGAGTCCGGCGATCAGCGTCACGCTGATCGAGGCAGAGCCCCGCCTGGGGGGATGGATCCGGACCGAGCACTGGGGTGAGGTCATCATCGAGCATGGTCCGGATTCGTGGGTGGCGAGCAAACCTGCAGCGACTGAACTCGCCCGTGCACTCGGCCTGGAGTCGGAGATCGTCGGCTTGCGAGCGGATCAGGCCGAGACGTCGATCATGCACGACGGGCGCCTGCTCCCACTCCCCAGTGGGCTCTCCCTCGTGGTCCCGACAGGCCTTCGACCGTTGCTCGCGAGCCCGCTCCTCTCGCCACTCGGGAAGTTGCGGCTTCTCGCTGAGTACTTCGTTCCACCCCGGCTCGATGAAGACGACGAATCGCTGGCGAGCTTCGTACGCCGCCGCTTCGGTCGCGAGTTCGCCGAGCGTGTGGCCGAGCCGCTCCTTTCGGGGATCTTCGCTGGAGACGCGGGGCAGCTGAGCGTTCTCGCAACCTATCCGCAGTTGCGGCGCCTGGAGCGGGAGCGAGGCAGTCTGCTGCGCGCGAGAGCCATGCAGGCGCGACGACCAGCTGGGCTAGCCGGAGGATCACCCTTTCTGACCCTGCGGTCTGGTATGGAACGTCTCGTGAGGGCGGTCGCTGGCGATTTGCAGCGCACCGTGGTGCGAACCGGTGCGACCGCGCTGGGCATTGCGCCTTCTAATGGTGGATTCGCGATCGACCTGGTGGACGGGACGCGGCTCGAGGCTGATGGGGTGATCCTCGCGGTACCGGCCTGGCGGGCAGCCCGGCTGTTCGAGCGATCCTTTACCCGAGCCGCAGCGGTCCTGCAGGCTCTTCCGTATGCCTCCAGCGCGGCGGTCACGCTGGTCTACCGCCAGAGTGATCTCGCTGGATTCGCGCGGGGGCGAGGCTTCCTGGTTCCCGCGCGCGAGGGGCGGCCGATCTCGGCGGTGACGTGGGTGACCAACAAGTTCCCGGCGCGCGCACCCGAACATCTCGGGCTCGTCCGTGTCTTCTTCCGCGCCGAGCGAGCTGGGCTCAGCGACGATGCTCCCACTGAGATCCTCGTCGCGGTCGCGCTTCAGGAACTCCGCTCCGCAGTCGGTTTGCAAGCCGAACCCCTGCATGCGATCGTCTCCCGGCACGAGCGAGCATTGCCACAGTATTGCGTCGGACATCGGCAGCGGGTCGCCGAACTCCGGAGTCTCCTGGGTTCCTGGCCGGGGCTCGCGCTGGCCGGCGCAGCCTATGACGGTGTGGGCGTATCGGACTGCATCGCGAGTGGCTGGCGGGCAGCCGAGGCGGTCCTGCAGGGGATCGGAGCGAGGCAGAGCGTGGGGCGCTAGAAACCGACCCACGCGCGGACGCGCTCGAGCAGCGTCATTGAAGTAGAGAGCATGTCAGGATCCGGAGAGGGCGACGCGACGTCCTGGTCCCGCACGACAGCGACTGCATTCGCCTGGAGCCGGCTGACTACCTCCTCGCCGAAGAGCGCAGCCAGCCGCTCGAAGGCCGGCCGCAGGCGCGGTGCTCGCCATTCTGGATGGTGCGCATCGCTGGCGAGCACACTCACCGCTCCTGCCCGAATCAGACGGAGCGCGACCTGCTGCGCGGCGTAGCCATTCTGACCGAACAACGAGTCGGCGTTTACCTGGATCAATGTGCCGGTGGCGATCGCCTCGAGGAGTCGTTCGGGCTGGCGCTGAATCGGTCCATACCGCTCGACGTGGGCGAGGATTGGCCGGAATCCGGCTGCGCGCAGTTCCAAGAGACGGTCGGTGAGGTCACTCGGCCAGACAGTCCAGTCGGGTAACTCGACCAACACCCAGCGAGTGCCGCACAGCGTCAAAGCGGTACCCACGAGGAGCCGATCGACCAGATCGGGCCAGAGCTGTTCCTCCATACCGCTGGCGAGTTGGAGCGGAAGGCTCTGGCGGTCGATGGCTTCCTGCAAGCGTTCGACAGCAGCGACGACCTGGGCGACGTCGGTACGGCGAGCGTGCGGTGTCGCGACCACGATCTGCGTCCCGTCTGCTGCTGCGACGCGGAGCATGGCGAGGGCTTGCTCGATATCGCGCGCGCCATCGTCGATGCCCGGCAGCACGTGCGTGTGGATATCCACTTGGATCGGTGGTTCCCTGTGGTGCAAGGCAGTCCACCTCCTGATCGTCCCTTTCTGAGTCTACTCGCGCGCTGTGCGGCGACTGTGGCCAGACCATGTCGGCGGTACCTTCCTGGCTCGAGGAAATCGGGCACAGGGGTCTCGCCGTGCTCGTTTGCTGGCAAAGCGCACGTTGGCGCTGTCCAATGAGGTGTTTCAGCCTGCGAACGGGCGTGACAACCGGTGCGAAAGGGGAGTTGCCGTGCGCGAGCGGAGGGTGTTCAATTGGCTCAGCACGGTGATGTGCCGCACAGCGGAGGAGGCGAAGGCGAACGATGCCGCAACTAGGTTGGCAGGAACTCCTGATCGTCCTCTTCATCGTGATCGTCATCTTTGGCGCGGGGAAGCTGCCGGAGATCGGGCGTGGTCTCGGGCAGAGCATCCGCGAGTTCCGCCAGGCCGCACGGGAGGCTCAGGAGGCGCAGCGGGCCGAGCAGGCGCAGCAGGCTCAGAGCAATCTCCCTGACAAGACCGCTTGACAGAAAAGATGGTGAGAGTCTGCTGGATTCCTGGTGAATTCCGGTAGTTCGAGCCTGACCGGGAATTCGTGAGGCCGGGCTTCTGGTCGATGAGAAGCTCGGCTTCCTTGTGGTCTGGACGAGCGAAGAGAAAGTGAGCAACATGGAGGTAGGGATCGTCGCTCTGGGTGGTGCCCTCGGAGCGATTCTGCGGTATCTCGTGACGAGTTGGGTCCAGCATCGAGTCGATTTCTTCCCCTGGGGAACGGTCGTCGTCAATCTCGTGGGCAGTTTTCTCATCGGGATCGTGCTGGAGATGACGTTGCGCGGTTTTCTCTCCAGTCAGGCGCGTCTACTGCTCGGCGTGGGTATTCTCGGAGGTTTCACGACCTTTTCGTCATTGTGTTGGGAAATGTTGACGTTACTCGAAGAGGGTGATATTCTGCCAGCGTTCCTCTATGGCTTCGGGTCGCTCGTCATCGGGGTGTTCTGCGCATGGCTCGGCAGTATCGTCGTTCGGTGGGTATTCTGAGGGGCCAGCCATGGAATTGAGCGGACCAGCGAAGTGGCTCCGCATTTACATCGGCGAGCGGGATCATTGGCATGGAAAGCCGCTCTACGCGGCGATCCTCGATCTCCTGCGTCACGAGGGGATCGCGGGTGCGACCGTGCATCGAGGGATCGCTGGATACGGCGCGAGCGGCGCTGTTCACACCACGCGTGTTCTCCAGCTCTCGGTCGATCTCCCGGTCGTCATCGAGGTGATCGAGACAGCAGAGCGGATCGCGGCTGTCCTGCCACGACTGCGCGAAATGGTGAACCAAGGATTGATCGTGCTGGTCGACTGCGAGGTGGTCCACCAACGGACGGTTCGCCGATCGGGGGTCTCCGGGCAGAGCTGAGCGTACCCGGTTCCCTCCTCCCTGCCTCATATGCGAGAATTGCAACCGCCCGGTAGGCCGGGTAGCGACAGGCACACAGTCGTGTGGGGGCGCGTGGCGACCGAAGCGCAGCGATTACTGCATTATCTCGCCGAACACTATACCGGTCGCGAGGAGGCGAAAGATCTCGAGCGGGCTTCGGCTGGGCTGGAAGAACACGAGATCGCAGCCGAGCAACGGCGCGTGATCCGGCGTGAGCACCAGCTCGCCGACAAGCTGGCGCGCGCCTTCCAGCGTGGCCTGCGGCGGGCGTACGAGGCCCATCGTGCTGGGGGGAATGCCATCACGCTGGACGATCGCCGGCGGGACGAGAACGAAATGGCCGAAGCGTTGATCCATTTCCTCGTCGGTCCTGGTCTCGCCAAGTCGACCACGCGCGAGACGCAGCCGATGCATTACCTGTACATCATCTCGATCGATTGGGAAGCCTTGGAGCGGGTGGCGCGCGACGCGCAGGTGGATCTCGCGAGCGTGCTCGAGGCTCATTGATCGATGGAGGACCAGCAGACGAACCGAGCGCAGTCGAGCGGGCGCGACGAGCGAGTCGTGCAGGCGATGGAGGCCCTGGGGATCGCGTTCCGTCGACCGGACCTCCTACGCCAGGCCTTGACGCACCTTTCGTACGTCTACGAACGGAGCCGGAGCACGCAGGCCGCGGTCGAGGAGGCGAACGAGCGCTTGGAGTTTCTCGGCGACGCAGTTCTCGAACTCTTGGTGAGCGAGTTCCTCTACCGGCGCTTTCCCACCGCGAGCGAGGGGGAACTCACCGCATATCGCGCGGCTTTGGTGCGGACGCCGACGTTGGCACGCTGGGCACGCCGTTTCCGACTCGACGAGTTCTTGTATCTCGGTCGTAGCGAGGTGCCCCGACCGGGGCGACCGGTCCGCGAACGGATTCTCGCAGGAGCCTTCGAGGCGGTGCTCGGTGCGCTCTACCTGGATCGTGGTATTCGGGTCGTGCGGCGGTTCCTGCACCGGCTCTTGCTCGAAGAGGCCGAGGGACTGATCGCGATCGGCCAGAACGAGAACTACAAGGGACGGCTCCAGGAACTGATTCAAGACCGGTTGCGGATCACGCCGGTCTATCGCACCATTGCAGTGACGGGGCCGGCGCACCAGCGTACGTTCACGGCGGAAGTGCTGATCGGCGAGCGCCCATACGGAGTGGGCCACGGCCCGAGCAAGCGGGCAGCGGAGCAAGAGGCAGCACGGCGCGCACTCGAGCGGCTGCGGGCGGAGGGGATCGGCTGAGGCGATGGGCGGGCTCTACGACCAACTGACGATTTTCGGTGGTAATTCCAATCCGGAACTCACCAAGGCGATCTGCGCCTATATCGACATCCCACCCGGACGGATCGAGGTCTTCAAGTTCAGCAACGAAAATATCTTCGTGCGCATCGGCGAGAGCGTGCGCGAGAACGATGTCTTCGTCATCCAGTCGTTCTCGAGCCCCGTGAACGAGAGCATCATGGAGCTACTGATCATCATCGATGCTCTCAAGCGCGCATCAGCCGGTCGGATCACCGCGGTGATCCCCTACTACGCCTACGGGAGAACAGACAAGAAGGACCAACCGCGTGTGCCCATCACCGCTCGTCTGATCGCCGATATGATCACCGTCGCCGGAGCGGATCGGATTCTGACCGTCGATCTGCATGCAGGGCAGATCCAAGGTTTCTTCAACATCCCCGTGGACGAGATGACCGCGCTGCCGATTCTCGCGCGGTACTTCCAGGAAAAACGACTGGAGAATCCGGTGGTCGTTTCCCCCGACCTCGGGAGCACCAAGCGGGCACGCAACTTCGCCGAGGAACTGGACGCTCCCCTCGCCATCATCGAAAAGCGCCGGCTGGGGAACGACGATCGAACCGAAGTGCTGAATCTCATCGGTTCGGTCGATGACGCATCGGTGATCCTGATCGACGACGAGATCGATACAGCGGGATCGATCACCCAAGCGGCCGAGCTCTGTATCGCCCGCGGTGCGCGTGAAGTGTATGCGGCCTGTACCCATCCAGTCCTGAGCGGACCGGCGATCGAACGGCTCGCCCTGAGCCCGATCAAAGAAGTTGTCGTGACCGATACGATCCCGCTTCCTCCACAGAAGCGGCTGGACAAGATCACGGTTCTTTCGGTGGCACCCCTGCTCGGTGAATCGATCCAGCGGATCCACACCGGAGCCAGCGTCAGTTTGGCCTACCGCAGTGCTGGGCGTTTGCCCTTGCGCTGAGATCCACTGGTCGGGCGAACGGTGGCAGCGCTTGACGTCGCCCGGGTGAGCATGCAACGCTTCTCGGGCACGAAGCCGGACGGCAGTCGCGTGAGGTGTGAGGATGCCACGCGCTACGGTCCGTTCGTCGCGCCGGAGAAGCGCGTCGGGATCTCTGGTCGCTGGCCTGCTGATCTTCGCCATCGTGACCGGCGGTATCGTCGCGGTCGCGCTCCAGTTCGGTGACCGGCAGGACACGACGACGGTCGGGGTTGCCGACCAGAGCAGTGCCTCGGCCACACTGACGCGCGAGTTGGCTGCCCCGCGGACAGCCCGCGAAGCTGCTGAGCGTTTCGTGCGCGCCTGGGAGGAGCGGGACTACCGCGCGATGTACGCGCTCCTCTCGTCGGCTGCCCGTCAGCAAATCGACGAAGCTCAGTTCATTCGTCGCTACGAAGCGATCTCGGCCGAAATGGGCGAACGCTCGCTCCAGGTCACGCTGGGAGAGGCGTTGCCTGGGACCATGCGCTTTCCGATCCACGTGGTACGCGAGACGACGCGCGTCGGCCGACTCGAGGAGGATAACGCGATCCCGATCGTTCGCGAAGGGGACGCGTTCCGGATCGATTGGACACCTTCGCTCATCGTCGCCGACTTGGGTGACGGCCGTGTCGAGTGGATCCCGACGGTTCCCCAGCGTGGCCGTCTCCTCGACGTGAAGGGAAGGCCGCTTGCCCAACTGGGTTTGGTGAACAAGGTGGGTGTCGTTCCGGGACAGATTCGCGACGAGCACCTTTTGCTCGAGCGCTTGAGTACTCTCCTGAATGTGCCCTCCGAGACGATACGGCAGCGGTATGCTGGTGGACAACCTGATTGGTTCATGCCGGTCGCAACGCTCCCCGATCCGATCGATCCCGGTTTGCTCGAACAGCTCGCCGGAATCCCCGGGGTCGTGGTGCGTCAGTGGCCCGAGCGCGTCTATCCCCTCGGCCCGGCCGCCGCGCACGTGACCGGCTATCTCTCCGAGGTTTCAGCCGAGGAACTCGAGCGGCGTGCGGCTGACGGCTATGAGCCGGGCGATCGGATCGGACGAGCGGGGATCGAGGCGTGGGCGGAAGACTTCCTGCGCGGCCGCCGCGGAGGGCGGTTAGTCATCGTCGGGCCGGACGGGAGAGAGCGACGACTCCTCGCCGAGATCCCGGCACAGCCGGCGGCTGACGTGCTGACGACGATCGATACCGACCTGCAAGAGGCAGCGTACCGAGCGCTCGGTGATCGGGTCGGGAGCGTGGTGGCGATCGATCCGCGGAGCGGTGCCATCCGGGCTTTGGTGAGTACCCCGAGCTTCGATCCCAACCGCTTCATCCTCGGGTTGCGAACCGACGAATGGCAGGCGCTCAATGACGAGCAACGTCGCCCACTGATCGACCGGGCGACGCAGGTTGGATATCCCACCGGATCGACCTTCAAGGTGGTGACCATGGCTGCAGGACTGGCGTATCTGGGCTTGCGCGCCGAGAGCAGGTTCGATTGCCCGCCCACCTTCAGTCTGCCGGGAAGTTCTGTTGTTTGGCGCGATTGGAACCCGCGCGGGCAGGGACAGTTGACGCTGCACGATGCTCTGGTCCAGTCCTGTAACACCGTCTTCTTTCAGATCGGTGCGCAGCTCGACGAGCGCGATCCCAACCTGCTTCCCCAGATGGCGCGTGCGTTCGGTTTCGGGTCGGAAACTGGACTGACCGAGTTGCCCGAGACGGCCGGTCTGGTCCCTGATCCCAGCTGGAAGCGTCGGGAGCGTGGGGACTACTGGGCGCGAGGAGATGCGGTCAATCTGTCGATCGGACAAGGATTCTTCCTGGCGACGCCGCTGCAGTTGGCCGATGCCTATGCGGCGCTCGCCAACGGGGGCACGCTCTGGCAGCCGTTCCTCGTCGAGCGAGTCGTCGCGATCGACGGCAGCGAGCGTTTCCATGCCGAGCCGAAGGCGCGAGGAGCGCTCCCGTTGACACCAGAGCAGATCGAAACGATCCGAGCCGCATTACGCGATGTGGTCGCTCGGCCGAACGGGACAGCATGGAGTGCCTTCCAGGGTTTTACGGTTTCGGTGGCAGGCAAGACAGGTACGGCCGAGTCTGGCCAGGAGACGCCGCACGCCTGGTTCGTGGCGATCGCGCCAGCCGAGAATCCAGAACTCGTCCTGGTGGTGATGGTGGAGCACGGCGGGGAAGGGTCGCGCGTCGCGGCACCGATCGCGCGGCAGATCCTCGAAACAGCGCAACAAGCCGGGTATTTTCAGCGATAGGCCATGACGGGCTCGCCGTCTCCCACCGGGGGGTGCACGCTCGGCTCTTGCGGAGCGAGTACGAGGTCTGCACCGAGTTCGCGCAGGATCCGGCGTGCGACACGGAGGCCCGCGAGGGCTGTCGCCGGAATCGACTGGCCCGGAAAGACGCTATCGCCCACCAGATACAAGCCCGGCACGATCTCCGTTGGCCAACCGACGAACGGATGGCGCTGCGGAAAGCCACCGACCCAGCCCCAGGGTCGCCGGGCGAAGCGCTGGAACGCGAGGGGCGTACTCGGCAGTACGGCGCGGATCGCGCCCGGTAGCCAGGGAAGTGCACGGGCTGCCGTGTCCAGCATGCGTTCGGTATAGCGCGCGATTTCGGCTTCGTAGGCTGTCCGATCGGTCTCGGCGAGCCGCCACCAGTGCTCGTAGCGCGTATGCGTACTCATCGTAGCGGCTCGGCGGCCGGCCGGTGCCCGGCTGCCATCCCACTCCGGACTGAGCGAGAGAAAGACGGATCGCCCCTCGCCGAGCTGGCCGGGTGCGAGAATTTGCTGGTGGACCGGCGTGCCCGGCGGGATAGCGCTGCTGTCCAGACTCACATAGAGCATGAAGGCTCCCCAGCCGCGCGGCGGTCGCTCAGTGCGGGAGCGTAACCATTTCGGCGCCTCGGGCCAGATGCGCGCCAGTCCCCATGGCGTGAGGTTCGCGATGAGGAGCGACGATTCGAGAACCAGCCCTTGCCGGGTTCGGATGCGCCAGCTGGTGCCTGCGCGTTCGATGGTTTCCACCTCCTGGCGGAAATGGACCGAGCCGCCCTGCCGCTGGATCGCTTCGACGAGAAGACGGGCGATCGTCCCGGTACCACCGGCGAGTTCGGCCACACCAGCATTGGGCAAGTCCAGCGCGGCAGCAGCATAAAGCGCAAAAATGTCGGTGGCCACACCCTGTGCCGCGATGAGGAGCTGTGCATCGATGAAGCGGCGGAAGATCGGATCGTCCGGCAGATACCGCGCCAGTGGGCGCCACAAGTCGAGCACGATCGCGGGGGAAGGGTGGGCGGCGAGGAACCACCGCGCCGTCGCAGCGACCAGGTCGCGCAGCGAGCCGAGTGAGCGGGGTCGCAGTTCGGGGAGCCGCAAGGCGAAATCCCAGAGAAGACGCGCCGTCTTTTCTTGCCAGGTCCAGAAAGGCAGACTGGTGGGAAAGAGCGATCGGTACGTCTCCCAGCGTCGCTCGTCAGCGTAGCGGGGGACTATCGTGCCGTCCTCCAGATGGACGACCATGGTTGGCTCGCAGAGCCGGGCCGGCCATGACTCGATCCCGGCGGTGCGCCCGAGCAGTTGGAGCGGTCCTCCCGGGGCGAGTCCAGCGACCAGGGTCGCACCAGCATCGTACCAGTGGCCCTGATAACGGAACGAGGCGGCGCACCCACCGGGGTAGATGTGGGCCTCCAGCACGGTGACCGGGAGTCCAGCATGGGCCAGTGCCGCACCAGCCGCAAGCCCGGCGATGCCGGCACCGATGACGACGATTCGTGGTGAACTCTGGGATGTCATGCGGAGCGCTCCTCAAGATTGCGCCTGCCGGACCGAGCGGAACCACTCGAGCGCGCGGGCACGAGCGGGCTCGTACTCGACGATCGGTGCTGGGTAGTCGTGGCCGATCCGGCAACCTGCGCGCAGCTGGACTTCGATAGGCATGCGCCAGGGTGCGAAAAGGTACTCCCGCGGCACATTGGCCAGTTCGGGAAGCCACGTGCGAACCCAGCTGCCATTCGGGTCGTGTTGCTCACCCTGCAACACTGGGTTGAAGATCCGAAAATACGGTGCGGCATCGGTTCCCGTCCCGGCCGACCACTGCCAGCCGCCGACGTTGGCTGCCAGATCACCATCGACGAGTTCGCGGCGGAAGAAGCGTTCGCCTTCTCGCCAGTCGACGAGCAGAAGCTTGGAGAGAAAGCTGGCGACGATCATCCGCGCGCGGTTGCTCATCCACCCCTCGCTGACGAGCTGGCGCATTGCAGCATCGACGACCGGAAAGCCGGTCCGTCCCTCCTGCCATCTCACTAAGGCATCGTTGCTCCCGGGCCAGGCGACGTCGCGGAATTCGGGCTGCATGCTCATGCGCGCGCTCTCTGGCCAGGCGGCTAAAAGGTGCTGATAGAACTCCCGCCACAGGAGTTCGTCGAGCCAGGCTCGGGCTCCAGCCGCCGCATCCGGTTCATCCAGGCACCGGGCTGCTGCACACCAGGCCTCACGCACGCTCAAGAGACCGAAGCGGAAATACGGCGACAGCTGCGAGGATCCGCTCCCATCCAAGGCGTTCCGCCGCAGGTGATAGGAGGCCAGCCCCTGAGCGAGGAAATGCTGTAAGCGCTGTCGCGCTGCATCTTCGCTCGGAGCGAACCGCTCCGGCACGGCAAGAGGTGACTCAGGGATCGGCTCGCTGGCCAAGCGCGGAACCGGCGGCAGTCGCGGAGGTGCGGGCAAGATGTCCTGCGGGCTTGGGATCGGTAAACGAAACCAGGCGCGGCGGAATTGCGAGTAGACACGATACGGCTCACCGGTGGGCGCGCGGATCGAGCCGAGTGGTCGCAGGGTCGAACCCTCGACGAGCTGGAGGGGAACAGACCGTGCGACTGCCTCGTCGCGTCGCCGAGCGTAGGGCGAGCCATCCGCTTCGGCCATGACGAGCGTGGCCCCGCTTTCACGAACGACGGCGGGGAGAACCTGTTCGGGACGGCCGGCGCGGACGATCAAGCGACTGCCGCGCCGGCGGAGCGCTGCGTCCAGCGAGCGGAGCGCCGCGAAGAGGAACGCGTTGCGACGTTGACTGCTGGTCGGACCAGCGAGCAAGGCAGGATCGAGAACGAAGAGCGGCACGAGTTCGCGGGCACGGGTGAGCGCGGTGGCCAGTGCCTGGTTGTCGTGGAGACGGAGGTCGCGTCGGACCCACCAAACGACGGTTGTCACAGATGTGTGCCCTACCTTTCTGGTGGGTGAGCGGGCGATCAGCGGCGCGGTCGGTTCGTCGTTCGTGCAAAATGGCTTCGCTGCCCCGGGCGGGGGATGATGGATCGAGCACCCGCTTGTCTCGCACGATGTCGCCGCGCGGAATCGATGCGCATTCGATTGCTTTCAGCAGCGCTTCCGTTCGGAATCGGCGGAAGCGCCTCAGTAATGGATACTCACGGTCGAACCAATATGCAAGAAATTCCAGAACCACTCGGCATCGCTGTTCATCAGACCGACGCAACCATTGGAGGTGAATCCTCCGAATTGTGCGGGCGGTGTCCAATAGTTGCCGTGGAGCGCGTAGCCACCTGACTTGAAGTACTGGGTAAACTGGACGTTCGTCAGGTAATAGTAACCGGGCGAACCCGGCGGGATCCCGACAGTCGCTGCGTCCATCGTCTCGTTGCGGACACGATAGAAGATCTGGAAGACGCCGACCGGTGTCTTGCCGTCTCTTCCGGCAGTGATGATCGCCACATAGACGGGACGATCGCCGTCGTACGCCACAGCGTAGAAGGACCGGAGACTGACGTCGACCCACCGGCCACCGAAACGGCGCGGCGGAATATCCGGTACGAGCGGCTCGACCCAGGCGGCTGCCACGTAGCGACCGTCTCCTAGCTCGTACCAAATCGGATTCCCTTCGACCGGGTCACCGAGCGTGAGTCCACGGATGGGAACCGGATGCCGGGTATAAGTCCACGCGACGGCTGGAGCGCTGTTCGATGGGGCATTGCGGATCGCCAGGGTAGGGGCGGTCACCCGTCCGAAGATCGCGCCGTCATCGGTCGCGACGGCCCGCGACCAGCGGTAGTCGAGAAGCTGTGCTGGGACCTCGATCGCATCGGGGCGCTTCGGTACAGGCCGAGTATCGACTCCACGGGCTTGCGCGTACTGTGCCCCGAGGCGTCCGAGCAACACCTCGAAGGGGGTCCCTTTGTTTTCGGGATGGTATTCGAACCGGGCTCGTTCGAAGTACTGAACCGTGTAGAACTCGCCGGTATCGGGATTCCGTTCGGCGAACTCCTCGGAGATCGGGTAGCCGAACGTGTACAGTCCCCCGTTCGCTTCCCAGTAGGCCTTGAAACCGTAGGCCAAGGTATGACCGGTTTCCGGGAAATAGCGGCGCTCCGGGTCGCTGTTCAGGGCTGCCGGATTGTCGGCGACGATCGGGCGGAAGGCTGGCTCGTTGCGTCGCGCTTCGGTGAGCCAGCTGCCGAGGAGCGTAGCGAGCACCGCGTAGCGCGTCCCGCTGTTTTGCGGATGGTACTCGAAGCGCGCCCGCTCGAAGTACTGGACCACCATGCCATCCTGGGTGAACGGCTCGGTGATCGGGTAACCGAACGTCATGACTCCGCCGTTGCTGATCCACGCCCAGAGGAACTCTCCACTGAGATGGTGACCCGTCTGCGGAAAATAAAGGATGAGACCTTGCCATCCAATGGCGTGTGCATGACGAACCGGCAAGAGGATGGGCGAAACGAGCGAGCAGACGAGCACCATCCCGATGAACCACGCCAGGCGACGAGGCATCGATGACCCCTTCCCTACCCTGGAGTCAGCTCCCGGCGAACCCGGGCCTCCTCATACAGTCTAACGTGCGCTCGTCCCCTGCGGTTCCATGTGTTCAGGAGGGTGCAGAGAACTCGCGAAGCTGCGCTGCATAACGATCGCTGGTCCACTGAACGATGCCCAAGTTGGGGCTGAACCACACCGTGCTCACGAGGTAGACAGGGACCAAGGTCGGGGGATCGCTCGTCTGGAGCGAAAGTCGCCAGGCTGGAACCACCCCATAGGGCGTGCTGACGAGTGTTTGCTCATCGACCTGGACACGCAGGGTAATCGGATGGGCGCTGACACGCGTCGAGAGATAGAGGGCAGTGGTTTCGCGCACGGTCCCCTCCACCAGGTCACCCGCACCGATGACGTGCAAGGCTGGCCAAAAGAGAACCATTTCGATGAATGTTCCCGCTCGCGTGAATCGCTCCCAGCCGGTCAGCGCGATCCCTGTCTCGGTCACTCTCCAGTAGGTGATCCAGCGACTCGAGCCGCGCAGTTCCTCGCGAGCGACGAGTTGCGCTCCCGCGACGAAGCTGGTATTCGGGCCCGTCACCTGCCACGTTTCGTCGCTGCGACTACTGGTTGCGAAGACGGACCGCGTACCTGGGAGCATGCCGAAGTACCCGGCGCTTGCCGCGACTGCAACGGGTGGAGTCGCACCGTACCGCCACTGGAGGTAGTGCGAACCGATGTTCCCCATCTCGACTTGCCAACCTGGTGGATTGCTCGGCGTATACGTGAGGATGCGTCGCTCGAACGGCTGGACGAGAACCCAGGTCGGTTCGCCGCGCAGCCGTACCTGGACCCAGAAGGGGTCGGCGATGGGATAACCGAGGACGAACAGCCAATCGAAAAGGGGGCGTTCTGCAACCAGGCCACCATCTTGCCACACGAGCCCATACTGCGTCATGAATTCCCAAAAAGCGCGTGGGACGTTGTACCCGACCGGCTCGCCGACCGGTCCGCTGTACGTGACGTAGTGGACGAACTCTGCCCCCGGGTCGCCCGCTGCTGTCTGATACTCCTGCCATCCCTGAGGAGTGAGTGAGGCGGTCGCGTGTTCCCCAGTTCGATCGGGTTGCGAACGATCGATCACGCTGGCCAGATCCGCATAGGTGGGAAACGGGTTGTCCGGATCCCCGGCGATCGGCACATGCGCTCCACTCCCCGCGTCCAGGAAGAGCTGGTCACCGACCTGGATCGACCCACTGACGAGCTCACGCGTCAGCAGCCCACTCGTCACGTACCACGGTGATGTCGGATCGCCATCGGGATTTGTCAGCTCCATGCGACCCTTGTCGAAGTACTGGACGAGACGAGCGCGCTCGGGCGCCTCCTGGTACCGTTCGCGCAAGGGGCCGGTGAGGGGAGCAGGTCCCCAGACCCAGGAGCGCTGGGTCAGTCCGGCCGCAACCGGGCGGTCCACGCGTTCCCAGCGAGCCGCGAAGACTGGATCCGCAAAACCTGGTTCAGCGCGAACCAGCCGGTGACTCGGCAGCCACAGGAGGACAGTCAGGACGCAGATGATCGAGACGATCGTGGACCAGCGTGACACTGGACTCACTTCCTCCTCATACCCAAATCTGGAGCCCATCGTACGCCAGTTGCACACCGGGTGGAAGCTTTGCGCTCCAGTCGGCATGCATCACCTCATGACTGACGTGGGTCAGGTATGCCCGTTCCGGGCAAACTTGCTCGATAATGGTCAGAGCTTCTGCCAGGCTCAAGTGCGTCGGGTGGGGTCGGTCGCGGAGGGCGTTGAGAACCAGAACGTTGACGCCACGCAGCAACTCGATGGAGCGAGCAGGGACGGTTTTCGCATCGGTCACGTAGGCGATCGGGCCGCAACGGAACCCGTACACCGTCCACCGACCGTGGTCGACCGGGATGGGGACGATCTCGTACCCGAAGAGGTGGAAAGGACCGTCGAACTCGTGCAAGCGAAGATCCGGTTTCCCACCGTAGAACGGCAAGGGCTCGCTGAACGCGTAGCTGTAGCGAACGCGCAGTTCGCGAGCTGTTTCCGGATCCGCGTAGATGGGCAGCGGTGCTTGTGCCAGGTAGTTGAACTGGCGCAGATCGTCGAACCCGGCGACATGGTCAGCGTGGGCATGTGTGAAGAGCACAGCCTCGATATGACTCAGGCCGGTTGCGATCGCCTGGAGACGAAGCTCCGGAGCAGTATCGATCAGCACGTTGTGTTCCCCGAGATGCAGCACGGCCGACGAACGCGTTCGTCGATCGCGTGGGTCGACCGAGGTGCAGGTCCGGCAACGGCATCCGATGACGGGTATTCCGTTGGAGGTTCCTGTTCCGAGAAATGTCAGGCCGAGCACGCTCGTTCTACCGCTCTCGCCGCTCCGATACTGGGGCTAGGGCCGCCTGAGGACCAGCCTCCCGGGCAGATCGGTACCGATGATACTCGCTCGGCGTTGGGACACTGTCGATCGTTTCGGTGAGTGCAGTGGATGAACTGCACGCGAAGGGCCCGGCATGACTGAGCATCGCTTGCGTTGGCTGAGCCGCGGACAAGCGCGCAGCCACTCGGAAGGACCAGGCGTCGGGGGTAACGCGGTCCCGTTTTGGGTCGAGTGGTTGCTCGATCTGGGAGTGCGTGCTGGCCCCGAGCAGCTGGACTGGACCGAGGTGACGAGGATTACCTGCCAGGTACTGTCAGCGCAGATCGTCCGGATCTGGCGCATGACGGCGCGGAGCGAGCTGGTATTGCAGGCACAGGCGGGCGATGGTCAGGAAGCGCCTTCTTCCCCGCGGCCGATACCGACCGGATTCGACCGGCTCGCTCCTGGGATGCTGGCTGTCGGTCCGCTGGATGGTCCGCTTGCAGAGAGTTTCTTGACCGCAGAGGAGAGAGTGGCCTTGCGGCGGTCTGGTGTGCAGCACGTTCTGGTCGCACCGCTTCATGCCGGGGGAACGACGGTGGGGCGGCTCGACGTGGCACGCACCAGGCCAGAGCCGTTTTCGGCCGAGGATCGCTCACGGGCCGTCGCCCTGGCTGAGCTTGTCGGCTTGTTGGTGGGGAGAGTCGCGAGAGTGGGCGAGCCGCTGCCTTCCGACCAGGCAGCGGAGCTGGTCCACCAGGCGCTGGCGTTACCAGGGAGCGCGCGCGAGGTACTGGCGCGGATTGTGGAGGCGCTGCGCTGGCGCGTTCGAGCGAGCGCAGTTCTGTTCCTCCGCTGGCTGCCTGAGGAACGCGTCGAACTTCTCACGACGTCGACCGCCCCTGAACTGATGCCCGATCCGACCGCGTTGACTTCCTCCCGCGTCCTCATGCTCGTGCGGAATGTGTTGGAGCAAGGCCGGCCACAGCGGTGGCGGGCCGGCTCCGGCAGCGAACTGATTTTCCCTGTCGTCATGGCCGAGACTCTCGCCTTTCCACTGCCGGTCATCGGTACCGCTGCACGCGGCGTTCTCGTTCTGGCTTGGCGAGATCGCGATGAAGGGGGCGAAGAGCGTGCCCAGGTTCTCGTCCCCGAACTCGCCCCTCGCTTGCTTACGCTCGTCGGATTCGTCGAGCGGGAAGAGCGAGCGATCGCTGACCGGGCCAGTATGGAGCGTCGCGAGCTTCTCCTCGATGCTTTGTTGCGTACCAGTGGACCGACCGTCATCGCTGAGGCGCTCTGGCGCCGTGCGCAGAGCGTCTCCGGGGTCGTCGCGGCCGGTGTTCTTTTGGAGGGGGACGAGCGTTTCGTCTGGTTCTGGGTTGTCCAGGAGGAACCGCGCGTGCTCGTCGAGACGGATCGGGAACGCTCCCCGGCCCAACTGGCTTTGTCCCAGCGCCCGGTAGCCGTGTTCGGCCCAGATCGTTGGGCGACGTGGCAAGCGGTGGTACCGCTTGAACTGGAGCAGGCCTGGGTCGTGACTGCCCCGCTGGGGACAGTGCGTGGTGGCCTGGTCATCGTGACGCATGAGGAACAGGCAACAGCGGAAGCGGAACGGCTCGTCACCGACCTGGTTTCCCTCTTGGAGGGGCGGGCGGATGGCCTCGTTACTCGTCTGGATCGTGATCTCGCGGAGATGCGTCGCCAGCGCGCCTTGGGCGACGCGTTGGTCCAGCATGCGGAGGAATGGCGGACGCTCGTCGATGCCATCCATACGACGGTCCTGCAAGGGCTCGCCTCGTCGCTGTACCGGATCGAGTTGACGACACGGCGTGTCGACCAGCAGCCGGTGGAGCAGACGCTCCTCGAACTGGAACAGGTGCGCGATATCCTCGCTAGCCACATCGCAGCACTGCGGGATGCCATTTTTCGCCAGCGCCCAGCTTCGCTGGAGCATCTCGGGCTCGCGGCTGCCCTACGGGACTATGCCGCACAATTGCAGCGCGCGCATGCCCTGGACGTGGACTTCTTGGGGGAGTTGTGGCAGCGTCCTGACCCCCACGTCGAGGAATCGCTCTTCGGACTGGTTCGGCTTTTGGTGGAGCGGACACGGCTGCCGCTCGGTGTGCGCAAGCTGGTGATCCGGCTCCGACAGCGGACGGATGGCACGATCGTGCTCGTCGTCGCTGACGATGCTCATTGGGCTGGGCGCGCTGCCTGGGAGGAGTTACCCGGTGCTGCACTGGCCAGCGAGTGGGTTCGATTGCTCGGCGGCACGCTGCACGTGGCAGGACTGCCGGACGGTGGGACAGCCATCGCGTGCACGGTGCCGCTCAGGCGGGCGTTGTGAGCACCATCGGGAAGATCAGGACGTTCCGGTGATGGCAACTGAGCGAGACTTGGAGTTGAATGGAGCAAGAAGCGAGCAGAGCCGGACCAGTGATGGGCAGGCGGAGCGGGAGCGCGAGATGGGGAACGGACGGCGGATTCGGGTGCTGATCGTCGATGACCATGACCTCTTTCGCGAAGGGCTGCGCCAGCTGATCGAGACCGATCCTGCGATCGAGGTCGTCGGTGAAGCAGCCAATGGTCAGGACGCGCTGAAAATGGTCGCCGAGCTCCAGCCGGATGTGGTGCTCATGGACATCAACATGCCGGGGATGGATGGCATCCGTGCGACGGAGGCGATCGTCCAACAATACCGGCATGTTCATGTCCTCATGCTGACGATGTACGATGACGAGGAGTATGTCCTCCACGCGATTCGTGCCGGAGCGCGCAGTTATCTCGTCAAGAACAGCAAACCGGAGGAGTTGCTCCGGGCGATTCATGTCGCCGCCGAGGGTGGTGCCACGATCGACCCGGATCTCGCCCCGATCCTGATGCGCGAATACCAACGACTTCTGACGAAGGCGCCGACTCGAGGGCAGGACCTCTCGGATCGTGAGCTGACGATGCTGCGGCTGTTGGCACAGGGTTACAACAATCGCCAGATCGCGGATGCGCTCAATCTGGCCGAGAGCACAGTCAAAAACAACCTTTCTGCCCTGTTCCAAAAGCTGGGAGTGCGGGATCGCACGCAAGCGGTGATCTACGCCATCTCGCACGGCTTGGTTCCCCGGCCGACTGACGTGCCGCGTCGCTGAGCGTGGCGCTGCGAGCTGATTTGTGGCACAGTATGTGGTGCGCCACCGGTGTCGGTGGCGTTCGTCGTTGTCTTTGGATGGGAGGGAGGCGAACGGATCATGGAGCGACTGCCCCTCAGCGGTGTGCGCGTCGTCGATCTCACGCGCGTGATGGCTGGCCCCTACTGCACGATGCTCCTCGGTGATCTCGGTGCAGACGTCATCAAGATCGAGCGTCCTGGAACCGGCGACGATACGCGAGCCTGGGGACCGCCGTTCATCGATGGCGTGAGCGCCTACTACCTTTCGGTGAATCGGAACAAGCGGAGCATCACCCTGGATCTCAAGCACCCCGCTGGCCAAGAAGTGTTCTGGCGACTGGTCGATCGCGCTGACGTCGTCGTCGAGAACTTCAGCCCGGGGACAGTCGACCGACTGGGTATCGGCTATCAGGCGGTACGGGGGCGGCGCCCGCAGATCATCTACTGCTCGATCTCAGGCTTCGGCCAGACCGGACCGGGCAAGGACCGGACGGCGTACGACCTCATCGTGCAAGGGATGTCCGGCCTCATGAGCGTCACCGGGTTTCCGGAGGGGGAGCCAGTGCGCTTCGGTGTCCCGATCGCCGATATCGGTGCCGGTATGTTCGCGGCTCTCGCGATCGTCGCTGCACTCTATCACCGTGCGCAGACTGGTGAAGGGCAGTACATCGATACCTCCATGCTGGGTGGCCAAGTCGCGCTCCTCACCTATCAAGCGGGGATCTACTTCGCGACGGGGGAAGCACCCAAGCGGACGGGGAATGCGCATCCGATCGTCGCGCCCTACCAGACGTTCCGCAGTGCTGATGGACATGTCAATATCGCGGCAGGGAACGATGCGATCTTCACGCGCATGTGCCGGGCGCTCGGGTTGGACGATTTGCTCGAGGACGAGCGATTCGCGACCAATGCTGGCCGGATCACCAACTTGCCGGAGCTGGTCGAGCGGATCGAGTCGGTGACGAGCACGCTCACGACCGCCGAGATCGTGCATCGGCTCGATGCTGCCCAAGTGCCGTGCGGGCCGATCTACACGGTTCCGGAAGTCTTCGCTGATCCGCAAGTGCAGCACCTCGAATTGCACCAGCGCATCCCACACCCCACATTGGGTATGGTGGATCAGACCGGTTTCCCCTGGCGTTTTTCCCAGACGCCGGCTCGTATACGGCGTTACCCCCCGCTCCTGGGTGAGCATACCGAGGAAGTACTCGGCGAACTCGGTTACACGTCGGATGAGATCACGGCGATGCGCCAGCAGGGAGCCGTCTAGCCAGTCGGGAGCTCGTACCAGGGGTGCCAGGTCGAGCGAACTTTCCAGCGTTCCAGTACCATGACGAGCGGTTCGCCGAGCAAGAGAAGCAATGCGGCATTGCCCAACGCGCGCGTTCCATCGAAGAGGAGCGAGGTCGCGAAGTAGAAGCGCGTGTAGGCAGCGATCGTCTCGCTCAGCGTCATGCCCGGTGTCCAGTAGATGCCGCCGCTCTCCGCGACGCCGGGTGCCGCGAACGGCCAGAACCACAGGTTCATGAGCGCTCCGAACGCGAACCCCCACAGGACGCCGAAAGCGACGAGAGCGAGGCGGCGTGGCCACCCTCGCCAGCGCGGGAGCCAGCTGGCAGTGAGTCCCATCCATCCGGCTGCCAACATCTGAAAGGGAAGCCAGGGGCCGATGCCGCCTGTCAGTGCTGCCGAGACGAGCAAGGTGAGGGTACCCATGAGAAAGCCGAACCGCGCACCGAAGACATAACCGCTGAGCACGATCAGGAGAAAGATCGGACTGGCTCCGATCAGGCTCGGGACGAACCGAAGCAGGCTATCGACAGCGACCAGTACTGCCAGCACAGCGATCGTCCTGGCTGGATCCGCCAAGATCCCCTCGTCATCAGCGAACCCGGTCACGAGCACGATGAGCGAGACGAAGGCGAGCGCGGCAAAGAGCAGCGGTACCTCGATGCCTCGTGTCGGACCAGGATCGTAGCCGGCTGCCGCGAGCAGAAACGGATAGAAAAACGCGAGCAGCCCGCCGATACTGGCGAACAGCAGGCTTACCGTGCTCGTCACTCGGCGAAGCATCGTCATGCTGGAGCCAGCGGTGTACCGGTACGCACGGGAACGGCGAGGCGCTGCACGTCGCTGCTGCAGCGTTCCGGATGCAAGATGGCGGCGAGAATTTCGACGCCGCGCACGACGCGTGGACCGGGGCGACTGAAGTAGGCTGAGGCATCCACGGCCCAGAGCGCACCTCGCTGGACAGCTGGGATCGACTGGAGGATCGGGTGGCCGAGGAGGTGGTGTGCCAAATCGACCGTCTCGGAAAGGGTGTACCCACAAGGCATGGCGACCAGGATATCCGGCTCGGCGGCTGCAACCTGATCCCAGGTTACGGTGTACGAGGGTTGTCCGGCGATACCCAGTACGTCTCGGCCGCCCGCTGCCGCGACCATTTCCGGAACCCAGTGACCCGCGACGATCGGGGGCTCGAGCCATTCCAGGCAGACGACTCGCGGCTCTTCTGTGCGACCAGCGAGTCGTGCCGAGATCCAGGCGAGCCGCTGGCGCAGTGCCGAAACGATGGCTCGTGCCGTTCGCTCGCGCCCCGTCTCGCGAGCGACGAGTTCGACCGAGATCAGGATTTCCTCGAGCGTTGTTGGTTCGACCGAGAGCACGCGCGGTGGACCGGGAAGAGTAGCCGCGAGCTGGCAAACGTCATCGATCGAGATAGCACAGACCGGGCAGAGCGCTTGGGTCAGGATGAGATCCGGCTGCAGGGTGGCCAGGAGTTCCGTATCGAGCGCATAGAGCGGCAACCGTGCGGCTATACGCTCGCGGACTGCTGCATCGATCTCCGCGTGGCTGAGGTCTGGCGGCAGCAGGCTGCGAGTGACACGCGGTTTGCAGCGCACCGGGGGCGGATAGTCGCATTCGTGAGTCACACCGACGAGTTCGTCGGCGAGCCCCAGTGCCCAGCAGATCTCGGTGAGACTCGGTAACAGCGAGACGATGCGCACTGGAATTCCCTCGTCGTCTCACGCTTCGGCTGAAGCTGACTCGACGAAGTCGAGGTCGTCGGTCTCGGGAGGTTCCGGATTCAGCCAGCGTTCGCCATATTCGCGCAGTTGATCGATGAGCGGAAGGGCGGCCCGCCCCTTTTCGGTGAGCACATACTCCACGCGCGGTGGAACTTCGGCGTACGCGTGGCGGGAGACGAGCCCTTCGGCTTCTAGGTACCGCAAGCGTTGAGAGAGTACCGCAGGGCTGATTCCGGTGCCGAGCAGAAGTTCCTGGAAACGACGGTTCCCTCGACCGAGTTCGCGGAGTATGAGGAGTACCCAGTGGTCACCGAGCAGTCGGGCTGCGCGTGCGATCGGACAGGTGGCTTCGTGGGAGCTCTCGCGTCGCATCATCCAACCTCGCTGTTCTCATTGTACTGCGCTGCTCTCCGGGGACGTGTGGTGCCATCCTGCGAGAGCAGCATCGGCCAGGAGACCAGCGACTGAGCAGTGCAGCCCAGCGATGTCACGGTCTCACTCTTGACAGCCCGCCACGCGAGCACTATGCTAGTCGTAGTTGCTACGGAGTGCGTAGTTAAGGAATGGAGAAAGGAGGACTGAGGGTGACGACGGTCGCGCCGGAACTTACAGGTTTGGCCCGTTGGGAGATCGATCCGGCTCACAGCCAAATCACGTTCGCGGTTCGGCACCTCATGGTGACGACCGTGCGTGGACAGTTCAAGTCGTTCTCGGGATGGGTCGAATTCGATCCAGCGCATCCAGAGAGTGGCAAGGTCGAGGTGACGATCGATGCAGCGAGTATCGATACGCGCGAGGAACGACGGGACGCGCATCTTCGCTCAGCGGATTTCCTCGACGTCGAGCACTATCCGACGATCACCTTCGTGAGCAAGCGCATCGAGCCACTCGGAGGAAACCGTTATCGAGTCGTCGGTGATCTCACGATTCGCGGGGTGACCAAGGAAGTCGCCCTCGATGCGGAATTCCACGGTGTCGCCAAGGATCCGTGGGGTGGTGTTCGCGCCGGGTTCGAGGCGCGGACGAAGATCAACCGGCATGATTTTGGAGCCAGCTGGAACGTGGCTCTGGAAGCCGGTGGCTGGCTGGTCGGTGACACAGTCGACGTGTTCATCGAGGTCGAGTTGGTGCGCAAGGATGCGGTGTGAGACAGCAGGGGCGGGGGCAACGAGAAGCCCCCGCTTCGCTTTCGCTGCAGCTCGATGGGCGACCGAGAGGGGGAGAATATGGAGTGGGCCTTTTTGGCTGGTCGAGTGATTTTCGGGCTCTTCTTCGTGATCAACGGCGTCAATCACTTTGCGATGTGGCGAGCGATGAGCGGCTATGCTGCATCCAAAGGAGTTCCAGCCCCGCAGGCCGCGGTCATCATCACCGGGATCATGCTGCTTCTCGGTGGTGCGAGCGTCGCGACCGGGTACCAGCCGGTCATCGGTAATCTCCTTCTCATCATCTTTCTCGTGCCGGTTGCCTTTTGGATGCACAACTTCTGGGCGGAGAGCGATCCCATGATGCGGGCCAATCAGATGGCACACTTCTTGAAGAATCTCGCGCTGGCTGGCGCAGCGCTCGCTCTCCTCGGGGTGCCGACGCCGTGGCCGCTCAGCTTGGGGAGCTGACCGTGACCATCGTCGTCGAGTACTTTCACGACGTTCTCTGAGCATGGTGTGCCGTGGCGTCGCCACGGTTGCGGCGAGTAGCGGCGCGTCATCCTGAGGTCCAGTTCGTGCACCGGTGCTTTGCGTTGGCACCGACACCAGAGGCGATCGTCGCTCTCTTCGGCTCGAAGGAGCGAGGCAAAGCAGAAATCCTCGAGCACTGGCGAATGGCCAACCGATACGATGACGAGCACCGCTTCCGACCCGATCTGATGGCGACACGACCGTTCGATTATCCGTACTCGTTACCTGGTCTCCGTGCCTGCAAGGCAGCCGAAGTGCTGGGTGGCCAAGCTGCGCATTGGGATCTGTTCGATCGGATTCAGCAGGCGCATTTGATCGAATGCCGCAATATTGCCGACGAGACCGTCCTGCGCGAGTGCGCAGCTGACGTCGGCTTGAATGTCCAGGCGTGGGAAGAGGCGTACCGGAGTCAGACTGTCCTCGACGCTGTGCGGGCAGATTTGTCCCGTGCGTGGGAACTCCGTGTCTGGGCGGTGCCGACGCTGGTCGCCGCTGGCGAGTATGTCTCGAGCGGCGCGCGCAGCGAAGCGCAGTACGAGGCTTGGTTGCACGCGGTGATGGAACAGCTGAGTCGCGTGCCTCAGTGAACGTTGGTGTAGCTCGATGTTTCCGCTGTGCTCACTCGCTCTCTTTTCGGTCAGCGTGCCCCGGCGTGGCTGTGTCTGGAGGCAGTGCGAGGTCGGATAGGTCGTGACGATGGGACCATCGCGTGCTCGAGTCGGCGCAGGTCGCAGAGCAGGTTAATCTCGACCTAGTGACCGTTCAGGATCACCCTACCGGACTCGGTGTTCATGACCTCCCGCACATTGCTTACTGAGCTCGCTGCACATAACGAAACGGGATACCTGGCACATGCTGGAGCCAATTTTCCCTCGGCTCAGCCAGAAGTCCTGACCCGAGCGGCGGCCAGTCTCGACCGCGTGACGCACCAGCGTCTCGAGTTAGGGGGTTGGGAGGCGGTCGCTGCGTGGGATGCTCTCGAGACCACGGGTGGTTCACGCCCTCACCTCTGAGAGGCAGTCATGGTGCTGAGCGAAGCTTTCGTTCTCTCCGGCTGGCTGTCGGACTCGCGCGCGACTGGACTCGCGACGATCGGAGGATATCAGAGGGGTGAGCCGTGAACCGACCCCAGTCCAGGAAATCGAGACCCAGATTGGTGAACGCTGGCCGCGGATGCGACAGGTGCGCGGCAAGGACGGGTGACTGGCTGCCTCCACTCCTCTCCTTGCCGAACCTTTACGAGGTGCCACGAACCCGGTCGCTGGAGGGGGCACGCGTCGAGAACCGGGTGAATTGCTGTGCAGCGGCGTCGGACGACCGCACGAGCGTATTCTGGCTCATGTCGAAGCAACGTGGACTACCAACTTCTCGGACGAGCGTTCGTCGTACGCACCAGTCCCCAGGTCGATCGAGCGAGTCCGGTTCTCTCGATGTCAGCCAGGATCAATCGGTCGCTCGACCGAGCGGTTGCCCGTATGCCGTACGCTGTACTCGTCCGGCCGTACGATGCCCTCGAGCTCGGCCAGCAGACGGCGAAGATCCGCAGTGGCTTCCTGCTCAGGCTGACGCGCGCACGGAACGAGAACTTCGCGGTAGTGCTGGCGCTGATCCGCTCACGGTGCTAGTCGAACTGCGAACGATGAGTGAGGCGGTCGAGCGGGTCGATCCCGCGGCGATCGCTTTCGTCCACTGCTGGTTGGACGGGTTCGGCAGTCTGTGGGTCTGCCCTGCGGCGCTGGACGAGTCGTATCGAGTGTGAAACCTCAGCGCGCCGCGACTGGAGAGACTATGCGCTGCCTGTATCTCCAACGTTCGCTCCGAGCGCGTTCTCCAGTCCGATCCGAAGCCTGCAGCCGACTGCATGATAGTGCTCGAGCGACGCGACGATCCGGTAAACGCGTTCCGGCGCGAGTTGGCCGTCATCCCACGACTGGTCGGGTGGATACGGGGAAGCGGTGTGCATGGGGAATGGAAGGTACCGACGGTGCGTGAGCGAACGAGCTTGGCCTTCGGACTGAACATCGACCCAGTCATCGATCATCCATGGGAAATCGAAGCACTGGCCCAACTCGCAGATACCGCTGGCCTCGCCCTGGTGGCGATGCAAGATCACGCCTACAGCCCACGCTTCGCTGAGACGTGGACAGTCCTGACAGCCGTTGCGCTTCGGACCCAGCGCGTCCATGTTCTGATGAATGTGGCCACACTCGCTCTCCGTCCAGCGCCGATGCTGGCAAAAGCAGCAGCGACCCTCGACCGCTTGACCGGAGGGCGGGTCGAGTTGGGATTAGGATCCGGTGGAATTTGGGACGGCATCGCCGCGATGGGAGGACCCCGTTGGTCGCCGGGTGAGGCGCTCGCAGCGATCGAGGATGCGTTGCGACTCTGCCGACTCCTGTGGGAGAGTGCAAAGAGCGGCGAGCCGGTCACCTACGAGGGCCCTATTTTTCGCGTCGATCATCTCGTGTTCGGGCCCGCCCCGACTCGCCCGATCCCGCTCTGGGTCGGTGCGATCAAACCGCGAGCGCTCCGACTCGCCGGTGAGCTGGCCGATGGCATCACTGTCTCGACACCCTATGTTCTCCCGGAAAAGTTACCGCAGGTGAACCAGTGGGTGAACGAAGGTGCCGAACGAGTTGGTCGCGACCCTGCCACCATCCGTCGGCTCTATAACCTGCTCGGGGTGCTCGACGTTCCCGGAGGCCGTTCCTATCGCGTGAACCGGCCCGGACTGCTCGGTGGGCCAGCTGATGCCTGGGCAGACGCCATAGCGCGTTGCGCTGAACTCGGTATGGACACGTTCGTCTTTTGGCCGGTAGCCGGCGATTATCTGGCCCAGGCTCGCCACTTCGTCGAGGAGGTGATCCCGCGCGTGCGGGATCGGGTCGGGTCCCCGTGAGTTGCGGCGCACCGTTGCAGCGTGCTCACTCGAGGTCGACCCACAGGAATGCTTCGGCGAGTTCCAACCCCGCTGGTGCGCCTGCCTCGCGGGCGCGCATCCGTACCCGGGTCTCCAACCCTCCCGGGAATGCGCTGGCTTGACTGGTATGACGGCGGAGCGCAGCGAGCTTCCGTTCGAAAACGGGTGCGATGTCGATGAAGGTATCGGGCCGGTCGGTGCCGAAGAGCAGGGCGACTCGAACGGTATGGGGCTCAAGCCCAGCTTCCCGTTGCTCAGGGAAGAAGGTGGCCACGCGGCTCGCTGGGAAAGCCGCTGCCAGGGCCGCTGCTCCCACCGCGCGGTGATCAGGATGCTGGCGGTAGAGTCGCGTCAGCGGATCGTGTGTCAAGACGATGTCGGGACGAAAACGCCGAATTTCCGCAGTGAGCTGAGCACGCAGATCGAGCGTATCGAACACTTCACCATCAGGGAGACGCAAGAACGTCACACCTTGCACACCGAGTTCCTCGGCGGCAGCGAGTTGTTCCTTCTCGCGAACGGTGACGAAGGGACGAGGATCAGTCCAGTCCTCTGGTATGCCCTTGTCGCCCGATGTCACGACGACATAGTGGACGATCGTCCCGGCAGCGATCCAGCGGGCGATGGTCCCGGCACAAAAGAATTCCGGATCATCGGGGTGGGCACCGATCACCAGGACGCGCTGCGCTGCCGGCGGTGTCCCGACATGGCGCAGCTGGAGATCGGACATCTCAGCGTCCTCCTCTCGTGGAATTGCCTCGTTGCCTGGCCTGTTGCCAGTGATCGACGATCTCTTTGGCCAGATCAGCGAGTGCGCGTCGGGTCGCTTCGAAATCGGTTACCTCGCTGGTGAGCAGCACGAGAACAGCCCGTCCGAACGGAGCCCAAAGCAGAGCAGCATCGTGCACGGAGCCGGGGAGCGTACCGGTCTTGTTGCCGACGATGACTGCTTCCGGCAGGCGCGCCGGAATGATGTCCCGAAATTGCTGTGCGCGGAGCAGCATGCGGAGATCGTCCAACCAATGTCCTTCTGGGACGATGTGACCGAGTTCCAGAGCAGCGAGGAGCGTGGCGAGATCGCGGGCGGTCACCAGATTTTCCGGCTCGCCGGGGTAGGCTGCCCGTCCCCAGAACGGGCGTCGCGGTGCGGTGCCGGTGAGGCCGAGTTCGACAACGAGTTCCTCCATCGCCGCGAAGCCGAGCACGTCGATGAGCGCATTCGCTGCGACATTGTCGCTCACGATCGTCATCAAAACAGCCAGGTCACGGAGCGTCATCGGGGGCGGCTCGGCCAACCAGCGCAGGATCCCGCTGCCGGGCACGACCTGATCGGAGGCGATCTGCACGCGGGCTCGCGGATCGAGCTGCTCGCGGGCGAAGGCGCGATAGAGTCTGGCCAACACCAGGAGCTTGATCGTGCTCGCGGCCACGACGGGACGGTCGGCGTCGTACGCGATTTCGAGATCCTCGTCGAGGTCGCGAAAGAGGAGCATGACGCGGGCAGGTGCCTGTCCGATGAGTTGCTCGATCGTTCGCTGCATCGTCGGGCCTACCCCGCTGCTCCCCATCCTCGGCACTCATGGCAGTATACGCCGGTGAAGGACGAGCGATATCTCGTGGGAGGCGAGCCGTGCGTGTCAGAGCGGTAACCGTGGGGTGGACGAGCACCTGGAACGGTGGGCGGATCGTTGGTGGAGAAGAGCTCGGTCGTGTCGTCGAGCGGGTGCGTGCCGGCTGTGCTGAGAGCGGTCTCGAGCTGCAATCGGTACGGCTGGCCACGCAGCCGTTTCCGACGATCGTCGCTCCGGGGGAGACGGCAGCGCTGGCGAGCGCACTGTGTCGGCTAGCGGAGGCGTGGGGTTTCGACTATGTCTCGATGGGGCCGGTCCGTCCTCGGGAACTCGCCTGGTGCCCGGGTCTACTTGAGGCATTGGTGGCTGAGGAACGCCTTTTCGCGGCACTCGCAGTGACCGACGAAAAGGGGACGCTCTCGCTGCCAGCAGTCCGCTGGGCTGCCGAGATCATCGCGGCACTCTCCCGCCGAACACCGGCATGTCTGGGCAATTTACGTTTCGCGGCACTGGCACTCTGCCCACCGGGTATCCCGTTCTTTCCGGCAGCGTACCATGACGGTGGACCGCTCGCGTTTTCGGTCGCATGGGAGGCAGCGGACGAGGTAGGCGAGGCCTTCGCCGGCGCGGAGTCATTGGCTGAGGCTGAGCGTCGGTTGCGTGAGCGCTTGACGGCCCGGGCGCGCCAACTCGCTGCCGTCGCGGAACGATTGGCGGGGGAGGTGGGTGCGCGCTTTCTCGGCATCGACGTCTCCCTGGCACCGCACCCCGAGATCACGCGCAGTATCGCTGGCGCGATCGAGCGGCTCGGTGTCCAACCCTTCGGGGGAGTGGGAACGCTGACGGTAATCGCGTCGCTGACGCGCGTTCTGCGCGACATTCCGGTACCGCGCACCGGGTTCTGTGGCGTGATGTTGCCTGTTCTGGAAGACGCGGTGCTCGGGTTGCGAGCGGGCTATGAATCGGTTTCGTTACCGCTTTTGCTCGCTGTGGCAGCGGTCTGCGGCGTCGGGCTCGATGTCGTTCCCTTGCCTGGCGAGACGACAGTCGAGCAGCTCGCCGCCATCGTTCTCGATACCGCGACGCTCGCCACCCGTTTGGGGAAACCACTCACGGCTCGTCTCATGCCTGTGCCAGGAAAGAGAGCTGGAGAACCAGTCGAGTTCGATTTTCCGTATTTCGCGCCGGCGCGTATTCTTCCGGTGGTCGGGACGATTCCGAGCAGCTGGTTCGCTCTGATCGATGAACAGAACACTCAGGGAGAGTGATTCGGAAGAAAAAGGGTGGATAGGAGGGCTTGCGCGCAATGCAGAGTGAGAGTATGATTCCTGTGTTGATAATGTGAATCGGTGCTTCGGGAGGAAGCGATGGCGCGAATCGTCATCACGATCGAGGGAGACTCGCAAGAGATCGGGGCGATTCAGGAAGTTCTGCAACGACTCGCTGGACTGACGACAGGAGAGTTCGAGGTCAGTGAGGGTGTGCGACCACTCGGTGAGCGTGAACCGTGGACGTTCGAAGAGTTCCGGCAGTTCTGGAGCCGCCTGCAGGACGGTGCGCGGCAGATCCTGGCGGAGATCGCCAAGCGCCCTGAGGGGTACCCGATGGTGGATCTCGAGCGAGCACTGGGGGTCCCAGCCCGCGTTATCGGTGGGCGCCTCAGTTCGGTTGGCCACGCGATGCGGCGTTTCCCACACAAAGAGGAGCCGGTCGAGTTTCGGACGGGTGGCGACGATGCTCCAGGCCGGCGGATCTACTTCATGAGGCCGGAGGTCGCACGCATGATCCGACGACTGGTCAGTGAGGGGGCCAGCGCCGACGGTGCTGAGTCCTGAAGAGATCGGCGCTCGAGAAAGGCGGGGAGGTGCGCACCAGCGTGCCTCCCCGTTTCGCGTCCGCAACGCCCATTTCGGCCGGCTCGCGATCCAGCGAGCGCTCGTCTGCCCTTTGACGATGCGCTCATCGCGTGTTATCGTCGCCGAGCGAGTCGTGATGAGCGATCGCAAGCCTGAGTGAACCGAACAGAGGAGAGAGGGAGCGCATGGCCCAGAGCTCGGTCCTCGGCTATCCCCGAATCGGCAAGCAGCGTGAACTGAAGCGGGCCCTCGAGCGTTACTGGGCCGGTGAGGCTGATGCAGCGGCCTTGCAGGAGACGGCTCGAGCAGTCCGCGAAGCGGCGTGGCGTGTGCAGTTCCAGGCCGGGATCGATCAGATTCCCTGTAACGATTTCAGCCTCTACGACCATGTCCTGGATACGATCTGTCTGGTCGGGCTCGTGCCGTCCCGGTTCGGCTCGGCCGAGCCAGAAGTCAGTCTGCCGACCTACTTCGCCATGGCGCGGGGGGCACCGGGCGTTCCAGCGCTCGAGTTGACGAAGTGGTTCGATACCAACTACCACTATCTCGTACCGGAATTCGATGCGCCTGGTCCGCGTCTGGCCAGCGCCAAGCCCTTCCTCGAGTTCGCCGAGGCGACGTCGCTCTTGGGACGACCGGCCAAGCCGGTTCTGCTGGGCCCGATTTCGCTTTTGCTCCTCGGCAAGTATCACCAGCGGCCGTTGCGCGAGCACCTGGAGCAATTGCTCCCGATCTACCAGGAGGTCTTGGAGCGGCTCGCACGGGCTGGCGCCGAGTGGGTCCAGATGGACGAGCCGGTTCTCGTGCAGGATCGCAGCGACGAAGAGTTGCAGCTGCTCCGGGCAGCCTATCGCGTGCTCGGCGAAGCGAGCGCTCGTCCGAAGCTGATGCTGCAGACCTACTATGGCAGTCTCGACGATGCGAGTTGGGACGTCGTCATGAGTCTGCCGGTCGAAGGGATCAGCCTGGACTTCGTGCGGGACGACGGTAACCGAGCTTTGCTCAACCGGCACGGCTTCCCGCAGGGGAAGGTGATCGGTGCGGGGGTCGTGAATGGGCGCAACATCTGGCGAACGAATCTTGTGGAAGCCCTCGAGAAGTTGGAAGAGATCGCCGAGCATGTGGAGCCGGAGCGTATCTGGGTCCAGCCGTCCTGCACGCTCTTGCATCTCCCGCACGACGTGCGACTGGAAACCAAGCTCCCGGCTGCAGTGCGCGCATTGCTGGCGTTCGCTGAGCAACGACTGGAAGAGTTGGTGATCTTGACGCGTGCACTCAACGAGGGACGTGCAGCCATTCTGGAAGAGCTCGAGCAGAACGCGGAGGCGTTTCGCCTGGCTCTGGACGAGGTTCGGGTCTACCGGCGCGACGTGCGCGAGCGGCTGGCTGCGCTCACTGAGGACGACTTCCGGCGCCAGTCGCCGTACGAGATGCGCGAACCGCTCCAGCGGGCGCGCTTCCACCTTCCCCTCTTTCCGACGACGACGATCGGCAGCTTTCCGCAAACGCCGGACGTCCGCCAGGCCCGTGCACGCTGGCGTGCCGGCAAGCTCTCGGATGAGGACTATTGGGGGTTCATCCGCGAGCGGATCGCCGAGGTCATCCGGCGTCAGGAGGAGATCGGGCTGGATGTCCTGGTGCACGGCGAGTACGAGCGTGCCGACATGGTGGAGTACTTCGCCGAGCAACTGGAAGGATTCGTCCTGACCGAACATGGCTGGGTGCAGTCGTACGGGAGCCGCGTGGTCAGACCGCCGATCATCTTCGGTGATGTGGCGCGACCACGCCCGATGACAGTTGAAGTGAGTCGGTATGCGCAGTCGCTGACCGAGAAACCGGTCAAAGGCATGCTGACCGGTCCGGTGACGATCCTGAACTGGTCGTTCGTCCGGGAAGATATCCCGCGACGCGAGGTCGCGTACCAGATCGCGCTGGCGCTGCGCGACGAGGTTCGTGACCTGGAGGCTGCCGGGATCAGCATGATCCAGATCGACGAGCCGGCGCTCCGTGAGGGGCTTCCCTTGCGTCGAGCAGACTGGCCGGAGTACCTCGAGTGGGCCGTGCGCGCCTTCCGCCTGGCGAGTTCGGGCGTTCGTGACGACACGCAAATCCACTCGCACATGTGCTACAGCGAGTTCAACGACATCATCGAGGCGATCGACGCGCTCGACGCGGACGTCATCTCGATCGAGAACAGCCGGAGTCGGGGAGAGCTCCTGCAGGCGTTCCAGGAGTACCGCTACCCGCGGCAGATTGGTCCGGGCGTCTACGACGTCCACTCCGCGCGGATCCCGAGCGTCGAGGAGATGCTCGAGCTGCTGGAGCGTGCGCTCGCATTCCTGCGACCGGAGCAGCTGTGGGTCAATCCGGACTGCGGACTCAAGACCCGGCGTCCGGAAGAGGTTTGGCCATCGCTCAGCAACATGGTCGAAGCCGCGCGCCGACTCCGCGCGCGCTTCGCAGCGCAGGTCCAGTGAAGCTGAGGAACTGCTCACGGGGGCGATGATGGGCCAGGCGGTCGATACGCGTTCGCTTCCCGTCTTGCCGTTCGGCGCATTCACCTTGCGGCCATTCGCCGGCGATCAGCTCATGCTCGTCCGCGTGGAGGCACCAGCCGGGGCGAAGACGCCGCCGCATGCTCATCCGCACGAACAGATGTGCCTCGTCATCAGTGGCCGGCTGCGCTTCCGCATCGGTGACGAGGAGCGGGTGCTCGGGCCGTTCGAGGCGATCCATATTCCTTCGGGTATGGAACACGAGGCAGAGGCGCTCGAAGCGGTCGTCTTTTACGATATCTTTCATCCGGTTCGGGAGGACTATCTGGAGCGGCTCGCTGCGTCCGACGAGCGCGCCTGAGGAGCGAGGAGCAGCCGACCGGTCGGCCAACGCATGGCGTCGGGCTCGCGCGTCGGTCTGCCTGCGCGCGGCTGCGAGACCCCTGCAAGGTGACAAGTCACTCCGGTTCGCCAGCGGGGAGAGAGTCCCAGCGGTCAGCTCGTCTTGCGCTCGGGGGGCGCAGTAGGCAGTGGCACTCGCTCGACGGCGCTGGCTGCTCGCGCCGGGCGCACCGGAGCGTGCTCCGGCGCGCGGGAGACCGACGCGGTGCGGGCCAGCGGAGCACGCGGCCACGCTGGTCCATCGGGAGGCATTCGCAGCGCGGGAGCCGGCGACTCGGCGTGGAGCCGATCGGGGTGAGCGGAGCCCGCTCAGGGGAACTGCCCCTGCGAACTCGACCAGCCGCCGGAGACGGGAACACCTGTGTTCTCGCGCCGAGACGAGACTGACGATGACGGTCGGTCCGGACGAGCGCAAGGAGGACGCGCGATGGACGACATCAGCTTCTATGAGCACTTCGATCGTTGGCATTACGAAAGCCTCTACAGGGAGGCATACCGCGGCTGGTACGACAACGAGGGTTATTTCGACGCTCAGCTCGGCGATCTCAGCTATTGGGCATGCTGGTTCTGGCATTACGTCAGATTCGATAAGCTGGAGACTCTCTCCGACGACGACTGGGAGTATCTGCGACGGGTGGCTCCTGATCTCGGGATGTGTCGGTTCGTCTACCACTTCGGCACGCTTGGCGAGTACGGTTATCAGCTGGCGCGCGAGCTCGGCGTCGAAAAGTGGCTCGATCTCGCTTCTGACGATCCGGGTGAACCGGATGGCGGCGATGCCGAAATCTGGCTCGGGCACAACGAGCCGGCTGGTTGCGACTGGGTGCGCGAGTCGTTGGGAATCGTGTACACCCTGAGTGGGGACACAACGGTCGGCGACAAGCTCGGGATCACCGTCGAGGAGACCCGCGGGTGTTGGCTCTGGGCGAAGCGAGCGATGGAGGCGCTGTCCAAGCTGGCTGATCCGGTCTACAGCGTTGACTCGCTTCTCGAAGAAGTCATCACCGCCGATCCGTCTTTGCTCCGCGAACTCGGGCGCCCACTGCCCAACCTCGAGCTGGACTGGAGGCAGGAAGAAGTCGGCTACGAGACGGTCATCAGCGTGATCGAGACCATGATCGAGGTGATCCGCTCGGTCGACCGTTACGCCATCCTCCGGCATCTTTTGCCGTACTTCGAGGAGTACCGCGAGTATCTGGTCAAAGTCTCGCTCGGTCAGATCGAGCAGCCCGATGCCCGCGCCCTGATTCCGCGGAATGGCCCGCAGCTGGTCGCCGCCGCGCTGAATCTCGACGATCGCTTTATCGAGTTCGCCTACAACCGCTACCGTTGATAGCGCTACCTGACTCAACGCTGACTGCCCGCGCCGGAGTGGCCCGGCTCGGGCAGTCAGGAGCGGCTGCCTACAGGTGCGAGCGCCGGTCGCCGCAGGGCTGTGGCCGGGATCGACCAGCAGAGTGCGAGCGCGGCAACCAGTGCCAATGCGGTCAGGCCGAGCGCTGCCTGCAAGCCGATCCGATCGGCGATCCAACCGGTCACGGGTGCGCCGATCCCGCCGGTGACGAAGCCCATCCCGAGAATGAATCCGGAGGCGACGCCGGCGCGACCAGGCAGCAAGCGCTGCGCTGCGACCAACGTGATGGAGATGGAGGCATCGGCCAAAAGACCAAAGCTGGCCGCGGCGAGCAGGCCGAGCGGGCTCGTCGTCGCGGCAAAGGCGAGGAGGGCAGGGATCGCCAGCCCGAGCGAACCCAATAGGACGCGCCAGGAGCCGAGGCGGTCCGCCAAGAAACCGCCGAGGAGTGTCCCGGCGGCTCCACTGGCCACGATGACGGTCGCGACGACACCGTAGAGCACTTCGTAGCCGAGTTCGCGATACCACACCGGGGCGAAGGTGGCGACGGTCATGAAGGCCCAGCTCCGCAACATGACCACTGCGAGGATCGGCAGGAGCGCTCGCCAGGCGATCGCCTGACGAGTCTCGCCGCCGCTCCGGCGGTCCGACGGTGCAAGCGACTCGGCGAAATGGCCGAGTCCCCACCGAACGAGGGCGGCGGCGAGGAGCCCGATCGGGACGGTGACGAGCGTGCCCATGAGCCCGAAGACGCGGAAGAGGATCACCCCGGCCAAGGGGCCGAGTGCATAGCCGATGGTGCCGCTCACGGTGTAGATCGACATCGTCGTGTTCCGCTGGTGCTCCCGGGCGAGCGCCGCGGCCCGCGATGCGCCGATCGGGTGGTACGCGCCCGATCCGAACCCGGCCAGGAAGGCGAACGGGTAGAGCAGTTCCGGGCGACGGACGAGACCGTATAGGCCGAGGAAGATGCCGGACCACAGGAGACTCAGCGGCGCGAGCCGCCGCACACCCCAGCGATCCGCCAGGTAACCGAAAAACGGCTGCGTCAGCGAGACAGCCGCAGTGTAGGCCAGGGCGAGGGTGCCGATCTGGCTGTAATCGAGACCGAGTTCGCGCGCGAGCAGTGGGTAGAGGGCTGGCAGGAGCCCGCTCATGAAATCGACGCTGAAGTGACCGAGCATGAAGGTCGCCAGTCGTGCTCGCTCTTCCGAGCGTTGCCCGCGTTCCATGCTGTCCTCCCGTGCCTCATCCTATCGCACGCGAGGAGGCTGGCGAACAGGCCGGAGCAGTGTTCGCACGCGCTCACTGCGTTTTGCCAGGGGACTCGTTTCGAGCGAGTCCGGTCGCGACGCGTCTGCAGCCGACCCCGCGCGTTGCCGAGTAAGCGGTCGCTCCTCGGCAGAGCACCGGCGTTGGCGAGCCGGTCCGCGCGACCGATGGGCGATCTGCTCGGTCCCCGCTGGGAATCGAGCCTGATCGCTCGTACGGGCCGCTCGGTCGTGGGCTGCCTGGTGTGGCACGAACGGCATCGTCTACCAGCATCGTCGGAGGCGCGCTCGTCGCTGCGGGCGCGACTGCTGACCGTGAGCACTCGGTGCGGAGCCACTGCGAGACCGGAGCGGGCCTTTTCTTGCCTGTCTGGTTGCGCTCCGCCCGCGAACGCGCGAAAAACGATCTCGGATGGAGCGTGGCCGAGTGCGAGGAGGGATGGCGAATGACCAGTTCGGTGCGCAACCGACCGCTACGGATCGGCATTCTGGTCCCCCAAGGGGAGTATCGCTGGAATGGGCGTCTTCCGCGCTGGAGCGATCTCGAGGCGATGGCACGCCTCGCTGAGGAGATCGGGCTCGACTCGCTCTGGGTCGTGGATCATCTTCATTACCGCACACCGGACGGTGAACCAGAAGGGATCTGGGAATGCTGGTCGCTCCTTTCCGCCTTCGCTGCGGTCACGAAGCGGATCACGCTGGGAACGCTCGTTCTCTGTACCAACTGGCGCAATCCGGCACTGATCGCCAAGATGGCGGAAACGGTCGACGAGATTTCGGGAGGGCGATTGATCCTCGGGTTGGGAGCCGGGAACACGGAGCAGGAATTTCGCCGCTTCGGTTTTCCCTGGGAGCGACGTGTCAGTCGGTTCGCCGAAGCGCTGGCGATCGTCCACGGTCTACTGCGCAACGGTTGGATCGACTACGCGGGTGAATTCTACACAGTGCGCGATTGCTTGCTGCGACCGCGCGGCCCACGCTCGCAGGGGCCGCCCATCCTGGTCGGCGGGAACGGTCCGCGGGTTCTCCGGCTGGCTGCCCAATATGCCGATATCTGGAATACCTACTACGACTTCACCGGAAACCGAGCGAGCGGGCTCGGGCCGCAGATCGAGGCGTTTCGAGCGGCCTGTCGGGATGTCGGGCGGGACTGGTCGAGCGTGACGCTCTCGGCCTCAGCGTTGGTCGCCTTTCCCGGCCACGGGCGTATCTATGGTGTGGTCGCTGATCCGGTGCGCGGGACGCCGGAGGAGATCGCCGAGGAGTTTCGGGCGTACGCTCGTGCGGGGATCCAACATCTGCAGCTGCGGATCGAGCCGAATACGCTGGAGGGGCTGGAGCAGCTGGGTCGTGTTTTGGAAGTGCTCGATCGCGCTGAGTGAATCGCCCGGACTGGTGCGCCTGCTCACCTGGTGTGCCAGCTGACCGGTGACCGCGCGGTCGTGCTCGTACGTCCGCCCGACGGGTCGATTATCCTATCGCCGATTCTCGTGACGGTGCGACGACGGTGCCTGCTGGCGCAGGAGGCGTGGGAGCCAGCGGGATCGTCGCCGGATCGCCAGCACGCCGAGCGCGGCGAGCCCGAGTGCTGCCAGCACGACGACTGCCGTCGTGTAGCGGTCGACCCATGCGGCAACGAGTTCCCAGTTTTCACCCAGCAGCCAGCCGCTCCCGATCAGGGCCGTGTTCCACGCACCGCTCCCGACGATCGTCAGCGCACTGAAACGCCAGAAGGGCATGCGGAAGGTACCGGCCGGGACGGACACGACGCTGCGGGCCACCGGTACGAGCCGACCCCAGAGCACGACAAGCGATCCCCAGCGGAGGAACCAGCGATCGGCCGAGGCGAGCGTCGCGGGATCGAGGTGCAGCCATGCTCCGAAACGGAGAAGCGCGCTCCGGCCGCCGAACCGTCCGACCGTGTAGAGGAGAGTGGCCGCGGTGTAGGAGCCGAGCGTCGCGACGACGATAGCGAGGCGGACATCGAGAAATCCCCGGCCAGCGAGGAACCCAGCGAGCGGCAACACCACTTCGGACGGGATCGGCGGGAAGATCGTCTCAGCGATGAGGAGCAGAAAGAGACCGAGATAGCCCAGCGCGACCAACGTCTCGGTGACCCACTGTTGCACGCTCGCCAGTGCTCCTTCCCGGCGTGGGCTCGACAGACTGACCGTTCCGCTCGGATCAGTCCTCCGGGCGGCCCTTCGACAAGGATAAGGAACAGCCTGCTCCGCTGCATCTTCTGCTTCTCGCAGCGGCTCGCTCGCGACCGATCCCTCGCCTCCTGCAGGGATATTCGGGGGCGAGCGAGTCGCACGGGCACCGCGACACGGTGAACGGCAGCCGCTGCCAGACGGTGCGCTCTGCTCGGGCGAGACGGCCATGCCGCGAGCTTCGAGGGCTCTCAGCCGAGCAGCCGAGGAAGTCGATACGGTGGGCGACGTTATTCTTCCCAGTCGAGTTCGCGCTCCTCCTCGATCTTGGCGGGATCGAGTTCCACGCCCATACCGGGCTGGGTCGGGACACGGATGATGCCGTTGACCGGTTGCACCGGCTCGCGGAAGAAGAACTGAAGGAGTTCGTTCCACTTGAGGAGATACTCGACCCACGGCGCGACCGGTTCGGGAAGCGCGGCGAGGAGCTGGACGGTCGCTGGAACCGAGTGCCCGTGGGGGATCAGCGGGATACCGTAGGTGGAGGCGAGCGCTGCGATCTTGATCGTCTCGCTGATGCCACCTGCCCAGTAAATGTCCGGTTGCAGGACGTCGAGAGCGCCTCGCATCAGCCAGGGAAGGAATCCCCAGCGCGTGTACTCGTGCTCGCCGCCAGCGATGGGGATCGAACTCCGGGCGCGCAGCGCCGCGTAGGCCTCGAGTTGGTCCGGCAGAAACGGCTCCTCGATCCAGCGGAGCCGCAGTGGCGCGAGTTCCTGAATCGCGGCCACGGCGAACGGCCAGTCCCAGCTCATCCACGCGTCGAGCATGAGTTCGACGTCATCGCCGACGGCGGCGCGTAGTGCGGCAAAGAGCGCGACCGTTTGCCGCAGTCGTGTCCGTGGGTCGCTGGACGGCCAGCGAGGAAACCACTTCTGGGCGCGAAACCCCTGAGCGACGAGCTGGCGCGCGAGCGCGGTGGCTCGCTCGAGTTCCAGCGAGTACCCGAGCGTACTGGCATAGACGGGCAACTCGGTCCGCACGGGACCACCGAGTAGCCGATGCACGGGATCACCGTTCCAGCGACCGCGCAGATCCCACAGGGCACAGTCGATGGCTGAGATCGCCATCATGACGACGCCCTTCCGGCCGTGCACCTGCCAGCGATAGAGCTCGTCCCAGATGCGCTCGATCGCGAGCGGGTCGGCGCCGCGCAGACGAGGGCGCAACTGGATACCGATGACGCGTGCGACATCGCGGGTGAGTGGGCCGGCGAGACCGGTGACCCCCTCGTCGCTCTCGATCTCGAGAAAGATCTGGCGGAGCCGGTACGGGCCGGGACCCTCTTGTTCGGGAAGCCACCACTCGCGCAGATCGGCGCGGTGCTCCGGGTAAATATCGAGCGGGCGACTCAGTCGTTCCTCCCAGAACGGCCCGGTGTACGGGAACGTGCCAGTGACTTCGCGCAGGCGAACAGCAGTGATCCGCATGCCGGTGCTCCTATGCATCGAGGAGCTCGATGATCCGCTTTCCGACCTGCTCGGTCGTGGCGGTGCCTCCGAGATCGGGAGTGAGCACCTTCCCCTCGTCGGTGAGCCGCTCGATCGCGTGGAGGATGCGTCGAGCAGCATCGGTCAGTCCAAGGTGTTCGAGCATCATCGCACCGGCCCACACGGTACCGATCGGGTTGGCGATCCCACGGCCGGCGATGTCTGGGGCGCTGCCGTGCACCGGTTCGAAGAGCGAGGGTACCCCCGGTGCGGCAGCCAGGTTCGCGCTCGGTGCGAGGCCGAGGCTCCCCATCAACGCTGCACCGAGATCAGTGAGAATGTCGGCGAAGAGATTGCTCCCCACGGCAACGTCGAAGCGTTCCGGCGCGCGGACCATGAGTGCGGCCGCGGCGTCGACGAGCAGCGAGGTGACCGTGACATCGGGATAGTCGCGGGCGACTTCCTGGACGATCTCGTCCCAGAGAACCATGCCGAAGCGCTGCGCGTTGCTCTTCGTGATGCTCGTCAGGTGCTTGCGCCGCGAACGCGCTAACTCGAATGCGAACCGGACCACGCGCTCCACGTTGAAGCGCGAAAAGACACTGGTTTCCAGCGCAACCTCGTGCGGTGTGCCAACGTGGACGCGACCGCCGACTCCAGCATACTCACCCTCAGTGTTCTCTCGGACAAAAATCATATCGATGTCTTCGGGACCCTTGTCCCGCAGTGGGCCGCAGATACCAGCGAGCAGACGGATCGGTCGGACATTGACGAAGAGATCGAGTTGCTTGCGGATCGGGAGCAAGAGCCCCCACAGCGTCACATGGTCGGGAACGTGGGGTGGATCGCCGACCGCTCCGAAGTAGATGGCGTCGAAGCGCCGGAGCTGCTCGACACCGTCCGGAGGCATGAGTGCGCCCGTCTGTCGGTAAAAGTCGGATCCCCACGGGAAGAGGTGCCAGTCGAGTTGGGCCTCCTGCGCAACGGCAGCTTCCAGGACGCGCTGACCGACCGGAATGACCTCCTTGCCGACGCCGTCACCCGGAATCACCGCGATGCGAAACCGCTGCATACGGCCTCCTCTTTCGCACACGATCCCTCGAGCCGCGTGGTCCTCGTCGGCTGCATCATACCCATTGCCGGGTCGATCGGGAACGCAAAGGTTTCAGCTCGGGCTCGCGATCGCGCGGCGGAACGCGTCGGCTGCTTCCTCGCTGCGGACGACGAAGACGACCCGCTCCGGCAAGGCTGCTCCGCTCGCAGCATGGTCGCGGACGGCACGGACCATCGCTGCCGCGCAGGTGACGAGATCGAGGCCACCCACACCTGTTCCGAGTGCCGGGAAGGCGACGGAGCGCAAGGAACGCTCGGCGCACCGCTCGAGCGCGGCGCGGGTGGCAGCGTAGACGGTCTCTGAGGTGGCGGGGATCATGGCGCCGCGTTCGTCGTAACCCATCGCAGCGGCATGGATGACTGCTGCAAAGGGGAGCCGTCCCGCCGTGGTCACGACGGCTTCCCCGACCGAGATCGGCCCTTGGGCGACTGCTTCGCGCTCGATCTCCTCGCCGCCCGCCCGCTTGATCGCACCGGCAACGCCGCTGCCCATCCATAGCTGAGAATTCGCCGCGTTCACGATCGCTTCCGTATCGACTGCCGTGATGTCGCCAACCTGGACCTCGAGAAGCGGTCCCGCCATGCCGCCACCTCCTGGTCGAAAACGAGTCGAGTCGGACGTCGCTCGTATCCTATCCTGTTTGCTGGGTAGAATGGGACGCCTGAGCTGCCTCGGGGCTTTACCAACCGCGGTAACGGGACCTCTGGACAAGATCCTCGGTTCATGCCTGAATACACCGGTGGTGGAGCGATGTTGGCGAGCAGGGAGGCGAGCGTGGACTTCTCTCTCACGGCTGAGCAGCGTGAACTCCAGGAGCGAGCGCGGCGATTCGCGGAAACGGTCGTGAAGCCAGTAGCAACCTATTACGACCAGGAGGAGCGACATCCGCACGAGTTGATCGTGCGCGCTCGCGCTGAGGGGTTGACCGAAATCACGATCCCGCGTGAGTACGGCGGGCGCGGCCTTGGCGTGTTGGAACTCGTCCTCGTCGCCGAGCAACTGGCCTGGGCATGTGCGGGATTCACCGCTGCGGCCTGCTCGAGTTGCCTGGCAGGCGAGCCGATCGTCATCGCGGGAAGCGAGGAACAGAAGCGACGATGGCTCCCGCGCTTGGCGGCGGGTGAGTATGCGAGCTTCGCCTTGACCGAGCCGGACGCGGGTTCCGATGTCGCAGCGCTCGCTACCCGCGCAGAGCGACGCGGTGATGTGTATGTCCTCAATGGTCACAAGCGGTGGATCGGCAATGCACCCATCGCGAGTTTCTTCGTGGTTTTCGCGAAGACCGATCCGCAAGCCGGGCACAACGGCATCAGCGTCTTCGTCGTGGAGCGCGAGTCGACAGGCATCGTCACGCGACCACTCCGCAAGCTGGGGCAGCGGGCGATCTCCAATGGGGAAATCGAGTTCCACGACGTCGTTGTCCCAGCCAACCAACGGATCGGCCGCGAGGGTGAAGGGTTCGCGATCGCGATGCAGACGCTGCGCCGAACGCGCCCTATGGTAGCAGCGTTCGGTGCAGGGATCATTCGACGCTGCCTCGACGAGTCGCTGGCTTATGCACAGCGGCGGCGCACGATGGGACAACCGATCGTCCGCCACCAGGCCATCGGCCACAAGTTAGCCGACATGCAGATTCGTTTGGAGGCTGCGCGGCAGCTGACCTATCTGGCTGCCTGGCTGGCGGATCAGGGGGAGGACAACACGATGGCAGCTGCCGTCGCCAAGGCATTCGCTGCCGATAGCGCGATGTGGGCGGCGACCGAAGCGATACAGGTGTTCGGTGGGAACGGTTACAGTCCTGACTACCCGGTCGAGAAACTGTTCCGCGATGCCAAGCTCTTGCAAATCTACGAGGGTACCAGCGAGATTCAACGCAATATCATCGTGCGCGAACTCGTTCGCTGGTCTCGCGGGAAGAATCGGCGTCCAGGAGAAGAACCCCTCGAGTGAGCGGAGCAGTCGCCGGCGGCACCTGGTCGCTCGTGATCGGTGGATTGCCCGCAGCGCAAGTATGAAGACACCATTTCGATCGGCACAGCTTGCCGCCGGGAGGAGCAGTGACTGACTCACCCATCCGGGGAGAAAGAACGATGCCCGAGCAGTGGATGTTGCACTGTCACGACTGCGGATGGAGCAGTTCACTCGTCGTGACGTTGTGGCGCTGCCCGGCGTGCGGGGGACTCCTCCTGCTGCAGTCGGAAGTCCGGATGGAGCGACGAGCCATCCGGCGAGACGATCCGACACTCTGGCGTTATGCCGCGTGCCTTCCGGTTCCGCGACCAGTGCGGTCGCTCGGTGAGGGGATGACACCGTTAGTCGCTGGAGAGTTGGAGGGACGACCAGTTCTCTTCAAGTTGGACTTCCTGCTCCCGACCGGATCCTTCAAGGATCGGGGAGCCAGCTTGCTGGTGGCGGCTTTGGCAGCTGCTGGAGTGCGGGCGCTCGCGGTCGATTCGTCCGGCAATGCCGCGGCGGCCTTCGCAGCCTATGCGGCGCTGCATGGCCTGGAAGCACTCGTCTTCGCACCGGCCGGTACCTCGCCAGCCAAGCTCGCCCAGGCGCGTGCCTACGGTGCGAAGGTAGCGCTCGTCGAGGGCTCGCGCGAGGCGGTGGCTCGTGCTGCCCAGCAGGCAGCCGAGCAGCCAGGAGTGGCCTACGCCAGTCATAACTGGCATCCCCTCTTCGTCGAGGGGACGAAGACCTGGCTCCTGGAAGTCTGGGAACAACTCGGCTACCGCTGGCCGGCTGCCTGTTTCCTCCCAGTGGGAGGCGGGAGCATGCTCGCCGGTGCGGCGCTGGCGGGGCGTGCGCTCGGCGCGAGTGGACCGCTGCTCGTGGCAGCGCAACCGGAGGCGTGCGCGCCGCTCGCCCGCGCCTGGACGCAGCCGGGGCGTCGGCTGGAAGCGGTACACGCTGGCCCGACCATCGCTGAAGGGGCGCGGATCGCTGCACCACCACGCGGGTCGTTCCTGCTGACCATGCTCGAGGAGAGCGGTGGCTGGCCGGAGGCGATCGCGGAAGCGGAACTGATCGACACGACGCGCCAGCTTTGGCGACAGGGCCTGTACGTGGAGCCGACTGCTGCGCTCGGTGCTGCCGCCTTCCGCCGGGCAGTCCGCCGCGGGTGGGAACCCCTTGGCCCGGTCGTCATCCTGCTGACCGGCAGCGGGCTCAAAGCGAGCAGCGTGGTGGAGCAGCTTTTAGAAACGTCATGAGAACTGTTCCAGGAGACCCCTCCGGCGCCAGATCCCAAGGAAGATGAAAAAGCTGTCGCGGATCATCAGCTCGAACGCGATCGTGTGGCTCAGCGGTGAGAGACAAAAAACGCGGTTCCGACGAGCCACCCGGTTCCCGCTCGCTCCGTCAGCCGTGTCGAGGTTTCACCCCCTCACTCGGCGCCGGATTCGGCGATCGTCTCGCACGTTCCAGGCCCGTGCGTGACATCGTCCGATCCGGTTGTCCGGAACGGTCACCCAGCTTTCGCTGGGTGCCTCCGAGCGGGTCGTTACCGACTCCTCGGAACCGCACCTTTAGTACACCACATTCGTGCCCCGTTGTCAAGGGGGAAAGCAGGACGTTTTCGGCGAGCGTCGCCGTCGTTCGATCGCCTGTCCGCGGTGCCCGATGCGCTGAGGAGACAGTCGTACCGGACCGATCACTGGTGCATCGCGCGCCCAGCAGTGCGACGAGGTCGATCGGTCGCGACGGACGGCTGCTGCCTGGAGCGTGCGGTCACGAGCCGCCGCGGAAGGTCCGGATATACGCCAGCACGGCCTGAAGGTCGGGTTCGGACAGCAGGCTCTCCGGATAGGCGGGCATACCCTCGTCGGTACCCTCGCGGATGGCGCGGACGGCGCGTCGATCTGTTGCCCGGAGCTGAAGCCGGCCCGCTGCATTGCCTCCTGCGCCATGGCAGTTGCTGCAGCCGAGCGCGATGTAGAGAGCCGCCCCCCGTGCCACCGCGCCGCCGGCAGGATCTGCCTTCGCCAGGTCGTCACTCGACGGTTGTGGGACGGCGGGAAGCGCGCCGCTCGAACCAGACCCCAAGCTGCGGAGATAGGCAACGACGGCCCAGATCTGCTCCTCGCTGAGGCGATCCTGGAAGCCCGGCATGCCGGTGAAGCTGAGACCGTTCGCGATGATCCAGTACAGTTCGGTATCGCTCCGTGCCTGGGTGTCGGCGTCGTTCAGGGCGCTTGCCTCTGGATACGAGAGCGTACCGAGCCACCCTTTCCCGTCCGCGTCGGCACCGTGGCACTGCGAACAGGCACCGAGGTAGACGATCCGCCCAGTCTCGACCGCCCGTGCCCCCAGCGGGGGGCGAGTCGGGATGGCCTGTGCCCCTCGGGCGGCCGCGCGCTCGACGAGCGCTCGTGCCAGGCGACGCTCGCCGGGAAGATCGCTCCGATGAGCGAACAACCGTGGCGCGAGTACCCATCCCGCGATGCCGAGGAGCAGAAGCGTCGCCATCATCCCGGCGATGAACCAGGCGATGCGGCCGGCCCAAGCTCGGCAAATCGTTCGCTGTGTCTCTCCGTTCCCGACCCGGTCCACCGTACGACTCCATCTTCACCCGCGGTGACTGCTCGCGACAAGCATAGCCAGCGGTCGGTAAACGCTGGGTAAACCAGCATCGAGCACCGACGAATACCGTGTGGGGCGTCACCGTCCTCGGTGCGGTATCATCGGACAATCCACCGTGACTGCCCGAGCGGGGTGTCGGCATGCCGCTCTGTGATGCTGACCTGGGGCGTCGACCACCGCGAACGAGCGCTATCCGGGCATTGGCTGGCTGGCGCGCCGCGATCGCGTTCATCACCTCGGTGCTCTGGCCGGGAGCAGGTCATTGGATCGCCGGGCGCCCGTGGCGCGGGCTCGCCCTCGGCGTCCCGCCCGCGCTCGCGCTCGGTTTTCTGCTCTGGCACGCGAGCCAGCTTCCCGGTTGGGGAGTCACCTGGTTGCTGCGCCCGAGCGTTCTGCGCGGCTTGATGATCGGGAACATCGTTCTGGGCAGCTACCGGGCTGTCGCACTGCTCGACCTCGTGCGCATCGCCCTCGCTGGGCGGAGTCGAAGCTGTGCGGGGAAACGCGGACCGTACTTGGTGCTCGCAGCGCTGCTCGCGGGGTTGGTCGCCGCTCCGCACGGTGCAGTGGGCGTGCTGCTCGCGCGCTGGTCGCACTTCCTCGATACGTCGTTCCCCGCTGCAGCCGAAAGCTCGATCCAGCCTTTACCCGTCGATGCGTTGCCAGCTGGTCCGCGGAACTCGACGCTCGCCCCGGCACGAGCGACCTCGGTGGTGCCCACGCCGAGTCCCGTTTCCACTCGTACGGTGCTGCTACCGCCAGTCCGCGAGCTACCCCCGGCGCAGCGGATTGCGTCCACACCGCGAGCGGAGGCTTCTCCAACGGTATCGGTTCTGCAGCGGGCTGCCGCCGCGATCGAACCTGCCCTCGCCGATGGTCGGATCGTCGTGCTCCTGGTCGGTACGGATGCCGGGCCGGGGCGATGGAGCGCTCGTGCTGACACGATCGTCATCGCTGCCCTCGATGTGGAGTCCGGGCGCGGCGGGCTGTTCGGGGTGCCTCGCAATCTGGTCGGACTCCCCATTCCGCGAGAACTGGCGGATCTGTATCCGGACGGCTCTTGGCCAGGATTGGCCAACGCGCTGTATACGCTCGGGTTGCAGCGAGCCGAGCGGTTCCCGAACGCCGTCGATCCGGGCGCGGCTGCACTCGCGCGCTCCCTGGAGCAGCTGATCGGCATGCCGATCGACTACAGTGTGGTGGTGGACATGGGTGGCTTCGTGCGCGTGGTGGACGCGCTGGGAGGCGTGACCATCGACGTCCCGCAGCCGGTCTCGACGTGGCTGTCGCCACCCCTGCCCGGTGAAGACTGGGTGTACTACGAGATCCCGGCCGGCCGGCAGCATCTCGATGGACATGAAGCGCTCGCCTACGCACGCTCACGCACGGGGACGAGCGACTACGACCGGATGCAACGCCAGCGCTGCTTGCTCGGCGCGCTCTGGCGCCAAGCAGACTGGCCGACGGTGCTGTTTCGGTTACCGCAGCTGCTCGCCGCGGTCGAAGGGGCTGTGCGCACCGATATTCCCCGCGAGGCATTGCCCCAGCTCGTCCAGATGGCACTCGGTGTACGCGCCGAGGCGATCGTGACGCTCGGCTTCACTCCTCCACGGTATGTCGCTGGCTGGGCACCCGGTGGGTACCCGATTCCGGACCGTGACCGGATTCGAGATGCGATCGAGGACGCGCTCGCTGGGTCGGGCGAACCGGAACCAGAGACGCGTCTGGCGAGTAGCTGTTCCTGGTCACCCTGACGTCGTGCCGGAGTGCTTGCCCCGGCGCCGAGCGGTCAGCAGCAGGCCGCCAGTCAGGAGTGCGAGACCGAGCGCAACAACTATCCCTGAGCTGCCTGCCTGCGGCTGCCCAGAGCGTGGCGCGACCTGGAATGGTGGGGTGGCGCGTGGCGTGCTCACCGGTGTCGGCGTCGTGACGGGGCCTGCTGTCGGGCTCGGCGATGGCACGACCGTTGGGGCAGCGGTCGGTACCGGTGTGGCCGTGGCTGCTGGGGGTGAGGGCGTCGGTTGAGCGGTCGGTGTAGGAGTCGGTGTCGTTCGTTCGGCCACCTGGATCGTCCCCTGCATCCCGAGTGCCCGATGGTTGCCGACCGGGCAGTACATTTCCCAGTTACCTGACGCATCGAAGGTGAACGTGACCCGTCGCGTCTCGCCAGGCAAGAGATTCGTCGCGAACAACCGCTGTTCGATCCCGCGGGATTCCAGTTTCACCACCAGATTGTGTTGTGCTCCACCAGCGTTGGTCACGACGAACGTGACAGGCTCTCCGAGTGGCACTGTGATCGATGCTGGGGTGATGGTGAACTCAGTGAGCGTGATCGCCACGCTTGTGTCCGGTGCCGTTGCCAGGAACGAGCGACCTCGTGCTGGCGCGTCGAGTGCCCACGCGACGGATCGCGGTGCGACGAGCAAGCCGAGGGTGAACAGCAACGCGAGCAGGAACGTCTGTTGCCGGGTGAAGCGTCCCATGGAGCACCTCCTCTTGCGTCGGAGATGGGCATGAGCGTGTTCCGTGGACGATACGTTGGAGAAGCCCGGGTGGATTGTCGGTGAGATGGTTCAGCGAGCACCCGGCACCGTAACACCGAGTGCCTGGAGGAGAAGCGTCGTGGCGAGATAGAGCAAGATCAGGATGAGGATGCGCCGGAGCCACAAGCCGCGGACGTGCCGTCCCAACCGCGAGCCGATCTGCGATCCGAGGAAGACGCCGATCACTGCGGGGACTGCGATCTGCGGAACGAGAAGGTCGTTGGCATAGTAGAGCAACACGCTTCCGACCACCGTTACCCCGATCATATACGCACTGGTCGCGGCGGCTGCCTTGACGGGAACACGCATGAGCGTGTTCATCAGTGGAACTTGCATGAAGCCGCCGCCCACTCCGAGAAGGCCTGAGAGGAAGCCAGCGAAAGTGCTCGCTGCGGTACCCAATGCGACACGCTGTGGGATGTAACGCACCACGGTACCGGCGGCTGGGTCGTAGAACGCTCCGCTAAGAGAGAGGCGATCGGCACCACTCGTGATCGGGTCACTGCTGGCCCGTCGCGAGCTGAGGAGCGCGATCATCCCGTACAGCGCGAGAGCAAAGACGAGTCGTAGGACATCGACCGGCGCGATCGAGACCAGCATGGCGCCAGCGATCGCCCCGAGCGTGGTGGCGATCAGTAAGACGAGTGCTAACCGGATATTGACCATGCGGTGTTTCAGGTATACGGATGCACCACCGAGTGAGTTCACGATCACGGCCAGTGCGCTGGCAGCGATCGCTGTCTTGATGGGGACACCCAGAAAGGCTGAAAAGATCGGTACCATGAAAACGCCGCCGCCGAGCCCGACCATCGCGCCCAGTGTTCCCGACAACGCAGCGACGATCAAAACGGCGAGTTCAGCCAGGTGACTCATGTCACCGTCCAGCGAACGAGTGGGCGACCGGGAGGGCGGCAACCACCACGAGGACCGTGAGCGCCAACAACGCGGTTCGCCGATCACCAGAACGGGCGCAGCTGGCGATGATCAGGACAAGGCCGGCAACCGGCCCCAGGGTTACGACGAGGAGCGCTGCAGTTTCGAGCGCCGCTGGATCGCCAGCCGTCAAACGTGAAACCAGTCCGGAAAGCGGGACCGTTTGTGTTTCCAACTGGCGATCCTCGATCAAGTCGAGGGCGGTGCCGACGGCGAGGACAACGAGCACGATCGCAAGCCAGAACCGATAGAGGCGAGCCAGTCGATCGGACAAGTGTCCCAACGCTTCCTCGTCGCAACGAGTCGTGTCGTCGCTCGTTCGTCTCGTCGAGGCTTCTTGCCGGGCCACCGAGTGCTCCGCGAGCAGTCCGAACGCCTCCCGGCGTGCGATGGTAACACAAAATGCACGAGCGATCGCTCGCCGAGAGACACCCTCATTCATCGACCGATGCTGCCAGTGAGTCCGAGAAGCAAGATTGCGAAGACGATCGCGGAAATGGCGACGAAAACAAAGTCCCGCTCCAAGACGAAGAGTACCAGCATGAGCGCGACCCGCAGGAGCGGGGTGAGGATCAAGACGAGGATCCCCAACCGCATGACGTCGTCCGGTCGAGCGGTCGAGATGCCGCGAACCATCGCGGGAAGACTCGTTGCGAATGTTTCCGAACGTAAGCTGAGGAGTTCCTGGAGCGACTGTGGGTCGCCAGGCTGAGGACCGCGGAGAACGAAGAGCAAGAAGCCGGCACCACCGATCGCGGCAGCGCAAAGCACACCCCAACGCAAGACGCGGCTGACGAGCAGATCGATTCGTTCTCGAGTCGAATCTGGTCGAACCGACGATGCTGCCTGAGCTGCTGTCTCGTCGTGTGCCATGTCACCACACTCCGATTCCGCGTAACAGCATCTGCACAGCAATGATGAGCAGAATGGGTATGAAGAGTTGCCGAACGCGTCGGTTGGTCAAGCGGAGCAAGAGTTGCGCTCCGACCAGGGATCCAGCGAGCACGCCGAGCATCACCGGGGTCGCGACGATCGGGACGACGTCGCCGCGCCAGAAATAGACCCCAGCACTGGCCGCCGCGGTCACACCGATCATGAAGTTGCTGGTCGCGGTCGAGACTTTCATCGGCATCCGCATGCCCCAGTCCATGGCCAGAACTTTGAGTGATCCGGCACCGAGGCCGAGCAGCGCAGACGCGAGGCCGGCGATGAACATCATCGCGAAGCCGACTGGTACGCGGGTCACCTCGTACGTTACCACGCGGCCGAGCGCGCGATCCGGGTACGCTCCGCCGAGGTGGAGCCGCCGCGCGAACCAGTCCGGTCGGACCTGGGAAGGTACTTCTTCGCCGAGTCGGCGTGCCATGGGGCCGAGCGACAGAAGAAGGAATCCTGCGAAGAGAAAGTACAGCGCGCGACTCGGTAGGAAGGGTGCGAGGAGCGCACCCAGCACAGCACCGGTGCTCGTCGCCAACTCGAGGAGGATAGCGGCTCGCACATTGGTCAAATGGTCACGGACGTAGGCAGCTGCGGCTCCGCTCGAGGTGGCGATGATGGAGACAATGCTCGCGCCGATGGCCAAATGGATGTCGAGACCGAAGACGAGAGTCAGGACCGGTACGACGAGGATCCCGCCCCCTAAGCCGATGAGTGAGCCGAGCAAGCCAGCAAAAAAGGAGACGAAGAAGAGAATCAACGCGAAGAGCTCGATTCCGGCCATCGTTTCCTCCGATCACCGTACCGAGGTTCGCTGCCCTTCTTCGCCGGCTTCGGTGGTGCTCGATCTGGCTGTTCGGCCAGTACAGCTTGCTCAATCCAGGCCGAGAACCATGGCGGGATAGTAGGGATTGGCACCGCCATGCAGCATGCCTTCCTTGTCGCGCACAATACCGACCGGGCTGGCGAATGGCACGTCCGCGAAGTCTTCTCGGACGACCTGGAGCGTGTGGCCTCGTTCGCGCAGTCGGGCGATCACCGCTTCCGGGATCCGGCTGCTAACGGCTGTTGGTTGCACGCTGCAATCGACGCGCGGTGCAGAGATAGCGGCCTGGATTCCCATGCGGTGATCGACCACGTTGCTGATGATCTGGGCGATCGCGTTGATGATGCGCCGACCACCCATCGCACCGAGCGCGAGCAGGAACTGGCCACCGGTGAACACCAGCGTCGGCGTCATGTTGGCGAGCGGGCGCTTGCCGGGCGCGATCGAGTTGGCACGACCCGGCTCCGGATCGAACCAGAACATCCCGTTGTTCATCAAAATGCCCGTTCCCGGTGCGACGATGCGTGACCCCCAGGCCGAGAGCAGCGTCTGTGTCAGCGTGACGGCATTGCCCCATCGGTCGACCACGCAAATGTGTGTGGTCGAGCCTGCACCGTAGTTGGGGAGCGACCGCTCAAAGACCTGTTCGATTCCGAGCCGGGATGGCTGCCCCGGCTCGATCCTGGTGCGGGCGTCCTCACCGATCTCCTGTGCTCGCTCGCGAGCATAGGATGGGTCGGTGAGCGCATCGACCGGTACCGGGACAAAATCGGGGTCCGCGAGGTAGGTGAAACGATCCACGAAAGCTTGTCGGAACGCCTCGATGAGTATGTGAAGTGTTCGGTCAGTATTATGCACACTGGCGCGGAGGTCGAAGCAGTCCATGATGTGCAGGGACTCGAGAAGAGTCGGGCCACCGCTGGGAGCAGGTGCCGTCGCGACCCGACAGGCGCGATAGCGACCCCAGAGTGGCGCAGCGATGCGCACGCGGTAGCGTGCGAGATCCTCCTCCGTGAGGATCGCTCCGAGACTGCGCAGACCCTCGATCAGTGTCTTGCCGAGTTCACCTCGATAGAACGTCTCGGCACCGCGACGAGCGATCGCTTCCAGCGAGCGAGCGAGGTCCGGCTGGCGCAGCATGGTCGGCTGGAGCCCAGTGAACACCGGGAGCGGTAAGCCATTCCGCGTGAAGATCGCTCGTGTACTGGGGTACCGTGCCAGGAGTTCGGCATCCTGGGCCATCTCCAAGCTCGTATGCCAGCTCACCGGGAAACCTTCGCGGGCCAGGCGGATTGCAGGCTGGAGGAGTTCCGCGAGCGGGCGCGTCCCCCAGCGTTCGGCCGCAGTGGCGAGACCGGCGACGGTGCCGGGAACCGCGATCGCCAAGGGGCCGTGTACATTCGCATCGCCTTCGACCGCTCGCCAGCCGAAACGTGTCGCGCTCGTGCCCGGTAGCAGGGTATAGAGGTCGGGGCGCGCAGCTAGCGGTGCGCACATCCCGAAGTCGAGAGCGATCGTGTCGCCTGTTGCTGCCGAGTGGACGAGCATCAGCCCACCGCCACCGATCCCGCTCATGAACGGCTCGACAACGCCGACCGCGAAAGCGGTTGCGACCGCAGCGTCGATCGCATTTCCCCCGTCCTCGAGCACGCTCGCTCCCACTTCCGCCGCGATTTCGTGCTTGGCCGCCACCATCCCTTGCGTACCGAGCGCTTCCTGTCGATCGATGATCCACTCGCTCCGGCTCATGTCCCCCTCCATCCGCCAAGTGACGAATCCTGACCAGACTATTGCTGCATCTGCTGAGCGGCAAGGGAGGCACCAGCGTTCTTTCCCTGCGTTGCTGGGTGAGGCGGGCAGGAGATAACGCGCGAGTCTTCGGGATGCGTTCTCGCCTTGCAGTGTTCGGTGAGACGACCGCGATCGTGTCCTCGCTGCATGATGGAACAAGTCGAATCGCTTGCTGGTGTCGGGCTCCATGGCTCCGTTGCCGACGAGGTCGGTCGCGGCGCGGGACGAATCGAGACTGCGCTTGGCTGGATAGCAGGCTACCGGGGGATACGCCCGGAACCCGCTCGGCTGAATGCGGTGGTCTGTCCCCCTCTGTTCGGCGCTCCTCACACAGGGTACTGCGCGCCACGAGCGGGTTCTATCGGAGCATGTCGTGCTCGCTTCCTTGACAGCCGCGAGCGACCGGGGTACGCTGCAAGTGGCAGAACATTTGTGCGCCTGGGGGTGCCATGGCGAGCCGAGACCAGGAGGGGCAGCGGCTACCGGTCATGCAACCGCCGCTCTTCGAACTGGGAAGCGATGGCAAGCTGCGGGGAGCGGTCGGGTTCCTGCCAGTCTTGACACCCGATTCCTCGCTCGACGTGGCGCGCTTCTGGTTTCGCCGGTATCTCGAGCAGTCCGGTCATCCTCCCAATACGGTCAAATCGTACAGTTATGATCTGGCGGTCTTCGAATCGCTCGTCGGCCCGAAGCCGATCCGGGAGATCGATGAGCGAGATGTGGCGACTTTTCTGAACGAGAGCCGCGGACGGTCGACGCGCAAGCGGCGATTGACGACGCTCTCGACGTTTTACAAATTCTTGATCACTCGTGCCAAAGTGGTCGAGATCGATCCGACTGCTGCGTTCTACTCGGATCGTATCCCGCTCAAGACACCGCAACCGTTGTTTGCCGACGAACAGGCGCGCTTGCTCGAGGCTGCTGCTGCCGAAGGACCACGAACGCACCTCGCGATCTGGCTGATGCTGCGACTCGGCCTCTCCCGTCACGAGGTGATCGCGCTCCGCGCCGCCCACATCGACTGGAGCGATCCCGAACACCCGATCGTCTATGTCTTCGCTGAGCAACCGAAGCGCCGACTGCGCGAGCGCAAGCTGGCAGCCAACCGGGAGCTGACCGAGATCTACCACCAGCTAGTGGAGGAAGAAGGCCCACAGGACCGGCTCGTGCCGATCCTGCCACAGTCGCTCAACAAGATGGTTGAGCGAGTGGCGAAGGCAGCCGGGATCGAGAAGCTGGTGACACCCCAGACGCTGCGCCACACCTTCGCGGTCGAGCAAGCCAAACGTGGTGCCACCGAGGACGAGCTCCTGGAACTTCTCGGGCTAGCGGACGATGCACGGAACCGGCTGAGCGTGCAACGCTATCTCCGCTTGGCGGCTCCGCCGATCGAGCCCCGCGGGGTGAGGAGCGAGCGGAACACTCGCTAAAAGCGTTCGCGGAGCGGGAGCTGAGCGAGGACGACATCCAAGGCCATCGGCAAGGGCTGCGCATTGTCGACGACGAGATGGCGTAGCCCGGGGATCGGTTCCATCCGCTCACCATACCGTGTACGTTGCTCGAGGTAGATCGCCCAGGTCGCCTCGCTCACCTGCCCAGGTTCCTGTGCACGGTAGCGCAATCGCTCTTCGACCACCTCGGCTGGACAGCGGCACTCGATGAGGATCGGTGTCGCGCCGTGCTCCACCGCGACCACAACGGCGTGCTCGCGCCAGTGCGTGTCGAGGAAGGTCGCATCGAGCACGACCGACCGGCCGCTCGCCAGTTCCTGGCTGGCCTGGGCCAAAAGATACTCGTAGGTCGCGCGCGTCAACTCAGGCCCGTAGATCTCCGCCCCGTAGGGAAGCTCTTGTCGGCGCTCCAGCGGTATCCCCGCGAGCTGCTTGCGGACGACATCGGACGAGTGGACGGTGATGCCGAGACAACGACTCAGCCGCCGAGCGAGCGCGCTCTTTCCCGTACCGGACAAGCCCCCGACCAAAATCAAAAGCGGCTCGCTCGGCTGCACGAGGTATGACGTAGCCAGATCGATGTATCGCTCGGCGTGGGTGCGCACTGCGGCGTACTCGTCGCTTTCCGGCGCGAGCTCGTCGAGGCGGAAGCAGTTCACTTTGGCCCGCACGTGCGCTCGATAGACGCTGTAGTAGTGGACGAGCAGGGGCAGTTCCGGGTCATCGAGCGCATCACTCGCACGGAGGACGAGCCATCGACCTTTCTCGCTCTGCCCGTGATGATCGAAGTCCATGCTGAGAAAGGCAAGATCGACGGCGACATCGCCGCAGCGGAGCCGCGGATTGAACTCGATACAGTCGACGATCTGGAATCGGTACGGGTTTTCTGCCTCGACGAAGACGTGGGCGAGGTGAAGGTCCCCATGTCCTTCGACGATCCGACCCTCGGTGATCCGGCGTTGGAAGAGATCGAGTCGCTCGCGGAGAAAACGCTCGCTGCTCGTCGCGATCCAGTGGTGTTGGATCGGTGCCAGGACGATCCCGATGTAGGGCTCGGTCTGTTCCAGGTTCTCGCGGATGTTGAACCAGACTGCTTCCGGTGTTCCCCAACGGTCGATTTCCGGGCCGCGAGCGGCATCGCGATAGAAGGCAGCGAGTCGTTCCGCCAGCGCGGCCACGAGTTCGGGCGAGACGGCGTTCCGCTGGAGGAGCCGGAGGAGCGTCTGCTCGAAGTCCAGCCGGCGCATCTTGACCGCGTACTCGACGACCTCACCCTCCCCCTCGACATGCAGGTGGGACCCCAGACGTGCAATCGGAACCACGCCGAGGTAGACTCCGTCGCTCAGCCGCTGGTTGAGAAGGACTTCCTGCTCGCAAAAGAACCGCCGCCGCTCGAGCGTGGTGAAGTCCAGGAAGCCGAAATTGACTGGCTTCTTGACTTTGTAGGCATAGGGGCCGGCGAGAAACACGAGCGAGATGTGCGTTTCCTCGACCTCGACGCGCTCGATGGGGAACGGATACGCGTCAGGGCGACTGAGTTCGCTGAGAAGCCAAGCGCGGTGAACGCGCAATTCGTCCTCGTACACCGATCACCCTTCCTCCACGCTCTCGAGGCAACCGTAGCTGATCGAGCGAGCCGTGGCAAGGAGGCGCGATTCTAAGGTGAGCGAGGGTGATGGTTGCACGGGGCGGACGAGCCCCAGGTCGTCGTTTCGGCAAGGACCAAAAAGAAGCACTGGTGCTCGCCTTTCACGCACGTGACATCCTCCAACGGCGCGATTTGGTATCGTCGGTCCAGTCGTGCGGAGAGGGGAGGTAGGCGATGCGTGTGCGATTCCTCGCCATTCTGCTCGCTCTCGGCGGGTTCTTGCTGCTCGTAGCCCCTCCTGCCGCGATGGCGGCGGAACTGTCGGCAGGGCCGGCGGTGACCATCTCCCAGGGAGAGCGGATCGACGACGATCTCTACGCTGCGGGAAGCACGGTCGACATCGCTGGCGAGGTGACCCGCGACGTCTTCGCAGCAGCCTCGAGCGTCGTGGTGAGCGGCCGAGTGGGGGGCGATGCGACGCTCGCAGCCGGCACGATCCGCGTCGATGGGCCAGTCGCGGGGAGCCTCCGGGTCGCTGGCGGAACGGTCGAGGTGACTGCTCCGATCGGGTGGGACCTGGCGATCCTCGGGGCAGGGAGCGTGTCCGTCGCTCGATCGGCGACCGTCGGGCATGACGTCGCCGCGATCGGTGCGGGAACGATCACGATCGACGGTCGGGTCGATGGGGACATTCGCGGATCGGTCGGGACGCTGATCGTGGGGGGACGAGTGAACGGGGATATCGACGTCGATGCCGAACGCATCGAGATCCGCGATGGTGCCGAGGTGCGGGGAGCGCTCCGCTATCGGGCACCACAACCCGCGACCATTGCGGCGGGCGCGCGAGTACTCGGCCCGCAGGAGCATACGCCCCGGCCGGCGGCCACAGGGCGAGAACCGAAAACGGCTCTCGATCGGGCGATCGACTGGGTGATGACCGTGTTGCTCCGGTTGAGCTGGGCGATCGTCGCTGGAACGCTGCTCATCCTCCTGCTCCCGCAGCAGACGTCCCGCGCGACGGATATGCTGCGTGTCGCTCCTCTGCCCACGGTCCTCTGGGGAATCGCTGCGCTGGTCGTGGTGCCGATCGCTACGCTCCTTTTGTTGGTGACGATCATCGGGATTCCGGCTGCACTTCTCCTGTTGGGGACCTGGCTGGCTGTTCTGTATTTGAGCCAAGTGTTGGTAGGGATCGCGCTGGTTTGTCTGTTGCCGGTTCGATCCTTCCGGGGGAATCGTCGCCTTACCTTGTGGCTCAGCATGCTGGTCGGGACGACGGCTGTCCTTCTCTTCCGTATGCTGCCGCTTCCCTTCGGTTGGACGTTCTGGTGGAGTCTCGTTATCGGTGTCCTCGGACTCGGAATGGCCTGGACAGCATTTTCCGGCTGGGGACTGCCGGCCCCGATCAGCGCGACCAGCCCAACGCTGACGGCGCCACAGCCGCTGGAACAGGCGGAGCCACGTCTCCTGACTGGTGAGGGTACACCGAGCCCCGCGTCCGAGGACTCCTCGGAGCGACCGCATGAGGAGCGCTGAATGAGCGATCGCCTTCTCCTCCGCGGCATGGAGTTCTATGCCTATCACGGCGTGCATCCCGAAGAGCGACGTCTCGGTCAGCGTTTCGTCGTCGATCTCGAAGTGGAGCTGGATCTCGTTCCGGCGGGGAGGAGCGATACGCTCGAGGCCACAGTGAACTACGGCACGCTGTACCATACCGTCCGAGCGATCGTCGAGGGGGAGCCGCGTCAGCTCATCGAGGCGGTCGCTGAGGCGATCGCTCGGACGATTCTCGCGGACTATCCGCTCGTCCAGGCGGTGACGGTGCGGGTCTGGAAGCTGGCACCACCGATCGCGGGGGCGCATCTCGAGCGAGTCGGGGTCGAAATTCGTCGGGTACGGGATGCGTGACGCGGATGCAGGAGGGAACACCGTGTCGAGTGCTGCAGTCGAGGTACCACGTGTGGACTCTCCACCTTTCGATCGTTGGCCATGGGGGCGTCGCACCTTCGTGATGGGGATCATCAATGTGACGCCCGATTCGTTCAGTGGTGATGGGCTCGTCGATCGGCTGGAAGAGGTCGTGGAGCGTGCCCGCGCGATGGTGGAAGCGGGAGCCGACATCCTCGATGTCGGTGGTGAATCGACGCGCCCGGGCCACACGCCCGTTCCGGCCGAGGAAGAGCTGCGGCGGGTCATCCCAGCGATTCGGGCGATCCGCGCTGCGCTGCCGGACATCCCGATCTCGATCGACACCTCCAAGGCGGTGGTCGCCGAGGCGGCTCTGGCTGCGGGTGCGACGATGATCAACGACGTACGGGGCTTGACTGGTGATCCAGCGATGGCGTCACTGGCGGCTCAGGCAGGGGTTCCGGTCGTGATCATGCATGACCTGGAAATCCGTCGTCCCGAGGAACTCATCCCGCGACTGGTGCGAGAACTGGCGCAGCGGATCGATCGTGCCTTGGCTGCGGGCGTGAAATGGGAGCGGATCATCATCGATCCAGGATTCGGTTTCGGCAAGGAACCAGAACTCAATCTGTTGCTGCTCCGTCGTCTCCGCGACGTGACCGTGCTGGGGCGCCCGCTCCTAGTCGGGACATCGCGCAAACGCACGATCGGGTATGTTTTGGGAACGCCACCAGAGGATCGGCTCGAGGGGACTGCGGCGACTGTCGCACTCGCGATCGCCAACGGCGCTGACATCGTCCGCGTGCACGATGTTGCGGCGATGGTACGGGTTGTACGGATGAGCGATGCAGTGGTGCGTGGAACGTGGTGATCGTTGCAATCGGCTTGGGCAGCAACCTGGGTGACCGGCGCAAGCTGCTGCGCGACGCGGTCCGCGGGCTCGATGCGGTCGGGGAGCGGCTGAGCGTCTCATCCCTTTACGAGACAGAGCCGGTTGGCTTTCGGGAACAGCCCTGGTTCCTGAATGCGGTCGTCCTCCTGGAGACGAACAGCGATCCGATGTCGCTGATGCAGGTTCTGTCCGCACTCGAACGACGAGCTGGTCGCGAGCGATCGTTTCCGAATGCACCGCGGACGTTGGACCTGGATCTCTTGCTGTACGGTGAAGACGTCATCGAGACGCCGCAGCTGGTGGTCCCGCATCCGCGCATGCACGACCGGGCGTTCGTCCTGGTGCCGCTGGCCGAGGTCGCACCGAATCTCGTCCATCCGCGATCGGGGAAGACGATACGCGAGCTGCTCGATCGACTCGAGGACTGGTCGAGCGGGATCCGCCGGATCGCTGGTCCGGAGTGGCTCACTGAGGGTTGATGGTGGGGCAGCAGGAATTCGTCCTCGCTCTCGATATCGGGAGTTCATCCGTTCGTGCCGGCCTTTTCGACCGGACTGGTCGACTGGTCGAAGGAACAGGGCAGCGCGTACCGTATCGTTTGGAGACGGGGCCTGATGGGCGTGCTGAACTCGATCCGCAGCTGCTGTGCGAACGGATCGAGTTGCTGCTCGATCGCGTGCATGCGACTGCGCCTGCACCGGTGTGCGCGGTCGGCATCAGCTGTTTCTGGCATAGCCTGGTCGGGCTGAATGGACAGGGAGAGCCGACGACACCGGTGACCATGTGGGCCGATACGCGTGCCCGTGAGGTGGCTGCGCGTTTGCGCTCCGCTTTTGACGCGATGGCGCATCATCAACGCACTGGAGGTTACCTCCATCCCAGTTATCCAGTCGCTCGGCTCGCCTGGTACCGGAGTCTCGGCTCACCCGAATGGCGATCGTCGACGTACTGGTGCTCCTTCCCTGATTATCTTTTCCGACGGTGGACCGGTGCCCTCGTTACCTCGATCTCGATGGCTTCCGGAACAGGGCTGTTCGATACGTGGCGGCTCGCCTGGGACGCCGAAACCTGCCGGGTAATCGGGATCGAAACAGAGCAGCTGCCGGTGGTGACCGATGTGGGTCAGCAGCTCAGAGGACGGTACACGAAGCGTTGGCCGAAGTTGGCATCGGCCGTGTGGTACCCGGCGTGGGGCGACGGAGCGTGCAGTAACGTCGGGAGCGGTGCGGTCGGCGGCGACCGGGTCACTGTGATGATCGGAACCTCGGCCGCGGTGCGAGTACTGTGGAAGGGGGTGCCGGTCAGCGTTCCCTGGGGACTCTGGCTCTATCGCTTGGATGGCGACCATGTGCTAGCCGGAGGTGCCTTGAGTGAAGGCGGCAATCTCATCGACTGGATCCGGCAGCGTTTCGCGTTGCCCCCTGAAGAGGAGCTTTGGGAGCGCGTCAGCAAGGTCGCTGATGGCGCGGAAGGGGTGCGCTGGTTGCCGACCATCGCTGGAGAGCGGAGCCTGCGCTGGCCGGTGGATGCCGTAGCGACGTTGACTGGTCTCCGGCTGGGGCATGATGGCGTCGTGATCCTGCGTGCGGCGCTGGAGGCGGTCGCCTGTCGCCTGGCTGATGTCTTGGATGCACTGATGGCGATCCGGCCAGAAATCGGCACGGTCATTGCGAGTGGGAACGCTTTGCAGGGAACACCAGGCTGGTTGCAGATCGTTGCCGATGCGCTCGGGAAGACGTTGCTGATCGCACCGGATCCCGAAGCCTCGCTCCGCGGTGCCGCTTTGGTCACTCTCGCTCGTGTGGGAGATCAGCCATTGGAGAACCTGGCACGTGCTGAGATCGCCGAGTGGGCGCGAGTCGTTCCGCGGCCGGATGTCACCGTCCGTTATCGGCGGATCCGGGCGGAACTGAGAGCGTTGGCGGAAGGATTGGAACGAGCGGTGGAAGCGGAGGGGTCGTGATGACGGGGACGGGGCGAGTCGTAGCTGTCTGCTCGAGTCCGAACGGTGGGGTGCCCAAGTACCGGCGAGTCGAGATCGAAATCGGACCGTATGGTGTCGTCGGTGATTACCATGCTGGGCCGGTGAATCGCCACAAGAAGCGTGGCGATCCCGAACCGAATACACGCCAGATCACGATCGTCGCACAGGAAGTGCTGGACGAGGTCAATGTGCAGCTCGGCATCCAGCTCGAACCGGGACATCTCGGAGAGAACCTCACGGTCGTCGGATTAGGTGATCTCAGTGACCTCGTGCCAGGCGATGTTCTCCGCGTCGGCACGGCGGTGCTGGAGATCACGGCACAAAACAAGCCGTGCAGTACGGTAGCCGTCTATCACGAACAACTCGTCAAGGAGCTGTACGGACGGCGTGGCGTCTGTGCGATCGTGCGACAGCCGGGACGGGTACGTCCAGGTGACCTGGTCGTCCTCGAGCGCGGAACTCGCTAGCTATTGGCGACGCGGGACGCTTCCGGGAATGGAGCGAGATTGCGGGCCGCTTGGAGCGCTCGCACCTTCCTCCGCTGCGCACGATCGAGCTTCATGAGCAAGTGGAGCAACTGCTCTTGCTCCTCGAGCGTGAGCCCAGCGAACTGCTGGATGTGCAGCTGCTCCTGTTTCGGCAAGAGGAGCTCACAGTATTCCTGCCCCTTTTCCGTCAGATACAAGCGCTTGGCACGTCCCTCGGGAACTCGACGGATCAGGCCCATGCGCTCCATCCGCTGCAAGAGCTGGGTCACATTGCCCGGCGTGACCAGCAGGCGTTCAGCCAGTTCCTGCTGCGTGATGCCAGGACACTTGCCGATATGGAAGATCACGTCGAGCTGGGCGAAGGTCAGCCCGTGCTCAGCGGCATGGGTCGCCGACTCGCGCTCGGTACGATAGGCGATCCGCATGAGATAGATCCATGCTCGGACCGCAGGATGTCGAGTCCGCGTGGGGATGGGTGAGCAAGGGTTTTTCTTTTCCATACTCCTCTATCCCAGCTTGTGATCCGACCTCGGTAATCATCGAACTCATTCTATCGCGATGCGTGCGTCGCGACGAGCCCTCAGTTCCAAAGGAACTGAAAGAGTCCGACCTCTCCCTATCCGAGCACCTCTTTTCCAGAGCGGTCGCTGCAGCCTGATCAAGCGCTCAGCTCCGGCGAGCCGATTGGGTTTCGGTTAGACTGCGTCGCGAGCCGTTTCGGCTCGTTGCGCGGGTGAGTCGGATGGTGAATCGGGTATGGGCAGTTCCTCGTTTGTATGGTGCGGGAATGTATCCTATACTTGGCTGAGTCAGGTGAACCCGGTCGTCGATCGGGAAATTGCTGCAGTCAGCGCGAATTCTTCCGATCCTCGTGATGCCGGATCGGCTCGAGTGAGTGAAGAGAACGAGAGACATATTCTGGAGGTCTCATCGGTGGAATCGACGACGGTTTCGACGCAGCCTCTCGACGATATTCGCGACGAGGTGCGGCGCGTGCTCGAGGCAGCTGAGGCGCGTGGCGTGACCCTTCGGGTTCTCGGTGGTGTCGCCGTCTTTTTGCACTCGCCGAGTGCGTCTCACCGTGCGCTGCAACGTGTCTATCGTGATGCTGATTTCGTTGGGTTGTCGGCGCAGAAGCGTGCGATCGAGGCGCTCTTCGCTGATCTCGGGTATCAAGCGGATCGCGAATTCAATACACTGCATGGTCACCAGCGGCTCTTCTTCTGGGATCCGCTGCACGAGCGGCAGATCGATGTCTTCCTCGATCAGTTGCGCATGTGCCACACCCTGGACTTTCGTGGCCGGCTGGAGCGGGATCGCTGGACGCTTCCGCTTGCCGACTTGCTTTTGACCAAGCTGCAGATCTGGGAGGCGAACGAAAAGGATCTGATCGATATCGTCGCTCTGCTTCATGATCATCCGCTTGGGTACGGCGATGAGGAGACGATCGATATTCGCCGTATCGTGGATGTCTTGAGCACGGACTGGGGTTGGTATCGCACGGCAAAGGAGAACGTCGATCGGGTTCGGACGCTGATCCTCGAGCGAGAACTCGCTGACGAGTTCGTCTCCTTGCGGCGGCTCGAAGAATTATGGCGTGCCGTCGAAGAGGCACCGAAGAGTCGTGCCTGGAAACTGCGCGCGATGATCGGTGAACGAAAGCGCTGGTACGAGTTGCCGGAGGAAGTCCGGCGCGACTGAGCACCGGTCTGGGCAGGACGGGAGTGACATGGTCTGGTTCCGGAAAGGAAAAGGCCAAGCGACGCGTCGCTTGGCGCTCTACTATACGAGTGACATACACGGTTCGGAGCGATGTTTTCTGAAGTTCCTCAACGCAGCGAAGTTCTATGGTGTGGACACACTCATTCTCGGTGGTGACTTGACCGGGAAAGTGCTCGTTCCGATCGTGGAGGTCGATGGCCACTGGGAGATGTCTTTCCTCGGACGGCACGAAGTACTGCGGTCGCTGGAGGAGGTGACGGAAGCTGAGAAGCGTATCCGTTTCAACGGGTTCTATCCGTACCGCTGCGGACCAGAGGAGTTGGCCCGACTGGAAGCGGATCGAGACTATGCCGACGCAGTCTTTCGGCGCCTGATGCGCGAGTCGGTCGCGCGCTGGGTCCGCCTCGCTGAGGAACGCTTGCGCGGAACTGGTGTGCGCTGCTTCGTCATGCCAGGGAACGATGACGAGTTCGACATCGACGACGCTCTCGCCGGAAGCGACGTCGTCGTCAACCCCGATGGCGCGATCGTGGAAATCGACGGATATCAACTGCTGAGTCTCGCCTGGGCCAATCCGACCCCCTGGAACAGCCCGCGCGAGCTCCCGGAGGAAGAGCTGGCAGCGCGCATCGAGCGACTCGCCCGCGAGTTGGATCCGAGTCTGCCGGTGATCTTCAACCTGCACTGCCCACCCTATGACTCAACGCTGGACAGTGCGCCGCAGCTGCGGGAGGACCTCTCGGTCGTGATGGTGGGCGGACAACCGAACATGATTCCGGTGGGGAGCCGCGCCGTGCGCGAGGCGATCGAGCGGTACCAACCGGTTCTGAGTCTGCATGGGCATATCCACGAGTCGCGCGGAGCCGTGCGCATCGGTCGGACACTGTGCATCAATCCCGGTTCGGCCTACGGTGAGGGAGTCCTTCATGGAGCGCTCGTCCGATTGGAGGACGATCGCGTGGCCAGCTATCAGCTCGTGAGCGGGTGAACACGATGCGGGTGTACGACATTTCGCACCCGATCGAGTCGGACATGCTGGTTTTCCCCGGTGATCCCGAGGTGTGTCTGGAAACGGTAGCGGCCTCGGCACCGTGGCGGGTGACACGTGTGACGATGGGCAGCCATTCCGGGACGCACGTCGATGCACCGGCTCATTTCTTTCCCGACGGACGATCGATTACCGATTATCCTGCGGAGCGGTTCGTCGTGCCCGCCGTCCTGCTCCAGCTTCCGGACTTGGCCGATGACGAGGCGATCTCGCTGGCGTTGCTCCGGCAGCATCTGGGCAGCCCTCCCCGTGGGGCTGCTGTCCTCCTGGCGACTGGCTGGGATCGTTACTGGGGATCGGACCGCTATTTCGTTCATCCCTACCTCGCTGAGGAAGCGGCGACCTGGTTGGTGGCCTCAGGGATCGGGCTCGTCGGCATCGACGCACTCAACATCGATTCGACGGTGCAGGGAACGTCCCATGCGCACGCGTGCCTGCTCGGGGCGGATGTCTTGATCGTCGAAAACCTGCGAGGGCTCCGCGCGATCCCGGCAGGAGATCGATACCTCCTCGTGTGTCTTCCTCTGCCGATCGCCGGTGCGGACGGTGCGCCGGCCCGGGCGGTGTTGTTGGAGCGGTAAGGCGGTGAGGGGTTGTGATCGAGAGAGGAGGAGAGCGGATGCTGGACAAGAGTCAGGCCAAAGGGCCGCGCGTCTTTACACGTGCTGCGACTGGTCTCGTCCGGGAGGCTGGCTGGTTCGATGCGCTCGTCTACAATGTTAATTTCATCTCCATCGGCCTCATGGTCGCACTCATGTTCCTGTACATGCCTTCTTACGGTGGAGTGAGTCTGCCACTTTCGCTGCTCTTCTGTGCACTCCTGGCGCTTCCGACCGCCGCGACCTACGGTATGCTCGCGGCCATCATGCCGCGCAGTGGTGGCGACTATGTCTATGTGAGCCGCGTGCTCGGCCCGGCCTGGGGGATGATGTCGAACTGGAACACGACCGTGTGGTGGGTCCTGTACGGTGGTGTCCCCTCGGCGTTTCTGGCCAGTTTCGGGATCGCGCCATTCATGCGTATCCTGGCGGCTTTCACCGGGAACGAGGAAGTACTGCGTTTCGCTGATTGGGCGGCTTCGCCGACCGGAATGTTTGTCATCGGTGCGCTCCTGATCGTGGTTTTGACAGGACTTTTCATTCTCGGACTTCGCGTCTACTTCCGCGTGCAAAATGTCTTGTTCGTCTTGGCGATGCTGGCGACAGTGCTCGTCGTGTTCGTCGCGCTGGTGCGATCGCCAGCTGTGCTTCAGTCGAATCTCGCCCAGTATCTCGGAAATTTGGCCGGGCGCCCTGATATTCTGGAGGCGCTGCTGCGAGAAAGCGGCTATCAGCCCCAACCATTCGATCTCCGGAACACCATCATCACGATGACGTGGATCTACCTCACGATGGGTTTCAGTTTCTCGAGCGCGTACATCGGTGGGGAAGTGAAGCAAGCGAGCAAGATCCAGGTGTGGGCGATTCCTGGAACAGTCGTTTATGCCCTTGTCTGGGGGCTTTTGCTCGTCTGGAGCGTTTCTCGTGCGATCGGCGCTGATCTGATCGGCGCGATCAGCACGCTCGGCGATGCCGGGGCGAGCAACGTCGGCTTAGCTGCTGCCCCGCGTTTTCACGAACTCATCGCGTTGGGAAGCGGCAGCCTGCTCGTCGCCTTTCTCATCGGGTTCGGGTTCATCTTCTGGAGCTACGCGTGGCTGCCAGGACAAATCCTCAATGCGTCGCGGAATCTCGTGGCCTATGCGATCGATGGGTTACTGCCGTCGGCGTTGGCCTGGGTGAGCCCGCGCTTCCATACCCCGGTGGTCAGCCTCGTGGTGATGGGTTCCCTTTCCATCGTTTCGCTGGCGATCTACGTCTTCACGCCGTACTTTGCCACCTTGGTCGGCATCTTCGGTTTCCTCTTGACCTTCATCATGGTCTCGCTCAGTGCGGTACTCTTGCCCTACCGAAGGCCCGAACTCTTCACCGGTTCGCCGGTGGCATGGCGGCTCGGGCGTCTGCCAGTTCTGAGCCTGGTGGGAGCGATCTCGATCGTGGCCTGTCTCGTGATGCAGTGGGCGTATCTCAACGATCCTTATTCGGGCATCAGCTTGGATCCCAGCACCCTGCGGGAGGGGATCCTCGGCTTCGGGATGTTCCTGCTGAACATCGCCATTTTCCTGTCCGGGCTCGTCATTTACGCGATCGCCCGCTGGTGGCGGGCTCGCCAGGGCATCGATCTCTCGCTCGCCTATCGCGAGATCCCGGTCGAGTGAAAGAGACTCGAGGAGGAGGCGATGAGTGGGATGGCGGCAGGGCGAAGTTGGGGACGACCGCGGACCTTTGTCCGCGAGGCGACAGGTCTGACGAAGGAGCTTTCGCTCCTCGATATTTTTGTCTACAACACGAACAACCAGAACATCGGTTTAGGCGTGCTCTTCATCCTCCTGTTCGTTCCTGCATTCTATCCGGGGGCCAGCATGCTCGGCGGTGTCCTGGTCGCTGGGCTGTTGGCTCTCGCCCACGCAACGACGTACGCCTTTTTCGCGGCTGCTCTCCCGCGGAGTGGTGGCGACTATGTGTACATCAGCCGGACCTTGTCTCCTCTCCTCGGCTTCATCAGTAGCTTCAACTGGCTGGTCTGGTTGAGCGTGTACATCGGCATTCCGGCAGCATACTTTGGGCAGTATGGCTTATCCTCGCTCTTTCGTCTGCTCGCGGCCCACTACCGCAATCCGGATCTCATGCGTTTCGCCGATTTCTGGCAGACGCCGCTCGGCATCTTCGTCGCGGGGACCGTACTCATTGTCGTTTTTGGGAGCATCTTTGCACTCGGGACCAAGATCTATTTCCGGATACAGAATGTCGCCTTTGCGTTCGCGACGCTCGCTGTGGCTGTGGCTGGTCTCGTCGCTCTCCTGACGAGCCGGGAGACGTTCATCGCCCGGTTCGATGAATACGTGCGAGCAGTGGGTGGTGTCGAAAATGCCTTCCAAGTCGCATGGGAGAGTTCGGGATATCAACCGCACCCGTTCGATGCGTATCAGACCTTCCTCTCGCTCAGCTTGCCGCTTTACATTGTGCTGTACGCCATCACTTCCAGCTTCATCGGTGGTGAGGTGAAGAACGCGCGCCGGGCGCAATTTTTTGGCATGCCGGGTTCTGTTGTCTACTGCACGGTGTGGATCGTGCTCCTCATCGCGGCTTTTCAGAAGATGGTGGGGTATGACGGATTGGGAGCCATCGGTGCTGCCGATCTGGCTGCTCTCGGACTCGCCTTCACGCCCACCTTCGTCGAGTTGGCAGGCGCGGTGGTCCACCACAATCTCCTCTTGATCCTTCTCATCGGGCTGGGCTTCCTGCTCTGGACCTACGTTTGGTTGCCTATCAATTATCTCGCGTCGACGCGTATCTTGTTGGCCTGGTCGTTTGACCGACTGATGCCGGAGAAACTCTCGTACGTCAGTCCACGGACGCATACACCATTGGTCGCTATCCTGGTCGTGGGGATCCTGGGGGAGATTTGCTTGGCGCTCTACGCGTGGCATATCGTTCTCGCCAGTATCGTGGGGATCTTCGGCTGGATCATCTCCTTCATTCTCACTGCGATCGCCGCGATCGTTTTCCCGTATCGGCGGCGCGAGGATTTTGAGGCATCGCCGGTACGCTGGCGTGTGGCTGGATTACCGGTCATGTCGATCGTTGGTCTTCTCGCAGTGCTCAGTTTGCTCATCTGTGAGGTCGTGTTCTGGCTGGATCCCTTCGTCGGGCTTGCCCATTTCCCCAACGTCCAAATCTTGACCGTCGGTGTCTTCATCGCCGGGGCGCTGGTGTACTGGATCGCCAAAACGGTCCAGGCGCGCCGGGGTATCCATATCGAGTACGCATTTCGGGAAATACCACCTGAGTGAGGCGAACATGAAGCCGGCTGGACTGGAGACGGTTGCCATTCAGCCGGCGTCACATGTTAGTCTGCTGCCAGGCCTGGGGCCCACGCGGCAGCGCGTTCGCTGCGGAGCAGATTCCATAGGAAGACGAATTGAGCGAGCGCAAAAATGAGTCCGAACAGCAGGAGCGGGACAGCGTACGTTCCTTCACCGGATAGCCACGGGTAGGCCCGACGCGGGAGGCCAGCCACACCGGCGATGAGTAGGCTGAAGAACATCGCAAGTGCAGCGAGAAAGCTCAACCCGCTGTGCCAGAAGCCCATCCGGATGTCCAGTTGCCGATCGCGTAGTGCCGGATAATAGTGATACATGACGCCGAGGAAAACGAGGAGAACAGCAGTGAGGATCGTCATGGTATGTGCTGTGGCATACAGTGTGCCATGAAGACGTAGGTTCCAAGCTGGTGTCGAGAGTTCCAGCGCAACGAAGCCATCGATGAGATACAAGAGGAAACCTTCCAGCATGAGCAATGGTGCTGGGTCAATTCTCAGCCCGTGACGCCACACCGTCAGCCCGACGTTGAAGGCGGTCAAGGAGGCTGCGATAAAGCCGGTTGCCCACAAGGTGCTGCGCGAGACGTTCTGGAAGACTTGTGGAGTGTTGGTCACCCATGAGTAGAGATGGTGACCGAAAGCGGGGATAGCGGCCATCGTGTAGAGAACCATGGCGACCGCAGCGAGGCGTGGACTGTAGAGTTTGCCCGACCGAGTGTAGCGGGGGACGAGCGCGTAGAGCGCGCCCAGCGTCATGATCCCCATCGCTTCCATGAGGTTGTGAGCGAACAGCCAAACGGCAACGCTGAACGATCGTGGACTGGTAGCGAGCGGAATGGTCTCCGGAGAAATCAGGTCGAGTGCGACGAGAAAGACAACAATGGCAAAGAGAAAGACAGGAAGCCCCAGGATCGGCATTACCAGAGCATAGATCGCCATGCCGAGGGAACCTGGGTCCGGAACGAGCGCCCGCAACTGGCGACTGGTCGGGATAAGCCGTCCGAAGAGCGCGCGGGCGATGGCGGCTGGGTACAGGTAGAGGACTGCGAGGAGAACCAGGGCAACAGCAGTCCTCGCACGAGGCGCTGCCTCGACCGATCTCGCGACCCCTCTCTCGCCGCAGCAGCCGCGACCCCCAGGTGTCGGACCGGTGTGATAACCGAATGCAGCGTGCGGCGCCATCGTGAACATCAGGTGATCGATGAGGTATTGTCCGATACCAGTGTGACACTGAGGGAGCGTGGCAGCGCCTCTGCCCTCGAAGGAAGGTTGACGAGCCGTCGTGGCAAGGTTGAGTACAGTTGAGATGCGTGGGAACGACCGAGGTCGCTCGATGAACGGTTGTGAGGGGATCGACAGGGCGGTCGCGCTGGTGGGAAGATAGGAGGGCGCGATGGAGCCTGACGAACGTCGACACGTTCCGCATACCGAGATCCATCATCTGTCACGGCGTTTTCTCGAAGCGGCTCAGGATATTCTCGTCGTCGCGCTGGTTCTCGTGTTGTTCGGCCTCATGGTTCGCACGTTGTTGATTCTCCTGAGTCACCTCTTTGGTCCTGCACTCGACTTCCGCGTCGTGATCGCGGAAGTTCTCTTCATGTTAGTCATGGTGGAGCTCATGCGGCTCCTCGTCGTCTATTTGGAAGAGCACCGAGTCGCTGTGGACTTCATGGTGGAACTGGGCATCGTCGCGACGCTGCGCGAGGTGGTCCTCCGTGGGGTAGTCGAGCTCGGTTGGGCACAGGTGCTCGCGATCAGCGCGTTTCTCCTCACGTTGGGCGCGCTGTTGCGGTTCGGCACGTTGCGGGTGCCGTTTCCTCCTCGACGCGCTTCGCCTCGATCGACCGACGCGCGGGGGGAGGGCGATACCGAACCGGTACCGGTTACCGATCCGGCGTCCCTGACGAGGTCGAGTGCGGACCCAGAACGCGTCTCGGGTCGTTGAGCAGCGCGCCGAGTGGCAGGCGGAGTTCACCGTCCTGAAGACGGACAGTCAATCGCTCACCCCGTTCGAGCTGCACTTCGTACGGGGCGCCGCTCGCGAGTTCACTCGCTCGCAGTGGACGCGGGCGGACGAGGAAACGTGCCTCAGGAGTGATCGCGCGTCGCAGTGAGATCGTCGCGGCTGACTGACGACAAGCTCTCGATGGCCGCTCGCCGGCTGTATCGAGGATGACGATTCGCAGCTCACCGCGCTCGAGGCAGATGGCTCCACCGTCGGGGAGTGCCTGGAGGACGAGACGCGTGGTCGCGTCGATCGGGATCACTACCGGTTCGCGGATCCATTCGAGCGAGACGCCTGCTGTCCGGGCTCGTCGTTCCAGGACTGTCCAGGCGGGCTGGTTTCCTGCTTCGCCCCACACCACGATCGAGTGCACGTTGCCTCGCTCGATGATCCCCAGTGCGCCGGGTACGTGTTCCGGATCCCATGCCGGCACGATGAGGAGTTCGAGCGGCCGCTGCCAGGGAACGGTCGAACGGTCGAGGAAGTCAGCCGCATCGTTCGCATCGGTACCACCCCCGATCAGCACTTCAGCCCGGTCGGTGACGAGCAGAACCGAGAGGGTGCGGCCTGTTCCACCGACGACCAGTCGATCGGTCGGGCGGAGCTGACTCGCCCCAGTTCCGAGTACGGTACCCAGCAGGAGGCCGAATGCCAACCAGGCAAGTGCAGGCTGGGCGATCGTGGAACGAAGACTGACGAGCCTCACTGCTGCTTTTCGTAATATGCGATATCGATCGGCGACCCGCGTGGCACCCAGCTGTTCCATTGCAGGGACGCACTCACCACGCCACCGTCGGGGAACTGGTCGCAGTCGAAATTCGCAATATTCTGGCGAATCTGCTCGCAACTTTGCGGAGTCACGGTGCGAACGACGAGGCCAGCGCGCTGCAGTTCGACAGCGGCTTGTTGATACGGTTTGCCGTACAGGTCGGGTACCTTGACCCGATCGCCAATGCTGACATACACCGTGACCGTGCCGCCGTTCCGCACCTGCTCGGCGGGTTCCGTCCGGATGACATACCCCTCGGGAACCGTGCGACTCCCTTCCTCGACTTTCTCGACCGTGACCGGCAGCCCCTGCAGCTGTTGCAGCACTTCGGTATAGGGTCGGCCGGCCAAGCCGATCAAGGTGATCCACTCCGGCCCTTTGCTCACCCAAACACGGATCGTGCTGCCCTTCTCAACGAGTTGGCCGGCGGGCGGATCTTGGCGCACGATCGTCCCGGCGGGTACGACATTATCGTAAATTTCTTCGATCGCCAGCTGAAAATTCCCCGTTGCGGCTGCGGCCTGTGCCTGGCGCAACGTCGAGTTGACGAGGTCCGGTATGCGGGCTAACTCGGGTGTCGGAGTCAGGTTCGGTGTCGGTTCAGGAGTAGGGGTGGCGGCGACGGTCGGCGACGGTGCGAGCGTTGGCGTGGGATTCGGTTCAGTCGTCGGGCTCGGCACGATGGCAACGAATGTGGGTGTGGGAGCAGGTCGATCGCCGGAGCCGGTCAACGCGCGGAGATCGACCAGCTGAAAGGCGAGGACGACCAAGGCGACGATGCCAGCGAGGATCGCGCTCCCCAAGAGCCAGGTGGCGCAGCCGATGTCAGCTGGCCGGTTCGCTGGGCGGACCGGAGAACTCGCTCGCCCGCGGTGGCGGGTGTTGACCGGTCGTGACGAGGTTGCTCGGCCCCGTGCGATAGCCGGTAGTGCAGCGTGCTGCCAATGCGCCAGTGCGTGCGCCAGGGCTCCAGCTGTCGGGAATCGTTGGCGGGGATCCTTGGCCAGAGCGCGGAGGACGATAGCCTCGACCGCCGGGGGCAGGGAGGGAGCGAACTGCCGCGGCGGAGGAGGCGGTTCGTGGACATGCTTCATGGCGAGACCGATCGGGCTGTCCGCCTCGAACGGCAGTCGGCCGGTGAGCATCTCGTAGATGACAACGCCCAGCGAGTAGATGTCGCTGGCCGGTGTCGCCGGTTCGCCACGAGCTTGCTCTGGAGAGACGTAGTGGACCGTGCCCATGCCGAAGCCAGCTTCGGTCAGGCTGACATCGCTGATCCCCTTTGCGATTCCGAAATCGGTCACCTTCACGAAGCCGCGTTCGTCGACCAGGATGTTCTGCGGCTTGATGTCACGGTGAACGAGCCCGTGCTGATGAGCGTAATCCAAGGCAGCCGCAACCTGGCGGATGATGCGGATGGTCTCGTCGAGCGGAATCGGCGCCCGTTCGAGGATCAGCTGCTTCAAGGTCTTGCCGGGAACGAATTCCATGACGATGTAGTGGATAGCTCCGTCGCGACCGACGTCGTAGACGCTGACGATATTGGGATGACTCAAACGAGCTGCTGCCTGTGCTTCGCGCTCGAAACGCCGGAGGAAGCTCGCATCGGCAGCGAACTGTCCGCGCAGCACTTTGATCGCGACTGGCCTGCCAAGGAGCAAGTCGTACCCCCGGTAGACGACAGCCATGCCACCTTCGCCGATCGGCTCGTCGAGCCGGTAGCGGTCGTTCAGGACGTGCGTGCGCACTCGCGAGCGCCTCTCATGATCGACGGTCGGGCGTGCCAACCGGCACTCACGGGGGTTATCCTACTACGGACCTCGTCTTGCCGGCCCCGTGCGGCTCGTGGAGCGGCAAGCGCTTCGAGCGAGTTGCGCGGGTCATGCGGGGTACCTGTGGCAAGATGGAGTGGTGAAGCGAGACGAAGGGTGGCGAGCCATGAGTTCTTCGCTCGGATGCCGATTGGGCGAGACAGTCACTGAGCGCATCGGACGCACGCCGCTCTTCTGTCTCCAACGCTTGCCGGCCATCTCTGGCATCTCGGACCGCGTCCAGTTGCTGGTCAAGGCGGAGTGGTATAACCCGGGCGGCTCGGTGAAAGACCGTGCTGCCTGGAGGATCGTCCGCGAGGCGCTGCGCACGGGTGCGCTTGGATCGAACCGTCGGCTCCTCGATGCAACTTCCGGAAACACTGGCATTGCCTATGCCATGCTCGGCGCAGCACTCGGATTCGGTGTCACATTGGTGGTTCCGGGAAGCATCGGCGAGGAGCGTCGGGCCATTCTGGGTGCCTACGGCGCTGAATTGATCTACAGCGATCCGTACGAGGGAACGGACGGAGCCATCCGCCTGGCGCGTCAACTGGCTGCTGAGCAACCGGATCGCTATTACTATGCGGACCAATACAGTAATCCAGCGAATTGGCTTGCCCATTACGAGGGCACTGGCCCAGAGATCCTGGAGCAGACGCGTGGGCAGGTGACGCATTTCGTCGCGGGGCTCGGCACCACGGGAACGATGATGGGAACCGGGCGGTTTCTCAAGGAAGCGAATCCGGACGTCGTCCTGGTCGGTGTCCAGCCAGACGATCCCTTCCATGGGTTAGAAGGACTGAAGCATCTGCCGACCGCTCTCACTCCTGCTATCTATGATCCCTCGCTCGTCGACCGTATGGAGTTCGTCGATACCGAAGAGGCCTACCGGTTGGCGCGCGACGTTGCACGTTGCGAAGGGCTGCTCCTCGGTCCCTCGGCGGCGGCAGCCATCGTTGCGGCGCTCCGTGTCGCCCGCGAGCTGGATCAGGGCGTCATCGTGGCCATCCTGCCCGACAGTGGTTTGAAGTACCTGAGCACACCCTTATGGCATCCCGAACGAGGATGAAGGCACACTGGTCGTCGAGAAAGGAGCGTGAGAACCGATGGCAGTGACGATTCTCATTCCGGCACCGTTGCGCCGCTTCACGGAGGACCGCGCAGCGGTGCAGGTGGAGGCGAAGACAGTCGCCGAGGCACTGGCGAAGCTGGACGAACTCTATCCTGGAATTCGCGAGCGGATCTGCGAACCGGACGGGCGCGTGCGGCGATTCGTCAGTATCTTCGTCAACGGGAAGGACATTCGCTCCCTGCAGGGTGTGGAGACCCCTCTCGCGGACGGGGATGAGGTTGGAATCATCCCGGCAATGGCAGGCGGCCGATGATTCGGATCCCCCGCGACCAGTACCAGGCGATCATCGAGCATGCCCAGCGGGAGGCTCCCCGCGAAGCGTGCGGGCTTCTCGGTGGACACGGTGAGCGAATCGAGCGTGTCTACCCGGTGACCAATCGCGCGGAACTCGCTGTCGAGTTTTTCGCCGAGCGCGGCCTCATTCCGCCTGGTCGGGATTACCGTCCGGACGCCCCTGGTTCGATCGCGGTCGAGCGCTTCTTCATGGATCCGGAGGAACAGTTTCGCGTGTTGCGCGAGATCGAGCGCTCGGGATTGGAACATCTGGGCAGTTATCATTCCCACCCAGCGACCGAGGCCTATCCCTCGCGCACGGACGTCGAGCTGGCCGCTTTTTGGCCGAACATGCTTCTTCTGATCTGCTCGCTGGCTGATCCTGCCCGGCCGGTCGTCCGGGCCTTTCGCGTGAACGAGGGGCAGGTCTCCGAGGAATCGATCCTCGTCGAGGACTGACCAGCGGTCGTTCGAGTGCATAAACCGCGACGGGCCGGGCGGTCATGCCCGGCCCCGTCTGGTCTTCCCGTCGGGATCGGTTCCGCGTCAGTCAGCCGCTGTCTGGCGAACCGGCAGGATGCAGCTTTGCTGATAATCGATCTGGCCGATCGTCTCGACCGTGAGCGTCGAGTTGGGACCGCAGGCCGCACACTCGGGGTCACGCTCGACCGACAGTTCGCGGAACGTTGCCGCGAGGGCGTCATACAGAAGCACGCGCCCGACCAGCGGTTCGCCGATTCCCAGCAACAGCTTGATCGCTTCGGTCGCCTGCAGGACACCGATGACACCAGGCAGGACGCCGAGTACGCCCGCCTGATCGCAACTCGGTGCCAGTTCGGGTGGTGGGGGTTCAGGATAGAGACAGCGGTAGCACGGCCCTTCCCCCGGCTTGTAGACGGTGACTTGCCCATCGAACCGGAAGATGCTGCCGTCGACGACCGGTTTGCCGAGGAGGACCGCCGCATCGTTGACGAGATAGCGTGTCGGGAAATTGTCCGCCCCATTGACGATCACATCATAGTCACGGATCACATCGAGGATCGTTTGACTGCTGAGCCACACGTCGTGCGCGATCACCTCCACATCTGGATTGAGCGCCGTGATCGCCTCGCGAGCTGATTCGGTCTTGGGACGCCCGACACGATCAGTCGTGTGGAGAATTTGCCGCTGCAAGTTGCTCAGATCGACCACGTCGGCATCGACGATCCCGAGTGTCCCGACGCCCGCGGCAGCCAAATAGAGCGCTGCTGGCGATCCCAAGCCACCAGCACCGATGATCAGCACCTTGGAATCGAGCAGTTTTGCTTGTCCCTCTTCGCCCACTTCCGGGATCAGGAAGTGACGGCTGTATCGCTGGAGTTGCTCGCGTGTCCACTGGCGCGGTGTCACGAAGGGATAGCCAGCATGCTTCCAAGCACTGAATCCTCCGGCCACCGAGTACACGTTCTGGTAACCGAGTTCTTCCAGTGTCTTTGCGGCAAAAGCCGAGCGCACGCCACCTGCACAGTAGACATAGATTGGAGTCGACTTGTCCGGGACTTCTTCCTCGATCCGCATTTCGAGGTAACCGCGCGGGATGAAGAGCGCGCCCGGGACGTACCCTTGCTCCCACTCTTCGCGCTCGCGGACGTCGATGATGACCGGTCGCCGTCCGGATCGGAGTTGCTGGTAGAGCTGGTGGACATCGACTTCGCGGATCGCCCGCTTGATCTCCTGGAAGAGTTGTTCGTATCGTCTGGCCATCGATTCGTCCTCCGGGTTAGGCTCGTGTTCTGGCTATCCTGTCGACCGAGCCGCCGACAGCGGAATTGTACCCCAGTGGGGTAACGTGAGCCGAGCAGGAAACTGAGTGGAGGAGCTGTTTCGGTGGAACAGCGAGTCAACCGGGTCACTGACCACGCGTGCTTCGGATGCGGTGAGCAAAACCCGATCGGGCTTCGTCTCGTGTTCTATCGTCGCGAGGAAGCTGTCGAAGCGCTCTTCACGCCGCGCCCAGAACACGAAGGTTATGCTGGGCTCGTCCACGGTGGGATCCTCGCTACCTTGCTCGACGAAGCGATGAGTTGGGCAGTGATCGCGAAGACGCACCATCTGATGGTCACGGCCAGGATGGAGATCACGTACCGACAACCAGTTGAGGTCGGGCAGCCTTTGCGAGTCGTCGGCTGGGTCGAGCAGCAGCGAGCACGATCTGCGCGGGCCCGGGCTGCCATTCACGACGCGACGGCCGGGGATCTCCTGGTCGAAGCGCACGGCCTGTTCCTGCGTGCACCGGAGGAACGGGAGCGTGCCTGGTGGGTGCGTTATGTCCCGGGAGACAGCGGGCAGCGCTGACGCTCGGCAAACTCAGTCCAGTGCGAGCGAAGCGAGCGCTTCATGCCAGGTCGGTCGGTACGGTGCGGCAACGATCGGCTCCCAACCGCGTGCCCGCAGGAGCACGGCGATCTCTTCGGCTTGGGACTGTTGCGGGCTCCACGTGAAGAGGGCGGGACCGGCACCACTGGGCCATGCCCACTGCGCTCCAGCAGCTCGCATGTCGTCCAGCGCGAGCCGAACTTGGGGAAACGCTAGCAAAGGACGAAGGAACGCGTTGCGGATGAGATGAGGATCCAACACGTGGTACTGGCGGAGATGTTCGGCTTGACGACGCGTCGCAGTACCGTCGCTGTAATCGGCCGGAGTGAGGGAACTGTAGAGCGTGCGCGTTTTGTTCCTCAAGGAGAGAGGCGGGACGACGATCACAAACCAACCAGTCGGCGAGGAAAGTGGTTCCAACTCGGTGCCCCGATCGGTGGCGAGTGCTGTGCCTCCCTCGAGGAAGAACGGCACATCGCTCCCCAGGTCGCTCGCGATCCTGCGTGCCAGCGAGTACGGGAGTCCAGCATGGACCAGCGCACCGAGTAGCGTGCCCGCATCGCTCGATCCCCCGCCGAGTCCGGCAGCGATCGGTATCCGCTTGGAGAGCCGAATGCGCGCTCGGATCTCGACACCATGCCCGGCGAGCTGCCGCAATGCGCGCGCGATTAGGTCGTCCTCGATTTCAGTCGGTGGCCGATAGTCGAGGGCCGTTGCCGGCTCGAGCACGATCTCGTCACCGAAGTCGATCGTCTGCAAGATAGTCACGATCTCGTGGTAGCTGTCTGGTCGTTTGCCCAGGATCTCCAAACCGAGGTTGAGTTTCGCAGGTGCCAGCAAGCGGAAAGGCTTCCGGACTCCGACGCGAATGGTCATGACGCGACGTCCTCGTGGAGAACTCGCCACAGGCGCAGCCACTCTTCCACGGTGAGCGTTTCGGCTCGCCGCGACGGCTCGATTCCTGCTCGCTGTAGCAGGGCGCGCAGCATCTCCTTGTCCATCCCCGTTGCCGTCGCCAGCGCATTGAGAAGCATCTTCCGCCGCTGAGCAAAACCGGCCCGTACGAGCGCAAAGAAGCTGTCCCAGTGGTGCTTGGGCAACGGTGGAGTGCGCCGATCGAGCACGACGACAGCACTTTCGACCTTGGGCGGTGGGGTGAAGGCTCCTGGACCGATTCGGAAGGCCACCCGGGGGAGCGCGAAGAACTGGACGAGGACACCGAGATAACTCATCGCCGGAGGACGCGCTGCCATTCGCTCGGCTACCTCGCGTTGAACCATCACCACCAGGCGCTCGGGTGGATGATCACTCGTCAGGAGCCGCTCCAAAATCGGCGTCGCGACATTGTATGGGAGGTTGGCTACCACAAAATAGGGGCATTGACCGGTCAGTGCTGCCAGATCGACCTCGAGTGCATCACCGTGCACGATGCGGACGTTGGTGCCGTGGAAGCGTTCGGCGAGTTGCTCGGCGAGGCGGGCATCGAGTTCGACGGCGATGACTGATCGTGCCCAGCGTGCGAGTTCCTCGGTGAGGATACCCAGGCCAGGGCCGATTTCCACCACGAGTGCATCGGGTGGCAGCTGGGCCGTCTCCACGATACGGCGGACGATGGCGCGGTCGTGCAGGAAGTGCTGTCCGAGCGCCTTGCGCGGCCGAATCCCGAGTTCCCGCAGGACTTGCCGCACCGGTACCGGCTCTCGCTCGCGCTGGACCGGGAGATCAGCCGGTGAGTTCGGCGACGATGTCGACACCGCTACCCTCATCGACGAAACCGATGCGCCACAACGGCTCACCTGCCGCAGCGAATGCCTGCTCCAGGGTCGGAGCCCGTTCCCTCGCGATCGTGAACAGGAGGCCGCCCGACGTCACCGGATCGAACAAGAGGTCCCACAGAACAGTGGGGATACCGCGCCCGCGCCGCACCACCGCACTCGGACCTTCTGCATAGTAGGCTCGGTTGCGTTGAGCGCCACCGGGTAAGCGACCCGCCCGTGCGTAGGCTTCGGCCCCCTCCATGATGGGGACAGCGCGTGCGGCGATGACGAGTCGCACGCCACTCTTGAGGGCGATTTCGCTCGCGTGACCGGCCAGGCCATAACCGGTCACGTCGGTACAGGCGCGGACACCGTGGGCGAGGAGCAGCTGACTCGCTGTGCGGTTGAGGCGCACCATCCAGGTGACAGCGTTGTCGACGTGCCCTGGTTCGGCGACTCCTGCCTTCAGTGCAGTCGTGATGGCTCCCGTTCCGATCGGTTTCGTGAGGTAGAGGAGTTCCCCCGGGCGGGCTGCTGCCTTGGTGAGGATACGCGCCGGATCGACTCGCCCGGTCACCACTAACCCGTACTTCGGCTCGTCATCGGTGATGGTGTGCCCACCAGCGATGACCACACCAGCTTCGCGTGCCTTGTCGAGGCCACCGCGGAAGACCTCGGTCAGGAGCTCGAGCGTGAGATCGTTCGGCCAGGCAGCGATATTGAGAGCGAGGAACGGTTCCCCGCCCATCGCGTACACGTCGCTGAGCGCATTGGCAGCAGCGATCGCGCCGTAGAGGTAGGCGTCGTCGACGACCGGCGGGAAGAAGTCGACCGTCTGGACGAGCGCGTCATGCTCGTCCAAACGGTAGACCGCAGCGTCGTCGCTCGTCTGCAAGCCGACAAGCAGGCGAGGGTCTTCTTGAAATTCGAGCGGGCGCAGCACCTGCGCCAGAGCTGCTGGAGCCAGCTTGCCCGCTCAACCGGCGCAGCTGGCGAGCGCCGTGAGCCGTACGATTTCCCGCCGGTCGCTCATCCGAGTCCTCCGAGCGATGAGCCTCCTCGCTTGCGGCAATGGTACTCTCGGGAATGTCGCCAGCGCGAGTTTCCTCTGCGGCTCGACGACCAGCGGTGCCGGTCGCCGACAGCGGGCCTGTGCGACAATCGCGGGGAAGGAGGGCGAGAAGCGATGAGCGGAATGAGTACCGACGAGTTGGTCGCGCTCGCATTGGACATGGCGGACATGCGGCGCCTGCCCGCGGACAGCGAGGTCTACGTGCCGGGTGCACGAATCCGCCGGCTTTTCGTCGCGCTCGATGTCGGGACAGCCGAGCTGCTCGTGGCCCGGGATATCGGTTGCGATGGCGTCTTGGCTCATCATCCAGCCGGCGGGCGGGCAGTTCTCCGCTTTCCCGAAGTGTTGACCCGCCATGTCGAACTCATGGTCGAGCACGGTGTCGATCCAGCGGCTGCCAAGGCTGCGTTGCAACCCTTATTCGCGCGTGCGATTCTTCGTGCACAAGCGGCGAACTACGATCAGGTTCCCGCTGTGGCTCGCTTGTTTGGCATCCCCTTCCTGAACTTGCATTTGCCTCTCGACGAGATCGGTCGTCGGGTAATGGTCGAAACGATCGAGCGCTACCGGACGACGCTTGGCCGCGAGTCGACGGTACAGGATGTGATCGATGCGCTGCGGACGCTGCCCGAGTTCGCCGAGAGTGCGGTGCCGATCATGGTTCCGGTGGGAGCGGTCGATCGGCCGGCGCGTCGCGTCGCGGTCGTGCATGGGGCAGGGACCAACGGCGGTGCATCCGTCGCGCAAGCCTATTTCGCGCACGGCGTGGATACGGTCGTGTATCTCCATTTGGCCCCGGAGGAGGTCGAGCGACTCCGCAGCGGCGCCTCCGGTTCGGTCATCGTCGTCGGTCATGTCCCCGGTGACCAGGTCGGCCTCAACCGATACCTGGCTGAAGTCGAGCGACGGGGCGTCGAGATCGTTCGCGCCGGCATTTAGCGACCGAACACGTTGGCGATGCGGTCGAGCGCCCGCTCCAGGAGCTCGTCAGCGGTCGCGAAACTCAGGCGAATACAACCGGAGCCGGAGGCACCGAACGCGTCGCCCGGCGTAACACCGACATAGGCCTCCTCGATGAGCTTCTGGGCGACCTCTTGCCCAGAGAGTCCAGTACCGCTTACGTCGGGAAAAGCATAGAACGCCCCCTCCGGCAATGGGCACCGGAAGCCGGGTATAGCGTTGAGCCGCTCGGTGACGAACCGCCGGCGACGATCCCAGGCGGCGACCATCGCGTCGATGACGTCTTGCGGCCCTTCCAGCGCTGCGACACCACCCCATTGGGCGAACGATGTCGCACAGGTCGCGGAGTGGCTGTGGACCTTCATGATCTGCCGGATAAGCGGAGCCGGTCCAGCGACGTAGCCGAGACGCCAACCAGTCATGGCATATGCTTTGGAGAAGCCATTGACAGTGAGCGTCCGCTCGGCCATGCCGGGGAAAGCGGCCAAGCTCAGGTGTTCGCGACCGTCGTAGATGATCTTTTCGTAGATCTCGTCGGAAATCACCACGATGTCGTGTTCCTGCGCCACCGTGACGATCGCGTCGGCTTCCTCGCGCGTGAGGACACGCCCGGTGGGGTTGTTGGGACTGTTGACGATCATGAGGCGCGTCTGCGGAGTGAGAACGGCTTCGATGGTCTCTCGCGTGACCCGGTAGTTCTCCTCTGGGAGTAAGGGAACGTGCAGGCAGCGAGCACCGGCCATCAGGACCATCGGCTCGTAGGAGACCCAACCGGGATCGAACATCAAGACGTCGTCACCCGGACCGACCAGCGCGAGGATGGAAACGAACAGTGCGGCTTTGCCTCCCGGCGTGACGATGATCTCGTCCGGGGTGACCGAGATGCGGTTTTCGGCCTGAAGCTTACGAGCGATGGCTCGACGGAGTTCCGGAATCCCAGCGCTGGCGACGTAGTGCGTCTCTCCGCGGAACATCGCGTCGGCTGCAGCTTGGCAAATGTGCGTGGGCGTCGGGAAATCGGGGTCGCCACCACCGAGATCGATGACATCGATCCCCTGTTGGCGGAGCGCCCGAGCACGGTCGCTGACTGCGAGCGTCGGGGAAGGGCGAAGCTGACGAACTCGCTCGGCCACGTGATACTGCAGCACGGTTCCTCCTTTCAGCCGTCTTCCGTTCTGCCAGGCCGATTATGCCGCGTGCTCGTCTTCATCGTCCTGACATGACTCGGCGCAAACAGTCGTCGTTGACCCCTTGAAAAGTCGACGCGACCTGAGTACGATACATGACGGTTAGCACTCGAACCCCGAGAGTGCTAACCAGCGGAAGCGGGACAGTGCTGAGACAGAGGAGGGACGGACATGACGGCGACTGCCACGAAGATCCGACCGCTGGGTGATCGTGTCGTGGTCAAACCGATCCAGAAGGAAGAAGTGACCAAGAGCGGGATCGTCCTGCCTGATACGGCAAAGGAAAAGCCGCAGCGCGGGCAGGTGGTCGCCGTGGGCCCGGGCCGGCTGACCGACGACGGCAAGCGCCTGCCGATGGAGGTCAAGGTCGGCGACGAGGTGCTGTTCGCCAAGTATGCCGGTACCGAGCTCAAGATCGATGACGAAGAGTACCTGATCCTGAGCGAAAAGGATATCCTGGCTGTTCTGTCCGAATGAGTGGATGAGTCGAGCGGTACGACGGAATAGTTGACGAGTGACGGGAGGGTAGCGATGCCGGCCAAAATGATCCGTTTCCACGAGCAGGCTCGACAGTCCTTGAAAGAAGGCGTCGATATTCTGGCCAATGCAGTCAAGACCACGCTGGGACCGAAGGGACGCAACGTCGCACTGGACAAGAAGTACGGTGCTCCGACCGTCAGCCATGACGGTGTGACGGTCGCCAAGGAAATCGAGCTGGAGGATCCCTTCGCCAATATGGGGGCCCAGCTTCTGAAAGAGGCGGCGACCAAGACGAACGACGTCGCCGGTGACGGTACGACGACGGCGACCGTTCTGGCGCAGGCGATCGTCCACGAGGGGCTGCGGAACGTCGCTGCTGGAGCCAACCCGATGCTGCTCAAGCGCGGTATCGAGCTGGCCACCAAGGCGGTCGTGGAGCGCCTCAAGTCGATGGCCAAGGAGGTCCGCGGGCGCGAGGATATCGCCCATGTCGCCACTATCTCGGCGGCTGATCCCGAGATCGGGAACCTGATCGCCGAGGTCATGGAGAAGGTCGGCAAGGACGGTGTCATCACCGTCGAGGAATCGAAGGGGCTGGCCTTCGAGGTCGAGTACACCGAGGGGATGGAGATCGACCGCGGGTACATCTCCCCCTACTTCGTCACGAACCCGGAGCGCATGGAGGCGGTCGTCGAGGAACCCTTCATCCTCATCACCGACAAGAAGGTTTCGGCCGTCTCCGACATCCTGCCCATCCTCGAGAAGGTTTTGCAGGTCAGCAAGAACTTCGTGATCATCGCTGAAGACGTCGAAGGCGAAGCGCTGGCGACGCTGGTCGTCAACAAGCTGCGCGGCACGCTGAATGCGCTGGCCGTCAAGGCGCCGGGCTTCGGTGACCGCCGCAAGGAGATGCTGCGCGACATCGCCATTCTGACTGGCGGTACGGTCATCTCGGAGGAGCTCGGGCGCAAGCTGGAGACTGCGCGCCTGGAGGATCTGGGTCGTGCCCGCCGCGTCGTCGCGACCAAGGACAAGACGACGATCGTCGAAGGGTACGGCCGCGAGGAGGACATCAAGGCGCGCATCGAGCAGATCAAGGCCCAGATCGAGCAGACGACCAGCGACTTCGATCGGGAGAAGCTGCAGGAGCGACTGGCGAAGCTCGCCGGCGGCGTCGCGGTCATCAAGGTCGGTGCGGCGACCGAAGTCGAGCTGAAGGAGAAGAAGCACCGCGTCGAGGACGCGCTGAGCGCGACCCGCGCTGCGGTCGAAGAGGGTATCGTCCCGGGTGGTGGTGTGGCGTTGCTCAATGCGATCGCCGCACTCGATGAGGTCCAGGCCGAGGGCGACATCAAGACCGGTGTGATGATCGTCAAGCGGGCGCTCGAAGAGCCGCTCCGCGGCATCGTCGAGAACGCTGGCCTGGATGGCTCGGTGGTCATCGAGACGGTGCGGCGGCTCCAGAAGGAGCAGAACAACCCGAACATCGGATACGACGTCATCCGCGAGGAGTACGGTGACCTTCTGGAGTGGGGCGTCATCGACCCGGTCAAGGTGACGCGCTCGGCAGTGGAGAACGCGGCCTCTGTGGCGGCCATGATCCTCACGACCGAGGCGTTGATCACCGAGAAGCCGGAGAAGGAGAAGACCCCGGCTCCGAGCATGGAGTACTGATCCGACGCGTCGATCGGATGCCGATCCGGGCGCACGAGCAGTGCGCCCGGATTTCTTTTCTCCCTCGTTCCCGAGGGACGAGTACACTGCTGCCGATGGCGAACGCTCCCAAGCTGCGGAGCGCGCCGGTGGCCGCGCAGCGTGATGGGCTGAGAGGCTGAGCGTGCGCCGGATCGTCCGTCTCGGACTCTTCGATGCCGCATACCACCGCAATCGCACGACAGCTGCAGCACTCAGCGTTGCTGGTGCGGTGTTCCGTGATGTCCATTTCCCTGTTCTGGAAACGATCGGTGACCGCCTGGCGCCGTCCCGTGACGCAGCTGCCTTGCTGGCGATGGCCTGGCGATTCGCGCTCGGCGAGATGCGCCTCGCTCCACGCGCCTGCTCGGCGATCGTCTGGGCGCAGGATCTCCTGTTCGGCTATCCCGGTCATTGGGATATCGTCGGCTGGGCACCGCTGGCACGCCGTCTCGGTCGCCGAGTCTTGTTCGATCCCCTGGTCACGCTCACGGAAACCTTCATCGAAGATCGGCGACTCGTTGCGCCGGGTACAGTCCGTGCGCGACTCATCCGTTGGCTCGATCGCCTGGCGCTCCGCGCAGCGGATGTGATCCTGGCCGACACGCCTCAACAGGCAGCGAGTTGGGCAGCACTCGCCGGAGTACCGCTTTCCCGTTTCGCAGTTCTTCCCGTCGGTGCGGATGAACGTCTCTTCGATCCTGCACGGCGGATGCAGGCCGGTGGACGAGGCGATGACTTAGAGTGCTTGCGCGTTTTGTTCTATGGTACCTACAGTCCCCTGCACGGTGCCGAGACGATCGTCGAGGCGGTTCACCGGTTGGAGCGAGCTGGCGAGCGACTCGCGGTGGTGATGATCGGAACCGGCCAGTGCGAAGCGGCGGTACGCGCGCGCGCAGCGGAGGCTGGACTGCGGACCATCACCTTCGTCCCATGGGTACCGGAGCACGAGCTTCCCAACTGGATCGCGTGGGCGGATGTGGTGCTCGGGATTTTCGGTGCGACAGCGAAGGCGGCTCGGGTGGTTCCTAACAAGGTGTATCAAGCGATGGCGATGGCGTCTGCGATCGTGACGCGCGATAGCCCTGCTCTCCGCTGGTTGGCCGACGGCGAAGAAATCGCGCTCCTCGTGCCCCCGGCTGATGCCGATGCGCTGGCTGCCGCGCTCCGTACCCTCCGCTCGCCTGCCCGGCGCACGGTGCTGGCCCAGGCCGCTCGAGCACGGTTCGAGGCGGTCGCCTCCGATCGAGCTCGGGCGAGTCGTTTGCGTCCTTTGCTCGACCCCTCGCGACCCGAGACGGGAGGTGCCCGGCCATGACCGAGCGTCCGTCGGCCGGGGTGCGACGCGCCCTCTCTCTCCTCGTGGGTATCGGCCTGCTCACTGCCGTCGTCTGGCGCTTGGGGTTGACGACCTTCCTGCAGGCCTTGGGCGAACTTCCCTTGGGCGTTCTTCCCCTCGCCGTGGCGATCGGCGCCGTACCGCCAGTCTGCTATGCCTGGCGCTGGCGCCGGATTCTCGAACTCGCCGACCAGCCGATCTCGCTGGTCGAAGCCTTGCGAGTGACTGTCGCAGCAACGACGGCGAACTATCTCGTTCCTGCGTTCGGGTGGGCTCCGGCGAAGATCGTTCTGGCGCGACGCTGGCTGCGGATGGGCGTGACCCAGACGGTGCCTTCGGTCGTACTCGAGCAGCTGATCGATCTCACCGTGCTGGCGGTACTGGGTGGTAGCGGGTTGGTCCTCATCGGCAAGCTGCCCATCCCGCTGCGATCGGGAACGTTCGCCGTCTTCGTGGCAGTCGTGGTCGCCGTCGTTCTCCTTCTCGGGGTACTCGGCTCGGTCGTTCGCAGAGGTCGTCTGACGGGAATGCGACGAATGCTTTCGGTGAGTTGGCTGTTCGTCGCCACCATGCTCGGTGATCCACTCGTGTGGAGCGCAACAGCGGGACGCTGGGCGGCAGAACTTTTTGTGCTCGGTCTCCTCGCCGCACTTTCCGGACTGCAGATCGGTTGGGCAGGCCTGATCGTGCTGCTGGCCGTGCCTGCGCTCGCCGGCGCACTGGTTCCGATTCCTGGTGGAATCGGTATTCGCGAGGCGAGCGGGGTAGCGATCGCCGCCTGGCTCGGGATCGATCCGGCGGTGGCCGGAGCGATCCTGGTCTGGCACCGTGCAGTTACGCTCCTCGGGCTTGCGGGGGTAGGCGTCGTTTCCGCTGTCGCAGGAGAAGCGCGTCCGTGATGCGATCAGGTATCTGGAACCATCTTCGGCGGTATCATGGGCAGCTCGATCCAGGACTGGTGACGATCTGGGTCCTGGGGCTCGTCGTCCGCTTCGCCCTTGCGCCTCTCTCCTTCCATTCCGACCTGTACCAGGTTTACTCGCGTGCTCATCTCGCCATTTCCACTGGTGCGTGGTGGAGCTGGAGTTCGCAGCTGGTCGCGCAGCTCCTGCACGATGCCTGGCTGGCGCTGATTCTCCCCCTGCTCCCAGGGAACGCCAGCATTTGGTCGCCGACCGCAGCTGTCGCCGGTATCGGAGCACAACCGGAGGATATCGCTCGCTTCCTCGCCTACCCGCTGCTCGGACGTGCGCTGGTCCTGATGAAGCTTCCGTACCTACTCGCCGATGCGACCGCGGGCTGGCTGATCGGACGACAAGTCTTGCCAGCGCAGCGGCGCTGGGCAGTGGCGCTCTGGTGGCTCAACCCGATCGTCATCTACACGAGTGCCGTGTTCGGGCGACACGACAGTATCTGGGTCGTGGCCGTGCTGATCGGGATCGAGTTCGCCCGGCGAGGAGCGCGCTGGACGGGGTTGGCAGTTACGAGCCTCGCCGCAGCTGCCCGTTTTTTCCCGGTATTCGTGGTGCCGCTCTATCTCGTAGCCTTCCGGCGTTCCTGGCGGACTGTCTTCCTCGGGGCAGCAGGTGTCGGCGGGCTCTGGATGGTGGTCGATCTCGTGCTCCTGCAGCGCACGGGGCAGAGCCCCACGCTGACCTTGCTGGGCGAGTACCCGCATGTTCGTTATCTGATCGCACTCGCTTTACCCGCTGGTGACGATGTCGCGGTGCCTGTCCTCCCCCTCGTCTACACCATTTTCGTATGCTGGTGGGCGAGTCGTGGGCCACGCGGAGTCGATGCGTACCGCGCGGGGTCAGCAGCGACGCTGTGTGCGATCGTCGCCTTGACCCCGTTTCACCCGCAATATGTCATTTGGTCCCTACCCTTGGCCGTGCCATTCTTGGTCCGTGACCGCACCGGGCCGGTGCTCGCGACCGCGCAGGCTGCGCTGTTTCTGGCGTGGCTCCCACGGTGGGGCGCTGCGGCGACGACTGGACTGTTGCTGCCGCTCGGTCGCGACGTGATCGAGACGTTACCCGATCCGCAACTGTTGTTGGCTGCGCTCTTGCCGGGATCGGTCTGGCAGCCGTTCGTCCGGGGGGCTTTCGCCGGGGTGACGCTTTGGATCGGCTGGCGTGCGCTCGTCGATGCACGCCGGAGCTTGCCGGGGACGCCCGAGGATGACCGCGAGTTCGTGAGGATGGAGGCATGAGACCGCGTGGCTTGCGCTGGCTGCTCGTCATGGCCTGGTTCGCTCTGTGGTCACTCGGTTGCCGCGTTCCGCAGACGCTGGTCGCGACGGTACCGGAAAGCACGAGCACACTCACGGTACGCACGCAGGTCGAGCAGCCGTTCTATTCCGCGCGCGACGGTCTCACCGCTGTTCGTCTTCGCCTCAATTTGCCGGACAACTTCGCTCCCGGTGTGCGTCCCTCGCTCGGTGGGGGTGGGACGATCCGCATCGTCTATGCACCGGAGGTCGATCCTCGTTATCCGGATAGCGATTTCTATGCTTGGCCGGCGTCGCAAGGGTGGATCGGGGAGCTCCTGCCGGGGCGCGTGATTTCGCAGACGTTCCTCTCGCGCTACCCCAATCTGGATGGGATCACTGTTCGAGTCGGTACATATGGTGCCGATGTCGGCACCGGAATCGGGCGGTTGCGCGAGGACGTTTCGGCGATCGTGCGGGAAGCCCCGATCGCTGGTCGGGAAATCACGACGCTCCCCGGAGGTGGTGCCGTCGAGGTCATCGGCAGTCGTGAGGGCTGGGTGCGCGTGCGGCTCGCGGATGGGCGTGTCGGTTACATCGACCGTGCGTCGTTCGCTGACCTTCCCGCTCCCACGCGCGAAAACTGGGGTGAGTTGCTCTTGCGACTCTATCGCGAGGGAGAGGAAGCTCCACTCCGCGAAGCGAGGCTCCGGGTACAGGGACTTTCCGACGAAAGCCACGTAACCTTCCGCTTCGCACCCATCGCTGATTCGTATCGAACATCGTATCGATTCACGATCGAGGCAGTCGGATCGGCGCCGGGTCATGCGGTGACGTTGTGGAGTGATCCAGCGATGGAGACGCTCGTCTTTCGCCCGACCTATGCGAGCCAGGTATTGGCCGAAGCCGCGCTCGATGCGGGTCGCTGGTCGGGGGTGGAGGGAACACTGGAGGTGCGTTTCGCCCCGGTCCAGCCCACGCGCGACGTCTATCTGCGGCTCATTGTCGAAGCGAAGGAGCGACCGCTCATCGTGCACTGGTCGATGGTGCGCCCACCGGGCAATTTGCCGCTGGCGAGCCGCGACGATCCGGGCATTTGGGGCGGGCTGGTCTTCAATGCCCGTTACAGCGAAACGGTTCCGGTCGGCTGGCTCGTCCGGACAGTATTCGTCCGGTCAACTCGAGCGATCTTCAGCGATCCTGTACTCGGCATCGGGTACATGTTCGTGACGAGTGGTGCGCTCGGTCTCCTGGCTTGGAGCTGGAGGAAGCGTGGTCGTCGAGCGGTCGTCTCGTAACTGCGTCTTGTGCGGCACGCGCTTCACCGGAAGGCGGTTTCTCTGCCGCCGGTGTAGCGAGCGTTATCGGCGAGAACGACCGAGTCGCGAGCTCCGGCGCCGATTTTACGAGGCGGTCGACCAACTGTACCCGAGTTGGGCGAACACCTTCGGCTCGTACAACATGCCGCAAGCGCTCTTGGCGGTACTCGATTCGGTACCTCGCTCCGCGCGTATGCTGGAACTCGGGTGCGGTGGTGGTGCACTTTTGCGGACACTGGCTGAGCGCGGCTTCGAACGGCTCGTCGGGCTCGATTTGGCCCGGACTGCGCTGCGAGAGGCATGCCGGCGAGAAACACCGGCCGCGTTCGTTTTGGCGGATGCCGAACGCTTACCCTTCCGCTCGCAGAGTTTCGACGTCGTGATCGCGACCGACCTGATCGAGCATGTCGATGATCTGGATGCACATCTGGCCGAAGTCGCGCGTGTCCTTCGGCCCGGTGGCTGGTACTTGGTGAAAACGCCGAACCGCCCCCTCGCCGAGTTGTACTACCGACTCGCTGGGTTGGACGATTATCCGTTCTGGCATCCTTCGATGCTGTCGCCTGGTGAGCTGCAGACACGATTCGCCCGACATGGCTTTACGGTACGGATTCTGGCACAGCCAGCTCTGACACCCGCGCAGCTGCGCAAGGTGCCGACGCCGCTCTTGCGGGGCATCGCAGCCCGGCTGCCAGTCGCGCTTCTGCCTGTGTGGCTGCGGCCCCATCTGGAAGCGCTCGCTGAGCTGCAAGCGGAACCGGACAGTAGCGGCGATGGTGATAGTCGACGTACACTGAAGGAACCATCCTGAGGAACGCAGGCGGTGGCGCTGATGCGTGGTGGCTCACTTCTTTTGCTGCTGGTCATGCTCGTCGGTGCGTCCTGTGTGGCGACGAGTCCACTCGGGCCACCGCTGCCGGCACCGCGTCCCGCAGCCACGGTGACGCCGGACCAGACCAGACAGCAGCGAGCGGAAGACCTGCCGAGAGCGATCGAGGAGGGCTCACCCGATTTGCTGACGACCGTTACACCGGACTCGGCGTACCGAGACGATGTGGATGTGCGCGAACTCTATCGCGATCTCTTCGCGTATGCGGACATGCCGCTCCGTTACCGCGGCACCCTTTGGACAGTCGTCGAGCAGGGAGACCTGTTGTTCGTGCAGGTGCGCGTCTCCTTTGGGAGCGGGCCGGACGACTGGCGCGCGCTCGTCGTCATGTTCCCTCTGTACCGGTTCACGATCGAGCGTGCACGACTGACCGAAGGGGCGAGCGTTGTCGTGTGGGGGCGACCCCGCACGATGCTGGAGTTCACCGACGATGCCGGGAATCGGGTGGCGCAACCGTTGCTGCTCGGTGACGGCATAACGGTCCTCGAATGACGAGTGCCCCGTTCGTTCGAACGGGGCACTGCTCCGTGGCGCATACGGGATTCGAACCCGTGATCTCCGCCTTGAGAGGGCGGTGTCCTTGGCCGCTAGACGAATGCGCCGCGGCACTAGGCAGAGTATACCAGTGCCGCCGATCCCTTGTCCAGTCGTCCCGCAGCGCCGTTCTCGACCAGTGTGCCGAGTAGGACGCCGGCATCGGCTCGAGTCGTGCCGATCCGGTGCATTTGACGCAGTGTGTCCAGCTCGACTATACTGCCCCGGAAACCTTCGCCATGCCGTCGCGCAGTCGCTGGTCGGCGCGAGCGCAGAATCCGAGGACGAGAGGAAACGAACGAGTGAGCACCTTGGCGGAGCGTCTGCTCGCTGATCTTCAAGAGGCGGTCAAAACGGGCGATGTGACGCGTCGTGAAGTGATCCGTTTTTTGCGAGCTGAGATCAAGAACCGGGAGATCGACAAGGGGCGGCCGCTCACGGACGAAGAGATCATCGAGGTCATCCGTCGTCAGATCAAGATGCGACGCGAGGCGATCGAGCAGTTCGCGCAGGGCGGGCGCCAGGATCTGGTCGAGCGCGAGGAAGCACAGATTCGCGTCCTGGAGACCTACCTACCGCAGCAGCTGTCGCCGGACGAACTCATGGAGCTCGCACGAGCTGCTGTCCGGGAAGTCGGTGCGACTGGTCCACGTGATATGGGCCGCGTGATGCCCGTTCTGCGTGAACGGGTGGGGCCGCGAGCTGAGGGACGTGCCATTGCCGAAGCAGCGCAGAAGGCGCTCGCTGAGGTCGCGGGGAGTTGACCTCGAGAGACAACGCAGCGAATCGAGGTGACGAGCGCCGGTGCTGTCGCGTATCGATCGCTTCTGGTCCGACTCTCTCCTGATGTTCATCGCGCTGCGTCATCGAGCGCGCCATGTCCTCGTCTGGCTCGGGGTCTTTTTCGTCCTGTGGGCCCCCCTCGCTGTGCTGGTCTACGGTGCCTGGGAAGCGAGCGGGATCACACTCCAGCCGGGGCAGATCGCCGACCGGACGATCAAAGCTCCGTACACAGCAACGTTCGAGTCGCGCTTGCTGACCCAGCAAGCACGGCAAGAAGCCTACGACGATGCGCGCAATATCGTTCTCGTCCGCGATCCGGCGGTGGAGGCAGCCCAACTCGAAGCGCTCAACCGGCTGCTCACTCAGCTGGACGCGATTCGAGCCCAACGGGGAACCGATCTGGCTGCGGCCACCCAGCAAGCCCAGTCCGCTCTCGAAGGGTTGGGTGCGGAAGATGCCCAACTGCTGGTGAGCCTCTCGGATGCGAGCTGGGGCCGGATCGAGGGGGAAGCCCGGCGGCTCCTGGCCAGCGTGCTCTCCGGTGAGGTTCGCTCGGACAACGTGGCGCAAATCAAGGAACAGCTTCCGGACCGGGTATCGATCGAGTTGAACCCGGTCGAACGTCGGCTCGTCGTCGTTCTCGTCCGACCCTTCATTCGTCCGAATGTCCGTGTGGATGAGCAGGCGACGCGGGCGGCACGCGAGGCGGCTGCTGCGGCTGTTTCTCCGGTCATGATCACGGTGCAAGCCGGACAGGTGATCGTTCGCGACGGTGATCCGGTCACGCCGGAGGCGTTGGAGAAGTTGGAGTACTTCGGGCTGCTTTCGCCGCGCCAGTCCTGGCCTGAGTTCTTGGGATTGCTGGGCGTTCTGGCGCTGTGGGCAGGAGGCTTTGCCCTCGCGCTCTATCGCTCGGTCCAGCATACGAGGCAGCCGCGCCAGCTCTTTTTGATCGTCGGTCTCGTGCTGCTGACGCTCGCGGCTGGGCGTCTGCTGGTCACCATCCCCGAGTTCCGTTATTCGTTCCCGGTCGCCGGAACGGTGATGCTCTTCGCTGCTCTCCTCGACTTGCGCACTGCGCTCTTAGCGAGCTGGTTTCTGGCATTGGCGCTCGGGATTCTCGATGGGTTCTCCTTGCTCACCACGCTGGTCGCCGGCTTCGGGAGCCTGGCCGGCGCGGTCGTCGTCTGGCGAGCCGAGCGGACGGTGACCTTCCTCTGGGCGGGCATAGCCGTAGCAGCAGCGACCGGTGCGACGGCGCTGGCTGCACTTCTCGCGATCGGACGTCAGGTGGTCGACTGGAACCTCGCGGCAAACGTGCTCGTGCAAAGCGGGATCAACGGCGTACTCTCGGCGAGTCTCTGCTTTTTGTCCTTCAGCTTGCTCGGTCGGTTACTCGGCATCACGACGCATCTCCAACTCTTGGAACTGGCGCATCCGACGCAACCGCTTCTGTCCCGGTTGGCAAGGGAGGCGCCGGGTACGTACCACCATAGTCTCGTCGTGGGTAACTTGGCAGAAGCAGCAGCCGAGGTCGTCGGTGCCGACCCACTCCTGACTCGGGTGGGTGTACTCTACCACGATATCGGTAAAGTGCTGCACCCGGAGTTGTATGTGGAGAATCAAGCCAATCGCATCAACATTCACGATTCACTCGATCCGCTGACGAGTGCTCGCCTGATCGAGGAGCACGTGACAGAGGGGGTCAAACTGGCCAAACGGGCACGCTTGCCCAAGCCGATCGTCGATATCATCCAGCAGCACCATGGGACGACCCTGATCAAGTACTTCTACGCCAAGGCGAAGGAAGCTGGCCTGGCTGTCGACGAGCAAGCGTTCCGCTATCCTGGGCCGCGACCGCAGTCCAAGGAAGCTGCAGTCGTCATGCTGGCAGACAGCGTCGAGGCGGCGGTGCGAGCAGCCGCTCAGTCCGGGAAGTTGTACGAGCCGGGTGATCCACACTCGGTGTCGAAGCGTCTCGCGGAGATCGTCGACCGCGTGATTCGCGAGCGCTTGGAGGACGGCCAGCTGGATGACGCCGATCTCACCTTCCGCCAGATCACGGAGATTCGGCGCGTCTTCCTCACCATGCTCGAGGGAGTTTATCACCCACGCGTCGAATATCCGGAAGTTCGCCGCGAGCTGGTCGTGACTGGCGTGGACGAGCGGGCGGCGGCCGAGGCATGAGCTGGCCACTCCGTGTCGGAATTCGCGTCAGCGAGGGGCTCGACCGGCCGGTCTCGGTACGGCGGCTGGCCCGCTTCCTCCGTTTCGTCGCCGAGCGCGAGGGAGTCACGGGAGAAGTTGGCGTCTGGATTTGCCGCGATGACGAGATCGCCGAACTCCACGAGCGGTTCCAGGGAATTCCGGGGCCGACCGATGTCATGAGTTTCCCGGGAGAGCCACCGTACCTCGGTGACATCGCTGTCTCAGCGGAAACAGCAGCCGTGCAGGCGGCCGAGGTCGGTCACGGCGTGGGACGAGAGATCGCCTTCCTGACCGTTCATGGCTTCTTGCACTTGATCGGTTACGACGATCTGTCGGAGCTAGAAAGATCGCGTATGTTGGAGCGTCAGGAGGAGCTGCTCCATGCCTTCGAGTGCATCGAGCCGGGACGCTGGGAGCCCGTTGCGCGTCAGCGTCGTCATGACGGTCAAAAACGAGGCGACAACACTGCCTGAGCTTCTCGACTCGCTCATCGGTCAGACACGTCGACCCGACGAAGTCATCGTCGTCGATGGCGGGTCAGACGACGGGACGGTAGAGGTGCTGGATCGGTGGCACGATCGGCTGCCGCTTCGCGTCATCAGCCTTCCGGGGGCGACTATCGCGGAAGGGCGTAATGCTGGGCTCGCAGCCGCTACTGGCGATATCGTCGCCGTCACCGATGGGGGTGTCGTTCTCCAACCGGACTGGCTGGAACGACTGGTCGCACCGTTCGAGGAACCCGACGCACCAGACGTGGTCGCTGGTTTTTTCGTCGCTGACCCACGCACGGCAGTCGAGCTGGCGATCGGTGTCACGACGCTACCCGATGCCGAGGAAATCGATCCGCGACGCTTTCTTCCCTCCAGCCGGTCGGTCGCCTTCCGCCGCAGCCTGTTCGTCGCCGGAATCCGCTATCCGGCGTGGCTCGACTATTGCGAGGACGTGATCTTCGACTTGCGCCTGCAGCGAGCAGGGGCGCGTTTCCGTTTCGAGCCGCGAGCGCTCGTCCGCTATCGTCCGCGGCCCTCGCTGGCAGCGTTCGCCCTGCAGTATTTCCGCTATGCCCGTGGCGATGGGAAAGCCGGTCTCTTTGCGGCTCGTCACCTGATTCGCTATGCGACCTATCTTGGTTTCTTACCGCTCGTCGCCTGGCGACGACGCTGGTGGCTCGTCGCGCTCGCTTTCGGAGGTGCTGCCTGGTATCTCCGGCGCCCATACCGGCGACTGTGGCGACGACGGCAGCACTATCCGCGGCATTGGCTCGTTCGAGCTGCCCTGCTGATACCCCTGGTGCGGCTCATCGGCGATCTGGCCAAGCAAGCAGGGTATCCGGTCGGGCTCGCCTGGCGCTGCCGACGATATGGGATCAGGTGGACGTGGCAGTCGATTCCTGAATCGATGCCTCCAGCAATGCCAGGCGCAGGAACTCTGCTGCCCACAACCCGACCCGCCGGCGAATCTCTTGCGGATGCGACGTGATCTCGTGCGTGCGCGTCACGACGGTTGCCGGCGTGCTCACTGCCAGGGCTGCCTGCCCCACACTGCGATCGGCTGTCGGTCCCGGATCGATGCGAACGATGATCGCTAAGCCACAGTCACTGCCTGCCGCGACTGCGGTCCGCTGAGCGAGATCGCGGGCGACCTCCTCGAGGGAGGAGTCGAGGGGAGGCTGGCTGGTGAGGATCGTTGCGGTGCGCAGGAACTGTCCAGCAGCTGGTTCCTCGGCCAGCAGACTCGTCAATCGACTGCCGCTTGCCCATTCGGTGATGGCGAGCGTCCAGCCAGAGCGTCCGAGCAGCTCGAGGATCGCCCCGCCGAGTGTCGTGTCATCGGTTCCGTACACTGCTGAACCGAGCCGAGCGCGGAGCGCGCGCTCGACCTCGTCGAGAAGGCGCTCAGCCGCACCGGCGTCGGGTGCGTGCGCAGTGATCCGCACATGAACGCCGTCGTCCTTGGCGTAGGTGGCGATACGCGCGCGACTGGTGGCGATAAGATCGTGGATCCGTTCCTCGACCAGCGATTCTCCCAGACCGATCGTCTTGAGCGTGCGGAAGCGAATCGCACCACCACCGATGGAGGGGAGCAGGCGTGGAACCGCCTGCTCATGCCACATGCGCGTCATTTCGCGGGGGACTCCCGGCATGGTCACGATGATGTGCCCATCGCGGCGGACGAACCACCCTGGAGCGGTGCCGATCGGATTGGGGAGGGGCTCGCACGAGGGAATACGCGAGGCTTGCTTGGCGTTCCGTTCTGGCATGGTGAGGCCACGGGCAGCGAAAAAGGCACGGATTTCTTCGAGCAAGGCGGGATCGATCGTGAGTGGCTCAGCCAGAAGCTGCGCGATCGCCTCGCGCGTCAGATCGTCCTCCGTGGGCCCGATCCCTCCAGTCGTGACGATGAGCGAGGCATCTTCCCAGGCACGGCGGAGCATCCGCACGATCCAGTCGAGGTCATCACCGACCTGCGCGACCCAGCGGAGCGGAATACCGAGGGCAGCGAGTTCGCGGGCGAGGAAGGTGGCGTTGGTGTCGGTGAGGTGTCCGTCGATCAACTCGGTGCCGATGGAGAGAACGACCGCGTCCATCGCGTCTCCCAGTTCGCCTGCCACACGAACAACGAGCGAGCAGGGATTTCCCTGCTCGCTCCCCAGTACCCTCGGAGGGATTCGAACCCCCAACCTCTTGGTTCGAAGCCAAGCGCTCTATCCCTTGAGCTACGAGGGCCCACGCCCAGCGAGAAGTGTAGCAGATCAGCGACTCACTCGGCTAGTCCTGCTCGCGAGAGGAGAGACCCAGCTGAGCCTCCGTACTGTCTCGCAACAGGTTCGAGTGTCGGCGGGAGACTCTTCGGACAGGATCGTCACGATCCTGGCACACGCTTGCGAGCGAGGATGCGAATACGACCGGATCGTCGTGCGAGTGCTGCCGCGAGAGCGATCGGTGTGGTCGCCAGGATCGCTGCGAAATGGAGCCGGGCAAGGGTATGCTCGATTCGTCGCCAGCCCTTCGCGCGGGCGAGCAACCGAAGTCCCCACGCCCACTCCAGACCGTGCCATTCGTGGTGCTCGGCGATGATCTCCAGTCCGACCTGGGCACACGCCCGAAGCAGCGTCGCTGGCGTGAAGACGCTGCGGTGGCGTGGCGGGTCGTATCCCATCCAAGCGGAGCCGAAGCATCGCGCTGCCCAGGAGTCGCCGTTGGGTAACCAGAGCACGAGGGTACCCCCTGGGCGGAGGAGTTCAGCCACGCGGGCCAGTGCTCGACCGGGTTCGGGGAGGTGCTCCAGGACGTGCTGCAGTAAGACGGTATCGTAGGCGGTCGATGGGAGAGCGAGCGTCTCGAGGGTGCCTATCCGTACGTCCAGACCATGCCGGAGGGCAATCCGCGCTGCATCGGGATCCGGTTCGATCCCGCTCACGAATGGGTTACCAGCTGCCCGGATGATGAAAAGGAGTTCGCCAGTCGCGCACCCGATTTCCAACACATGGCGCGGCGGAGCCAGATAGGGCCAGAGCACGCGAACTTCGCGTCGCAGGAGAAGCCGCCGGGCAGTCGCGGTCCAGCCGGTTCGACGATAGGGGTCGTAGCCAGCGGGGTAGAACAGCGCTTCGCTGCCGGGTTGCGGTTGGGGAGTCAGGTAACGAAAACCGCAGACTCGGCAGGCCACCAGCTGAACAGGGTGGGGCAGAGTACCGTAGCGGATGTCGTCGAGCCAGCCGAGTGGCTCAGGATCGTCTGCGCCGCAGAGACCACAGGAAACGGCGATCAGGTGGTGCGAACGGTCACTCATGATCGTGCCGGTAATGGTGACGGATGCTGTAGTCCTGACGCGGGGCGGAATGCGCGATGAGTTCGGCGAGGAGACCGGTCAAGAAGAACTGCGCGCCGAGCGTCATCAACAGGACGCCGAGCGTGAGAAGCGGTCGATGCCCGATCGGATGCCCGAGGAACCACTGGAGAGCGAGATAGCCATTGATGATGGTCCCGACGCCGAGCGCTGCGAGCCCGAACCAACCGAACAAATGGAGAGGACGAGGACTGTACTGGGTGAGAAACAGCACGGTCAGCAGGTCGAAGAGTCCGCGAAAGAAGCGTGCTGGCCCGAATTTGGAACGCCCGTAGCGGCGCGGGTGGTGTGTCACGGGAAGTTCGACGACACGAAAGCCCCGAGCGTGAGCCAGGACCGGGATGAAACGGTGAAGCTCTCCATAGAGCGGAATTTCGCGCACCACTTCAGCACGATAGGCCTTGAGTCCACAGTTGACATCGTGCAGCCGGATACCAGTGAGAACCCGCACGAGAGCGTTGAAGACCCACGATGGCAAGCGCTTTGTCCAGGGATCGCGACGTGGTGCTTTCCAACCGGTCACGAGGTCGGCTCGCTCGAGAGCGTCGAGCAAGCGCGGAATCTCGCGCGGATCATCCTGGAGATCCGCATCCAGCGTGACGATGATGCGCCCCCGCGCGGCTCGAAATCCGGCTGCGAGCGCGGCGGACTTACCGAAGTTCCGTCGAAACTCGATGACCTGGACGCGGGGATCGCTCAGGAAGAGTTCGTAGAGGAGACGGGTCGATCCGTCCGAACTCCCGTCATCGACGAAGACGAGCTCGGCTCGCAATGGGAGAGTGGCCAAGGTTTCGCACAGCGCGCGGTAGAGTTCTGGAAGACTTTCAGCCTCGTCGTAGACAGGGATCACGATCGAGAGATCGACCGGCTCGGATGGTTTCGGCTGCCAGTGCCGGTCCGGTTGGGTGGATGGCCGTGTCGCGGCCGGAACCGTCATGCACCCTACCCCTTCCCGCTCTTCTCTCATGGTATCGGAGCAGAGCACCGACTGCCAGCGTGCTGGGATGGAGCGCCAAGCGGCGTGATCGGTTGGAGCCGGCTTCTTTGGAGGAGTCTCGCTGGGGAAACGAGGCGACGAGTTGGCTGACAGCTCGTGGTTTTCGAGGGCGGGCGAGTCCAGGTCGGTTCGGGTCGGGTGACGGACACGCCAGCGACAACAGGATGCTCGGGCGGTCGGCATACTCGGTGCGGAAAGAGGGAAGGATGCGTGCGCTGGATTTCGATGCCTGGTTGCTCGACTTGGACGGCGTCGTCTACGTGGGCGATCGACTGCTGCCGGGAGTCGCCGAGGCGCTCGCCACGCTGCGAGCAGCGGGCAAGCATCTTCGTTTCCTGACCAACGATCCACGACCGACGCGCGAGCAACTCGCCGAGCGCCTGCGTCGCCTCGGCATCGATGTGGCGGTCGAGGAACTCGTGACGTGCGGCTGGGCGACCGCCCGCCTGCTGCCCCAACTCGGTATCGGCAGCGCTTACGTGGTCGGGAGCGTGGGACTAGCTGAGGAGTTGGCCCGCGTAGGTATCACCGTGGTAGACGACGGGATACCTGATGCAGTCGTTGTGGGAGCGGACGAGCGGCTGGATTTCCGGAGAGTCGTCAAGGGGAGTCTTTTGGTCCAACGCGGCGCTCGTTTCGTTGCGACCAATGCCGATGCATCCTACCCGATGCCTTTCGGAACGGTGCCAGCCACCGGAGCAGTCGTCTGTGCCATCCGTCTCGCGACCGGACAGCGCCCGCTCGTCGTCGGCAAACCGGAGCCGCTGATGTTCCAGCTCGCGCTCGAGACACTGCCAACGAGCGCGACGGCGCTGGTCATTGGTGACCGAGTGGACAGCGATGTCCTCGGCGCGCATCGCGTGGGACTCCCCGCGGTTCTCCTGGCAAGAGAGGCGCCGGCTTTCCCCGCGCGCGACTTGCGTCGCCCGGAGAGAGTCGCCTCCTCGCTCGCCGAACTCGTGGCGACTTCCCCAGAAATACCGCCTCGGCCGGTCGACGACGTGAGGTGGCCTGAACGTGTCGTGGCCGGTGTCATCCTGGTCGTCCTCGACGAGACGATCGAGATGGTCGCGCTGGTACCGGTAGCCAGCAGCTGGATGCTGCCCTGGGTCGCACTGGAGCCGCTCGAATCATTTGCTGACGCTGCCGAGCGATTGCTTGCGCGGATCCTCCCGTCGCAGCCGGTCACGCTGACCTTCCGGCCAGAACTGGTCGACGGAACCGTGCTCGTCAGCGATGTCGATGGAGCGCTCATCCAGCTGGCTGGACCAGTGGTCGTTGTTCGCATCACTGGGAGCATGCTCGCCGGTGGCGCGGAGTGGCGAGAGATCGCACGTGCCCGCCAGTTGCTCCCCGCCGATCAGGCGCGGGTGCTGGAAAGCGCGTTGAGTGCGCTCGATTGAGCGCGGGCGACGAGCAGCGCGGTGTCGGGATCGGTGATCGCGATCCATCGCCGCTCGTGGAATCCAGTCCTTTCCAGCCATGACTCCAGATCCTGCGCCGTTGGATTGCGTCCGTGCTCGGTGGCCAGGAGCATTTGGAGATCGTGAAGGGCGTGTCGAAGGATGGCGCTGGGTGACGCTTTGGGCGGCGTTGCGCGGATCGCTAACCAGCCGGTTGACAACAGTGCCTGCCGAACGCGTCGGAGCAGCCGCTCGGCCTCGGGCTCACCCATACCGTTCAGGACACCGAAGAGAAGAACGAGGTCGTAGTCATCTCCGAACGGGTCCTCGAAGAAATCACCAGCCTGGAGATGGATCCGATCGCCGAGTCCCTGCCGATCCACCAGTTCGCGTGTCACCGCGATGACCGGTGGACGATCGAAGACGGTCGCCTCGAGGCCTGGATGGAGTCGCGCGAGCGCCATCGCGTATTCCCCATGTCCACCACCAAGATCGAGAACGCGCGGGCGAGGACGATCGGCCAGGAGCGGCAATAATGCTTTCGCCACGTCCTCGCTCGTCAGCCGGGCGACCTCGTACAACATGAGGGTGAAGCGGCGCACCCAGTCGCTGGCATCTTCCTCGCGACGACTCGCATCCGGTGCGCGACCGGTTCGCACCGCTTCCGCGAGCAGGCCCCAGCGACGATAGAAGGCTGCTTGAGCAGCGAGGAAATGGGCGAGCGAGGAGGGTGAAGTGGGAACGAGCGTCTCCCTGCTCGAGTAAGTGAGCTGCCAGCCTGCTGGTGTTTCGGTAACGAGGTCGAGGGCGGCAGCGGCGCGAAGGAAGCGGGCCAGCGCCGTAGCGTCAGCTCCGACAGCGAACGCCAGATCGCTGGTGGATTTCGGTCCGTCTCCGAGATGTTCGGCGATCCCGAGTTCGGCAAAGGTGATGGCGAGCGCAGCGATGCGGAAACTTTGCGCGAACTCGAGGATGCGTTGCTGGGATGGTGAGGGCGGCATCGTCCACTCCTTTTTCACCCAGCTACCACGCGCGGAGCAAGGGTCGAGTCAGACAGGTTGGACCGCCGGACCGATTGTGCGAGATCTCTCGACCCTCGTAGACGAAGACCGTACAGCCTGCTCGTTCGAGGGCAGCGATCGACCGCTGGTTTTCCTTCAAGATGACGCAGCGCCGGGGAGCGAGTGCGAGCACGTTCGGTGCCTGGGTCGCGAACTCGTCCTCTGAGACAGTGATGATCTCGATTCTGCGGTCGACGAGCATTTCCACCAGCCGCACCGGGAGAAGCGGCAAATACGCGACCACGAGGTCAGTATCGACCGGACTGAGCAGCGAGAGGAGGTGCAGGCATTCGCTGGGACCACGCCAGTGCGCGAGATCCACCGCGATGACCTGGACAGCCTGGGGGCGGAGCAGATCGGCGAGCTGGGCTATGCCTGTATCGTTCGTGCGGTAACTGCGGCCGACGATCAGGGTGTGCTCGTCGAGCCAGAGGCAATCGCCACCCTCCACGGTGCCTGGTGGCTGGATTCGGCCGACGATCGGGATGCCGAGATCGCGCAGCACCCGCTCGAGGGCAGCGACCTCCGGTTGACGCAGTTCCTTGCCCATGCGCAAGAGGATCGCTCCCGCCGATGTGACCAGGACGGGATCGAACGGAAAGATGGCATCCTGGAGAGCTGGGTCCTCCGGTTCGATGACGATGGTCTCGATCCCCTCCCGCTCGAGCAGGGTGACCAGTGCGGCATGCTCGGCAGCCGCACGCTCCTGGTCGATCGGGTGGAAGTACCCAAAGTTTCGCCAACAGTCTGGATTCGGGGGTGGAACAGGTCGAACGAGTAAGACGCGCCGGAGCGGCGCGACCATCGACTGTGCACCCCATCCGGTCGTCATCTCCGGGAAACTCCCTTCAGCAAAATGCCTCGTGAGCACCAGACGTGGCGCTCACGAGGCTCGCAGCGATCGCTCGTTTCAAAGCGCTTCTCGCCACATGGCCCAGAAGTTGTAGCTGTTGATATAGATCGGGTTGGGGACGTAGCCGCGAATGTCCTTCTGCAGCACAGTTGCCTTCTTGATCTGGGCATAAAAGATAGCGGCTGGGTCGTCCCAGGTGAGAATGCGCACGATTTGCCCGGTGAGGCGCCGGATCTCGTCTTCCGTCGCCGCATCCTTCAGCTGGTTCATGAGCCGATCGACCTCCGGATTCTGGTAGAACATCGCGTTGGAACCCTTGGAACCCACCGAGTCGGAGTGATAGTTCGGGTAGATCTGGTTCCAGGAATCGTTGTAGTCCGGCCACCATCCACCGGACATGAAGTGCGGGCGCTGTTCCGGCGGCGTATCGCCGTAGGCGAGTTCCAGTAGTGCTGCCCGCTCGACTTGCTGGAGCTCGAGCCGGATACCGATCTGGGCGAGATTGGCCTGGAAGAGCTGGGCCATCGCGGCATCCGTCTGATCGCCGCTCGAGTACATGTAGGTGAAGGTGTCGCCTTCCTTGATACCCGCTTCGCTGAGCAGCTGCTTGGCCTTTTGCAAGTCAGTCGTATAGGTCGGTATGGAAGGATCGTAACCGATGACGGTGTCGGCGATCGGCCCGTTGATCGGTTTGGCATAACCGCGCAGGACCTTTTCGATCACTTCTTGGTATGGCCACGCGTAACAGAACCCCTGACGCGCCTTCGCATTCAAGCGGGCGTAGTTCATGCGGATCCAGTCGACCTCGGTCGTGTCGTACTCGACGATCTGGAGATTCGGGTTCTGCTTCATGGCCAGGAGGTCTTCGGGATTGATGTAGGCACAGGCGTGGGCCTCGCCTGTCTCCATGAGCTGGCGTCGGGTTGCATCCTCGGGGACGACCCGGGCGATGATCCGGTCGAAGAAGGGCCGCTCGCCATGATACTGCTCGAAGCGCTCGAAAACGAATCGCTCCTGCTGCAAGAGTTCGACTGGCTTGTATGGGCCGGTGCCGACGATGTTCTGGCTGAACCAGTCGTGCGCGAACTCGTCGTCGGCAGTCTTGTGCTCGTCCCACGCTTTTGGCGAGACGATCAGCGGCCCGTACTCGGAGGCCATCGCGGCCAGGAAGAGTGGTTGTGGTTTGGTCATGACGAACTTGATCGTCGTGGTGTCGACGACCTGGATCTGTAGGTCGGGATCCTCGACGAAACGCGAGATCACATTGACGGGCCCTCGACCCATCTTGAGGAAACGCGTGAACGAGCGCTTCACCGCGTCTGCGTCGCACGGGGAGCCATCGTGGAAGACGGCGTTCGGCGGCAGCTTGAAAGTGAACTCGGTAAAGTTGTCGTTGTGCGACCACTCACGAGCCAGCATCGGCTCGTAGTCGAAGGTGGACTCCCCCTTCAGCTTGATCAGCATCTCGTAACAGGCGAGGAAGAGTGCCGAAGCCTGGTTATCGTACGCTGATTGTGGATCGAGGTCCGGTACCCCTCCGAAGAAGAGGACGACGAACTCGCGATTCGTCGATTCGCGCCGGCCGGTGGGGGTTTGGCCGGGCTGTGGGGTAGCTGCTGGGGCAGGGGCGGTCGGCGTTTCCCCGCCCCGCGAGCAGGCAGCCAACAAGGCGAGAATCGTCGGAGTGGAGAGACCGAGTGCCAGGCCGCGGCTCAGGATTTGCCGGCGCGTGAGCCGGCCACTGCGCGCTGCCAGCAGAAGGGCGAGCGATTCTTCGGGGCGTCGGGGATCCATCGTGCTCCTCCTCTCGATGCTTACCGTCGCCGAGTCCGCGGATCGAGGAAGTCACGCAAGCCATCGCCGAGTAGATTGAAGCCCAAAACGGTGAGCGTCAGGGCCAGGCCAGGAAACGTAATGTACCACCACGCATCGCGGAAGAAGGTTCGGGCACCAGCGATCATCGTACCCCATTCCGGCGTCGGAGGCTGGGCACCGAGTCCGAGAAACGAGAGGCCGGACGTTGCCAACACCGCATAGCCCACATCGAGCGTGAGTTGGACGATGATCACCGCAAACGTGTTCGGCAGAATATGCCGGCCGACGATGCGCCAGGGCGAGGCACCGATCGCTCGCGCTGCCTCGATGAACTCGCGCTCCTTGAGCCACAGCACCTGACCCCGAACGAGGCGTGCATACCATGGCCAGTACACGACGGTGAGCGCGATCACCGTGTTCTGCAGGTTACGACCGAGCGTCGCAGCGATCGCCATGGCGAGAACGAGGGCCGGAAAAGCCAGGAAAAGGTCGGTCAGGCGCATGAGCAGTTCGTCGACCAGTCCACCGACGTAGCCGGCGATCAGACCGACCAGCGTTCCGACAACGACAGCGATCGACAGAATGATGAACGCGATACCCAAGGAATATTTGGCTCCGCTCAGCACCCGACTGAACACGTCGCGCCCGAGCTCGTCGGTACCGAACCAGTACGTCGACGATGGGGGCTGAAGCTTGAGGGCGACGTTCGGCTGGATGGGGTCGTGCGGTGCGAGCACACTACCGAAGACCACGAGGAAAAGGAAAAGGGCGATCAGTACCACGCCCAGCAAGTTGAGCGGGCTGTGACGAAGGAATTCGATGACCGTGCTCGAGAGGGTGCGCTGGCGCGGTGGGCGCTCGAGCAGCACGGTCACTGGCCTGGTCGTCGCGGTCGTGGTTCGCTCCATGTCACGTCACCCGGATGCGTGGATCGAGCAGCACGTACGCGATATCGACCAAGAGATTGACGAGAACGTAGGCGGCACCGATGACCAGGGTCACGGAGATGACTGCGTTGTAATCGAAGTTCTGGATGGCTTGAAAGGCGTAGCGACCGATGCCTGGCCAGGAAAAGATGATCTCGACGAGAACGGCCCCGCCCATGAGCAACCCGAACTGCAGGCCGATCACCGTGACAGCCGGGAGTAAGGCATTCTTGAGCGCATGGCGGAGGATGACCGTACTCGGGCGCAACCCCTTGGCCCGCGCGGTTCGGATGTAATCCTGTCCGAGAACCTCCAGCATCCCCGAGCGGACCATTCGTGTGACGATCGCGAGCGCAGCGAGCCCGAGCACCAGTGACGGCATGACCAAGTGCTTGAGAGCCAGGAAGAAGAGCGGAAGGTTCCCAGCCAGGAGCGCATCGATCGTGAACAAGCCCGTGACCGGTGGCGGCTCTTTGACTCCGATCGGGAGTCGCTGGCCATCGGGGAGCAGCCCCAGTTGGGCAAACAGGATGAACTGCAGGACGAGTGCCAGCCAAAAGGACGGAATCGACAGGCCGAGAATCGAGATGGTCCGGCCGAAGAGATCGAGCAGGGAGTTTCGCTGGACCGCTGAGAGAATACCGAGGGGGATGCCGAGGATCACCGCGAACAGCATCGAGGCGAGTGCGAGTTCGATCGTGGCTGGCAGGTACCGCTTCAAGTCCTCGGCGACGGGACGGCGAGAGGTCAACGACTTGCCGAAGTCGAAGCGGACCAAACCGCTCACGTAGCGCACGTACTGGCGCCAAAGCGGTTGGTCGAGCCCGTACTCCTTGCGGATCTTCTCGACCGCTTCTGGGCTCGCGCGCGGCCCAGCGATCATGCGGGCAGGATCGCTCGGCACGACGTGCGACAAGGTGAAGGTGATGAGCGAGAGCCCGAGCAGCACGAAGATGAGGAAGAAGAGCCTTCGGATGATGAGCCGAACGATCATCGGACGATGGCCTTCGTTTCCTTGCCGGGGCAATCCCTCAGGGCGACTGTGAGTACGAAAATCACCCTCGCGATTCTCCCCTGCCTGCCGATCTCATCCTCCTGCGGGCTCCTCAGTGCAGGATGCAGGGCAACCGAGCATCTCCACTCTACTTGGAAAGGAAGAGCGCTGTCAAGACACGACCAGTCTTCGTCGCACACTGGGAAGCAGCTGCATTGGGTCATCGACCCGTACCAGTCCAGGAACGGGCCGAACGGGGTCAGGACTGCTTCGCCGCGTACCAGCGCACCGCTGTCTGGATCGAGCGATGCCCTGCTGGGCGCGAGCCGACTCGATCGAGTCTGCTCGCGTCCGCCCTCTTCATGCCTCGCGAGCGAGCTTGCGAGCTGCCACGACGACCGGATCCCAGACGGGTGAGAACGGCGGTGCGTAGGCGAGATCGAGATAGATGAACTCCTCGAGCGTGAGGCCGGCGCTCAACGCAGTTGCGACGGTATCGATCCGCTTGCCTGCTCCCGGTCCGCCGACGATTTGGGCACCGAGCAGTCGACCGGTGCTCTCTTCGGCCAGCATTTTGACCGTCATCCAGCTCGCGCCAGGGAAATAGCCGGAGCGGGTCGTGGAGCGGGCGTGACCAGTGATCACGGACAACCCTGCGGCTCGTGCCTCGCGCTCACTGAGCCCGGTGCGGGCGATCTCGGTGTCGCCGAAGCGCGTGATGGCGGTGCCGACGATACCAGGGAAGCGGGCATCGCGGCCTCCCAAGTTGAGTCCGCAGATACGACCCTGCTTGTTGGCAGTGGTACCGAGCGGGAAGTACACGGACCGACCGAGCAAGCGGTGAGACACGTCCGCGCAATCGCCGGCCGCCCAGATACCTGGTTCCGAGGTGTGGCAGCGGTCGTCGACGTGCACGGCATTGCGTTCCCCGACCACGAGGCCAGCAGCTCGAGCCAGCTCGCTGTTCGGTTCTACTCCGATGCCGATCACGACGACATCGGCAGCGATTTCGCCAGCTGGAGTGATGACCGCCCGGACCCGTCCTCCGCGGGTGGCAAAGGCTTCGACTGGTGCCTTCGTCAACACGGTCACCTGTTCTTCGCGCAGTGCTTTCTCCACCAACTCGGCCATGTCAGGATCCAGCATCGGCATAACTTGCTCGCCAGCCTCGATGAGTGTGGTCGCCAGGCCGCGGGCACGGAATGCCTCGGCGATCTCGATGCCGATGTAGCCACCACCGACCACGGCCGCTCGCTGCGGTCGCTCTCGAGCGAGCCAGTCGACGAGCGCTTGCGCCTCCTCGATACCGTGCAACGTGAAAATACCGGCGGCGTCTCGACCCGGGACAGCGAGTTCACGCGGGCGCGCACCAGTGGCCAGCACGAGCTGATCGAACGGCTCGCGATACTCGCGCCGCTGCTCGTGGTCCAGCGCGATCACCTCGCGGCGAGCCAGATCGAGCCCGATGACCTCGGTGCGCAGCCGCACATCGATGCCGTTGCGGCGATGTGCTTCCGGCGTGCGAGCGATGAGCTGGCTCCACTCCGCGACATACCCTGCGACGTAATATGGCAACCCGCAGAGCGCGTACGAGGTGAACGCACCGCGTTCGAAAGCGATGATCTCGACGTCGGAGCGCATCCGTCGTACCTGTGATGCAGCGCTCATGCCAGCTGCATCCCCGCCGACGATGACCAGACGCTCTTTCCGGATCGCCATGCTGTCACTCCTTCCGGGTGAACTCGCCGAGCGGTCGCTTCGCCGGGACACCGGGTCGCCGCGGGTACATGGGCGGGCAAGGGCGTACCGCGCGGACGACGACGAGTGTACTGGCGGTGCCGACGAGATCTGCCAGCGGGAGAGGCTCGACGGCGAGGAGTTCACCGCCAAGGAGAGCGAGTGCTGGCTGGCTCTCGGCGAGTTCCTGCTCGATACCGGTACCTTTCGGGAAGAGCGCAAGCCCTCCTGGGGCCAGGAAAGGCAACGTGAGTTCGCACGCGGTCGCCAGATGCGCCAGTGCTCGGGCCGTCGCGAGATGGTAGCGGCCGCGGTGAGCTGGCTGATGAGCGAGGACTTCGGCCCGCTCGTGTATGGGCACGACGTTGGCCAGTCGCAGCTGTTGCACGACCGTCTCGAGGAAGCGGATCTTCTTTTTGGTCGCGTCGAGGAGGGTGATCATGAGCGAGGGCCGAACGACCGCGATCGGGATGCCCGGTATGCCTGCTCCGGTACCCACGTCGATCATCCGGCAAGGAGTCTTTCGCTCGCAGGCGCGATCCACCCAGGGAAGCAGAGCGAGCGACTCGACGAGCAGTCGGCGCTGAATAGCTGACCACTCGTCGAGCCCAGTCAAGTTGATTTGCCTGTTCCACTGCAGGAGCAGTTGCCCGTACTGCTGGAAGGCACGTTCGCGCTCCGGCGTGAAGGCCTCTCCCCAGCGCCCGAGGGCCTGCTGGACGAACTCGAGATCGAGCGGCTCACCGCTCACCGGTCGCTGATCGCTCCTGTCTCGATAAGACCATGGGTCGCGAGGAACGCGAGCGTCCGGCTGGCGATCGATTCGGCATCGATTCCCGCTTGCCGCCGGAGCGATGCCTGGGAAGCGTGGTCGAAAAAGCGATCGGCCAGGCCCAGGCGCAGTACCGGAATCAACAGTCCGGCATCGGCGAGTGTCTCCAGGACTGCGCTGCCGAAACCTCCGGCCAGCTGGGCTTCTTCGACCGTCACCAGGCAACCGCATTCGCGCGCAGCATCGAGAATGAGTGACCGGTCGAGCGGTTTGACGAAACGAGCGTTGATGACAGTCGCGCGGATTCCCCGCTCCGCGAGGATGTCCGCGGCACGCTCGGCCGGGAGAACGGTCGCACCGAGCGCCACGATCGCGACGTCGGATCCCTCGCGCAGTAATTCCGCTCGGCCGATGGGCAGGACACGCGGTTCCCCGAGCATGGGGACGCCGACACCGCTCCCGCGCGGGTAGCGGAGCGCGATCGGCCCTTCCTCGTAAGCGAGCGCAGTCGCTAACATGTGACGCAGCTCATCCTCGTCCTTCGGTGCCATGAGGACCATATTGGGAAGACAGCGGAGATATGCGACGTCGAACACACCGTGATGGGTTCGCCCATCTTCCCCCACGAGACCGGCACGGTCCATCGCGAAGACGACGGGGAGTTTCTGGATACAGACGTCATGGATCACCTGGTCGTAGGCACGTTGCAGGAAGGTGGAATAAATCGCGCAGACCGGACGGAGCCCCTGCGTTGCCAGGCCAGCCGCGAAGGTGACGGCATGCTGTTCGGCGATCCCCACGTCGAAGAACCGGTCAGGGTACGCTGCGGCGAAGGGCAGGAGCCCAGTCCCGTCCGGCATGGCCGCAGTGATGGCGACGATTCGATCATTTTTGGCGGCGAGCTCGACCAACGTCTGACCGAAGACATCCTGGTACCGTGGTGGGGTGGGTGGTGCTCCCGGAACCTTGACCGCCGCGCTGTGGTGCTTGAACGGATCATCTTCCGCTGGCTGGTATCCCTTGCCCTTGACAGTCAAGACATGGACGAAAACCGGGCTGTCGAACGTCTTGACCAACTGGAAGGTCTCGATCAACTCGCGCAGGTTGTGCCCATCGATCGGACCGATATAGGTAAAGCCGAGTTCTTCCCAGATCATCGTCCGGTAGACGACCTCCTTGAGGCCGTCCAAGAAGCGGTGAGAGAGTTCGACCAGCCGTTCGCCTTGCGGAAGCCGTCGGAGCAGTCGCTCGATTTCGACCTTTGCTTGCCGGTACCGCGTGTCGGTCCGGACGCGGGTCAGATACCGTGCCAGTGCCCCCACATTGGGTGCGATCGACATCTCGTTGTCGTTGAGGACGACGATCAGGGGTACCTGGAGGGCACCGGCATGATTCAGCGCTTCATAGGCCATGCCACCGGTCAGCGCACCGTCGCCGATAACAGCGATCGTGTGGTAGCGATCGCCCCGTAGTTTGGCTGCCACCGCCATTCCCAGGGCGGCCGAAATCGACGTCGAAGCGTGGCCAGCGCCGAAGTGGTCGTGCGGGCTTTCTTCGCGCTGGAGGAAACCGCTCAGGCCACCTTCTTGCCGGATCGTGTGGAACCGGTCGCGGCGACCGGTCACCAGCTTGTGCGGGTAGGCCTGGTGACCGACATCCCAAACGATTTTGTCCCGCGGCGAATCGAAGACGTAATGCAAGGCCAACGTGAGTTCGACTGTCCCGAGATTCGGAGCGAAGTGTCCGCCGGTTTTCCCCAGCACAACTTCGATGATGGCTTCCCTGATCTCTTCGGCAAGCTTTTCGAGTTCGGGTACGCTCAATCGCTTGAGGTCCTGTGGACTGTCGATCCGTTCCAAATACATCGGATTCCCCCTCATCGGAACCGCCCCGCGCGTCACCGAAACACGGGCAGCGGTGCGGGACATGCTGATCGTAACAGGGAAGCTGATCGACGTCAAAATGCCCGCGCCGATCCGGCAAACGAGACGGGGAGGAGGGAACCCTCCTCCCCGGGCGGAGTGAGAAGGGCAAGGCTGATTCACTGGCTGTAAATCGGCATCCAGGGAGCGAAGCGGGCTCCGTTCTGTCCTTGCTGCTCTGGTGCGCCCGGAGCGTACTGCCAGCCCCAGCGGTGATACCGGCCGCGCCCCCATCCGGCGCCGTGCTTGAAGCCCCAGGGTCCAGTCGCGTCGATCAGCGCGTCGAGGTTGCTCTCGACCGCTCGCAGAGCCTGGTCTGCCTCGTCCTGCGTGAGGACACCCTGTTGGACCAGCGTCTTCGCGTTCGCCTGAGCTGTTTCGAGCAGTGCCGCCTTCAAGTCATCGCGGGTGACGCCATGCTCACCGGCGATCTGGGCGAGCGTCTTGCCCTGCCGGAGTTCTGCCTCGAGCTGGCTGACGGTCAAGCCGAGCTTGGTCGCAGTGGTGCTCAGGATATCGGCGGGTGACAAAACGTGAGCCTGATAACAGCGCGTACGAGCCCGGTCGGTGACATATTGCTGAATACGGTTTGCCTGGTCCTGGGTGATGATGCCCTCGTTCACTAACGCGCTCAAGAGATCACTGAGCGGCCCAGCTGTGGTCTCTCCGAGCGACGAGCAGATGCCGGCCTTCGTGGAGGGGGTGGGAGTAGCTGCTTGGGCAGCCACGAACCCTGCGCTGGCCACGAGCGAGGCGAGGGCTCCGCTCAGGAGCATCACGATCCAGAACCGTCGACTGCGTAGCTGATTCCACGACATGGCTGACCTCCTCTCAATCGAGCACGGTCGCTTCCGGGAGTTCCAGCGTGAACGTCGTCCCGACTCCGAGTTCGGAGGCCACCGAGACCGTCCCGCCGTGAAGGGTCACGATCTCGCGGACGATGGCTAAGCCGAGTCCGAAACCGTTCCGGTCGTTCTGCGCTGGGGCTCCCCGGTAGAACCGATCGAACAAGTGTGGCAAGGCATCGGGCGGAATACCAGGACCAGTGTCGCGGACGGTGAGCGCGACCCGCGGGGGTATTGCGGGGATCGACCGCGCGCTGATCACGATGTCCATCCCGTCACGGCCGTGGACGAGCGCATTCTGCACCAGGTTCTCGATCGCCTGCTCGAGCAGATCCGGATCTCCCGAAACCAGCAGTGCGTCGGGGATCGTCGCCGTCAGCGTGATACGGCGCTGCTGAGCCTCCAGCCGGTGACGAGCCAGGACACGTTGAACCAGTGCCGCCAGATCGACAGGCTGGCGCTCGAGCGCGATCTGGCCGGTTTCCAGGCGCGTCAGGTGCAAGAGCTGCGTGAGGAGGCGCGCTGCCCGTTCGCTCTCGCTCGCGATGACCTGCAACGCCTCCTCGCGCTCGGGCGCCTCGGTGAGCAGTCCCTCCCGGAGCGCGTGGGCATACCCCTGGATCACTGTGAGCGGCGTGCGGAGTTCGTGGGCGACGTTAGCCAGGAGGTTGCGCTGTCCCTCCAGGAGACGCCGCAGAGTCGTCACCATCGTGTTGAAGCTACGCACCAGTCGCCCGACCTCGTCGGACCCAGCGCCACTCGCCTGGCGCGAGAGGTCACCGGCCGCGATAGCGTCGGCGACTGCAGCTAGGCGCGCGATCGGCCCAGCGATCGATCGTGCAAGGAACCAGGTCACAGCGAGCGAGGCGACGAGCCCAGCAGCCAGCGCCAGCCCAAGCCCTGGGATCAGCGTGCGCAGGAGGACCCGCGTCGGTGCCGGCGCCAGGACGACGAGGGTCGCTCCCGGTACGCTGGCCAACGGGGCTGCCGCCAATGAGTAGCCGCCCACCGAACCAGCGAGCCGGACCGCCCGGTCGCGCTTTCCAGGAGAGAATCGTTGCTCTCGTGTGCCCTCCGCTAACCCCTGGGTGACCGCTGCCCGTACGGCCGGGGGAAGCGGCTCCTCGACCGAATCCGCCACGATCGCCCCCTGCGGGTCGATGATCAGGAGCCGCACGCCGCTGCGCTCACCGAGTTCGTGCAGGAACTCACCGCCCAGGAGCGGCCGCAGTCCGGGGCGACGGTAAACGGCATCGATGCCGACTGCCAGTTGGGCCGCAAGCTGCTCCAGCTCGCGCTGGTTGACCTCGCGCTGGGCGCGGACGAGGGGCCAAATGGCAGCCAGAGCAGTTGTGGTCACCATGACCAGCACCACCGCGACGAAGCTCGCGAACAAGCGGCCGCGTAGACTCCTGATCACTGCTCACCCTATCCGGCAACCGGAGTGGTCTCCACCCCGCCTGCCACTCCTCAGTCTGATCGTGCGATGTAAACGGAACGTAACCGGACGCTTACGATTCACTGAGAGCGAGTCGGTAGCCGATGCCTCGGATGCTCTCGATCCGGACGCGACTTTTCTGCAATTTCTGACGCAGCCGATTGACGTGGACGTCCAGGGTGCGCGAAGCCTCGTCGATTTCGTGGTCGCGCCAGACTTGCTGCAAAAGGCGCTGACGCGAGATGACTCTGCCCGCCTGGCTCACCAGGGCCAGCAAGAGGTCGAACTCGCGTGGGCGCAAGGTGACCGGCTCATCATCGACGAAGACAGTGCGTGCCTCACGGTCGATGCGGATATCCCCGTACACGAGTTCTCTCACCGGTGGTCCGCTGGCGCGCCGCAGGAGTGCCCGCACGCGGGCGAGCAGCTCGTTCGGCTTGAACGGTTTGGTGACGTAGTCGTCGGCCCCGAGGTCCAGTCCCTCGACGATATCGCGCTCGTCATCGAGCGCCGTGAGCATGAGGATCGGTGTGGCATGGCGGAGACGGAGGGCTCGGCAGACGTCACGACCGTGTGTGCCCGGCAACATGAGGTCAAGGATGACCAGATCTGGGTGCTCCTGCTCGAAGCGCGCCAGCGCAGCCGTTCCGTCGGCAACGGTCACGACCGTGTGCCCGTCGCGGCGCAGGAAAAGTTCCAGAATCTTGGCAATACGCGCATCGTCCTCGACGACGAGTATGTGCGCCATCGATCGTTCAGGGGACGGCCGAGTAACCGGCCCGTGTTGCCACCTCCGGCACCAATCCTACCAGAACCGTCTGCGGCAGATTCGGTACCGCGATTCGACGGTAGAGGAGAAACGAGATGTATTCTCGCCAATCGCGGGGATCGACGATGCCGGTCACCAGACGTCCCCAGGGTGGTGAGCGCAGGACCGCTGGGACTGCGAGTTGCGCGGGAACCGGTTGCCAGACCAGCTCGGGCCGCGCTGCGGCGATTCCCGCGTGCATTTCCGGAGGTATGACGATGACCTGGGCATCCGCGAGTGCACGAGGTAGGTCGCTCGTCGAGACGATACGCAAGGACGGGAAGTCACGCAGGTACCAGGCAAAGGGCTGGGAGACCGAATCGTGGAGCACGATGACGAGTCCGTGTCCACCAGTCGGATCACGCGGATCGAACTGGAACATGGTAAGGTCCATACTGGCCCGCCGCAGGCGGTCAACGGTCGTGCGCAATCCTGGTGCGCTGTCTTCACCGTGCAAAACGGTACCAGGCCGGTAGCTCGTGGTCGCGTTGGCGAGCATCGCGTCGCGGGAGGCGAGGAAGCTCAGGGCGAGCAGCGGCAGGACGAGGAGCGCACGGCGTGGTGCGACGGCTCGTCGCCACAGCTGCTGGATCGACCAGAGTGTGACGAAGAGCAACAGCAGGAGACTGACGACGCCAGCCATCCAAGCGAAGGCGTCTCCTTGCGGACCGGACAGCAGTCGGCCGATCAGGCTGAGACCGAGAAGCAACGCGAGAGCGCTCATGCCGAGAACCGCGCTATCCCAGCTGCGCCGGAGCGTCGACCACGGGATCGCGCGGAGAAGCCGACAGAGACCGTAACTAGCGAGAAAGACCGCGCTCGTTACGGCGAGTGCGAGCGCACTCGCCCGGCCGTTCCCGAAGAGGATCGCACTGCCGACGCCGAGAAAGGCGACGACGGGAAGCCCCCGCGCGGCCCGGCGTCGAATGGACAGGATCGCCCCGCCGAGGGCGAGGACGAATATCGGGAACTCCTCGGTCGCCAGGAGAACGAGCGGACGGGACCAGGCAGCGAACGGCTGACCGAGAAACTCCGTAACGAGCGTCTGCCAGCTGGTGACGAGGAACCGTGCGAGGCCGTCCGGGCGCGTGAAGAGGAACGTGCTGGTCAGGGTGATGGTGAGGAGGGCTCCCACGACCAGAGAAACCAGATTCCGGCCGCGACGCGACCAGCGTGCGAGTACGATGGCAGTGCCACCGAGCGTCAGGATCCAGCCGAGCGGGTGAGCGAGCGGAGGCATTCCGAGCAACAGGCCCACCACGACCGCCGAGGGCCGCGTGGGTGCGGGACCGAGGAAAAGATAGGCAGCGGCCAGTGCCAGGCTGACCAGCAACATCGTTCCGTCGAGTCGCGTACTGGCGACGACGAATGTCGGGGAGAGGGCGAGCAGGATTCCGCTGGCCCAACCGAGCAGTGGATCGATGCGCCGTCCGAGCCGGATAGCCAGTACCACGCTCGCGAATCCGGCGAGCAGGCTGGTCAGCCGCGCTGCCCCATCCCCCGGACCGAAGAGAAAGAAAGAGAGCGCCGCCAAGGCGGTGGGAAGCGGCTGCGTCCATCCAGCAGTCGTGAGGTCGCCGCCGGCGACGAGACGACTGGCATCCCAAGCCAACCGCGCTTCCTGCGGAGCGAGCGGGTATGAGCGCAAACCGTAGAGCCTGGGCAGCGCTGCCAGAATGAGCACCGCAAGCCACGGCGCGAGACGCAGCATGACTGCTCCGAGCGGGATCTCCCGATCGAGGAGCGATCGATCAGGTGCCGACGATGCCGGTACGCTCATGATGATGCCTCCCTCTCGGTCGAGACTGGTGGTGCTGCCAGGACCGGGTCCAACCGCGGTTGCTGCAGCCGGATCTCCTGGAAAGCCGGTAGCAGGTCGTTGCGGACATATAAGCGGAAACGGTACGAGCCGATCGGCGAGGGGAGTTCACGCAGAGCGACCAAGCGAAACAGCTTGGCCTGTTGCGATGGTTCCCGGGCACTCGCCAGGCTACGCCAGATGCTCCGGAGCACATCGCCGAGCGTGAACGGCGGGAGATCACTCGTTTGGAGGTTCTGGCGTGCTGGATTCTTCAGTTCGGGCGCGATCGCGAATGCTCGGTACGTGGTCTCTTCTGGATACCACCAGCGCATCGGATAATCGAAGCTCGTGTATTGGCTCCGCAGAAGGGCATCGGTTTCCGGACGCAAGTATTCGAGCGAGTAGAGCACGATCGGCGGCGGATGCTCGGGAAGGGTGTTGAGGGTCGTACCGAAATAGCGGCGACGTGGAAACTCGCGAAGATACCAGTTCATTGGCCACTGCGTTCCCGAGTCGTACCAGATCTCCAGATCCATCCCTCCGGTCAGCTCGTGCGAAAAGCGCTCGAGGTCGCGGGTGAGCTGGACGACGTGTGGTGCTGTCTGGACATAGATCAGCATGTCGCGCGGCACGTCTCCTTCTCGATAGGTCACCCGCCATCCAGCGTGGACTTGAAAGAGGGCTGCCGCGATCAGCCAACCGGAGACTGCTGGAAGTGCGAACTGGCGCCATCGTCGATCGACAGCTGGCACGATGATTGCGAAAGCAGCGACGAGCACCGGTACCCATGCCAGGCGGAGCGCGGTCTCCCCGCCGAAACGAATTCCTCGCGTCGGAGGACCCTGCGTCGTCTCGAATGGACCGGCTGTGACCCAGGCCATCGCGAGGAACCACTGTGCGAGGAGCGCGACGACGAGCGTCGCTAGGCCGAGCGCGAGGCGACGTTCAGCGCGGTTCCAGCGTATCCAGGCATGCTCGAACTGCTCGAGGAGCCTGCCGACAAGCAAACCAGCGAGCAGACACAAGGGAACCGTGATGTGGATCACCAACCAAGGCATCTTCTCGCCCGCCCAGGAGAGGACAGCGAGCATGATGGTTCCCCAATAGACGAGAAAGGTGAGCGTCAGCCAGGAAGCCGGTAGTGGCGTGCCGCGCCGGAGCGCAGCCAGTCCTCCGCGGAGCGCGAGGACAAGCCCGACCGGAAATGCGGCGACGGCGATGAGTTCGTACTGAGGAAGCATCACGAGATAGTAAAACCACGGCTGTTCCCCGCGCTGGACACCGTGTTGCCCGAGCCAGTACCCGAGCGCGCCGACGGTTCCGCTGGCGAGACCGCCGAGGTTCGTGAAGAGGCTGGTGTAGAGTGCGATGAAGATTCCTGCGCCGATGCTCGTTCCCCAGGCGAGCCCGGCTCGATCAGCCAGCGCCGTGGCGATGGCCGAGGCCACCGAGCCGGGCGGCGCGATGCGCTGTAACCAGGCCCTCCATGATTGGTCCGGACCTTTTTCCCGGGTGAGCAAGCGCCAACTCCAAAAGGCCCACAAGAAGAAGATACCGAGAGCAGCGAGCGTGATCGGATGAGTGAGGAGTCGAATCGCGAACGTCTGGATCGCCTCCCCGGTTGGATTTTCCCATGGTATCGCCGGTAATCCAGGAACACCCAGTGCCTCGAACAGGAGCACCGAGCCACCGAACGCTGCCAGAGCAAGTCCGCTCGTCGCCAAAAGGATCGGCGCCGCGCGGGCAGCGAGGGCGACCGCGATGAACGTGACGAGGATAAAGGCAGAAACGAAGGTCACTTCGTGCGTCGTCAGCATGAATGCACCGGTTACCAGCGCACCAACCAGCCAGCGCCGCGCGGGCTTGTGCACATAGCGCAGAAAGCACACGAAAAGCAGCACCGTTGCAGTGACGGCGAAGATATCGTGCCGGATGAAGCGGCTGAAGTAGAGCACAGAAGGAGAAAGCAGCAGAAAGGTGCTCGCGGCGAATGCCCCCCAGCGACCGAGCAACTCGCGGTGCCGGAGCAGCGCCGGCGAGAGGACGAGCACGACCCCGAAAAGGGCAGCTGGTAGACGCGATGCCCAGTCACTGCTGCCGAACAGCAGATATGCCAGAGCATCGAGATGAAACAGCGATGGGCCATGCATCATCGGATGATGGATATAACCGTTTCCCTGCTCGTAGACCCACGAGAAATACGTGTGGAGCGACTCGTCATGGTGGAGTGCCCGCGAGCCGAGGTCCCACAAGCGTGTACAGAGCGCCAGAAGAGCGAGAACCGTATAAGCCAGCTGTTCGATGGTCGGTCGCCAGGATGCGACTCGTCCTGCACGGTGCGGGAGCGACCGTCGCGCTCGATCGACGCTCGGCGGTGTGGTCGAACCGTTCACGATCTCACCGCTCTCTACCTGAACCCCGTCACGACCGTGCCTCCGGGATTCTACCAGTCGAGTATGCTCGGGTCGGGAGAGTGCCGACAGGAGCGAAGCGATGACAGGAGTGACGCGGCCACGGTGCACGGTTTTCCTCGTCTCCGATGGGGTGGGGACGACCGCACAGGCCGTGCTGGATGCGGCGATGGCGCAGTTCCCGCACGTCGAGTTCGATGTTCGTCGCTATCCAGGTGTGCGGACGCTGGATCAGGTTCGGGAAGTCGTCGAGGCAGCTGAGCAGGCGAACGGGATCATCGTGCATACGGTGGTGATCGTCGAGATTCGCCGTGTGCTCGTCCGCGAGTGCAATGCCCGTCTCATCGATCACGTCGATCTGCTCGGCCCGCTACTGGGCCAAATCTCCCAGAAGGTAGGAGTCGAGCCACTCCTGCGACCAGGTGCAGCACGCGGTGTCGGGCCCGAATACTTCCAGCGGATCGAAGCGATCCAGTACACGGTCCGGCATGATGACGGCCAGGGTCTGGAGACGCTCGGGGAAGCCGACATCGTGCTGGTCGGCGTCTCGCGGACGTCCAAAACGCCGCTTTCGGTCTATCTCTCCATGTCCGGTTGGAAGGTGGCCAATGTGCCGATCATCCTGAACGTGCCGCCGCCTCCGCAGCTGCGGCAAATCGATCAACGCAAGATCGTCGGATTGACGATCGACAAGGACGAGCTGGTCCGTATCCGGCAACATCGCCTCCAGGCGCTCGGTGGCACGCTGCCGGGCGAGTATGCCGATCCCGAGAAGGTGGCGGAGGAACTGATCTATTTCCGCCGCATCGCACGGAGCGGTTATCCTTGGCCACTCGTCAACATTACGGGGAAGTCGATCGAGGAGATCGCGAAGGAAGTGGTCTCGATCATCCAGCGGCAACGCCTGCGCGGACTCACTAGCCAGGCTGATAACGATTGACTCGTGGTCGGAGTGTCGGAAGGAAATGGTGGGATGCCTGCAGCGAGGACAACTCGTCGCACCTGGTGGATCGTCGGGCTCAGTCTCCTGCTGGTTGCGAGCTGCCTCGCGCTGACGGCCGGGCTCGGCATGCTCGCATCGGGCAGACTCGACCGCTGGCTGGAGCAGCCGCATGTCGCTGAGATTCGCATCCGCGGGCCCATCGCGCTCCGCGGTGGGGCCGGTCTGTTGACCGGCGAGTCGGCGAGTGCCGAGCGGATCGTCGAGCAACTGGAGCGAGCGCGCCAAAACCCGAATGCCAGAGTCGTCCTGTTGCGCGTCGATAGTCCGGGGGTGGCGTCAATGCGGCGCGCGAGATCTGGGCAGCAGTGCGACGTGTGCAGGAATCCGGGAAGCCAGTCGTGGCCTTTTTCGAGGACACTGCCGCGTCCGGCGGTTATTACATCAGTGCGCCGGCCGACCGTATCGTCGCCATGCCTGACACCATCACCGGCAGTATCGGGGTGATCCTGATCATTCCTGACCTGTCCGGCTTGTACGAGAAACTGGGCATTCGCATGCAAGTCGTCAAGAGCGGCACCTTCAAGGACATGGGGTCGAGCGATCGTCCGTTGACTCCAGAAGAGCGCGCACTGCTCGAGCAGCTGGTTCGCGAGGCCTACGACGAGTTCGTGCGAGTCGTCGCCGAGGGTCGCGCGATGCCACCCGAGCGCGTGCGCGAGTTGGCTGACGGCCGCATCTACACTGGGCGCCAGGCGAAAGAGCTCGGGCTCGTCGATGAACTCGGCGGCTACCGTGACGCCCTGGCAGTGGCTGGCCAGCTGGCTGGACTGGGAGCGGAACCAGCGGTCCGCGTCTATAGCCCGCAGCCGACCTTTTGGGAATCGTTGAGCAGGACCACGGCGCGATTCTTGTTCGGTCGGGACGATGCTGGGCCGGTGGGCGTCCTCCCGACCGGCCCGATCGAGCTACGCTACGAGCTCGCCACGCTCGGTTGATCTCAGTCATCGGAACCGGGCTGGATGGCGGACGGGACCTGAGCGAGCCGGTTCTCGAGGAACGGCGTGAGGAGATCGATCGGCACCGGGAAAATGATGGTGCTGTTGCGTTCGGCAGCGATCTCCGTCAGCGTCTGCAAGAAACGGAGCTGCAGCGCACCGGGAACGCTGAGGAGCGTGCGGGCAGCCTCGGCCAGCTGGCTCGCAGCGGCGAGTTCGCCCTCCGCATGGATGATCTTGGCGCGCTTTTCCCGCTCGGCCTCGGCCTGGCGCGCCATGGCTCGCTGCATCGATTCGGGAAGCTCGACGTCCTTGATCTCCACGATGCTGACCTTCACGCCCCACGGTTCGGTCTGCTCGTCGATGATTTCCTGCAGCTTCTGGTTGATTTTCTCTCGTTCGGCGAGGAGTTCGTCGAGCTCGACCTGGCCGAGGACGCTCCGGAGCGTCGTCTGGGAAATTTGCGACGTCGCCCGGATGTAGTCGGCGACGTTGACGACCGCTGCGTTGGGATCGACAACGCGGAAGTAGGCGACTGCGTTCACCCGCACGGTCACGTTATCGCGCGTGATCACTTCCTGCACCGGAATATCCATCGTGACCACGCGCAGATCGACCTTGACCATCCGTTCGATGATCGGGATGAGCAAGATCAGTCCGGGTCCGCGCGGACCGACCAAACGTCCCAGGCGGAAGATGACGCCGCGCTCGTACTCCTGGACGACCTTGATCATGGAACTCAGGAACATGAGCACCAAAACGACGACGACTGCACCGGTGATCAGCGATGTCAAGCCCATCGGCCACTCCTTTCCAGTTCACGACATCTCATCCGCGGCGGAACAGGGCACCGAGCGGCCGCCAGCGACGCACGTCTCCTACCAGCCGTCGGACTCGGACAGCCGGCTCCTCTTCGCTCGCTGGTTCGACGAGCAAGACGAGTCCCTCCACTCCGACCACGCGTACCGTCCTACCGGCAGGAATGGTGCCGGCGAGGCTGCGAGCGCGCCACAATTCCCCCTCGACGAAGACCATGCCTTCCGGGTCGAGGGTACGCCGGACGACAGCTCGTGCGCCGAGCAACGCCTCCTTTCCGGTCTGTGGACGCCGAGCGTGCGCGCGGGCGACCAGATACACGAGAAGCAGGAACACACCGGCGATCGTCGCGGTGACTGCGACCACGACAGCGCGCGAGAGTTGGAAGGCCGGGCTGGCCGGTGACTGCAAGAGCAGGAGGGAGCCGAGTGCGAACGACACGATCCCGCCGATCGTCAAGACACCATGCGTTGGGACATAGAGATCGATCAGGAACAAGAGGAAGGCGAAGCCCATCAGCAGCACGCCAGCCCAGTTGACGTCCAGCGTCCCCAAGGCGTACAGCCCGAGCAGGAGCAGGATGCCACCGAGGACTCCAGGCAGGATGCTGCCAGGATTGGCGAGTTCGAAGAAGAGTCCGAGCATACCCAGACTGAGGAGAATGTAGGCCACGTTCGGATCACTCAGGACTTGGAAGAACCGTTCGATGAGCGTCATCTGGATCGGAACGACCTCGGCATCGCGCGTGCGGAGGGTGACCTGTCCAGCACTCGTGGTCACGGTTCGGCCATCCACGGCATCCAAGAGAGCAGGAAGCGACGGGGCGACGAGATCGACGACGTTCTGAGCCACCGCTTGCTCAGCGGAGATGTTGACGGCTTCGCGGACCGCTTGCTCCGCCCAGTCAGCGTTGCGACCGCGCCGCTCCGCCAGGCTGCGGATCTTGGCGACGGCATCGTTGACGACTTTCCGCTGCATCGTGTCGTCCGGTTGCGCGGCCTGCCCGTCTTGGCCGATGAGGACTGGACTGGCTGAGCCGATATTCGTCGCTGGTGCCATGGCGGCGATGTGGGCGGCGTAGGTGATGAAGACACCGGCCGAGGCAGCGCGGGCGCCTTCCGGTGCGACGTAGACGATCACCGGGACTGGACTCTGGAGGATGTCCTGGATGATCTCGTCCATCGCTGAACTCAGTCCGCCCGGCGTGTCGAGCTGGATGACGACGGCTTCCGCACCCTGATCGGCGGCCTGGCGGAGAGCACGATCGACGTAGCTGGCCACCACCGGCGTGATCGCCCCATCGATTTCGACGAGATAGACGCGCGTACTCGCTGCTGCGCCGCTTTGGCCGAGGAGTGCCAAGCCGACGATCATGAGGAAAAGCGACATGCATCGTGAGCGAAGATTCTGCCAGTACCGCATCGGATACCCTCGTTCGGATGAAAGCGGCTGCTCGGCGTGGGTTCTCCTGCTCCGAGTATAGTCGACCTGGGTCGGTCGGCGTTGGCTCGTCCAGTCGTGCTCAGCGGATGACGGTGACCTGGGACCCGCCCGACGTCTTGTACACCTCGATCCGCTGTGGGAATTGCTCCTTGAGGTCCTCCAGGTGTGTGATGACGAGAATCAGCGCGAAGCGATCCTGGACGGACTGGAGGGCTTGAATCAGTCCTTCGCGCCCTTTGGCGTCTTGTGTGCCGAAACCTTCATCGATGACCAATGTCTCCAGACGGCGGCCCGCTCGCTCGACGAGCAAAAGGCTCAAGGCCACACGCAGTGCGAAGTTGATGCGGAACGCCTCGCCACCACTGTACAGCTCGTATGGGCGCTGGCCGAACTCGTCGCTGATCAGGATGTCGAGCGTCTCGATCGCGCCGTCCCCGCTGGTTTTGTCCCGCTGAGTGACGAAGTCGATGCGGAGCGTATTGCCAGGCAAGCGGTCAAGAATCTCGTTCGCGGCCTCGGCGAGATCCGGCAAGACATTTTCGAAGACCATCGTCTGGATTCCGTGCTTACCGAAAGCGCGGTCGAGTGTCTCCAGTACGGCGATTTCGCGCGCCAAGCGATCGAGTTCTCGCGAAACGCGCTCGGCCTCATCCTGCGCTGCCTCCGCATCCGTCAATCGCTGCCGCAGAGCACCGAGCTGGGACTGCAACCGCTCGATCAGTTCTTCTTCGCTCTGTTCGCGCTGCTTCAGTTGTTCGAGTTCGCTGCGCACGGTCTCCAGTTCTCGTTCTGGCGGGGACCAGGCTGCCAGTTCAGCCTCCAAACTCACCCGCTCGGTCTCGAGCGTCGCGATCTCGCGTTCGAGTTCGCTCAGCCGTTCGGCGAGGTGCTGCACAGCTGTTCGCGCGTCGCGCAGTTGCAGTAGTTCTTGCCGAACCGGCTCGAGTTCGCGGCGCCGTCGCTCGAGTGCCTCACGGCGTTCCGGATCGAAAACCAGTGCTGTCAATTGCTGCCGGAGCTTCTGCACCTCGTCCGCGAGTGATCGGTACTCGGGGTCGAACTCCTCCGAGCGACTCAGCTGCTCCAATTCGCACCGCAACTGAGCCAGTTCGCGCTCCTGCCGAGCGAGTTTTTCGAGATCACCGCGTATTTTGCCGCGTTCGGCTTGGAGATCACCCTCTCTCCTCAATTCGGCGTCGAGCTCACGACGACGCTGCTGGATTTCCTCTAACTCCTTGGCGAGCTGAAGGTCTTCATTCCGGCTGGCGTCGAAGGTGGACCGAAGCTGCGCTCCTCGTTCGCGTACTTGAGCCTCCTGGCGAGCGCGTTCCTCCGGCGTGAGCGGTCGGAGACACACGGGACAGACGGCGTCGATGGCGGACAGCTGCTGTAACTGTTCCTGAAGTTCCTTCATCTGCTGGCGCAGTTGGTTCGCGAGCGCCCGCAATTCACCGCGCCGCGCTTCGCGTTGCACCTTTTGGTTATCGAGTTCCGCTTGCCGCTCCCGGAGGGTGGCGAGTCGAGCAAGCTCCTCGTCGATCTGGACGAGTCGCGCTTGCAGCTCGGGCCGTTGAGCGAGCGCCTGCTCCGTCTCTTTGATGCGGGTCTCGAGTGCTTGCTTGCGGACAGCACGTTCGCGTCGCTTGCTTTCCAGGTCACGCTCGCGCTGGAGGAGCTCCTGCTGGATACGCTGCCGTTCCGCGGCGATGCGACCGAGTTCGTCGAGTTCGAGCTGGACGGCCTCCAGTTCCTGTGCTCGACGCTCGATCTCCGGCGCGCGTTGCAGGATGGCCTGCTGCGTCGCGAGTCGTTGTTCCAGTCGATCCTTTTCTTCGTGACGTTTTGCGCACTCTCTCACGAGTTCAGCGTGGCGTGCTGACCGCTCGCGGTAACGCTCGACTTCCAGTTGCACTCGATACAAGCGCTCTTGCCTGAGCTTGAGCTGCTCGCGCAGTTGTGCCAACTGCGCTCGCTGGGCGTCGAGCGCGTTTTCGAGCCGGGTGACCTGGTCGCGGAGTGCAGGTGCCTGGGCTGCCTGCTCGCGGAGTGCGGCGAGCATCTGCTCGGAGCGAGTGCGCTCGTCGTGGAGTCGTTTCGCTTCCTCGCGAGCGACCTCGCGATATCGCTCGTACCGGTCGAGCTCGAGCAATTCGGCCAGAATTTCTTTCCGTTTGGCCGGTGTCTGGCGGGTGAACTCATCCGCTCTTCCCTGGAGGAGAAAGACAGAATTGACGAACGTCGAGTAACTGATGCCGAGCAGGCGATCGATTTCCGCTTGCACAGTGTGCTTGCCGCTGGAGGCGAGCGGATACCAGCCATCCTCTGTCCTGACATGGAGCTCGAGCAGCGAACCCTTCTTGCCACTGCTCGTATACGCGCGAACGACCCGGTATTCTCGCCCGTCGAGACGGAAGCTGAACTCGACGCGTGTCTCGAGTTCGCCGAGGCTGACCAGATGTTGATTGCTGGCGCGTGCCTTTTCCCACAACGCCCAGGTCATCGCATCGAGGAGGGCCGACTTGCCGGCGCCGTTCTCACCGGACAGGCAGGCCAGCTGCAGACCGGTAAAATCGACTTCCACCGGGTCGCGGTAGCAGAGAAAGTGCCGGAGAACCAGACGAGTAGGAATCATGGATAGTCCTTCGCGCGTCGCCTCAGCCAAGAGTATATACTGACAGCGTGCGAGGAGGCCCGCGTTGCCCAACTAGATGGCAGGGTCGCGGGTAGCGGAGGCGACCTGCCGATCTAGGGAAGTTCGTCTGGCGAAATCCCCCTCCCCTGACCTCGACGACTCGGCACCGTTACCCTGGGTCGATGACGGGTGACGGGGGCGAGGGGCACGGGATCGATGCTGGAGGATGTGCATGACGCAGGAGCGCGAGCGACGGGAGACCAGCCGGCGCCGGCGAAGTGGAACGAGCCGGTCGGTGGAGCGGGAAGCGAGCGAAGCGTTTGCCGAGGAGCGAGCGATCGAGCCGGTCGAAGCGGAAATCGTCGAGCCCGAGGCGCTCCTCAGCGACGCGGAACTGGAAGATCTCTTCCGGAGCGATCCTTCGCTGGCCAGCGATCCCCTGCGGCTCTACCTGCGGGACATCGCTGAGGCACCGTTGCTCACGCCCGAAGAGGAAGTCGAGCTCGCCAAGCGCATCAAGGAGGGGGATACCGAGGCGCTGCAACGCTTCGTCCGCTCGAATCTGCGGTTGGTGGTCAGCATCGCGAAGCGCTATGTTGGGCGGGGGCTGTCGCTCCTCGATCTCATTCAGGAGGGCAACATCGGGCTCATGCGGGCAGTCGAGAAGTTCGACTGGCGCCGGGGATATCGTTTCAGCACCTATGCGACCTGGTGGATTCGCCAGGCGATCACGCGTGCGATCGCTGATCAGGGCCGGACGATCCGCTTGCCGGTCCACATGACTGACTCCATCACTCGCTACCACCGGACGACGACGCAACTCGCGCAGGAACTGGGGCGGCAGCCGACACCGGAAGAGATCGCAGAAGCGATGAGCGTGCAGCCGGAAAAGATCGCGCAGATCGTCCGGGCCGCGCAGCGGGCCGTTTCCTTGGATCAACCGCTCAGTGACGAGGACGAGACGAGTCTCGGCGATCTCATCGCTGACGAGTTGGCGCAGTCGCCCGAGGAACTCGCCGAGGAGTCGCTGATGCGGCGCGATATCGCTGAAATTCTGGAAATGCTGACGCCGCGCGAACGACTGGTCCTCCAGTTGCGATACGGTCTCTCGGATGGTGAGCCACGGACGCTCGCCGAAGTCGGGGATCTCCTCGGCATCAGTCGCGAGCGTGTCCGGCAGATCGAAAACGAGGCACTCCGAAAGCTGCGGCGTATCGCTCGCGAGCGGCTCGCTGAGTATTACGCGGGGATCTGAGCTGCTGGGAAAAAGAGCGCACCCGCCCGCGCTGGGCGGGGCATCAGGAGTCCAGTCGGCGCTCCCGGCTAGTCGTGATAGCCGTTCGCTGTCGCGGCACTCAGTGGTCGCCGCGCCAGGACGTGTTCGATCAACGCCATGCGCAGTGCGACACCGTTGCGTGCCTGGCGGAAGTAGGCTGCTCGCGGATCAGAGTCGACCGTAGGCTCGATTTCCCCTACGCGGGGCAAGGGGTGAAGCACGATCGCGTGGGAAGCGAGCTGTTCCATCAGGGCCTGATCGACGATGATCTGGCCGAAGGCGGCAGCGTACTCGTCAGGGTCGCGGAAACGCTCGCGCTGGATCCGCGTCTGATACAGAACGTCCAGTTCCGGCGCGATGGCTGCGAGGTCGTCCACCTCGAAAACGCGCAGTCCGCTCTGGCGCAGGTGCTGGACGAGCGCTGGATCCATCCGCGTGACCGGCGGCGCAACAAGGTAGAGCGTGGTGTCCAGCGTTCGCGTGAGCAGGCGTGCCAGCGAGCGCGCCGCCCGCCCGTACCGGAGGTCACCGACCAGCGCGATCGTCAACCCATCGATCCGTCCGTGTTCTCGCCAGATGGTATAGAGGTCGATCAAGGCCTGCGTCGGGTGCTCGTTCGTCCCGTCACCCGCGTTGATCACTGGTACGTCGACGACGGCAGCTGCACGAGCCACTGATCCGGCTTCCGGATGGCGGATCACGATGAGGTCAGCATACCCGGCAACGACCCGGGCTGTGTCTTCGATTGATTCTCCTTTGGCAGCGGACGAGGTCGCTGCGGCGTACTCGGCGGAGATGACCGCCCCTCCGAGGCGTGTCATGGCAGCCTCGAAACTGAGGCGAGTACGGGTGCTCGGCTCGTAGAACAGCGTCGCCATGATGGCACCGCGAGCCGTGTCGGTGAACTCGTGCCGGGGAAGCGCCGAGAATGCATCGGCACGGTGGAAAAGCTCGAAGAGGTAAGAGCGCGAGAACTGCTCGACACTCAGGACATGCTGGACCACTCGCCTCACGCAACGCCCCCCTTTTCCCACTCGGGCACACGCAGACTCATGCCCGGTCGTACCGGTACATCTTCGGGGGAGGTCGCCTGTTCGGAGGAACCCATTGCTGATGATACTGCACACAACCCGATCATGCAAGCGGTGAAACACGACATCATGCGTACGGACGAGCGATTCACGATCCGCTGGCCGAATGGGGTGTCCGAACACCGTGACGCATCGGTGGATGACCAGTACAATCCGGTCGGGGCATCGGTCTTCACAAGATGCCGGAGTGTGCCGACATCATCGGGAGAAGGGCGCTATGAGCGCCGGCGAGCAGTTGGACGACTGGGGCTCATCGGTGGGACGAGCGATCTCGGTGGTGACAGTCCGCGGTGTCGCGGTGCGGATCCACCCGACCATGCTCCTCCTCGTCCCCTGGGTGTTCTGGCACTGGGGGGGACGGAGCACAGAACCGCTGGAAGGGACGCTTTTCGGGCTCTTCTTGCTTCTGGCGGTTTTCGTGAGCGTGGCTGGACATGAACTCGCTCACGCTGTTGTCGCGCATCGCTTCGGTCTCGCCGTGCGTGACGTCGTCCTTTTGCCGATCGGCGGTCTCACGCGTATCGAGCAGGGACCACTGCCACCTCGCCGCGAGGCAGCGATCGCGTTGGCTGGTCCGGTGCTCAATCTCGGTATCGCACTCGCGCTCTTGCCAGTGGTGAGCGTTGTCCTCGCTCTCTACGAGGTGACGTCGCTCGCGGATGTGGCTCGTCTCCTGACCGGGACGAGTGTCGGTAGCTTGCTGATCCTGACCATGGCCAGCAACGTCCTGCTGGCATTGTTCAATCTGATCCCTGCTTTCCCGATGGACGGTGGTCGGCTGTTGCGAGCATGGCTCTCGGCTCTGAGCGAGCGTGCGCGCGCGACACGGATCTCGTTGGTTACCGGGTATCTCGTGGCCCTGGTGACGCTACCGCTCGGTCTGTGGCTACGAGAGCCGACTTTGCCGCTGGCTGGCCTTTTTCTGGCTGGTGCTGCCTTGCTGGAGCAACGGACGCTCCAGCTGGAGCGTGTCCTGCAACGCCTTCCAGTCGGGCAGTTCGCCGTCTGGGATGGTGGTGGAATCGACCCCGAGCAGCCGCTGTCCCATGCGCTGCAAGGGGGACCACGCGATGTCGCTGTCGTACGCGATGGAACGGTCGTGGGGATGCTGTGGCGAGAAAACATCCTCCGGCTGGCGCATGTCGCGCATCTCATGCGCGTTGCTGATGCGATGGACCACGGCTTCGCTGCCGTGAGTCCGGAGACTTCCGTGTACGAAGCGCACCGCCGCATGCTGGCGAGCGGGCACCCCGCGGTCCCCGTGGTCGACGCCGGGAACCGCTATCGCGGCGTCTTCACCAGTGATCGGCTGGCGCACGTGTACCGCTACGTGCAAGCGTCGCGTCGCCCGGCCGGGCGCTGGCTCACGGTCGTGCGGGCGCTCGGGTTCTTGGGGCGGTGACGGATCCTGAGCAGGAGGAACGGAGCGTGGCGGGCAGACGATCTTTCGACCCCTGGGCGGAGGGTTTTCCGTGGCGCGAACTCTTGGAACAGGCCTATGGGCTACGGGGTGAGCGATCCGGGCCGATGGTGGCCGGTGTGGGTGTACCGGTGGACATTGCCGAGCTCGAGGACGCATACGTCATCTATGCGGTGATACCAGGGGTGGAGCCAGCCGCGATGGACCTCGTCGTCGAGGACGATCGCGTCGTTCTCCGCGGTGAGGTGCGGGAACCCTCGGTGGATGGGCAATGGGTCAGTCGCGAGCGTCGCTTCGGTCGGTTTCAACGCACGATCGAGTTGCCGAGTCCAGTCGATCCGGAACGAGCCGAAGCCCGGTACGAGAATGGCATACTCGTCATTCGTCTCCCCAAGGCAGCTCCCGGAAGAGTGCGCCGTATTCCAGTCAAGGCGAGTTGAGTCGGGCGAGCACTGGCCAACGCTCGGGCACAGTCTGGGTTCGCTCAACTGCCTTCCTCGCGCCACACCCCGATGGCGCGAAAGCGCGCCCATCGGAAGCGCCGTGCTGCATCGGTTCCGTGTCGGTTCCACAGGTCGCGGAGCTCGCCCAGGCGACGCTCGACCGCATCGCCGACCCGGCGAATCGTGCCAGGAGCGTCCAGGTGCGCCGGGGTCGGTTCGGGGATCACCTCGTCGGCGATGCCGAAACGATGAAGTTCCGGAGCAGTGATCCGCATCGCGGTGGCTGCCTCGGGTGCTCGTCCGGCGTCTCGCCAAAGGATCGCGGCGCAGGCTTCGGGTGATGCGACGGCGAAAATCGCGTTTTCCAGCATCAGCAGCCGATCGCAGGTCGCCAGCGCGAGCGCTCCACCACTCCCACCCTCTCCGATGACGATGGCGATAGTCGGGACGGTCAAACGGAGGAGCGTTCGCAAGCACGCGCTGATGGCCCACGCTTGACCGCGTTCCTCCGATTCGAGCCCTGGGTCGGCGGCCGGCGTATCGACGAAGGTCAGAACTGGCAGGCGGAATTTTTCGGCTAGCTGCATGACGCGAATCGCCTTGCGGTATCCTTCGGGACGCGGCATCCCGAAGTTGCGCGCGATATTCTCTGCGGTCGTCGTTCCCTTTTGGTGGCCGAGAACGAGGATCGGTTGCCCACGAAAGCGCCCGAGAACAGCGACGATGGCCGGATCGTCTCGGAAAAGCCGGTCACCGTGCAGCTCTTGTGGATCCTCGATCAGTTCGGCAATGTAGTCGAGCGTGTGGGGGCGCGCCGGATGTCGCGCGAGCTGAACACGGTCCCACGCGGTCAAGCTGGTCATTCCCCCACCTCCTGCCGCATGGTGTCGCCGGTCAACGGAACGAGCGAGGATCCGGCGAGCGTCCGGATGAGCGAGGCCAACACCGCGCGGATTCGTTGACGAGGAACGACCATATCCACCATCCCGTGCTCGAGCGCGAACTCGGCCGTCTGGAAACCTGGAGGAAGCTTTTGGCGCGTCACTTGCTCGATGACACGCGGGCCAGCGAATCCGATCATCGCGCCAGGCTCGGCCAGTATGACATCGGCCACGGTGGCGAAACTGGCAGTCACGCCACCATAGCAAGGGTCGACGAGGACACTGATGAAGGGCAGGCGCGCCTCGGCAAGAGCTTCGACGGCAACGATCGTCTTTGGCAGCTGGAAAAGCGAGAAGATGCCCTCGTGCATGCGTGCGCCACCTGAACTCGCGAAGACGACGAACGCTCGCCGCTCCATCGCTGCACGCTCCGCGGCACGAGCGAACTTTTCGCCGAAAACGGAACCCATGCTCGCACCGAGGAAGCCGAACTCGGCGACAGCGATGGCGACAGGAATGCTCTCGATGGTGGCTGCGCCTGTGACGAGCGCCTCACGCTCACCGGATCGGGTACGTGCCTCGCTGATCTTCGCTGGGTATGGCTCACCGAGCGCGACGAAGTGCAACGGATCGTCGGTGACGACATGGGCATCCCACTCGGCGAAGGAACCCGAATCGACGGTCACGGTGATGCGCTCTCGTGCGCTGAGTCGCGCATGAAAACCGCAGCGTGGACAGACACGCTGGTTTCGCTCGAATTCCCGCACGTACAGGAGATCGCGACAACGGGAGCATTTGAGCCAGAGGCCATCGGGAACGCTCGGCGATTCGTGCGCGCTGGACTGGTTTTGCGCGTTGCGTCTCCGCAAGAATGGTCGCACCGGTACCCCTCTCGGTGTGCCTGCCTGTCGGGCTATGATACACGCGGGAACGGTCAAGCTGGGGCGGGAGGGCGCGATGAGCGACGTCGCGGTGATGATCCTCGCGGGAGGGCAGGGAGAGCGGTTGAGCATTCTCTCGCGCCAGCGCGCGAAGCCAGCGGTGCCGTTCGGTGGGAAGTACCGTATCATCGACTTCGCCCTCTCCAACTGTGTGAACTCGGGCTTGTACGATGTGGCTGTCTTGACGCAATACCGGCCACACTCGCTGAACGAGCATATCGGTCACGGCCGTCCCTGGGACCTCGATCGCGAGCGCAATGGTGGGGTGGTGATCCTGCAGCCGTATCTTGGGCGCTCCACGTCCGGCTGGTATCGGGGCACAGCCGACGCTGTGTATCACAACCTCTTTTACATTACGCGGCGTCCCTACCGCGATGTGCTGATCTTAGCGGGTGATCATGTCTACGCGATGGACTACCGACCGATGATCGCCCAGCATCGCGAGCGCTGCGCCGATGTAACGATCGCGGTGCAACCAGTGGATTGGCGCGAAGCCTCGCGCTTCGGCGTGGTGATCGTCGCTGAGGATGGTTGGGTGGTCGATTTCGAGGAGAAGCCGGAACGACCGCGCTCCAATCTCGCGTCCATGGGAATTTACCTGTTTCGGCGCGATCTCCTACTGGACCTTTTCATGCGCGACCACCCGGATGCGCCGGAGTTCATCGATTTCGGCCGCGACGTGATCCCCTATCTCATTCGGACAGCTCGGGTGGCAACGTATCGCTTCGATGGCTACTGGCAGGATGTCGGAACCGTGCAGTCGTACTGGGAAGCCAACATGGCACTCCTGGAGGACGAGCCGAAGCTCAATCTCTACGACCCCAACTGGCGGATTCATACCCGCAGCGAGGAGCGGCCACCGGCCAAGATTCTCGAAGGAGCGACGGTGATCCGGAGCTTGCTTTCCAATGGGTGCATCGTGGAAGGCGCGACCGTCATCCGGTCGATCCTCTCGCCTGGCGTGATCGTGAGGCAAGGAGCGGTAGTGCGCGATTCGATCGTGATGACCGATTCGGTGATCGGGCCAGGAGCGGTCGTCGATCGCTGCATCATCGACAAGCACGTGACGATCGGCGCCAATGCGTACCTCGGCTGGGGGGACGACAACACCCCGAACTGGTTGGAGCCCAGTCGGCTGAATACCGGAATCACCCTGGTGGGGCGCAATGCGGTCGTGCCGCCCGGGGTACGGATCGGACGCAACGTGTTGATCGGTCCCGAGGTCAAGGAAAGCGACTTCCCCGGTGCGGTCGTGCCCAGTGGGGAAACGGTGAACCCGATCGCGACCGTGGTATGGTCGTGAGTGGGAACGAGGCGGGCGCATGATGCTGTGCGACGACCGAGCCAAACGAGCGAGTCTTCCGGTCGTTCTCTATCTGAGCGCCGAGGTCGCGCCATTCTCCAAAGTCGGCGGACTGGGGGATGTGGCTGGCTCGCTACCGCTGGCGCTGGCTGAGCGTGGGGTGCCGGTCGTTATCCTGACACCCTGGTACGGTGGCATCGAGGATCGTGTCCCAGTGACCGAACTCCCGATCCGGCTCGCGGTTCCACTCGATGGAGGCGTGGAGACGTTCCAGGTGGGACGAGCCTGGTTAGCAAATCGCGTCCCGGTCCTGCTCTTGCAGTCCGAGCGGCTGTTCGGTGCTCCCGTCGTCTATGACGAGCCGCGCGATCGGGAGCGGTTCTTCGCGTTTTCGCGAGCAGCTGCGGAACTCGTCCAGCTCTTCCCAGTCGGCATTGTCCACGCCAATGACTGGCATACCGCGTTGACGCTCGTCTGGCTTCATCGCTGGCGGGACGACGAATCGGATCGCCCCTCGCCGGGATTGGTGTTGACGATCCACAACCTGGCGTATCAGGGAATAACCGATATCGCCTACGCGCGGCGACTGGGCTTCGAGGCGCATGAACTCTTGTTCGAAGAGTGGCAGCGGTTCCCGGGTACGATCAACGTGCTCGCCCGCGGCATCCACGTGGCGGACGTGATCACGACGGTGAGCCCGACCTATGCGCGCGAGATTCAGATGCCGGAATTCGGTGAAGGGTTGGATGGGCTGCTCCGGTACCGCAGCGATGCCCTGGTCGGGATTCGCAATGGGATCGATACGACCTTTTACGATCCGGCGAGCGATCCGGTGTTGGCAGCCCGCTACGATGCGGAGCATCCAGAAGCCCGCTCGCTCTGCAAACGAGCGCTGCAGGGGGAACTCGGCCTCGCTGTGGAACCCGATTCGTTCCTGATCGGCATCGTCTCGAGATTGGACCATCAGAAAGGTTTGGATCTCGTTCTGGCACTCGGTGACGAGCTCGTGTCGCGCGGTATGCAGCTGGCGGTCCTGGGGGTTGGCGAACCGGAAATCGGGCGGCAGTTTGCCGCACTGGCTGAACGATATCCTGACCGCGTCGCAGTGCGCCTCACGTTCGATGCGGTGCTCGCCCGCCGGATCTACGCCGGGGCTGATGTCGTGCTCTTGCCATCGCGCTTCGAGCCGTGCGGACTCGGCCAGCTGCTCGGCTTGCGGTACGGAGCGATACCGATCGTCCGGCGAACCGGTGGACTGGCCGATACTGTCGTGGAGTGGGACGGTCAGCGAGGGAACGGTTTCCTTTTCGAGGAGCCGGAACCGGGCGCTCTGCTCGAGGCGATCGAGCGCGCGCGAGCTGAGTACCGAGAGCCAGCACGCTGGTGGCGGCTCGTCCGGTCGGCCATGTCGTGCGACGTCAGTTGGGAGCAACCGGCGGAGGAATATCTGGCAGTGTACGAGCGTGTCGCGGCGCTGCGGCGAACCGGCGCGCTCGAGACAGTCCGCTGAGGAGGAAGGGGAGACGGATGGCCTGTTCCAGCGATGGAGTGCCCAGCAGCGTCAGCCAGCGATCGATTCTCTGGCTGCTCGAGGCGATCGAGACGCTGGAGCCGGCGTTGCAGCAGGCGTTCCGGGACCTGTTCGATGTCGATGTCACGATCGGGGAACTGGTCCTTCCTGATCACATGCGGAAGTGGGTCGAGCGCTACTTCGGTTCCCCGGAGGCGGTGCTGCGGCAACGGATCGTCAAAGTGACCAACCGGTGGACGCTCGACGCGACGCTGTTCAACGAGTTGCGGGCGCGCCGGCCCCTGGAGGCGCGGATACCGGTCGAACTGGCTGACGAACTGGCGCGCACTGCGCCCGATCCATTCTGCGAACCGGAATACAACACGCCCGAGGATGTCTTCGGTCGCATCCGGGGACGCTACGTCATGACCGCGAGCAACATCGCCAAGTACGATGGCCTCCATGGAGTCATCATTTTCCGCGAGCATGATCCCTTGGCTTTCGATGAGCCGTTGGTGCGCGAGATGGTCGAGGTCGCTCGTGGGTGGTTCGAGCGAGCTCACCAGGTCGATTGCGCAGCGGTCTATCCCTTCTTCATGTGGAATTGCCTCTGGAAAAGTGGCGCATCGATCCCTCATGGGCACGCGCAGGTCAGCCTCACCCGTGGGATGCACTACGGAAAGGTGGAGCGTGAGCGGCGTGCCGCGGTGCGCTACAGGACCGAGGTGGGGCGTGGGTACTTCGACGATCTGTTTCGGATTCACCAGGCACTCGGTCTCGGCAAGTCCGTCAACGGTATCCGCGTGTACGCGAGTCTCACGCCGCTCAAAGAGAAAGAGACGGTTCTCTTGTCCACTGCCTTCGACGATGATCTCGCCCGAGTCATGAATCGGGTCGTGCGTTGCCTCGTCGACGACCTCAACGTGACATCCTTCAACCTCGTCGCGTGGCTGCCGCCGCTGGTCCCGACTGCCGAGGACTGGTCGGATATGCCAGTGGTCGTCCGGGTCGTCGACCGGGGTGATCCGCTTTCGCGGACGTCCGATTTTGGGGCGATGGAGCTCTATGCAGCCAGCGTGGTGGCGAGCGATCCGTTTCGCGTGGCCGAAGCGCTGTGGCGCTGCCTCGGCTGAGCATGCGCAGAGGGGAATACCTCGCGAGTGTCTGGAAGCAGCGTGCGCTGTTCCCAACGACTTCGCTGGTCGGATGCTCATGGAGCGAGGTTCGCAGTGATCGTCGCTGCAGCGTGCGACGTGTGTCGACACGTCAACGCTTCCCAAAGGCAGAGTGATGCGCTGCCGTTTTGGAGGGGAGGAACAGAGAACGAGGGATGCGAGCTGGAGGGACTGTTTTGACGATGGGTACAGTGACTCTCAGCCCGATCCCCGGCAGTTCGCGACGCACCGCCTTGCACCAAAGCGGGGTGGCGGCGATACTGGTCGATGAAGCGGTTCTCGTCGTCGACTTGGTGCGGAGCGATCGGTGCCGCAAGGGGCTGTGCTCAGGAGCGACCGGTTGCGAGCGGCGCAGCGTCATCCTGCTTCGAGTGGCGAGCGGTGCCGACGGAGTCAAGCACGATTGACATCGTCAGTGATGCGACATAGAATGGCGCCGTTCGCGGATGTCGGACGGCGGTCGCGCAGCCGAATCGTTCGTCGATATGGAGGAGGTGAGACGAATGGTGAGTCGGTTCGCAGGGTCTGGCGATGGTGGAGTGAAGCGTGAGGAGGGTGAAACGATGGAGACATTGCGGGAACTCGAAGCGGCAGCACGCTCAGGACAGCTCAGCCGGCGTGACGTGCTCAAACGCGCGGCTGCGTTGGGTGCGAGTGCGCCGGTGATCGCGAGCCTACTCGCGGCGTGCGCGCGCCAGGAAGCGACACCGACACCAGCGCCCGCAGCACAGACGCCCGCTGCGGCGACACCAGCTCCAGCGGCGAGCCCGACACCCGCGGCGGCAGCGAGTCCGACCCCGGCCCCAGCTGCGAAGCGTGGGCAAGGTGGCCTGGTGAAGCTGCTCTGGTGGCAGGCGCCGACGATCCTGAATCCGCACTTGGCGCAGGGATCCAAAGACTTCAATGCCTCGCGACTGGTGCTCGAGCCACTGGCCGACATCAACGACAAAGGTGAACTCGTACCGGTTTTGGCAGCAGAAATCCCCTCGGTCGAGAACGGTGGAGTGAGCAAGGACGCGAAAACGGTTACCTGGAAGCTCAAGAAGGATGTCAAGTGGTCGGACGGCCAGCCGTTCACGTCCAAGGACGTGAAGTTTACCTATGAGTATGTCATCGACGAGAAGACGACAGCGACGACGATCGCGAACTACACAGTGATCGAGTCGATCGAAACGCCGGATGACTATACGGTCGTCATCCGCTTCAAGGACCCGAATCCGGCGTGGATGAACGTCTTCGTCGGGCCGTACGGGAGGATCCTGCCACAACACATCCTCAAGGACTATGTCGGCGAGAAGGCCCGTACGGCACCGTTCAACTTGAATCCCATCGGAACGGGCCCCTACAAAGTCAAAGAGTTCAAGCCGGGTGATGTCGTCGTTTACGAAATGAACGAGAACTATCGCGAGCCAGACAAACCGTACTTCGCACAGGTCGAGTTCAAGGGTGGCGGTGACGCGACCACGGCGGCACGGGCCGTGCTGCAGACCGGTGAAGTCGACTACGCCTGGAACCTGCAGGTCGAGGCGCAGGTGCTCGACCAGTTGGAAAAGGCGGGTGTCGGCGTCGTCGAGGTCATCGAGGGCGTCTATGTCGAGCGGATCCTGGTGAACATGACCGATCCGCGCAAGGAGGTCGATGGCGAGCGCTCGAAGCTGGGCGTGCCGCATCCCTGGCAATCTGATCTGCGTGTGCGGCAGGCCTATGCGCTGGCCTGCCAGCGCGACGTCATCGCCAACACGCTGTATGGGCGAGCTGGGAAAGCCACTTCGAACATCCTGGTGGCGCCCGAGCGCTTCGTCTCCAAGAACACCTCCTGGAAGTTCGACCTGGATGCCGCGGCCAAGTTGCTCGACGAGGCCGGCTGGACCAAGGGCCCGGATGGTGTCCGGCAGAAGGACGGAGTGCGGATGGAGGTCGTCTACCAAACGACGATCAATCCGGTCCGCCAGAAGACGCAGGAGATCATCAAGAGCGCCTTCGAGAAACTCGGCATCAAGGTCGAGCTCAAGTCGATCGAGGCGTCGGTCTTCTTCTCCTCCGATCCGGGCAATCCCGATACGGCAGCGCACTTCTATGCTGATTTGGAGATGTTCACGAACGGACCGTCGTCGACCTATCCGATCGATTACATGGTTTCGTGGTATGGCAAACCCGACAACATCGCGCAGAAGGCCAACAATTGGTCCGGCAACAACTACGAGCGCTGGCAGAACGAGGAGTACGATAAGTTGTACGAGCAAGCGCTGGTCGAGCTCGATCCGAAGAAACAGGAAGAGCTGTTCATAAAGATGAACGATCTGGTCGTGAACAACGTGGTGGTCATTCCGTTAGTGCACCGAAACAGCGTGAGCGGTCGAAAGAAGGATTTGACCGGCCTCGAACTCTCCCGCTGGACCGACGAGACCTGGAACATCGCGAACTGGCGACGGTCGAGCTAGCGCGGGTGGTGGGGACGGGGTGAGCGCGCCCCGTCCCCTTTTTCTCTGGCAGGGGTGAGGAGCGCAGGATGACGCAGTATCTGATCCGGCGGATCTTGATCTCGATTCCGACCCTCGTCGCGATCAGCATCGTCATCTTCACGATTCTGGCACTGGCACCGGGTGACCCGCTGTCCGAGTTAGCGATGAATCCTGCGGTACCACCCGAGGTGCGCCAACGGATCCGGCAGAGCATGGGTTTGGACGACCCGATTCCGGTTCGCTACGTCAAATGGGCGTCGTCGATGCTGCGCGGCGACTTCGGATACTCCTTCCGCTCCAAGTCGCCGGTGAGCGATCTCATTCGCCAGCGTCTGCCGACCACGCTCTACGTGATCGGCACGGCCTACCTGGTGTCGGTCCTCATCGCGATACCAGTCGGGGTGCTCTCGGCGGTCCGACAGTACTCGATCTTCGACAATATCGCGACGACGTTAGCATTCATTGGCTTTTCGCTTCCCACCTTCGTGACCGGTATCTTGTTTATTCTCGTCTTCAGCGTGAAACTAGGTTGGTTACCGATGATCTACCGCACGACTATCGAGGTCGAGGGTCTGGCTGGCTTATGGATGAAGATCAAGCAGGCATTGATGCCGATTGCGGTGCTGGGACTGTTCGAAACTGCGGCACTGACGCGGTACACCCGAGCGGCCATGCTCGAGACGATCCATCAGGACTACGTGCGCACGGCGCGTGCCAAGGGGTTGAGCGAACGTGTCGTGATCATGCGGCATGCCATGCGCAATGCGCTGATTCCCGTGGTCACGATCGTTGCGTTGAGCATTCCCGGCATCTTCACCGGAGCGGTCATCACGGAGCAGATCTTCCGCGTTCCCGGTATGGGTTCGCTCCTGATCAGCGCGATCCGCGACAACGACACACCGGTGATCATGGCGATCACGATCATCTTCTCCGCGCTGGTCGTCTTGTTCAACCTGATCGCCGATATTTTGTACGGGGTACTCGATCCGCGGATCAAGTACGAGTGAGTGGCCGCGACGGGGGGTAACGCGATGTCCGAAGCGACCGAGCAACGCAGGCTGGAGACCGCGGCACGCACGGTCGGGCCACCCGTGGTACTGCCGACACGCAAGCCGCGGTCGCTCTGGAGCGATGCGTGGAGGCAGTTTCGGCACCACCGGCTCGCGGTGGCGGGAACCATCGTTTTGGTGTTCATGATCCTGGCCACGATCGTCGGTCCGTTTCTCTGGCCGATTCCCTGGAACACGTTCGATATGGCGGAAGCCCTGCAAGGACCATCGCTCCGGCACCCCTTCGGCACGACGGATCTCGGCCATGACATCTTCGCACGTATCCTTTGGGGCGGACGGATCTCGATCGCGGTGGGTGTCGTCGCCATGTTGGTTGCGGTGACGCTGGGAACGCTCATCGGTGCGGTCGCAGGATATTTCGGAGGAATCCTGGATTCGTTCTTGATGCGGATGACCGATATGTTCATCTCGATCCCGAGCCTCCCATTGCTTCTCCTGATCACCTACCTTTTCCAGGATCGGATGAAAGCGCTCTTTGGGGTCGAGCTCGGTATGTTTTTGCTGATCGTCCTCGTGATCGGCGGGTTGAACTGGATGCCGGTGGCGCGCCTGGTGCGTGCTTCGTTCCTGTCGCTCAAGCAGAAGGAGTTCGTGGAGGCGGCACACTGCATCGGCGTGAGTACCAGCGGGATCATCTTCCGCCATATCTTGCCGAACACGCTGAGCCCGGTGATCGTGGCGGCGACACTCGGCGTTGCACAAGCGATCATCACCGAGTCAGCCCTGTCCTTCCTCGGACTCGGTTTCCCGCCCGACATCCCGACGTGGGGCCGCATGCTGTACGATGGAATCAATTGGATCGAGTTCGCACCATGGATGGTTCTCTTCCCCGGTGCGGCGATCTTCCTAACCGTGCTGAGCATCAACTACGTCGGTGATGGACTCCGGGACGCACTCGATCCACGGCGCATGTTCGCGATCTGAGGGGTAGCATGACGACGCGTGGCCGGGCGAGCGCACGGGAGAAGACGGTGGGAGCGCTCGCTCAGATGACTCTCGTTTGTGACCGTTGTCGTGCGAGGTTCGAGCCTGCGGGATCACCGGGGCGCTGCCAGTGCGGTGGGCTCCTCCATGTCGAATTCCCACTCGCGGAGGTGGTCGAGCGAACCACCTTCGATGTCCGCTTGTCGAGTTGGCAGCCGCTCGATCGGAGCGGCGTCTGGCGCTACCGGGAGTTGCTGCCGCCTCTGCCAGCCGCCGCCATCGTGACGCGTCCCGAAGGCAATACTGCCCTGTACCAGCATCCCCAACTCACCGACTGGACGGGGTGCGAAGAGCTCTTCCTCAAGCACGAGGGGGAAAATCCGACCGGCTCGTTCAAAGACCGGGGGATGACGGTCGCGATTTCCCATGCGCGAACGATCGGTGCGCAGGCGGTGGCCTGTGCCTCGACGGGAAACACGGCCGCCTCAGTTGCGGCCTATGCAGCCCTGGCAGGTCTTCCCAGTGTGGTGTTCCTCCCCGCGGGAAAGATCGCGGCAGGGAAGCTGGGCCAGGCGATCGCGTATGGAGCACGGATCGTCCAGGTGGAGGGCGACTTCGATGCCGCCATGCGCCTGGTCGAGGAGGCGAGCCGGGAACTCGGGCTCTACCTGCTCAATTCGGTGAACCCGTTTCGCCTGGAGGGGCAAAAGACGATCGTGTTCGAGCTGCTGCATCAGCTCGGGTGGAGCGTCCCGGACTGGATCGTGCTGCCCGGCGGGAATCTCGGCAACACCGCGGCCTTTGGGGCAGCACTGGCTCAGTTGCGTGACGTGGGATGGCTCGAGCGCCTGCCGCGCCTGGCAGTGATCCAGGCCGCGGGGGCTGCGCCGTTTTACGCAGCCTACCGGAGTGGCTTCCGGGAGTTTCGTCCCGTTGCCGCTGAGACCATCGCGACGGCGATCCGGATCGGAAATCCGGTGAGTTACGAGCGTGCTCGCCGTGCGATCGAGCTGACCGACGGTCTCGTGGACACGGTCAGCGACGAGGAGATCCTGGAGGCGAAGGCACGCGTCGATCGAACGGGAATCGGGTGCGAACCGGCATCAGCTGCCTCGGTCGCCGGCGTTCGCAAGCTCGTCGCGCGAGGGGTCATTCGGCCAGGCGATCGAGTGGTGGCGATTCTCACTGGTCATGTCTTGAAGGATCCGGATGCAGTATTGGCGTATCATCTCGGGGATCCTCCACGACCGCTCGCGAACCGGCCGGTGACGATCGCGCCCACCCTCGACGCATTGGCAGGAGTATTGGCTCGTGCGTTGTGAAGTGCGTGTCCCCGCTTCGAGTGCCAATCTCGGACCCGGTTTCGACGTGCTGGCGGTGGCCCTCGGCCGCTATCTTTCGGCTCGCTACGAGCTGGACGAGACGATCGGCGAGCTTCGGGTAGTTGTTCGACCAGAACTCCACGGCGGGCGCAACCTCGTCGCCGAGGCGATGCGCTATTACGCGTCATCGACTGGTAGATCGCTCCCTGGTGGCACGCTCACCGTCGACTCCGACATTCCCGTGGCTCGGGGGTTGGGGAGTTCGGCGGCAGCGATCGTAGCTGGATTAGTTCTCGCCAATGAGCTGTGCGGGGAGCCGCTCGGGCGCTCGGAATTGTTCCGCATGGCGTGCGAGCTCGAGGGTCATGGCGACAACGTCGGTGCAGCGCTCTTCGGTGGGGTCGTGCTCGCGGTCGTTGACGAGGAAGGGCCGCAGGCAGTTGCGGTACCGGTGGAGTTCCCGCTCGTGGCGGTCGTTTTGGTACCGGATGCTCTCGGCTACACGAGCGATGCGCGTGCCGTCCTGCCGCGGCGGGTGCGCCGGGTCACTGCCGTGCGGACTGCCGCGCACACCGCGCTTTTGGTCCTGGCTCTGGCGACTGGGCAGCCGGACCTTTTGCGGACAGCGATGACCGACGAGCTCCATCAACCTTATCGCGCGGTCTTGTACCCGCATCTCGAGGAGGCGATCGATCGCGCACTGGTGGCTGGCGCCTACGGCGCAGCGCTGTCCGGGGCGGGGCCATCGGTACTCGCGTTCTGTTCTCCGGAGCGAGCGTCGGCGGTGCAAAGGGCGTTTGCTGATCTCCTGGCGCAACGCGCGATGGATGGGGAAGCGCTCGTACTACCGATCGATCGGCAAGGTGCACAGATTCTCCGCGCCGACGAACGCGGCCCGGTGAGCGCGCCCGAAACGATTTCCAGCCATCACGAGTAAGTAACCGCACGATTTGCTTCGTTCCTGGTTCATCTCTGTGAATGGAATTCATCTCTGTGAATGGAAGTGATCCCCGTCTGGAGCCGCATCGCCCAGCGCTCGACGCGTTCGACGGCGGTCCTGAGGCGCGCGTTCAGCAATCGGCAGCGGTGGAATCGCGTTGCGCGTGATCGCAGCCCGTACTATACTCATTCTCGTCAAGACATAACGAGAAAGCCCGGCCTCCGTCGAAGGGAAACGGAGGTGAGTCATGGAGATCGGGACCTTCTTACTGAAGCTGGCTCTGAGCTACGGGTTCGGTGTTCTCTGGTACGATCTTCTTTCTGGTCGTTTGCCGGAGCGGGTGTGGCGCGTTGCGGCCTATCCGTTTCTCGGGATCTGGATTGCCGAACAGCTCCCGGCGTTCGGGCCGGCGTTCGGCGGTATCCACTTGATCCATGCGGCGGTCGGTTCGCTCGTCGCAGTTCTCGTCGACTGGGTGATCAATCAAGCACGGCGACCAGCAATCGTGCAGCAGTTCGAGGCACGAGCGGCGTGAGCGCGGAATGAGCCAGGCTTTCTCGAGGTACGGGCCCTGGAGCATTGCTCTGGGGCTCGTCTGGTATACTCGCCTTGCTCGCGGTCCTGCGGCCGCGTTGCTGTGGATGTCGTCCTTTCCGCGCTGCGACCGCCCGGATACGGCAACGGTTCGGTCGTTGCGTCCAGCGCGAACCCGAGGAAAGGAGAGGAACGTTGCCGCGTTACGAACCTGCACCTCGCCCGTACGAGCTGATGGTGCTTCTTCGCCCTGATCTGGCTGACGATCGGTTGGAAGCAGCTCTCGAGCGGATTCGGAACACGGTGGTCGAGCAAGGCGGGACGATCACGTTCGAGAAGCGCGATACGCCGTGGGGACGCCGCCGGCTGGCGTACCCCATCCAGAAATTCCAAGAAGCGTTCTATGTTCTCTTCCAACTCGTCTGCCCACCGCGCACGGTTCGGGAGATCGAGCGGGAGCTGCGATTGAACGAGCAAGTCCTGCGCCATCTGATGGTTCGTCTGGACGAATGAGTGGTCCGGCGTGGACCGGAGCCCGGGGGTATGCGATGTCTCGCGGACTCAATCGAATCGAACTCATCGGGAATGTCGGCCGCGACCCCGAGATGCGGTATACACCAGCCGGGGCTCCGGTCACCGAGTTCTCGCTCGCTGTCAACTCGATGCGCCGTGGTGGCGAAGGCGGACAGCCGATCGAAGAAACCGATTGGTTTCGGGTCATCTGCTGGAACCGATTGGCGGAGATCGCTGACCAGTACATCCGCAAGGGTACCAAGGTGTATGTTGCAGGCCGGCTCCGCGTCCGGCGCTACACCGGGAACGATGGTGTCGAGCGGACCGTCGTCGAGGTGATCGCCCGAGACCTTCTGCTGCTGAGCCCGCGTGCGCCGGACGCACCAGCGGCGGTGCCGCCAGGCATCGTCGATGAAGAACCGGTACTTCCTGACGTAAATGCGGACTTCCCGTTGGACGATGATCCGTGGAACGATCAGGTTCCGTTCTGAGACCGTTCGAGGAGTGAGGGAACGATGGCCGAAGAACTCGAACCGATGACGGCGGATGATGGGGCGACCGAGCAGACAGCGGAGGCGACTGGAGAGTCCGGGCGCCCCGCTCGCTCGGCAGCGACCCGCTACTATCCGCGCAAGAAGGTCTGCTCCTTCTGCATGGACGGTATCAAGAAGATAGACTACAAGGACTTTGGTCGTCTTCGGCGGTATCTGTCGCCGCAGGCGAAGATCGAGCCGCGTCGCGCAACGGGAACATGCGCCAAGCACCAGCGGCAGCTGGCGCGCGCCATCAAGCGAGCACGGCATCTTGCTCTCCTGCCCTTCGTGCCGGAACGATAACGGTCGTCCGCTGATTCCTCCTCTGGGATCGCGTCGAGGCAGGAACGCTGCGAGGTGCTAGATGCTCGAGTGGGTGAGGCGGCTCTTTCCCCGCCGATGGCGGGATCGCAGGGCGCGAACACATCGACGGGTTCCTCGTCGCGAGCGGGAACGAGTACAGGAGCGAGCAGCAGTCATCGGTGTATCGGTTGTCCTGCTGCTCGTCGTTGGGTTACTGGGCGGTGGAGCGATCTACCAGTATTGGTACCTGCCGCGCCAGGTCGTCGTCGAAGTCAACGGTGAGCTGATCACCCGCGCCGACTACTGGAAGATGCGGCGCCTGGAACTCTTGAATCAGATCAGTCAATACCAACAGTTGGCCAATCTCATGAGTGGTCAGCAGAGTGTCCAGTACCAACAGCTCGCTGACCAGGCTCGCCAGCAGCTGACGACCGTCGAGCGTGATCCGATCAATCAGGCAACGGTCGGGCAAATGATCGATGACCGTCTGGTGCTTCAGCGCATGGGACAACTCGGCGTTGCGCTCGACGAGCGAGAGGTGGAGGACTATACCGTCAGCCTGTTCAGCAGTGTTCCCCTGCTCACGCCGACACCGACGCTCGGGATCGATCCGACCGCTGCGGCCTGGGCTACCGCGACAGCGGCGGTGACGCCGACCCCACTTCCGACACCAACTCCGGAGCCCGGGGTTACCCCGACGCCGCAGGCAACCCCGACGCCAACGCCGAGTGAATCGCCCACACCGACGCCGACGGTCTCACCCGAGGAGGCGCGGGCGACAGCGACAGCGCTCATGGGGGAGTATCAGAAGAACGTGCTCGAACAGGCCGGTCTCTCCCTGGCTGACTTCCAGCGATTGGTCGTGCGGCCGATGCTGGCTCGGGAGAAAGTGCAGCGTGTCCTGGAAGAGCGGATCCCCCTGCGAGCCGAGCAGATCCACGCTGCACACATCTTGTTGGCGACTCGCGAGGCGGCAGAGCAGGCGCTGGCCGATATCCAGGGTGGCGCTGACTTCGCGACGATCGCTCGCGAGCGATCGATCGACAGCGATACCGCACCGAACGGCGGAGACCTGGGATGGTTGCCGCGCGGCTATATGCCGAGTGCGTTCGACGAGGTGGCGTTCGCTCTCGCACCCGGAGAGGTCGGCGGCCCGGTGCAGACCCAGTATGGTTGGCACATCGTGAAGGTGCTGGAACGTGATCCTGATCGACCCCTGAGCGAGCGCATGTTGCAGGCGTTGCGGGGGCAAGCCTTGAGCCGTTGGCTCGACGAGCAACGCCGAACCTCGACGATTCGCTGGCATCTCGGGTTGACTCCGCTGCCCACGCCAGCTGTCCAGCCGTTCGTGGCCCCACCAGACGCGCCGCCGACTCCGACCCCGACTCCCACTCCAACGACCGTGCCAGAAACACCGACCGTGGAGGTATCGCCGACCGCAACGCCACTGCCATAATGGCTGAGCGAGCGTTGTCCGGCTGGCTGCTCGACGTGGGAGATCGAGGAGGCCCGCGGAATGCAGGGTCGAGCATCGGTAAGGTACCGCGCGCGGGCTGCTCCATCAGCAGGTGGGTTGATCGGTCTCGCTCTGGTGGTCGTCTTTGCCGCCACGACCGTGCTGGCTCTCCTTGGCCTACTCGGTGTGACTCCGTCGACCATAAGCCAGCAGGTTCTCTGGCTAGTCTTCTTGATCAGCGGTGCGGCAACCGTTTTGCTCGTTTACCTGGTCATCGGGTATTTCTCGATCGGGTATGACGTGACCGGCGAAACGGTTCGGATTCGTTGGGGTGGTCGAGTCGACGAGGTTCGCATCGATCGTCTCACCTATGCCGGGCCAGCAGCAGCGGTGCTCGGCAGTTCGATCCCGAACTGGCAGCCCTTCTGGCCCGGGTATTATGTGGGACGCCTGCGGACACCGTTGGGGCCGGTACGAGTTGTGGCCACGCAGCCGGTCAGTCGCCAGCTGCTCCTTTCGACAGATGCTGGTCATTGGGCGATCTCGCCTGCCCAGCCAGTCGCCTTCCTCGATCAGCTGGCACTCGCGCGCCGTCGACATGATTCGGACATCGGCAGTGTGGCGATCGCTGGTCGTGATGACCTGGCCGCTGCTGGCTGGACCGCTGCCTTTCCGACGCTGAGCGAGGCCAGACAGGAGGCACGCGGGCGAGGTCTCGGGACGCTGGTGCCGCGCTTGGGTCGGGATCCGTTATCGCTCGTTTTGCTCGGACTCGCGCTTCTCTTGCTCGCCAGTCAGTTCGTCTTCTTACTCGTGCAGTCCTCGCGGTTGCCGGAGATGCTCGTTCTCCATTGGAACGCTGCCGGTCTCCCGGATCGTATCGGAACCCGTCGCGAGGTGTGGATCTTGCCGATCGTTGCGACCATCGTGGTCTTCGCCAATGTGGCACTCGCCGTCCTGGCTGCGTCGCTCGAACGGTTCGCGGCTTGGCTGCTACTCGGGGGGACGATCATCGTGCTGGTCCTCGTCTGGATCGCTCTCCTCGTGATCACGCTCTGAAGACAAGGAGCAGGGGCTGGATCGTGGCGAACGCGATCACCGCTGGGCGCATCGCCCTCCTTTTCCTCGGTATCGGCATGCTTTACACGCAGCGGGTGTGGACGCTCGGTCTGGCCATCGTCATCTTGCTCGTCGTCTTCGTGGCGGATGCGCTCGATGGGATCGTCGCGCGCCGGCGTGGGCGAGAGACGGTATTCGGCGCGGTATTCGATATCGCTGGTGATCGCGTGGTGGAAAATGCGCTGTGGGTGGTCTTCGCCGATCTCGGCGTGATCGGCGTCTGGGCACCGCTGCTCGTGCTGACGCGCGGTTTTCTCGTCGATGGACTGCGCAGTGTCGCGCTGCAAGCGGGACGCACGCCTTTCGGTGAGCGCTCCATGGCACGCACGCCGATCACTCGTTTCCTGACTGCCTCGCGGTGCATGCGGGCGCTGTACGGTACGGCCAAGTTGGTGGCATTCCTCTTTCTCGCTGGTGTAGTCGCGACTAGGCGTGCGGAGTTCCCGATCATCGACCGACTCTTCGTCGAACCGGTGTTTGTGCTTGCTGGGTGGCTCTGCGTGTATCTCACGCTGGTCTTGACGGTCGTGCGAGGATTACCGGTCGTTGTCGATGCGTGGCCCTACCTCGGCTGGACACGGGAAGAATTCGCTCGCGACCGACGCTCGGGCTGAGCGGTGAGCGCATGCGAGGCGATCGTTTCGGGCGACCGCTGCGTCTCCCTCTCCTGGAACGTCCGGCCCGTTGGGTGGTCGATCGCATCGGAGAAGCTGCGTACCTCCTGTGGCGCTCGCGCCGCGCGGATCTCTGTGCGAATTTGGCCCATGTGCTCGGTTTGCCGGCGGACAGTCGCGCCGTGCGGTCCGCAGCACGGCGAGCCTTCCAGGCGAGTGCCCGGAACATCGCAGCGCTCCTCGTTCTGCGCCTGACAGGCGGTCGGTGGCGGCCGGTGGTCGAGATGGAAGGAGCTCCGGTCGCGCTTTCCGGTTCACCGGTCATTCTCGTCTCGGCGCATCTCGGTCCGTTCGACGTCGCGGCCGCCACGCTTGCCTCCACTCGTCGTCTCCGGCTGGTCAGCGTGGCTGCTCCGATGCGTCCATGGTGGATCGACCGCTCGATGCGCTGGTTGCGCGGTGTCTCGGGAATCGAACTGGTGCCGCCGACGGCTGCCGGTCTCTTGCGCGTGCGGCGAGCACTGCAAACCGGCACACCGGTCGTCTTTCTGGTCGATCGTGATCCCGCGGGAAACGGACAGCTGGTGAGCTTCTTCGGGGCGCGGACGACCTTGCCGGATGGTCCGCTGCGCCTCGCTCGCCGCCTGAACTGTCCCATCGTACCCGTCTTCTGTTATCGTGCCGAGCATGGATACCGGGTCCGTTCTGGAGAGCCGCTCCGGGTCGCACGAACGGCGAATCGCCAGCAGGACATCACTGTCGCACTCGAGGCACTGGCTCGGCAACTGGAGTGTGCTATTCGGGAGGCGCCGGATCAATGGCTCGTTTTCAGTCCCGTCTGGCGACGAGGACGCGGCCGTCCGCGGCCTGTTTCCCGACGTCTCTTCGCCTGAGCGAGCGGTTCAGCCCACAGGTCATACGGCTCAGCCTGGGTGATGCGGACAGTCACGAACTCACCCAGTGGCAGTTCCTCAGGAACGAAGACGAGTCCGTCGACTTCTGGCGCGTGGCGCGCTGCCCGACCAGCCGCGAGGGGAGCGCGGTTTCCCCTCTCGTCTTCGACTTCCCCAGTGCCTTCGACGAGGATGGGAAGGATTTTCCCGACGAGTGTCTTGTTCCTGGCCCACGAGATGCGTTGCTGGAGTTCCATGAGTGCGGCCCGGCGCTCTTCCGCGACCTCCGGTGGAACCGGGTCCTCCATGCGTGCACTCGGCGTTGGTTGCTCGCGGGAATAGACGAAGACACCGACGTGGTCGAACTCCATCTCGGCGACGAAATCGTAGAGTCGCCGGAACTGCTCGTCGGTTTCACCGGGAAAGCCGACGATGAAGGTCGTCCGGAGAGCGACGTCGGGCAGGCGTTCCCGCGCATAAGCGATGAGCCGACGATAGAAATCAGGGTCGCTCGGTCGCATCATGCGGCGGAGAAGAACAGGATCGGCATGTTGGAGCGGAATGTCCAGATACGGAACACACGGCTGCAGTTCAGCCATGGTGTCGATGAGTCGAAAGAGGAGTGGACTCGGATAGAGGTACAAGAGGCGGAGCCACGGCAGTTCAGGGACGTGCTCTGCGATCGAGCGAAGCAGGTCCGGAAGCCCGTTCCGCAAACCCAGGTCTGCGCCGTAACGGATCGTGTCTTGGGCAACGAGGATGACCTCCTTGGTGCCCGCATTCACGAGTTCCCGGATCTCCCGCACGATCTCGGAGGGACGCTTGCTCCGCTGGTTCCCTTTGATGAGCGGAATGGCACAGAACGAACACCGGTGATCGCATCCATCGGCAATCTTGACATACGCGCTCGGCCGTCTCACAGGCAGGCGTGGAAAGGACGGCAGATCGCCCGTGCTCTCGCGCACTCTGGGGATCGGTAGACGGAGGAGGTCAGCGACGACTGCATCGATGCGGTTCCAGTCGTGTGTCGGGACGTAGGCGTCGAGACCGGGCGGCAGCTCTGCCCGGTGCTGGTCGAGCGAGACCATGCACCCGGCCGCGATGATGATTTGGCCCGGACGACGGCGGGTGACCAGTTCCTCGATAGCCGCGCGTGACTCGGCACGAGCTGCCGCGAGGAAGCCACAGGTGTTGACGACGAGCACAGCAGCCTCATCCGGCTCGTCCGTCGGTTGCAGCCCGCGCGCGATCAATCGCTGCGCCATGCCTTCGGAATCGACCTGATTTTTCGAGCACCCGAGCGTCACGATGTGAAAGCGGAGCGGTCGATCCATCTCGTCTCCTCGCCGATCCCTCATTGTCCCGGGAAGTATGCCTTACTCAGGCACGTCGAGCCGAGGGCAGGCTGCCCCGATCGCGGTGGCGGAGGGTTGTCGGGTGCACGGGCGACGGTGGAGCGATTCCTGGCAAAAATCGCACAGCGAACGTGCAGGAGCTGAGACCGAGCACGCGCCAGGAGACCGGGGCGGAGTCGAGCCAGCCAGGGCGGGTGTTGGCTGGGGAGAGAGAAGAGCACGGGGCCGAGCACCGCGCTGCCGTTGCAGTGCTGTCCCTGGCTATGCTAGACTACTGAGTGCGCCAGCCAGGGCGCGGGGCTGTAGCTCAGTGGGAGAGCACAACGCTGGCAGCGTTGGGGTCAGGGGTTCGAGTCCCCTCAGCTCCACGAGAGTGGGTCGGCCGGTCCACCGCGAGGTGAGACCGGTTCTCGTCATGGAGACGGAAGAGGCGACGACGAGGAGCAGTAGCGTGCAGCGGCCGTCGAGCGAGTCGGGGAGGGTGTGAGCCCGACCGGTGTTCGGCGCGCGAACTCGCCTCCGAGCTGCGCTCGTGAGAAGCGGTAGCGAGCGCCGAGTCGTGCCCGTTAGCGCACGGACGAGCGGACGCCGCAGGTGTGGCGTCAAGGAGGGTGGTACCGCGGGCTGGCCCGTCCCTTCGTGGACGGGCCGCTGTCCGTTCGAGGAGACCGAGGCGCGGGAGGAGCAGCGATGGCGACGACGCAGGAGGTCCGGCAGGCCGAGCGGTACGAGCCGCAAGTGATCGAGCCCAAATGGCAGCAAATCTGGGAGGAGACGGGTATCTACTCCAACGTGCAGGAGGATCCCACTCGTCCCAAATGGTATCACCTGGTCATGTTCCCCTATCCATCAGGAAATTTGCACATCGGTCATTGGTTCTCCTACGCACCAGCTGATGCTGCTGCCCGCTACAAGCGGATGCGTGGTTACAATGTCCTCTTCCCTTTTGGGTTCGACGCCTTCGGGTTGCCGGCAGAGAACGCGGCGATCAAACACGGTATTCATCCCCGCGTGTGGACCATGCAGAACATCGCGCACATGAAAAAGCAGCTGCGCTCTCTCGGCGGGATGTTCGATTGGTCCAAGGAAGTGATCACGTGCCTTCCCGAGTATTACCGCTGGAACCAGTGGTTCTTCCTCCAGTTCTACAAGCGGGGTCTGGCCTACCGTGCCAAGGCGCCAGTCTGGTGGTGCCCGACATGCCAGACGGTGCTGGCCAACGAGCAAGTCATCGATGGACGCTGCGAGCGCTGCAGCACCGAGGTGTACCGGCGAGACCTCGAACAGTGGTTCTTGCGCATCACCGCGTATGCTGAAGAACTTCTGCGCTTCGATGGGATCGACTGGCCGGAGCGCGTCATCACGATGCAGCGCAACTGGATCGGCCGATCGGAGGGCGCGCGGATCGTCTTTCGCTCCGAGCAGGGAGACCCGATCGAAGTGTTCACGACACGCCCGGATACCCTCTGGGGGGCAACCTTCCTGGTGTTGGCGCCGGAACATCCACTCGTGCAGAAGCTGACGACCCCTGAGCGGCGAGCCGAAGTCGAGGCGTACATCGATCAGGCGCGGCGGCGGAGCGACATCGAGCGAACCTCGACTGAACGTGAAAAGACGGGTGTCTTCATCGGCGCGTACGCGATCAATCCGGCGAACGGGCAGCGGATCCCCATCTGGATCGCCGATTACGTGCTCATGCAGTACGGTACCGGCGCCATCATGGCGGTGCCGGCGCACGATCAGCGCGACTTCGAGTTCGCACGCGCCTTTGACCTACCGATCGTGGTCGTGATCCAGCCACGAGACCGGACACTGGATCCGGCGACCATGGAAGAGGCATACGACGGCGAGGGCGTGATGGTCAATTCTGGTCCCTTCGACGGTACGCCGACGGAGGGAGGCGAAGCGATCCGCCGCGTCATCGCGTGGCTGGAGGAGCGAGGGGTGGGCCGAGGTGAAGTGACGTACCGGTTGCGTGATTGGCTCATCTCGCGTCAGCGTTATTGGGGAACGCCCATCCCGATCGTCTATTGTGATCACTGCGGCATCGTTCCGGTCCCAGAGGACCAGCTTCCCGTGCTGTTGCCGGAGGATGCGGAGTTCATGCCGACCGGGCAATCGCCCTTGATCACCCACGAGGCCTTCGTGAACACCACCTGTCCACAGTGCGGTGCTCCGGCACGGCGCGAAACCGATACGATGGATACCTTCGTAGACTCGTCTTGGTACTGGTACCGCTATCTGAGTCCGCACGAGAACGAGCGGCCGTTCGATCCTGATAAGGTCGCCTATTGGACGCCGGTCGATCAGTATACCGGTGGCATCGAGCACGCTATCCTGCATCTCCTCTACAGCCGCTTCTGGACGAAGGCGCTCGCTGACCTCGGATTGGTGAATCATCGCGAGCCGTTTCTCCGGCTCTTCAATCACGGCGTCATTTTGGGCGAAGATGGCGAGAAGATGTCCAAGAGCCGCGGCAATGTCGTCGATCCCGACGACCTCGTGGTCCGGTTGGGAGCAGACACGGTTCGACTGTACCTGATGTTCATCGGTCCTTGGTCGCAGGGTGGCCCGTGGAGTTCTCGCGGGGTCGCGGGTGTGCAGCGCTTCTTGCAGCGTGTTTGGGCGCTCGTGACCGAAACGCTCGATGTGCCGGTCGACACAGCGGAGGACGAGCAGGCCCGAGCCTTGCGCCGGCTCGTGCACCGGACGATCAAGCACGTGACCGACGACTTCGAAACGTTCAGCTTCAATACCGCAATCGCGCGGATGATGGAACTCGTGAACGAGTTGTCACGCTTGCGAGAGACCACGGTCGTGCGGATGCCGGTCTGGCGTGAGGCGTTGGAGACGCTCGTCCTCTTGCTCGCGCCGGGAGCACCGCATTTGGCGGAAGAGCTTTGGCAGAGACTCGGCAAGCCGTACAGCGTGCACCAGCAATCCTGGCCGGCGTATGATCCAGCACTGGCGGCTGAGGAGACGGTCGAACTGGTGATTCAAGTGAATGGGCGGGTGCGCGATCGCCTGCTGGTTCCGGCTGCGATCGATGAGGACGAAGCGGTGGCGCGAGCCCGCGAACTGGAGCGCGTGCAGGCCTACTTGGCAGGGAAGCGGATCGAGCGAGTCGTCTACGTGCCCGGTCGGCTCGTGAACTTCGTTGTCAGTGACATGGCCGACTGAGTGTTCGTCAGCGGCGACCTAGCAGGAAAGCCAGCGTCGCGACCGCCTCGCGTGCGATGTACCAGCGCTCGAGCGGCGAGCTAGGCCGGATCGGACTACCTGGCGCAGGGCTGCCGACTACCTGGAAACCGAAGGAGCGTGCCATGAGCTTGCTCCGGAAGAGGTGGAACCCATCGCTCACGACGAGAAGGCGCTGAACTCCTCGCTCGTGAAGCGGCTGAGCTGCTGCCTCGATGCTTTGCCAGGTATTGCGGCCAACCGGAACGACGATCAGAGCATTATCGGGAATGCCCTGCTCTCGGAGATAGCGGGCGCCAGCTTCGGCCTCACTCTCGAGGTCTCGGTCGGTTTTTCCACCGACGAGGACGATCGTGGGAGCGTATCCTTGACGAAAGAGTGCGGCAGCGTGGTCGAGACGAGCGCGGAAGGCGCGAGTGGGCCAACCGTTGTACTGGGCAGCACCGAGAACCAGGATCGCGTCGGCGGGTGCGCGCTCGTCGCTGCGAGCGTGCTCAGCGATAGCTAGTCCGAGCACGAGGATAGTCGTCCCGGCAGTCAAGGCAGTCAAACCGAGAAAACCGGCGACGAACCAGCGGGCACCAATCATGGACCGGCGCGAGACGCTCGTCGAGGTACACATCCGATACATTCTCCCGTTCCTAACTGTGCCAGATGACTCGTTGCCGAGTGGAGGACCGGATGAGCGAGGAAACGGACGCGATAACCCGGATCGTACCGGACCGTCGCCGACCCGATCGGCTACTCATCGAGCGGAACGGTTTGCCGTGGCTGCGGCTCAGTGCTCTACGGATCAGCGAACTCGATGTGCGGACCGGTGAAGTTCTCACGCCGGAGCGACGAGCGCGCTTGGAGCATGCGGCAGCTGTCGAGGAAGCGATAGAGGCTGCACTGCGATTGCTCGCAGCGCGTCCGCGGAGTGAGGCGGAACTTGCCCGCCGACTGCGACAGAAAGGCTTCAGGGACGCCGTCGTCCAAGAAGTGATGACCAAACTCCGAGCGCTCGGCTACGTGGACGATCGTGCCTTCGTCGCGTTCTGGGTCGCGCAGCGACGCACGAGTCGTCCACGAGGCATCGCAGCTCTGCGTCAGGAACTGCGCGCCAAAGGAATCACCGACGAGCTGATCGAAGCGGCCGTGACACACGATGCGGAGGAAGAATTCAGCGCGGCGCTGGCGCTGGCCCAGAAGCACCTTGGGCGTTTGCAGCAACATGACCGGGTGACTCAGGAGCGCCGCGTCATCGGCTTGCTGCAGCGCCGCGGATTTTCCTGGTCCGTTATCCGGCGCGTGGTGCGGGAAGTGTTTTCCGGAAAAGCTGGAGACGACGATTTTGCGCTGGCTGATTGACCAGGGAGCAGATTCACGCAGAGGACCTTCGCCCCCGTTCGATTGCGCATGCAGCGCTCCAGGCGAAGCCTTCGTGTGCGGGGCCGTTTCCTCCAATCTTGCTGGCAGCGAGTGCTCTCGTGGCGGAGCGAGCTCGATTCGTGACGGACGCTCGCTGGTCGGGTAGCCGGGCACTGGTTGCGAGGGTGAACGGACACACGGTATACTGGGGTCCCGATGTGGATGCGGAACCCTCGCGTGCAGTTTCGTCCTGCGCCGGTATCAGTGCGAACGGACGGTTCTCGATGGCTGAGATCAAATGGCTAGGGCATGCCTGTGTCCGGCTACGGGGACGAGATGTGACGGTGATCATGGACCCGGTCGGACCAGAGACCGGGTACGTGCCTGCCAAGCAGCGTGCTGACATCGTGACCGTGAGCCATCCTCATCCGGGTCATCGTCATTTGGAATTGGTCCGACCCGGTTACCGGTTGGTCGAGGGACCGGGAGAATACGAGATCAAAGGGACGTTCATCACCGGCATCCGTACCTACCACGATACCGAACACGGAAAGCGGTTCGGCAAGAACACTGTCTACGTCGTGGACTTGGATGGGGTTCAGGTCTGTCACCTCGGGGATCTCGGTCATCCGCTGAACGAGGAGCAGGCTGAGCTCTTGAGTGACGTGGATGTTTTGCTGGTTCCCGTCGGTGGGGGAACGACCCTGGATGCTGATCGTGCGGTCGAAGTGGTCGGACAGATCGAGCCGCACATCGTCGTGCCGCTCCAATACCGCACGGAGAAGGGTGATCGGGAGCGTGAACCACTGGAACGATTCATGCGGGCGATGGGAATCACCGAGTGGAAGGCCCAAGAGAGCTTGAGCGTGCGCAAGGGCGAGTTCGGGGAGGCGGTGGAAGTGGTGGTGCTCGTCCCCGATCCCTGACGGTGGAGAGCGCTGCGCGGGAGGTGTGCTGATGCCGAAGTACGTCTTCGTGACGGGGGGTGTTGTCTCATCGGTCGGGAAGGGGATCACCACCGCTGCGATCGGGAGACTGCTCAAGAGCCGCGGCTTGCGGGTGGCATTGATGAAACTGGATCCCTACTTGAACGTGGATCCGGGCACGATGTCGCCGTACCAGCACGGCGAAGTCTTCGTCACCGAAGATGGCGCGGAGACCGATCTCGATCTTGGCCATTATGAGCGGTTCACGGACGAGAATTTGAGTCGGGCATCCAACGTCACGACCGGTCAAGTCTACTCGGCCGTGATCGCGAAGGAACGCCGTGGAGATTATCTGGGTGGCACCGTTCAGGTGATTCCGCACATCACCAACGAGATCAAGGCACGCATCCGCCAGGTGGCGGAGCTTCACCGACCGGATGTCATCGTGGTGGAGGTCGGTGGCACAGTTGGTGATATCGAAGGGCAGCCATTCCTGGAAGCGATTCGCCAGATGCGGCGCGAGGAAGGCCGCCGCAACGTGCTGTATATCCATGTCACGTTCTTGCCGTACATCGCTAGCACTGGCGAAGTGAAGACCAAGCCGACCCAACACAGCGTCAAGGAATTGCGCGCGATCGGGATCCAACCGGACGTGATCATCTGTCGGACCGATCATCCGGTCGGTGATGACGTGCGGGCGAAGGTCGCGCTCTTCGGCGATGTGGACGAGGATGCCGTCATCTTGTTGCCGACGGCCGAGACGATTTACGAAGTTCCCTTGATGCTAGAGCGCGCGGGGCTGGGCCGATACGTCATGGAGCATCTCGGCTGGGACGATCGCGATCCCGATTTGGCCGACTGGGAGCGGATGGTGGAACGGTTGAAGTCGCCGCGCCGGCGTCTCCGCATCGCGCTGGTCGGGAAGTACGTCGAGTTGCACGATGCCTACTTGAGCGTGGTCGAAGCCTTGCGCCATGCAGGACTGGCGCATGATGTCGCCGTGGAGATCGTCTGGGTCAATTCGACGGCCGAACGAAGCGAGATCGAGGCGGCGCTGCGCCATGTCAACGGAATCGTGGTGCCGGGAGGGTTCGGCCCGCGTGGCGTCGAAGGGAAGATGCTGGCGGCTCGCTACGCGAGGGAGCGCGGGATTCCTTACCTCGGTCTCTGCTACGGCCTGCACATGGCAGTGATCGAGTTCGCGCGAAACGTCCTCGGACTGTGCGGGGCGAACAGCACGGAAATCGATCCGGAAACGCCCCACCCGGTCATCGACCTCATGCCCGACCAGCGGGGGGTCGAAATGGGGGGTACGATGCGTTTGGGACGATATCCGTGCCAGCTCGTACCGGGGACCAAGGCAGCGCTCGCGTACGGGGAATCGCTGGTCTACGAGCGACACCGCCATCGCTGGGAAGTGAACAATGCCTATCGAGAGGCGTTCGAGGCTGCTGGTTTTGTCGTGAGCGGACAATCTCCTGACGGCCGGTACGTCGAGATCATGGAGCTGCACGATCACCCGTGGTTCGTCGGGGTGCAGTTCCATCCCGAGTTCAAGTCGCGACCGAACCGGCCGCACCCGCTCTTCGTGGCGTTCATCGGTGTGGCCAAGCATGTGTTGCGAGAGGGCGAGCAGCGACCGCTGCCACTGGCTGAGCCGGTCGCGATGCCTGCTGCCGATGACTGATCCGTGTTGCTGGTGCCGCTGGGTTTGTGATAGGATGCGCAAGCGTGAGCGGGCCGCAGAGTCGCCCGCCGCGAGTACGAGATTGGCAAGCGATCGGGACAGCCCTGGGCCTCGGCTTCTCGGTCGTGTCTAGTCTTGTCCTCTGCATCGGCGGAGGAGTGCTGTTGGATCGTTGGCTCGGGACGACGCCGTATCTGACGTTGGTAGGGCTGGTACTGGGACTGGCGACGGCGGGGTATTCGCTGTATCAGCTCGCTGTCATTGGTGGGCAGCGGCGGGGCAGGAGGTAGGGAGTGGAACTCCACATCTCGGTCAAGCCGGAGACGCTCTGGAGTCTCCCGCTCTTCGGTCATTTGACGCTGCGCATTACCAACTCCTTCCTGACGATGCTCCTCGTGATGCTCTTCCTCATCATCCTCGGCTCGATCGTGGCTCGGCGGGCGCAACTCATTCCTGGCCGCTTGCAGTCGGTCGTCGAGATGGTGGTCGAGTTCTTGCTCGGCCTGGTGGAGGGGACTGCAGGCAAGAAACTGGGACGGCGGATCTTTCCGCTGATCGGTGGTCTCTTCATCTTCATCATCGTCGCGAACTACACCGGTTTGCTCCCTGGTATCGGGACGATCGGCATCTGGCATGAGGGGAAGCACGCCCTGGTGGCCGCGAGCGAGGGGGCGACTGGCACCGAGCACGGTGGTCGGACACTGGTGCCACTCTTCCGCCCGCCGAGCGCCGATCTCAATATGACGCTGGCCATGGCACTGATCAGCTACGTCGCGTTCCAGGTGGCTGGCATTTCGGCGCATGGCGTCTGGGGCCGCATCAAGCATATGGCGAACCCGCCGTTTCTCTTGCCGATCGAGATCATCAGTGAACTCTCGCGTATCGTGTCGCTCTCCTTCCGTCTTTTCGGGAATATCTTCGCTGGCGAGACGCTGTTGACCGTCATGTACGGTATCGCCAATGCGATCAAGATCACGGTGGTCGGCTTGGTGATTCCCGTCATTTTCCTCTATCTCGAGGTGCTGTTCGGTTTCATTCAGGCCTTGATCTTCGCGGTGTTGACCTTGATCTACATCGCGTTGGCCTCGGCGCACGAGCATGAGGAGGAGCATGAGGCCGAGGGGCATCACCGGGGTAGCGCGCACGACTCGCGAGCGGTCCCGCTGGGGGCCAGCGGCGATTGACGGTCGGTTACGGAACGCTTTGTCTCTGAGCGGAGCGGACGGTTGGTGAAGGGAGGACAGGATCGTGTTCGCGAATGTCACTGAGCCGGGTGTCGTCGTGCCGATGGCTGCGGCCCTCGCGATCGGGCTCGGAGCACTCGGGCCTGGAATCGGTATCGGGCTCGCGGTAAAGGGCGCGATGGAGGCGATCGGCCGCAATCCGGAGGCTGAGGGAGCGGTCCGCCTGACCATGATCATCGGTGCGGCGCTGGCCGAGGCAGTGGCGATCTATGCCTTCGTCGTCGCGGTGATCATCGCCTTCGTGCTGTAGATCGTCGTCGATCCTGCGGGAGATGGCGGACGCGCCAGCAGCTTCCTGTCGGGGCTGCTGGCGCGGGTTCCCCCGAGACGATGCATCCGAGAAACGTTCGAGAAGGGGCTGGGCAGGAGCATGGAGCAGCTGGGAATCTCCGGTGAAAATCTAGTCGTCCAGCTCATCGCCTTCCTGCTCTTCCTCGCGGTCTTCTGGCGATTCGCTCTGGGGCCGATCACGCGGATGATCGACCAGCGTCAGGAGCGGATCCGCGAGGGTCTGGAAGCGGCCGAGCGGATGAAGCGCGAGTTAGCCGAGACGCAGGCTCGCAACGAGGAGATTCTGGCCGAGGCGCGGCGCGAGGCACAGCGGATCGTGGCGAGTGCCCGCGAGAGCGCTGAACAGTTGATCGCGCGGGCGCGCGAGGAGGCGCAGCAGCAAGCGCAGCAGCTTATCCAGCAAGCGCAAGAGGCGATCGAGGCCGAACGCCAGCGCGTGTGGGCTGAATTGCGCCGTGAGGTAGCGGACCTCGCCATTCTGGCTGCGACCCGTATCATTCGCCAGGAACTGGATCGCGATCGGCACCTGGCCTTGATCGAACAGGCGCTGGCTGAACTCGATGGCGCGCGGCGGTAGGGGGTGCGAGCGTGGCCGTCGCAGGAGTCGCCAAGCGGTACGCCCAGGCTGCGTTCGCCGTCGCCAAGGAGCACGGCCAGCTGGACTTTTGGGAGCAGCGATTAACTGATTTGGAGGCCCTGGCGCGAGACAGCGCGGTCGAGGAGTTCATCCAGAATCCAGCGATCCCACTGGAGGCCAAGGTCCAAGTGATCGATCGGCTTTTCCCCGGTGACGAGAACCGGTACGTGCGAAATCTCCTCGTGCTGCTCCTGGAGCGGGGACGCTGGCACCAGCTGCGCGATGTCGTCGTGGCTTTCCGCGAGCTTCTGCGGGAGCATCGCGGGGTGATCGATGTCGAGCTGGTCACGGCGGTGCCACTGGAACCGAGCGAGGTGGAGCGACTCCGTCGCGAACTCGCGCAGCGACTGAGTCGTCCGGTCGAGTTGCGCACGACGGTCGATCCCGAACTTCTCGGTGGTGTGGTGCTCAAGATCGGGGACGAAGTCTTCGATGCCAGTGTGCGCACGCAGTTGACGAATCTCCGGCGGCAACTCGTCGGAGCAGCAGCCTGAGCGCGTGAGGGAGGCAACATGTCAGTGCGTCCGACCGAAATCACGGAGATCCTCAAGCAACAGATCGAGCAATACGGTAGTCGGATGGTCGTGACCAATGTCGGCTACGTGGTCCAAGTGGGTGACGGGATCGCGACTGTCCATGGCCTGCGTGATGTGATGGCCAGCGAGCTCGTCGAGTTCGAGAACGGTGTGCTCGGCATCGCCTTCAACCTCCAAGAGGACTCGGTCGGTGTCATCATCCTCGGCGACTACACGGGCATCGAGGAAGGTGACGAGGTGCGAGCGACCGGCCGCATCGCGTCGGTACCGGTCGGGCCAGCACTGGTCGGCCGGGTGGTCAATGCGCTCGGTGAACCGATCGACGGGAAGGGGCCGATCAACACCGACAAGTTCCGCCCGATCGAGCGGATCGCTCCCGGCGTGGTGATGCGTCAAGATGTGGACACAGCACTGCAGACCGGCATCAAGGCCATCGACTCGATGATCCCGATTGGCCGGGGGCAGCGCGAGCTGATCATCGGTGACCGGCAGACGGGGAAGACAGCGATCGCCATCGATACCATCATCAATCAGAAGGGGAAAGGTGTCATCTGCATCTACGTGGCGATCGGTCAGAAGCGTGCGCAAGTCGCACAGACTGTGGCGACGCTCGAGCGGTACGGCGCGATGGAGCATACGATCGTCGTGGCTGCGACCGCATCGGATCCGGCAGCACTACAGTACATCGCCCCGTACGCCGGTTGTGCGATGGGCGAAGAGATCATGGAAAGCGGTGGCCATGCCCTGATCGTCTACGATGACCTGTCCAAGCATGCCTGGGCGTATCGGCAGGTTTCCCTGCTGATGCGGCGGCCACCGGGCCGAGAAGCGTATCCTGGCGATATCTTCTACCTCCATTCGCGCCTCCTCGAGCGTGCTGCGCGACTTCGAGACGATCTGGGGGGTGGAACACTGACCGCTCTGCCGATCGTCGAGACGCAAGCCAACGACGTCTCGGCCTACATTCCGACGAACGTCATCTCGATCACGGATGGTCAGATCTATCTGGAGCCGGATCTGTTCTATGCCGGTATCCGGCCCGCGATCAACGTGGGTCTCTCGGTTTCGCGCGTCGGTGGCGCAGCACAGATCCGCGCGATGCGACAAGTGGCCGGGCGCTTGCGTCTGGAATTGGCGCAGTTCCGGGAACTCGCAGCGTTCGCGCAATTTGCGGCCGAATTGGACCCAGCGACCAAGCGCCAGATCGATCGCGGTTTGCGCCTGACCGAGGTGCTCAAACAGCCGCAGTACGAACCGATGCCGGTCGAGGAGCAGGTGGCGATCATCTGGGTCGCGACGAACGGCTACCTGGATGACGTACTGGTCGAGCATGTGCGCGAGTTCGAGAAGCAGTATCTCGACTACCTGCGGACGAGTCATCCGCAGATTCTGCAGCGGATCGCCAGTGAGCGTGAGCTCAAGGACGATCTGATTCAACAACTGCACGAGGTCACGCGAGCCTTCAAGCAGAGTATTTGGGCGCCGCCGCAGGAGCGGGTGATCATCTGACCAGCTGGAGGGGGCGAAGGCCGTGCCGCAAGCAGTAACGCCGCGCGAGATCAGGCGCCGGATCCGGAGCATCAAGAATACGGCGCAGATCACCCGCGCCATGGAGATGGTTGCTGCCTCCAAGATGCGGCGAGCGCAGCAGGCAGTACTCGCTGCACGACCCTATGCTGATCGGATCCGCGCGATGCTCGGCGATCTGGCCGCGATGACGAGTCCAGCCGAGGAAGTGCGTGCTTTCCCATTGCTCCAGCGAAGGCCGGTCAAGCGGATCCAACTCATCCTGGTGACTTCCGATCGCGGACTGGCTGGCGCGCTCAATACCAATGTGATTCGCCGCGCGGTCGACTTCATGACACGGGAGCGTAGCGAGCCGATCGAGCACTTCGATATCGTGGCTATTGGGCGGAAGGGGCGTGATTTCCTCGTCCGATACGGCTGGCCGATGATCGCGGAGTTCACGCGCATCACCGATCGACCCTCGGTGGAAGCGATCAGGCCGATCGTCGAGCTCGCGACGCAAGACTTCATCAGCGGCCGTGTCGACGCGGTGTTCGTCGTCTACACACATTTCATCAACACGTTGCGTCAGGAGCCGCGAGTCTTCCAGTTGCTGCCGATCGAGCCCCCGGAGGAGTCGGGTGCGATCAGCGACTATATCTTCGAGCCCGATCCCGCAACGGTGCTGGAGGCGCTACTCCCGCGTTTCCTCGAGATGCAGCTCTATCGCATCTTGCTGGAGGCCTCCGCATCGGAGCACAGTGCGCGGATGGTGGCGATGCGCAACGCGACGCAGAATGCATTGGATCTCGTGGCAGAGTTGACCTTGACGTACAACAAGGCACGGCAAGCGCAGATCACGCGTGAGGTCAGTGAGATCGCTGCCGGCGCCAATGCACTGGGCGCACTGCAATGATCGCCGTGAGTCGACGAGTGAGGTGAAGAAGATGGCTACGCAGGTCGCTACTGGCCGGATCGTGCAGATTCAAGGAGTCGTGGTCGACGTCGAGTTCCCGCCCGGGCAACTGCCCGATATCTACAACGCATTGATCGTCGAGCGGCCCGAGGGTGGCCGGTTGGTGCTGGAAGTTCAGCAGCACCTCGGTAACGACTGGGTGCGCGCGGTGGCGATGTCGACGACCGATGGCCTGAAGCGTGGCATGCCCGTGATCGATACCGGCGAACCGATCAAGGTGCCAGTCGGTCCAGCGACGCTGGGCCGGATTTTCAACGTGGTCGGTGAGCCGATCGACGAGCAGGGACCCGTGCCGGGGGACGCTCCGCGCTGGCCGATCCATCGTCCGGCGCCCTCTTTCGAGGAGCAGTCGACGCAAGTCGAAGTCTTCGAGACTGGCCTCAAGGTCATCGATCTGGTGGCTCCCTTCACCAAGGGAGGGAAGGTCGGCGTCTTCGGCGGCGCCGGTGTCGGTAAGACCGTCATCATCATGGAACTGATCCGGAACATCGCCGCTGAGCACGGAGGATACTCGGTCTTCTGCGGCGTGGGAGAACGCACGCGAGAGGGAACGCAGCTCTGGCGCGAGATGCGCGAGTCAGGCGTCATCGACAAGACGGTGCTGGTGTTCGGTCAGATGAACGAGCCACCGGGGGCACGCCTGCGGGTCGGGTTGACCGGCCTGACGATGGCCGAGTACTTCCGCGACGAAGGTCGTGACGTGCTTCTGTTCATCGATAACATCTTCCGGTTCGTGCAGGCTGGCTCGGAAGTGTCGGTGCTGCTCGGCCGCATGCCCAGTGCAGTGGGATACCAGCCGACGCTCGGGACCGACATGGGACAGCTGCAAGAGCGGATCACCTCCACCAAGCGTGGTTCGATCACCTCGGTGCAGGCGATCTACGTGCCGGCCGATGATTACACTGACCCGGCCCCAGCGACGACCTTCGCGCACCTGGACGCGACGATCGCGCTGGAGCGATCGATCGCCGAGCAAGGACTGTACCCGGCGGTCGATCCGCTGGCGTCCACCTCGCGTATCCTCGATCCGAATATCGTGGGCGTCGAGCACTACAGGGTCGCGCGCGAAGTTCAGCGGGTGCTGCAACGGTATCGTGACCTTCAGGACATCATCGCGATCCTCGGCATCGAGGAACTGAGCGAAGAGGACAAGCTGATCGTGGCGCGCGCCCGGAAGATCCAGCGCTTCCTCTCGCAACCGATGTTCGTGGCGGAAGCGTTCACTGGCCGGCCCGGCCGGTACGTCCCGCGGCATGAGACGGTCCGGGGCTTCAAAGAGATTCTCGAGGGGAAGCACGATCACCTGCCAGAGCAGGCCTTCTACATGGTAGGGACGATCGATGAGGCGGTAGAGAAAGCCGAACAGATGGCGCGCGAAGCGTGACCGGGGGCGAACGATGGCCGGGAAACTCCGGGTGGAAGTGGTAACCGCCGAACGGGTCGTTTACCAGGTCGATGATGCCGAAATGGTGATCGCTCCCGGAGCCGAGGGGACACTCGGGATCTTACCGCGCCATGCCCCCCTCGTCTCGTTGCTGAGTATGGGGGAGATGCGCATCAAGCGCGGGCGCGAAGAGGACAGCCTGACGATCTTCGGCGGTTTCCTTGAGGTCGCCAACAACGTCGTGCGTGTGCTGGCTGACGTGGCGGAGCGGGCCGAAGAGATCGACCTCGCACGGGCGGAGGAGGCGAGACAGCGGGCATTGGCGCGCTTGCGCGAACGCCGGGCGGACATCGATCGTCGACGTGCCGAAATGGCGCTACGGCGCTCGACCATTCGATTGGCGGTCGGTCGCAAGCGGCGAGCGCGAGCTGGAGTGGGTGGGCCACCGCTCCCCGAGGCACAACCCTGAAGGAGGTGGCCGTGGCCATCACGACAGCCACCGAGCGAATCCGGACGATCGGCGGTCGCGTCCTGCGAGGACGTGTCGCGATCGGCGGCGCGAAAAATGCGGCTCTGCCGGCGATGGCTGCGGCACTCCTCACCGAAGAAGAATGCGTCCTCGAGAACGTGCCGCTCCTCGAAGATGTCGTCGTCATGACCGAGTTGCTACGGGCGCTCGGTGCCGAGGTCGATCTCGACACCGAGCGTCACCGCGTCCGCATTCGTGCTGCCGATATCGAGTCGTTCGAGCCGCCCCCTGAACTCGTCGCGCGCATGAGAGCGTCCTTTCTCGTGACCGGTCCATTGCTGGCTCGATTCGGAAGGGCGCGCTCGATTCCTCCCGGTGGCTGCCAGCTCGGTAGTCGTCCAGTCGATGTCGATCTCCGCGGATTCCGCAAGTTCGGGGCACAGGTCGAAGTAACGGAAAGCGGCTTCGAGCTGCGGAGTGGACGGCTTCGCGGCTGCGAGATCTACATGGATTATCCGAGCCATACCGGCACGGAAAATCTTTTGATGGCAGCCTGCCTGGCCCAGGGGACGACGACGATCCTCAATGCCGCGGCCGAGCCGGAAATCGTCAATCTCGGCCAAATCCTCCAGGATATGGGAGCCCGCATCAGCGGACTGGGAACCTCGCGGATCGTCGTCCAGGGAGTCGATCGCTTGCGCGGATATCGTGCCTCTGTATTGCCTGATCGCCTCGAGGCGGGGACGCTGGCGATCGCTGCCGCGATCACCCACGGCGAGGTGATCCTGGATCATGTACGGGAAGCCGACATGGCACCGCTGACGCACAAGTTGCGGGAAGCGGGAGCAGAAGTCTGGTGGAGCGAATCCTCGATGCTGGTGCGCGCTCCTGGACCGCTCTGCGCGACGGAAATTCAGGCGTTGCCCTTCCCAGGGTTCCCGACCGATCTCCAGGCGGCGTTTGCCGTCCTCATGACGCAAGCTCAGGGGCGGAGTCGTATTTTCGAGCGCGTGTTCAACGATCGTCTCCGCTACACGAGTGAGTTGCAGCGGATGGGAGCACGGATCGAACTGATCGATCGCCAGCAGGCGATCATCGAAGGACCTGTCAAGCTGCAGGGTACAGCAGTGCGTGCGCTCGATATCCGGAGCGGAGCCTGTCTGGTCTTGGCGGGTCTCGTCGCCGAAGGAGAAACGATCGTCCTCGAAGCCCACCACTTGCGACGTGGCTACGAGGACTTAGTGGGCAAGCTGGCCGCGCTGGGCGCAGACATCCACTACGCGTGAGTCTGTTCGCGCCGAGGGAGCTCGGTACCCCATGACGACGACACAGGGGCTGTGGCGTGCACGATTGCCGGTTCTCATTGCGGGGGTGTTCGTGCTCGCCTTCGTCGCGCTGGTTGCCGTCGCATTCGAACGGCAACGTGGGACGAGCGAACTCGGAGCAGGTGGCCGCATCAACACGGTCGGGACCTTCATCCGCTTTGCGAATCGTGCAGCGCCCGACTTCACACTGCCCGATCTCCGGGGCGGGAAAGACATCGCGCTCGCTGACCTGCGTGGTCAGGTGGTCATCGTCAATTTCTGGGGATCCTGGTGCCCGCCATGCCGCGAGGAGGCGCCGGTGCTGGCTGCCTTCGCCCGCGAGTATGCGGACGACGGTGTCACCGTCGTCGGGATCAACGTCTGGGAAAAGGATTGGAACGACGGACGGGCCTTTCTCGAGGAGTTCCGGGTCGACTATCCGAACGTGTACGATGCCCGCGGCCGTGTCACGATCGACTACGGAGTTTCCGGTGTCCCGGAGACCTTCTTCATCGGCCCAGACGGGCAGTTGCTCGGGAAGTACACTGGCCCACTCAAGTCGGCCGATCAACTTCTGAGCATCCTCGCGGAACTCGGTATTACCCTCAGCCCGATGCGCTGAAGGATGAACCGTATGGAGCAAATCGATATCGCGGCCTTCGTGCGGATCGTGCTGCGGCTCGTTCATGCTCTCGCTGCCGCCATCTGGCTCGGGAGCGGAGCGTATCTCGTTTTCGCACTGACTCCACTACGACGGGTTGTGCCCAGTGCACAAGACACGTTGCGAGCTGCGCAACGGCATTTTCGCCGTTGGTGGGTGGTATCCAGTGCGCTGTTGCTCGGATCAGGTGTTGCGCTCATGTTCGACCGGCTGGCCGATGGTCGGGGTACTGCGCTGTACGTGATCCTCTTGCTGGTCAAGGTCGCGGCTGGCCTCCTCGCGCTCGCCGCCACCGGCGGGCTTCTACCCCGCGGTGCTTCCTGGGAGAGAGGGAGTGCGACGCGAGCGTGGCTGAGCGGTCGAATGGTGCTCCTGCTCGGGACACTCGCCTATCTGCTCGGTGTACTCTTATCGGTGATCTATCCGCCGGACCCGACCGCGGGCTGGCGGTGACGGACGGTACCGAGGCGAGCGGGGGCTGATCGATGAGTACGGCTGTCGCGACCCATAGCGGGGTGCGTCGGATTCGCATGGATGTTCGTCTGCTCGTTCTCGCGCTCGTGATGGCCGGTGCGGTCGGGTATCTCATGTACACCGGCTTGCAAGGCACGGCAGCTTCCTACTTCGTCACGGTCAGCGAATTACGAGCGCGAGCGAGCGAGGTCGACGGGCGACGCGTGCGGGTCGGCGGCGATGTCGTGGCCGGGAGTATCGTGCACGGTGGTCCCGGTGAGCCGATCCATTTTCGTATCGGCGATGGGACAAGCGAACTCGAGGTCGTGTACAGTGGTGTGCTTCCTGACATCTTCGCAGAAGGTCGCCATGTCATCGTCGAGGGGTTGTACCGCAACGGGCAACCCGTGCAGGCAGACAGTGTCCTGACGCAGTGCCCGTCTCGTTTCGAGGCAGCTCCGACTGCCTCCTCGAGTTGAGGACGGAGGCTTTCTCGTGGCACAGCTGGGTTCGGGAGCGCTGATTCTCGCTCTTCTCCTTTCCGTGTATGGCTTGGGAGCGAGCTTCATCGGAGTGCGCCGGCGCGTGCCGGAACTCCTGGCGAGCGCCTACCGAGCGACCTATAGTGTGGCCTTCCTGATTTTCGTCGCACTCATTGCCCTCGTGATCTCGTTCGTGCGGCATGATTTTCGTCTCGCCTATGTGGCAGCGCGCTCCAGCCGCGACATGCCGATACAGTATGTCGTCGCAGCGTTCTATGGGGGACAAGAGGGTAGTCTCCTCTATTGGGCGGCAGTCGCGAGTGGCTTGGGGGCGCTCGCGCTCTACCTCCACCGCCGTTCCGATCGTGCGCTCCTGCCGTACATGACCATGACCCTGCTGGCTATCGTCACTTTCTTCCTTCTCGTTTTGACGATCGTCGCCAGCCCCTTCCGGCTGCTCCCCGTCACCCCACCCGATGGGGCGGGACTCAACCCGCTGCTCCGCGATCCGGGCATGATGGCGCACCCGCCATTCCTGTTGGCAGGGTATGCCAGTTTCACCGTACCCTTCGCTTTCGGTATGGCGGCGTTGCTGACCGGACGGCTCGGCAGCGATTGGCTGCGGGCCATTCGGCGCTGGACGCTCCTGGCCTGGGCGCTCCTCGGCATGGGTCTCTTGATCGGGGCGTGGTGGGCCTACCATGTGCTCGGTTGGGGAGGCTACTGGGGGTGGGATCCGGTCGAGAATCTGGCCCTGTTGCCGTGGTTGACGGCAACAGCGTTCTTGCACTCGGTGATCGTTCAAGAGCGGCGGGGGATGCTCAAGGTCTGGAACCTCGCCTTGCTCTTGGCGACGTTCGCGTTGTGCATCTTCGGTACGTTTATCGTGCGCAGCGGCATGCTGTCGTCCGTCCACGCTTTTGCCGTCTCGACGATCGGTCACTGGTTCTTGGCGTATTTGGCTCTCGTCCTCGTCGTGGGGATCGGATTGCTGCTCTATCGGCTACCGGGGTTGCAGAGCGAGCGGCACATCGAGTCGGTGACGTCGCGCGAGGGCGGCTTCCTCGTGAACAATTTGCTGCTGACCGCGATGGCCTTCGCGGTGTTTTGGGGAACGACTTTCCCATTGTTCAGCGAGCTGTTCTGGGAAACTCGCATTACGGTCGGGCCGCCCTTCTATAACCGCGTCGTCGGGCCTCTGCTTCTCGTTTTGCTCGCATTGATGGGGCTGGGACCGCTCCTGGCCTGGCGACGGACGGAACTTCCTTTGTTGCTCCGCAATCTGCGCTGGCCGCTCCTCGCTGCGGGAGTCGCCGCCGGATTCGGTGTCATTCTGCTCGACCGCTGGTGGGCGGTGCTCGCCTACGCCGTCACCGCGTTCGCCTTGGTCGTCACGTTCCAGGAGTATTGGCGGGGTGTTCGTGCACGACGCCGCAATGTCCGTGAGGCTCTCCCGGTAGCTGCGTGGGAGCTACTGCGTCGGAACAACCGTCGCTACGGTGGGTATCTGGTTCATCTGGCGATTCTTCTGATGGCGGTCGGTATCATTGCCTCCAATGCCTTCCAGCTGGAGCGCCAATTCGTTTTGCGCCCTGGTGAGCAGGGTTCCATCGGACCGTACACGATCGTCTACCGCGGCCTGGACGATCGGCGGACAGCAGACGCGGAAGTCGTCGCTGCCAAAGTCGATGTCTATCGTGGCGAGCGCTACGCCGCGACAGTCGAAAGTTATCGATTCTTTTATCGCAACTACGAGGATCAACCGACTGCCCGCATGGGAATCACACTTGTGGGCCTCGATGACGTGTACGTGGTACTCGACCGCTGGCAGGATGACGGAACTGCGAGCATCCGGGTTTATGTGAATCCGCTGGTGATCTGGATCTGGGTCGGTGGAGCAGTATTCGTCCTTGGTACGCTTACGCTGTTCTGGCCGCAGCCGGTTCCCGCGCCGGCTCGCCTGCCGCGTACCGTTCCGGGTATGGCACGCGAGGCATAGCATGACTGCGCGAGGGTGGCGAGCACGAGTTCGAAGGTGGCGAGTGACTCGGCTGGGTGCACGGGTGAGTCAGCTCGTTCCGGGGTTCGTCATCGTGGTTCTCGTGAGCTTCTTGTTCGCTGGAGCGGTCCAAGCGGAAGAAGCGCTGTCACCAGAGGCGCTGGAGATCGCCAATCAGCTCAATTGTCCCGTCTGCCAGGGCCAGAGCGTCCGCGACTCCAACTCCGAACTCGCGCGTCAGATGCGTCAACTCATCCAGCAAAAGCTCGATGCCGGCGAATCGCGTGAGGAGATTCTCCAGTATTTCGTCGATCGCTATGGAGTGAGCGTTCTCCGCGAACCGCCCCGTCAGGGTTACTTCTGGGTCCTCTGGTGGGGGCCGGTCGTTGGGCTGGTGGGAGGTATCCTGTTGCTCGTTTTGTACTTCCGACGGCGAGATGCAGCAGCGAGTGGCGTCGAGGAACCAGTGGCACCTGAGGAACTGCGACGCGTCGAACAGCTCCTCGAGCCGGAAGGGAGAGTCCGCTGATGCTGCTCGATACGGTCCTCTTGCTCCTCCTGGCGATCGGGGTTGTCGCTTTCGTCCTGCACCCCTTGTGGATCGCCCGGCGCAGAGTAGCGGGGCCCGCTTGGTCAGCTGAACTCCTCGACCTTTTCGCCGAGCGAGACGCGATTTTGGCGATGCTCCGTGATCTCCAGCTCGACTACGAGACCGGAAAGGTGAGTGACAGCGACTATCGCGTCATGCGGCAATCACTCCTGACACACGCAGCTCGGCTCTTGCAGGCGATCGAACGGGCTGAGTCGTCGGTAGACGCGGATATCGATCGCGAGATCCAGCAGCTGCGCGAACTGGCACGGCAACTCGATACTGGCTCGACTCGGAGAACGGTCGGCGCATCACCATGACAACGCAGGTCGATCGGAACGACGCGACTCAGCTGGGACACGACCCTGTTCTCACCGCTCGTGCTCTCACGAAGCGTTATGGCTGGAGAACGGTCCTGAACAGGATCGATCTGACGGTCCACGCAGGCGAGTGTCTGGCGATCCTCGGTCCGAACGGTGCCGGGAAGACGACCTTGCTCCGTCTTCTCGTCGGTCTCGTGCGCCCCACATCTGGATCGATCGAGTGGTTCGGTCGACCGGCCGGAGACTTCGGACCGGCAGTTCGCGCACAGCTGGGCGTGGTCATGCATCGCATCATGCTCGATCCGGAGCTGACGGTAGCCGAAAACCTGCGCTACTATGCCCGCCTCTACGGAGTAATTGATGCTGCTGAACGGATTCGGGCATTGGGGGAGGAACTGGGACTGACCGACCGACTCAGTGATCGAGTGCGCTCCTTGTCGCGCGGCTTTCAGCAGCGTGCGGCACTGGCCCGAGCGCTCCTGCACCGACCCCGGGTGCTCCTCCTGGATGAACCGGATACAGGTTTGGATATCGCCTCGCGCATCCGTCTGGTCGACCTGGTGGAGCGGTTTTGCGCCGACGGAGGCACAGTGCTCATGACGACGCACGCACCTGAACTGGCCATCCAACTCGCCCAGCGGGCCATCTATCTTGAGCGCGGGCGGATCGTCTGGTCGGCGCGCGGGCGAGACGAGCTCGATCTTCACCTGCGGATCCAGCCGAGGCTGGTGACCGTATGAGTGCCTGGAGCCAGTTCATCGCGATCGTCAAGCGTGACCTTCTCCTCGAGTGGCGGGCGCGCGAACTCGTCCTCGGGATGCTCGTGATGACGCTCTTGACCTTGCTGATTTTCAATTTTGCTTTCGATTTGAGCGGCGTCCAGCGTGCGGCGAGCGGTTCAGGGGCCTTGTGGGTCGCGATCGTCTTTGCAACGCTCCTCGGGTGGGGACGTGCTGTCGTCCTGGATCGCCAGGAAGGTGCCTGGGAGGGACTTCTTCTGAGCCCCGTCGAGCGACCGGTTATTTTCATCGCAAAGCTCGTGAGTATGCTGGTCTTCGTCACGATCGTCGAGCTCGTCGCGCTCCTCGTCCTGGCTGTCCTCTTCGCACTGCCGGTTTTGCAGCCTGGGGTGCTCGTGGTGGTTGGGCTGGGAACGCTCGGGCTCTGCACGCTCGGCACGCTGTTCGCTGCGATGACCGCCAATGTCCGCTCGCGTGAGGTGCTTCTTCCAGCCCTGTTGTTCCCGCTGGCTGTGCCGGTCGTCATCGGTGCGGTTCGGGCAACGACGCTCGAGTTGAATGGCTTCACGGGAGACGCGGCGCCGTGGAAGAGTCTGCTCGGGGGCTTCGCCGCATTGTTCTTCGCGCTCGGTGCACTGACCTTCGGGAGCGTGACCGAAGAGTGAACGAATCGGCTCGAAAGGAGAAAGGAGAGTGAGCATGGCGACAGTCAAGAACACAGTCAGGCGACCAGCGACCGCTGCATGGTTGTCGGTTCTCGCGGCGCTTTCCTTCTTGTCGGTCGCCCTATCGGTCGTGCTGATCTTCCTGTATGCGCCGCGTGACGTCGATCAGGGCGAGGTGCAACGCTTGTTCTACCTCCATCTGCCAGCTGCCTGGTTGGCCTATCTCTCCTTTTTCATCATCTTCGTCAGCAGCATCTTGTACCTGGTACGGGGGCATGCCCGTTGGGATCGGCTGGCTCGCTCTGCGGCTGAACTCGGCTTCATTTTCACCACGGTCGTGTTGTTGACCGGTTCGATCTGGGGGCGACCGATTTGGGGCACATGGTGGACGTGGGATGCGCGACTCACGACGACCCTGATCCTGTGGTTCATCTACCTCGGCTATTTCCTTTTGCGCGCGTATGTTGCAGATCCGGAGCGGGGGGCACGGTATGCCGCTGTTCTGGGAATCGTCGGCTTCGTCGATATTCCGATCATTCACATGTCGGTTCGCTGGTGGCGCACGTTGCATCCCCAACCGATCGTGGTGAGGAGCGAGGGACCGGCCATGCCGCCGGAGATGCTGGTGACGATGATCGTCACATTGGTTGCCTTCTGCATTCTCTACGTGTTCTTGCTCGCGGTGAAATACCGGATCGAAACGACGCGTGATGAAGTGATGGAGCTCCGCGGGACGCTCGAACAGTACGGCTGATCGAGAAAGGGAGGAAGCGGAACGATGGAAAATGTGTGGTACCTGTTCGCTGGTTTCTTCGTGACCTGGTTGATTCTCGGCATCTACCTGTTCTCGTTGCGGCGGCAAATCGAAGTGCTCCGCAGCGAGTTGGCCAGTCTGCGCGGGGAGGCGCGCACGTCGGAACGGCAGCGGTCCCCTGAATCAGCTACTGCCAGCGAGCCGAACGTTTCCTGAGGTCTCGACCCGGCGTGGTGCGCCGCCTCTCTCCGAACCCAGACGCGTCGTGCGAGCACTGGGAGTGACCCGAGCGATCCTTGGGGGTCGCTCGGGTCATGTGCTGATCTTGTCGGCTGCGCTTCCGGGTAGGTGAATCGGCGTGATTCGTCACCGGACGACTACTCGCTCCTCGGCGAGTTGGATGGCTCGCCAGACTCTTTCCGGTGTCAAGGGCATGTCGAGATGGTGCACACCCAATGGCCGCAGAGCGTCCAGCACGGCATTGACGATGGCTGGTGGGGCAGCTGTGGTGCCAGCTTCACCGATCCCCTTGACGCCGAGCGTGTTGATCGGACTCGGTGTTTCCAGATGTGCCGTCTCGATGGAGGGCACCTGTGCGGCACGTGGAACCGCGTATTCGAGAAAGTTTTGGGTCAAGAGCTGTCCGTTCTCCGAGTAGACGATCCCCTCGTACAACGCCTGTCCGATCCCCTGTGCGACGCTTCCGTGAATTTGTCCCTCAGCCAGGAGCGGATTCACGAGACGTCCACTGTCATCGACAGCAAGATAGCGAAGAATCGTGACGAGCCCGGTCTCTGGATCGACTTCTACCATCGCGAGGTGCACGCCAAAAGGGACGTTGCGACGACCAGGATTGAAGAAGCGTGTCGCCTCCAGCCCCGGTGCGATTCCGCCCGGGGGACCCTCCATGACGTACGCCAGGCGGGCGATCTGTTGCCAGGATAGCGTGCGATCGGGGCTGCCTCGCACCGAGAAGCGGCCGTCGCGATACTCGAGGTCCTCTGGAGCGACTTCGAGGAGGTGGGATGCGATATCGAGGGCCTTTTCCAAAACGTCCCGTGCGGCCAAGTAAGCGGCTGAGCCGCCCAGCGCCGTGCTGCGGCTGCCGAAGGTACCGATTCCCTGCTGAATAGCGGCCGTGTCGCCCGTGACCACACGGATACGCTCGAGCGGGAGCTGGAGAACCTCTCCGACGACTTGGGCGAGCATCGTGGTATGGCCCTGTCCGCTCGGGGCGATGCCGGAAAGAACCGTGACAGTGCCATCGGGGTGGGCGCGGACCGTGGCTGACTCCCAACCTGGACCCGAAAGTTCACAGAAAGCAGCGATGCCGATTCCGATCAGTCGGCCGGCGGATCGCAGGCGCGCTTGTTCTCTTCGAGCACCAGCGTAGTCGAACCGGCGAAGCGCTTCTGCCAAAACAGCTGGGTAGTTGCCACTGTCGTACGGCACGCCGGTCGGCGAACGGTACGGGAAGTCCTCCGGGTGGAGGAGATTGCGTTGTCGGATAACCACCGGATCGAGCCCGAGGCGACTTGCGCCCGCATCCATCAGCCGTTCCAGCAGGTACGATGCTTCTGGCCGACCAGCCCCGCGGTACGCTGCTTGTGGCGTCGTATTGGTGACGACACAGCGGAGGGAGAGCCGCAGATTGGGGACCCGATAGGGGCCTGCGATAGCCAGACCAGTCAAAACCGCGGTCGGACGAGTTGGAGAGGCGTTCCATGCACCGAGATTACTGAGGAGGTGAACATCGAGAGCGAGCAGAGTCCCATCGCGTCGAAAGGCTGCCCGCACGAATTGCTGTTGATCGCGGCCGTGATTCGTGGCGTGAACACTCTCGGTCCGCGACTCGGTCCACCTGATCGGCCGCTGGAGTCGCCACGCCAGCGCGGCGACTAGGACGTACTCCGGGTAGAGCCCACCTTTGGCACCGAATGCACCGCCGACATCCGGTGTCACGATGCGGATCGAATGTTCGGGGATACCGAGTACGCTGGCGATACCAGCACGCAAGGTGTGGGGCGTTTGCGTCGAGGCCCAAACGGTCAGCTGGCCATGAGCAGGATCGACAGTGGCTGCCGCCGCTCGGGGTTCCAAGAATGCAGCGTAGACACGCTGGTTCACGAGTCGGAGCTCGATGATCGCGTCCGCGCTGCGAAGGGCAGTGTCAACATCACCGAAACTGAGATCCCAACGAAATGCCTCGTTATCCGGCCAATCGGGATGAAGTCGCGGCGCATCGGGAGCGAGGGCAGCTTCCGGGTCGATGACCGCCGGGAGTTCCCGGTACTCGACGAGTACTTCGGCCGCCGCGTCTTCAGCTGCGGAACGACTCGTCGCGACAACGGCGACCACACCCTCACCGACGAAACGAACGCGATCGACCGCCAGCGGGTAACGACGCTGCGGACGCACGCCGGCCGATTGCGGAGGAACGGGGAAGGGCGCGAGCCAGTCCGCGAGATCGCGACCGCTCAGCGCTGTCACGAACCCCGGCACTCGTGCCGCGGGGCTCCAGTCCACGTTCGTGATCTCAGCGTGTGGATAGGGACTCCGTACGAGTGCGAGGTAGAGTGCGCCGGGCAACGCGATGTCGTCGGTAAAGATCGCCCGACCTCGCAGATACCGCTCATCCTCGAGTCGGCGAACCGGGCGTCCGAGGTAACGAGATTCGCTCATGTTGTCCCCCTCTCGAATCGCCGAGCTCGATTCTCGGCATGCACGGACGAAAGGGAAAGAGTGTCGTTCGGGATAAGAGAAAGAAGTCAGGACAGCGAGCGCTGCCGCAGCCAATCGCGCAAGATTTCCGCATCGTGCGGAAAGGCAAGCGGGGGCAATGCGTCGAGCGGGAACCACTCGACTGCGGTGCTTTCCTCGCTGGACCTGAGTTCACCGCTGACGACGCGTCCTTCGTACACAGCGAGAACGACCGGCTGGCCCTGCCGTGAGTAAAGTCCGACGAGTTGACCGACTTCGATGTGTAAACCCGTTTCCTCCAACACCTCGCGCCGGGCTGCCTCCTCGACCGGCTCGCCGCGCTCGACGAATCCGGAAGGAAAGCTCCAGAGACCGAGACCCGGTTCGATCGCGCGCTTTTGGAGCACGATCCGATCGCCATGCCAAACGATCACGGCTACCGCGAGCTTGGGGTCAGCGAAGAAAGGCCGATCGCATGCCGGGCAATAGGGGCGGAGTCGGCCAGCCACCATCCGGCTTTCGAGTTCATGACGACAATTCGGGCAATAACGAATGTCGTCGGCAAAATTGACGCTCATGGCTCGTGGCACTGCTCACGGCAGAGCTGTCGCGCTCGTTCGATGTCTTCGGGGGTATCGAGGTCGAGTGGAATGGAGCGCTCTGGTACGTCACAGGTAACGATCTCATCGCGGTGCCGGGCGAGCACTGGACGTGCACCGGTATCGCCCTCCAGCGCCAAGAGTTCGGGGAATAACCGGCGGGCGATCAAGATCGGGTGTCCCGGTCCATCAGCATAGCGCGGTCGCACGATCGCTGCTTGGGTTGCGCGGAACCGATCGACGAGCAGCGCGGCGACTGCTGGATCGATGAACGGTTGGTCACCCAGGAAGAACACAACTGCATCGACGTCGTCGGGTAAGACAGCGAGCCCGGCTCGGATCGAGGTGCTCTGTCCTTCGCCTGCTCGTTCATTCACCACGACGACGAAACCTTCTGTCTCCAATGCGCGAGATCGAGCAACGTCGGGGTTGAGCACGAGGACACGCGGTTCCAAGCTGGTGCGCTGGACTGCGTCGAGCACCCACTGCAGTGCTGGCTTGCCGCAGAGTTCGACGAGCTGCTTCGGATAGCCCAACCGTCGCGAGAGGCCGCCGGCGAGAACCAGGGCGGCGATCCGTTGCATGGGAACCATCCGTGCTGTGCGTTAGGCGCCTTCGCGCGCGACCGGAGCGGCGGATTTGGCCGGTCGGAGCGATTGCCCGATTCGCCCCCGGCGGACGGCGATGATCTCGGCCAGAATGCTCACGGCAATCTCGCCGGGTGTCTTGGCTCCGATATCGATACCGATAGGCGCATGGATCCGAGCGAGCTGCTCCTCGCTGAACCCCGCACGACGAAGCCGTTCCAATCGCTGCTGGCTCGTCTTCCGACTGCCGATCGCGCCGATATAACCAGCTCTCGACCTCAGGGCGACGTGCAAGGCTGGATCCTCGAACTTCTCATCGTGCGCCAGAATGACGATATCGGTCTGCGGTGTGATCTTCAGGCCGAGCAGCGCTTCATCCGGCCAAGCGACGATGAGCTGGTCAGCGTGAGGGAAGCGTTCCCGGGTAGCGAAGAACTCGCGGGCGTCGATCACTGTGGTGCGGTACCCGAGTTCTTTGGCCATCGCGACGAGCGGCACAGCGATGTGGACAGCGCCGATGACGACCAAGTGGCGCGGGGGCAAATGCGGCTCCAGGAAGACCTCGATCTCTTGACCCTCGCGAGTGCGGTACGTGCGGATGGTCGGCTCGCCGGATTCGAAGAGCGATCGCGCATCCTCGTTGACGATCGCGTCGAGTTCGCTCGAACCGAGCGAGCCGATGGTTCGACCGTCCTCGAACACGAGCAACTTCGCTCCCAACGGCTCGCCGGAGACGAGCGTTGCGCTGACGACCGCTTCTTCGTTTTTCAGTGCTTCACGCAGCGCTGTGAAAACGATGGCACTCATGACTGCTTCACCAGGGGTTCTACGAAGACGTCGATGGTTCCGCCGCAGCTCAGACCGACGTCCCAAGCCTGCTCGTCGCTAATGCCGTAACGGACGAGCCGCGGCCGACCGGTCTCGAGTACTTCGAGCGCGACCTCGAAGACTGCACCTTCCACGCAACCGCCGCTTACCGAGCCAGTCATGCGTCCTGATCGAGTGACAGCCATCTTGGCGCCGACTGGACGCGGTGAAGAGCCGATGGCGCGCACGACCGTGGCGAGCGCGATCTCTTCACCGTCGGCGATCCAACGTTCGATGTCTGGCAGTATGTCACGCATTGGTTCTCCCCCTTTTTTCAGGCAGCAGGTGCTTCGGGCAGCACGGCATGCTGACGGCGCACCGGCCGCTTGTCGTCGATCTGGCTGAGGTGCTTCGCCAGCGCTTCCAGGCTGGCAAAGTTATGGATCGGCATGAAATCGTCGATGTACGGCAGTGCGGCTTGCATACCGCGCGTCAAAGGTTCATAACGAGGCGAACCCAACAACGGATTGAGCCAGATGAGGCGGTAGCAGCTGCGTTGGAGACGAGCCATCTCCTGCGCCAGCAGCTGCGGATCACCACGATCCCAGCCATCGCTGATGATGAGAACGACAGCCCCGTTGCGGAGTACCCGGCGGGCCCACTCCTGGTTAAAGGTCTGGAGCGATTGCCCGATCCGCGTTCCCCCGGACCAGTCCTGCACCTCGCGCGCGACACGCCGCATCGCCTCATCGATGTCCTGATGCTTGAGGAGGCGTGTGACGCGCGTGAGACGTGTCCCGAACACGAAGGCTTCCACCTTCGCCATGCCGTTTTCGACAGCGTAGATGAACTGGAGCAGAATCCGGCTGTAGCGGTCCATCGAGCCGCTCACGTCGCAGATGACGACCAGTTGGCGCGGCTTGGTCTTAGTCTGCCGGCGAGCGAGCGTGAGCGGGACGCCGCCGCTCTGGAGCGATCGTCGCATGGTCCGTCGCGGATCGATGAAGCGCCCTTTCGGGGAGGCCACCTTGCGGCGCGAGCGCCGACGACCGATCTGCCACGTCAACTGCTGCATGAATCGCCGGATCTGGGCGAGTTCATCCTCAGTGAAATCGGCGAAGTCCTTTTCGCGCAAGATCTCGGCCGGACTGTAGCTGAAGGCGTCGGCCAACGATTCTGTCTCACTCCCCTCGCCTTCCTCTGCTTCCTCGATCGCTTCGATCGCTTCCAAGCGGCGACCCCGTGCGCCCTCGATGCTGCTCCCCTCGGTCTCCTCCGCTTCCTCGCCTTCCTCGGGTGCGAGCTCGATGAGATCATCCGGATCAGGTTGCTGGAGCAGGCCATCGGTGTATTCCGGCTTGGCTCGCCAGTACAGATCGAAGAGCCGGTCGAACACTGGCAAGTCGTCCTTGTGGGTGACCAAGCAAGCGCGCGCCGCTTCGCGAAACTCCTCGCGGCGGCTGATATCGATGTGTTCGATCGCGCGGACGAAGTCCATCGCTTGACCGGTCGTCGTCTTGACGCCAGCGCGCCGGAGCAAGCGAGCGAATGCGAGGGCGCGTTGGGCGAAGTTCATCGTTGCCGTCATGGGTCACTCATCCTCGGTGAAGCCCGAGCGGGGCCGGTTCGGTCTCATTCTTGCGTCGCTGCCGTGACCAGTTCTTCCAACCGCTTTTTGCGAATGTGTTGGAGATCCTCCTGGTGCTTGAGAATCGCGCCGAGTGTCGCCGAGGCGATCTCGACGCTGAGTTGGCTCTGATTGAGTGCGAGCAGTGCAGCAGCCCAGTCCAGCGTCTCGGCAACACCGGGTAGCTTGTAGAGATCTTCCCGGCGAAGCGCCTGGATGAAGCGAGCGACCTGGAGGGCGAGCCGCTCCGGGATCCCCGGTAGCTTGACGCGCAGGATCTCGAACTCCTTCTCCAAGCTCGGGTAGTCGATCCAATGGTACAGGCAGCGTCGTTTGAGCGCGTCGTGCAGCTCCCGCGTGCGGTTGGACGTGATGATGACGTACGGTGGATGCTCCGCCTTGATCGTTCCGATCTCCGGGATGGTGATCTGGAAGTCGGAAAGTAATTCGAGCAAGAACGCTTCGAATTCCTCATCAGCCCGGTCGATCTCATCGATGAGAAGGACGGGAGCTTTCCCGCGATGTCGGATGGCCTTGAGGAGTGGTCGTTCGATCAGGAACTCTTCACTGAAAATTTCGTGCATGGCGGTGTCCCATCCGACCTGCTGGTCTTCCAGCAAGCGGATGGCCAACATCTGGCGCGGGTAGTTCCACTCGTACACCGCGTGGTTGACGTCCAGCCCTTCGTAGCACTGGAGGCGGATCAATTCCGTATCCAAGACCTGCGACAGCACTTTGGCGACTTCCGTCTTGCCGACCCCCGCTTCGCCCTCCAAGAGGAGCGGCTTGGGTAGCTTGAGGGCCAGGAAAATGGCGGTCGCCAGGCTGGTGTCGCATACGTATCGATAGGCCGCAAGTGCGCGCTGCACGGCCTCGACTGAATTCAACTCGATCGTCGTCACGGTTCACCTCGACTCATCAGACGTGCCAGTCCAGTAGTATACCAAAGTACGGTATCGACGGACAGCGATGCGCCCGGGGTCAACGACCCCGGGCGTGCTGCGACAAGTGGAAGTGGTCGATCAGCCGCGTGCTCGCTCCACAGCGCGGGTCAGGGCTCGCTTGACGAACACGCGCGTGAGATGTGCTCGGTACTCCTCGCTGGCGAAGATATCGCTGTTGAACGTCATCCCCTCGCTGGCCAACTGGCTCGCTGCCTCGATCGTCTCAGCAGTGGGTTGCTTGCCGACCAGCGCTTGCTCGACGTTCTGGCGCCGGACTGCATAGGGTCCTGCACCGGTCACCCCGATGCGTGCCGCGGCGACCGTACCGTCCTCCGCCAGTGTCACGACCGCTGCTGCCCCGACGACGGCATAACCTGATGCTGGATTGGCGAACTTCTGGTAGGACATGCCGGTGCGCGCTGGCGGCTTGGGGAAGGCGATCTCGGTGAGGATCTCGTTCGCCTGTAGGGCAGTCGTGAAGAGGTCGATGAAGAACTGGTCAGCAGGGATGGTGCGCTCGCCATTGGGGCCGACTGCCTTGATCTCCGCACCGAGTGCGATGACGACAGCTGGAAGATCAGCCGCTGGATCGGCGTGAGCGAGCGATCCGCCGATCGTGCCCATGTTCCGTACCTGGAGATCGCCGATCACGTCGATCGCCTCAGGGAGAATGGGCAGTACTCGGCGAACGAGATCGGATCGTTGAATATCGTCGTATCGGGTCGTGGCACCGATGACGATTCGGTCGCCGGTGTCCCGGATACCAGCCAGTTCGCTGATGCGCGAGATGTCGATGAGCGCGGACGGCGAGGCGAGTCGGAGCTTCATCGCCGGGATCAAGCTGTGTCCCCCAGCGAGGAGCTTGGCGTCCGGGTTCTCGAGCAGAAGCTTGAGGGCTTCTTGCACCGATCCCGCTCGGTAATACGTGAACGTGCTCGGATACATCGTCTGCTCCCCTTCCGTTTCTCCAGAGGTATCGTCCTCCGGATCTGCCCTCAGCGCGATCGTTCGCGGATCGCTCGCCAGATCCTCTCCGGTGTCAGCGGCATGTCGATATGGTCGATGCCAAACGGCGCGAGTGCATCGATCACAGCATTGACCACGGCGGGCGTCGAGGCGATCGTACCGGTTTCGCCTGCTCCCTTGACTCCCATCGGGTTGACCGGAGTGGGAGTGACCGTCCGATCGACCGTGAAGGAGGGGAGCATGCTCGCTTTGGGCACTGCGTAGTCCATGAGCGAACCGGTGAGGAGCTGGCCATTCTCGTCGTAAGCGGCGAACTCGTACACCGCCTGCGCGAGGCCCTGCGTGATGCCGCCGTGAACCTGCCCGTCCACGATCATCGGGTTGATCACGTTTCCGACATCGTCGACGGCAACGTACTGCCGGAATTGCACCTTCCCGGTTTCTGGGTCCACCTCCACGACGCAAATGTGGCACCCGAACGGGAACGTATTGTTCACCGGATCGAAGAAGTGCGTTGCCTCGAGTCCTGGTTCGATGTCCCGCGGCAGCTTCCAGGCGAGATACGCTTGCAGCGCCACTTCCTGGAAGGTCATACCGCGATCCGGCGCCCCCTTGACGAAGAACCGGCCGTTCTCGAAGACCAGGTCATCGGGCGAGACTTCCAGGAGATGGGCCGCGATCCGTTGTGCCTTCTCCTTGACCTTGCGGCACGCGTGGACGAGAGCTGCGCCGCCCACTGCGGTGCTACGGCTTCCATACGTCCCCATGCCGAAGGGGACCATTTCGGTATCACCGTGGACGATCTCCACGTCCTCGAAGGGCACACCGAGTTCGTCAGCGACCAGCTGGGCGAAGGTCGTCTCCTCGCCCTGCCCGTGCGGGTTGGAGCCCGTGAAGACCGTCACCTTGCCGGTGGGATGCACCCGTACGGTCGCGCTCTCCCACAGACCGCCCTGGAAGCCCATGGCTCCCGCAGCCTGGGAGGGTGCCAGACCACAGACCTCGACATAGGTGGAGAAGCCGATCCCGATGTAGCGTCCCTGCTTGCGCAGCTCCTCTTGCTCACGCCGCAGGTTCTGATAATCGACCAGTTCCAGTGCCCGATTCAGTGTCGCCTCGTAATCACCGCTGTCGTACGTCAAACCAGTGGGCGTCGTGTACGGGAACTGGTCCTTGGGAATGAAGTTCTTGCGGCGGATCTCCGCTGGATCCATCCCCAGTTCGCGTGCCAAGAGATCGATCATCCGCTCCAAGAGATACGTCGCTTCTGGTCGGCCCGCACCCCGATACGCGTCTGTCGGCGTCGTGTTCGTGAGAACGCCGTACACGTCGCAGTGCACGACAGGGATCGCATAGGGACCCTGCAACATGAGGCCGAACAGCCAGGTCGGGACGCCGGGTGCAGCCGTCGAGAGATAGGCTCCCATGCTGGCATAGGCGCGCACGCGGACACCAGTGATCGTGCCGTCCCGCCGCGCCGCGATGTCGACGTATTGAATGTGGTCGCGGCCGTGAATCGTGGCGACATAATTCTCCTGTCGCGTCTCGATCCACTTGATCGGGCGTCCGAGATCCTTGCTGATCGCCGCCGCGATCATCTCGCCGGCGTACATCGGGATCTTGCTTCCGAAACCGCCGCCGACATCGGTGGCGATGACGCGGATGTGCGTCTCCGGTAGACCAGTGACCGCGGAAAGCAGCAACCGGTGCACGTGCGGGTTCTGGCTGGTGCACCAGATGGTCAGTTCACCCGTGCCAGGATTGTAGGCCGCGAGCGCACCGCGTGGTTCCATCGCCGTCGGGATCAGTCGGTGATTGACCAACCGGCGCGAGATGCGCACCTCGGCGGCATCCCATGCGGCGTCGAAGTCTCCAGAATGCAGCTTCCAGTGGAAGGCGAGGTTGTTGGGGACCTCGTCGTAGAGCTGCGGTGCGCCGGGCTCCAGCGCTTTCTCCTGGTCGACGACCGCCGGCAGCGGCTCGTACTCGACCTCGATGGCATCCACCGCGTCCTGCGCGATGTAGCGATCGGTCGCCACGACCACGGCGACCGCGTCACCGACGTAGCGCACCTTGTCCACGGCGACTGCTCGGTAGGGGGGAACCTTCAAGTCGCTGGCAGGGATCAGCCAGGCGCAGGGCACCGGGGCCAGCTTGTCGACGAGATCCTGACCGGTGTAGACGGCGACGACGCCTCGCATCGCCCGTGCCTTGCTGGTATCGATGCGGACGATCCGCGCGTGCGCGTGCGGACTTCGCTTGATCGCCATGACTAGCGTGCCTGGGAGCCGGATGTGATCCGTGAAATTGCCGCGACCAGTGATGAGCCGTGGATCTTCGCGCCGCTTGACAGCTGCTCCGAACATCTTGGTGACGGCCATGGCTCCCTCCTTCGCTGCGAGGTGCCCGGGATCGACCCGGCCGAACGAGAACGTGCTTAGCTACCGCTGCGCATCTTCTCGGCCGCGTACTGGATAGCGCGGACGATGTTCTGATAGCCGGTGCAGCGGCACAGGTTCCCTTCGATGGCGTGACGGATCTCCTCTTCGGTCGGATTGGGGTTGCGCTGCAGGAAGTCGACGGCGGTCATGATCATCCCTGGCGTGCAGTAGCCGCACTGCAACCCGTGCTTTTCCCAAAATCCTTCCTGCACCGGGTGGAGTTGGCCATCGCGGGCCAGTCCCTCGATCGTGGTAATCTCCGCGCCATCGGCTTGCACGGCGAAAATCGTGCAAGACTTGACCGCTTTACCGTTCATCAGGACCGTACACGCGCCGCACTGGCTGGTATCGCAACCGATGTGCGTGCCGGTAAGGTTGAGGACATCCCGCAAGTAATGCACGAGCAGCAGGCGTGGCTCGACGTCATGGGTGTAGGTCACACCGTTGACGGTCACGGTGATCTGCATTCGACCGCTCCTTTCCCTTCCGATCAACGACCTCGCAACGCGATCAGGAACTCGCACTCATCTGACGCTCGATACAAGCGAAGAACTGTTCGATCATCCGCTTCGCTACGCCACCCAGCATCCGCTGGGCGACGCCGGCGAAGGGGCCGCCCAGTTCCACATCGCCCTCGTAGGTGATCTCCGTGGTCTGGTCATCGATCACTCGCAACTGGACCGAGCCCACGCCGCGAGCAAAGCCGGGTTTCCCCTGTCCCTCCACCGCCATGCGGTACGATTCGGGTGGATTGATATCGGCGAGTTGTACCTTCCCTTGGAACGTTCCCTTGACAGGACCGATGGCGACCGTCATAGCCATTTCGTACTGATCAGGGGCGACCTGATTGAGGTTTTCCACTCCAGGCAGACAACTCGCGATCGCCTGTGGATCGGTCAGTCGGGCGAAGACGGCATCGCGAGCCGCTCGTATGGTGTACGATCCTGAGATTTTCACCCTCGCTCCCTTCCCTGATACCCTTTGACCGACGCCCGTCTACAGAGCCTTGCGCTTTTCGTCGTCAGGTGGGTGGTGTGGGCAACCCTTCCCGCTGCCTGATCGAGAACGACTCTGCGGGTTCGCTGGCATCTACTCCCATCATACGGCCAATCTTGGGACCGGTCAAGAGGGAAACGCGGAGCATGACTGGAGGGTTTTCTCGCGCCGATGACTCCTCCCCGGTCAGCGACTCTGGTGTCGCGACGCTCAAAGCGCGAGCTGTCTTCCGCGGATCGGGTTGGTTCGGGCAGCGATCCACGAGCTGTCCAAATACAGCCCTGAATCACTGTTCTTCCGGACGCAAACCATCTGCTTCGCTACCAGCCGAACGGAATGTTGCGTCGTGGGTTGAGCAGTGGATAGATCGGGTGTTCCACGAGGGTCGCGCAGCGCTTCCAGAACGCGGCGAGTTCGTTCTCGGCCAGAAACGGTCGGAGGAGCCGCTGGACGCTCCGGCGGTGTCGGAGGAGTCGCGCGAGATCGGAGAGCAGCTGGCTCGGGATCGGTTCTCCGCAGAATTCCCAGAGGATGGTCCGTAGCTTGGGATCGACGTGAAAGGTGAGCCCGTGGTCGATCCCCCAAATCCGCTGATCGAACTTCCCTCGGAAGAGATGGCTCGCTTTGCGGTCGGCATTGTTGGTGAGAAGGTCAAAGAGGGCGATGCGCTGGAGTTCGGGGCGCACCGATTGGCCGCGCAGGGGCTGATCGTCGGGTTCGATATACAGCTGGACCGTCCCGGTGCCATAGGGGCCGTCGCGGATGACCGTCGGAGGGACGAACGACCATCCGAGCAGGCGACTCAGCAGATAGCTCGCATATTCGCGGCGATAGAGCGTTCCAGCAGGAAAATCCCACAGTGGGGCCTCGCCGCGGGCCGGCTTATAGATAGCCAGGAGGTCTGGAACGATGTCCTGCTCGAGCAGCACGACGAACGTCCCGTTGGTGCCCCACGGAACGAGCTGCCAGTCCGCGATCGTCCCGCAGGCGAGGGCACGCCTGAGTGGACGAATGTGCTGCAATCCGCGCGGGGTGAGGAGACGATGTCGGCGAGGCTGGCGGGTCAACTCGGTCGTCATGCTCGTCACCTGGTGGGTACCTGTGGATACCTGATGGTGCGGGTACCTCCGCGCGATAACCTTAGCACAGCGCTCTTGGCGACCGGAATGGCTGGCGGGGTAGGATTAGCTGTGCACGCCGGCCCTCGGCAATGCTGGAGGCCGCAGAATGTCCGCGTCGAGCAGCTCTCTGCCGATCCGGGCGAGAATTGGGTGCAGCGAGATGAGCCGAGGTTCGATCATGGTTTGTCCTGACAGGGAGGGGAGTTCGTGAAGATCACTGTCGAACACCTGCCGCAAAGCACGGTGCGCTTGGATATCGCGGCGGATCCTGAAGAATTCGACGCTGCACTCGAACGAGCGTTCCGGCGCATCAGCCAGCAGGTTCAGGTTCCTGGCTTTCGGCCAGGGCGCGCACCTCGGGCGCTCGTCGAGCGACGAGTGGGGCGGGAGCTGATCGTCGCGGAAGCGCAGCGTGAACTCATGGATCGCTTGTATCGTGAGGCGCTCCAGCAACACCGGCTGACCCCAGTCGCCGAGCCGGAGGTGGAGATCTATCAGGACGAACCGCTCGCCTTCCGCGTCGAAGTGCAGGTCTATCCGCAAGTCGATCTCGACGGCTATCGAGATATCCGCGTCGAGCCGCGCGAGGTCGAGGTGACCGAGGAGGAAATCGACCAGGTCATCGAGGGGCTGCGGCGCAGTCGCGCGGTCTGGAAGACGCCGGACGAGCCGCGCCAGCCTCGCGATGGCGATCAGGTGATCGTCGATATCGAAGCGTACGAAGGCGAGCAACCGTTCCAGGAGCCACTCCGCCAGGCGACTTTCGTCTTGGGCGAGAGCAACCTTTTTGCGGAGATCGATCAGGCTATCCGCTCCCTGCGTCCCGGAGAATCGGCTGAGTTCGATATTTCTTTCGCTGAAGAGGACGAGCGCGTCAGTCCGGAACTCCGTGGGAAGACGCTGCATTACCGCGTGACCGTACACGAGGTGAAGGAAGCAGAGCTTCCGGAAGTGAATGACGAGCTCGCGCAGTCGCTAGGGGTGGCAACATTGAGCGAACTACGCGATCGCGTGCGGCGTGATCTCCTGCGCGAGAAGGCGCAGGCAGCGCGTGCGGAAGTGCTGGAACAGGCAGTCCAGCGTCTCCTCGAGGTGGCGACGGTCGAGCTTCCGCCAGCGCTGGTCGAGCGTCAGGTCGCGGCGGACGTCGAGCGGCTGCGTGAGCAACTGCGGCAGCGTGGAAGCAGTCTGGAAGAGTACCTTCGATTTCAGGGTAAAACCCTGGAAGAGTTCAAGGAAGAGTTGCGCCCCCAAGCCGAAGCGCGCCTCCGCCGGTATTTGGTGCTGGAAGCCTTTGCCGAGGCAGAGGGGATTGCGGTCAGTGAGGAGGAGTTGGTCGCTGAGATCGAGCGACTGGCTCTGGCCAGTGGAAGTCCCGAGCAGTTCCGCGCATTCTACTCTGTTCCTTCGGTGCGGAGCTATCTCGCTGACGAATTGCACGAGCGCAAGGTGAGCGAGCGGCTTTTGGAGCTCGTCACGGAAGGACGAGGTGCTGTTATCGGCGAGGCGGCTCGAGTGCTGGCGGGAGCCGAACCGGCCGAGGGGACCGAGCCAGCTGCGGAAGAAGCAGTGACGGCTCCGGAGGTTGTGGATGGCGAAACGACGCCAGCTTCCGAGTCAGCGGAATCGCTGGCGGTAACGGAGACTGGATCCCGAGCGGATGATGACCAGGCATCCTGAGGGTACGAGGAGGCTATGCGATGGAGCGAGACATCCGACCTGAACTCGTCATCCCGATGGTGATCGAAACGACAAGTCGTGGTGAGCGTGCGTACGATATCTACTCGCGCCTGCTCCGCGATCGGATCATCTTTCTTGGAACGCCGATCGACGATCAGGTGGCGAATGCCGTCATCGCCCAAATGCTGTTCCTGGCACACGAGAACCCGGAGGCTGATATCAAGCTCTATATCAATAGCCCGGGTGGCCTCGTGTACGCTGGCCTGGCGATCTACGATACGATGCAGATGATCGAGCCGGACGTCGCGACCTACTGTGTAGGACTCGGTGCCAGCATGGCGGCGGTTCTCCTCGCAGCGGGAACGAAGGGGAAGCGCTTCGCCCTTCCCCACTCGCGGGTTCTGATTCACCAGGGTACTTCCGGATTCCGCGGCTCGGTGCCGGATATCGAGATCCAGGCACGGGAGACCTTGAATCTGACTACGATGCTGACCGAACTCCTGGCGTTCCATACCGGTCAGCCGTTCGAGCGTGTGAAACGGGATACCGAGCGAGACTATTTCATGAGCGCGTACGAGGCGAAGGACTACGGGATCGTGGATCACGTGCTCGAGCCGGTCAAACTCCAGCGAGCGTAGGCGAGCCAACGGGTGGAGAAGGGGCGATGGGGATGACGACGCGTGGGGGACGGGTCTTTTATCGCTGTTCGTTCTGTGGCAAGAGCCAGGAGGAGGTGCGACGACTCATCGCCGGCCCGAACGGGGTATACATCTGCGATGAATGTGTCCAGCTCTGCCAGGAGATCATTCAAGAAGAGGCACCGGCGCGGCGCCCGGCTCCCGCTCCCACGCAGATCCCGACTCCCAAGCAGCTGTACGAGCAGCTGAACCAGTACGTCGTCGGCCAAGAACGGGCGAAGAAGGTACTGTCGGTCGCTGTCTACAACCATTACAAGCGGATCATCTTCGGGGAAGACAGCGACGTGGAGCTGCAGAAGAGCAATATCCTGCTCATCGGCCCGACTGGAAGTGGGAAGACGCTCTTGGCCCAAACGCTGGCCAAATTGCTCGACGTCCCGTTCTCCATTTCCGACGCGACGACACTCACCGAGGCCGGGTACGTGGGGGAGGACGTCGAGAATATCCTTCTCCGTCTCATTCAGGCAGCGGGAGGCGATATCCAGCGAGCACAAACTGGAATCATCTACATCGACGAGATCGACAAGATCGCTCGCAAGAGCGATAGTCCGTCGATCACTCGCGATGTTTCCGGAGAAGGGGTGCAGCAGGCGCTCCTGAAGATTCTCGAAGGGACTATCGCCAACGTGCCTCCGCATGGTGGTCGCAAGCATCCCCATCAGGAGTACATTCAGATCGATACTCGCAATATCCTCTTCATCTGCGGCGGAGCATTCGAAGGGCTTGACGAGATTGTCCGTCGGCGAATCGGTAAGGACTCGACGATCGGATTCGGGAAGAGCGCTCGGCAAGATGGACGCGTGGAGAATGTGTTGCACCAGGTCATCCCCGATGACCTCTTGAAGTTCGGATTGATCCCCGAGTTCATCGGTCGTCTGCCAGTCGTCGCGGCGCTCGATCCTTTGACGCACGACGACCTAGTACGGATCTTGGTGGAGCCGAAGAACGCGATCGTCAAGCAGTATCAGAAGATCTTCGCGATGGACAACGTGGAGCTGATCTTCACCCCGGATGCGCTTCATGCAACCGCCGATCTCGCCGAGCGGCGTGGTACGGGCGCACGTGGCTTGCGGACGACCTTGGAAGAGGTGTTGCTCGATGTCATGTACGAGCTTCCCTCGCTCCAGGGGGTTCGCAAGTGTGTCGTGACCGCCGATGTCATCTACCGACGTCGCCCACCGCTCCTCTTGGCGGCGAACGACGAACCGATCGAGTTCACCTACGAGCAGAGCGCCTGAACGCGACTGGACGAACGCCGCGAGGCCGGGCCCTCACACGGGCCTCGCGGCATGCCTGCCTTCGCGAGCAGTGAGCGATTCCGGGGTCTCATTCCTTCTTGAGGCGCCGACTAGGAGAGCGCCGCTTTTCGTACTCGAGAATGTCCTGCAAGTGCTCTCGGTAGTGCTCGTAGGTATCAGCTGCGACCAATTCGCGAGTGAGCACTGGGGTGCGCTCCAAGAGTTCGATGAGCTTCTCGTGTGTTTCGAGAAAACGGTCCCACACTTCGCGCAGCGAGAGATTCTGATTCCGTTGGATATCTTCCTCGTTGAACGCGTCGATGTCGTCGATGGTGGGGGGCTCACGCCCTTCTTCCAAGGCCTGAATACGTTGCATGAGCAGACGCTCCCAAGTCGCGATGTGCGCCATCATGTCCTTGAAGGAGTACGCTCCCCATGAGCCGGTCTCGACGATTTCGTGTTCGGTCAAGTTGCGCAGTGCATTCCGCAGCTCGACCCAGGCCGATTGGATCTCCTGCAGGATCGCTCGTCGCTCATGAATGTCGATCGTCATCGTGCTTCTCCCTCCCTCGCGTTCGGCGCCGACTCAGCACAGGCCTCCGTTCCTTGGAGGCTACCACGTCTCGAATCACGACGACACCGATCGCTCGAGATGAAGAGGCGCCCGGAGGACGCTCACGCTCCGGACGCCTTGCTTTCGTCCTGCGCGGACTGAGGGATCACTCGCTCCGGCGCATTCCGCTCACGAGACTGATCCAATAGAGCAGGTTGAGGACCGCCATGACGAGTCCAGCGACGTAGGTCAGCGCAGCGGCGTTGAGGACCTCCCGTGCTTGCCCCTCCTCGGTCCGATCGACGATGCCCATGGTGGTCAGAAGCGCCAGTGCTCGGCGCGAGGCATCGAACTCCACCGGCAAGGTGAGCAGGGCGAACAACGTGCCGAGCGAGAACAGGATCACGCCTACCCAGGCGAGCCCGGAGATCCCGATGACGATGCCCAACAGCATCAAGATCCACCCGATGTTCGTTCCGATATTCACCGCCGGAACGATTGCGGTGCGCAACTGCAGTGGCACGTACCCGACTTTATGCTGGATGGCGTGTCCCGTCTCGTGCGCGGCAACGCCGAGCGCGGCGACCGATCGACCGTAATAGACCGGTTCGGAGAGGCGGACGACGCGCCGCAACGGATCATAGTGATCGGTCAGCTCGCCAGGGGTGAGTTCGACCGGTACGTCGAAGAGACCGTTGCGGTCGAGGATGGCGCGGGCGGCTTGCGCACCGGTCAGGCCGAGCCGATTCGGTATCTCACCGTACTTTCCGATGACTGAGCGTACGCGCCACTGCGCATAGAGCATGAGCAAGAGCGCCGGCGCGAGGAACACGAAGTAGAGCGGATCGAAGTAGAACATGGTTAGCCTCCCTTCATGACCGTCCCACAGGGGAGCCGCTCGCACTTGGCCGGAACGGCTCCGCTGTGCGACGATCACTACAAGTATGGGCGTTCTCTGCTCCGAATGTCCAGTCGTCGACTGTCGAGTGGATCGATGAATGGTTCGATCGAAAGGGATGGCCGTGAACGCAGCGATCGGCGACGTGGAACGGACAATGCAAGAGTTGTTGGCCCGCTACGGCGTGCGATTTCCGGCGTTACCGGGGGCGCTTCCCTTATACGAGGTACTCGCCTATCATCTCGGCTGGCGCGACGAGCGGATGCAGCCAGCGAGCGGAGTCAGCGGCAAGCGGTTTCGACCTGCGCTCTGTACGGCTATCGCTTCTGCTGTCTGCGGTGATGCTGCTCGTGCTGTTGGCATCGCGGCAGCGATCGAGCTGCTCCACAATTTCACCTTGATCCACGACGATATCCAGGATCGCAGTCGATTACGACGGCATCGCCCCACGATTTGGGCCCTGTGGGGCGATGCTCAAGCGATCAATGCTGGCGATGCACTTTTCGTGTTGAGCCAGATTGCCGCGCTGGAAGCGGCACAAGCACTCGAGCCCAGTCGTGGTGCGGAGCTCGTGCGCCGCTTCAACGAGACGGCACTTCTGATCGTCGAAGGACAGGTTCTCGATCTCAGTTTCGAACAACGCCCCGAAGTGTCGGTCAACGAGTACCTCACCATGATCGAACGGAAGACGGCTGCGCTGATCGCCTATTCCGCGTGGGCTGGGGCTCTGGTGGCTGGCGCGCCAGCGGAGGTCGCGGCACGGTTGGAGCGCTTCGGGCGTGCGCTGGGACTCGGTTTTCAGATCCGCGACGACTACCTCGGTGTCTGGGGCGATCCGGCGGTTACAGGAAAGCCCCGAGGCGATGACCTCCGACAACGCAAGAAGAGCTTGCCGATCGTTCTCGTCCTCGAACGCGCTGCAGCCAGTGATCGGGCCTGGTTACTGGATCTCTGGCGTCGACGAACTGAGCTGAGCGCGGAGGAAGTGGCTGCGGTCATCGAGCTCCTGGAACGCTACGCGGTGCGTACTGCTCTGCAGGAAGCAGTCGAACGGTTCCATCGCGAAGCGTTGGCAGAGCTCGAAGCGTTGCCGCTCACACCCGAAGGGGTTGCTTCTTTACAAGGGCTCGTCGCCGGATTGCCCGTGCGCGAAGCCTAGTCCTCTTGGGGCAGCAGTGACGGTAGCCGGTCTCCCGTCTCGCGCTCGAGCAGCCGGAGCGTCGCCTCGATCAAGCCGTAACAGCCGGTCACCATCATGTCTCCGAAGGGTGCTGTCTCGTACCAGCCCAGTGAACGGACGAGCGATCGATTCGGGCCAGTGATGGCCACGAACGGAAACGGCGCGGCCGCAGCGTAGGTAGGTGTCAGGACGGCTCCGTGACCACCCAGACGCACGACGTCCGGGTGCGTGAGTCGTCCGCTCTGTAGCTTGGAGACGAGATCCGCGAGGATGGCCGGAGTGACCCCACCCGTATGGTGCTCGAAGAGTCCATAGATGCGCGTTCCTCGTATCGCGACGCCGAACGTGTGCATGTTCCCCACATTCACGACAACGGCGCCATCCGAACGGGCTGCGCGCCAGACCACTGGATCGCACAGCGCGCCGAGGACGGCGGCCGGGCCGGTGTCCATGAGCACGCAGCCGGGAACCTGCCGTCGAACGGCTTGCATGCGCAGGAGGTAGGCTGGGGGTATACGGAAGGCCAGAGCGCGCAGATCGTCCGCCTGCTCGAGGAGCTCCGCCAGGAAACGGTACCGATGCTCATGGGCGTCCGTCGAGGGGTCGTACCCATGATCCTGTACGGCGATCGCCCAGAGCGCCGGTAATTCGACCTCGAAGGCGCGCAAGGCCTGGGTAAGGGCGGGGACATCGACATCGCCCAACCAGACGATTTCAGCACCGAGTGGGGGTAGTTCGGTCAATTCGATGCCCATGCGCTGGACACGATCCAGGTCGTTGTGGAGTGTCCGCGCGGCGTCTGGCTGCGCGGACACTGGTAGGCCAGCAGCCAGATGCGCATGGATTGCGTCGCTGCTCGCACCACCCCCCATCAGATAGCCAGCGAGATGGAGCGGACGCGCGCGACTGGTGATCCGGCGAATACGCGTGGCAACGACCTGTGTTTGCGAGGGTAAGACGAGTTTGACGCAGTTTTCCGGCTCACGATCTGACTCGTAGAGGACGATATCTTGCGTGCCTGCTCCGGCATCGAGAGCCAGAATGCGGATCGGTGGCTTCATCGTCTCTCCTCCCGCTGGAGCGTATGCCGCACTGTCGAGGAACGGATGTACCGCAGAGGGTCATCGCATGCTCGTTGCGGATCGTGCGCATCAGGATCGAGTTCCAGGCAGAGGATCTCGGGTGAAGCGAAGAGCCGAAATGGAAGCTGCGTTAGCCCGATACCAGCACTCACGTACACGAGCATCCCTTTTTCCCAGAACCAGCCCCGCTGCAGACGTGCGTGCGGTTTGTGGCGCCAGCGATCGAGATACCATGCAGCATCCAGTAACCCGATCGTCCGGGAAGGGGAGAGCCGAACCTGCCCCCAATGAGTATGACCGAAGAGCGCAAGATCAGCGCATCCGACGGGCAGGCGCTCGACGACCGAGGGAGCATGGGCGAGCAGGAGCCGCGGGTGCGGCGGGAGCGGCCGCTTCAAAATCTCCGGGCGATCATAGCCAGTATAGGGGTCGTCGAGACCTACCAATTCGATCGTGCCGGTCGCTCCTTGCTGCCGTTCGACGGTAATGGTGACAAATTCGTTACGCAACACACGCACGTTGCGAGCTTCCAGGAAACGAACGATAGCTTGTGCATTGGTCGTTCCGCGTCGGTAATCATGGTTGCCGAGCACCCCAAACACGTTCTCGTAGCGTGCCAGTTCATCGAACAGGGCGGTGTCGACCATGTTGCCCTGATCGAAGTAATCACCGCCGAGCAAGACCAGATCGGGACGCCAGCTCGCCAGGAGGTGCAGTGCGGTCCGCGAAAGCTGCGTGCTCGTTCCAGGTCCTCCCGCGTGAAAGTCGGTGAGAAAGGCTAAACGGAGGCCGGTAGCGCTCTCTCGGGGCCGGGGTAGGGCAAGCCGCGCTCGACGTACGAGAAGCTGACGCGGCTCCCTGCTCGCCAGGAGCAGGAGTAGGGTCGCGCCGATCGATCCGACGATCGCTCCGAGCTGTCGGGCAGCTCCTCGCACTGTCTCACCCTTCGAACAGGTGTTCCACGTATACTTGGCGCAACAGCGAGCCCCTCGTCTCGGGGCCAGCAGGTCGCAGGGAGTGTACCAGTGAGACAGTCGAGGCGCGCGACTGGGCGAGTACCGATCACGCAGGCGATGGAGGATTATCTGAAAGTCATCTTCGCGCTCGAGCGCGACGAGGGACGGGTTACGACCCAAGCGATCGCCGAGCGTTTGCGGGTGCAGAGCCCCTCGGTGACGAACATGTTGAAGCGGATGGCTGCACTTGACCTCGTCGATCACCAACCCTATCGGGGGGTGCGACTGACGGACCGCGGGAGAAGCGTTGCGCTCGAAGTGATCCGGCATCATCGCTTATTGGAGCGGTTTCTCGCCGAGGTTTTGGAGTATCCGTGGGATGCTCTGCACGAAGAGGCGGATCGCCTCGAGCACGGACTTTCCGAGGAACTGGAGTCCTGGATCGACGCACGACTCGGCTTCCCGACCGAAGATCCGCACGGACATCCCATCCCGCGCAGCGATGGCTCGCTCCCCGAACGACCCTGTCAGCGGTTGCACGATGTCCTGCCGGGGCAGCAGGTGGAAGTTCTCCATGTTGCCGATCACGATCGCGCACAGCTCCGCTATCTGGCAGAACTGGGTATTCGCCCGGGCACTCGCCTAGAGGTACTCGAGCGCTTACCGTTCGAGGGGCCACTGCGGGTCCGGATCGGTGATCGCGAGCAGTACGTCGGGGAACGATTGGCACGCGGAATCTACGTGACGGCAACATCGACGGGGGGCAAGGAGCAAGCGACGCGGTAAATCGTGCGCTTGCCCGCACGGAAGCGAGCACTCGATTGCCGGCCGATGTATCGTTCGCAGTCAACCGGGTTCGGGTAGCCCGACCGAGGGGAGAGGCGAATGCCGCGCTACCGGTGGCGGGAACCGGAACGAGTTCCGGAAATGGCTCGGGAACTCGCGATTCATCCGCTGCTGGCCGCTGTCCTCTACCGTCGGGGTATTCGGAACCACGAGGAGGTGCGGCGCTTCCTCCAGCCGCACCTCAGCGACCTGCCTGATCCCGCCGCCTTGCCCGACAGTGGGAGAGCGGTATCCCTCGTCGAGGAGGTACGGTGCCGGTCACGACCAGTGGTCGTCTTCGGCGACTACGATGTGGATGGTTTGACCGCAACGACGCTCCTCGCGCAGCTCTTTGGGGAATTCGGGTTGACGGTCATCCCGATGGTGCCCCACCGCCTGCGCGATGGATATGGTTTCCAACGTCATCACGTGCCAGGCGTGCTGGAGCACCGGCCTGCGCTCCTCGTGACGGTGGATTGCGGAACCGGTGACTGGGATGCCTTGCGCGATGTTCTCCGAGCTGGGGTTCCGGTCATCGTTCTCGACCATCACGCTGTCCATGACGAGGCCTGGCCAGATGAGCTGGCATTCGTCTCGGTCGCGCGGCCGGATGCCCCACCGGTCTTCCGAACACTGTCGGCAGTCGGTGTCGCGTACCAGTTCGCACGCCTGCTGCTCGGGAACGAAGCTGCGTCCCGTTGGCTTCCCTTGGTCGCGCTCGGTACGGTTGCTGACGTCGTTCCCTTGGTCGGGATCAACCGAACGCTCGTGGCGCTCGGGCTGAAGCGTTTTTGGGAGACGGCACCGCTCGGCCTGCGGACACTCGCGCGCCTGAGTGGACTCGACAGCGCACGGGGACAGCGGTTGACCAGTTGGCATTGCGGGTATGTACTGGGGCCCCGGCTCAATGCAGCTGGGAGAATGGACGATCCGCGCTTGGCGCTCGAGCTCCTGTTGACGGCGGACGCACAGCGAGCGGAGGAACTGGCCCGGAAACTCAACGAACTCAACGCCTTGCGGCAGCGTGCGATCGAGCGGATGTTGGCGGAAGCCGAGCAACGGATCGACGCACTCGGGAGCTTACCGCCCGTCCTGGTGCTGGCTGATAGTGCCTGGAGCGTTGGGTTGGTCGGGCTCGCGGCCAGCAAGCTCGTCAGTCGCTATGCGCGTCCGGTCGTGCTCCTCGCCCGAGAGAGCGAGGTCAGTCGTGGTTCTGCCCGCAGCATCGATGGTTTCGATATTGCGGCAGCGCTGGCGCGCTGCCGTGACCTCTTGATCGACCATGGTGGACATCATGCGGCCGCAGGATTGACGGTGGAGACGGAACGCATCGCAGAACTGGAAGCGCGGTTGCTCGAAATCGCCGCGGAACACCTTGGCCAAGAGGAACCGGCGTTACCGCTCGAGTTGGACGCGGAACTCCACCCGTACCAGATCGCTCTGGAGACGTGGGAGGTGCTGGCGCAGCTGGAACCCTATGGTCACGGCAACCCGGTACCGCGCTTCCTCGTCCGCGATGTTCGAGCTGTCGACATCACGAGCATGCAGAACGAGCGGCACCTGCGCTTCACCGTCGTCGCACCGGACGGCACCGTGCGCCAGGCGGTCTGGTTCGAGGGGGGACGAGAGATCGCCCGCTTGGCCCGTGCTGGGCGCATCGACATCGCATTCACGTTGCGACGAAGCGATTGGAACGGGCAGGAACGAGTCGAGCTGGACGTGATCGACATTCGTCCGACCCGCTGATCGCTGTCTTCTACCCTCTGTCACGAATCTCGATCCAGCGTGTTCCGCGTCCCTCGGAGAAGGCATCGACGCACTGGCCGGAGCGATGCCGCTCCTTCTCAGGAGGCTGGGCCAGGCCACTCAGTGCGGAAGGGCTCGAGTGATCGTCTGGCAGAGTCGCCGAACCCGGGCGGGATCGACCGGGTTCTCGATCTTCCCCTCGACCTTGGCCCATGTCCCGACGATCGCGCCGCGTGCAGCGTGGATGTAGCGTGCGACATTGTCAGCCGTGACGCCACTTCCCACGAACACTGGCGTTGTCGGCAATCGTTCGCGGACGCGCGAGAGCTCGGCTGGGTCGGGAGCGCGTCCGGTCATCGGCCCGGTCACGATGAGGGCATCGGCGAGCCCGCGCTGGACCGTTTCCTCGGCGGCGTCCTCCAGAGCGAGCGGTGCCAGCGGTACGGCGTGCTTGACGAGGACATCGGCCCAGATCTCTGTCTCGCTCTGGAGGAGCGCGCGGTAGCGGAGTGTTTCGTCAGCGCGGCCTTCGATGATACCTTGATCGGTAACCATCGCACCGACATGCACGTTGACGCGAATGAAGGAAGCTCCGGTTGCCACCGCGATGCCGAGTGCTGCACGGGCATCGTTGCGCAACACGTTCACCCCAACCGGTAGTCCGGTCGACTCGCGGACCTCCTCGACGACGAGTGCCATGAGCGCGATGACGTGAGGCTCGACCCCATCTTTCCGGAAGGGCGCATCTCCGAAGTTCTCGACGATGAGGGCGTGCGCGCCCCCTTCCCGGTAGGCTTCGGCGTCGCGGCGGGCGCGCTCGCGGATCCGTGCCACGTCCCGCGTCCCACGAGGGGAGCCCGGTAGCGGGAGGAGATGGACTACACCCACGAGCAGGAACGGAACGCTGTCCAGAAGCCGGGAGGTCATGCCGTCCTTCCTCCGATCGTCGATCCACTCATGGCCAGCATACCGTGCGACGACGGGATCGGAGCGGCAGTATGCTTCGAGTGAGAGAAGCGTTGCGAGAAGTCGATGGGTGGCGAGGGCACTGATCGATCGTTGACCATTCAGGAGTTGGCCGCGCGAACGGGGATTCCACCGCGGCGCATCCGTTTCTATGTCGCTCGACGTCTTCTTCCCCCGCCGCGCGGCCGAGGACCGACTGCTCGTTATGGCCCGGAACATGTCCGGCGCCTCGAGCAGATCCGCCGACTCCGGGAGCAGCGTCTCGGTCTAGAAGAGATCCGCGAGCACCTGGCACAACTGGAGGTGGTCTCACCGGAACGACGGGCGGGTGACGCGGTGCTGTGGCGCGTCTGGGAAATTGCACCCGGTATCGTGCTCGCGGCGCGACTCGACCGGCCCGACGCGAAGGTCGATCAGGTCGAAGCCATGGTCGAGGTCGCCCGGCTGTGGCTGAAGAGGGGCGAGGTGGAAAGCCACGATGAGCATGCGTGAGACGAGAGCCGCGCTCGAACCAGTGGTATCCATCCTGCGCCAGGCAGGATTTTGGGCTTACCCATTGTATGGTGATGAGGGCTGGCTCGTCGCGTGCGATACCGAGAGCGGTCGGATCGATGTGCGGATCGGGACTGACGGATATCTGGTCGAGGTCTGGGACGTTTCGCCCGGACTGTACTTCGACGAGGAAGACGAGCGAAAACGAGCAGTCAAAGAGCGCCTCGCCCGGCTCACGCTCTCCCGGCTTGTGGAGACGATCCGGCACGCCCCCGTGACGGACACGGAACGACTGCTGCGCGAAGCGTGGTGGGACGAGGCTGCGCACGGTGTCGGACTGCGGATCGGGCTCGAGATTCCGTTCAGTGCAAGCGCATCCTTGCCGGAACTGGTCACCGATCTTTTGGAACGACTCAACGAGCTGCTCGAGCGACTCGAAGAGCGTCTGCTCGATTGAGAGCGAGGAGGAACGGAATGGTTGGACTGGGGATCGAAGCGCTCCAACTGGAGGAGTGGCAACGGCTCCTGCGTGTCGCCCTCGGGGAAGAACCGGCTGATCTCGTGTTGCGGCAGGCCCGTATCGTGAACGTGGCGAGCGGGGAAATCGAGGAAGCCGATGTCGCGATCGTGTTCGGGCGCATCGCCGGAATCGGAACGTATCGCGATGGGCATGAGGAGATCGATCTGACTGGAGCCTATCTCGCGCCTTCCTTCATCGATGGGCATGTCCATGTCGAAAGTTCGCTCCTCTGGATCGACCAATTCGCGCGTGCGGTGGTCCCGCACGGGACAGGAGCGGTCGTGACCGACCCGCACGAGATCGCCAATGTGGCTGGCCTGGCGGGCATCCGAGCACTGGCCGAGGCAGCCACAGGGCTGCCGCTCGGTGTGTTTTTGACGATACCCTCGTGTGTTCCGGCCAGCCCATACGAAAGTGCCGGAGCGGTCATGGACGCGGCTGCGATCGCCGAGGGGCTGCGGTTACCGAACGCGGTTGCGCTGGGCGAGATGATGAACTTTCCGGGTGTTCTCGCCGGTGAAGCGGAGATCTACGACAAGCTTCGCCTCCCTGCTCGGCGGCGGGATGGGCACGCACCAGGCTTGCGTGGTTCCCGCCTCAATGCCTATATCGCATCGGGGATGGGATCCGATCACGAGTCGACGCAACTGGAGGAGGCCCGCGAGAAGCTGCGGCGGGGACTCCAGGTCATGATCCGGGAGGGATCAACCGAGCACAACCTGCTCGAGTTGTTGCCGCTCGTGACCGAGGCTACCTACCCGCGCTGCTGCTTCGCGAGCGATGACCGGGATTGCGCGACACTCCTCCACGATGGGCATATGGATGCGATCCTGCGCAAGGCGATCGCGGCTGGCCTCGATCCGATTCGGGCGATCCGCTTGGCGACGCTCAACACGGCCGAGTATTGGGGGTTGGACGGTTATGGGCTGGTCGCGCCCGGCTACTGGGCCAATTTGGTCGTATTCGACCGGCTCGACGATATCCGCCCGCGGCTCGTCCTGTTCCAGGGCGAGGTGGTCGCTCAGGATGGCAAGGCGACCTTCCGGACCAGCCGGACGATTCCTGAGTGGCTCCTGGATACGGTGCATGTGGCACCGATCGATCGTGCTCGACTTCGCTTGCCCGCTTGCGATCGGATGATCGCCGTGGAAGCGATCCCGGGGCAGATCGTGACCCGGGCGATCGAAGTGGAACCGACGGTGCGTGATGGGGAGGTGGTTGCTGATCCGGAACGCGACTTGGCGAAGCTGGTCGTCGTGGAGCGCCACCGGGCGACGGGACGCGTTGGAGTGGGGTTGGTTCGGGGTTTCGGCTTGCGGCGTGGTGCGCTGGCCTCGTCCATCGCACACGATGCCCACAACATCGTCATCGTTGGAGTCGACGATGGGGATATCTTGGCCGCGATCGATGCGGTCGTTGCCATGCGCGGTGGTCTGGCCGCGGTCTCCGATGGTCTGGTCCGAGCACGACTACCGCTCCCGGTGGCAGGAATTTTGTCACCGGAACCGCTGGAAACGGTGGCAGAACAGTATGAAGCGATCGAGCAGGCAGCGCGCGAGATGGGAAGCCGCGTACCGGCACCGTTCGCGCTGCTCTCGTTCATGGCGCTTTCGGTCATTCCGGAGGCTCGCGTCACCGATCATGGCTTGGTCGTGCTGCGCTGAGATGAAGGTCGATGGCACGGCCTCTCTGCTCGGTGGACGGAACGACCGTCCGCCAGGCTCCGTCGCGAGCGGTTGCGAGCAAGGAGCTCGTGAGTCCGAGCGCTGATTGCGAGAAGCTGCTATACTATGCTTGGAGTGACGTCGGCGGCGTAGCCAAGTGGTCTAAGGCAGCAGTCTGCAAAACTGCGATTCGGCGGTTCGAATCCGCCCGCCGCCTCCAAGGCTCCCCCATGCTCCCGAGTTGTGTCGTGACCGATCCCCGGACGGAGCTGTCGAGCACCAAGGGGGAACAAAAAGACGTCCGAACTACTCGTGCGGACGCTGAACCGGAATCGATGACTCCGTCAGGAGCATGTTCGCTCCCGGAGTAGCGGGAACGAAGCATCTCGAGCTGAACCCCGTTGGCGGACGAGTCCGACACTCGTGGCGAGCAAGCATCTCGAGCGCCGACGTACCAGCGTTTCTGCAGCGATCGATGGGATCGGCGAGGCTTTCGGTGTGTCCTCGCGCAACCCATGCTCCTCCGATCCTCGGTGACTCGACGCAAGTACTCGGTGGTCGCAGGCGACCGATCGACCTGTTCTGCCAGTTCTTCGCTGGAGGAGTTCGTCCCTTTCGCACACTGCACCGAACTGCCTCGTGCTCCGTTGCACCCAGCTCGGCGACCCCGGATCAGGAAACCGGAGAGGCGCAGCGATCGCGTTGCCGAGTAGCGTCTCGGTCACAGCCTACAACGGAGCGGGGTGTAGCTGTCCGGGAACGGTAACCTGTCTCTCGGCGAGGGGGAGGGCTGGTCTCTTCGAGCATCTGGGATCCCTGCTGCTGGGAAGGCACGGCGACGAGTCCCTGCGGGAGCGACACGATCCGGTAGAACTGTCCCACCAGCGAGGATGGTTTCGCTGCGTGAACGGGAAGGATGGACACGGTGGAGGTCGAACGGGTCGAGCGAAGCGAGACGGTTTTTGCGGGGCGGTTGTTGCAGGTCTCTCGTGATCATGTTCTGCTGGCCGACGGCCGGCGGGCGATCCGCGAGGTGGCGCACCATCCGGGGGCCGTTGCTATCCTCCCGATCCGGGACGACGGGCGGATCGTATTCGTTCGCCAATACCGGTATGCGGTCGGGAAGACGCTTCTGGAAATTCCTGCAGGAACGCGCGAAGCCAACGAAGAGCCGGATGCCTGTGCCTTGCGGGAGCTCGAGGAGGAGACCGGTTATCGGGCGGGACGGCTCCGCGAGTTGATTCGCTTCTATGTGAGTCCGGGCTGGACGGACGAGGAACTCGTGGTATTCGTGGCCGAAGCGCTGAGTGCTGGTGCAGCACACCCGGCTGGTGACGAACGCTTGCAGGTCGTCGAGCTCGCTCCAGAGGAGGCTCGGGAGGCTCTCCGCACTGGCTCGATCTGCGATGCCAAAAGCGTGATCGCACTGCTCGGATACTTCGGTTGGACGTTGCTCTGATGTGCCCAGAGGGCACAGTACGTACATGCGGCATCAGTACTCACCATCCTTAGGAGTGATGATTGAAGAAGGGTGACTGATTCCGCATCGTCGAATCGTTGTCTCCCGGCGAAACTATTTCCGAGATTTCCGGTAACCGGAGGGGAGGGAAGACGATGCGGGGTAACGGGATAGGGCAGCGCAGAGCACCCGTCAAAGTGCTCGTTGTCGATGATCACCCGCTGTTCCGTTTTGCGGTGCGTCAGTTCCTCGACCGACACGAGCGTTTTCGCGTCGTGGCAGAAGCAGCATCAGCACACGAGGCGGTCCAGCAGGCTGAACTCCATCGGCCGGACCTTGCCCTGGTCGATCTTCGCTTGCCCGGTATCAACGGGTTGCAGGTGACGCGCCTCCTCAAGCGGCAGAATGGGAAACTCCCCGTCGTGTTGCTCTCGGCGGACGAAAACGAGTCTTGGTTGCTCGGTGCTCTGCAAGTCGGTGCTGCGGCTTTCCTGGCGAAAGACAGTGAGCCCCGCGAGATGTTGGCGGTGTTGGAAGCCGTCGTTGCCGGCGAGGATCGCCTGCCGCAACAGATCCTCGACCGACCCCACTTGGCTCGTCGGGTACTCGGTGAACTCCAGCGCTACGCGGTCGGAGAAGCCGGCCTCGAGAGCCCGGACGCGGTGCTCACGGTGCGCGAACTGCAAGTGCTCGACTGTGTGGCGCAGGGCATGTCCAACAAGGAGATCGCGGAGGCACTTTTCATCACGGAACAGACGGTGAAGAATCACATGACGTCGATCCTGCGCAAGCTCGGCGCTCAGGATCGCGTGGATGTCATTCTGGCAGCGGTGCGACAGGGGTGGGTCGCGATTACGCCGTCCCGCTCGGCGGCGTCGGCTTGAAGCTCCCTCCCACTTCGGCGAGCGCGATGTCGCGGCGGAACGTCATTCCAGGGAAGGAGAGGTGCTCGATCGCGCGATAGACGCGCTCGCGCGCTTCGGCGAATGTCGAGGCGGTGGCACTCACAGCGAGTACACGGCCGCCGGCTGTCACGACGTGATCGTTCGCTCGTCTGGTTCCCGCGTGGAAGATCAATACATCGCTCGGGACGGTATCCAGGCCAGCGATCGGAAATCCGGTCGCATAGGTACCTGGGTAGCCACCGGAGGCAACAACGACCGTCACGCAGACTGCTGGCTTCCAGTCGAGCGACCAGTTACCAGAGAGTTCGGCCCGTGCAGCGGAGAGGAGGAGCGTCGCGAGATCAGTTTCCAGGAGCGGCAGGATCGCTTGCGTTTCAGGATCGCCGAACCGGCAGTTGAACTCGAGCACTTTCGGGCCACGAGGAGTGAGCATCAGACCCGCATACAGCACGCCGCGATACACGATACCCCGTCGCCTCAGTTCAGCCAGGGTTGGATGAATGATGCGTTCCAGTATCGTCCGCTGCAGCTCATCGGTGACCTCGGGAACCGGCGCGTAGGCTCCCATCCCGCCAGTGTTGGGGCCGGTGTCGTTGTCACCGAGACGCTTGTAATCCCGAGCAGGTAGGAGTGGCAATACCGTCGTCCCGTCCGTGACAACGAGAAAAGACAGCTCGCGGCCTTCCAGATATTCCTCGAGAAGGACCTCATCCGCCGCGGAGCCGAGCGCACGTTGGACCATCATCCAATGGAGTACTTCTTCCGCCTCGCGTCGTGAAGAGACGACGATGGCACCTTTACCGGCTGCCAACCCGGAAGCCTTGATGACGAGCGGAAAGTCGAGACGCTCGAGCGCCGCCTGGGCCGCTGCGAAGTCGGTGACGACCTGAGCCTCAGCGGTGGGTACGCCGGCAGCTCGCATCACATCCTTGGCCCACGCCTTGCTCGCCTCGATCCGCGCTGCTTCCGCGGTTGGTCCAAAAGCGGTCAGTCCAGCCGCCGCGAATGCATCCACCAATCCGCGAGCGAGCGGTTCCTCAGGACCGACCACCGTCAGGTCGACCTGTCGCTCGCGGGCCAGTGCGACCAAGCCCGGTATGTCCGTTGCAGCTATCGGGACATTCTCGGCAATCGCCGCGGTTCCTCCATTACCGGGTGCCACGAGAATGTGCTCCACCGAGGGGGAGCTCTGCAATGCCCAGGCGAGGGCATGCTCGCGTCCTCCACTGCCGACGACCAGGACGGTCAATCCTCGCGGCATGAGTCACTCCCATTCGATGGTTGCCGGTGGCTTCGAGGTGATGTCGTAGACGACGCGATTGACACCAGGCACTTCGTTGACGATCCGATTGGCGAGCCGAGCCAAAAGGTCGTGCGGCAAGCGTGCCCAGTCAGCGGTCATGGCGTCCGTACTCGTCACGGCACGGATCGCGATGACCCGCGCGTACGTGCGTTGCTCACCCATCACGCCTGTCGAGTGCACTGGCAGGAGGACGGCGAAGAACTGCCAGAGCCCATCGCTGAGTCCAGCAGCCTCGACTTCTTCGCGGACGATGGTGTCGGCTCGCCGGACGATCGCAAGCGCTTCCTCGGTCACTTCCCCGAGAATGCGCACAGCCAAACCAGGACCAGGGAACGGTTGACGCTGCACGATCTCCTCGGGAAGGCCGAGGAGGCGTCCGATCGCGCGCACCTCGTCCTTGAACAAATAGCGCAACGGCTCGAGAAGTTCGAACTCGAGGTCCTGGGGCAAACCGCCGACGTTGTGGTGCGTTTTGATCTTGGCGGCAGTTCGCGACGCTCCGGGAGCAGCACTCTCGATCACGTCAGGATAGAGTGTCCCTTGTGCCAGGAAACGGAATGGCCCTTGGCTGCGCGCGATTTCCTCGAAAACGCGGACGAACTCTTCGCCGATCAGTCGGCGTTTCTGTTCTGGGTCGCTTACGCCGCGCAGTCGAACCAGGAAACGCTGACGGGCGTCGATCGCGACGAGCGGCATGCGGAAGTGCCGACCGAACACTTCTCGAATCGTCTCCGCTTCGCCTTCCCGGAGCAAACCAGTATCGACGAAAACAGGTGTCAACTGGTCACCGATCGCTCGGTGGATCAGCGCCGCAGCGACGCTCGAATCGACGCCACCGGAAAGCGCAAGCAGGACCCGGTCCTTGCCGACCCGCTCCCTGATCTCGCGGATAGCCTGCTCGACGAACGACTCGGCTGTCCAGGTTGGTGCGCAACCACACACATCGAAGAGGAAGTTGCGCAAGATAACGCTCCCGAGCGGTGTATGCGCGACTTCCGGATGGAATTGGAGACCGATGAGATGGTCCCGTGCCATTGCCGCGTAGGGGGCGTTGGCCGAACGCGCGAGCACCTCGAATCCGGGAGGCAGCGCGTCGATACGGTCGCCGTGACTCATCCACACATCGAAGCGCGCCGGAAGCCCAGCGAAAATCGGATGGTCTGCGACACGCTCGACCACTGCGGGGCCGTATTCGCGTCGTTGCGCTGGCGCGACCCTGCCGCCCAATGTCTGGGCCAGTAGTTGCATGCCGTAACAGATCCCCAGGACGGGGAGGCCACTCTCGAGAACCCAGCTGGGGAGTTGCGGGGCGTCTGGTTCGTACACGCTGGCTGGTCCACCGGAGAGGATGATCCCCTTCGGCGAAAGATGCTTCAGCGCTGACCAGTCGGTGTCGTACGGAACGAGTTCACAGTAGACATGGGCGTCGCGCACGCGTCGCGCGATGAGTTGTGCGTATTGCGAGCCATAATCCAAGATGACGACACTATCGAATGATGGAGAGGTTGGGTGCTGGTTGGTCGTCGAGGGAAGCAATCGTGACACTGACTATCGCCTCCACGCTCGCTGCTGTTCAGCCCGCGCCGGTCAGGCAACGTGGCCGATACCACGATTGTACCGAAGGTACGTGACATCGGCGGGGCGCTCTCACATACTACGGCTGAGAACGGAGCACGTGAGGTGAAGGAGCCAGCGTGCGGCAACTGCGAATCGCTGTCCTGATTTCGGGAAGCGGGCGGACACTGGCCAATCTACTCGCGGTGCAAGGCCGGGGTGAGCTGCCGGGGCGCATCGAACTCGTCGTCAGTAACCGTCCCGATGTCGCTGGCAACGACATCGCTCGTGCTGCTGGGGTGCCACTCGCGATCATCCCCTCCAGACGTGTGCCGGAGTCTGCCTTCGCCGAGCAGGTGTATCGTCTCCTGGACCAGCACGCGATCGATTTGGTGCTCATGGCTGGATTTCTCCGGCATTTGCCGGTGCGTGCCGACTATCGATGGCGCATCATGAACATTCACCCGTCCCTTCTCCCGCTGTTCGGGGGGCGTGGGATGTACGGCGAGCGCGTTCACCGTGCTGTCCTGGACAGCGGCGTTAAGGTGAGCGGCTGCACGGTGCATTTCGTCACCGATGAACTCGATGCAGGACCGATCATCCTGCAAGCCTGCGTGCCGGTCTTGGATGACGACACACCGGAGACACTCGCAGCGCGCGTTTTCGCCGAAGAATGCCGTCTCTATCCGGAGGCTGTGCGGCTGTATGCTGCTGGTCGGTTGCGGGTGGAAGGTCGACGAGTGCGTATTCTTCCTTCTCCATGAGGAGGGACGACCGTGAACAGTCCGTCGTATCGAACGCTCCTGGATACCCCATGCCTGGTCGTCGATCTCGATCGTTTGGAGCGCAATCTCACCGAGATGGCCGAGTATGCTCGCACCCACGGGCTCGCTTTGCGTCCCCACTTGAAAACGCACAAGACGGCTGAAATCGCTCGTATGCAGCAGGCGCACGGAGTGGTCGGCTTCACCTGTGCCAAGGTCGGCGAGGCAGAGGCGTTCGCTGCCGCTGGTGTGCTGGATGATGTCCTGATCGCGTATCAGATCGTGGGAGATCGAAAGATCGAACGTCTCCTGCGCTTGGCCGAACGGGTGCGGGTCACAGTGGCGGTGGATAGCGTCGCGGTCGCCGAGCCTCTCAGCCGGGCAGCTCTCGCCCGCGGAGAGCAGCTCGATGTCGTCATCGAGGTCGATACTGGCCTTCGCCGGGCAGGTGTCGAGCCGGGTGAGCCGGTGCTCCGGTTGGCACGCGAAATCATCGAGATGCCCGGACTCCGCTTGCGGGGCCTGATGACGCACGAGGGTCATGCTGGTCGAGCGAGCACCACGGAAGAGCTCGAGGGCCTGGCACGTATGGCGGGCGAGGCGATGGTCGCGTCAGCCGAGCTTCTTCGGCGGGAGGGGATCCCGGTCGATGTCGTGAGCGTGGGGTCGACGCCGGCCGCGTTCGCGACCACGCGCGTGCCTGGTATCACTGAGATGCGCCCTGGTACGTATGTTTTCTACGATGCGGCAGCGTTTCGCTTCGGCCGTATCGGTCCGGATCGAGTCGCCTTGCGTGTCCTGGCCACGGTGATCAGCCGTCCGGCTCCCGATCGGGCGGTGATCGACGCAGGGAGCAAGACACTCACCTACGATCCACCCCCACCGGGGCGGACCGGCTACGGATACGTTGTGGAGTATCCGGATGCGGTGATCAGCCGGCTGAGCGAGGAGCACGGGGTGATCGAGTTCCCGCCCGGGACGAAGGGACCACAGGTCGGCGAACGCATCGAGATCATTCCCAATCACGTCTGTCCAGTGGTCAACCTGCAAGACGAACTCTTCGTCGTTCGGGGAGGAGAGTTCGTCGGCACCTGGCGTGTCATCGCGCGTGGCTGTGTCCGCTGATGCCATCAACCGGGGGGTGGCAGAACATGGTCGCGCCCACGCAGTTCGCGCAAGCACTCGCGACAGACGAGCACGAACTCGACATCGGTCATACCGATCTCGTCACCGCGGACGGTTCGAGCTTCGTGCATCGGAAGCACATGCTGACAGAGCGCACAGGTGAAAAGTTCCTCATCTCCGAGCAGTTCATGACGAAGAATCAGCTGTTCTTCTTCTTGCATGTATGGCCTTCTTCCTTTCCACGATCGTCACGACTGTCAGGACACTGACCTCGTCAGTGAGGTATCTGGTTCGAGGCTGCGCAGCGTGGCGAGGAGGACTTCGTCCAGCAAAATGGTCAATTCTCCAAGCAGGCGCAAAACGCGACGAGTCGGAATGTCCTCGCGCTCAGCGAATTGCGTGATCGCGAGGTAGGTCGGCGCACGAAAGGCGAGGAACGCTTCCGCCGCTTCGGCCGGGGTCAGTCCCGCCTGAGCACTGATCTCACCGTACCGCTGACCGATCGTCCGACCAGCTCGGAGGAGTTCCTCGCGATCGACTGCCCGGTTGACGATTCGGAAAGCCAGTTCGACCAGTTGGCGCCCGAGTGCGCGCAGCTCAGCGAGGTGCTCTGGCTGGTATCGCGAGTACCAGGGGCGACTGGCCACTTGTGCCATCAATTGCGAGTGATAGAGTGCGAAGGAGAGATCGACGAGTGCTTTGCGCGAGAGCCGTCGGCGGGGTCGCTCCTCGCTCTTGAGAAGGGCCAGGAGATCAGCTTCCCGATACCGGCGGTGGCCGCCAGCGGTTCGATACACCGGAACCAGCCCGGCATCGCTCCACCGGCGCAAAGTCGATTGCCCGACACCGAGAAGACGAGCTGCCTCCTCGATACTGAGCCACTGATTGCCGGCCTCGTCGGTCTGCGCGTGATGCTGCTGAGCAAATGTCTGCCGTCGTGTCACCGATAGCCGCGCCACGTCCCACCCTCGCTCTCGGAGTCGTCACGCATGGTCGATTGTACTCGTCCGGTGCGGCTGATGCTGGTCAGCCATAGAGGTGGAAAGGATAGGCGCGCGTGCGCAGCGCGGTGAGCAGGCGGTCGCGCGCGGCGAGGATACACGCGTATCCTTCCGGATCGCGCTGGCTCAGTTGACTTTCCTCCAGTTCTTCTTCGTCGAGCACAGTGATCTGCCCATCAGGTGCTCCGATGATGTCGATGTACAGGTCACGCCAGAAAAGCGTTCTCTCTTCCAGGTAGGCAGGGCACGCCACGTTCGCGTACCAGCCCTTGAACGTTCCATCCGGGGCAAAAAGCGCGAAGGCGTTGATCGGTTCGACGAAAGAAAAATATTCGATGAGCCGGTCACCCGGCTCGAAACGGAGCGGGCCAACTTCGACAGTTCCGAGTTGCCAGTCAGCGACGATGGCGATCCATCCAGGGGCGGCCGGGTGGATCGTGCCGGGATAACGAGCGACCACTCGACCAACCGGATCCAGCTTGACGATGGTGAGTGGGTGCTCAGCCGGGAAACGCACGCTCGCCTCAGCTCGCAGCGGCTCGGCGAACGACAGACAACACCTCTTCGGTCTTGCGGCGGAGCAGCTCGGGCGTCGTCGCCTCCACGTTGATGCGCAGCAGCGGTTGCGTGTTGGAGGGGCGCGCATTGAACCACCAATCGGGATACTCGACCGTGAGACCATCGAGATGATCGATTTTCCCGTCGTGGAAGTGCGTTTCCAACGCCCTGAGAACGGCTTGGAAATCGTGCACTTCCATATTGATCTCGCCCGAGCGATAGTACCGATCGATCGGTGCGATGGCCTGTGAGACGGTCACGCCCTCGCGCGACAAGAGCTCGAGGACAGTGACTGCCGCGATGATCCCGGAGTCGGCATACCAGTTGTCCCGGAAGTAAAAGTGTCCGGAGTGTTCACCGCCGAAGATCGCGTCCTGTTCGCGCATCAGCGCTTTGATGAAGGAATGACCGACGCGCGAGCGGATCGGTAGGCCACCGTTTTCCCGGATCACTTCGGGAACGGCACGAGAGCAAATGAGGTTATAGACGATCTTGGCCCCTGGGTGCTTGTGGAGCAGCGCCTTGGCGACGAGTGCCGTCACCATGTCCCCACCGACGAACTGGCCGCGTTCGTCCAGGATGAACATGCGGTCAGCGTCACCATCGAACGCGATACCGAGATCAGCCTGATGTTCGAGCACGGCACGCTGGAGATCACGAATGTTCTCTGGCTCGATGGGATTCGGCACGTGATTGGGAAAACGCCCGTCCAATTCGAAGTAGAGCGGAATGATGCGGAGCGGGAGTCGCCCGAAAACCTTGGGAGCGATCAGTCCTCCCATGCCGTTCCCAGCATCGACGGCTACCGTGAACGGTTTGATGACGCTCCGGTCGATGAACGACAACACGTGTTCGGCGAAGTCATCGAGGATGTCTCGCTGTTCGAGCGTCCCGCGCTGTTCGGGCTCGGGGAACTCTCCCTGCAGAACCAGATCGCGGATGTCGCCGATCCCGCGGTCGAGGCTGAGCGCTTGCGCTTCTTCGCGACACAGTTTGAACCCGTTGTATTCCGCAGGATTGTGCGAGGCCGTCACCATGATGCCGCCGTCGAAGCGGTATTTCCCCACCGCGAAATACAGGGCATCGGTACTCACGAGCCCGACATCCGTCACGTGGACGCCCTGATCGAGCAGGCCGCGAATCACGGCCTCGGCGAGCGTTGGCGAGGACACGCGCATATCGCGCCCAACAACGACGTTCCTCGGGCGCAAATAGAGCGCGAAGGCGCGGCCGATCCGGTAGGCGAGGTTCTCGTCCAGTTCCTCTGGATAAATTCCCCGGATATCGTAGGCTTTGAAGACTTGCGCGACCGTACCAGCCATACGTTGGCTCCTTCCCGAACTCGACCGTCTCAAATCGGGTTGGGGTCATGCAGGAACGTACTCTCGAGACCGAATGTCGCGGAGAGATGTTTGGCCAGCGCTTGTACTCCTAATCGTTCGGTCGCTTCGTGTCCTGCCGCGATGACGGTGATGCCCAGTTCCCGAGCCAAGGCCATCGTCGTCTCGCGCGCTTCACCGGTCACGAGCACGTGACAGTGCCGTTCGGCCGCTTCGATGACCGCACTCGCTCCTGAGCCACTGAGAATGGCGACCCGCTCGACGATGGAAGGTCCTCCAGCCAGGACCGTCGGTTGGCGATCCGTGACTTGCGCGATCGCCTGGACCAACTGGTCCAGCGGCCACGGCTGCGGTGTGCGTGCGACCGATCCGATAGGGGTACTTGCCACTTCGGCAAACGGCTCGACCGGTTCGAGTCCGAGCGCGAAAGCCAACTGGGCGTTGTTGCCCAGTTCGGGGTGGGCATCGAGGGGTAAGTGGTAGGCGAGGAGACTCAGACCATGCAGGAGCAACGGTCGTAGGCGCCGCCGCACCACACCGCTGATCGACCGGACGCCGTCTCCCCAGAACAGACCATGATGGACCAGCAGAGCATCGGCATCCCAGGCAACCGCTTCCTCGATAGTTCGCTGGCTCGCGCTGACAGCACAGGCGAGTCGCCGGATGATTCGCTCGCCTTCGACCTGGAGTCCATTCGTCGCAGCGTCGCGAAAGCGTTGTGCATCCAGCAGTCGGTCACAGTAGCGTACCAAGTCGTGCACAGCGATCATGAATGGTCCCTCCTGCCCCGATTCTGCCATGGACTCGGTCGTCGTTGAACCTCCAGAGTGAGGAGCGCGAGGAATGTGCGCGGTGGTCGAACGGCGGTGTTCTCGGGAATACTGGGGCGGGAGGAAGCGACCATGCACTCGATTTTCGCTCACGATGCGGTGGACCTGCACTTGCACACACTGGCGAGTGACGGACGCTGGACTGTCGCCGAACTCATCGACTACTTGGCCACGAAGCGTTTTCGTGTGGCTGCACTGTGTGACCACGATACGATGGCTGCGGTCGACGATGCGATCGAGCTGGGGAAGAAGTACGGACTCGTCATCGTCCCGGGTGTCGAGGTGACGACGCGCTGGGCGGATCGGCAGTGGCACCTGCTCGTCTACGGGGTGGACCCAGCGTTGCCAACAGCGCGTGCTTTCCGCGCGATACTGGACGAATTAGCCGATCGACTGTGGGCGGAAGCAGCGCGAGCGATCGTCGCGCTGGAACGCAACGGATACCGGTTGCGCGCGCTTCGCGAGATCGTCGGAGGGCGTCCGCTGCGACCACATCATGTCTTGTTGGCGCTGATTCAGGAGGGGTCTGCCACCAACCTCGCCACTGCGCACGAGATCACCAAGCGTCTCGGCGAGCCGATGACGGTCGATGTGCCTTTGTCGCGCGTGGTGGCGGCAGCGCACGAAGCGGGCGGTGTTTGTATCCTGGCGCATCCCGGCCGTGACGATGGGGCTGGTGTCCTCACCGTGGAGACGCTCAAGCGGATGCGAATGGAGATCCCGATCGATGGTTTGGAGGCGCATTACCGCTCGCATACACTGGAGCAAACGGAGACACTGCGTGCCTGGTGCGCACGGTTCGGCCTTTTGGCCAGTGCGGGTTCCGATTCGCACGCACCCGGTCATCCGGTCGATCCGATACCGTATCCCGCGGTGTCGATCGCGGGATTGTTGCGCCGCTTTGCAATCGACGTCCTCTCCGAGGAGGGCGTGTCAGAACACGCTGCCGTCGCCGAACAGGCGAGCAGTCGCGCCGAGTGACGCTCACACGATCGCTCGCAGGCCGAGTGCGGCCGTGAGTAACCCGGTCGCCACGAGGACGACGATCCAGATGAGGTCGATGTTGACCCAGGCGTGGCGGAGGATCTCCACTCCGAGTTCACGGTATACGATGATCGCGATGACAGTCATCGTGGCGAACATGGCCGTGGTGTGGACCAGCGTGGCGGCCAACGCGACTCCGAGCGAGCTACCGAGTCCCATTCCGTGCTCGAGGTGACTATCAGGAACCGGGGTGCTACCCCTGCTGGTCAACGCGATCAGAACCGGAGCGATCATCAGCCCGGCACCATGGGCAGTGGCCATAAGAAACGACCAAACGGTGAGTTCGCGGTGGGTCGCTCGAAAACGCGTGCGCGGGTGACGGAAGCGACGCCAGAGGCGCCATCCAGCGAAGCCGAGTAGCACAACTCCGGTGCCCAGAAGGAGAATCGGCTGAGGAAGTGTCTCGCCAAGGAAGACGGTCAGCACCGCGATCACGGCGATGGCTGCAGCGTGGCCCAGTGCGATGGGGAGAAGCGCGGCGAGAACCGCGGCGAGCCGTTGTTCCTGTAACCCGAGCGCGACGGCAAAGAGCCAGCCCATGGCTGGATTGGCGCCGTGAAAGGCGCCGAGCAAAACCAGCGACAACCAGGCCCAGAGATCGTTCTGCATCCCGTCTCCATTCAGCCGAACACGAGACGAGCGCCCCGCCAGAGTGGCGGGGCGCTCCCGTTCGGTCGCGTCATCGCCTCACGGGTAGCAATAGGAGTCGCTCGATGCGTCGCCACCCTGGAGGCGGATCTGGTGTGCTCGCTGATCCCCGAAGTCCACGAAGAAGTTGGGGTCGAACTGCATGCCGCCCTCTGGGTTGACATCGACCTTGACCATCCAGCCGCGGATACCGTCCGGATAGAATTGGGCATCCCACGGCAGATAGAGAGAGTTCGTGAAGTAGACGCGACGACCGTCGCGGCTGACCTCGACCATCTGTGGGCCGCCGTTGAGCGGACCGGAGACGGCGGGATGCCCAGCGCGCCGGACGATTCCGCCGATCTGAAGCACTCCGGTGAGTTTGGGAGCGAACGGGTCCGAGACATCGTACTGGCGGAGTTCGCCGGTTCCCCAGCAGGAGACGTAGAGGAAGCGATCGTCGACACTGAGGTCGATATCGGTGACCAGTGGCGGTACCGCCTTGAACGGTTTGAGAATATCCGGCAGCTGGTCCTCTTCGGCTGGTTCTGCTGGAATCTCGATCACCTTCTGGATCTTCCATTCGCCGTTGTGGCGATACCAGAGCCAGATACTCGAGGAGAGATCCTTCAGGCTCACGACTGCGTTGACGAAACCATACGCCTTGGTGGGGTCATGGGCCGGGCGAAGCTCGAGAACCATCTGGTGCTCGCTGCCCAAATCGAGCGCTTGGAGCCGGCGTCGCCGATGGAGGTCCCAGAGGTGGATTCGGTGGCCGTACTTGCCAGCGAGGAGTTCCTCTCCGAGAACGCCGTGCTCGACCATGCGCGGTGTACCCCATTCGCTGGTGATCATGGTGTCGTAGCCCAGATGCCACCAGAAGTCATAGTGCAGATACTGATCACCGCGATCGATCTCCCACCGTCCGAGTACCTCGAAGGTGTCGTGGTCCAGTACGAAGATCCCTCCGGGGCCTTCGCCTTCTGGGGTGCCCAGTGCTGAGATGTAGATGCCGTCCGGACCGCAGTGCACTGTGTGTGGCCGCGCGTAGTAGGCGCGCTCGTACAACTCTTCTGGATCGATGACTTTGACCACCCGTGGCTGCGTGGGATCCTCCTTCGTGTCGAGGATCGTGATGTGTGAGCTGCGGATATCAGGGACGACGAGGTAGCGTCGCTCCACGTGGGGGTGCGGCGCGTTCGGGCAGAGCATCGAGCTGCAGGCGTTCCATCCGAAGTGGTGGAGCTCACCCCCCTCGTACGGCATCTCGGTGACGCCGACGATCTTGCCGTACGTGCTCGACTGCGGATCGACATCCACAACGCACATGGCATCGCGCTGACCGTTGCTGCTGCCGTTCGGGTTGAGCCGAACGACGTAGGCAAGTTTCTCCGGTGGTGCCTTCATCGCCAGGCGCGGTGAAGGGTAAAAGGTCGGATCCGGTCGCCAGGTAGCCATCGGATCACCTCCCGTGTCGCACTCGCCTCATTCCCTCAGCACGCTCATGGTGAAGACTCATCGCCGCGGGTGGTGTCGAGCAGGGCCTGCCGGCGTTCGCGCTCGTACTTCTGGATCGCCGCCTTGAGGACGCTCAAGGCGAGCGAGGCACAGCGGGGGCGGGAGCGAGCAGCTTCCGGGCCGACGAGGTCCTGCACCAAACTGAAGTCGACTGCTGCGATGCGACCGATCGTCCAATGTCCTTGGTGCAATCGCTCCATGAGAAGCGACGCGGCGGCCTGACTGACACCGCAACCTTGTCCGGTGAAATGCACATCCTCGATCGTTTCGCCATCAGGGGCGATCTTCAAGTAAACCGTCACCACGTCACCGCACTCCGGATTCCCGCCTTCGAGAACGATGGTGGCGTCCTCCAAGGGACCGTGATGACGCGGGTTGCGGACGTGGTCGCGGAGAAGCTCGAAGGTGCTCTGACTCATCCCCCACCCCCGGTGATCCTGTGCACCGGTCCAACCGGAGCCGCTTCGAGCGACAGCGCGACAGCGTGCGGCACCACCCGACCCTGTCGCTTACCGCTCGATCGGAACTCCCACGACGTTCCCCCACTCGGTCCACGAACCGTCGTAGTTACGGACTTTCGGATAGCCGAGCAGTTCGTGGAGCACGAACCAGGTGTGCGAGGATCGTTCGCCGATCCGGCAGTAGACAATCACTTCCTTGTCCGGTGTCACGCCCTGGCTCTCGTAGAGCTTGCGCAGTTCTTCCGGCGACTTGAACGTGCCATCCTCGTTGACGGCTTGTGCCCACGGGATATTGGCGGCACCCGGAATGTGGCCACCGCGCAGCGCTCCTTCCTGGGGGTAGTCCGGCATGTGGAGGAGTTCGCCGCGGTACTCGCCGGGACTGCGCACGTCGACCAGGGCACCACGCGGCTCGCCGACCTTCTGGCGGTCCCGGTAACCGATGAAGGCGAGCACCTCGTCGCGGAAGGCGCGGAGTTCGGGATTCGGCTTGGGTACCGGATAGTTGGTGCGAGGATAGCTGGGAACCTCGCGCGTCATCGGTCGGCCTTCGGCCTCCCACTTCTTGCGCCCACCGTCCATGATGGACAATGGACCGTGGCCCATATAACGGAAGAACCAGAAGGCATACGCGGCCCACCAGTTGTTCTTGTCACCGTAGAACACGACGCGCGTTTCCGGGGTGATGCCCAGTCGAGAGCACAGTTCGGCGAACTGCTCCGGGCCGATGAAATCGCGGACAACGGGGTCTTGCAGATCGGTATGCCAGTCGACCTTCACAGCACCCGGAATGTGGCCGAGTTCGTAGAGCAGGACGTCTTCGTCGCTTTCCACGATGCGCACATTCGGGTCGTTGAGATGCTCGGCGACCCACTCGGTCGTCACGAGCGATTCGGGATGGGCGTACCCGCGGGCAGCAACACGCGGATCGATCTCCAGCGTCGCCATCCTGAGACCTCCCCTTTCACCTCACGACAACTGAGCTGACATCCATACTCTATCGCGTCATCGGCGTGTGGTCAAGACACGATCGGCACCGGTACCCATCGGGTGGGACACCTCGAGAATCGTCTCGGTCGGAACCGGTTGGCGGAGCATGTCGGATACCGGACAGAGCTGGTCAGCGAGGTCGAGAAGGTCGCGGAGCCGCTCTTCCGGTTCCGGGCTCGTGATGTGGACGGTCATCTCGATACGCTGGAAGCCTGGTCGGACCGCGCGATCGATACCCAGGAACCCTCGCAGATCGAGTTCACCCTGGACCTCGACTTCGATCGACTCGATCTGGAGTCCGAGCTGCTCAGCTAGGACAGCGAGTGTCAGTTCCTGGCAGGCACCGAGCGCGACCAGCAGCAGTTCTGCAGGATTCGGTCCGCGGTCCGTACCACCGAAGGCTGGCGGTTCGTCGATGACGATGGGTTCGAATTGGCGCACGCGGCCGATCGCTTGCGTTCCGCCTTGCCAATGGACCCGCACGGTTGTCGTGCCGGTCGCGAGCCGAGGATTGGCGCGAATCGCCGCTGCGAGATTGGAAACAGCTTCCTTGACGAGCATACCGTTGGTGCGAATGGCCATGTCTCTCCTCCGCACAGGTCGAACCATCGCTTTGGACTCCCGCTGCCGTGTGCGGCAGCGGAAAGCTCCCTCGCGTTCTTCGTTCACTCGGTGAGCGATGAGAGATCGGGAAAACCTTTAGCGGAGACTACAGTCGCAGATACGAGGCCAGAAGGAATAGACCCCGATCATCGTCGGGCAGGGGGGAACGAGGCAATAGTGCAGGCGGTCGTGATCGCGGTCGCACCGGTTCGGCAACAGCATCGGTACCACCGACTCCTTTGCGAGGGCAAAGTCTACCGCTGAAGCAGCTGCTCGTCAAGCAGGGAACTCTCGCTTTGCTCGCTCCGGCTCGTATCATGGCGGAAATCGTGCGTCGTTCGAGCGCGCGGGGCCTCGGGGCGGCGATAGCCAGGCCTCGGCTCGCTCCTCTTTCGCCCGCTGGGGACGTTCCGGCCAGCCGTCATTGCAGAGCGACTGGCCGGAACGACTCTTTCGACTCATCAGTGAGCCAACGGTGCTCCGCCCGGCGAGCGGCGGCGGAGAGGTATTTCCGGGATGAAGAAGGTAAGGAGGAACGCACCGATCAAGATCAGCATTCCCACGAAAAACACGGTATCGATCGCGCTGGCCAGGGATTGGCGAACAGCAGTAAGCAGGAGTTGGAGCATTTCCTGGCCACGTGGGCCGAACGCGGCAGCTTGCTGCTGCATCTGCTGCATCGCTTCTGGGCTCATGAAGACCTGCGGATTCTTGATCGCGTCGAGTTGTTGGGCAGGGATACTCGCGCGGATCGTATCGGGAATGCGGGTCGTGAGCTCGTGCTGGAATCGGTTCGTCATCACTGTTCCCAGAATCGCGGCGCCCACGGTACCGCCGATCGAGCGAAAGAAGGTGAGCGCCGACGTGACCTCCCCCAGTCGCTGAGCGGGGAAAGCGTTTTGGACGATGATCGTGAAAAGGCTCATCGTCGTTCCGATACCGAGCCCGAGAATGATCATGTTGCGGACGACGGTCGTACTGGTCGTCGTGACGTCCATCCGGGAGAGCAAAAACATACCGATGACCGCGACGGCAACGGTGCCGATGGCGAGGATCTTGTATCGTCCAGTGCGCGAGAGGATCTGGCCACCGACGATGCTGGAAAAGACGAACCCGAGCATCATCGGGGTCAAAACTGCGCCGGAATTGGTCGCCGTGCGGCCGAGCACCGCTTGCACGAACAGCGGGAGGTACAGGATCGTCCCGAACATCCCGATGGCGATGAGGAAGGCAGCCAGCAAAGTGGGGGTGAAGATCCGATTGCCGAACAGCCGCAGATCCAGAATCGGCTCCGGCGCTCGCAGTTCTGCGGCGACGAACAGGACGAGAAAGAGCGCGCTCGCCCCGAAAAGACCGATGATGGGTGGCGAACTCCACGGATATTCCGTTCCTGCCCAGGAGAAAGCGAGGAGCAACGGTGTCACGCCACTGACGAGCAGAGCGGCACCGAGATAATCGATGCGATGTTGTCGCCCGCTGGCCAACTTCGGCATCGTCAGGCCGGTCGTGAGCAGAGCGAGAGCGCCGACCGGCATGTTGACGTAGAACACCCATCGCCATCCCCAGTTATCAGTGATCCAGCCTCCCAGGCTCGGCCCGATGATGGCGCTGAAACCGAAAACCGCGGCGAACAGTCCTTGCCACTTACCGCGCTCGGCCGGTGGGAAGAGGTCGCCGACGATCGCGATGGCGATCGGGAAGAGTGCACCGCCCCCGATGCCTTGGAGAGCGCGGAAGAAGATCAATTGGGTCATGCTCTGCGCCATTCCCGAAAGTGCTGAACCGATCAGAAAGACGATCATGCCGAAGAGGAAAAAGGTTCGCCGACCATACAGATCCGACAGCTTCCCGTAGAGTGGCACCGTGACGGTCGATGTGAGCATGTAGGCGGTGAAGACCCACGCGTAGTGTTCGAGCCCTTGGAGTTCGGCAATGACACGCGGCATCGCCGTTCCGACGATTGTCTGATCGAGTGCGGCGAGCAACATACCGAGCAGAAGGCCTGGAAGGATCAAAGCCAGGCGGCTTCGTTCGGTCTGCGCCCGTTCCATTGCGGTTGTCTCGCGAACAGTTTGTGTTTTCATACTCACCTCACCCGTTCCCTCGTCTCGTCACTCGCTCGACGGGCGGCTCTGGCGAGCGCACGGAGCCCACGCAGCAATGCCTGCAGGTCCTCGCTTGCCAGGTCGCTCAAGAGGTCTCGCCAGGTGTGCTCGCTGCCCTGGCGCAGCTGATCGAGCACTACTCGGCCGTCGGCTGTCAATCCGACGAGCGTGCGCCGACGATCGCGCTCGTCTTCGCGCCTCGTCACCAATCCCAGCTGAGTCAACCGCTCGATCAAGTGGCTCGCCGTCGGTGGACTGATGCGGAGTCGCTCAGCGACCTCGCTAACCGTGAGGGGGCCGCGGCAGGCGAGCGCGAAGAGCACCTTCAGTTGGGCCATCGAGAGGTCCCACGCCAACAACGGCGGCGGGCTGCGCCGGTGCAAGTAGGCGACGATCTCGCGCATCTCGCGAATGATCGCTTCGATGATCTCGTCACGCTGCTCCAAGCTTTCACCTCCGGTGCGCGACACGTCACCGGCTAGTGTACGCATTCGTTTCGAAGTTTTCCAATCATTCGAAGATGTCGATCGGAATCAACCAGCGATCCGGCGACTGCAGCTTGACGTATAATGAAAATGAACGACCGCAGAAGATCGGATCGTGCACATATCGCTCCACCCCTCCCCTTCCCGCGTTCGAGCCGGGCATGCGCCCGGCTCGACGTGATCAGCGTGTCAGTTGCGACATCCCGGCACGGGTTGCCAGACGGGATACAGCATGCTAGGATGCAGCCAAGGTGTACGTACACATGGGTCAGGGGGGCGGCGATGCGGACGAAACAGCTTTGGCAGGTCGCTCTCGGGGATCTGGCCAAGCGGGTTTCGCGGGCTAACTTCGAGACGTGGCTCAAGCATACGGAACTGGTCGCGCTCGAGGGGGAACGAGCCACCATCGCCGCACCCTCCAGCTTCGCTGCTGAGCAGTTACGCAATAAGTTCGCTGCGGATATTCAGGAAACCTTGTCGCTCCTCTTGGGGCGCCCGATCGCAGTGCACTTCACGGTTCACGGCCAGGACGACGAGGAACACCCGGTGCAGCGTCGCCCGCAGCGACGGGCACTCGCCAGTGAGGAAGGATCAGCCTCCAAGCAACTCTCGCTGACACCTTCCCCGGAGCATGGCCTGAATCCCCGTTACACCTTCGAGAAGTTCGTGGTCGGGCCGAACAATCGCCTGGCTCATGCCGCGGCCCTGGCAGTCGCTGATCGTCCCGGTGAGAAATTCAACCCGTTGTTCATCTACGGGGGCGTCGGTCTCGGGAAGACTCATCTTTTGCATGCCATCGGTCACCGCGCACTGGCGAACCGACCCACCCTGAAGGTGTGCTACGTCTCGTCGGAAGTGTTTACGAACGAGCTGATCAATGCCATTCGTCATCAGCGGACCGACGACTTCCGTAATCGATACCGAACTATCGACATTTTGATGATCGATGACATTCAGTTCATCGCCGGAAAAGAAAGCACGCAAGAAGAGTTCTTCCATACGTTCAATGCACTCTACCAGTCGGGGAAGCAGATCGTCATTTCCAGTGATCGACCGCCGCGCCTGATTCCGGATCTGGCGGATCGCTTGCGGTCCCGCTTCGAGGGCGGGCTTCTCGCGGACATCCAGCCACCTGATCTCGAGACACGCCAAGCGATCCTGATCGAGAAGGGGCGCGAGCTTGGGGTCCAGATGCCGTCGGACGTCGTGGAGTTCGTGGCTCGGCGGATCGAGAGCAATATCCGGGAGTTGGAAGGGGCGCTCAATCGGATCGTTGCGCTGGCCCAACTGACGCACCAGCCGATCACCCTCGCGCTCGCTGTCGAGGCACTCCGGGAAGGGGACGCACGAGCAGTGCGCGAGCAGCTGACGCCAGAACTCGTGTTGCACGCCGTCTGCCAGCACTTCCGGGTTTCCTTGGCGGAACTCGTTGGCCCTGGCCGACGTCGCGAGATCGTCCTGCCGCGCCAGATCGCGATGTATCTCTTGCGCGAAGAGCTGGGACTTTCCCTGGTGGAGATCGGGCAGCGGCTCGGAGGGCGAGACCACACGACCGTTCTCCACGGCGTGGACAAGGTGGAGGAACAGCTGCGGAGCGATGAGCAACTGCGAGCGGATGTGCTCGCCGTTCGGGCGCGACTCTACGAGGACGCGAAGGCACCACTGGCGAGCCGTCATTGACTCCGCAGCAGGAGCAGCGCGAGTGCGGTGAGTACGATGAGGCCGACCCAGACCACGATGATCCCGGTGACTCCGGTCGTCGCACCAGCGACGAACGTGAGAGGAATCGAGGTCAACAGCACCACGGTGAGCAAGAGACTGCGGCCGAGCACGGTCCACCGTCGTCGCCGCTCGTGCTGGCGCCAGAGTTGCTCCACACGCTCTTCGAGTACCCGGCTCACTTCCTGGAGAAACGCTTCGGCGAGTTCCCGATCGTACTCCGGGCCCAGTTCGCGTCGAGCGGCGAGCGCGATCCGGAGCTCCTCGACCAGCGCCGGATCGAGCGGCTGAGCTGGCTTGCTACGCGAGCGAGCCAAGGCGCTCAAGAACGCCTCGACGAAGGCTGACCAGCGTATCGGTGCGTGCTGCGGTGGAGTCATCCTCGTCTCCCGGTCTCGCCTGTGTGTCGAGGCTGGTCTCAATGATGCTTGCGGTCGAGCCGCTGGGCCAGGACTTCGGTCACGTGGAACGGTCGGCGTCCCGTGAAGTGGGCGATCTGCTCCCGGCAGGAGACGCCCATGACTGCGATCACCGCATCGTCCGGCTGCTCGAGGACTCTGGGGAACAGACGATCCGCTCCGACCTTGCGCGAGATCTCGTAGTGTTCGGCCTCGTAGCCGAACGACCCGGCCATCCCGCAGCAGCCAGCGCCGCTTTCCTCGACCTGGCAACCGGCAGAGCGTAACAGGGTCATCGTGTGTTTGATACCGACGAGCGCCTTTTGATGGCAATGACCGTGGAAGAGAACGCGTGGACCGGGATCGGCTCGCCAGGGAATCTGCAAACCTTCGTGTTCCACCGCCCGAGCGAGGAATTCGTCGATGAGGAAGCTGCGTTCGGCAACGGCTGTCACGTCCGGGCTGTCCGGTAGGAGGTCAGGATACTCGTCGCGGAAGGTCAGGATGCAGCTCGGCTCGGTACCGACGATCGGAATGCCTGCACGGGCGAAGGGTGCCAAGAGTGCCACGTTCTCACGCGCGAGCTGCTGAGCGTCGCGCAAGAGACCCTTGGAGATCATCGGTCGACCGCAGCAACGGCGCCGTTCCAGGACGAGCACTTGATAGCCGGCTGCTTCGAGGAGCGCGACCGTTGCCCGACCGATCTCCGGGTAGTTATAAGTGGCAAAGGTATCGTGGAAGTACACGACTGGGCCGCGCAGGCCATCGGTCTGCGGGACGTGCTGTTCCCGGAACCAGCGATCGAAGGGAACGCGTGCGAAGGTGGGCAGGTCTCGCTCCGGGTGTATGCCCAGCAGGCGCTTGCCCACCACGCCGAGAGGGCTGCGGGCGAGCAAGTTACTCACGGGAGCCGTGCGAGAACCGATGCGGTTGAGGAGATGAATGTGTCCGAACGCGCGGGCACGCAGGGGCGTGCCGTGGGCTCCATAGTATTGGGCCAGAAACTCCGATTTGATGCGAGCCATGTCGACGCTGGAGGGACATTCCGTTTTGCAGGCCTTGCAGGAGAGACAGAGATCGAGCACTTCATAGGTGCGGGGATCGGTGAAGTGACGGGGGGTCAAGATGCGCCCGGCCAGCGCGTTCCGCAAGACGTTCGCTCGTGCTCGGGTCGTATCTCGCTCGTCGCGCGTCGCCATGTACGAGGGACACATGGTGCCGGTACTGAGCTTGCGGCAGACTCCAGCACCATTGCACATCTCGATCGCACGGAGAAAACCGCCGTCGTGCGCAAAGCGGAAGAAGGTCTTGGGTTCCAATGGTCGGTAATCGGGGCCATAGCGAAGATTCTGATCGAGCGGCGGGCAATCGACGATCTTGCCGGGATTCAGCAGCCACAGCGGGTCGAAGGCTGCTTTGAGTTCCCGCATGCACTGGTAGAGAGTGGGGCCGAACAGAAGCGGGTTCAATTCACCCCGGGCGAGGCCGTCACCGTGCTCTCCACTCAGCACGCCACCGAATCGCTTCGCTAATTCGAGCGACCCTTCGGTCAGGGCTCGCATGATGCGCACGCCTTCGGCGGTCTTGAGGTTGACCAATGGCCGCACATGGAGACAGCCGGCACTGGCATGGGCATAGAAGGCGGCGGTCGTGCCATGCTCGGCCACGAGACGAAGGACCTCGCGGACGTAGTCAGCAAGATGCTCGACTGGCACGGACACATCCTCGATGCAGGCGATCGGCTTGAAATCGCTCCGGATACTGTAGAGCAGACCCAGTCCAGCCTTGCGGACGGCCCAGACATCAGCCTGCTGCTGGCGGTCGAGGATGGCGAGTGGATCGCGTCCCAACCGTTTTTCACTGGTCAGGGCGAGCAGCCGATCGATTTTCGCTCGGAGTTCGGACTCGCTGTCCGCGAAGTACTCGATCATCAAGAGCGCTTCGGGATTGCCACGCAGGAAAGCGATGCGGGGTGCGTAACCCGGTTGTTCTCGGGTGAGCCGGATCAACATGCCATCCATGAGCTCGACCGCTGCTGGACTGGTCTCCAGCAAGGAGGGGACTGCCTCCATCGCGGCGACGAGGTCATCGAATTGTAGGAGTACCAGGCCAGTGTGCCGAGGCACGGGAACCAGGGCAAGCGTGTATTCCAGCCCGACGGCCAGGGTTCCTTCCGAACTCGCCAGGAGCCGGGCAACGTTGAGCTGTGGTTCCAGTAAAACGGGCAACCCGTAGCCGCTCGCTCGTCGCCAGTGCTTGGGATAATCGCGGGCGATCGCTTCCCCATATTCCGCGCGCAGTCGCAGAAGCTCACGGTACAGCTGGCCTTCGCGCGACTCGCTCGCTGCGCGTCGCTCCACTTCTTCCCAGGGGAGGGGACGGAACGTCAACTCGCTCCCGTCGGAAAGAAGCGTGTGAGCCTCCACGAGGTGATCGGCCGTCATGCCGTAGAGGATCGAGTGGGATCCTGATGCGTTGTTCCCGATGACCCCACCGATCGTCGCGCGATCGGCACTAGCGGGATCGGGGCCGAACATCAGACCGTACCGACGAAGGCGTGCATTCAGCTGAGCCAGCACCATGCCCGGTTGAACGCGGACGAGGCGGGCGGACGGGTCGATCTCGAGTAACTCGTTCAGATATTTCGAAAAGTCGATGATGACTGCTCTCCCGACCGCCTGGCCAGCCAGGCTGCTACCACCACCGCGTGGGAGGACGGGAACGCGATGCTCGCGGGCCAGTTCGAGGGTCGTGCGCACATCGTCGTAGGTCCGGGGGATGACGACGCCGAGCGGTTCGATCTGGTAGTTCGAGGCATCGGTGCTGTAGAGCATGCGAGAGTACAGGTCGAAGCGAACTTCACCCTCGATGCGCCAGCGGAGAGCCTGCTCGAGTGCTGCGACAGCCTCTCGTGTTTCCCGATCGATCCCCGCCATCGCGTTGGTCGATACTGTCTTCACCGTGCTGTCCCTTCTGGGGTTCCCAGCTCACCGACCATGCACGGTGCAGTCTAGCATCGGAGGGTGGTGTGGGTCAGTCGGCGAACTCTTCGACATCCGGATCGTCGTCTCGCCAGAGCCGTTGCGGCGGTGCAAAGCCGAGGCGGACGAGTTCCTCGATGACGGCCAGGATCACCTCATCGGGTGTGGAGGCTCCAGCCGTAATACCGACGCGACGGACCGGAGCGAAGAGCGCGGGATCGAGCTGGTCGGGCCGCTCGACGAGCACACTCGGGGTGCCCAATGACCGGCTCACCTCGACGAGACGAGCAGAATTGGAGCTCTTGCGTCCACCGATCACCAGCACGAGGTCGACCGTGCGTGCCAAGCGAGCGAGCGCTTCCTGTCGTTCCCAGGTGGGCTGGCAGATGGTGTTGACGACGCGCAATTCCCCACCATGTGGCAGCACCCAGGCAGCGAGTGCTTGCGCGAACGCCGTGAACTCGTCGGTTCGTTTGGTCGTCTGCGCGATGAGGGCTACCTTCCGTGGTGGAGGTTGCATCGCCCCAGTACCACGTGGACCATCCCAGGGCAGGTCGTCAAAGCTCTTCGCGGCGCAGGCGCGCTCGGTCCCTGCCCAGCCCAGGACGCCACGCACTTCGGGGTGTTGTGCGTCCCCGTACACGACGAGAAAGTAACCCTGGAGGGCCAGCTTCTGAGCCAATCGTTGTACTTTCGTGACCAGCGGACATGTGGTGTCTATTACTTCGAGATCGTACACCGATGCTTCCTGATAGCGAGTCGGTGGGGCACCATGCGCGGTGATCGCCACGCGATCGAGCCCGTGTCGTTTGGCTTCGACCGGGTCAGTCACCGGCAAGACGCCCTCGCGCGTCAATTGCTCGACGACGATCGGGTTGTGGATGATGTCGCCGAGCGCAGCGACAGGCCGCTCGCGAGCGGCGTTCCGCACGATTTCGAGGGCGCGGCGAACGCCCCAGCAGAACCCGAGCACCTCCGCGACCACGATCTCCTTCTCGCCGACAGTCGCGTTCGACGGTGTACCTCGGCTGCTCATCGTGTCCCCCTCTCTCGCGCGATTCGTTCCGCTGTCAGCACGAGGCGATCTCTCTCCGGCGGTATGTCCTCACTGAGGACGCGACTCGTGACAGCAGCAGAGAGCAGAACGCCGGGTAGGCCTGCGCCGGGATGCGTGCCAGCACCGACGAAGTAAAGGCCCGGGATGCCGGAGCGATTGTGGGGTCGGAAGTACGCGGACTGCAGCAGCGTCGGTTCGAGCGAGAAGGCCGCACCGTGACGACTGCGGAGAACGTCGCGAAATTCCATCGGCGTCCATTCGGCCTGGGCGGTGATCGCCTCGCGCAAGCCATCGAGACCGTGGAGCGCTTCCAGAGTCGTCAGGACGCGGTCGCGGAAAGCTCGTCGCTGCTCGGCGGACCACTCACCAGTCTTCCCGAGATGCGGGACCGGAACGAGAATGTAGAGACTCTCGTGCTGGGGCGGGGCGAAGGTCGCATCGGTGTGTGCGGGAGCGTGCAGGTAGAAGGCAAGTTCGGAGAGTGTGCCGTTGCCATCGAACAGCTCTCGCAGTTGCTGCTCGTAATCGAGCGGCATGATGATGGTGTGGTGCCTGAGTTGCTCGTAGCGCCGAGCGACTCCGAGATAGAGGAGGTAACAGCTCATCGAGTAGCGCGCTCGGGCCAGCAGGAGGCGGAGAAGCTGCGGACGACTCGCGGGCGGCAAGAGATCCAGCACGGTGGTGGCCACATCGCTATTGGCGACGACGGCTTTTGCCGGGAGCAGGTCCCCATTGGCGAGTGCGACCCCGGCCACGGCTCCGCGGTGGTCGGTGAGGATCCGCGTCACCGGTGACCCGTAGCGGATCTCTCCACCCAGTTGCTCGACGAGGCGCGCCAAAAGCAGGACGACAGCGCGCATGCCACCCCGTGCGAAGTGGACCCCTTCCAACCGTTCCAGGTAGGGGACGATGCTGTAGATCGCGCTCGCCCGCAAGGGGTTACCGCCGATGAACAGCGGATGGAAGGAGAAGACCATACGGAGATGGGGTTCGCGGAAGAATCGACCGGCGAACCGGTAAACACTCTCGTGTGCCCGCAAGGCGAGGAGTTCGGGAACCACCCGCAGAAACGACGTCAGCGAGTCGAAGGGTTCACGAGCGAGGTCGCCGAACGCTCGCTCGTAGATCCGGCGCGTCGCGGTCATGTACGAGCGGAAGGCCGGAACGGCAGCGCGATCGTACCGGGCGATCTCCGCTTCATCGAGCTCGGGTTCCCCCCAGTAATCGAACCAGGTCCCGTCGCTGAACATGATCCGGTACGCCGGTCGGAGCCGGACGAGCTCCAGTTCGTTCTCGAGGCTGGTTTCAGCGAGCCGACAGAGTTCGTCGAGGAGGGAGGGAAGCGTGATCAGCGTCGGTCCCGTATCGAAGCGATAGGGGCCCAGTTCCAGGTAGCCAGCGCGGCCGCCGGGACGTTCCAGTGCCTCGACGACGGTCACCTGGTATCCAGCGGCCAACAAACGGACTGCCGCAGCGAGCCCACCGAATCCTGCTCCAATGACGACGATGCGCGTCATTCAGCGCTCCTCTCCAGCAAGTTGGGTGGCCAAACGGTCGTCAGAGGATAGCGCAACCGGCTGGGAAGCTCGCAAGATGACCTCGAGTTGGCGCGTCGCCCACGCAACGTCGGTTTGGCTCGTGACTACCATCGGCTCTCCGATCGTGACGACGATCGGGGAGCCGGTGGTCTCCAACTGAACAGGGAAGACGGAAACGGGGCTGCCCGCCCGAGCAGCCGCTGCGCGAGCGATCCACACTGCTCCTGGAGCGAGACGATCGTTCTCGCTGCGCCGTGCGGGGAGATGCGGGTCGACCAGTGGGTAGCCCTCCGGGAAGACGACGAGCAGTTGACCGGCTGCGACTCGTCGAACCGCTTCACGCAGGCCGCCGACGAGGAGTCGGTGCGCCTCGCGTGGTGAGTAGACCTGCCCCGGTCGGTCGATTTCGCGCGGCCGGACGATCGTCGGCCAACCAGCAGTCCGGCAGAGCAGTTCCATGACGCGACGCCAGCGTCGATCGGGTACCCAATCGAGCGCGACCAGGAAGCGCACCGGACGATCGATGATCGCCAGGAGAGCGCGACCATCGTCGAGATGGTGGACGTGCTGGGCAGCCAAGATTGTCGGCCCGGTCGGTAACGGCTGGGCGGTGCGGAAGACGATCGGCCGACGGAGCGTGAGGCGGGCAAGGGTGCGGAGCACGAGCCAGGAGATGCGTTCGACCACGGGTTCGGGCTCCTGCTGATCCGCACGGCGTGTGCCAACACGTGTCGAGTCATTGGTGACGAGTGCCAGCGTCGCGGGGAGCAGGCCGGCAACGAATGCCAGCGCGATCGGTCCCCACAGTCCGACCGTTGCGCACAAGGCGCTCGCAAATAGGATGTTGGCGGCGTAGATGGCATAAGGGAAACTCGCTGAGCGGAGTACGGGTTCGGCGCGCCAGGCCCAGCGGCTCGCGGCTGTGAACGCCATTCCGGTGAGAGCCCAACCGGCGAAGTTGATGAACGGCATCCCGAAGTAGGAACCGGTTTGATGCCACACCCAAAAGCGTGCCTGCATCGCCTCGTGCGCCATCGCCGGATCGAGCACGAGGTCCCAAACGACTAGAAGCCAAACGCCAGTGAGCACTGGAGGCCAGGATGACCCGCGACGGGGCAAGTATCGGCGCAGCCGAAGCGCTAAAAGATAGGACGCGAGCCCAACAGTGAACCACGAAAGCGGAATGGTGAACGGCACGCGATCCAAGATCTTGTAGCCGAGTCCACTCGTATAGCTGTAGTTGCCGAAGGGCCAGCCAGTGCTGGTGCCGATGAGTTCGGCGCTCAACGAGATGGTGACACTGAGCAGAAAGAAGGTGAGCGTTCGACGTGGGCCGATCGTACTCCAGGCATAAACGAAAAGCGCGGCAGCACCGAGCACGATGTAGCCGACGCCGCCCCACCGCATGCCGAAACTATAGACGGAGCGGCCGAGTTCGAGATGGGCCCACAGGTCCGGTCGCTGGAGTGCGATCGCGATCCCTCCCACGCCGAAGAGGAGCGCGACGACATAGCCGCTATAGAGAGCCCACGCCAAGCGACTCGCGCGCATGCTGCACGTCCTTTCCGATCGGTCGTCCACGCCACGTCGGCCGGCGGTCCCAGCTGCTCATCAGGAGGCGCACGACAACGAGCGGATCAGCCAACGGTGAAAGCCAGTACCAGATCGGCCGCCGCGGGTAAGCACGTCGGATTCCCCACGCCATCCCGAGCCGGACACCGAATGCGAGAACGGCGGCCGGCCGCAGAGATGGCTCGACTCGGCTCGCCAGGAGCAGTGGCAGCCAGGCGCCTTGCGTACCGGCGAGGAGTGCCGCATCCAGGAGGTTCCGCCACGGGGCGCGCTCCTCGTTCGCGGGGAGCGAGCGCGGCCACGCGCGCCAGATCGCTCGACCGTCCCGATACATCGTGACGTAGGAGTCATCCAGCGCATCCCAGAAGGCGACCCGATGGCCGAGCTGCAGGAGTCGACGCGCCGCTGCCACGTCTTCGGCGTTGCTATGGGCGAGAGAACGGAGGTCGTCGAGTGCTTCAACGGCCCGATGGTGCAGGAGCATGGCTTGCCCGTTGACCAATGCGTCGTCAGGTTCGGAAAAGAGTCGGCCGGGTACGCCGTAGCGGTACACCAGGGTGGTCAGGAAAGCGGGATGGAGGAGCCAACTGCCGATGTCCGGCATCGGTCGCTGCTGGAGGGCCACGCTCCCACAGGTGACGCCGTGCTGCACAGCGAGCGCGAGCATCCGCTCGGCGAGCGTCGGGGCCGGCCGGACGTCGGCGTCGATGATCAAGTACCAGTTCGCTGGAAACGCCTGGCAGGCCTGCACGAGACCCCAAACCTTGCCGTTCCATCCAACTGGCGGTGAACCGGCTGAGAGCCAGCGGACGCGTGAATCGCGCATCTGGTAGGCGGCGACGAGCTGGGCTGTTCGATCGCTTGAGCCGGTGTCGACGACCAGGATGGCGGAGACGAGTGAAGGTTGGTCGATCAACCCTTCCAAGCAGGCTGCCAACCGACTCTGTTCGTTCAGTACCGGCACGATGGCGACGACGCGCTCGTCGGGTGGCCGAGCGTCACTCGTCGCAAGGCTGGTGTCGCGCAGGCGCTGGCGAGCGGAGCGGACGAGTCGCGCCAGCGCGATGCTGTGCGCAGCGATCACAAGTAGTGCGAGCAGCCGTGAGAAAGCGCGTCCGCTCATCCGCTGATCCCTTCCCCCAGCGTGACGAGCAGTCGCGATAGGAGCGGAAAGGCTGGGTGTTCGGGCCGGACGAGCTGGTGATCACCCGGTGCTTCGATGAAAAATCGCAGGTTCTTGAACGCGCGGGCAAAGTTCCGGGTATCGCGTGGCGGGACAGTCGTGTCGTTGCGGCCCTGAACGATGGAGACTGGGCTCTCGACGAGTCGGGCAGCCTGACGGGCGCGCTCCGCGGTCATCGCGAGTTCGCGCAGCAAGCGCCAGGGGAAACGGAACGACCGTAACTCGTCGCGCACGAGTGGATCCGAGGGATCCAGCACTGGATTCCATCCGGAAAGCGCTTGCCGAACGGCTGGGTCATCGAAATCGACGCGGGCGAAAGGGCGCGGGCCGGCGCTGAATCGCTCGAAAAGCGGGATCAGTCGACGGTACCAGAACGGCAGGGGTAATCGAGAGAATGGAGCGAGGAGAACCAGCGCAGCTGGTTGCAGGCGCGCCGCGAGCAGCGTTGCCAGCGCACCACCGAGCGAGAAACCGACGATGACCGCGTTCGAACCGGTCCGGCTGGCGGTGCGCAGGAGCGCATCTTCCCAATCAGCGAGTGTCACGAACGCCAGTTCGTGGATCCGAGCACCGAACCCGGGTAGCAGTGGTGCCGACACAGTAAAGCCGTGCCGGTGGAGAATCTCGGCGAGTGGTCGCCACTCGGCCGGTGTGCCCATGAACCCGTGAATCAAGATGAATGCCGGTGATCGACCAGCCAACTCGATCGGTTGGTGTTCCGGCGAGCGGAAAGGCTCGCTCAAGCGATGCCAAAGCTCGGACATGGGCAGTTTACTCCGTGGGATAGTCGACGATGCATTTGCCAGGCTCGGAGTAGAGCCACTGCTTTGTCATCGTAGCCAGCAACCGCCCGCAGACGGATGGTGTCGTAGTGGTTGCGCTCGATGACCTGGAGGATCGCGCCATACACCTCGGCGGACACGATGATAGCGAGGCGAACGCGAGGGGGCAGGCACGGATAGCCTCGGACCGCCTGCCGGTAGAACTGGCGAGCACGCATGATCTGTAACCGAATCACGGCCTGCAACCGGTGATCGGGTGGACGGAACTCGCTGGCGAGTCGCTCCAGTTCGTGAGGCTGGATGCCGAAGCGGGTCAGATCTTCGATCGGCAGATAGAGACGCCCTCGCCGGAGATCTTCCCCCACGTCTCGCGCGATATTGGTCAGTTGCATCGCGATACCCAGTGCATTGGCGGCCGATTGGCCGGGTCGACAGTGGACACCGAGGAGAGGAGCGAGCGTCAGCCCCACTGCCCCGGCGACCTGGTAGCAGTAGTGATAGAGCTCGGGGAGCGATCGGATGCGTCGAGGGAAGAGATCATCGAGCAGTCCGTCGATCAGGTCACGGGCGTACTGGGTTGGAAGATCGTAGCGCGCGTACACGCGAGCGACGGCGCGGGCGAGCGAAGGGTTCGGTACCGGAGTGGCGAAGTCACTGACGAGCCAAGCTTGCCAACTGCACAGCAGCGCCTCGGCCTGCCGTGGATCCCACCGCCCCGTATCCGCGATATCATCCAGATAGCGGAAGAACGCATAGATGGTGGTCACGTCGTGTCTCGTCTCGCGCGGCAAGAAACGACTCGCCAGCCAGAAACTCCGGCCGTGGCGTGCGAGGATCGCGTTCCAGTCGGTATGGCCTCCTTGCCTGTCTGATCTTCTGAAAATCAAACTAATCATTGCTCAACGCACGCGCTAACAAGTGAAACAAACGTTGCCAGAGATCATCGACAGCATCTACCACCGACTCGGAGTATAGCCTTCCGGTCCTTGGATGTCAAAGCACAGTCTCGAGAGCACCTCGGGTCGTTGCGGACCGCCACGTGGATGGTGACGGATCGTCTGGGCAGGCGACGCGCCGCGTGCGAAGCGGGGGTATCGGTGTTCCTCCGAGTTTCGCAGGAGAGGAGCAGAAGTTCTGTTTTCAGGCGCGAAGCATTCGAAACCAGCCTGTCGGTAGTCGAGGGCACTGGCGTCAGACCTTTTCCAAAAACTGCCGATGAGATCGGTCCGACGACGGAAAGGATTCACGCAGTTCCGCAGCTCTCTTGCCAAATTGGATGAGTTGGCCTGAGGTGACTCTGAGTCGGGAAGGAGTGCGAGCCGGGGCTTTGGCCGACCCTGTACCCCGGCTCGCTCTTCGACGCCGTGCGAACGACGATCGTTCAGGCACACAATCCCTGGAGAAGTACCGGCAAAGCTGTCTCGACCAGGTCGCTCGCTTCCTTGCCGCTCAGGCGCGCATTGGCATGCATCGCTTCTGCGGTCGAGAGGATCGCCAGGGCAGCGAACCGTGTATCGACTGGGCGCCCCTCACCGCGCTGTTGCGCGGCTTGGAGGAGATTCTCGATCGGGCGAACGAGGCAATCGAGCGCGAGATCGGTCAACCGCTTGCGGTGCTCTTCGGAAATGGCCGGGAAATCGGCCAGGAGCATGCGCGCCAGGTCGACCGGCGGGTGGCTGGCCAGCCACTGCAACACGGCGCGGAGCCCGGCTTCCAGTGATGCACCAGCTCCGGCGATCGCCTGCTCCAATCCCTCGCGATGGGCTTGCAGCCCGCGCTCGGTCACGGTGACGTACAACTCTTCCTTCCCGCCGGGGAAGTGATAGTAGAGCGACGCCTGCCGAATCCCGAGTTCTTGCGCGATGTCGCGCAGTGTCACCGCCTTGTAGCCACGCTCGGCGAACAAGCGCTCGGCAGCCGCCTGAACTCGTTCTCGTGCAGCACTGATCGTGCTCACCACGGTACCCTCCCTATCGTCAGGACTTCTACTGAACGGCCAGTCACACTATAGCAAAAATTGTCCCCGACGTCAACCGGCCGTTCCGATCATGTCGAGCGATTGACCCGTGGTGAACTGTGCGAAAGTATTGACGCTAGTTTGCCGAATCAGAATCATTTTGCGCTGAACAGCCGTTCGAGATCTGCTCAATCCGTGCCGTTCGCGTATGATCAACGAAGGGAAGGAGCGGGTATGGGAGAGCGGCTTGTCGGTTGGTCTCGCGCCTCGCAGCGCACGCTTTTCTGGGTGATTCGCCTGCTCGTCTTCGCTGCTTTCTTCGATCTCTTCGTCCAGTATCCGATCGCTGCTCCATATGCAACGACGCTCGGCGCGGGCCCGGCACTCGTCGGGCTGATCGTCGCCGCCTACTCGATGGCGAATTTGGGAGCGAACCTGGTCGCTGGAGCGCTCCTCGATCGGTTGGGGCGGAGCGGGCCGCTCTTGGCGAGTCTCCTGCTCACGGCTTTGACGGTCGCCTGCTATGCCCTGGTGAGCACACCTGGACAACTGCTCGGTCTTCGGCTCGTTCATGGCGTCGTGGTCGCTGTTCTGGCTCCCGGGGCGTTCGCCTTGGTGGGAGATCTGGCCCCGCCTGAGCAACGCGGGCGGCTGATGGGAACCAATGGCGCGATGATCGCGCTCGCGGCGATCGTCGCTCCTGCTATCGCTGGCATCCTGCAGGAGCGCGCCGGATACGCTGCTGTTTTCCTCCTCGATGCTCTCGTGCTCACAGGGGCTGGCATCGTTTTTCTGGGTTTCTGGAAGCGTGTCGCCCGGAGTGGGCCAGTACGAGATCGGGAGCCCTCCGCGACCGGGGGATGGAGTGGGTTGATCCGGCAAGAGATCGGCCCGTTCGCGACGATACTCGCCTTTGCTATCGCGCTCGGCATCTTCGTCACGCACGTGCCGGAACGGCTCGAGTTCCTCGGGATTCCTGCTTCCGTTCGTGGCGCTGCGTTCAGCACGTACGGTATTTTGGCTGCGCTCGTCATGATCAGTCCGCTGCCGAGCCGTTTCCTGCGCCGAGCTGGGCTTCAGGCGAGTGCAGCGGGACTCTCGCTCATCAGTATCGGCTTGCTCGTCGCCAGTGCCGTTCGGTCGGTTTCGCCGGCCTCTCTCGAGCAGCTAACCCTGATCGGTGCGGCGATCTTCGGCATCGGATTCGGGCTGCTCTTCCCGACGGTGACAGCGGAGGCCGCGCGTCGATCACCGCCGGGCATGCGCGGACGGGCGTTCGGCGTCTTCTACGCACTCTATTCCCTCGGCGTGGTCCTGGGTGCATTAGCGAGCGGCTGGTTGACCGAGTTCGTTGGGAGGGCCTCGGGCTGGCCGCTCGTGGCTGGTGCAGCGGTGGCTGCACTGGGTTGTGTGGTTCCGTTCCTCGAGCGACGCACCCGCGAGGAAGTCGCGTTATGACGGTGTGTTTGGGGAAGCCCCTGAGTGAGTTCACGGAGAAGTCTTTCCAGTCCCTCGGAGAGCGCAGCCACTATCTCGGGTGGCAAGCGATGCGCGGCGAGGCTGATCGCTGCCGGTGGGGCAATTTCCGAAAGAGCCACCAAGCGCCCTGCCGGAGTAGCAGCGACGAGGATCGCTCGACGATCCCGAGGATCGGGCTCCCGGTGTGCCAGTCCAGCTTGTTCCAGTGTATCGATCAGACGAGTCGCGGCGGCGCGCGAAATGCCCAAAAGTGCGGCCAGTTCGCTGGCGCGGAGCGGCCCAAGCACGATCAAGAGGTGCAGCGCGGCGATCGACCGTTCGAGTGAGAGCGGCTGGATCGTCAGCTTCTGCTCCAGAAGCCCGAGCACTCGGGCAGCCACAACGACAGACAGAAGGAGTTCGGTGACTGGTGTATCCATCTCCGATGGTCGTGCTGACCGGAGTTCCACGAGTGTCGATCCGTTTTCCAGTCGCCCGGTAAGGTCGTGCGTCATCTGCACTCTGACAGATGACACCGTCCGGACGTCTCCCCTAAAGGTCACGAATCGAGCCGACGTTCATCCTGGTGACCGATCGTGACCCGCGTCATTCGGAACCACGATGATCCGTTCTGGCGGAGGAGCAGGCTGTCCATTACTGGTGAGAGGCCACTGATTTGGCGAGGGCTGGGGTTTCGTGTAGGCTAGCATGCTGGTGTACATGGTGCAGGGTGGGAAGGTGAAGAGACGGAGCTGGCGACCATGACTGAGCACCCAGTAGTGAACGGCGAACGTCGAACGGTTTTCGGGAAAAAGGTCAAGCGCCTGCGCCGGCTCGGCAGGACACCGGGTGTCATTGCGGGACCGGTCGTTCCTGAGCCGATTCCGGTCGCGGTGGATGAGCGTGAGTTCGAGCGGGCATTCCATCACGTCGGGACCGCGCGGCTCGTTGATCTCGTCGTCGACGGGACGACGTATCCGGTGTTCATTCGTGAGGTCGCGCTGCATCCGGTCACCCGCGAAATTCTGAACGTGGAGTTCTATGCTCCTGACCTGGCTCGACCCGTGACGGTCACGGTGCCGGTCGTGACCGTCGGCGAATTGGCGCCGGATGTGGTCGGTGTCGTTACGATCCAGACGCCAGAGCTCGAGATCCGGGCGCTGCCGGATGCCGTTCCGGAACACATCGAGGTCGACTTGAGCTTGCTCTCCACCGAGCGCACCGTTATCCATGCCGGTGAGATCCCGTTGCCAGTCGGTGTCGAACTCGAGACCGATCCGGACGTGGTCGTCGTCGTGGTCGAGGAGGCAGAAGAAGCCGAGGCGGCAGAGGAAGCGACCCGCGTCCTCGCAGAAGAGATCGGCGACCGGCCGCGCTCGGCGGAGGAGGGTGCCGCTCCGGTGAAAGAGCGGAAGTTGCGCGAGAGCGAGTGAACGCCCGGGCTCGCTTGAGATTCGCGTTCGTCAGCGGGCCACGGAGCGGGCCACCCGTGCCACGATCACGGTCAGGAGCCCGAGCAGCGGGAAGGCGAGCGACCAGCGCCCCGGAAGCCAACGACGCCGGGGCGCAGCCATCTTGACGTGCTCGAGCTGCCACTCGCGTCGTCCGTCGACGTGCTCGATGAGTTCGATACGCAGACTTTCGACGACGGTAAAAGGAGTCAGCGGCGATACCGATCGTGGAGAACTTCGATCCGGCGAACGCTGCCGTATCTCTGCGAGAAGGGGAGCCAAACGAGTTGCCCATTCGAGTGCCGTCACCAGGGGCACCTGGATACGCGGCTGTGGTGTTTCGAGGACCGATCGCTCCGGAAGGGGTGCGGGAAGCGGCCGTGTCATGACTGTCCTTGCTCCCGTCGTCGCTGTTCCCACCAGTTGCGCGCGGCTGCAACTGCCTCTTCCCCACCCAGGTACTTTGCGATCAGCTCGTCCAAGCCGAAAACGACATCGACACGGACGTCAACATCTCGATACTTGAGGACGAGATCCTCATAGCGTGCCCAGTACCAGTCTTCTCCACCCCCGGCGTGGATCTCCCAATCCGGCCGGACCTGGATCAGGAGACGCTGCTCTGGATCGAAATATTCGAAAATCGTCTCGATCTGACGTGGTTCCTTACACAGCGGGCAGCGTGTCCAGTGGATGGTTTTGAGGAGAATACCGTATCGTGCATCAGGATGCGTGGCGACGTTGACGCGACGGGCGACCGGTGCCGACCAGATCGTCTTGCAGGCTGCGCAACGCATTTCGATCTCGCTGAATTCGGTGGGTAAGTCGGGTACGGACACTACCTGCTCGGGCCGTTCAGTCATCGTATGGTCCCTCGTTCCCCGCCGCTCACGCTCGATCGGTCTGCATTGTACCGGATCGAGAGGCGTCCGGGAGACAATGCCTCGAGCCAGCGGTCGTGGTCATCTGCGCTGTTCCTTACTCGTGCACAGAGTGACGGCTCTCGGTAAGAAGATCGCTGGCCCATTCGCGCGGCGCATGGGCAACGCAGGTCCAATTCGAGTCGAACGGTTGTGAGGCCTGCAGGAATTCGCCCTGTACGATGGGAAAGAGGAGACGGATCGAGCTGATCGATCAGTGGTTGGAAGGGTGACCGACGGGAAAACACTCGGTGGATGCCGACTGTCCCGAACGCTCGAGCGCGTGTGTCGCGGCTGTGGACTGGAGCCACCGATCGCAACTGCGAACAATCACTGTGCCGGCTCATGTTCTCGGTTCTCGGCAGGAGCGGAGACTACTATGCGGGGAGCAGTGAGGCAGCTACGAAGACTGCTCTCCACTGGTATCGCTTTTCCATAGAAAGACACTCGATCGGTTACCGGTAGAGGTTAGACTTCATTCGGAGGCTGCCCATGGATCTCCAGGCCAGCGTCGTGAAGGAATTGGAGCAGCGAGGATGCGAGGTGGTGCGCCGGACGAGTGCGCTCGTCTTCCTCGTTCATCCTGAGTCTCCCGGCATCATGGTGCGTGTCGGGACGGTGTACGTCGTCGCGGAAACGAGCGAAGCTGAGATCCTGCGCCAGCGGCTCGACCGATTCGATGCCGCTTCCTTCGTTAGCCAGCTGCGGGCGTACGAGACTGGGCGGGCGCGATGAACTCAGGTCAACGATTGGCGAGATTCGCCCCCGGAGCCGTCGTCGGCCTCCTCTGGGGAATCTTCCTGCTCCTCGTGGAGTCGCTCGTCGGCGCCGCGACGCTGCTCCGAGCCGTTCTCGACGCGACCACGCGGATCCTTCCGGTCGGTCTTTTCGGTTGGCTGCTCGGACGCGCCGAAAGTGCGGCGAAGCCGCTCGCCGTGGTTGGAACGCTCGCCATGTTCACCCTCGTCGCTGGTGTGCTCACCCTCGTGCTGCGAGGACGTGCCCGCACCTGGTTGCTCGGAGCGCTCGCTCTCGTGCTGTGGTCCGGCACGGTATGGGTCGCGTACGAGTACGGTGAAGCGCTCACGACCGCCTTGTTCGTCGCGAGCAGCAGTGCGTTCTTTCTCGTTGGCGGATTGTGGATCGTTTCCGCTGAGGCGCAACCGAGTTCGCGGACGCGGCGACGGTTGCTCCGCACCTTCCTCGGAGCAGGCCTGGTGTTGGGACTGGCGACTGCTGGTCGGTTTCTCACCGGTTTGAGGGCACGATCGCGCGCCCCTCGAGCGGTCGACGAGCGTGGGCTTTCGCCCGCCATCACACCACTCGCTGATTTCTACGTCGTGTCCAAGAATGTTGCCGATCCGGAGGTCGATCTGGGTCGATGGCGGCTGCGGGTCATTGGACGCGTCCGCCGGCCCCTCGAGCTCGATCTCGCAGCCTTGCGGGCTCGACCAGCGGTGCGCATGGTTTCGACGCTCGAGTGCATCAGCAATGATGTCTGGGGACCGTACATCAGTACCGGCGAGTGGATCGGTTTGCGCTTGCGCGATCTTTTGTTGGAGGCGGAACCGGTGGACCCACTGGTCGATGTCGTCCTTCGAGCAGCCGATGAGTACTCGGATTCCATTCCGTTTTCGGTGGCGTTGGACCCCGCGGTGCTCTTGGCCTACGGCCTCAATGGAGAGTCTCTCCCGCGTGAACATGGGTTCCCACTGCGCCTGGTCGTGCCAGGTATTTACGGCATGAAGAATGTGAAGTGGATCACCGAGATCGAGCTGGTCGATTTCGACTACCTCGGGTACTGGCAGCAACGCGGGTGGAGCGACAGTGCGATCGTCCAGATCCACTCGCGCATCGACACGCCGCGGGGTGGGAGCGTTCTGACGGTCGGGCAGGAGGTCCTCGTCGGTGGTATCGCCTTCGCGGGAACGCGCGGGATCCAGCGTGTCGAGGTGTCGGTCGATGGAGGAGCTACCTGGCGACCGGCCGAGTTGGAGAGCCCGCTCTCACCGTATTCCTGGGTGCGCTGGTGGATCACCTGGCGTCCGAACCAAGAAGGACGTGCTCGCCTGGTGGTGCGCGCCTGGGACGGTGACGGTCGGCTCCAGGAAGAGCGGGAGCGACCACCGCTCCCCGATGGAGCGACTGGTTGGCATCGCATCACGGTCGACGTGCGCGCGCGAACCTGAGCGCGAAGCAGAGGAGCAGGCGAGGTGAACGACGAAGCCTTTCGATTGGTTCCTATTGGGGTCGTCCACTCACCGGTCGCTGATCGGCGTCTCATGCCTCCCAATGGAGTAGAGGCAGAGATCGAGATCTTTCCCGATTTCGCCGATGGCCTCTTGCGGATCGAGGAGAACAGTCACCTCTGGGTGCTCGGTTGGTTCGTCGACGCGGACCGCGAGCGCCTGGAGTTGGTGCGGCCGGAGTACGATCCGGCGCGTCGACGACGCGGTGTGTTCGGACTCCGTTCGGTCGCCCGGCCGAATCCGATCGCCTTGACGGCAACGCGCCTGCTGGCTGTGGAGGGATTGCGGTTACGGGTCGCACCGCTCGACTTCATCGATGGAACGCCGATCGTCGATCTAAAACGGTACTCGCCGAGTTGGGACTGCATCTTTTCCGCCCGAAGTTCGCGCGATCGATATCTCATCGACTGGGACAGTCCCGAGCGGCTCGCTGAATACGAGCGTGAGGCGACCAATTTCCATGGGGAGTTGTGTGGTTGGGTCATCATCGGCGCGCGGATCATCCAGCATCTCGGCCTGCTTTGGAAAGTCCACCCGAAGGACGAGGATCTCCGCGTGACGGTAAGCGACAATCCGCAGCTCACGCACCTGGCTGATGCGCTGCAGGCTTTGACCGCGGCGACCTTGGGCAATGGGCGGCTGCGTGTCACGAGCGAGCGGAAGGTGTCGTTCACCTGGCGCGAGCGACGTTGGACGGTCGCTCCCCGTCCGTTGCCCGATCTCCCGCTCGAGGCATTCCGTTCCCTCGCCATCGAGCGCCTGATCGATGAGTGTTCCTGATGGCTACTCCCAGCGAAAGGTCCGCCTGGCGATCGCGAGAAAGAGAACCGTCCACAGGACGAGCGCCGCGATTTGGGCAAGAGGAACCGCAGGCACCGGTGACAACACCGAACGGAGCGCACTGGCCAGCGCATTCGAGGGAAGCAGAAGACCGAGCAGTGCGAGTGGACCAGGTAGGTGCTCGACCGGCCACGCGATACCGCCGAGCAATATGAGAAGCAGGTAGAGCCCGTTCGAAAGCGCGAGCGTGGTTTCGGCGCGAACTGCTCCCGCGATCAGTAGGCCGAGACTGGCGAAGGTGGCCGTCCCGAGGAGAAGAACCGCGACGGCGAGCAGCGCAGAGCCGGTCGGGCGCCAGCCAAAGGTGAGGGCGACAGCGACGAGCAACACTGTCTGGAGAAGTTCGATCGTTACTACCGAGGCGATTTTGGCGACGATCAGGCGACCACGGCCGAGCGGCGTGGCCCCGAGCCGCTTCAGGACACCGTAATGACGCTCGTATGCGGTACGGATGCTGAGACTGACCAAACCGATCGAGATCACTGCCAGGGCGAGCATGCTGGGGAGCAGAAAATCGATCGGTCTGGCGTACTCATTGGGCGCAAGACCCAGCAGTGCGAAGAAGACGAGGAGCGCGGTCGGTATGACGAGGGTGACGAGGAGTCCTTCCCCGCTGCGCAATGTGAGCCGCACTTCCATTCGCGCTTGAGCCAAGAGTGCGTGCATCGCGCGATCACTCCCTCACATCGGTCCCGGTGAGCCGCAAGAAAACGTCTTCGAGCGACTGATGCCCGACGCGGATTTCGGTGAGGAGGATACCGCGGTCGCGCGCCCAGATCGCCAGTTCGACCAGTGCCTCCAGCGGCTGCGCTGTCATGAGCATGACTCGTCCGTCGGCGAGCGATCGTGCTTCGTCGACTGTCGTGAGTCGGGCCAATTCTGCCGGATCGAGCGGAGTCGTCGCCGCAATCGTCAAAGAATCAGCGTCGTGATGCATGAGTTCGCGAGGCGTTCCCGAGGCGACGAGCTTGCCGTGGTCGATGATGGCAACCCGATCCGCCAGTCGCTCGGCCTCCTCCAGAAAATGCGTCGTCAGCAGGATCGTGATGCCGCGTGCCTTGAGCGACTCGATGATCGACCAGGTCAATCGCCGTGCCTGCGGATCCATCCCGGTCGTCGGCTCGTCGAGGAAGAGCAGCTCCGGTTGTCCGACGAGAGCCAGTGCAAGTGCCAGCCGGCGCTGTTGTCCCCCGGAGAGGCGACGATACCGGATCCGGCTCACCTCCTCCAGCCCAACCAGACGCAAGAGTTCGCGGGGATCGAGCGGGTCCGGGTAGAAAGCTGCGAAGAGCTCCAGCAATTCGCGCGGCGTCGCTGTCGGATAGATGCCTCCACTCTGGAGCATCACGCCGATACGCGGCTTCACTCGATCGCCGTCGCGCCAGGGATCCAGGCCGAGCACACGCACACGGCCGGCATCGGGACGCCGGTAGCCTTCCAGGATTTCGATCGTCGTCGTCTTTCCAGCTCCGTTGGGTCCGAGCAGGGCGAAGACCTCACCGCGCCGGATGGCAAAACTCAATCCATCAACGACGCGACGACCCTCGTATTCTTTGACGAGTCCATCGACGATGACAGCGTCCTCGGTGGCTGGTTGCTCGGTGCGAGCAGGTGTGGCGCTCGTGTCGATCATGCCCTCTCCTCCGGATTGAGACCGAGAAGGCGACAGGCGTCCAAGTTCCAGCGAGCGCTGCTGACGTCGACTCCAACACCCCACATCGGAACGATCCGCTCGTGCTGGCTCCCGTGCGATCGTAGGTCGACCGATGTCACGACGTCGCTGAACACCCCTGACGGCGCAAAGACCGTCTCCTCGTCTCCGAGGACAAACAGGTCACCGATGGTATCGCGGGGCAACCGGAAGAGCTGTGCGGCTGTTTCCCGTTCTTCCACAGCCAGAACGCCCGGAAGCCGTGCCAAGACCGTCCGAGCGTGCTCCACTGAACGAGTATGGAGAAAGATGAAGCCGGATCCTCCCATGTTCTGGTGATGGACGACATAGCGATCCTTGATCGGCGGAACGAAGGTCGCCCGAATACCGGCAGCAGCCAGCGCAGCAACCAGGTCGACAGCGCGGGTCTTCGCCCGCATGCCATGGTCGGCCGTGATCACGATACGGTAGTCGTGGGCGAGTTCGAGCAGTTCTCCGATCCGCTGGTCGATCCGCCGGACGTAAGCGATCGCCTCGGCCGTATCGGGGGGCCAGCGGTGCATGACGTAATCGGTCGTCGTGCAATAGACCACATCTGGATGTTCTGTCCGAATGAGGTGGAGGAGCGCGCGGAGTGTCCAATCGTCGATCTGGTCGGAGTAGATCGGGGGTGGGGGGCCCAGTATCTGGACGAGCTCTCTCGGTGGGTCTTCCGCGGTGACTGCGAACTGGGCTCCCCGACCGAGAAAACGAACCAGCTTGCGCTTCGAGGTGAGCAGTGCTGTCTTACCGCCTCGCTCAGCGATGCTTTCCAGCACGGTCGGGCAGCGCAGCGCCGCGCTGGACTCGATGAACTCACCGCTACCCGTCTTCGGGTCGAAGCGAAAATTGCTCGCGATGCCGGTTCGCTCGGGAAACTGGCCAGTGATGATCGCGGCGTGGTTCACGTTCGTGACGGTCGGCAGGACTGCATCGACCAGCGCGAACGAGCTGCGTTGACGAAGCGCGTCGAGATGGGGTGCTGATGCGAGCTCAGCGTAACTCGGTTCGAAACCATCGAGGATGAGCAGCATGGCGGGGGTTCTCATGCTTCACCTAAAGTCCGTACAGCATGGCGAAAATGATCCAGCCGGTCACGGCGACGTAAAGCCAAACGGGGAGAGTCACGCGGGCGATCGCACGGTGTCGGCTGAACTGTCGGCGAAACGCCCGGCCGAGGGTAACCAGGACGAGTGGACCGAGGATGATGGCGAGGATGGTGTGCGAAATCAAAATGGCGAAGTACACGAGTCGGACCCAACCCTCACCAGTGTAGAGCTTGGTCCCGAGCAGGAAGTAGCGGAGCACGTACACGATCAGGAATAATGCGGCAAACACCGCGCCGACCAGCATCGCTCGGTGGTGAAACTGGATCCGACGCAGGCGCACCGCGATATAGCCAACGAGTACGCTCACCCCGCTGAGCGCGATCAGCGCGGTGTTGACGATTGGTAGCCAGGTCTCCATCGAGTCAACCCTTTCTCGTCCGACGATGCGTCTTTCGCATCGCGTGCATAGGATACCGAACCAAGGAACGGAAACGGTCGGGAAAATTCCGAAGCGGAGGTGAACATGAGCAACCGTCGAATCTACAGTCGGCGAACAGTGCTCAGGATGCTCGGTGCAGTCTCGTTGGTCAGTCCGCTCGCGCTGAGCTGCCGAAGCAGCGAGCCCGAGGGTGCGACGCCCCGCTCTTCTCCCGCTGCTCGACCGTCCCCAACGGTGGTACCATCCTCCGGCTTCCAGTTGCCAGAGTACGTGGACCGGACACGCTTGGAAGGTGAACTCTTCGTCTTCAATTGGGGCGACTACATCGATCCGGATGTCCTGAGTGACTTCGAACGGCTGACCGGTGTCAAGGTGACCGTCGATACGTACGACACCAACGAACAGGCGATCGCCAAGCTGCAGCAGGGCGGTATTGCCTACGATATCGTCGTGCCGACCGACTACGCGGTGCAGATTCTGATCGGCCTCGGTCTTCTCGAGCCGCTCGACCGCTCTGTCGTGCGCGCGATCGAGCACCTCGATCCGAACAATCTCAACGGTCCCTATGATCCGGGAAACCGATACAGCGTGCCGTACTTCTGGGGAACATCCGGTTATGCGTACGATACCGCCGTTCTCGGTCCGGACTTGGCCAGCTGGGAAGCGCTTTTCGAGCCAGCCGAGGCGGCGCGCGGCAAGATCGTCATGCACGGTTACTACCGGGAGACGATTGCAGCCGCGCTCTTGTGGCTCGGCTATCCACTGAACGAGACGAGCGATGAGGCTCTGCAGCGAGCCCTCGAGGTTCTCAAGGCGCAGAAGCCGTTCGTCCTCACGTACACGAGCGAGAACAACGACGAGCTCCTGATCGCCGGCGAAGCAGTGATCGCGCATTGCTGGACAGGGCAGGCGATCCTAGCCAAGCGAGAGCGACCGACGATCCGGTATGTCATCCCCAAAGAGGGGTGTGCGGTCTGGCAGGACAACCTGTGCGTCGTGAAGGGTGCTCCGCATCGCTATGCTGCCATGGTGTTCATCGATTATCTCTGTTGGCCGGAAATCGCAGCTCGCAATGCTAGTTATGTCGGATATGCCAGCCCGAATCGGACAGCCCGCGAACAGGGTTTGCTCGACCCGGACCTGGTGAACGATCCTGCGATCTATCTCGACGATACGACGTGGAAGCGTTTGCAATGGTTCAAAGATCTCGGCCCTGATTACGTGAAGTATGACCGGATTTGGACGGAACTTCGCGCAGGCTAGGCGAGATCGGCGTTCGGCTGAGAAGAACCGCAGCTCTCGCGGTGACTGACCAGTTGGCTGGCGGCTGCCCGATCGAGGATCCAGAGCACCTGGCCATCAACCTGGCGAAGCAGGTGAGCCGGGAGGCGTTTAGGATCCATCGGCCCCTCGAGCGCATCCCGCACTGCGGGAGCCTTCTCTTCACCCGTGACGAAGACCAGGATAGCCCTGGCGGCACGGAGGAGGGGCGGCGTGAAGGTCAAGCGTGTCGCCTGCAACTGCGGTACCTCGTTCGCAACGACGAGCCGTTGCTGTTCCTCGAGCGCCGCCGTTCCTGGGAAGAGCGAGGCGATGTGCCCATCGGCACCCATTCCGAGGAGGATGAGATCGAAGCGTGGAATCCCGGGTGGATCGACTCCGAAGACGCGCCGGATCGTCGCCTCGTACAGGCGAGCGGCTTCGCGGGGATCGAGTTCGGTCAACAGACGGTGAATGCGCGATGCCGGAGGAGTTATTCGGGAGAAGAGCGTTTCGACGGCGAGCCGATAATTGCTGTCCGGATGATCGGGCGGTACGGGACGCTCGTCGCTCCAGAACCACTCGATACATTCCCACTGGACGGCCGTGCGGTAGGGAGACTGGGCGAGCTGCAGGTAGAGCGGGCGAGGTGTTCGCCCACCCGCCAAAGCCAGGCTCGCCCAGCCGCGCTCCTCGATAGCGTCCCGGAGGATGCGCACGATCGCTTCTGCGGCTTGCCTGACTGCCTCCTCGGTCGTGTCGGACACCTGTACACGGCACGTCATGTGGTTCCTCACTCAGGTTTTGGCCAGTTTGCGGATCTCCACTGCGAAGCCTGTCGCTTCGTCGAGAGCCTGCTCGTAGAGCCAATCCGGCCCAGTCTCCTGGAGTTCGCCGATGAGGAGCCGTTGCATCTCGAGCAAATTGTGATGGAATGCGTGTTCCAATAAACAGTGGTTGCGGTCGTGGGCCCGGAGGCGAACCGTGGCGCCGTTTTGCCCGCTCAACTCGATCGAAAAGCTCGCGGCATCCCGGTCATGTTGCGCGACGAACCGAGCGCGAAGCAACTGACCGTGAAATGGTTGCGGACAGTTTTCCGGCAGGATGGTGCAAGCGATCGAGCGCTGGTCAGGTGCACGAGCGGAGAAGGCCCAGCCATCGCCTTCCGGGAGCACGGTCGTCGAACGCCAACCGAGACGGCTGGCCAGCCAGCCGAGGTAGAGCAAAGCCTGGGTCGGGTTGCGCACGCTGTGCTCTGGCCAGTGCCCGTAGTGCACTTCGACAGTCGTGATCGCCTCGAGGGCCCAGCGGCAGTGCTCGATATCGAACATCCGGGCGGTCGTCTCCTGCCAGGGGCCCAGTCGTGCCCAGTTCAGATCGGAAACGGCTGTGGTGCGCGAGATCTGTTGAACGAGCCGGCGCGTGGCGATGAGATCCTCCAATGGGTGACGACTTTCCAGAGAGTCGAAAATCAGACGATCGACCGCTCGCGTGACCGGAATGAACCGTCGCTCGTGACAGGGAAGCGGTCCCAACCACCAGAGAAATGCCGGGAGGTCAGGCAAGGCGAGCGCCATGAGGATGCTGGGGAGCAGCACGAGATGATCGACCGGCAAGGTGATGGTGATCTGCTCGTAGCATGGTGCGTAGCGTTCAGCTAACCCGAGGTTGCATTGGATACTGATCGCTGGTTCGGTCAAGTATTCGCGCGGGACGGCGACGAGCAGCACGACGCGGGACGGGTGGTGCGTCGAGAGTCGCGAGATGATGTCGCGTGCCCACTCGGCGCGTTCCCTATCGGGAGCATGCACGAAAAGGGTCAGGACACTGGTGCGGCTGAGGGCGAGCTCGTTCCGGCGATCAGTGAGTGGTGCGGACTGCCAGAGACGAGCGAGTTCGCGCTCGATGGCGTCGATATCGAAAGGAAGCGTCGGCGGGGGGACAGTAGACACGACGCACCTCCGGGTCGAAAGGTGACTAGGGACGTCGCCAACGGCGACCGTCGCGCGCAATGAACTGCTCCGCTTCGGGCGGTCCCCACGTACCAGCGTCGTAATTGGGAAACTCCGGCGGAGGGGCCTCCGCCCACCCGCGGAGGATCTGCGTGATCGGCACCCAGGCGGCCTCCGTCTCGTCCCGCCGCGTGAAGAGGGTGGAATCGCCGAGCATGCAGTCGAGGAGGAGCCGCTCGTACGCGTCCGGTGTTGGCACCAGGAACGAAGTGCCGTAGAGAAACCCCATCGTGACCGTACGCAAGCGAATCCGTGGACCGGGAACCTTGGCGGCGATGTTCAGCGAGACACCCTCGTCGGGCTGAATACGGATGACCAGCCAGTTCGGTTCGACGCCTGCGGTGATCATGCCCTTGAACAGGGGATGCGGTACTCGCTTGAACTGGATGGCGATTTCGGTCACGCGACGCGGTAGTCGCTTCCCGGTGCGCAAGTAGAAGGGAACGTCGGCCCAGCGCCAGTTGTCGATGAAGAGCTTGAGAGCGACATAGGTCTCGGTCAACGAGTTCGGCGCCACCCGCGGCTCTTCGCGGTAGCCTGGTACCGGACGACCGGCGATGAATCCGGGCCCGTATTGCCCCCGCACCGTGAGCTCGTTCACCTCCTCGGGGCGGATCGGCCGAATAGCGCGCAGTGCTTTGACCTTCTCGTCGCGGACGGGATCGGCCTCGAACGCGATCGGTGGCTCCATGGCGACGACGCTCAGAAGCTGGAGCATATGGTTTTGGACCATGTCGCGCAACGCACCAGCCCGGTCGTAATACCCTCCCCGACCTTCGATGCCGATCGTCTCGGCGACGGTGATCTGCACATGATCGATGTAGTTGCGGTTCCAGATCGGCTCGAAGATGCCGTTGGCGAAGCGGAGCGCGAGAATGTTTTGGACTGTCTCCTTGCCGAGGTAATGATCTATTCGGTAGATCTGATCCTCGCGGAAGTACCGTAGGAGATGCTCGTTGAGCGCGATCGCGCTCTCCAAATCGTGTCCGAAGGGCTTCTCGACGATCAACCGAACCCAGCTTCCCGGCCGGTTCGGGCGGGAGAGGCCATTTTCCCCGAGCAGTTGCGTGATCGTCTCGTAGGCGTCAGGTGGGGTCGCCAGGTAATAGATCCGGTTCCCGACCGTTCCGCGATCCCGATCGATCCGCTCGAGCAGTTCGCCGAGCTTGGGGTAGGCGGAAGCGTCATGGAAGTCGGCCGCGAAATAGAAGAGACCCTGAGCGAACGTTTCCCAGACATCCGGATCGATCGGCTGGCGGCGCGAGAAGCGCTCGACGGCAGCGCGCATTTCCTGCCGGAACTCCTCGTCCGTGTACGGTCGGCGGGCATAGCCGACGACCGAGAAGCCCGGTGGGAGCAGTCCGTCATAAGCGAGGTTGTACAGCGCCGGTATGAGCTTGCGATGGGTGAGGTCGCCCGATGCCCCGAAGATGACCATGATGCACGGGTCAGGCAATCGCTCGAAGCGGAGACCTTCGCGGAGCGGATTCTGGGCTGTCGTGATGGTCATGGACTCGCTCCAGTCGACTCTTGCTCAGCTGATTTGACTGTGTGTCCCCCGAACTCGCGGCGCAGGGCCGCGACGACCTTGGCGGCGAAAGAATCTTCCTGACGCGAGCGGAAGCGCATTTGGAGCGAGAGGGTGATCACTGGTGCAGGCACGTCCTCTTCGATCGCTGTCAAAACGGTCCAACGCCCCTCGCCCGAGTCTTCGACGTAACCGCGGATCGTGGCGAGTGTCGGGTCCCGGCGGAAGGCTCGCTCGCTCAGTTCCAATAGCCAGGAGCGGATGACGCTACCCCGATTCCAAAGAGCAGCGAGTTCGGCGAGATCGTACCGATAAGGGGATCGTTCGAGGATCTCGAAGCCCTCGGCATAGGCCTGCATGAGACCATACTCGATACCGTTGTGCACCATCTTGGCGAAATGACCGGCTCCGGCTGGCCCGAGATACCGGTAGCCGTTCTCGGGAGCCAGCGTTGCGAGAGCAGGCTCGAGGTGACGAAAGGCGGACTCGTCACCGCCGACCATCAGACAGTACCCGTACTCGAGTCCCCAGATTCCCCCACTCGTTCCGATGTCCAGGAACCGGATACCGCGCTCCTGCAGTGCTGTGGCGCGCCGTACGGAGTCTTTCCAGTAGGCGTTTCCACCATCGACCAGGATATCGCCGGGTTGCAAAAGGTCAGCGAAGCGCCAGAGCATCTGTTCCGTGGGGTCGCCGGCGGGCACCATCAGCCAGACGACGCGTGGCGGAGTGAGCGCCTGGACGGTGTCTTCCGGCGTATAGGCACCGATCGCTCCCTCCTGCTCCAGGACAGTGATCGGTTCCGGACTTCGATTGTGGACCACTACCCTGTGGCCGCCGCGGAGCAAGCGGCGAGCCATGTTGCTCCCCATTCGACCGAGTCCCACGATGGCGAGTTCCATCGCTCGCTCCTTTGTCTGCGTCTCAGTGCACCGTCACTACGAGCGCTTGCTCGAGTTGCTCCAGCGCTTCGAGTGCATCCCTCCGGAAGCTGATCTGGAGAGCCGGCCGTCCTCGACTGACGAGTGCTTCGTAGTCACCGTATGCCTGAGCCAGGAACAGCGTCCGAAAACTGTAGCGTTGGCCAGGCACGGGGAGATCGTTCGCCGGTTCGCTCACGAGTTGGATGAAAGCACCGGTGTTCGGACCACCCTTGAAGAGCTGTCCGGTCGAATGGAGGTAGCGCGGTCCGATCCCGAGGATGGTCGGGATGCGGAGGCGTTCAGTCAGGAGTTGACGGATAGCATGGAGCAGCTCGAGGGTATCGGGTGTCGGGTCGATGAAGGCGAGAAGGCCGAGGTAGCCGGCCGGCGGAATACGTCCGATGAGATCGGTGAGCGCACTGCGCAGATCGCTGGCTTCCGTGCCTCCGACGCTGAGCGAGCCCTCACTGAACGCGGCCGGTGGCCGGACGAGTTCACCGGTTTGCTGGTAATGAGCGAGCAGCCGTGCGGTGCGATCCTTGGATGCTTGGACATCCGGCTCGTCGAAGGGGTCGATGCCGAGGACCTTCCCAGCCACGGCGATGGCGAACTCCCACCGCAGCATCTCAGCACCGAGTTCCCAGAGGTTCCAGAATCGGGTGCGGATGACGGGATGCCCCAGCGTCTCGATCGCCTTGAGCAGCGCTTCCGTTGGCGTGTGCGGCTGCAAGGCTAGGTCCAAGGTCACGAAGACGCGGTCGTTGCTGTAGTGCTCGGGAGCGAGGTGGGGTTCATGGACGACTGGGATGAGCCCAGTCGCTTGCTTGCCGGTACTCTCTGCGATTAACTGTTCCAGCCAATCAGCCAACGGAGCGACCGCTGGTTCGAGCACGAACGTGACCTTGTCGCGCCCGAGTTGCGCGAGAGTACCGAGCGTGGCTCCGAGCCAGAGGCCAGGATTCTCCGGTGTGGAGCGGCGGAGGCGCTCTGCCATGGCCGAAACGGGATCCAGCAGTGCTGCGAGGGGTAAGCCGATCGCAGCTGCTGGCACTAAGCCGAAGAAGGATAGTGCGCTGTAGCGACCACCGATGTCCGGTGGGTTGAGGAAGATGCGCCAGGCTTGCCGGCTGCGTGCCCAGTCCTCGAGCGGTGTGCCAGGATCGGTGATGACGACCAGATGCTGGCCGGCGCGGTCGCCCAACTCTCGCTCGAGCTCGGCGAACCAATAGGCAGCCAGGCTCATCGTCTCCAGTGTCGTTCCCGACTTCGAACTGACGAGAAGGAGCGTACGGGTGGGGTCGAGGCGCTCACGATGCCGGCGAATCGTGTCAGGATTGGTCGTATCGAGAACCTGGAGTTCGGGGTGCTCGGCATCATGGCCGAACACACGCTGGAACACTTCGGGCGCCAGACTACTGCCACCCATGCCGAGTAGAAGCAGATGCGTGAAGCGGCGTTCGCGGATCTCCTGTTGAAAGCTCTCCAACTCCTGGAGGTGTCGCCGCATTTCGTCAGCGATGGAGAGCCAACCGAGTCGCTGACTGATCGTTCGCTGCCGTTTCGTATCGTCGGTCCAAACACTGGCGTCGCGTTGCCAGATCCTTTCGACCGTATTCGCTGCGAGGAGTGCGTCGATCGTCCGCTCGATATCTGATCCGTAGCGAGCGAGTTCGCTGCCCAGGCGTTCGCTCGTGGTGATGATGCTCCGTCGCCGCTCAGCGATGCGACGCAAGACGCTTTCGTACGATGCTTGGAACAACTCCACTCCCTCGCGTTGGAGCTTCTGCGTGATCTCCTGGTAGGAGATTCCCAGTTGCCCGAGGGCGGCCAAAACGCGTTCAGCTTCGTCCAAGCCTTCCTCGACCGTGTTCGCTCGCGGTTTACCGTGGTCGCGATAGGCCTCGACGGTCACCGGTGCCATCGTCTGAATGGTGTAGGGGCCGATCAGGTGCTCGACATACATCACGTCGGAATAGGCCGGATTCTTGGTGGAGGTGCTGGCCCACAGGATCCGTTGGATTTGCGCGCCACGTTCGCGCAAGCGGGCGAATCGCTCTCCTTGCAGGAACACTCGTTTGAAGCGCTGGTAAGCCAGCTTGGCATTGGCGATCGCGGCTTTGCCCTTCAAGGACTCGATGCGTGCCCGCTCTTCGGCATCCGTCACCGTGGCGAGCAAGGCGTCCAGCCGCTGGTCGACCGCGGTGTCGACGCGAGAGACGAAGAAGCTGGCCACCGACGCGATGCGGTCAACTGCTTGCCCCGCTGCGAGGCGGCGCTCGATCCCGCGCAGGTACGCCTCCATGACACGCTCGTAAGTATCCAGCGCGAAGAGCAGGGTCACATTGACGTTGACACCATCGGCGATCAACTGCTCGATGGCGGGGAGGCCAGCGGGTGTTCCGGGTACCTTGATCATCGCGTTGGGACGGTCGATCTTGGCGAAGAGTCGCCGGGCTTCCGCGATGGTGCGCTCGGTATCATCGGCGAGCGCCGGAGGTAACTCGAGCGAAACGAAGCCGTCCTGCCCCTGGGAAGCCTCGTAGACGAGCCACAACAGGTCACAGGCTTTCTGTACGTCGTGGACAGCGAGTTCCTCGAAGATCGCCTCATCGGAGAATCCGCGCGCGGCCAGCTCGCCGATTTCCTCGTCGTACTCTTCGGTGCTCGCGATCGCTTTATCGAAGATCGTGGGATTGGACGTCACGCCGCTCAGCCCATCGTCTTCGATCAGTCGGGCCAACTCGCCGGAGGTGATCAAGGAACGGCTCAAATAATCGAGCCAGAAACTCTGACCGAAGAGAGCGAGTTGTCGAAGCGGGTTCGTCATCATGCTACCCTCCCAACTATCCGGAGACTGCCGGATAGCCGAACCGGCCGCCGGGTTGGGGAACCGGACCGGCACTCAATCATAGCGCAGCCGTGCAGGCAGCCTCAGTGACCGAGCTATGAACAAGGGATCTGGCTGTGTGGTCGAAGTTCGACGACGGGTAGTTCTTCGGCGTGCGCGAGAGCAAACGCGATCTCGGCGTCATAGTCGAAGATGTGCAAAAGACGAAGCAGAGGCCGCACGACCAGCGGGGGGCCGCAGCGTCGGGAGTACTCGGCCATCTGTGTCATCAAGGCGCGACGCTCGGCTGGATCGAGCACCACGCGGGCCGTGGCACGCCAACACTGGTTCCCTGCACGAACCACCACCTCCGGGTGAGCGAGCAGGTTGCGGTACCAGTCGGCACGTACGCCCGCGAAGCCGGCGAAGACGATGAAGCGGTCATCCAGGCGCATTGCGCTGACCGCCGTGCGCCGAGGCAAGCCGGTCTTGCGGCCGATGGTGGTGAGGAGAATCACGCACCGCCAGGCGAGAAGACTCGCCAACGGTCCGCGATACAGGTAGACCGGCAACTTGAAAGCGAGGCGAAGGAGACCGCGTGGCCGATGTCGAACGAGCGTGGGTGGGCGTTCGCTCACTGGTCTTTCCCTTCCGTTTTCTCCTCGACACCGGCGGCCCGACCGAGTACAGCGATCTCGGCGACTGCAGCCGGATTCTCGAGCGCGGAAACGTCTCCCGCATCCTGGCCGAGATAAGCGGCGCGGATCACCCGGCGCATGATCTTGGCATTGCGTGTTCGAGGCAGATCGGACACGAAGTACACCCGCTGCGGCCGAAGCGGTTTGCCGAGCTGCTGAGCGATGAGATCGCTGATCTCCGCGGCTAGTCGTTCTGACGGTTGGATACCGCTTCGAGCAACACAGAAAAGGACTAACGCTTCCCCTTTGACCGGATCGGGGATACCGATCGCTGCTGCTTCTTGGACGGCCGGGTGCGAGACGGCGATCGATTCCACTTCCGCCGGTCCCAGACGCTTTCCCGCGATTTTCAGCGTGTCGTCCGATCGTCCGAGGATGAACCAATAGCCGTCGTCGATAAGCGCCCAGTCGCCGTGTACCCAAAGGTCGGGCCAGCGCGACCAGTACGTGGCGAGATAGCGTTCCGGATCACGCCAGAAGCCGCGTGTCATACCGACCCAAGGTTGCCGAATGACAAGTTCTCCGACGCGCCCACGCACCGGTTGACCATTCTCGTCGACGACGTCGGCAGCCATTCCGGGTACCGGTCCAGTGAAGGAACACGGGACTTGTGGCTCGATCGTGGTGCAGGCGAGGATACCACCACCGATCTCCGTCCCGCCGGTGTAATTGATGATGGGATGTTGGCGGTTCCCCACGGTTTCGAAGAGCCACCACCAGGGAGACGGATTCCAGGGCTCACCGGTCGAACCGAAGGCGCGCAGACTCGAGAGATCGTGCTGTGCAGTCGGTGCAGCACCGCGGGCCATGAGCGCGCGAACGACCGTCGGCGTGAGACCGAGCACCGTGATGCCGTGAGTCGCGACGAGACGCCACAGTCGGTCCGGCACAGGCCAATCGGGAGTGCCCTCGTACAAGACAACGGTGGCGCCGAGCAGCAGTGTCCCTTGGATGAGCCAGGGACCCATCATCCAGCCGATATCGGTCAGCCAAAAGACGCGATCGAGCGGTTGGACATCGAAGCAGAAGGCGAGATCGTGGGCTGCTTTGAGGGGAAAGCCTGCCTGGACGTGGACGGTTCCCTTCGGTCGTCCAGTGGTGCCGGAAGTGTAGATGAGCATGAAGGGGGTGTTGGCTGCAGTGGCTGTGGCGGGGAGCATCCCGGAGGAGCTGTCTGCCAGGTCGTCCCACCATCGATCGCGCGTCGGTGTCCAGGAAACGGGAGAGCCGCTGCGCCGCACCACGACGACATGCTGGATCGTGGGACATTCAGCGACAGCGCGATCGGCGATCTCTTTGAGATGGACGAGCTGACCCCGACGCGGGAAGGCATCGGCGGTGATCAAGACCGTTGCCTCGGCGTCGCGCAAGCGGGTCGCTACCGCCTCGGGGCCGAAGCCGGAGAAGACCGGAACGACGATCGCGCCGAGCCAGCCCAGCGCCAGCATGGCCAAAGCCGTTTCGGGGATCATCGGGAGGAAGAGGCCGACGCGGTCCCCCGGTTGAACTCCCAGAGCGGCCAAACCAGCGGCGAGTCGGGGCACAGCAGTCGCGATGTCGCGGTAAGAGAGCACGACCGTGCGGCCGTCATCACCTTCCCAAACGAGAGCGGGACGGTTCTCGGTTCCCCACCGACTCAGCGCGTCAGCGACATAGTTGTAGGCAGCGTCGGGGAAGAAAGTCGCCCAGGGTAGGCCTTGCGAAAGGTCGAGGATCTGAGTCGGCGGACTGAGCCAGCGGATATCCAGATCGCGCAACGCGGCGTCCCAGTACCAGGCTGGATCGTTGGCGGCGTGCTGGCGGAGCTCGTCCACGGAGCGGAACCCGAGGAGCGCGAGAAAGCGTTGCAGTCGACTACGGCTGAACTCTGCTGCGGTCGGTTCCCAAGCCGGCACAGGCATACCAGGGTCTCCCCCGCGAGCGACCTGCCCATTGATCGTAGCGTACTGCACCGAAGATGACGAGAGGGTGGTCTTTCGAGGAACCCTCTTGACAGGCATACGGCTGATCGCGTAGCCTCTCGGCAGAGCTGCTGGGATGCGAGGTCGAATCGGTTGTCTTCTCCGATCGTCCGGAATATCGGACAACGGATGAAACGACGAACGACCGAGCGTACGGCAGTGTGGGTGGGTCGCTAGTGAAGCGAGGAGGAGGTCCAGTGATGAGAGGTGAACCACGTGGTCACCGGCTCGGTTCGAAACTCACGCGGCGGGGACTGCTCCGAGGGTTGGCAGTCGGTGCCGCGGCGCCCGCAGTGAGCGCGTTGCTGGCGGCCTGTGCGGGTGGACAGGCCACGCCGACACCGGCCCCGCAACCGACACCGACGGCTGCTCCAGCGGCACAACCGACTCCGACTGCTGCGGCTGCGTCACCGACGCCGGCTGCGCCACCGACGCCGACTCCGGTCGTGCTGAAGGGGACGAAGTTGAACATTCTCTTCGGCACCTTCTTCGTTCCCGAGACCCAGGATCTCATGAAGCAACAGCTCCAGGAGTTCGGGAAGGAAACCGGCGTCGAGGCGACGATCGACTTCATCAACTGGCCGGATCTCCAGCCCAAGATCAGCGCGGCCGTGCAGGCAGGGGCTGGTCCGGACATCGTCGGAATGTGGGATACCTGGCCCTCGCTCTATAAGGACGCACTGGTCGATGTCGCCGAAATCGTCGAAAAGCGGATCAAGGGGGAGGGGGACTACTTCGACTGGGTCAAGAAGACCGTGATGGTCGGCGATCAGTGGCTGAGCATTCCGATTGGTGCCCCGACGAGCGCACAGGTCTACCGGAAGAGCCTCCTGGAGAAGGCCGGTTGGCCCGATCCGAACAACCCGCCGGACACCTGGGAAGATCTCTTCAAGATCGGCGTAGAGTTCAAGAAGTTGGGTATGCCGCTCGGACAGGCTTTCGGCCACTCCACTGGTGACCCGCCGTCCTTCTGCTATGCCTTCATGTGGGCCTACGGGGCGATGGAGGTCGAAGCGGACGGGAAGACGGTCGCGTTCAACAAGCCGCAGTTCGTCGAGGGGATGAAGCTTCTCCTGAGCTATTGGAAGCAAGCCTTCGACGAAACGGGATTGTCCTGGGACGACGCGACCAACAACCGGGCTTTCTTGGCCGGACAGATCGGCTGGACCTTCAACGGGAGCAGCATTTACATCGCGGCCAAGAAACAGGCGCCCGACATCGCGGAGGACATCATCCACCATATCTATCCGAAGGGACCAGCCGGCCGATTCAACAATTTGGGGAGTTGGTCGGTCGGGATCCTGAAGTACTCGAAGAACGTTGCCGGTGCCAAGGCGTTCCTCGAGTGGTGGACGGCGCCCGAGCAGTTCCGCAAGTGGCTGGAGATCCAGCAGGGATACCAGGTCGCGCCGACTCAGTACTATCTGAACGACCCGTACTACAAGGCTGACCCGAAGCTCGTGCCCTATGTGGAAGCGGCCAAGTACGGTCGTAATAAGGGCTACGCTGGTTTGGGCAACGAGAAAGCAGCCGAGGCATTCGCGCGGTATGTCGTGGTCGATACGTTCGCCCGCGCGATCCAATCCGGCAATGCCGAGGAAGCGATCCAGTGGGGCGCCAGCGAATTGGAGAAGATTTACAGTCGATGAGCGAGTCCGGGCTGGGGCAGTCGGTATACTGCCCCAGCCCGGCTGATGCACCGAAACGAGCATGACGATCGGAGTCACGCCATGACGACTGCGCCAGCCAGGACCGCTGTCCAGGCTCTTCCGCTGACCTGGCGCGAGCGAGCCCGCCAGTGGCTCGACAGCGAGCCGGTTCTCGCCTACCTGTTCATGTCGCCCGGCTGGCTGATCTTGCTCCTGTTCATGAGCTATCCGTTTTTCCTCGGAATCTGGATCTCGCTGACCGATCGGATGGTCGGGTTTCCGGGTGGTGAATTCGTCGGGCTTCGGAACTATCGAGAGCTTCTGCACGATGGTGTCTTTCGACTGACGGTGATCAACACCTTCATCTATGGCTTCGTGACTGTTCCATTCAAGTTGTTGCTTGGTCTTCTGCTGGCGCTCCTCTTGAACCAGGTGTTTCCGCTGCGGAATGTGCTGCGCGCGGCTCTCCTGCTTCCGTGGATCGTACCGACCGCGCTTTCCAGCCTGGCTTGGCTGATGCTCTACGATGCAGTGTTGAGTCCTTTTTCTTGGATGCTGAAGAACTGGGGACTCATCGAATCGAACATCGCGTTCCTGGGTACGCGCACGAATGCCATCATTTCTCTCTGTATTGCCAATATTTGGCGTGGCACGCCGTTCTTCGCGGTGGCCATTCTGGCCGGCCTGCAGGCGGTGCCGCAGGAACTGCACGAGGCGGCAGCGATCGAGGGGGCTAATAGCCTGCAGCGGTTCTTCGCGGTGACGCTGCCGGTGATCAAGGGGATCATCGTCATCACCACACTCTTCTCGATCATTTGGACGTTCGCGGATTTCCAGCTCGTCTATGTTCTGACGAAAGGTGGGCCAGCTAACTCGACGCACATTTTCGGAACCTTCGCCTGGCAAGAGGGGATCGGCGGCGCGGGTAAGCTCGGGATGGGTGCAGCGGTTTCTCTGTACATGTTCCCGGTTCTCGCTGTCCTCTCTGCTCTCTTGCTCCGCTACGTTCGTTCGCAGGAGGCCTGAAGTGGTCGGGAGCAATCGGCTGAGCAGTCGGCTCCTCTTTCTCTATCTGCCACTTGCTCTCTTCACGATTTTTCTCCTGTTCCCCTTCTACTGGATGTTCATTATCTCGCTCAAGCCGAATTCACTTTTGCTCAACATGAAGATCAATCCGCTCTTCTTGACACAGGCGACGCTCGACCATTACCGCTATCTTTTGACGAATACCGATTTTCCGCGTTGGGCGTGGAATACCGCAGTGGTGACATTCGGTTCGACGTTTCTCTCGCTGACGAGCAGCATCTTGATGGGTTACGCGCTCGGTCGCTTTCGCTTCCGGGGCGGCAATCTGGCCGGTACTGCGATCTTCCTCGCCTACTTGATTCCGCCGACCCTCCTTTTCATCCCCTTGAGTCAGGTCGTCGCCCGCTTCGGGCTTTACAACACGTACTGGGCATTGATCCTGACGTACCCGACGTTCCTCATTCCTTTCGCCTCCTGGCTCTTGATGGGGTACTTCCGGACGATCCCGCGCGAGTTGGAAGAGTGCGCGATGATCGACGGGGCGAGCCGGTTCCAGGCTATGTGGCGGATCATCTTGCCACTCGCTCTCCCCGGAGTGCTCTCTGCTGGTATCTTTTCCTTTACCTTGTCATGGAACGAGTTCCTCTACGCCCTCGTCTTCATGGGTTCGGGCGAGATGAAGACGATTCCGGTCGGGACGGTGAGCGACCTCATCCGGGCCGATGTCTTCCAGTGGGGTCCGCTCATGGCAGCCGCCATGCTCGGTTCCGTGCCGGTCGCCATCGCCTACATGTTCTTCGTCGATCAGTACGTTTCTGGTCTGACGGCTGGTGCAGTGAAAGGATGAGCAGCTGGATCGCGCACAGGCTTTCCGTATACTAATGGCGGGGCGATCTTCGGCGCGAGTGTGACCGGTTCTGCATGACGGAGGGTGCAGATGGCCCAAGTCATCTATGATCACGTGACGAAGCGGTTCGACGGTGTCATTGCTGTCAACGATCTCACCCTCGAGGTCAAGGATGGGGAGTTTCTCGTCCTCGTCGGTCCCTCGGGGTGTGGGAAGACGACAGCGTTGCGCTGTCTGGCTGGTCTGGAAGAGGTGACGAGCGGCGACATCATCATCGGTGACCGCGTCGTCACGCATGTGCCTCCGAAGGACCGCGATATCGCGATGGTTTTCCAAAATTACGCACTCTATCCGCATATGACGGTGTACGAGAACATGGCCTTCGGTCTCAAGCTCCGTAAGGTGCCCAAGCAGGAGATCGATCGGCGGGTGAAAGAAGTCGCCGAGATGCTCGGCATTCAGGATCTTCTCAATCGCAAGCCCCGCCAGCTTTCCGGTGGTCAGCGGCAGCGCGTCGCGCTCGGTCGTGCCATCGTTCGCGAACCGCAGGTGTTCTTGATGGACGAGCCGCTTTCCAATCTGGATGCCAAGCTTCGCGTCCAGACACGCGGCGAGCTGATCAAGCTGCAGCGCCGCCTCGGGGTCACCACGATCTACGTGACGCACGACCAGGTCGAGGCAATGACCATGGGTCACCGTATCGCGGTGATGAATCAAGGAGTTCTCCAGCAGCTGGACACACCAGAAAACCTTTATGATCACCCCGCGAACCTGTTCGTCGCGACGTTCATCGGTAGTCCGGCGATGAACATCTTCCCGGCCCGCGTCGTCGTTGGTGATGGGACGGTCCGGTTGGTCGCGGGCGATGTCACGCTGGAAGCGGCACCAGAGCAGCGCAACCGGCTCGCTGAGTACAGCAACCGCGAAGTGCTCGTCGGCATCCGACCGGAGGATCTCATCGTTCAACCGGGGCAGGTGAGCGTCGATCGCCAGTTGCGTCTCCCGGTGGAGATCGTGGAGCCGCTCGGTTCGGAGACACTCGTGCACTTGCGGGGCCCGGCCGGAACGATCATCGCCAAGGCCGATCCACATGTGCACTTCTCGGTCGGTGAACTCGCCGCGGTCACGGTGAAGGTCGAGCACCTGCACGCCTTCGATCCGCAGACGGAACTCGCGCTCTTCTGATCGCAGCGCCAGACAGAACTGGGACGGACGCGCGCCGCAGCAACGAGGCGCGCGTCCGTTCGCGGAATCCGACTGACTCTCGAGCAGGCGAACCGGTTCTCCGAGGCACGGGCCTCAATGTTGGGTCGTGCGGAGAATGGTGCGAATGCGCTCTGCCACGACCTCGGCCTCGCCGGGCTCCAACGTTTCGGCTGTCAGCGAGATCCGATGCTCGTCGTGCAAGGCGACCGCGATCCGGGGGTCTCCCTCCCACAGGCGATCGCGCAACTCGCGGGCGGTCATGCCGCAGCAGGATGGATCGATCTCCAGAACGAGCCGAGGCAACGGCTGCCCGGCTTCGTTCGGGAACGCACGCGTCGCGCGGACGCCAGGTATCCTACTGAAGTCTGCGATCCAGGCAGCTACCGTGTCCTCACAGGCGCGCACGCGTGCTTCATGGTCGAGAGTGAGATATCGCTCCACCGCCACGAGGAGACCGATCAGCTCTTCGCGGCTCACCTTGAAGGGGCGGCCGAGTTGCTGGTATGGGGGACCATGAAGGGCGATCGCCTCGATCAGGTCGGCACGGCCGACGATCAAGCCGGTCGATTGCGGTCCAGCCAAGTCCTTGCCACCACTGAAAATCGCGAGATCGGCTCCCAGATCGCGCGTGAAGCGCCAGAGGTTCTCAGCTGGTGGAAGCTGGGCCGCAGCATCGACGATGACCGGGACGTCGTGTGCATGAGCGACTGCCACGACCTCCTCCAGCGGGAGAGCGCCGCGTGCCAAGTGCGCTCCGGCGACGTACACCACTGCTGCGGTGCGCTCGCTGAGCGCTGATTCCAGTTCCCATGGATCGGTGGCCAGTGCGTTCCCGATCTGAACCAGCTGGACTCCAGCGAGCCGAATCGCCGGGTCGTACGGGATCCGGTGAGCGGCCTGGATGACGACCTGATCCTTGTAACCTTCGAGGTCCGGGAACTGAGCGCGAAGGCGCGCAATACTCGCCGGATCCGGACCAGTCACGCAGGCCAGCGTCGCCAGCGTCAACCCTGCCGCCGCGCCGGCAGTGACGTAGGCTGCTTCGTTCCTCGTCAGGTCGGCCAATCGTCGCCCAACCGCCCGCTGGAGCTCGACGAGATCGACATACCATTGTGCAGCCTCCGCCATCGCGGCGATGACTTCGGGCGGCATGATGGAACCGCCGAGCCGCGTCAGACGGGCATCGGCGTTGATGACACGCCGGACACCGAGTCGCTCGTACCAGCTCATGGGGTCCTCTCCTGACTTCGTACCGCACTCTGCTTCGGTATAACAGAGATCGTACCGTCAGCTTCGAGGACGACGAGTGCGGCTTGCGAGATGTCCTCAAGACCAGCGTGACGCAGGGCCGCTTCTGCTTCGTCGAGATCGATCCACTCGCGGCGCAGTGCTCGCCGATCCCATCGTCCATCGCGGGCGAGAATGCTCGGCGGTGGCTGGAGCAGCCGTTTCAGCGGGGGAAAACGCAACGAGGCCCAACCGAGCGACCAATTGCCGATGAAGAGGGTGCCGCTCAGAATGATCCCGCCGAGCAGCGAGGAGTCCGTCCCCGTCATAGCGGGCTGGAGCGAATTAGCCGTAAGGAGCAACAAGGCGAGATCGAAAACCGTGAACTGACCGAGTTGCCGTTTACCGAAGAGTCGCAGCGCGAGGATGAAGAGTAAGTAGATCGCCAGACCACGCAGGATGAGTTCCCAGACTGGTATGGTCAGCTTCCACATGTGATCAACTCCCGTCGAAGCGAAAACCGAGCACAAGAACTCCTTCGTGCGTTGCCAGCTGAGGCATCCTAGCAGATCGGCTGATAACGAGGCGTCTGTCTCTTTCGAGAGACGAACAGCGCTCGGTGCCTGCACCGAGCGCTGTTGCACAATTCGACCCCGTGGGACAGCGATGATTACACGGCGCTGCGCACTTCGGCAGGAAAACTCGCGTTGGTGTAGACCTCCTGCACGTCGTCCAAGTCCTCGAGCGCTTCGAGCAGCTTGAGGGCGCTCTGAGCCTGACCGCCCTCGAGCTCGACCGTCGTGGTCGGGATGCGTTGGATGTCAGCCTGGCGGATCTGGTAGCCGGCTGCCTCTAACTTCTCCGCCACGTCGCTCAGCTGGTCGGGATCGGTCGTGATGATGACCGAATCGTCTTCCACCTCGAAATCGCGAGCGCCTGCGTCGATCGCAGCAAGTGCGATCTCCTCTGGATCATGACCGTCAGTGGCGACGACGATCTGCCCAACGGTTTCGAACTGCCAGGCTACCGAGCCGGTCTCGCCGAGCGAACCACCGTACTTGGAGAAAATGTGTCGAACCACCGAGGCTGTCCGGTTGCGGTTGTCCGTCAAGGCGATCGCCATGATGGCGACGCCGCCCGGCCCGTACCCTTCGTAGACGATCGTCTCGTATTCAGCCGCTCCGCCAGCCGCACCGCTCGCCTTGGCGATCGCGTTTTCGATGGTGTCCTTCGGCATACCCTCGCGCCGCGCGCGCTCGATCGCCATGCGCAGCCGCACGTTCGTCTCCGGGTTCGGACCGCCTTCGCGCACTGCGACATGGATCTCGCGAGCCAGCTTGCTGAAGATCTGTCCCTTGCGGAAGTCGGCGGCCTGCTTCTGTCGTTTGATCTGGGCCCACTTGGAGTGGCCAGCCATGGATCTCACCTTCCTCCGTCAACATCTTTGACCGTCGTGGATGACGACGGCAGTCCGATCAGCGGTGCCCCGCGATACCGGTCATGGTTTGCTCATCGTTTGGGAGAGCACGGGGCACCAGGTTGAGTGCTCGCGGGCCAGTCACGTTAGCGTGTTCGACCGACCGCGAAGAGCCGGCTTTCCTTAAAAAGTGTGCCAAGGAGCAGCCGGATCGGGCAAGGTGAGACGTTATCGGGTGCTGTCGAGTCGGCGGACGACGACCGCCCGGCCGCGCAGGCGCGTGCGGCTGAGCGCAGCGACCACGCGGTCGGCTGCGCGCTGCGGCACGTCGACGAGCGTGTACCGGTCGGCGATCTCGATCTGCCCGATTTCCTTACCGGGTATGCCGGCCTCATTGGCGATGGCACCCACGATATCGCTCGGGCGAATACCGTCGCGTCGTCCGAGTTCGAGTCGCAGGCGGACCATACCTGGCTCGGCTCGCTCGATCTCCGTCAGGTCGCCGGCCCGTTCCGGGCTGACGTTCCGAGCTTCCAGGAGAAGCAGAACAGCGGCTGCCGCGATATCGACCGCATCGTGATCCGGGAGCAGCTGATCGACGATCCTACGCCCGAGTTCGAGATCGCGCTGCTCGATCACTTCCGAGAGCGATGCGCCGAGAAGCTCGCGTTGGCGACGTGCAATCTCCTCGCGGGTCGGGATGCGCTTCGGGATGAGTCGCTGCCCGATCGCTCGTTCGATCGTGCGCAAGAGCCAGCGTTCCCGCGGTTCGATCAACGTGATCGCGGTGCCCGTTGCCCCAGCACGTCCAGTGCGACCGATCCGGTGCACGTAGGATTCCGGATCGCTGGGGATATCGAAGTTGATGACATGGCTGACCGCCGGAATGTCCAATCCACGTGCCGCGACGTCGGTGGCGATCAGCAGGTCGACTTGTCCAGCGCGGAAGCGCTGCATGGCGCGATCGCGCATGGCCTGGCTGAGGTCGCCGTGGATCGCCTCGGCAGCGTAGCCGAGCGACTGCAGTTTATGGGCCAGTTCATCGGCGCCGCTCTTGGTGCGCACGAAGATGATCGCGGAGGTCGGTGCCTCGTAATCGAGAATCCGACTCAGCGCCTCGAGCTTGGCATGCGCTGCCACCTCGTACACCGTCTGCGCGATGGAGGGGACAGTCACCCGTTCGGGGTGGATGGCGATGGTCACCGGTGCTCGCAGATAACGCTGCGTCAGCTGGCGGATCCGGGGCGGAATCGTGGCAGAGAAGAGGGCGGTTTGCCGCTCGCGCGGTACATGCTCGAGGATCCACTCGACGTCCTCGATGAAGCCCATGTCCAGCATTTCATCGGCTTCGTCCAAGATGACGACGCGGACCTGATCCAGTCGCAACGTCTCGCGGCGCAAGTGGTCCATGATGCGGCCCGGAGTGCCGACGATGACGTCGACCGGGTGCCGGAGGGCACGCAGCTGCCGCTCGATCGGCTGACCACCGTAGAGTGCCAGGACGCGGACATCGAGATAGCGGCCGAGACGATGGATCGCTTCGGCCACTTGGATCGCGAGTTCGCGCGTCGGAGTGAGAACGAGCGCTTGCGGACCATGCCCGTTAGGGACCAATCCCTGAAGAATCGGCAAGGCGAATGCTGCGGTTTTGCCTGTTCCCGTGTGGGCTTGGACGATAGCATCGCGCCCACTCAAGAGAACGGGGATCGCTTCCGTCTGGACCGGCATCGGTTGCTCGAAACCGACATCGCGGAGGGCAGCGAGCAAGGCAGGCGAAAGCCCGAGTGCGGCGAATCCGCTCGGGTTCATCACTGTCAGGGTCGAGTTGTTCACGAGTACTCCTCTGAAATCGAATCGTTCATCGGTGCGACCGCGGGGTTCGACCGAGATGCAACGTATCAACTATACCATCCTGCCGTGGTCCAAGACGCCAGTCCATGCTTTGGCGTCCCTGCGCTCGTGCAGCAGAAAGCTCGGATCGTCAGGCACCCGTGATCCTGGTTCGATCGACGTGCGTCCCTGCTGACGATGGATCGGAATGTTTGTCGAGCGCGGAGAAACCGCTCGTGGAACTTCACGGGATTCGACTGCTCGGGTATGGTGAGACGGGAAAGCAATGATGACGGGGGGCATAAGCATGCGGGAGAACCACGCCAAGCGGAAGATGTTGGCTGGCCAGCCGGCCTTCGGCTATACGCTGCAGCTCGGCGCACCGCTCGTCGCAGAGGCACTGGCTAATTGCGGGATCGACTTCATCTTGATCGATACGCAGCATGGCACCTTCGGCCCGGATACGGTTATCGCCACGCTGATGGCGCTTTCCTGCGGGCGCGCGGTGCCTATGGCTCGGGTCGCACGCAACGATTACACACTGATCGGGCGCTTACTGGACGACGGGGTGCTCGGCATCATCGTTCCGCTGGTCCACACCCGAGAGGATGCGCGAGCGGTTGCCGACGCTTGCCGCTTTCCGCCGCGCGGTATGCGCTCGTGGGGATGGGGACGTGCTCGGGTCTATGGAGCTGATTATCCAGAATGGATCGACGAGGAGCTCTTCGTTGGTGTGCAAATCGAAAGTGCCCAGGCAGTGGAGAATGCCGAGGCGATTCTCTCGGTTCCCGGTATCGACGGTTGCTGGATCGGGCCCGGCGATCTTGCTCTGTCTCTCGGAATCGACCCGCGTCGGGCGGCTGGTGACGAGCGGCAGGAGCGCGCGATCGAACGCGTGCTGGAAGCTTGTCGGAATACGGGCAAAATCGCGGGTTACGCTGCCTATAGTGTCGAAGATGCCTTGTACCGAGCGCAGCAGGGTTTCCGATTCGTCACGGCCGGTAGCGATATCGGCTTCCTCGTGCAAGGAGCGCTGCGTGGCGTCGAACAGCTCGGTCTGACTGCACAGGTCGGACGAGGATATGGGGAATGAGGGACTCGCGCAGAACCGGCAAGCACTGCTCAAGGCGTTCCAGGCGAGTCTGAAGGCGCGGCCGGGTGTAGAGTACATCAATTTGGTGATCTTCCGGCCGCTCGGATTCATCGTGGCCTGTGCCCTGTTGCCAACGCGAGTCAAACCAGAGCAGGTCGTCATCGCTCATACCGGACTCGGTCTCCTGGCAGCTGGGTGCCTGGCTCGTGGCTGGGAGCGAGCGGCGGCAGTACTCCTCCAGGTGGTAACCGTTCTCGACAATACCGATGGTCAACTGGCTCGCTTGCGGCAGCAGGAGAGCGAACTGGGCCGATATCTCGATACCGAACTCGATACGCTGGTCAATACAGCTCTTTTCGCAGCGATCGGATACCGTACACGAGGCTGGCGAGCGTCACTGGCTGCACTATCGGCCTTTACTGGCCTTCTGAGCTGGGATTTCAATCTCGAGTACTTGTACCGGGTAGCGAGGGGTGAAGTCTTGCGAGCCGCAGTGCGCGATCCGGATCGTCGGGCGGTCCAGCTCGCTCGCGCCGTCTACCGGCTCGTCTTCGCACCCCAGGACGCGATGATTCGCTGGCTGGAAGAACTGGGCTTGTGGCTGTCCGTCGGACACCATGCCCGTGAAGAGCACGTCAGACGCTCCTGGTGGCATCCGATCGTGGTCACGGTGGCAGCGAACTTGGGTCGTTCGACGCAATATTTGTGGCTCGGCATCTTCGCGTGGCGACGGCGTCTCGATTCTTACCCAACGTTCGTCCTGAGTCAGCTCTTGATTCCTCTTCTCCTGACGATCTGGCGCTGGTCCGCCGTCCGGCGTCAGGTGAGCGGTAGACGCGAGGGGATTGTCTAACAGGAGTGAGAACCTCAGCGGGCGCTTTCCGGGCAAGGGCTGTGGAGAGCCGGCAAGGTGCTGCGCTGACGGTCCGTTCTTGCCCCGGGGCTGCGAGTGGTGACTCCGTGACGGAGGGTGCGGGACTTGCGATCTGGTGCGAAACCTGCGTCGGCGCTGGTGCAATGAGGGGCCGTTTCGAGGGCCCGACGGTTCGCTTCCTGGTCGATATCGATGGATTGGCCTTCCGGGTTCATGCAAGCGGGCCTCAGCGTCTGACATTGCTCGATAGATCGGGTCGTCGGGTCCGGCTTCGTCTCCACGCTGTGGTGGCCATTCGGAACGAGCAAGCGACTGCAACGCTCGCCCACTAACCATGAAACCTCGGTGTGGCGAGTCGCTGCACTGGTCCGTCGCGGCGCTCGATCGAACCGAGCTGCAATTGACCAAGCGGTTTCTGCCGCTCACGTCTCTGTCCAGTCCCTACCGTTCTACCTCGGTCGCTACCCCCCGCCGATCGCGCGGAACCTATCTCGGTGATCGCTATGATCGAACCCCTGTTGTGCTAGCGCTTGCTCGGTTGCCGGCCGTGCGGTATCCTCTATCGCGCGCTGCTCCGGGCAGAAGATGCATTCGAGCATGAACGGAACGGCGTCGGATGAGCAATGATTTGGTAAGCGAGGCGGCAATGCACCATCATGAAGAACTCGTCCATCTCGAGGATACGGGCCTCGAGTTCACGACGACCTGCGATCTGGAGCGTCTGCGCTCGTTGGTTGCCCAGTGGTTGGAAATCATCGGCGAGGATCCGCACCGGGAGGGATTGGTGCGGACACCGCAGCGCGTCGCGGAGGCATGGGCATTCCTGACCCGGGGCTACCGCCAGAAGCTCCACGAGATCGTCAATGGCGCGATCTTTCATGTGGAGCAGGATACCATGGTCGTCGTCAAGGGGATCGAGTTTTACTCGATGTGCGAGCACCATCTCCTCCCGTTCTTCGGTCATGTTCACATCGGGTATCTGCCACGCGGCCGCATTCTCGGGTTGAGTAAGTTCGCCCGCATCGTCGATCTCTATGCGCGTCGCTTACAAGTCCAGGAACGTTTGACAAACCAAATCGCGGAAGCGATTGCCGAGCTGCTCGATCCCCAAGGTGTCGCGGTCGTGGCCGATGGCATTCATCTCTGCATGATGATGCGCGGTGTCGAGAAGCAGCACGCGCGCACCACGACCAGCGCCATGCTCGGAGTCTTCCGAGAATCGGCAGCGGCCCGCGAGGAGTTTTACCGTCTCCTCTCCACGAGTTCCTGAGTCCAACCACGATTCAATGGCGCCGTGCCGGATCTTGGGCGAGCCAGGCGGCGAGTTCCTGTTGCATCAGGGCAAAGCCATCGGTACTCGGTGGCTGGAAGGTGACTTTAGGCCGGGGCTCGGCGAGAAAATCGCCCTCGATCGCACCCGCCACGCCGCGTCCAGCCAGGAACCAACAGCGCCCATGGGCCTGAAGCTCCGGTTCGGGTGCTGTTCGACCGAGCCACCGCGCTAGATCGCGTGCAGCCACTTCCGCTTGCTGCTGGGCGAAAACCGCCGCCTTGGGAACCAGGAGCGTGTCCCGAATCCGCACTGCCGCGACATCGCCGATGGCCCAGATTCCTTCGAACCGGGTGCGCATGCTCCGCAAGTCGGCAGGTACCCAGTCACCCTCAGCGAGGCCGGCTTCCTGCACAAAAGTCGGAGCACGATGGGGCGGGACAGCGATGAGGAGATCGAAGAGTTCTCGCCGGCCAGAGGCGAACTGGGCTTCGCGGTGCCGACCGTCCGCGGCAACCAGCTGTTCACCGGTGAGCACGGTGATTCCCTGCTGGTTCAGGAGAGCGACGAGTTCTCGCCCGATCTCTGGACCAGCCACCGCCAGCGGCGACTGCTCCGGTGTGACCACCGTCACCTCGACCGAGTTACCGATCCCGCGCTCCACGGCGAGGTCGCGAACGAGAAGCGCAGCTTCGTAGGGAGCCGGTGGACACTTGTAGGGAAGCCTTGTCACCACGATCAGAACGCGACCTCCCGCGAGGCAGCGCAAGCGCTCGCGGAGGTGGAGTGCCGCGGGCAGCGACCAGCAGTGTCCGGCTGACCCATTCTCCAGCGCCATAACCAGACCCGGTACCGTTTCCGGGACGAGCTCAGCGCCGGTCGCCACGATCAAGGCATCGTACTCGAGTGTTCCGGTGGTCGTCTCCACGCGTCGGTTCACCGGATCGATACGCGTCGCCTCAGCAGGCACGAACTCGGCGACGCCGGCGAGGACGCGCGAGGGTTTAATGGTCACGTCTTCTGGTTCGTGCCAGCCGCGCATGATGGACAGCAACGTCACCCCGAGCCGTTGCTCGTCCTGTCGGTCGATGACGATCACGCGATCCTCGGCTTCCAAATACTGCCGAACGGCACGAGCGGCAGCGACGCCGCCAGGACCAGCACCGATGATCAGCACCGTATGGCTCATCGCCTCTCTCCTCCGCCGGATCGTCCCTCGCTCTCGAGCATTGTACCTGGGGGCTGGAGATCGCGGCACGAGCGTCATCCGATGGCTTGCAGTCGAAGAGTCTCGTGAGTAGAATCGCCGCGATGACATTGAGTGAGCAGATTCGATCAGATTTTATAGGAAATGGCTGACTCGGTTCGGGTTGTAGGCGGGGGCGGATCGGATGGCAGAGCGGATTCGGATCGGATCGCGGGGGAGCACGCTGGCCCTCGCCCAGACCGAGGAGGTCGTCGAGCGGCTCCGTCGCCTCGTTCCGGAGTGTTCAGTGACGGTCGTCCCCATCGTGACAACGGGTGATCGCGATCGAGCAACCTCGCTCACTGTTCTCGGCGGAAGCGGCGTGTTCGCGAAGGAACTGCACGAAGCGCTCCTTGCGGGCACGATCGATCTCGCCGTTCACAGTGCCAAGGACCTCCCGACTCAGCTTCCTCCTGGCCTGGTTCTCGTCGCGGTTTTGGCTCGACAGGATGCTCGCGATGTGCTGGTTACCTCGCCACCACGGAAGCTCGGGGAGTTGCCGGCGGGGGCGCGAGTAGGCACGAGTTCGCGGCGACGGCAAGCACTGCTCCAACGAGCACGGCCTGATCTCATCGTCGTCGATATTCGGGGCAATGTGGACACTCGCTTACGCAAACTGCGTGAAGGGATTGTCGATGCCCTGGTGCTCGGAGCTGCCGGTCTGCGAAGACTCTCGCAGGCTGATCTCGTGGCCGAGTATCTGGATCCGGACGAGTTCGTTCCAGCACCGGGGCAGGGAGCTTTGGCAGTCGTCGCGCGTGAAAGCGATGGGCGACTCGAGCTTCTCAGCCGACTCGACGAGCCGTTGGTCCACGAAGCGGTTGCGGTCGAACGAGCTTTCCTCGCAGCCTTCGGATCCGGCTGTTCCGTGCCGCTTGGTGCCTACGCGACAAACGCAGGGAATCGATTGCGTTTCCGCATCGCCGTCCTTCTCCCCGATGGTCGTTTCATCCGTCAGTGCCTGGATTGGCCTCGCGAGGAAGCGATCGAGCGTGCGCGGGAACTCGGGCTCACCCTGGCCAGTCGGGAAAAGCCCCATGTTTCCCAGCGAACAACTGATCCTCTCCGGGGCCGCCGCGTTCTTTTGGTACGCCCGGCTGGGCAAGAAACGTTTCTCGTCGAGCGACTTCGTGCTCTCGGGGCTGAGGCAGTCATCCATCCGCTCATCCGCATCCTGCCGCCTGAGGATTGGGGCCCTTTGGACGCTGCGCTGGCAGATCTGGCGCGTTTCGATTGGGTCGTCTTCACCAGCGCGAACGGGGTACGAGCGACGCTCGAGCGGTTGCGGCTTCTCGGCGGTGGATCGGAGCTGCTTCGCGAGAAACGACTCGCCGCCATCGGTCCGGCGACTGCTCGTGCGTTGCGCGAATACGAGCTGGAGCCAGACATCGTCCCTGACAAATTCATCGCCGAGGCAGTTGCTGCACAGCTGATCGCGCGCGGCGTGGCAGGGGCGCGCGTTCTGGTCGCGCGTGCGGCAGAAGCACGCGAGATCCTGCCACGGCGGCTCGAAGAAGCCGGGGCCACGGTCGTCGTTGTTCCGGCCTATCGGACGGAGCTGCTTCCACTCGACGAGGCGATACAGGCGGCTCTCGAAGCGGGGACCCTCGACTGGATCTTCTTGACTGCGAGTTCAACCGCGCGTGCGCTGGCTGCCGCGCTCGGTGACACCAAACGATTGTCCGATCGCATTCGTATCGCCGCGATCGGTCCGGTCACGGCCGAGACCGCGCGAGAGCTGGGATTACGCGTCGATGTCGTTGCCGATACCTACACGGCTGAGGGGTTGATCGAAGCGGTGGTGCGAGCGGAAAGGAGCAGGGGGTGAGCATCGAGCGAGGGCGGTTTCGCCGGTTGCGTCGGCTGCGACAGACGGAGGGACTCCGTCGTCTGGTCCGCGAGACGCGTTTGAACGTGGAGGACTTCATTTATCCCTTGTTCGTCGTTCATGGTCGAGGCGTCCGGCGTGAAGTGCGGTCGATGCCGGGCGTTTACCAGTTGAGTGTCGATCAGCTGGGGGCAGAAGTCGAAGAGTTACTGGAACTCGGTATCGGTGCGGTTCTCGTCTTCGGTATTCCTGCCCAGAAGGATGAACTGGCTAGTGAAGCCTACGATCCGGATGGCATCGTGCAGCGCGCAGTCAGGGAACTGAAAAAGCGCGCGCCCGATCTCGTGGTGATCACCGATGTTTGTAATTGCGAATACACCTCACACGGGCACTGTGGGATCGTGCGTGATGGACGGATCGTGAACGATCCCACACTGGAACTTTTGGCACGGACCGCGGTCTCGCATGCCGAGGCGGGAGCCGACATGGTGGCTCCGTCCGATATGATGGACGGACGAGTCCTCGCTATCCGTGAAGCCCTCGATCGGGCCGGCTTCATCGAAGTTCCGATTCTCTCCTATGCGGCCAAGTACGCATCGGCCTTTTATGGACCGTTTCGTGAGGCGGCGGAGTCGGCCCCGGCGTTCGGCGATCGCCGTTCCCACCAGATGGACCCCGGCAACCGGCGGGAGGCCCTGCGCGAAATCGAGACCGACATCGAAGAGGGGGCGGACGCGATCATCGTCAAACCAGCTCTTGCCTACCTGGATGTGATCGCCGCGGCGCGTGAACGGTTCGAGGTACCGATCGCGGCCTACAACGTGAGCGGTGAGTATGCGATGGTCAAGGCGGCTGCCCGCAACGGTTGGATCGACGAGCAGCGAGTGGTTCTCGAACTGTTGACGGGGATCCGTCGAGCCGGTGCGCAGATGATCATTACCTATCACGCGAAGGATGTGGCGCGCTGGCTGCGGAGCGGACGGATCGGAACTGCACTCGAGCAGGCTCTCCTCGGCTGAGAAAGGGGTGATGATGGAAAATTCCCGTTCTCTCTGGGACGCTGCTCGGCAATTCTTTCCAGGTGGAGTGAACAGTCCAGTGCGAGCTTTTCGGGCAGTCGGTGAGGAACCGGTCGTCGCAGTGCGCGGTGAGGGTGCCTACCTCATCGATGCGGACGGACGGCGATTCCTCGATTACATCTGCTCGTGGGGTGCTCTGCTCGCCGGGCACGCCCATCCGCATGTCGTCGATCGTCTTTCGGAAGCCATCCAGCGGGGGACGAGTTTCGGTCTTTTGTCGCCGTACGAGGTGGAGTTGGCGCGGGCGATCGTCGCGTCCGTTCCCGCGATCGAGCTCGTACGCTTCGTCAATTCGGGAACGGAAGCGACGATGAGCGCGATTCGCCTGGCTCGGGCGGTCACCGGCCGGAATCTCGTCGTGAAGTTCGCCGGCTGCTATCACGGCCACGTCGACGGCTTGCTGGTCGCTGCCGGTTCAGGCGTTCTGACATTCGGATTGCCAGGGACGCCCGGCGTCACGGAAGGGACTGCGCGTGACACCCTCGTTCTAGCCTACAACGATCAGGAAGCCGTAGAAGACGCGTTCGCCCAGCACGGTGAGCGTATCGCGGCGGTCATCGTGGAGCCGGTTGCCGGGAACATGGGAGTGGTTCCACCGGCTGCTGGCTTTTTGTCGCGCCTGCGCGAGTTAACGCGGCAGGCTGGGGCACTCCTCATCTTCGATGAGGTGATCACCGGTTTTCGATTAGGACTCGGTGGGGCTCAGGAACGGTTCGGTATCCTGCCAGACCTTACCTGTTTGGGGAAGGTCATCGGTGGAGGTCTTCCGGTCGGTGCCTACGGTGGCCGGCGCGACCTCATGGAGCAGGTGGCGCCGAATGGTCCAGTGTATCAAGCGGGGACGCTGGCGGGTAACCCACTCTCCATGGTGGCAGGACTCGCGACGCTCGAACTGGCTCGTGAACCAGGGGTTTACGGTCGTCTAGAGACTTTGGCTGCTCGGCTCCAGCGAGGACTCGAGGAAACGATCCAGGAGTCTGGTCTCCCGGCGCACGTTCAGCGTGTCGGCTCGATGCTCACGCTTTTCTTCAGCCAGCAGCCGGTCACGGATGCGCAAACGGCTGAGCGATGCGATACGGCCCGCTTCGCTGCGTTTCACCGGGCCATGCGTGCGCAAGGCATTCTGCTGCCGCCCTCCCAGTTCGAAGCCTGGTTCGTCTCACTCGCTCACCGGGAGGAGGATATCGATCGCACGATCGAGGCGGTGCGGAAGGCATTGGCTGAGGTGGCACGGGGGTGACGATGACGCTTTCCGTGGTCGCTGTAACACATCGAACAGCGCCGGTCACGATCCGCGAGCGATTGAGTTTGCCGGTAGAGCAGCAGTGCCAATGGCTCCAGCGCTGGGGAAACCAGGTGCCTGAAATCGTGCTCCTGGTCACGTGTCACCGTACCGAGGTTTATTGGCTCGACGGCGAGGAAACTGCCCATCGAGGAGTGGAATGGTTGGCTGAACTCGGTGGACTGACGGTCGAGGAACTCGAGCGTTGGGTCTTGCAGCGTAGCGGCGCAGAGGCGGTTCGTCATGCGTTTTGTGTCGCTGCTGGGCTCGACTCGCGGGTCGTCGGTGAGCCACAGATCCTCGGACAGGTACGTCGTGCCCGGGAACTCGCTCGGGCAGCGGGAACGCTCGGCCCAATCCTCGACCGGCTGTTCTCTTGCAGTCTGGCAACGGGGCGAATGGTCCGGGTTCGTGCCGGCTGGTCGACCGGCAAGCGGTCGCTCGCGCGCGTGGCGGTGCGCGAGGCAGCGCGGCTCTGCAGTGATCTCCAGTCGGCACGGGTTCTCGTACTGGGAGCAGGCGAAACTGGTCGAGACGTCATCGCTGCATTGTGCCGTTGCCAGCCGGCAGTGGTGTGGTGGACCAATCGGTCACCGGGGCGACTCGCCCAGATCCCATCTGAGGAACCTGTGCGGATTGTTGACTGGAGCGAGTGGCCTCGACTCGTCGCCGAAGCGGATGTCGTTTTTGTCGCCACGAATGCGCCGGAACCGATCGTTCGACTGGAGCACGTCACTCGCCATGCTCGTCTCCCACGCCTACTGGTCGATCTCGCCGTGCCACGCAATGTCGATCCAGCCATCAGCGACGTGCCTGGGATTCGGGTGGTGACGATCGACGATCTTCCAGCTGATCCCGTTCCTGTCGCGGCATGGGATGGCGTAGCGGTCGAGCCGTACGTCGAACGCGCTGTACAGCGCTATCTTCGTTGGTTGGAGGCCCGCTCGATAGCCGCGGAGATCCGTGCCGCGCATGAAACGCTCCAGTCGATGTTGGAGCGCGAACTCGAGAAGGTGTTGCGGTTGGCTCTTCGCGATCCTGCACGGACTGGCGAGGTGAAACGTGTGGCGGCGGCGAGCATGGCTCGCAAGACCTTATTTCCTCTTTTCCGAGCGCTCGAGTCGGAACCTCAGCGAGTCGCGCTGGCCTTGCGTCTGCTCGCCTATGACCGCTGACTAGCCCGCTTTTCCTGCTCCCTGGTAGGATAACCGACCAGATACAATGAGGACGGGGGTCTCTCGGCGACCCTCGTCGCTCTGTCGATGATTGCCGGTGAGTGAACTGTTTCTCGTGGTCGTGACGAGGAGACTCGGTGCTGGTTCGTACGTACCGACCGTGCCAGCCGCAGGTAACCCGCTCGCGGGAGCGGATCGGTGAGGCGCTGGTTTCTCGAGGACTCTTGCGTCCGGAAGACCTGGAACGAGCGCTCGAGTACCAGCGCCGGACGGGTGACCGGATCGGCCGCATTCTGATCGCACTCGGTTTGGTCAAGCGACAGCAGCTCTACCAGGTGCTGGCTGAACTCTGGGGACATCCATACGTCGATCTTTTACGCGAGCCGCTGGATGCTCGACTGGCGCGACTTTTCGACCCCGAGGCGCTCGTGCAACGACGGTGCTTCCCGGTGCGGCGCGTCGGCAACGAGGTATTCGTGGCGACAGCTGAGCCACCCGGAGCCGAACTCGAGGAGTACATCCGATCCGTTCTGGGGTCGGTCACGGTACGACCGCTCGTCACGAGCGAATGGGATATCGACTACGCCGTCCGAACAATCTTTCGTGATCTCGTGCTGGATCGGGCAGCCTTGGGCCTGTACTACCGAAGTCCGGACGAGAGTGCGCGGCAGGTACTCGTCCGGTGGCAGAAGGTCGCGCTCGCGCTCCTGCTGATCCTGGTCGCGGCCGGATTACTCATGGTGCCGACACGCACTGCGGTCATCGTTTCAGCGCTCGTCAATAGTGTGCTCTTCGTTTTCGTGCTCTTTCATTTCGTGGTGGCCATGGCCGGAGCGCAGCACGAGCACGTGCAGGCGATCTCCCCGGAAGAGGTGCAGGCACTAGGCGACGACGAACTTCCGATGTACACCGTACTCGTGCCGGTCTATCGCGAAGCCAACGTCGTGCCGCATCTCATCGAGAATCTCCGCAACCTGGACTACCCGGCGAGCAAACTCGAAATCTTGCTCTTGATCGAAGAGGACGACGAGGAGACATTGGCTGCGGCCAAGGCGGCACGGCCACCGGAGACGGTAACCTTCATCGTCGTCCCCAACGGGCTTCCCAAAACGAAGCCGAAAGCGTGCAATGTCGGCTTGCTCTTCGCTCGCGGTGAGTTCCTCACGATCTACGACGCGGAAGATCGCCCGGAACCAGATCAGCTCAAGAAGGCGATCGTGGCCTTCCGCAAAGGATCACCGGACCTCGTCTGTGTTCAGGCAGCGCTGAACTATTACAACGCGACCGAGAATCTGCTCACCCGCATGTTCACGCTCGAGTACTCGTATTGGTTCGACTATGTTCTGACTGGTCTGGATCGCTTGCGCTTGCCGATTCCGCTCGGTGGGACGAGCAACCATTTTCGGGTGGATCGCCTCCGGGAACTCGGTGGGTGGGATCCGTTCAATGTGACCGAGGATGCTGATCTGGGTATCCGTGCAGCGGCCCGCGGTTACCGAGTTGGGGTGATCAACTCGACAACCTGGGAGGAAGCGAATAACCACGTCGGCAATTGGATCCGCCAGCGCTCGCGCTGGATCAAGGGCTACCTGCAGACGGTTCTCGTGCACACCCGCCATCCGCTGCGCCTCGTCCGCACCGCTGGCATCCGCAATACGTTCGGCTTCGTGTTGCTGATCGGTGGCGCGCCCTTTGCCTTTCTCTCGCTCATTCCGCTCTGGTCGTTGACGCTCACGTGGATCGTGACGCGTACCCACGCATTCGATATCTTGTTCCCACCGGTCGTGCTGTATATCAGCCTGTTCAATCTCCTGATCGGGAACGGTGTGATGATCTATCTCGGCATGCTCGCCGGGTTCAAGCGACGTCGCTACCAGCTCATCCCCTTCGCGCTGCTCAACCCCTTCTATTGGATCCTGCACTCGATCGCATCCTACAAGGCGGTCTGGCAATTGATCACGAAGCCCTTCTACTGGGAGAAGACGCGTCATGGCCTCAGCCGTTATCTCGAAACCGGTTCCGCAGCCAGCGTCGCCGCCGAGTGACGAGCTCCGTCTCGTCGATTTGAGCTGGCGCGCTCATCTCCTGCGCGTCGCCCTTTTCAGTCTTCCTTTCCTGGCGCTCGCGCTGGTGACGTATCGGTACGGATTTTTGACGAATGCGCACGCGCACGTCACCGCGAAGGCCTTGCTGGCAGCCGACCGTTTGCGCTTGGAGGTCATCGGTTTCCTGTATCCGCCGCTGCCGTTCTTGCTGGTGCTCGTGTTCCCGCGGCCGTGGCTTCCGAGCGTGCTGGCGAGTATTGCGGCAGGGGCGACTGCCTGGCTCGTCTGGTACGACTTGGAACGAGTTGGATTGGCTCGCCTTTGGCGGATGCTCCTGCTGGCTGCGGTCATCGTGATTCCTTCGAACGTCTTTCTCGCGACGCAGGCGTATCCGGACATGCTGGCGCTGCACCTGATCGTCGTGGCCTGGCACTATTACATCAATTTCGTTCGTCATGGCCACACCTTCAGCGGTTTCGTCGCAGGCCTGATACTCGGACTCGCCTTTTACGCCAACTTCTATGCACTCGTCTATGCGCTCGCGCTGGCGATCCTGGTACCGCTCTTTCGCCGGTCGGAAGCGAGCACGGGGCAGGGCGGGGAATGGGCTACCCTGAGCCAGATGCTGGTGACGGCTTTCCCCGCTCTCTGGGCTGTGGCGAGCTGGACCTACATCAACTGGGTTTTCACCGGTAACCCGATGATGTATCTGACGGACCCGGCCGCTGCAGTGATCGATCCAGAGCGGTGGGGAGTGCCGCTGGCGGAACGCTGGGGTTGGCTCGCGGAGTTCGGCCGCGAACTCATCATGCAGCCGCTGCTCCTCGGAGTGTTCGCTGCCAATCTCTGGCGCGCGCCCCGACGTCTCGTACCACTCGTCGTTCTCGCGTTCGTTCCCAGTCTGTTGCGGTTTTTCGGGTTCGCCTATCCGTTGCCGCTCGTCCTTGCAACCTATACCGTCCTTGCGCTGATCGCGCTGCCGGAACGTTTGCCGCGCTGGGTGGGACCCGTCATCGTCGCGCTCGCGCTCGGACAAGGTGCGACCACGGCGGTGTTGCTGCAGCATGCAGGCGAAGTTCGGCAGTGGCAGCAGGTTCTCGTCAACGGTATCCCGCGAGCGAGCGATCAGGACGAACGGGAGCTCGGCCAGCGTTTGCGAGCGGCTCCACCGTATTCGATTCTGGCCGATGATCGGAGTGCCTATCGCATCATCGCGCGTGCGGAGACAGCCCGACCGTTCCTGCTGCCAGCCGATGCGTCCTTCGGGGCAGCGCTTGCCGAGCCGGCCCGCTCTGTCGGGTACATCCTCGTGACGCAGGAGCCGCTCGGTCGCGATCTGGTCAGCGAGCGGTTTGCAGACGGTCCGCCGGACGGCTTCGTGGTCGACGGACAGCAGGGATCATGGAAACTCTACCGGCGGATCAATCAGCCGAGTCTCCTGCACTGAGCCGAGCAGTCGTTGCGACGCGTTCAGCTTCGTGTCCTTCGCTCCTGCTCGCTGCTCTCGAGCGGTGACCGGGGCGTCTTGCACACCCAGTCGCACTTCCCTCAGCGAGCCGGTACGAGCACCAGGTGGTCGCGCGCGACACGTGCAATGGCGTCCTCGCTCCAGACGAAGGGTATCGTCTCGCCGCGGAGCCAGTAGGCGAGCAGATCGTCGTAGTGGAACGAGAACGGATGGCCTGATTGTCCGCCAGGCAGAGAGACGCGTGCGCGATTCCAGGAACTGACTTCGACGACGAACCGGAGTGAGGCGATGAATTGGACCGGACCGAGGGGATCGTGAGCGGAAACTCCTCCCGGATTCACGGTGTTCTCGTCACCGCCGATCGGGAAAGGGCCACGATCGAAGAGCCGCCGGAGTCCTCCGACTGCTCCCAGCGGGTGCCGGAGATGGAGGGGGCGCACTTTCCCCCAAGCCCAGTCGGCGACCTCGTCGCCAGCGACACGCTCCAATTCCTCGATCACCTGCTCGAGGACCTCAGCGATCATCGCTGGCCATGATCCGCACCGGGGTGGGGGTGAACTGTCGTGCAAGGCTCGAACCAGATGGGCGATGCGTCGAACACCCCAGCTTGTTCCATCGACGAGATCATGGAATCCAGCGCCGATGACCCAGCGCCAGCTCCGCGGGGCATATGCTCTGGCCAACTCCTGTGCCAGACGATGGACGAAGATTTCGAACACGGTCGCGGCAGGATCGGCGGCATCGACGGTCCCGTTCCACTCCCGCAGGAGCTGAAGCGCTCGCTGGAGGCGTGAGGTCGTCGGCTCGACGGCAAGTACGATATCCCGCAGCTCGCGCCAGGAAAGCGAAGCTGTATCGAGTTGGAGGACCAGCATGTCTTCGATCCTCCAGTCGGTGCGGCTACCGAGCACCTCAGTGACCCATGCAATCCGGTAGGAATCGAGATAGTCAACGCCGAGCCACGGCGCGTTGTCAGGAAGCGTCGGTCGGTTGTTGGCGGTAGCCAAGAATCCCTCCGGCGGATCGACGCGGCAGGGCATCCGATCGGGGGACACGTAGCCGATCCATGGGTCGGGATTCTCCCAGCCCAAGAGAGGGAAGAGTCCAGTTGAGCAACGACGCTGCGGAACGGTGCCCGCGAGAAGCCAGCCGATCTGGTCCGAACAGTCAGCGTAGACGACATTCAGGGGGAGGTGTGGCCAGTCAGCGAAGAAAGCGCGACAGTCATCGAACGAGCGAGCTCGGTGCATGGAGAGCAGACCGCGAAGCGGCAGCGGATCGAGCCAGACGGCACGCAGGGATACCGCCCAGGGCACTCCGCGCAGGACAGGGCTGACGATCGGGCCGCGGCGGGTCTCCAGCACGAGGTCGTTAACCGTGCCATGCCCGCGAACCGCGATCGACTCTTGGTGAACGCGGCAGGGAACGAAGTCGTCTTTCTCGCGGACGGAGCGTCCGTCGGGCCCGACCATTTCGATGGCGAGATCGGTGTTGTCGCTCAATCCGGCTGTCACGCCCCATGCGGCGTAGCCATTATGACCAGCGAGGAAAGCAGGCGTCCCGATGAGCGTCGCGCCAGCGATCGACCATTCCGGGGTGGAAAGGTGCGCCAAGTACCAAAACGAGGGCAGGAGGGGTGACCAGTGCGGATCGTTGGCGAGCAGTGGACGCCCGCTCTGCGTGCGCGATCCAGCGACCACCCAATTGTTGGAAGCAGCCGTGCTGCCGAAGCCTCGTAATCGATCGAGTTCAGCCGAAACGTGCTCGACCCACTCGCTGCGAAGTTCTGTAGGAAATTCTGGTAGGTCAACGGCGTCGTTACCTGCGGGATCGAGTGCTCGGAGGGATTCTGCGCCATCCTCGAGAAGCACGCGCAGGCGGACGAGTTCGGACGTCCAGTTCGAGGCGAGAACGAAGGAGAGGAACTTGACGAGCGCAAGGACATCGGCCGCGTCCCAGGGTCGCGGGTCCGCTCGGAGGAAGAGGAATTCGATTGGGCGCACCCGTAGACCATGTTCGAGCCCGGCACGCATGCCAGCGAGGAAGGCCTCGACCTGATCGCGAACGTCACCGGCAATAGTGGGAAGCTGGCGCAGTGACGCACGGCGAAAGCCGACGCGACGAGCGAGACGATCGAAGGGCAGGCCAGCGGGTCCCACCAAGGCGGCCAATTCTCCACGCACGAGGCGTCGGAGAAACTCGAGTTGGAACGTCCTGTCTTGAGCTTGACAGAATCCGAGTGCGAACCACGCATCGTGACTCGTGGCGGCTCGCACGTGCGGGATACCCCAGCGATCTCGTACGATGCTGACTCGGCGTTCGATTCCCGGAAGCTCCAATTGCCCATGCGTGATGGGCGAAAGACGACTCAGGATCGGTCGGAGAAGGAGTCTGGCGAGGATGTGACCAGAAGCGACACCGCTCACAGCAGTCATCATGCTCGCTCCTCTCGCACCGGATCGAATGGAGTAGTGGAAGCCCCTCGCTGGTGCATCTGCTCGCCAAGTGCGGCGAGGCTGAGTCCGGCGACGAGACTCGTGACGCCGATGCGTTGCTGGCTCGTCAGGTCCTCCCCAATCACGAAAACAGCGAGCAACGTCGCAGTGAGCGGTTCGGCGAGCGACAGTGTGGCGAGGGTGGCAGCACTGGTACCGGCTACCCCTCGGGCGAAGAGGCGATAGGACAGTGCGGTGGCGACGATACCCAGATACAATGCGGCGAGCAATCCACCCGGAGCAGACAGCCAGCCCACTGGCCGCCAGAACAGGAGCGGAATGAGGAGAGCGGCTGCGGCGACGAACGAGCAGGCGATGACCTGCTGCGCAGCCAGACCAGCGCGGACGGCTCGCCGTGTGGCGAAAACGAAGAACGCGTAGGACGCTCCAGCGGCAAGACTCGCCAGCGTTCCTGTCGGCGTGGGTGGTAGCGTCCCTCCCGGATGAAGCAGCAGACCGAGCCCGAGCAGAGCGAGGACGGTGGCGAAGAGCCAGCGCAGCGATGGAGGTCGCCGCTCGGTGAGCATTTCCAGCGCTGCGGCGAGGAGTGGAGCACTGCCGATGGCGATCAGCGTTCCGATCGCGACTCCGTTGGCCCGCACGCCGAGGAAAAAGGTCGGCTGATAGGCGGCGACTGCCAGACTGGCGACGGCTACGGAACGCCAGGCGGAGAGAAACTGGGCGCGCGAGAACCGGCTCGTCGCGAGGAGGAGCGGGCCGCTGAGCGCGAGGCGCAGCGCACCCAGTACGAGCGGGTCGGTTTCCGGCGGAGCGAGCGCCAGCGTGGTCCCGGTCGTGCCCCACAGGACAGCGGCAGCCAAGACCCAAAGAGGGGCCCTGACGAAGGCCCCTCCGCTGAAGCCACGGCGCTGTGAAACCGCTTTGTCGTCAAAGCCCGATCTAGTTGCCACCGGACGCATCGACGCCGGTCGGTTGGGGCTGTTCGAGATAGACGCCGACGCGGAGCATTTCCTTGAGCTGGAGCCAAGCGGCGCGGGCTTCTTCGACACTGCCCTCTTCTTCGATCGTCGAGATATCGCCCGGATCGCGGTCCAAGATCACTGCCTTGAGGACCCGCCGCATGATCTTACCGCTCCGCGTCTTCGGAAGTGCACGGACAAAATTGAGTTCGCCGATCACTGCGACTGGTCCGAGTTCGCGACGGACCGTTTCGATGAGTTCGCGCTCGAGTTCAGGAGTCGGCTGATACCCCTGCTTGAGGGTGATGAAGGCGCTGATCACCTCGCCGCGCAACGGATCGGGGCGACCCGTCACCCCGGCCTCAGCGACGGCCGGGTGACGTAAGAAGGCACTCTCCACCTCGATAGTGCCGATACGGTGATCGGCGATCTTGATGATCTCGTCGGCTCGCCCGGCGAACCAGAGATACCCGTCCTCATCGACCGATGCGGCGTCGCCCGTGAAGTAGAGGCCTGGGATGCGCTGCCAGTAGTCACGGGCATAGCGTTCCGGCTCGCCCCACAGACCAGGCGTCAGACCAGGGAAGGGCCGGCGGATGACGACGACGCCTCGCTCCCCCGGTTGGCAAGGCGTCCCATCTTCGGGGCGAACCACCGCGACATCCATACCGGGAAGTGGCAGGCTGGCCGATCCTGGTTTGATGGGAAGCAGAGCGATGCCGTAGGGGTTCCCGACCACTGGTCCACCCGTTTCCGTCTGCCACCAGTGGTCGATTACCGGAATACGATTTTGGAACACATCTTTCTGGAGCCATTCCCAGGCCGGAGGATTGAGCACTTCTCCAGCGCAGACGATGCGTTCGACCGAGCTGAGGTCGTAGCGACGGGCTGGCTCGGTTCCGTACTTCATGAGCAGCCGAACCGCTGTCGGCGAGGTGAAGATGCCGGTCACTCCGTTCTCTTCGATGATTCGATAGGGGGTTTCCGGAGAGGGATGATCGAGAGCTCCCTCGAAGGCGATCGTCGTCGCGCCGAGCAAGAGCGGCGCGTAAACGATGTAGCTGTGACCGACGATCCAGCCGATATCGGAGGTCACCCACCAAACGTCACCGGCGCGTAGACCATGGCACCAGCGCCCGGTGCTGGTGATACCGACTTGATATGGTCCATGGGTGTGGATGGCCAGTTTGGGCTTCGCGGTCGTTCCAGAAGTCGCCAGTATGAACGCTGGCTCATTGGACTCCATCACCTCGTAACGATCGTCTTGCCCGTTCCCGAGCGCCACAAAATCGTCCCACCAGAGATCGCGCCCAGGCGTCATCGGTGGCTCGTTGGGCCCCCGTCGGAGGACAACGACGTGCTCGACACTTGGGATCCCGCTCGCCAACGCCTGATCCACGATCTCCTTGAGCCGCACTTCGCGCCCGCGCCGCCAGGTGACGTCAGCGGTGAACACAGCCCGAGCACCGGCCATGGAGAGACGATCAGCTAACGCTCCAGCGCCGAAACCAGCGAAGACGACGATATGGATAGCCCCGATCCGGGTGGCGGCCAGCATGAGCGCGATCGCTTCCGGACAAGTGGGCATGTAAATACCGATCCGGTCGCCGCGACGAATACCGAGGCCACGGAGTGATGCAGCCAAGCGGCGGACGAATCGCCACAACTGGGCATAGGTGAAGGTGCGCCGTTCGCCCCACTCGGTCTCGGCGATGAGGGCTGCCCGTCCGCCCTGACCAGCCGACACGTGTCGATCCAAGGCGGCATAGCTCAAATTGGTGAGACCACCGACGAACCACCGGAAGGTCGGTGGTTCCCAGACGAACGGATCGTCCCACGTGCGGAACCAGAAGGCTTGCTCGGCAGCGCGCGCCCAGAAGCTGACGGGGTCTTCCAAACCCTCTTTGCGCCACCGCGCCACGATCGGATTCACGACCTCCATACCGGCACCTCCTCGAGCGGGGGCTTTCCGATCACCTACTGGTAAGGCCAGTATAATGCGTCCCAAGGAAACCTGTCGAGACCGTGAGGTGCCAGGGTGGACGACGTCGTTCTGGGAAGTGTCGTGGAATTCTTGCGCCGCGTCCCGCCCTTCCAGTTCCTAAGCGAGGAGCGGCTTCGCCAATTGGCCAAGCGGGTTGAAGTCCATTATTTTCCCCGCGGTACGACGATCATCCGCCGTGGAGGAACTCCTCCGGAGTATCTCTGGGTTGTCGTGCGCGGCGGCGTGAAGAAAGCGCTCCGCTCTGCGACCGGTGAGGAAATAGTCTTCGAGGTCGCCTCCGAAGGGGACCTCGTTGGGGTTCTCTCGTCCGTCGACGGGACACACGGCCAGCTCGATGACGTGGCTGTTGAGGACACCGTTTGTTATGCGATTCCCCGTTCCACGATCGAGGAGCTGATCGCGACCGAGCCAGCAGTCGCTCGGTTCTTCGTCGGTGCGCTGCGGGAGTGGGTGCAGGCGAGCCTGCGAGCGTTACAGCACCAAGAGCCAGGTGGGGACGGTGCGTTCATGCTCTCGGCTCCCTGCCGCACGGTAGCTCGCCAGCCGCTTTTGACCTGCCTACCGGACATCACGGTTCGCGAGGCAGCGCAGCGGATGAGTGTCGAACGGGTGAACTCCATCGTCGTCGTGGACGAACAGGGTAGCGGGCTCGGGATTCTCACCGATTGGGATCTCCGGGAACGCGTGGTCGCAGCGGGGCGATCGCTGGACACGCCGGTCCATGAGGTGATGAGTTCGCCCCTGGTGACGATCGATGCCGATCGACTACTGCTGGAAGCGGTGCGACTCCTGATCGCTCGTCGGATCAACCATCTGGTCGTGACCGAGGAGGGTAAACCGTTCGGGATGCTGACCGCTTTCGATCTCCTCGTCCAACAAGGTACGAGTCCGTTGTTCCTGGCGCGGGCGATCGAACGGGAAACGCATACGGAACGCTTGGCGTTGGTCCTGGAGCAAGCCCAACGCCAGCTGATCCCGTTTCTCTTGTCGCGCGGTATCCGTGCATCGGAGATTGCCCAGCTGGTGAGCGAGATCAACGATCGGGTCGTCGCACGCGTGCTCGGACTGCTCGAGCAGGAGCTCGGGCCACCGCCCGTCCCGTACTGTTGGCTGGTTTACGGTAGCGAGGGGCGTCGCGAGCAGACAATCCGCACCGATCAGGATAACGGCATCCTCTACGCGGATCCACCTGCAGGGGAAGAAGAGCTGGTGCGCCGGTATTTCGAGCATCTCGGCCAGTGGGCAGTAGAGCGACTGGTCGCGCTCGGCTTCCCACCCTGTCCGGGCCGCTTTTCCGCTGACAATCCCGAGTGGGTTCAACCATTGAGTGCTTGGCTGCGCAAGTTCCAGCGTTGGATGGCTATACCGGAGCCGCAGTCGGTGCTGAACTCGCTCATCGTCTTCGATTTTCGGGGCGTACACGGTGAAATGGGGCTCGCGGTGCGCTTGCGCGATTTCGTGCGTCAGGAACTCGCCCATAGCCCACGTTTCCTCTTTCACGTCGGCGCTGTCTCCACGTCTCACCCGCCTCCAGTAGGCTTTCTGGGACGCTTCGTCGTCGAGCGGAGCGGCGAGCACAAGAACCAGCTCGACCTCAAACTGGGTGGTACGGGAGCGATCGTCAACCTGGTCCGCCTCTTCGCCCTCGAGTATGGCGTGGAGGAGACGAATACGCTCGCGCGCTTGATCGCTCTCCGTGAGCTCCGCGCGATCGAGCCGCAACTCGCTGAGGATCTGGCGCAGGCCTTCGAGTTTCTGCTCGGCCTACGCCTGCGCGTGCAACTCGAGCAGCTCCAGCGCGGCGAGAAGCCATCGAACTATGTCGATCCACGCCAGCTTTCCTCGCTCGATCGGACGCTGCTCAAGGAGGCGTTCCGCGTCGTCGGGCGAGCGCAAGCAGTGGTGCGCGAGCGCTTCCATCTCGAACAGGCTGGCGAATGAGCGGGCAGGGGAACTGGTTCACGCGCCTGGCGGGCGCCTTGGTGGAGCGGGTTGGTCGGGATCGCCGCGGCGCGACGCTTTCCAATCTCGCGTACACCGTTCTCGATGCCGAAATGACCGGACTCGATCCTGAGCGGGACGAGTTGCTGGCGCTGGGTGCTGTGCGCATGGTCGGGACGCGACTTCTTCTCGGCGCATCGTTCTACCAGCTGATTCGACCGCAACGACAGGGCTGGGGACAGAGCGTGACCGTGCACGGAATCCGGCCGGTCGATGTGTTAGGAGCTCCGCTACTGGAGCAGGTCTTGCCTGAATTTCTGCGCTTTTGCGCGAGCAGTATTCTCGTGGGACACGGCGTCGAGATCGATCGCAAGTTCTTGCAACGAGCGGCGGCGCGCTGTGGGCTTTCCTGGCCGAAGACGTATTGGGTGGACACCGGTCGCGTGGCACGCTGGCTCACCTCCCATCATGGAGCGCTGCCGGAGGCAGCGGCAGACCGGGGGCGGTTCAGTTTGGAGGACTTGCTGGCAGCATACGAGATCGAGCCACCAGCTCGCCATCATGCCTTGGCCGATGCGTTCGTGACGGCCTTGGTTTGGCAGCGGCAGTTGACGGAACTAGCGGCTGAAGGCGTGCGGACGTTGCGCGATCTTCGCTTGGCGGGGTTGATTACCTCGGCATAGCCACCACGAAGAGGATGAGACGTACGGCGAGCAAGGCGAGGACCCAGAGGACCGATTGCGCGATCGTCGACAACCGCGGGAAGAGTTGCGACGAAAATCGAAGCAAAGGATCCGTAGCCAGATGGAAGAGTCGACCGATGACGGTCGATTTCCCGCGAGTGAGCTGATCCAGGAGAATGCGACCGATCAGCAGCCACATGAGGATGGCCAGCAGCCAGTTCGCAACCTCGAAGACCTGGCGGGTCAATCTCTCACCTCACTGTCCGTGACGATCCGGGACGGAAAGCCGGGGCCCAAGCGCGCGCCTGGACCCCGGCGCGACCGGTGATTTCCTCAATCCTGGCCAGCGGGAGCGACACCCGGCGCAGCACCAGGTGCGGTACCGGGTGCCGGAAGCCGCATCTCGCCGACCGGGATGCGCAACTGGTCGACCATATCCTGGATGTACTTCGGTGACGGGGCGGTGGCCAGACTTACGACGATCGTGAGCAAGAAGTTGGCTGCCATGCCGAAGATACCAGCCGACAAGTGCGAGAGCCCAAGCACGTTGAAGCGTGGATCGACATAGTTCCAGAACATGTAGACCAAGCAGGTGATCAGTCCGCCGATCATCCCGGCGATGGCGCCGTTGGCATTGGCGCGCTTCCAGAAGATGCCGAGCAGGATCACCGGGAAGAAGGTCGATGCTGCCATCGAGAAGGCCCACGCGACCAGCTGCACGATGAGTGCGAACTGCGGAATGGCGAGCAGGGCAGCGATGACGGCCGAGATCAAGATCATCAATCGGCTGAGGAAGAAACGGCGGCCATAGGGTGCATTGGGGTTGATGATCTTGGCGTAGATATCGTGGGCAACGGCCGTCGAGATGACCAAAAGCAGACCGTCGGCGGTGGAGAGTGCGGCTGCCAAACCACCAGCGGCTACCAGGGCCGCGATCGTGAAGGGTAGCCCGGCGATCTCTGGTGTCGCCAAGACCACGATATCGCCGTTTATGGAGAGTTCGCTGAACTGGAGAATGCCGTCATTATTGGCGTCAGTGATCTTCAGAAGCCCGGTCCGAATCCAGTTCGCCGTCCACTCTGGCAGTGCGTTGATCGGTTGTCCGACGACGTTCTGTAGGACTTCCCACCGCGAGAAGGCCGCATAGGCCGGGGCGGTCACGTAGAGCAACCAGATGAAGAACAGCGACCAGCCGACGCTGATGCGTGCCTCCTTCGGACTGGGTACCGTGTAGTACCGGATCAGAATGTGCGGCAAGCCCACCGTACCGGCCATCAAGCAAAGCGTCAGAGCGAGGAACTGCCAGGGAGTGCCGACCCAGTCCTTCACGGTGATCGGTTCGGGTGGCGTGATGCCGATCTGCTTGAAGGCGGAGATCGCGGCGGAGTTAGAGAGCGCTTGCTTGAACGGTTGGACATAAGCGGGCAGGTTCATCGCCTGCTCGAGCTGGCCGATCTCGCTTAACGCCTTGCCATACATGAGCTGTGGGAAGGGAACGCCAGTCAGCTTCGCAGACAAGAAGGTCACGGGAATCAAGTACGCGACGATCAGAATGATGTACTGGGCCACCTGAGTCCAAGTGATCGACTTCATGCCACCGAGGAACGAACAGACGAGGACTCCGGCTAAGCCGACGAACACGCCGACCCGGTAGTCCAGTCCGAAGAAGCGGCTCATGATGATGCCCACGCCGGTCACCTGTGCCGTGACGTATGCGAGCGAGACGATGATGGCGCAGATGGCGGCGACGAAGCGGGCCAAGCGAGCTCGCTCACCGTAGCGGGTGGCGACGAAGTCGGGAATCGTGTACTGGCCGAACTTGCGGATATACGGGGCGAAGAGCAAGGCGAGGAGGACGTATCCACCCGTCCAGCCCATGATGTAGGCGAGCGCGTCGTACCCGAGCAGCCACAATGTACCAGCCATCGAGATGAAGGACGCGGCGCTCATCCAGTCAGCACCAGTCGCCATGCCATTGAAGATAGCTGGCACACGCCGACCGGCGACGTAATACTCCTCGAGGCGTCTTGTGAAATTCAGGATGCCGATAAAGGCGTAGAGAAGTAATGTCAGGAAAATGAACGCGTATCCGATGAAGCGCTGCGGGAGACCAGCCCGCTCGAAGAGGTACAAGACCACGGTGAACGCGATCAGGAACACGAAGAACGCACCGTAGTACTTGGCTAGTCGTCGGCGGAACTCGCTGAGCTGCGCACGTGTGAGAGGCGTGTATCCTGCTTCCTGGCTCATGGCTCCCCTACTCCTCTTCGAAGCCGTACTTCTTGTCGATCACTCGGTTCATGGTCAGCGCATAAACGAAAATCAGAATGACGTAGACCGTGATCGAAAACTGACTGGACAGCCAGTAGCCGAGTGGGAAGCCGGTGAGGATTTTGATCTTGTTCAGCGAGGCCGCGAAGGGAGGATGAAGGTACGTCACTGCAAACCAGATGACGAGGAGCGTGATGATGAGGCGCAGCTGCTCGCGCCAGTAGGCTTCGAGTCGGCTCGTCTCTACCTGCCGGCTGCCTTCCATCATGAACCTCCTGCCCTCACCACGTTACCATGCGCGGGTCGTCACCCCGAGACTGACGTGCGTCCTCCGTCTCCTCGAAGGCTGGGCCGCCGCATCGTCCGCTCAGCGGTTCACCTCCTCTCCGGATGACCCGAGATGCTCTGCCGCTCACTGCCGGCGCGTTCACGAGTCGCTCGTCGGGCAGATAGAGATCCGATAAACGGCTCAGTCTATCTGCTCTATACCGGAACGATAGCGCATTGTCAAGAGGAGTCGCTTTATCGTGATCGCAAGTTCGGGTTATACGTAACGAGAAGGTTCCTCGAGAGTCGAATGACCGGGACTGACCGAAAGCCTGGAGCAGACGTCTCGTCTTGGGAGAACGTCATCGAGATGGCAAGGAGGAGCGCGATGCGGACGGTGGCGCAGGGAAACGATGCGTTTCCGGATGGGCGAATCCTCCCGCATGGCGGAACGGCCAATCTCGCCGATAGGCGAGTGCGTGATGCTGTGTGTCGATCGCGCTTGCTTGCTGGCGACAGCGACCCGCAGGACGCTCAAGACAGCCGACGCGAGTCCGGGCTTCGAGCGGCATGGTGATCGCCGTACCGAGTAGGCAGTGGGCGGTCAGCGTCCGTACACTATCGTCAGGGGTGGCTGTGTCGACGCCGATCCGCAAGCAGTATCTGGAGATCAAGCGACAGGTTCCCGATGCTCTGCTCTTGTTCCGGTTGGGCGATTTTTACGAACTCTTCGACGACGATGCGGAAGTGGCCAGCCGGATTCTCGATATCGCCTTGACGTCGCGGGATCTCGGCAAGGGACAGCGGGTGCCGATGGCTGGCATCCCGGCCCATGCTGCCGAGCCGTACATCGCCAAGTTGGTCGCTGCCGGTTACCGGGTCGCGCTCTGCGATCAGATCGGTACACCGGACGGTCGCAACCTGGTCGAGCGTCGCATCACCCGGATCCTCACCCGGGGAACCATCACCGAGCCGGCCATGCTCGACGCGCGGCGCAATACGTACATCGCCGCTGTCCTGCTCGAGTCGTCACGGGCCGGCCTGGCGTATGCGGATCTTTCCACGGGAGAGTTCGCCGCGACCGAGTGGGTTGCGGAACAGCTCGAGGAACTCCGTGCAGCGGTGGAACGGGAACTCTTGCGGATCGCACCGGCTGAACTCGTGCTCCCGGCAGGTCGTCGCGGAGTGATCGGCGTCGAGGGAGCTGCCGTCACCGAGTTGGAGGAGCGCGCCTGGCGCGAGCACGAGGCACGTCGCGTCCTGCAGGAGCACTTCGGTGTTGAAACGCTCGCGAGCTTCGGGCTCGCGGACCGCCCGGCGGCGCTGCGGGCAGCGGGCGCGCTCCTCGGGTATCTTCTGGACACGCAGGTGGGGCAGCTACCCCAGCTCGACGATCTCGTCGTGTACCAGACCGATTCGTTCATGACGCTCGACGCAGCGACGCGACGCAACCTCGAGCTGCTCGAGTCGGCACGCGGGGAGCGCGCTCATTCCCTGGTGTCGGTTCTCGATCGGACGGAAACACCGATGGGTGCGCGCTTGCTCCGGCGCTGGCTCAGCCAGCCGCTCCTCGATGTGGGCGCGATTCGGCAGCGGCAGGAGCGCGTGGCGGCGCTCGTCGAGGAGACGCTCGTCCGTGCCCGGCTGGGTATCCTCCTGGCCGGCGTCGCCGACCTGGAACGGTTGGCCAATCGTGTCTTGACCGGGCATGTGACACCTCGCGAACTACGCCAACTCGGTCACTCGCTCGCTCGCTTGCCTGAAATCGCCGAGATAGCAGGTCGACGACCAGAACTTGCACCCCTCTCAACTCTGCCGGACCTCCTGCCCGCGGCTCATCTCATCGACTCAGCGATCGTCGAGGATCCGCCCCCGAGTCTCGGCCAGGGGCATGTGATCCGTGCCGGGTTTACGCCGGAGCTGGACGAGCTGCGGGAACGGGCACGTTCGGCGCGCGAGTGGATCGCCTCGTTGGAGCAGCGCGAGCGGGAGCGCACCGGTATCCGATCCCTGAAGGTGGGCTACAACAAAGTTTTTGGCTACTACATCGAGGTGAGCCATGCCAATCGGCATCTCGTGCCGCCCGATTACCAGCGTAAGCAGACATTGGTCGGGGCTGAGCGCTACGTAACGCCGGAACTCCGCGAGTTCGAGAGCATGGTCTTGCAGGCGGAGGAACGAATCGCGGCACTCGAGGAGGAGGTCTACCGGCGCGTCGTCAAAGAATTGGCGAGCTGCGCTGCACAGATCCGACGAGCAGCACAGCTCGTGGCTGAATTGGATGTCTACCGTGCGCTCGCTGAGGTGGCAGTGGACCGGCGGTACGTCCGCCCGGTTGTCGACGAGAGTACGGTTTTGGAAATCAGGAGTGGGCGCCATCCCGTCGTGGAGACGACGCTGGAAGCGGGCCGATTCGTCCCCAACGACGCCCGGCTCGATACCGAGAGCGATCAGATCGTGATTCTCACCGGTCCCAACATGGCTGGAAAATCGACCTTTCTCCGTCAAGTCGCACTGATCGTGCTCTTGGCGCAGGTCGGTTCTTTCGTGCCAGCCGAGTTCGCTCGGATCGGGCTGGTGGATCGCATTTTCACCCGCATCGGTGCCCAGGACGACATCGCGGCCGGTCAGAGTACCTTCATGGTGGAAATGGTCGAGACGGCAGCGATTCTGCGCCAAGCGACGCTCCGCTCGCTCGTCGTCTTGGACGAGGTCGGTCGGGGAACGAGCACGTACGACGGTTTGGCGATCGCTCGTGCAGTGGTGGAGTACTTGCACAACCATCCACGACTCGGCTGCCGAACGCTCTTCGCGACCCACTACCACGAGTTGACGGAACTGGAGCGTGTCTTACCACGAGTTCGTAACTACCGCATGGACGTGTTGGAAGAAGGTGATCGCGTCGTCTTTCTCCACCGAGTCGTGCGGGGTGGAGCGGACAAGAGCTATGGGATCCATGTGGCCCAGCTCGCTGGCCTGCCGCACGCGGTGGTTCGTCGGGCACGGGAGATCCTGCAGGAGCTCGAATCAGCACGCAGCGGTGAGCGCACGCGGCGGCGCCAGAGCATGGCCAAGGAGGTACCGCTGACGATCCAGCTCACGCTCTTCAGCCCGCCTCATCCTGTCTTGGAACGACTGCGTTCACTGGAACTCGACGGGATGACGCCGCTCGAGGCGCTGACGACACTCTACGAGTTACAGCGGTTAGCGCAGGAAGCCGAGTGATCGCTGTGCACGGCTGTCGTGGCGGATGGCGGGGCGAGTGACGGGCGGAGGAAGCGCAGCGGCAGCAGGGCGGCGAGGGCGAGCACGGAAGACAGTGCGAACATCGCGCGTGGTCCGAGGGTGCCGTAGACCGGCGTATACAGTGCCGGAGCGAGACCCTGGATCAAGAACCGCGCTCCGAGGAAGTAGGCCGATGTCGTGCCGCGATGGCTCGGTGCTGCCTCGACTGCAAGGATGCTGAAGGCCGTCCAGGTCAGCATCGCAGCGAGACCGAGCCCCAGGTATGCGAGAGCGAACGACGGCGGATTCGGTGCGACTGCCATCAGCACGATCGTCGTCGCGACACTCGTGAGTCCGATGGCGGCACTCCGTTGCGTCCCGAGGCGCTCCAGGAGCAAACCAGTCACCGGGGCGAACAAGAGCGCCCCGACACCATAGAGCGCGACGATCAGCCCGATCAGCGCGTAGTCCAAGTGCCACAGATCGCGCAATGCTTGCCCGAGCAAGTACGCGGTCCCCATGATCGCCGCGTTGGCGAGAAAGGCCAGTGCGACCACACGGGCGGTCGCTCGGTCGAGTGCCTGGACGAGGTCGCGCAGGGCAGCCTGCATTGAGGCGTAGCGTGGCCGATGTGGCACGGCATGGCCGAAGCGAGCGAACCAAACGAGAAGCCAGAGTCCGACGATCCAGCTGAGAAACGTAGCGCTGACGAAGAAGAGACGCCATGACCAGGCCACGAGGAAACCTGCCACGAGTGGCCCGAGCAGATGGCCAGCTTGATTGGCAGCAGAAAAGATGGTGACCGTGCGGGGGAGGCGTTGGGTCGGCAAGGTGTCACCCAACGTTGCCAGCAGGATCGGTGTGGTGAAGGCATTGGCGATGCCGAGCAAGATACAACCCAGCAAAAAGACTGGCAGGTTGGGAGCCAGGGCGCAGACGAGTGCGGCGAAACCGAAGCCGCCGAAACCGGCCAGGATGGTCGAGCGCCGCGAGGTGAGGTCGGAAATCGTGCCGGAGAAGAATTGGCACAGGCCGAACGTCGCGAGGTACGCAGGGACGATGGTGGAGAGAGCCGCGCGATCGACGCCGAAGACGCTTTGCAAGAGTGGGAAGAAAACCGGGAAACTCGCACCGGTGTAGGGTCCGATGAACGATCCCAGATGAAACGGTGCAAGTCGCCACTGGTCGAGCACGCTGTCGGTATCTGTTGTCCGATCGGTCCCCATCCGACTCTCCCGAAGGTCACAGTGTAGCGCGCGAACGATCGCTGCGTTCGCACTGTTCTCGAGTGCGGAACGAGCTGCCCTCACTCGACCACCTCATCCGAGACTGCTCAGCTCTTTGTGCTGCGTGCATAAGCGACCCGGTGCGCTTTGCGCACCGTGCCGGGGCAGCGCGGTCTTCGTCCCGGTATCGTGCACGAAGGGAAAGGAGCGATGATGCCGGTCGAACGCATTCGGCGACAGCGCGGACCACCATTGGCGCATCGTATCGATGAGGAGAGGCGGGAGATTCGTCGGTCGCTGCGCTGAGGCAGTAGGAAGGAGCTCGACGATGAGCGAGGGGGCGATCGCCTGGATGCTGGTTGCGACAGCATTGGTCCTCCTGATGACCCCGGCATTAGGGTTTTTCTACGGGGGGCTCGTTCGCTCCAAGAACGTTCTCAACACGCTGATGATGAGTTTCGGCGCGGTATCTGTCGTAGGGCTCGCGTGGGCGTTGCTCGGCTACTCGCTCGCCTTTTCCGCCGGGTGGCCGCTGGTCGGGGGTCTTTCGCACGCGCTGTTGCGTGGGGTCAACCTGGAAGCGTCCGGCGCGATCCCACACGTGCTGTTCATGGCCTTCCAGGGGACTTTCGCCGTCATCACCGCCGCACTCATTTCGGGGGCGCTCGTGGAACGCATGCGCTTTGGCCCTTACCTCGCATTCCTCGGTCTCTGGGCGATCGCGATCTATGCACCGATCGCGCATTGGGTTTGGGGAGGTGGCTGGCTCGCTGACCTGGGGGCCCTCGATTTTGCAGGTGGAACTGTGGTGCATATCAATGCTGGTATCGCGGCCGTCGTGGCTGCACTCGTCCTCGGCCGCCGACGCGATTACGGTCGTCAGGCTATTCTTCCGCACAATATTCCGTTCGTCTTGCTGGGTGCGATGCTGCTGTGGCTCGGCTGGTTCGGGTTCAACGCGGGGAGTGCACTCGGGGCGAACGAGATCGCGGGACTCGCTTTCGCGAACACCATGCTGGCGCCGATGGCAACCGCGCTGGTGTGGATGATTCTCGACCTCGTGCGGAGCGGCAAGGCGACGGCCGTAGGACTCGCGACGGCGATCGTCGTCGGTCTCGTCGCCATCACTCCAGCTGCGGGTTTCGTCTCGCCATTGTCGGCGATCGTACTCGGGGCGCTCGCTGCCTTTCCGAGTTATTTCGCGTTGCTGTGGCGAGCCCGGACGCGACTCGACGATTCGCTCGATGTCTTCGCGGCACATGGTGTCGGTGGGCTGACCGGAGCATTGTTGACCGGTGTCTTCGCGCAGGAGTCGTGGAACGGAGTCGCGAACGGGCTGCTCTTCGGCAACCCGCTGCAACTGCTGATCCAAGCGGTCGCTGTGCTCGCGGTCGTCGCCTACAGTGCAGCTGGCACGTTCGTCATCTTGCGAGCGATCGCACTGGTGACGTCGCTCCGCGTTGCGGATGCTGCCGAGCGTGTCGGCTTGGACGTCACCGAGCACGGCGAGCAGGCCTACACGAGTGGAGAGGGGGCGGTGCTGCTCTTGCCGCTGAGCCGGACGGGCGAGGTGACGGCGCGACCTGGGCCGGTCGTCGAAAAGGTGGGGGGCAGCGCATGAAGCTCATCGTCGCCATCATTCGACCAGAGAAGCTCAACGAGGTTCTGGAAGCGTTGTTCCGGGCAGAGGTGCGTGGGCTGACGATTTCGGCTGCCCAAGGACACGGTGGAGAGACGGAGCAAGTGGAAACGTATCGCGGCATGACCGTGAAGATGGAGCTTTCCCCCAAGATTCGGCTCGACATCGGCGTGTCCGACCATTTTGTCGAGCCGACGGTGCGTGCCATTCTCAGTGCGGCACGCACCGGGGAGGTCGGTGACGGCAAGATCTTCGTCCTCCCGGTCGAGCGGGTCTATCGCATCCGAACGGGCGAGCGCGATGAAGCAGCCGTCACGCCGGTGGCTTGATCGAGCAAATGACCTCATCCCCACCCACCAACCGGCCCCCGGGAGCATTCCCGGGGGCCGGTTGCGGCATGGGATGGATGGGAGGTCAGTCTGCAACGGCTTGGGCCTCGACCGCGCGCTCGCGGGCGCGACGCGCTGGGCGTTCCTCGACTGCCTCGATCGGTGGATGGGGCACCACTTTCCAGAACGCGCTGCGGAGTTCTGCCCAGCGCTCCAGGATCTCTCGCCCGCGTTGGCTCCCGGTAAAGGCAACATGCTGGGCGATGAGCGAGCGAAGGAGCTCGTCGTCCTCGTCACTCAAGCGCTCGAGCTGGACGTAATCGCGGTTCAGTCGTGTCGGGAAGACGCCTTCCGGATCGAAGACGAACGCCAGCCCGTTGGTCATACCGGCGGCGAAGTTGCGTCCCGTCGGACCGAGCACCACAACCACTCCGCCGGTCATGTATTCGCAGCCGTGGTCGCCGACACCTTCGACGACCGCTACTGCACCGGAGTTCCGAACCGCGAACCGCTCACCAGCTTGGCCGGCAACGAAGAGCTGGCCACCAGTGGCACCATACAGGACGGTATTGCCGACCAGGACATGGGGACGCGTCGGGTCAGCTGGTGGCTCCGGAGAGCGAACGACGATCGTGCCACCACCCATACCCTTCCCGACGTAGTCGTTCGCCTCCCCGGTCAGGATGAGTGTCAATCCGTGCCAACACCAAGCGCCGAAGCTCTGTCCCGCTTGGCCAGTGAGCTCGACCGTGATCAAGTCGTCCGGCGCATGGTCGCGACCGAAGCGCAAGCTCAGCTCCCCAGCCAGCCGGCCGCCGACAGCGCGGTGATGATTGCGTACGGTCGCAGTGATGCGGACGGGCTCGCGCTGTTCGAGGGCCGGGCGCGCTTGCTCGACCAACCATTCGTCGAGTGCGGGGCCGGTGAGATCGTGGAAAATATTGCGGTCGTAGAGACACCGTCGCGGTGCGGTCGGATCGGGTGGAGGTGCGAGCAACGGGGTCAGATCGAGTGTCGCTGCCGGTCCATCGAGCTGGTCGAGCACCGCGAGGAGCTCGACGCGCCCAACGATGTCGTCGAGACGTCGCGCACCGAGCATCGCCAGGTACTCGCGGACCTCTTCGGCCAGAAGTGTAAAGTAATTGATGACGTGCTCCGGCTTACCGGCGAAACGCTTCCGCAAATCCTCGCGCTGGGTGGCGATACCAGTTGGGCACGTATTGAGGTGACACTGGCGCGCCATATCGCACCCGATGGCGACGAGCGCGGCCGAACCGAAGCCGAACTCTTCGGCGCCGAGCAGAGCGGCGATGATGATGTCGCGTGCGGTCTGCAAGCCGCCATCGGTCCGCAAGCGGACTCGGCTCCGCAGGTCATTGAGCACCAACGTCTGTTGCGTCTCAGCGAGCCCGAGTTCCCAGGGGACCCCAGCGAACTTGATCGATGAGAGGGGAGACGCCCCTGTCCCGCCGCTGTGCCCGCTGATCAGGATGTAGTCGGCGTGCGCCTTGGCGACGCCAGCAGCGATCGTCCCGACACCGGCCTCGGCCACCAGCTTGACGCCGACGCGCGCCTGCGGATTGACCATCTTGAGGTCGTAGATGAGCTGGGCCAGGTCCTCGATGCTGTAGATATCGTGGTGTGGTGGCGGAGAAATGAGTTGGATGCCCGGAATGGCGTGGCGGAATCGTGCGATGATCGCCGTGACCTTGTGGGCAGGAAGCTGACCGCCTTCACCCGGCTTGGATCCCTGGGCGATCTTGATCTCCAGTTCCTCGGCACGAACGAGGTATTCGGCGGTCACGCCGAATCGGCCGCTGGCTACCTGCTTGATCTTGTTGTGCGGCACGTCGCTGCCGTTCTCGTAGTACCAGTCCGGATCCTCCCCGCCTTCACCGCAGTTGGAGCGCGCGCCGATGCGGTTCATCGCGATCGCGAGCGTGCGATGGGCCTCTGGCGAGAGGGCACCGAGCGACATCGCAGTGACGACGAATCGCTTGCGGATCTCTTCAGCGGGCTCGACTTCCTCCAATGGAATCGGCTCGGTCGGGCGGAAGGTGAGGAGGTCGCGCAGCGTCGCTGGCCGCCGGTGCTGCACGAGCTGCACATACTGGCGGTACGCATCGCGATCGCCGGTTTGCGCCGCCTGCTGCAGCGCGCGCACATTCGTCGGGCTGAAAGCATGGTATTCGCCGTCCTTGCGGAATCGGACGAATCCCCAGTCGGGCAGCTTGTCCAGCGGCGCAGTGAAGGCTGCGCGGTGGCGGGCAAGGGCACGCTCCGCGATCCCGGCGAGGTCCAGTCCGCCCAGCCGTGAGGGCGTACCGGTGAAGTACCGATCGACCACGGATTGGTCCAGCCCGAGGATTTCGAACAACTGGGCACCCTGGTAGCTGGCCAGCGTCGAGATGCCCATCTTGGACATGATCTTGAGCAGGCCTGCATCCAGTTGCTTCAGGTAGTTCTTGGCGAGTTGGTCAGGGGAAAGATGCTCAGCGCCACGGCTTCCCGCGAAACTGCGGGCGACGTGGAGCGCCAGATACGGATGCACGGCAGCGGCTCCGTAACCGATGAGCACTGCTGCCTGGTGGACATCCCAAACATCGCCGGTTTCGCAGACGAGCGAGGCGCGCAGGCGCTTCCCGATCCGGATCAAGTGGTGATGGAGCGCACCGATCGCCAACGGCATCGGGATCGGTGCATGTGCTGCATCGACGGCACGATCGCTCAGGATCAGGATACTCGCGCCTTCGTCGATCGCTCTTTCCGCCTCATTCAGGAGTCGCTCGAGGGCCTGCTCGAGTCCGGCCGGTCCATCGGCAACTGGGAAGATGGCAGCGAGCGTTCGGGCTCGTAGTACCGGGTGATTGGCGAGCGCGGCCAGCTGATCCTCCGTAAGGAATGGGCTGCTCAGATGCAGCAAGCGCGCGTGTTCGGGGAGTTCGGTCAGCAGATTCGGCCACGGCCCGAGATGGACGTCGAGTGACATCACCAGCTTTTCGCGATACGAATCGATCGGCGGATTGGTCACCTGGGCGAAACGCTGTCGGAAGAAATGGGCGAGCGGTCGCGGGAACTCGGACAGGACGGCCAATGGGGTGTCGTCTCCCATCGACCAGAGTGGCTCCTTGTTCTCCACTGCCATGGGATGAACGACCAACCGCTGGTCCTCGGCAGTGAAGCCGAAAGCCACCTGACGACGGAGCCAGCTCTGCTCGTCGATCTCGTGACCGTTTCCATCGACCGGCGCGCTACCCAGGGAGAGACGATACTGCGTGAGCCATTCGCCATACGGTTTGCGGGTGGCCAGGAGCCGCTTGATCTCCTCGTTCCGATACACCGTGCCCGTGATCGTGTCGGCGACCAACATCTGACCCGGCCCGAGTCGCCCGCGCTCGATCACCTTCCGGTCGGAGAGGTCGATCACGCCCGTCTCGCTCGCGAGAACCACGAGTCCGTCCTCGGTGATCGAGTACCGGGCTGGCCGCAGGCCGTTCCGATCCAGGACGGCGCCAGCGACGCGACCATCCGTGAACGCGATGGCTGCCGGTCCATCCCATGGCTCCATGAGCCCGGCGTGGTAGTCGAAGAAAGCGCGGATGGCCGGATCCAGATCGGCCATGTTTTCCCAGGCTTCGGGGATGAGCATCGCCACTGCGTGGACGATGTCGCGCCCCGAGAGCTCGAGGAATTCGAGGACCTGGTCGAGACTCATCGAGTCCGAACCGTCCGGATCGATGATCGGGAAAAGCTCGGCGAGGGAGTCGCCCCACAGCGGTGAGGAGAGTTCCGGTTCGCGGGCTCGCATCCAGTTCCGGTTACCTTGCAAGGTGTTGATCTCGCCGTTATGCGCGATGCGCCGGAACGGCTGTGCCAGCTGCCAGGTGGGAAAGGTGTTCGTACTGTAGCGCTGGTGGAACAGCGCCAGCGCACTTTCCATGTCCGGGTCTCGGAGATCGGCGTAGAAAGTGCCGAGGTCGCGGGCGACGAAGAGACCCTTGTAGACGATCGTCCGGCAGGAGAGCGACGGAACGAAGAAGCTGCGCGCACCGAGTTCCTTGGCGGCCTGCTCGGCGCGCCGCCGAGCGCGGTAGAGCCGGCGCTCGAACTCCATCTCGTCACAGCCGACCGGGCGCAGCGCGATCACTTGCTCGATGCGTGGCATCGTGGCGCGTGCCTGCTCGCCGAGCACCCCAGGATCGACCGGAACGAGCCGCCACCAGATCCCATCGATACCTTGCCGTCGCAGCGCGCTGGTCAGCTCGTCCTTACAGCGGAAAGCCAGGTCGTCATTGTCAGCTGGTAAGAAGACGAGACCCGCAGCCAGATCAGCCGGATCGACTGCCTCGACACCCAGCCGCGCGAGTTCCCGGAGGAGAAGCTTGCGGGGAATCTGGACGGTGATCCCTGCTCCGTCACCTGTCTTGGCATCGGCGGAGACGGCACCACGATGCGTCAGATTGACGACGGCTTCGAGCGCGTACTCCACGATCTCGTGACTTGCCCGACCAGCGAGATCAGCCACGAACCCGGTGCCACACGCATCATGCTCGTATTGCGGGCTATAGAGTGGGGCGGCTCCCGCCAACTCCTCGACGCTCAGACGCTTCATCGCGTTCGTTTCTCCTTCCCTCTGCAGCGAGGTTGTCGCTCTCCGACAACGAGCGACGCAGCACCTTTTCCTGGCGATCGACTGGAAAACAGCGAAGATGAACCGATCCTGCAGCTGCTCGAGCGCGAATCAGTGCGCCACGAGGATCGGCAGCGAGCGCGTTACCTTGTCCGCTGGCAAGGTGGACGACGAGCGGTACCTTCGTCGAGGAGCAGAAGACGAGTCGTGAGGTACGAATACAGGACGATGCCGGTTCGCCGCAGCGATGCAGCCATTCCGTTCCCTCCTCTACAAGCACGCGCACCGTTGCGCGGGCTCACCGTGAGGACTTCAGCTTCACACTATAGCAGGACCATGAGCGGTGCGCAAGAGGTCAGCCACGATCGAGGCGAGTGTCAGGTTTGTCTGCGTCGGCGACCGCGTCGAGCCGGCGCCAAACGTCAACGGCCGCGGGAGTGCAGGTGGGCGACGCTAACGCGTCCGCTCTGGCTGAGCGGAGCTCGGCCCGCCGGTTCGGAGGGGCGGGGCGAGCAGTGGAATCCCGCCTGCTCGTTCATGCGGGCCCAGCTTGCCTCAGGCGAGCGCTGGGCCTAGCCCAAGGAAGCCGTCGCGGATCCTCTTCACTGTTCGACCGCTGAGCGCTCGCTTTTTGGAATGCAGGTTTCAAGTCTTACAGCGGCGATGATGTGCCGATAGCGTTTTCCGAGGGAACCCCCTTGCCGACTTCGGTGCACTGTGTGAGACTACAGCTGTGCGGAACGGTGGAGACAGGGTTCTCGGACTGTCCCTGTTCGCGTCCGCAACGTTGGAGACGACGGCTGCTCGGCCGTCACGATGGATTTCAGGGGGTGTCGTATGACTGAGGTCGCGGCGGTGCATCCGGAGCCACGCACCGCACCGGATTTCGAGCAGGAAGCGCTCAAGCATGTCTGGATCCACTCGGCGGAGTGGATCCGTCTCGCGGAGGAGCGAGGTTTTCGCGTCTTCGAACGTGCGTACGGGAGCACGCTGGTCGACGTCTACGGTCGCGCATTCATCGACGGGTTGTCCGGGCTTTGGGTGGTGAATGCTGGACACGGGCGCAAGGAGATCGCCGAAGCGATGGCGGAGCAGGCGGCCAAGCTCGCCTACGTCTCGTCCGCCAACCATACGACGGTCCCGACGGTGCGCTTGGCACACGAGCTTGCGCTCCGTTTGCCTGGCGACCTGAATCGCGTCTTCTTCTGCTCCGGTGGCTCGGAGGCGGTGGAGAGCGCCATCAAGATCGCCAAGCAAGTCCAGGCGATGCGCGGATTTCCCAAGCGGTACAAGATCATCGCTCGGCGAGGCAGCTACCACGGCATGACGTACGGGGCGATGTCGTTGACGCAGTCGCGCAACGAGAAGTTCTTCGGGCCCTTCATGTACGGGGTGTACTATGTCCCCTCGCCCAACCGGTACCGCAACGACTTCGGGCTGGAAGGCGAAGAAGGCGATCTGATGTGTGCCAACTACGTCGAGCAGGAGATCCTCTATCAGGATCCGGAGACGGTCGCGGCGGTGATCGGCGAGCCGATCTCGACCTCGAATGGCGTCCACGTGCCCTCGCCCAAGTATTGGCAGCGTTTGCGTGAGATCTGTGACAAATACGGTGTTCTCTTGATCATGGACGAGGTGATCAACGGTTTTGGGCGCACCGGGAAGCTGTTCGCGGCTGAGCACTTCGGGGTCGTTCCTGATCTGATGACGATGGCCAAAGGCATTACTTCCGGATATGCCCCGATGGGCGCAGTGGCAGTTCGCGACAGTGTCTTCCAAATCTTCCAGGAGCAGAAGGAAGTTCCGCTCGGCCACCTACTCACCTTCGGTGGGCATGCCGTTGCGGCAGCAGCCGCGCTGAAGAATCTCGAGATCTTCGAGCGGGAAGGGTTAGTGCAGCAGAGCGCCGAGAAAGGTGCGTATTTGCTCGAGAGGCTCAAGGAGCTGCTCCGGCACCCCACCGTCGGTGACGTGCGTGGCCTGGGCCTGATGTGCGGGATCGAACTGGTCAAGAGCAAGGCGACCAAGGAGAAATGGCCGCGCAACAGCGCTTTCATCAAGGCGCTCGAACGGCGTATGAACGAGAAGGGGTTGCTCACGCGCGTCTGGGAGATCGTGCACGTCGCTCCGCCGCTGGTCGTCACGTACGAGGAACTCGATCGCATCGTGACGATCATCGACGAGGCGCTGACCGAGACGGAGAACGAGTTCGCCAGCGAGATCGCGGAGTGAGCGGTCACGCGCTCGCGGCGACCTGACCGTCGAGCGCGGTTTCCGATCGGTCGCGGGACTCGAATCATCGGACGAGGCGTTCGAGGAGCTCGGCGAGGCGAGCTGGCTCGAGCGCCTCATCGCGGATGAGATAGCGCAGTGACCCACTGCGATCGAGGATGTAGGTCACAGCAGTGTGCTGGACCTCGTACTGTCCTTGGGGAAGTGGGTGGCGAACGACGGCGATCCCGAAGCCACTCCAGACCGGCTCGAGTGCGGCGCGGTCACCGGTCAAGAAGCGGAGAGATGGATCGAAGCCGTTGGCGACGGCGTATTGGCGAAGCCGATCGGGTGTATCGCGCTCTGGGTCGACGGTGACTGCCAGAAGCTGAATGCGATCGCGCAGCGTCTCGGGGAGACGCTGGTACGCGGTGACGAGTCTGCGCAGTGTCACTGGGCAAGTATCTGGGCAGGTGGTGTAGGCGAAAGTCACCACGAACAGGTCGCCTTCGAGAGCATCGAGGGAAACGAGCCGACCGTCCTGGTCGAGGAGTTGGAAAGCGGGGGCTGGTCTCCCATCCAGCTCGAGGGCCCAGGTGTCCGTGTGCTGCGCAATGTACCAGCGGTACCACGCGATCCCTGCACTGGTACCCAGAGCCGAGAGCGCGAGAATCCAGAGAAGGAGACGAAGGCGTCGCAGCGTCATCGTTTGCTCGCCGGAGTCGGCCGGGTTTTCGTCTGCCCGCGGACTTGCGTCCTGCCCCCGAAGAACCACCACCAGAGCGGGATCTGCAGCAGGACGATCGCCCCCCAGAGCCACCATGAACGCCAGAGCGAGGAGCCAGCCCGTTCGACCGCTACGTCGAACTCGACTGCTCCAGCGCCTTCGGATGCTCGAACGTCGAGTCGCATCCGGTACGATCCGGGCTGGTCAACCGGAAACTCAGCAGCGTAATACAGTTTGTTCGTCGCTTGCTCGCGGGTGACCGGATACTGCCGCGAAGGCCCACCGCTGACTGGCTCGATCGTCAAGACGATCTGCGCATCGTCCACGATCGCCTTCGTATCGCGACGCTGCAGGAGGACGCTGACATCGACTGTCCCCGTCTGTAAAGGCGTCGGGCTCGTGAAGACGGTGATCTCGTACGGGCCGATCGGATAGTTCGCGATCCGCACCTGTCCGCCGTTGGCCGCGGCCGACCAAGCAGTGACCAGGACGGCGAGTAATCCGAAAACGGTCGCACGAGTCAATTGACTGGAACGCATCCCTCACCTGCCCTCAACCGAGCAGTGTACCCCGCATTTCCATCGGTTGCCCGAGCAGCCACACGCCGAAGAGAAAGAGCGACGCGTGCACGACGATCCAGGGAAGGAGCGCTGCGAGCGTGAACCCTTCCTCGCGACCCAGCCAAAGGGTCCACAGCAAAGAACCAGCAGCTCCCAGTCCGAGAACGACGACCACGAGGTCACCGGTCGTCTGAAGAGAGAGGAGGCTGGCTAACCGCCAGTCCGGTACCCCGAGTAGCGCTCGTCCGGTGAGGTCGTAGACGAAACTCTGGAAAAGCGGCACGATGGTCAGCGCACCGGTGAAAAAGTGGAACAGGTAGTGCGCCGCCCACATGCCGAAACCGAGCGGCGCCAGCGTGTACGCGAAGCGACGGGCGATCCAACCGGTCGAATCACGGCGCGCCAGTCGACTGGTGAGCCAGCTCGCTCCGACGACCGCGGCCGCGAGGATCGCCAACCCACCGGTGAAGAGGATGGCGACCAGCACCCTTTCGTTCGACGTCCCGAGGACGCGACTGAGCCAGCTCAGAAAACGATAGATCGGCGAAACCATGCCGAAGGCGTTGAGGAAGCCGATCGCAGTAAGGCCGACTACGAGCGTCAACCAATCCGTTCGACTGGCGAGCGGCCCGATTCCGGAGCGATTCCGCTCGGGATCGAGTTCGTCACGGAGCGGGAGCCGGAAGCGAATCCCGACGTTCCCGTAGGGGCAGGCGTGGACGCAGTCGAGGCAAAACGTGCAGTCGAGGTTGCCGACCTTCCTCGGCTGGAAGAGTCCGAGTTCGCAGCCGCGCTGGAGGGGCGTTCCCTGCGGACTGAAGCGGCCGCGGATACAGTCCTTGGTGCGACAAGACGTGCAGACCGCCGGGTCGCGGATCGTCACCTGGGTGGGTGAGAGCAGCGAGCCCACGAAGTTGAATTGTCCGATCGGACAGACATGCTTGCAAAAAGCGGCCCCGCGGAAGAGGCCATCGACGACGAATGCGCCGACGAAGTAGGCCAGGGCAACCCACGCGGTCAGCAACGGACTGGCCCACAGATCGAACGCCTCGTATGCCCAGAAGAAGAGCAAGAGGAGCAGCACGGCGACCCACTTGCCGGGCAACCAGTGCGGCCAGGCCAGCCGCGGACGGAACCAGCGCTGCGCGAGGCGACGTGGGAGCAGGAAGGGGCAGGCGAAGCAAAACCAGTTACCGAGGAGCAACAAGCTCAGGACGACAAAGCCGCGCCAGTGGACCCAGGGTAGGACCCCAGCCAGGTTCTTGGGGGCCAGTGGCGGGCCGAAAAAGCCGTCGTACAAGAGCATGAGGGCCGCGAGGAGCAACACTGCTTGCGCGCTCGTCCGCGCGTGGCGCCAGCGCAAAAAATGCCCCACCAGCGGGATCGCGAGGAGATCCGGTAACCTCAGAGTCAGTCGGCGTTCCCGTTCCATCGCGCGGCTCCTCAGGGAGAAGGAGTCGGGCTCGACGGCTGGTCGTGGTGGGGTGTCGCGGGTGCGGTGCCTGTCCGCACGCCGGCGATCCAGGCGCGGGCTTCGAACGGTTGCCCGTTCCATGTACCGCGGGCGATGATGATCCAGTCACCGGCCATGGTGAAACGGAAGTCCTGCGTCACGTAGATTCCGTCACCCGCCTCGCGCGCTCGCACGATCACGGGTTCCATTCCAGCATGGGACATGGTGCCCTCGACCTCGATCGTGCCGAGTCCGGTGAGTGGTTGGCCGCGCTGATCGCGCAGGCGCAACTGGATCTCAGCCGGGCCGACGATCGGTGGTTCCGGGCTGATGGCCAGGATGTCGAGCTTGAACTGTTCGGCTCGTGCTTCGCCCCGGCGGCAAGCCGTGAGTGGCAGCACGACGATCAACATTGCGAGGAAGAGCGCACTAGCTCGGAAGAGTCGCTGCATCTCGACCCCCTATCGACGCGTCGACAAGCCAGCCTTCGGCGAAGGGCACACGACGCGGCGGTCGTGGTTCGGGTCTGACTGCACGACCGCTCCGAGCCATCTCTCGGTCGGGGCGGGGTGTCATCGCGACGATACTGGGCCTGAGCGGAACGTTCCAAAAGACCGCGTGGACGGTGAGCCAGTTCGCTGCGCTGGTCGCACTGGGCTGAGCGAGCTGGGGGCCGAACATCTGGTCGGGTGTCGTGTCACCTGCTCCTGGCCGATGGTGATGCCCTGGCAACTCGAACAACGCGTGCGGATGCGGCTCGGTGGCTCCACAGGAGCATTCGCTCGGGAAGAGGAAAAGCGTCGCACTCGTGATGATAGCGATGACCAGCGCCAGGGGCGCTGAGGAGCGTACAGGCATATTCGCAATCGTCCTCGCGAGCCTGCTTCGGCCCGCAGTGCAAGTGTAGCGACCGAGCCCGGCTGGGGGCTTTGCGCACTGGTGCGGATCTCAAACGAGAAGCGGCGCTGCGAGTTCGGCGAGCGGACGTTCACCGCGGGCGATGCGGACAGCAGTTTCGGCGAGGATGCGAGTCGCATCGAGCACGGGAACGGAGACCTCGGTGATCGGAAAGACGATCGGAAGCTCGGTGCAGCCCAGGATGAGCGCTGCTGCGCCATGCGCGATGAGCTGGCGGCCTGTCTCGAGGACGAGCGCGGCTACCTCCCGATCGGTTCGTCCCGCCTTGACGAGTGCGATAGCCTCAGTGACTCGTTCCTGCCACTGGGGATCCGGGACGATACAGCGAAGGCGGCGTTCCGCTAGCGCCTGCTGGTAGAGACGGCTGGCGATCGTTCCTGGAGTGGCTAAAAGGCCAACGACGGATCCCGTGGGGACCACTGCTGCTGCTCGCTCTGCGGTCGCGGCGATCATGCTCAGGATGGGGATCGAGATACTCGCTCGAACACGAGGCAAGAAGGCATGAGCAGTGTTGCAGGGAACGACGATAAAGTCTGCACCAGCCCGTTCCAGGCGCTGCGCACCGGCGAGGAGCCAGGGGGTTGGGTCAGGTCCACCGGTGAGCAAGGCCGCTGTACGGTCGGGAATCGAAGGGTCGGCGTCGATGATGACATGCAGGTGATCCTGATCGCGTTCGGCCGGCGTCGCTTCGATGATCTTGCGGTAGAGATCGACCGTCGCGAGTGGTCCCATCCCGCCGAGAATACCGATGATCGATCGCCTCGTCACAGCTGCCCTCCTCGCCGGAACGATGCCGCTCATCAGGATAGGCGATGACGCAATACCCGCCCAGGTGGCAGGAGATATGCGAGCGGGGCGCTCGGTCGGTATCCACGAGCCGGCAAGGGGTGTCGTGCTTCGGCGGTCAGTTCGCGACTAGGCTCGATGGTTCAGCTGGTGCGCTTGGGGGTGCGCTTGACTTGGAGCCAGGCAAGGAGCACGCTCGAGTGTGATGACGAGATCGGGGGAAAGGGATGTTCGTCGATTTGAGCTTCTTCGAAGTGGACGAAGGGATGCAACCCGAGTTCGAGCAAGCCTTTCGGGTTTTGATCGCTGCCGCCCGAGAGGCGGAGGGGTGCATCTCTTCGGAGTTGGTGCGCCTCGACGAAGAACTCCGCTACGTTTGGGTCGAGCGGTGGGAAAGCCGTGAAGCACACAACGCATTCAACGAGCGTCTTTTCGGAGAGCTCTTACCGCGACTTCCGGACTTCGAACGGTACGCGCGGCGGATGGTCGATCGCGATGCGGAAGGGTACGTCGTGATCTGAGGCGCGCGTTCACGATGCGGCCCCTCCCACAGCTGTCCGGGGAATTCTGGCTCTAATGGGTCAGCGCGACCACGCAAGGTGCGTCTCCGTCGCAGCGAATTCCCCGACCAGTGGTCGCGCGTAGCGGGCGAACGCTGTCGTCGCCCGGCGACCGTCCTGGCTGATGAACTCGGGCGGGAGGAGGCGCTCGTGGTCGGCGACCCGCTGGAGCGGAACCGGCCGGAACCGTACGCGGTACGGATCGTCGCTGAGACGTTCGATGCCGACCATGACTGCCGACTGGCCAGTGGCCAGCCATTCGACTGCGGTTCGTCCGATCGCGCGAGCTTCTTCCCGATCGAGTTCGACGACCGTCTCCCGGAAGCAGCGTGCCAGCGCTCCCGGTCGGATGACGCGTGCTCGTGCGCCACAGACGGTTTCCAGCGCGTGCGCGAGCGCTTCAGCTGGACTCGGCGGGTAGGGATGCCCGTGTGGATCGACCCAGCGAGGCGCTGCCTCGGCCAAGGGTCGGCCGTCCTCACGACGCAACGTTTCGGGGACGACGAGGAGGAGCCAGCCGAGCCGTTGCTGGAGCGAGGCGAACTCCTCAGCGAGATCGTGGCTCGATCGCGGGGGGCGCTCGGGGAAGACGAGCTGGAGGTGCGTGGCCAGTGACTCGTCGATCGCGAGCCCGCAAGCGGCGACGAGCCAGCCGGCATTCCGTCCTTGCACCTCGAGGACGGTAAATGCATAGAAGGTCGCGAGGGAGCGGCAATCGAGCATGAGATCGCGCGTCGCGAGTGCGAGGAAGTGAGCAGCTGAAGGATAGCCAGGAGTGTGATCCGTCTCCGAAAGATCGTTGTCGATCGTCTTGGGGGCGAGCACGACCGCCAACGGGTAACCTGCCTGTTCGGCAGCCGCCAGGAGCACGAGTGCGCTCGCGGCCGTATCGTTGCCCCCGATGGCGACGACCGCTGTCACGCGGTGCGCGCGTAAGGTGGCGAGTGCTGCTCGACTGCTACTCTCGTCTAGGCGTTGGCGCGAGGTACCGAGCGCCGCGCCGGGAGTGCGAGCGAGCCGGTCGAGTTGAGTAAGTGAAAGGGCGGAGAGGTCGACCAGCGTCTCAGTGACCAGGCCGGTGATGCCGTGCTGCGCGCCGAGCACTCGGGTGTAGCCGCTCGAGCGGGCTTGCTCGATGACACCGGCGAGTGTCGCGTTGATGACTCCGGTGGGACCTCCGCTCTGAAAGACGAGGAGCGTCTCGCCGGGCATCGTCATACCACCGAAGCTGATATCTGGTCGAGACTGAAAAGACGACGAGCGTTCCCGGAGAGAATCTTCTGTTTGGCGCGAGGAGCGATGGGGAGTTCCTCGATGACGCGCGGAGCCTTGTCGATATCTCCGACTTGATGGGGATGATCGCTCCCCAAGAGCAGCCGATCCTCACCGACGAAGGCCAAACCGAGCAAGAGACAGGCCGGATCGAAGAGGACGGTATCCAGGTACATCTCGCGGAAGTAGTCCATGGGATCGCGCTCGAGGCGGCCACGGAGTTCCGGATAAGCCCGGTAGCCGCGCTGGATACGCTCCGCGAGATAGGGAAGGACGCCACCGAGATGCGTCTGAATCAGAATAAGCCGCGGAAAGCGATCCAGCACGCCTGCGAGGACCATGCGCACTGCTGTAAGCGTCGTATCGTAGGCGAAGCCGAGTAGGGCTACCAGGCGATAGTCGGCGAGGTGATCGGCGAAAGGCGGACTGGTCGGATGGACGACTAGGGGGGCACCCAGGACCTCAGCAGCCTCGTAGATCGGCCAGAACTCAGGGAGGTCGATCGGCCGCCCGTTGACGTTGGAAAACAGCATGGCACCGACGAGTCCGAGCTCGCGGACAGCGCGCTCCAATTCCCGTGCAGCGGCTTCCGATGACTGGAGCGGCAGCGTCGCGAGACAACGAAAACGCTGCGGATAGCGGCGCTGAATCTCCGCGAACTCGTCATTGACGATACGAGCGAGTCGTTCGCCGACTTCCGGTCGCTCCCCATGCACTCCGGGAGTGGTCAACGAAAGGATCGCCATGTCGATCCCGGCACGCTCCATGTCGGCAAGGCGTGCCTCGAGCGAGTGATGAGCCGGAGCGAGAACGTTGTAGTCTCCGGCATAGTGCAACACCATGCGGCCATCAGCGTCTCGTTGCAGCGTCGTTGCCTCGCTCCCGGCTTCGAGCGCATGCAGGTATCCCGCAGGGTAGAAATGGGTGTGGCAGTCGATCCGCACGAGATCCGCTCTCCTCCCACTCTATTCCTCGTCGAGTGCAGGGTAACATCGGTCGGACATGTGGGGAAGCATCGCTTACCGTTGGAGCGTGCTCGGAACGTGCCGACGAATCCGCTGTCGCAGAGCAGCACCTGCTGTGCCCTCCAGTCAGCTCGCGTCGATCGCGGACAAGAGGTGCGGATCATCGCCCTGGTCGTCGGAGGCGATGGACGGCCACGACGACTGCGGTATCACCAGCATCGGGCCAGGGACCGGACCATGTCTCGACCTCGTCGAACCAGCCCTTCTGGCCCAGTCGCTCGATGAAGGTGGTGGCTGTCCGTCTCCCCGGCTCTGCTAACCACAGCAAGCCACCTGGCGCGAGCAGGTGCTCGACCAGTCGGAGCAACGGCTCGACATCGCGATCTTCGTACAGGACGTCGGCGGCGAGGATAACCGGGACGCTGCTGGAACCGATCACAGTAGCCAGCTGCTCACTCGGGCAACGCCAGTTCATTCGGAGGAGCTCCGGCACACGCCCGGTATTCCTCGAACAGTTCCAGCGGGTGAGCACGAGGGCCTCGGCACTGTAGTCGATCGCCACCAGGCGGGCGCCGGCCCAGAGAGCAGCGATCGCGGTGAGACCCAATCCGCAGCCCAGTTCCAAGACGCGCTGCCCATGAACCGGGTGCGGGTCGAGGAGAAGAGCGTCCGCCAACGCGATTCCGCTGGGCCACAGTTCGGCCCAGTAGGGAAGGTGCTCCTCCGGATCGTCCTGGGCCAGGTCGAGCAGCCGATCGAGGTCAGCCGGCTGGACAAGCGTGCAGGAACGCTGGCTGCGCGGCAGGATGACGAGGCGCTCGCGCACTGGCCCATACCGCGCGACGTCCCATCCTGGAACATCGAGAGCGTCCGCCGCGATGTCGGTCCAGTGCCGTTCGTCGGCCATCGTCTCGACCGTCACCGGCGTGCCTCAGCCAGTCGCCCGACGCGGCGCAAAGCGACGACGAATCGCTCGCGACCGACCTTGACCTCCTCGACGTGACCATCCTCCCTCTCGGGTTCACCGGCACGCAGGTCGACGGCGAGCGTCTCGTGCTTGATGGAGTCAGCGAAGCGTTCGACCGCCGCAGCCAATTCGCCCTCGGCGCGGTAGACGATCTCGATCGTCTCGTCGATCTCGAAGCCGGCATTCTTGCGCGCCTCTTGGACGCCGCGAATGAAGTCGCGAGCCAGACCCTCGAGCCGGAGTTCCGGCGTGATCGTGAGATCGACAGCCACGAGCAGGTCGCGATCCTCGAAGGCCGCGAACCCCGGCCGATCGACCGGCTCGACCAAGAAGTCGTCGGAACCGAACTCCAGTTCCTCACCATCGAGCGTGAGCGTGACGCTTCGCCCGGCTCGGAGCTGGCGAGCCAACGCATTCTGATCGATTCCGGCCAGTGCCCGCTGGAGGACTGGCAACTTGGGCCCGAGCCGTGGCCCAAGGACCGGCAAGTTCGGCTTCACTCGATAGCTCAAATAGTCTTCGGGCCGATCGGCGAATTCGACCGCCTTGACGTTGAGTTCGTCCATGAACTGGTCGACGAGGCGCTCGATCGCTCGGCGGGCTGCCGGATCGCGTGCTGCGACCACAGCACGGGGCAGCGGTTGGCGCACCTTGATGCTCGCTTTGTTGCGGGCGGCACGACCGAGTTCGACCGCTCGCAGGAGCCAGTTCATATCGGCCACCAACTCGTCATCGAGCTTCGTGAGATCCGCTTCGGGATAGTCGGTCAAATGGACCGATTCGGGTGCCTGTGGGTCGACACGACGGACGAGGTTTTGGTACATCAGCTCAGTGGTGAAAGGAATGAACGGAGCGAGCAGCTTGGTCAAGGTGACCAGAACCTCGTACAGCGTCAGATAGGCAGCTGCCTTGTCCTGGTCGCTTTCTGTCTTCCAGAAGCGGCGTCGGTTGCGACGGATGTACCAGTTGGAGAGATTCTCGACCACGAAGTCCTGCAGGGCCCGCGCAGCGTTCATCGAATCGTAGTCCTGGATCCGCTCGCGGACTGTGGCGATGACCTGCTGGAGACGAGCGAGAATCCAACGGTCGAGCAGGGTGCGCTCACCGAGCGGCACATCGTGCTGAGCGGGATGGAACCCGTCGAGCCGAGCGTAGTTGGCGAAAAATGCGTACGAGTTCCAAAGTGGCAGGAGAAAGGTTCGGCGAACCTCGTCGAGCAAGCGCCAGCCGAAGTTCAAGTTCTGGGCTGGGTTGTGCTTCAGATAGAGCCATCGCATCACGTCGACGCCGGCCCGCTCAGCGGCCTCGTCGAACCAGATGGCGTTCCCCTTGCTCTTGTGCATCTCCTCGCCCTTCTCGTCGCGGAGCAGGGCGAACCCTAGGCAGGTCTTCATCGGAGCTTGGCCGGTCAGGACGGTGCTCTGGGCGAGCAGCGAGTAGAACCAGTTGCGGAACTGGCCGGGGAACGATTCGGTGATGAAATCGACCGGGAACCATTCCTGCCAATACGCACGATCGTGCCGGTAACGCAGGGTGGAGAAGGGAACGATGCCAGCATCCAGCCAGGGGTTACCGACATCGGGAATGCGACTCGCGATGGAGCCACACTGCTCGCAGCGGATCTTGACTGCATCGATCCAGGGGCGATGCGGCGTGTGACCCTCGAAGAGTTCCCAACCCTCGACCGCTCGCTCGCGGAGTTCCTCTTCGCTTCCGATGACGTCGAACCAGCCGCACTCCCCGCACTGCCAAATAGGCAGTGCAAGCCCCCAGTATCGCTTCTTGGAGATCATCCAATCATCCATGTTGCGCAGCCAGTCGAGTTCGCGCTCGAGGCCGAACTCGGGGATCCAACGAACCTGGCGAGCTGCCTCCATGACCTTTTCCCGCCAGGGGTCGACCGCGATGAACCACTCGTCGACTAGACGAAAAACCAACTCGGTCCCGCATCGCCAGCAGGTGGGGTAGCGGTGGAGATAGGGTTCACGGCGGTAGAGGAGGCCACGCTGCGCGAGATCCTGGGCGATCGTCTCAGCAACGCTGTGCACATGCTTGCCGGTCAACCAATCGAACCCTTCGACGTAATAGCCATCCTCCGTGAGCGGGGCAATGACGGCGAGTCCATGTTCCTTTCCGAGCTGGTAGTCTTCGCGTCCGCAGCCAGGTGCGATGTGGACGATTCCTGTTCCCTCACTTGGGTCGACTGCATCCCAGGGGATGATCCGGTGCTCGACCTGGGCATTGATCGGAAGATGATCGTAGGGACCGTGGTAACGAAGGCCGACGAGGTCGCTTCCTTTCAGGTAGCCCAGGACCTCGTAGGGACCACGCAACGCGTGCCGGGCAGCTTCCTCGGCCAGAATCAGAATCTCATCGTTTTGGCGCACGCGGACATAGGTGAGGTCAGGGTGCACTGCGGTGGCGACATTGGCGGTGAGTGTCCATGGGGTGGTAGTCCAGACGAGCAAGGCTTCTCGCTCGCGTCCCTCGAGCGGGAAGCACACATAGAGACTGAGATGAGTGATCTCCTTGTACCCCTCGCTCACCTCCATTTCGGAGAGGCCGGTCGCGCAGCGCGGGCACCAGGGCATGACGTCGTATCCGTGATAGATCCAGCCGTTCTGGTGACAGACCTTGAGGAAATGCCAAATGGCGTAGTTATTCTCGTCGGAGAGGGTGTAGTAGGAGTTATCCCAGTCCATGAAGTAGCCGAGACGTTTCGACTGCTCGGTTTGAATTGCCGAGTAGGTAAAGACCCGCTCCTTGCACTTCTCGACGAACCGGTCGATCCCATATGCCTCGATGTCGCGCTTGGAGGCGAACCCGAGTTCTCGTTCGACTTCGACCTCGACCCAAAGTCCTTGACAGTCGAAGCCGTTCTGATAGCGTTGACGGTAACCGAGCATGGTGTAGAATCGTTGGTAAAAGTCTTTGTAGGTTCGACCCCAAGCGTGGTGGACACCCATCGGGTTGTTGGCGGTGATGGGCCCGTCCATGAAGGAATAGCGCTTGGAGCTCTGAGCATTGCGCGTGAGATACTTCTGCACGATGCCGTGCTCGTACCACCATCGGAGGACAGCGCGCTCGAGCGCTGGGAAATCGATATCTTTGGTAGGAACAGGCTCGAACATCCTGCGCACCTCCTTGAGTTCTCCTCGATCGACCTGCTCGATCGGAAAACCCCGCCCTCTCCTCTGAGGGCGGGGTTCACCCGCGGTACCACCCCAGTTGGTGCGGGCCGCAGCCGCACCCACTCGGTGCTGCGGTAACGGGCAGCTCCCGGCTACGCCTACTGTGGCGCGATGACGCCAGTTCGGGTAGCAGCTCGAGAAGGATTTTCCGCCGCGTCGTTGCCGCCCGGCTCGCACCGTCCCGGACTCGCTGCTTGGCCGCCGCGACGTACTCGCTTCCGTCTCCGCCTCTCGCCTGCTCGCTTGTCACCGAACAACTACGGTACCATCGCAGCGAGAGGGGCGGCAACCCGGTCAGTCCGCAGCGCTGATCGCACGACTTCGGCGGTGTGCGTTCGAGAGAGGACCGCCCGCGAGCATGTGCGCGCATGGGCTGTGGGGGTACTGGACAGGCTGTGCGCGGGAAGAGACGATGCAGGGGACGAGCGGCTCCCGAGTGCGACAGGAGAACTGACGAGCGGCTCGCTCGACCCCGCGCGCTCGACGAAGGACGAAGGGAGAGGCGAATCGTCGGGCTCTCACCGTAGGGAGGATACGCGGTGACTGAGTCGATCGGATCGCAGCGATCATCCGCCAGAACCTGGATTGCGCTGATCGCAGTCACGACGATCATGGCGACCGCTGCTGGGGGGCGATTTCTGGTCGGTCTGGTCTTTCCGGAACTCCAGCATGACTTGCACATGAGTCATGCTGGTCTCGGCTCGATCGTCTCGTTGAGTGTCCTGATCGTCGGACTCTCCCAACCCTTCGTGGGTTGGTTGGTCGATCGGTTCTCAGCTGGCCTCGTGGCCCTCGTCGGCCTGACCACGCTCGGTGCGGGCCTCGTACTCGGTAGCCAGGCTCATGACGCAACCCTTCTCGCTCTCGGCTTAGGTGTATTGGCCGGTCTGGGTCTGGCCACGGTTTCACCGACGTTGCTGACCCCGGTCGTCGCTGCGTGGTTCAGCCGTGGGCGGACAACAGCGTTGTCGATCGTCGCGACCGCGAATCCGATGGGGCAGGCACTCGTCGTACCCGTGCTGGCTGCAGTAGTGGCAGCCTTCGGGTGGCGCAGAGCACTTTTGCTGCTCGGATTGGCGCTCGTCGCGCTCGCGCCGGTGGCGTTCCGCTTGCTCGCTGACCGCTCTCCAAGCCGCTCGCGAGTCGAGAGCAGTCAGGGGTGCGGCGTGATCGACGCATTGCGCTCGTTGGCGTGGTGGCAATTCGCCTTCGGATTCTTCGTCTGTGGTTTCACCATGGGCTGGGTCATGACGTATTTCGTCGACTATGCGACCCGGATCGGGCTCGGGCACACGGTGGCGGCGACGGGGCTCGCGCTCACCGGCTGGGCGAGTATCGCTGGCGCCTTCGCGACGGGCTGGTGGCTCGACCGCAGCGGCACGAGTCTACCCCTGGCGGTCGTCTACGCCTTGCGTGGACTCGGCTTCCTGCTGTTGCTTGTCGTCGGTGCATCCACCGCCGGGGTGCTTTTCTCGGCGCTGGTCATCGGCTTTTCGTGGAGCGCGACGACGCCACTGACCTCGTCGCTCTGCGCAGCGCTATATGGCCGACGTCGCCTCGGGACGATCTTCGGCTTGCTGTTCGCGGTGATGCCGGTCGGCACAGCGGCGGGGTCGGCGGTCGCTGGGATCCTCTTCGACTGGACTGGCCACTATACGCTCTCACTCGTGCTCGCGGGGGCGTTGGGGTTGTCGGCTGCGGCCGTCGTGTGGCCGGTTCGGGTCATGGCGCGTCCGTGCGCGGCGCGGGACGTTGCTCCACCGACCGCGGTCCCGATCTATCCTGTCACGGAGTCGCGATGACTGCTTCGGTGCAACGGCCGGTAGCCGCGCGCCGCTGGGAAGTCGATGCGTTGCGCGGCCTCGCCTTTCTGGCGATGGTGATCTATCACGGGGCTTTCGATCTCGCGGCGTTCGGGGGTTGGCCCATCGCGGTGACCAGTGGCGGGTGGCGTCTCTTCGCCGATGGTATCGCCGGCACGTTCTTGTTCGTCGCCGGCATCTCGGTGGTGTTGGCTCGGGAGCGATGGGCGAACCAACCCGAACGGTACTGGCGGCACATCGTGCGGCGGACACTCCGCTTGGGCAGCGCAGCGGGGCTCGTCACGTTGGTCACCTGGCTGGTGAGCCCGCCCGACGTCGTCCTCTTCGGAATCCTTCATCTTATCCTGCTGTCGAGTCTCCTGGCTTTGCCCTTCCTCCGCTTCGGGGTCTGGAATTTCGGGTTCGCTGGGCTGGCTGCATTCCTCGGATGGCTCGTCTCGCTTCTCCCAGGAAATCCCTGGCTCTTCTGGTTGGGGTTGGTACCAGAAGGGTATCGGTCCTTCGATTTCCGGCCGTTGTTTCCCTGGTTCGGGGTGGTTCTCTTGGGTGTGGGCGTCGCGAGTTGGTGGTATGGTGAAGGACAGCGTCGGTGGTCGCTACCGGATTGGAGCGATCGACTCCTGATCCGAGGCCTGCGGTGGCTCGGTCGGCACAGCCTCCTGCTCTACCTGGTTCACCAGCCGCTCTTGATCGCGTTCTTCGTCGCCATTGGCCTGATCGACGTTCGACGCCTGCTCGGATGACAGCGTGGCGGTTCGCGTCTGGGCTGACCAGATGACGCGGAAGAGTGATCCGACATGCCGTCCGATACTGGCGAGAAGCACTGCATCGGTCTCGGAAAAGCGCCGTCGCTCCGTGCGCGAGACCGCGATCGCCCCGATCGTACCCAGGTTGTCGACGATGGGAGCGGCCAGCACAGCGAAGAGCTTACGGCTGCCCCAGATGACGACGCTCCCGGGCGGTGCTTCCGGAACGACGACCGAGAGCGTGCGCCCTGACTCGATCGCTCGCCAGGCAAGCCCTGACCACGCGGTATGCGTACGAATTTCGCGCGATCCCGATCGAATCGGGAGTAGACGATACGTAACGCCTCACCATCTTCCTCCGTGGCGAAGAGAACGATATTGTCGGAGGTGAGTACGCCGGACAGTGCGAGATCGATGACCTCGGCGAGTCGCTCGATCGTCGTCAGTCTCTCGACGTGTTCGCCGATGGTGTGCAGGGCTTGCGTCGCGAGCGCACTCGGCGCGGAGAAGGTGTGCGCGGCGAGGGCGACAGCGATCCCATCCGGTCGGTGCCAAGCCCGGAGGAAAGCGTCGACGACGGCAGGGTGGAACTGCGTCCCACGGCAGCGGCGAACTTCGGCCAGAGCCTCGGCCGGAGAGAGCGCCGGACGGTAGGGACGATCGGTCGTCATCGTGTCGAAGGCATCGGCGAGGCCGATGATGGCCGCGCCGAGTGGGATGGCATCGCCGCGTAGGCCATCCGGATACCCTTGCCCGTCCCACCGTTCGTGGTGTGCTCGAACGAGGGAGGCGATACGACGCAACTGTGGGTGCCCAGCGAGCAGTTGCGCACCGACGCCGGGGTGCATGGAGACGATCGACCATTCGGCTGCATCGAGTTTCCCCGCTTTGCGGAGAATCGCGTCGGGAATCGCGATCTTGCCGATGTCGTGGAGCAAGGCGGCGAGTTCGATTTCTTCGATCTCGGGCCGGGGAAGCCCCAGCTCCTGTGCGACGATGCGGGCGATCGTCGCGACGCGACGAGAGTGATGGTACGTGCTCGGGTCCTTGGCGTCGACGACTGCTGCCATCGCCTCGACTGAGGCACGATACAGTTTTCGCTCATGCTCGGCGGCGAGGACATCCCCGAGAGCGAGCGCGATCACTCGAGCGAGGTTGCGCAAACGCTGCTGCTCGGCCACCGTGAACCGCCTGATGCCGAACCGGCCGAGAACCAACATCCCACGCGTCTGCCCTCGGGCGACCAGTGGTGCGACCGCCAGCGAGGCAGTCTGGCTCGCTGCGGCAACACGGAGCGGATAGTCGAGGAGGGGAATCGTGGAGGAATCGGGCACGATGATCACCTCATCGTGATCGGCGAGGCTACCGAGCCAACTGGGCTGGCGCGGGATCGACCAGTCGGCTGGGAGTAACGCAAAATGAGGGCTCGCCGCGAGGGGAACGAAGGCGTGCTGATCATCGTCGAGAAACAGCATGGTCGCGAAGTCGCTCGGCAGCAAACTCGGTAAGCGCTGCAACAAGAGCTGTCCAAAGGTGCCGAGATCCGAGGAAAGGCTCAGCTCCCGTGCCAGCGAGGCGATCGCATCCTGCTCGCGACTGGCAACCCATCGGCCGAGCGCATGGGCGAGCCGCGTTCGCAGTTCGCGAAGCAGGACGGTCTCGAGCGGATGAGTGACCGTCCTGGCCGGACGGCTGAGGAGCAGGCAACCGAGCGGCACGTCGTGCGCGACGAGCGAGACGAGGGTGAGGCGCGCGCTGGAGGCCAGGAGCGCTGCAAGAGACGGCTGGAATGGGGCCGGTACGATCCTCGCATCGGTCAGTTCCAGTGTTCCTTGCGCACTGGACCGGGCGAGCCAATCGAAGAAAGCAGGATCATGGAGCGGAGTGAGGTCGATCGCCGGTCCTTCGCCGTCATGCTCGGATGAGGCGCTCATCGGCGATTCATCGAGCGGTAGGCGTAGTACGAGCGCAGCCGAACCACCCAGCGTTTGCGCGAGCCGGGTCAAGAGCGGTCGGGCGAAGGAGCGCGGATCGGGATCTTGCAACAGCAGGTCCCCCACATCAGCTAGGAACCGCTGGAGCTCGACGTTCTGGAGAATGACCTGGCGCTGGTGAACGACAGTCAGGCCGGTCGCCAGTTCCTGCGCCAGGATGCTGACCAGTTCCACTTCCAATGGCGAGAACGGTGCGACCGCTGTGCGCCCGATGCCGAGAACAGCCTTGGTCGATCCATCGTGCCGGAGCGGGACGAGGAGCAATGTCCGCAAAGGGAAAGGTCGTTCGGGGAGATGATAGCTACGAGGATCTTCCCAGGTATCGGGGACATGCAACAGGTGACCGGTCCGAAAGGCGTGACCAGCCAAACTGCGGTCGATCGGGATGCGGTGGCCGATTCGCGCCTCCGGTATCGGTCCGCTCCCCCAGGAGATGCGGAGCAGATTTGGGGCCGAGTCGTCCGGCTCGAGGAAAATCAGAGCGTCGTAGCGGAGGAAATGGCGGAAGAGTCGCTCGAGTTCCCCGAGGAGTTCGTAAATCGAATCTGCCACCACCACCTGGCGCGAGAGCTGGAGCAAGGCCCGAAGCTCGTCGACTGAACGCTCGAGTTGCCGTCGTGTCGCCAGGCGGGTGAGCGCAGCGCCGACGTGCATCATGAGAAGGCGGAGAGCGGGAAGGTGCCGGGAAAGGTCGGCAGGCAGCCGTCCCTCGTCGTTCCAGGCGAGGAGGCGGACGAGCGGCTGCTCATCCTCGCGGTAGGTAGCGATCAAGAGTTCGCGCATAGAAGATGGAAGAAAGGCGAGTTCGGTCCCGAGCAGGTCGTGGGCATCTTCGCGCGAGAGGATCGTTGCCGTCGCTCTGTCCGTCCTCGTCGGGAGGGAGGCAAGACGCTCGGAAAGGAGCGCGTTCACATGGCTCGGTGCTGAGCCGAATGCGGAAGCGTATGCAGCGCCTGTATCAGCGTTGAGCCAGAGCAGCCCCGACCAGGTCCCGGCTCTTCGTTCGATCCAGTTGACGAGGGTCTGGGCGACCTCATCGAGATCGGCCAGCTGGTCGAGCTTCTGGTCGATGATGAGAATTTCCTCGAGGTCGGTGCGGAGCATCGCTTCGCGCTGGTACAGACGACTCGCGTAGGCGACCAGCGTCGCGAGCTGGCACCATCGTTGGGCAGTGCGGATCTCCTGGCGACTGTACGGGCGGGGGGAGCGGTGTCGCCAGAGGTAGGCAGCGCCGACCAGTTCGTTCTCCCAAAGCAAGGGGAGGACGAGGCCGACGAGCGCGCCGCGATCAGCCAGCGCCCGCAAACTGGGGTTGGCTGGGGGAAAGCGCTGCCAGTGGCGCGGTTGGTGCAGATGGAGCGGGCGGCGGTGACGAGCGAGCCAGCGCTCGGCGGGTACCGCGCTGGGTGGCAGACGCCGCACGCCGACCGGAGCGAGCGATTCCGAAGGCTGTATTCCCTCGACGATGCCGAGTTCGACGGCTGTGAGTTGCTCGTCGAAGACGAAAAAGCCGCCGAGATCAGCCTGCACGACGGCGACCAGTGTTCGCAGCACCTGTCGCAGGAGCGCATCGATGCGACTGGAACTGGTTTCGTACACGCCTGGTTGTCCCCGAGATGGGCAGTTTCTTTTCAACGGCGGAAACCGGGCGGGCTCCTGCCGAGTGTGAAAGTATACAGTGACAAGTATCTGGAGGATGCCAACTCGTTTACATACCTCGGTGGTCTGCTCGAAGGCGGACGATGGTCCTGGTACTACCCGTACCGGGTGGTGATGTTGCGAGAGAGTGCGCCACGCCGTGCCCGGTTTTGCTACAGTGCGGACGGATGAGCAGCCGTTACCAGTCTACTGGGGTCACGCGATTCGGTGGGAGCGTGAGGAGCGAGGTGGAGCGGTGGATGGGCAGTTCGAGCACGTCATACAGTTGTTGACCCGGTTCATCGAGCGAGGAGAGTTCGATGGTGCAGGACTCGCGGTCGTCAGCGGAGGACAGTTGGCGCTGGAATGGTATGGAGGGGAAGCAGCACCGGGGCTGCCGGCTGGACCGCGCGTGCTGTGGCCCCTGGCATCGGTGAGCAAGGTCTACACGGCTGCAACCGTGCTGGCTCTCGTCGAGCGTGGATTCCTCAGTCTGGACTCGAAAGTAGCGAGTTTCCTACCGGAGTTCGACAGCGAGGATCGGCGAGCGATCACGGTGCGGCACCTTCTTACCCATACGTCGGGTTTGCCGTACGAACCGCTGGATATGGAGTCGTTGTTACGGCAAGCGTTGCCCCTCGACGAGTTGATCGAGGCAGCGTTCACTGAGCCGCTCGTTTTCCCGCCCGGTAGCCAGATCGGCTACAGCGACCTCGGGTACGCGGTTCTCGGGGTATTGGCGGAGCGGGTGACGGGACAGGATTTTCCTGAGCTCGTACGGGTGTCCGTGTTGGAGCCGGCCGGACTGAAGGACACGTTTTTCCCGTTGCGGGGAATGAGCGAGGTCGGACGGATCGCTCGCGTCGTCGGCATGTTGGGAGAGGGAACCCGCTGGGCGATGTACGGGCCAGAGTACGGACTTCGCCTGGCACATCCCGCTTGGGGAGTGATGGCGAGCTTACCCGATCTCGTGCGCTTCTTCCTTTTCTTCACGCCGCATGCGCCGGGCCGACTCTTGGCGCGGGCAACGGTCGCGGCGATGACGAGGCGGCAAACAGCGGAATCGCTCGGGTTGCCAGGCTGGGGGCTCGGATTCGAGGTGGGTGGGGGCTATTTCGGCGAAGTCGACCTCTTCTCGCCGGCTGCATTCGGGCATACCGGAGCGACCGGCTGTGCGGTCTGGTACGATCCGGCGTACGATCTCCTCGTCGCTTTCGTGTCGAATCGGCATCTCAATACGGGGCGGGAGCGGTTCATCCTGCGTGTGGCTGCGGTGTTGAACGGCGTCGTAGCTGTCGTGACGTGACAGGGAAGAGCGTGTTATAATGGGCGTGCCGTGACGGCAAACGCCGGCGCGGACTTTTTTGTGTCGGACAGTCCCGAGTGGGGAGCTGAGCCGTGCCGAAGAGAACATACCAGCCGAAGCGCCTGCGGCGAAAGCGCGTGCATGGCTTCCTGGCTCGCATGAGTACGCGCGGTGGCCGAGCGGTCTTGAAGCGGCGGCGCCTCAAAGGGCGTTGGAAGCTGACGGTTTCCGACGAGAAGAAGATCACACCGAGCAAGCGTTAGATCTTCCGTGATCGCGCGGCGGTATCGGCTCCGCCGATCCAGCGAGTTCGAACGGGTCCGGCGCCGGGGCCGATCGGTCAGCAACCGGCTGCTCGTCGTGAGCTTCGCTGCCAACCAACTGGGAGAGAACCGCTACGGGTTCGCGATCGGGCGGCGGGTCGGAAAAGCAGTGCGCCGCAACAAGGTGAAACGCTGGCTGCGGGAGGCTGTGCGTCGCCTGCATCCGCGGCTGCGCCAGGGGTACGATATCGTGTTCGTCGCCCGTGGGGCTCTCGCGGATCCAGCGATGACGTATCATCGAGTCGTCGCGGCGGTCGAGGAACTTCTCGACCGCGCTGGGCTCGTGAGCGCTGAAAGCACTGAGCCAGACTCGGAACGCGAACACGGTGTGGGATGACGAAGCTGGCTTTGCTGCTGATCCGCTTCTACCAACGGTTCATTTCACCGGGATTGCCACCGGCCTGCCGATTCTACCCGACCTGTTCGGAGTACGGCTACGAGGCGATCTCCCGCTACGGTATCATCAAGGGAGGCGCGTTGACGGTGCGGCGGCTGCTCCGCTGTCATCCTTTCCACCCAGGCGGGTACGATCCCGTGCCGTGACGGATTCACTGCACGAGAAGGCCTGAGACGTCCAGGAGGTCGACTTGATCATTTGGGATCAGTTCGTCTATGCCATCGAGTGGGGACTGGCCCGCACTGCCGAAGTGACGGGTAGCGCTGGACTGGCGATCATCCTCTTCACGATTCTCATCAAGACGATTCTGTTGCCTCTTACCATCAAATCGGTGCGGTCTACCAAGGCGATGCAGGAACTGCAGCCGAAGATTCGGGAACTGCAGAAGAAATACGGCCAGGATCGTCAGCGTCTCTCGGCAGAGATGATGAAGCTGTACCAGGAGCATGGGATCAACCCGATGTCGGGATGTCTCCCGATGCTCCTCCAGATACCTGTCTTCTTCGGCCTGTACTTCGCGATCCGCAATCTGTCGCTCAGCCAGGTTGGGGCCTGGGCGCACGGTTTCCTCTGGATTCCGGATCTTGCGAAACCGGATCCTCTGCACATCTTGCCGATTTTGGCTGGTCTTTTCCAGTTCATCCAGACTCGGATGACGCGTCCAGCCGGTGTGCGGCGGTTCGAGGATCCGCAGCAGCAAATGATGTACTCGATGATGCTCTTCATGCCGCTGATGGTCGTTCTGTTCGGCTGGAACTTTGCAGCCGGCCCCGTTCTGTATTGGGTCGTCTCGGCAGTCTACAGCGTGGTGCAGCAGTGGTTGATCACTGGGTGGGGTGCGATGCGCGATTGGCTGCCGTTCCTGCCCGAGTTGCCGGAGCACCGGCGGTTGGGGTATGTCGACCCCAAAAAGCGAGCGAACAGCACGAATGCCAAGCGAGGCGGGTTGTGGGCGCGGTTCCTCGAACATGCGCAAGCACAGTCCCAGATCTCGGTGTCCGAGACGGCCGTCGAGTCGAGTCGCACCGAGCGTGCGGCGGCTGACGCCTCGCCTGCTGCCCAGCCTCCGGTCGATCCCGCATCGCTCGTGCCGCGTCGCTCGCGACCGCGGAACAAGCGGCAGTCTTGACCGCGCCGCTCCTTCACCCGGGTGTGATGGGGCAGGAGCGAGATGATGACAGAAAAGCGAGCTGTCGAGATCCAGGCTCGATCAGTCGATGAGGCAGTCCGACTCGCCCTGGAGCAGTTGGGTCTCCCACGCGAGCGAGTGCATGTCGAGGTCCTAGTGGACAACGTGCCCTATGGTGGTGAGGCGTTGGTGCGGGTCACACCGCTCGGGAGCGGCGAAGTACCACGCGGACCGGTGCGACGGCCGGATCCTCAGACCGAAGCGATCGTCAAGCAAGTCGTACGCGAGTTGCTTCAGGCTATGGGATTTTCGTGCACCGTTCTCGCTGTGGACAATCCGTCGATCATCGAGCTCGGTCCGGATGATCCACCGACGGTGTTCATCGATATCCATGGTCCCCATGCTGGCATGTTGATCGGGAAGCGGGGAGAACATTTAGCTCAGTTTCAGTACCTGGTGAACGTGCTGGTGAATCGCCGGCTACCGTCGTGGACTCGCGTCATCATCGACGTGGAGGGGTACCGGAGTCGGCGAGAAGAATCATTGATCGCGCTCGCCCACCGCGTCGCCCGTCAGGTGGCTCGCACCAGGCAGCCGGTAACGCTGGAACCGATGCCAGCCAACGAACGTCGGGTCATCCATGTTGCCCTTCGTGACAATCCGGACGTCGAGACGCGCAGCAGCGGCGAAGGGGAAGAGCGCCGCGTCACTGTCTACCCGCGTCGCTGAGGCGCGTCCTGCTGTCTTTCGAAAGGATGCCCTCTTTTGGGTGTGCAGCGCGCCCCTCACTATCTCGCCATCGGCCATGTGACGGTCGACCTCGATCCGGACAACGGTGCACCGCGGCTCGGTGGTACGGCCCTCTATGCCGCGTTGACGGCCGCTCGTTTCGGGATGGACGCTGCCATCCTGACGCGCGGAAACTACGAGACGTTCGGTGCGGACATCCGAGAGGCGCTGGCGAGGTACTCGCGTGAGGTGGCGATGATCGTGCAAGAGGCGTCTGCGCCGACCGTCTTCACCAATCGCACCCTGGCGGGTCGTCGCGAGCAGGTTGTCCACTCGTGGGCGGGGGCGATCGACTTGAGTGGGCTGCCACCGACCTGGCGCTCTGCACCGATCATTCATCTGGCGCCGGTGGCGCAGGAAATCGACCCTCGGCAAGCGAGCCGGCTCAACCCCGAATTTCTCGGGGCGACGCCACAGGGTTGGATGCGAAAGTGGCCGCGAGGCGGTGGACGAGTCCGATTAATCCCGTTGCGACTCCCCCTGGAAGTGACCACGCGTTTGGACGGACTCGTTCTCAGCACACTCGAGCATACGCTCGCGCGTGACGAGATCGAGGCCGTCGCACAACGCGGCGTGGTGGCGATCACACGAGGACCCGATGGGGCGACCGTGATCGATCGAGGCCGGACGTACGATATCCCCGCTTTTTCGGTGCCGGTGCGCGACGACGTCGGGGCGGGTGACGTGTTCGCTGCCGTCCTGTTTCTGTTGCGGGCGCAGCACGAAGGAACCTCGTGGGCAGCCAAGATGGCTGCGGCGGCGGCAGCGCTGCGCATTCGCGGCATCGGACCGGATGCGGTTCCCACCCGCGAAGAGGTCGAGCGCTTTCTGGATCGACTCGGTGAGCGACGGCGGTGAGTCTGCTGCTCAAGTGGACTGGGCGATCGCGGCGACGAGTGCCCCGGTCAGGCGGACGATCTCCTCAGGGCTGATCTCCAGCATGGTCCGCTCGTCACCGCCACCGCCGTAGACGAGCGGCTCGGCGAGAACCGCGGGATCGACCAGGACACGGAGGGGAATCGAGTGCCCGACAGGTGGTGTCGCACCAGCCGGATAGCCGGTCACCGCCAGGACCTGCTTGGCTGGCGCGAGCTTCAAGGGAGTACCACCGCAGGCAGTCCGCAATCGCGCGGGATCGACGCGCTGATCACCGCGAACGATCGCGAGAACGCATGTCCCATCCTCTGCGCAGAAGAGCAACGACTTGATGATCTGACGGGGGGTAACACCCAGCGCGCGAGCCGCTTCCTCCACTGTTCGCGTCGGCTGTTCAGCAGGAAGAAGGCGTGCTCGCGCTGCTCGGCGGGACAAAAATGCGGCGAGGTCTCCTGGGGTGCGGGTAGACATGAAAGGCGAACCTTTACTGGACCTCGATGATCCGCGCCATGAGTGTGCCGTTCGGCGTCTCGATCGGCACGATCTCCCCAGCGCGGTGACCGAGCAAAGCACGACCGACCGGTGATTCGTTGGAAATCCGTCCAGCTGAGGGCTTCGCTTCGATCGCGCCGACGATGGTGTACGTCTCGATTTCACCGTCGATCTCGATGGTGACCGTCGAGCCGACCCGGACGACTGAGCGGTCACCGTCGGTTGGTTGCTCGATCAGCTCGACACGCTTGAGGAGTTCCTCGATCTCGCGAATTCGCCCCTCGATGAATGCCTGGTCATGCTTGGCAGCGTCGTAGGCCGCGTTTTCGCGAATGTCACCATGTTCGCGTGCTTCTTGGATGACGCGTGCGATCTCCGGTCGCCGGTGCTTCACCAAATACTCGTACTCCTGACGGAGCGCCTCCAGCCCCTCTCGCGTGATCGGGATTCGTTCGCGTGCCATGCTCGTTCGACCTCCTAGCGGACTCGTTCTCTGGCGACTCGATGAGCGACCCTAACCGTATCGGACGCGAACGGTAATGATAGCGTCGTCTCGTCGGGTTGGCCAATGCAGTGGCCTAGCCGGTTCATCCGCAATCGCTCGGTCAACGACGAGACGCTCCGTTCTCTTCCCAAGATTATCGGCGTATGCGCGGCTTCGTCCCCGACTATGCTGTGGTCGGCTGTGGGGGAACACTGCACTGTGCACTGGACACTGGGCGCTCGACTCGGGAACAATGGTGAGGGTTCGCACTGGAGGCGAGGAGGGCAACACGATGCAAGTCGAGACCTGGAACGCCGCGGAGCTGGTGGCCAAGGATATCGCACACCATCTTCACCCGTTGACCAATCTGTACCAGCTCCGGCGGGAGGGACCGCTCGTCCTCGTTCGTGGGGAGGGGGTTTGGGTCTGGGATGCTGAGGGGAAGCGTTACCTCGATGGATTCGCGGGATTGTGGAACGTGAACATCGGGCACGGTCGGCGCGACTTGGCTGAAGCGGCTCGCGAGCAGATGGAGCGGGTCGCCTTCGTGCCGACATTCTTCGGACTAGCTAGTCCGCCGACGATCGAGCTGGCGGCGCGCTTGGCCGAGCTCTTTCCTGGACCACTCGATCATTTCCAGTTCACGTCGGGCGGTGCCGAGTCGAACGAGACGGCGATCAAGATCGCCCGGTATTACTGGTGGCTCAAGGGACAGCCTGAAAGGGTGAAGATTTTGTCGCGTCGGATGGCCTATCACGGCATCGCCATGGGAGCATTGTCGGCGACCGGCGTGCCCGCGTACTGGGAAGGGTTCGGACCGCGCCCACCGGGGTTCATCCACCTCACCGCACCGTACAAGTACCGTTTCGGGGAAGGGCTCACCGACGAGGAGTTCGTCGCTCGGTTGGTCCAGGAACTGGAAGAAACGATCGAGCGAGAGGGACCGGAGACGATCGCGGCTTTCATCGGTGAGCCGGTTCAAGGTGCAGGCGGTGTCGTCGTTCCACCTGATGGCTACTGGCCGGCCATCGCTGCAGTGCTGCGCAAGTACGGAATTCTCCTGATATTGGACGAGGTGATTACCGGGTTCGGGCGGACTGGCACGCTGTTCGGTATGCAGCAATATGGGGTCCAGCCGGATATCGTGACGTTCGCCAAGGGAATCACTTCCGGTTATGTGCCGCTGGGTGGCGTCGGCGTCAGTGATGAGATCGCTGAAACCTTAGCGAGTGCTGACCGTGTCTTCATGCACGGGTTCACCTACTCTGGGCATCCGGTCGCGTGCGCGGTCGCGCTGCGCAATCTCGACATTCTTCTGGCGGAAAGACTGTGGGAGAACGCGGCGGCGTCCGGTGCATACCTGCTCCAGGAACTCAAGCGGCTGGAGGAGCGACCGTACGTCGGTGAGGTTCGCGGCAAGGGTCTCATGCTGCTCGTCGAGGTCGTTCGGGACAAAGCGAGCAAGGAAAAGTTCCCGCCCGAGTTCAAACTGGGGCCGAAGCTGGAGGCGGCGACGCGCCGTCGCGGCATCATCGTGCGCTGCACGCCGGACGGTATCGTGATGGCACCGCCGCTGACCATTTCGCGAGCCGAATGTGACGTCCTCATCGAAGGAGTCGCGGCAGCCCTGAGCGATGTGCTCGACTGACGACAGCTGAGGCTTCGAGTTCTGCTGACTCTGCTCGACCCCGGGCCGGCGGAAGGCCGTGACGGCTTTGCTACCCTGGGTCACGATTGCGGCGGTACCTTGCGTCGGGCTGTTCTGGCTCGCCAGTGATGCGTCGTTCCGATGAGGGAGGATGACTATCGACAGTTGGGCGAACGACGGCTCGCCAGAGCGCGCTTCCCAGCGGGGGGCAGCGGCATCGATTGTGTCGAGTACGACGGGGTGCACGGCTTCGATCCGCTGCACGCATTGCTGAACGTCGGCACGATCGACTGGCGCGGAGGGTATGCCAGCCAGAGCAGTTCCGGTCGCGAGCATCATTGCTCGTTCGACGCGCACAAGGAGGTCAGCGATGGCCGAACTGACCCACCTCGACGAACGCGGCCAGGCCCGTATGGTGGACGTGGCGGAGAAGCCGGAGACGCATCGTGTTGCCGTGGCGCGGGGTCGCGTCTCGCTGCGTCCGGAAACGCTTCAGCTCGTCCGGGAGGGACGGGCCGCTAAGGGTGACGTGCTCGCTGTCGCTCGAGTGGCCGGCATCATGGCGGCCAAGCGCACTGCTGAGTTGATTCCGCTCTGTCATCCGCTTCCGTTGACGAAGGTCGAAGTAGACGTGCGGACGAACGAGCAGGACACGTGCCTGGAGATCGAGGCGCGAGTCGAAACCGTGAGTCGAACCGGCGTCGAGATGGAGGCCCTGACCGCGGTTGCCGTGGCAGCGCTGACGGTCTACGACATGCTGAAGGCGGTCGACCGGGGTATGACGATCGACCGTATCCAGCTGATCGAGAAGGCTGGGGGACGGAGCGGGACCTGGCGGCGCGAGGACGACGAGGCTCGTCACGCGCGCTGAGCGAGAGCGGGGATCGGGCTCTCCTGCTCGGTTCGCACGACTTCCTCGGCGATGCCACCACCGACGACTCGGTCGCCGACATAGAGGACGACCGACTGGCCTGGCGCGAGCGGTGGTGCAGGCTCATCGAAGATGACCCAGTCTCCCTCGATACGTGCAGGAATGCGCGGCCCCTGATAGCGCAAGCGCGCGTCAGCGGTCAGCACTGGATCGTGCCAGACCGGATCGGCAAGGCGAACGGCTCGGGTCAGGATACGCTCGCGCGGAGCGACGCGAACCACCGCGGTTGCAGGATCGATCTCGGCGACATAACGTCGTTCCGGCGTGGGACGTGCCCACTCGAGCCCCCGCCGCTGGCCGATCGTGACGAACGCGATTCCCGGATGGGTACCGACGACCTCATCCCGCTCGTCGAGGAGCGGGCCGGGCCGGCTGGTTTCCGGTCGTCGCTGGGAAACGAGGCGGCCAATCCCTCCATACGTCTTGGCGAAGCAGAGATCGACCGAGGACGGCTTCCGGGCGACGAACAGTCCGGCCTCCTGGGCAATGGCGCGGACGGTCGGCTTGTCGTACTCGCCGAGCGGGAACAGCAACCGTCCTAGTTGGTCGGCGGTCAAACGGTACAGGACGTATGACTGGTCGCGCTGGGCATCGCGAGCCTCGGCCAAACGCCAGCCGCCCGGCGTCGCGACCTTGCGCACGTAATGGCCGGTGGCGACGAACCTGATACCGAGTGCTTCGGCCAACTCGAGCAGTGCGGGAATGCGGACACGATGGTTGCAGAAGACGCACGGATTGGGGGTTCGAGCCCGAGCGTACTCTTCGACGGTCGGTGCGACGACCTCCTGTTCGAATTCCGGTCGCAGATCACGGACGTAGAAGGGAATGCCGAGTTGGGCTGCCACAGCTCGGGCGTCGGCAGCCGCGACATCGCCGCAGCACACACCGTCGAGACCAGGCGCAGCGTCGAAGAGACGCAAATGGATCCCGACCGGCTCCCAGCCGGCCTGCTTCAGTAAGTAGGCTGTCACCGCACTGTCGACGCCCCCAGAGAGGGCAACGAGTACTCGCTCGGCCATCGTCGTTCCAACACCACTCATGCGTCACATAACCTCAAAATTATAGCATGGCAATTCGCTCGCGCGCCATTGTCCGATCGAAAATGGTACGTCACGATGTCAGCCGATATTTGGACCGCACACGGAAGATGGTTTGCTCGGTTCGTCACTCATCGATCCAGTAACGACCGGCCTCGAGGCGCCGTGCGTCGCGAGTCAGGATGGTCACTGATCGGCTGCTCGGCTGTTCATCGCCCCAGCTGGTTCGGACGAGCAGTGCACCCGGTACCGGAACCATCACGCTGGACCACGGCAAACGGAGCGGGACGAGATGCGGTCGAAGGCCTTCGATCCGCATGCCCTCGACACGGGCATCCGTCGTGATCCAGCGCTGCAACAGTGGACTCAGTCGCGGACCGAGCAGTAAGGCTGCAGCCAGTCCGAGAAGGAAGGGAAGCAGAGAAAGCTGGCGCAGAACGAGGAGTGTTGCGAGGAAGGTGATCGCCAAGACGAGTTGGCTGGCGACGAGTGTGGTCCCGCAGCGTGGATGAATAGCGAGCCGATGCTCCCCCGCTTGCATCCGCCGTAGCCCTTCCTCGGCTGCTTCCAGGGCGAGTGACGGAGAGATCGGTCCGAAAATGAGGAAGCCGTCCGGCCGCGCTAAACCAGCGAGCTGGCTCGGCCCATACCGCTCCTCGATCACGTTGATGGTCGCGTGTTCCAGGGCATGGTTGCGCCGCAGCTGGCGATCGCGTACGAGGCGGGCGAGTTGACCTGGTGCTGTCAGCAGGGTGACGAGCGAGCTCACGGTCAGTCCAACGAGGAGCGTGGCCGCCAGAAGTCCGAACACGAGCAAGAACGCAACAGTGAGTAGCACGAGCACGAGATCCTCCGGAGTGTCCGGTTCGTCATTCGTGAACAGTATGCCATAGGGAACAGGCATCTTGTTGGATGAGTAAAATGTTGCATGAGCGAAAGGATCGCCGATGAAAGGAAATACGGTGACAGCCGAAGAGGTAGCCGATCTTTTGCTCGAACTCGCGCGTCATCTGCGACGGCGGACTCATCCTGTACGGCGGGGTGAGCTGACACCCGAACAGTTCTGGTTACTCAAGCGACTCTGGTTGCGTGGACCGTTACGTATCGGTGAGTTGGCCAATGAGCTCGGTATCACGGCTGGCGCGGCCACTGTCGCGTGCAAGCGCCTGGAGCGAGCCGGATTCGTGCAGCGCGCGAGAGGGGTAGGCGGCGACGAGCGGGTGGTCGTCGTCGACTTGACGAGTGAGGGCCGCGAGCGGTTGCGCGAATGGCAGGCACGGCGGCGTGCCTTTCTCGTCCGGCTGCTGGAAACGCTTGGCCCTGATGAGCTGGCGACGCTGTATCCCTTGCTCGCTCGCTTGCTTGCGGCTGCGGAACAGGAGGACACAGGAGCCGATGCACCTCGTTGAAGTCGAAGGGCTCGTGAAGCGGTTCGGTGACATCGTCGCCGTCGACGAGGCGAGTATCACCATCGAGCCGGGGGAAGCGTTCGCCCTGCTCGGCCCGAATGGTGCAGGTAAGACGACGATGATCCGCATCTTGGTGACGTTGCTCCCGCCGACGAGCGGAATCGTCCGCGTAGCAGGTCTCGACGTGACCCGCTTTCCTGACCGTATTCGTCGAATCCTCGGTTATGTCCCGCAAACGCTCTCGGCGGATCCCGCTTTGACAGGGTACGAGAATCTCCTGATCGTCAGCAAGCTTCTTCGCATGCCCCGGAACGAGCGGGAGCTCGTCATCGCGGAGGTTTTGCGTCTGGTCGATCTGGAGGAAGCGGCTGACCGTCTGGTTCGGACGTATTCCGGGGGGATGGTGCGACGTTTGGAAGTCGCCCAGGCGATCCTGCATCGCCCGCTGCTTCTCGTCCTCGACGAGCCGACGGTCGGACTAGATCCGACTGCGCGCCGCTCCGTTTGGGAAGCGCTGTTCGCCTTGCGGCGGCGGGATGGGACGACACTCCTCTTCACGACGCATTACATGGAAGAAGCTGAATCCTACGCCGATCGTGTGGCCATCATGAACCGCGGTCGTGTCGTCGCCTGTGGTACGCCTGCCGAACTCGAGCGGGCTGTTCCCGGGGCGACGACACTGGACGATGTCTTTACGGCATTGACCGGTGACGTTCTCGAGTCGGGAGGATCGTTCAGTGACACGAGACGGCTCCGCCGACGTCTCCAGCGTTTCGACTGATTTCAGCGAACGCCTCGCCGAAGCGACGCGGCCTTTACCACGCTGGGCATCTTTGGTGTCCTTCGTTAGTGCCGCGCTCGTCGTGGCCGAGGTGGAAGCACGGAAGCTCCGCCATGATCCTTGGGAGGTCGTGACCCGTGCTTTACAACCGCTTCTCTGGTTGACGGTCTTTGGGCAAGCGGTGGCGCGAGCTCGACTGCTCAGTGAGCAAGAGGATTATCTCACCTTCATGGCTCCAGGAATTCTCGCCCAATCAGTCATGTTCACGTCGATCTTTTATGGACTCGCGATTATCTGGGAACGCGATGCGGGGATTCTCCAAAAGATTCTCGTCTTGCCTGTTCCGCGCGCCAGTTTCGTCACGGGCAAAGCGTTGGGGGCAGGTCTGCGAGCTCTGCTGCAGGCGGCCGTCGTCGTCACGGTGGCGCTGTTGCTCCAGGTACGATTTCACATCGACCTTTTCTCGCTGGTCACGTGCGCTCTGGCTGTCCTTCTCGGTGCCGGTGTCTTCGCCAGCCTGTCCATGCTGCTCGCGACACTGCTCAAGACGCGGGAGCGCTTCATGGGCATCGGTCAAGTCTTGACGATGCCGCTGTTTTTCGCGAGCAACGCGATCTATCCGATCCACCTCATGCCTGCCTGGCTACAGGTTCTCGCTCAGGTCAATCCGCTGACCTACCTGGTGGAACTTCTTCGCGATACCCTCGTCGACGGGCAACGCTTCGGCGTGATCCAGGATTGGCTCGTGCTTCTGGCGTGGCTCGTACTGTTGCAAGCGATCGTGAGTCGCCGTTACGACCGCGTGCTGCTGTGACGAGTGCGCGCATCGTTCGACGTGGGTCCGCTGGTCTGAACGGTCATCGGCTCCTGTTCACTTTCGCGGGTACGCCAGCTCATTGCGCAGGGAAGCATGCGGGCGACTTCGATCCCCGGTGTCCGCAGGACGCTTCTGCTGTGGGAACCGCGAGCAGCCTTCCGGCGTCCGAAGAGTGAAAGGGATACGCCGATGCGCTGGCCACTCGTGCTGATACTGCTCGTCCTGGTCATTTCTGCTTGTACGCGCGCTGGTCGGCCGTCCCCGGATGTCGCGACGGCGGTTCCGCCGGTGCCCTCGAGCGGGGGCAGCGTGCTCGGCGAACGACGTGCCGACAACGGCAGTGCGCTCGGCCGCTTCGTCGTGCGGGAAGCGGAGGTCACGCTGGAGTGCGGGGATTATCGTCGCGCTGCGGCCGAAATTCAGCGGAAGATCAGCGACTATGGTGGGTATGTGGCGGAGGCTGATATCAGTGACCTGCGCGGGTCCAGTGCGCCCCGGTTCGCCTCCTTGACTGTCCTCGTACCAGAGCAGCGATTGCAGTCGTTTCTGTCCGATCTCGCTGCAGTGGGCGGTGTCGAACGAGTGGCGAGTCAGCGTCTCCTCTCGCGCGACGTGACCGAGGAGACGATCGATCTCGCTGCCCGGCGGCGCGCGCTGGAGGCGACCGAGCAGCGCATGCTCGACCTTCTGAACCGTGCCCAGACGATCGACGAGGTGTTGCGCGTAGAGCAGGAACTCGCTCGGATCCGTACCGAACTCGAGCAGCTCGCCGAGCGGGCGCGCTATCTGGAGCGACGAACGACCTTTGCAGAGGTTCGTCTCAGTCTGGTACCGACCACGGAAGCGACCGAGCCCAGCCTCGGTCAGACGGCCCGACAGGCCTGGGAAACGTCACTGGCACTTCTGCGCATCGTCCTACGGGGGACGGTCTGGATCAGTGTGGCGTTGTGGTGGATCTGGTGCATCCTCATTGTCGCTTTTCTGGTTCTCGCCGTATTCTGGCGCGGGCGAGCGGGCAGGCTCAGAAGGGTCGCACCTGAGTGAGGGGGGAGCACGCCAGTGTGGTCGGATGGCGGACGGGGTCATTACACTTCAGATGTCATCGAGCTCTTGCGGCAGGTCAGCACAGCGACGGTCTGGACGCAACTTTATCGACGTGGTTTCTGTAACCAATACCTCCACGAGGTCCGGCCGCTGCGGCCGGACACGCGCGTCGTCGGACGGGCTCGGACGCTCAGGTACCTTCCAGCGCGTAAAGATCTTTTGGCGGAACTGGAGCGGGACCCGCAGCGTAATCCCCAGCGTGTGGTGATCGAATCGATCGAACCAGGGGATGTGCTGGTCATCGAGGCACGCGGAGAGACTGGTGCGGGTGTGTTGGGAGACATTCTCGCGGCTCGCGTGATGGCTCGTGGTGGTGTCGGCATCGTGACCGATGGAGCTTTCCGCGATACACCGGGGATCGTAGCACTGGGACTGGCCGCCTACGCGCGTGGTCAGAATGCCGGGCTTTCCCAGAGCTTGCATGTCCCGATCGCCTACGATGTGCCGATTGCTTGCGCGGGCACGACGGTGCTTCCCGGTGACATGATCGTGGGTGATGGAGAGGGTGTGGTCGTCGTGCCGCGCCATCTCGTGGAAGAGGTGGCGGTCGCCGCAGCCGAGCAAGAAGTGCTCGAGGCCTTTCTGCTCCAACGTGTCCGCGATGGCGCATCGCTTTGGGGAACCTATCCGCCGGACGAGGCGACCCGTCGTGAATTCGGCGAGTGGCGGAGCCAACGCGAACGAGCTTGAAACTCACGGCTTGGTCAGAAGAGCCACTGCAGCGAGTGCGTAGGCGCGTGCGCAATCGACGAGTTCGTCCAGACTGACCCACTCGTCTGGCTGGTGCGCGAGACGCGGATCGCCTGGCCCGTAGATGAGCGTGGGGCAGCCTCGGGCAGCGAAGAAGCGGCCATCTGTCCCCATGCTGAAACCGGTCAGGGTCGTATCGAGCCCGAGATAGGCATTGACCGCGGTCATCGTGCGGACGAGGGGCGAGTCTTCTGGCTGGAGGATCGCTGGGCGGCCAGGCCACTCGGGGGCTGCTTCGACGACGACACGCAGTCCGGGAACTTCCTCGAGTGCGCGCTGGGCGACCTCGCGCACCTCAGCGACCGCTTCCTCAGGCTGCTCTCCGGGAATCAAGCGGCGATCGATGTAGATCGAGCAGCGGTCCGGCACCACGTTCGTCTTCACTCCACCTTGGATCAAGCTGATCGTGGCCGATGCGGGGGCGAAGTATGGGTGTCTGCGTGCAGCCAGGCGTGGCCACAATTCGTGCTGGAAGGCTGTGATAACACGCGCCATGCCTTCGATGGCATTGGCTCCCTCCCAGGGCAGCGCGCCATGCGCCGTGCGACCGAATACCGTCACGCGGATACCAACGCCCCCGCGCTCACCGATGCAAACACGATTGGCTGTCGGTTCGGCGACGAGCACGTAATCAGGTCGGAGATCATCGCGCTCGGCGATGCGTTTGGCGCCGAGCTGGCCGCCGACTTCCTCGTCGGCGACCTCGGTGACGATGAGTGTGCCGCGGAGATCGATTCCCGAGCGGGCGATGGCAGCCGCCGCGGCGAGTTGGGCAGCGACACCGCCTTTGATATCACAGCTTCCCCGCCCATACAACTTGCCGTCCTGGACCAGTCCGGCAAACGGCGGTACGGTCCACGCGGTCTCCTCGCCGACCGGAACAACGTCGAGGTGAGAATTCCACAACAGGACCGGCGGGGCTCCGGACCCGTAGCGGGCGATCAGGTTCGGCTTCATGGGCTCGGCTGCGTCGAACTCGATCGCGAAGCCGGCTCGATCGAGGAAGCGAGCGCACAGTTCGGCTGCTTCCCGCACGTCGCCAGGCGGGTTCACGGTGGGAATACGCACGAGTCGGCTGGCCAGATCGGTGAGCTCGTCCTGGTCGATACCGCTCAATACGATCTCGGCGACCTTTGGGTCGAAAGGCGCTTCGTTCATGCTTCGCTAGTCTCCCGGCTCGAACTTCCACAAGACACGATCGACACTATGCTATGCTCGGCGAGAGAAAGCGCGGCGTCAAGATGCGAGTGGGAGCGAGGATCGAGCGAATCATGGAGAGCGGAACAGCTGTGGTCGAAGCGGTACTCGCCGAGGTCCGCGGTATCGCCTTCGATATGGACGGCGTGTTGTACCGTGGCGAGCATGTCTTGCCGGGAGCAGTGGAGCTCGTCACTGAGCTCCAGCGTCGTGGAATCCCTTTTGCCATGGTGACGAATAACTCGACGCGGACGCCCGAGGAGTACGCGGCGAAGCTCGCTCGTCTCGGCATGACAGTTGCCGCTGAGCAGATCGTGACATCGGGAATCGCGACGCGCGACTGGATGCGTCTGCACTACCGACCTGGCACGCGCGTCTATGTCTTAGGTATGCCGGCATTGGTAGAAGCGATCCTCGGCGACGGGCGCTTCGTCTCGGCTGGGCGTGATGCCGAAGTCGTGGTGAGCGGAGCAGATTTCACCCTGACCTACGAGAAACTCAAGATCGCCACGTTGGCCATCCGCGATGGTGCTGACTGGATCGCGACGAACGCGGATCGCACTTTTCCTTCAGAGGACGGACTGATTCCTGGCTCTGGTGCTATCGTTGCGGCGCTGCAGGCAGCGACCGATCGGACACCGCTCGTGATCGGTAAGCCCGAGCCGGCCATGCTGTTGCGTGCTGCCGACGTGATGGGTCTGTCACCGCACGAACTCCTCGTCATCGGTGATCGATTGGATACCGATGTCCTGGCAGGCAAGCGAGCCGGTGCGCGAACCGCTCTCGTCCTCACGGGAGTGAGTACGCGGGAAGATCTCACCATGACCGAATGGCTTCCCGATCTGGTTTTGAGCGATTTGCGTGAGCTGCTCGCGGCGGTACGGAGCCTTCGATGGTGAAAGAGATCGGTCGGTACCGGGTCGATGATCCCCGGACGATTCAAGGCCGGGACGACGTTTCGCCGTGCGGGTGGCATCTCGGCTCCCTGCGGTTGCGGTTCGCATTGGAAGCCCTCGCGAGCGTAAGCGGTCGGGTATTGGTTCCTGGATGTGGAGCGGGACGCTACGTGCGGGCGCTTCACCGGGAGCGGCCGGATCTCTGGGTCGTCGGTGGTGATCTCAGTCGCCGGGCGATCCGCGAGGCGCGCGAGCGTGATCCGAACGGGCCGTACGTCGTCCTCGATGCCTGTCGTCTTCCCTTCCGTTCCGGAAGCTTCGATGCTGTCGTGTTTCTGGACGTGTTGGAGCATGTACCGGATCCAGCGAGGATGATCGCCGAGTGTGCGCGTGTTTTGCGCCCAGGCGGTGTACTGCATGCGTTCGTCCCTTTAGAAGCACAGCCAGCGACGATCTACTGGTGGCTGCGAGCCAGCCAGCGTTGGCCTATCCTTCGCTGGAAACGCGATCACGTCGGGCATATCCAGCGCTTTTCCGATCTGGACATCATACGCCTGTTGGCTCGTATCGGTTTCGAAATCCAATTCCTGCGCTACAGTTTTCATCTCGTCGGTCAGCTGCACGATCTGATCGACTACTGGCAGCGGGAGCGCGTGGCGGGTGCGCCTGGCTGGCTCCCGGTTCCGGTGGTGCGACTGCTGAGTCGTCTCGTCTTTCTGGTGACGTGGCGGCTCGCTGCGGTGGAAGATCTCCTTTGCCGGGGGCGTACTCTGGCTGCTGGGCTGCATGTCACAGCGTCCAAGCCGAAGATGCTGGAGCGTGCTCGGGCTGGTGAAGCACAGGTGGTCGGCCGAGCGATTCCTTGAGGAGGGTTCTCGTGGACTGGGGTCCGATCATCGATGGGCACAGCGATTTTGTCCTCTCTCTCCTCGAGACCGGTCGAGACTTTCTCGTCGAAAGTCACGAAGGGCACGTCGATCTGCCGCGTGCCCAACGCGGGCGTCTGGGTGCGATGCTGAGCGCTGTCTTCGTTCGCAACGAGTATCTACCGGCGCAAGCGCTGGCCAGAACGATGCGCGGCGTGGATCGCCTACGAGCGACCGTCGCTCGCTCTCGCGGTGCGATGGAAATCGTGACCGACGTCGACCAACTCGAGCGGTGCTTGGATCGGGGCGTTTTCGGCGCGATTCTGCACTTCGAGGGTGCAGAGGCGATCGATGCCGAGTTCGCGGTTCTCCGACTGAGCTACGACCTTGGCTTGCGTTCGCTCGGGCTCACCTGGAGTCGTCCGAACATCTTCGCCGAGGGTGTCGGTCCGGAGAACCGCGGAGGTGGGCTCACCACGCTGGGGCGCGAGTTGGTCCGTGCGTGTAACGAGATGGGGATCCTCATCGATGTCTCGCATCTCAACGATGCTGGCTTCTGGGACGTGCTGGAAGAATCGACGCGACCGGTGGTCGCGAGCCACAGCAATTGTCGCGCACTTTGTGCTGTGGAACGCAATCTGACCGATGACCAAATCCGAGCCCTCGCTGAGAAAGGTGGCCTCGTGGGGATCAACTTTCACGTGGGCTTCATCCGCGAAGGGGCCGAGCGGCCCAGCGATGCGACGCTGGACGATGTGATCGCGCATATCGACCACATCGTCCAGCTCGTCGGGGTCGATCACGTCGGGTTCGGCTCGGATTTCGATGGTGCCACGATGCCCGCTGAACTCGCGGATGCCGCCCAGCTGCCTCGACTGGTCGAGGCGCTGGCACGACACGGCTACGACGAGCAGGCGCTCCGCAAAATCTCTCGCGACAACTGGCTGCGCGTGTTCCGCGCCGTGTGGCGATCGTAGCGCCATCAGTCGCCGCTTATCAGACGTCCGTCACGAGTTCGAGCGACTTTTCCGCGACCAAGCGCTGAACCATCGTGATGAAGCGCTCGATCGACATCGAGCCGATGTTCTCGTTGGTCCGCAAACGAACAGCCAGGCTCTCCTCGTTCACCTCACGGTCGCCGACAACCAGCATATAGGGAATCTTCTGTAGCTGAGCGCTCCGGATTTTGGCTTGCATCCGTTCGTCTCCATCGTCCACCTCGACGCGGAGTCCAGCGTCGCGCAGGCGATCGCGAACCCGGTAGGCGTAGGGAAGATGACGATCGGCGATCGGGATGATGGTCGCCTGGACGGGTGCCAGCCAGACCGGGAACGCACCAGCGAAGTGCTCGATCAGGATGCCGATGAAGCGCTCCAGGGAGCCGTAGATGACGCGGTGGATGACGACCGGGGTCTTTTCCGTTCCGTCACGGTCCGTGTACGTGCAGCCGAAGCGACGGGGCAGTTGGAAGTCGAGCTGGATGGTTCCTGTCTGCCACTGGCGACCAAGGGCGTCCTCCATCAGGATATCGATCTTCGGCCCGTAGAAGGCTCCTTCTCCTTCACCGATGAGATAGTTCCCAGGACCGGCATGGCGATCGAGGATCCGTTGCAACGCTGCTTCGGCTTTGTCCCAGGTCTCGGGATCGCCCATGAAGTCGGCAGGGCGCGTACCCAGTCGGAGCGTGTACCGGAGACCGAAAATCCCGTAGAACAGCTGCGCAATTTCCAAAATGCGAGCGAACTCCTCCTCGATCTGGTCCTCGGTGACGAAGATATGCGCGTCATCTTGCTGGAACTTGCGGACACGGAGAAGACCGTGCAATGTGCCGGAGCGCTCGTAACGGTGCAGGATATCGCAGTCGGAGAGTCGGAGGGGTAGATCACGGTAGCTCCGCTTCTTCAGGTTATAGACGATCATCGCATTGGGACAGTTCATCGGCTTGACTCCGTAGGTGAGGTGCTCATCGAGCTGAATGAGGAACATGTTCTCGCGATAGTGATCCCAGTGCCCGGAGACCTCCCACAAACTCTTATCGTTGATGAGCGGTGCCGCGATCTCCTGGTACCCGCGCTTCTCGTGTTCCTGCCGCCAGAAATCGAGCAAAAGGTTCAGAATCTTCAACCCTTTCGGCAACCAGTACGGCATACCCGGAGCAGTCGGATCGAAGTGAAAAAGTTCCAGTTCGCGACCGAGGCGACGGTGGTCGCGGCGCTCAGCTTCTTCGAGGCGATGCAGATAGGCGTCCAACTGCTCGCGAGTTGGCCAGGATGTTCCGTAGATGCGTTGCAGTTGTGGACGTCGCTCGTCTCCCCGCCAATATGCACCGGAGACCCGCAACAACTTGAAGAAGCCGATCTGCGATGTATCGCGCACGTGCGGCCCGCGGCACAGATCGGTGAAGCCGTCGTGCGTATAGGTTGTGATCACCTCGTCGGGTGGGAACTCGGCGATCAGTTCCAGCTTGTAGGGTTGATCGCGGAACAGTTCGCGGGCTTCCTCCCGCGTGACGACACGCCGGACGAACGGGTAAGCTGCTGCTTTGATTTCTTCCATCCGGCGCTCGATATGCTCGAGATCTTCGGGCGTCAAGGGACGTGGCAAGTCGAAATCGTAATAAAAACCGTCAGCGATCGCTGGTCCGATACCCAGCTTGGCGCCCGGAAAGAGTTCGAGCACGGCTTGCGCCATGACGTGAGCGCAGGAGTGCCGCATGCGGGCGAGATCGAGTTCGTGCTCGCTCTCGGGTGCGACTGCGAGATCCATCTCCTTGGTCAGATCGCTCATCGCTCGTTCCTCCCTCGTGATGCAGTCCACGAACGGAAAAGCCTGCCGTCCGTCGGGACGACAGGCCGAGCCTGACGCGGTTCCACCCAACTTTCCGCTGGCTCATCCAGCCAACGGCTCTCGGGATGCCCGGTAACGGGGGCTCCGGGACCGGCTACGCATCGTCGCCGGACCAGCTCGCGGGAGGTGCGCGCAATCACTGGAACCTAGCCGGGCTTCCAGCCACCGGCCCGGCCTCTCTGGAGGCCAGCAACCGCCGCGTGTCCCGGTCATCGCCTTTCCTCACGGGAATGGTAGTCGCGCGTGTCACTGTCGTCAACGAGAGCGGGTGTGGGTGGAAGGCGGTGCGAAGGAGGGGCGATGGGGGATCGCGGAGAGAAGCGTGACCGAAAAGAGCGTACCCCTCGCTTGTGGCGAGGGGTACGGAGTGGGCGGTAGTAGACTCGAACTACTGACCTCCACGATGTCAACGTGGCGCTCTAACCAGCTGAGCTAACCGCCCATACCGTTACGGATTATAGCCGAGCTGGTTACTCCGTGCAAGAGATTGCTCCGCAGTCCAGTTACCGGCCGACCGTCCGCTGCGTCCGTTTCCTCATCACCAGCATCCTGACCGTGCGTTGAGACGCCAGCGCACTTTTGCGCCAGCGGCGTGCTGGAAGCGTGTTCCCGCCAACGCTGGTGTTTAGGCTGGTCGATCGCGGGTTGCCGCAGCTTGTGGCTGCCTGATTTCGTCAGAAGCTTGCCTTCAGTGGCCGAAGTAGCTGTAGATGACCTCGCGGGGACGCCACGTGATGCTCCACTCAGCGAAGCGATCGAGCAGCGACATGGCTTCGCGATAGAGCGGCTGCAAGTTCGGATGCCTGACCTTGTACTTGCCGCTCAGTTGATGCGCAACGAGTTCGGAATCGGTCATGATGGACACGGCGAAACTCGCTGGCGACGCACCATTTTGCTCGAGTTCTGCCAGGAGCACGCGGAGTGCCGCCAGGAGCGTACGATATTCGGCTTGGTTATTCGTCAGTTCTTCGCCGAAGTCGATTCGCTGGACGACCGGTGGTCGATCGGGTATCTCCAGCCGGTAGCTGCCATAAGCGGGACCAGGGTTGCCCTGAGAACCACCGTCGAAGATCACGACGATCGTTGGCCGACCTTCCTGTGGCTGGCCTGTCTTCATCTTATCCCCTCATCGACAACCTGGGAGCTGGGCACCGGCCCAGCTCCCAGATTTCTCGCGATTCCGGTCAGCGTCGTCAGCTGGCGACCGCCGCGTGACGAGCACGCGATTCCTGGATGATCGCTTCGGCCAGATGCTGTGGAACGGGCTGGTAATGACTGAACTCCGTGTGGAAGGTTCCGCGGCCCTGCGTGAGCGAGCGCAGCTCGGTCGCATAGCGCTGGATCTCGACCAAGGGGACGAGTGCTTCGATCGTCGTTCGACCATTGTCACCCGGCGACATGCCGAGGACCTGCGCTCGCTTGCCGTTCAGGTCACTCATGACGTCACCGGTATAGGCATCGGGAACGGTCACGCGCAGACGCATGATCGGCTCGAGGAGAATAGGTTTGGCTGCGGCCTGCCCCTTGCGGAACGCTTGCGCCGCCGCGATCTTGAAGGAGAGTTCGGAGGAATCGACGGAGTGGTACGATCCGTCGACGAGGGTCACCTTGACGTTGACGACCGGGTAGCCGGCGAGTACGCCCTCCTCCATCGCCTCGCGGACCCCCTTCTCGACTGCGGGGATGAACTGTTTGGGCACGACGCCACCGACGATCGTCTCGTGGAACTCGAACTCTGCGTCCGGCAAGGGCTCGAGATCGAGGAAGACATGACCGTACTGACCGTGTCCCCCAGTCTGCTTCTTGTGCTTGTATTCGACACGACGAACAGGCACGGAAATGGTCTCCCGATAGGGGATACGCGGAAGACTCCAGTCGACATGCACGCCGAACTTGCGAGCCATGCGGTCGAGCGCGATCTGGACGTGGCTTTCGCCGAGTCCAGACAGCAACGTTTCGCCAGTCTGATTCTCGCGCGCGACACGCAGGGTCGGGTCTTCTTCCAGGATGCGATGCAGCGCGGTCCCCATCTTGTCGAGGTCTGTCTTGCTGCGAGGGGTCACGGCGACCGTGAATACCGGCTCCGGAAATTCGATGCCAGCGAGTCGGAGAGGTCGAGCCGGATCGGTCAACGTATCACCGGTCCGCGCAACCTGGAGCTTGGCGACCGCTCCGATGTCTCCTGGCCCGATTTGTCCGACCGGCGTCTGCTCCTTGCCGCGCACGATGAACAGCTGGCCGATGCGCTCGGTCTCGCCGCGTTGTGGGACGGCGACCTGCGAATCGGTCCGCAAGGTGCCCGAGTAGACGCGAAAATAGGACAGTTTCCCGACGAAGGGATCGGCGATCGTCTTGAACACGACTGCAGCGAGTGGTCCAGTGGAGTCGGGAGCGAGTTCGACCGCTTGCCCGTCATTGCGTTCGCCGCGAACCACTCCCGGGGCTGGAAAGTAATCGACGATCGCGTCGAGGAGCGGGAGAGCCCCCTTGAGTGACGTCGCAGCACTGACGAACAGGGGCACGAGACTTCCGCTCGCGATGGCTGCGCGGACTCCTGCCCGTAGTTCGTCGAGGGAGAGCTCGTCCCCTTCGAGATAGCGCAGCGTGAGTTCCTCGTCGCTTTCGCAGGCTGCTTCGACGAGTTGCGTTCGGAATTCGTCGAGGAGTGGAACCAGTTCGTCAGGAAGGGAGGTTGGTTCGACACCGCCGTTGTCGGTGAACTGGTACGCCTGCCCACTGAGGACGTCGACGTATCCGCGGAAGGTCTTTTCTTGTCCGATCGGCAGTTGCATCGGGACGACGCGATTCCCGAAAGCAGTGCGAGCACTGGCGAGCGCTTTGGCGAAATTCGCGTGTTCACGGTCCATCTTGTTGACGAGGAGCGCACGGGGAAGATCGCGCGCTTCCGCCAGTTCCCAGACGTGCTCGGTTCCTACCTCCACACCGACTGTCGCGTCCATCGGGATGAGCACCGCATCGACGACCCGTAGAGCGCTGTGCACTTCACCGACGAAGTCGAAGTACCCAGGTGTGTCGATGAGGTTGATCTTATGATCTCGCCATTCGAGCGGAATGATGCTCAGGATGATGGAAATCCGTCGCTTGTGCTCGTCCGGATCCCAATCGGAGACGGTCGTTCCGTCTTCGACTCGTCCGAGACGCGAGATCGCGTGGGTGACGTACAGGAGTGCTTCGGTCAAAGATGTCTTGCCGGTTCCACCGTGTGAAGCGAGCGCAACGTTCCGGATCCGATCAGGGGGATACTGCTTCACCGTACCCTCCTCACTAGCCAAACCAGCTGCCAGTGACCAGTGATCGACTGGCTGACTGGACTTGGTGATAGGACGAGTCGCCACATGGCGCACCTCGGCTTACGGGACTGGCACTTGCTAGTATAACGCGCTGAGTCAGGTCCAGGTACACAGGATGGAGGAGTGACCACATGCAGAGGCCGGAACAGAGTCGGGCGGCCGAGAAGGAGCAACTGTACCAGCTAGTCCAAGAACTCGCGCAACTCGATGGCGTCTCAGGCCACGAACAAGCAGTTGTGGCTCGACTGGTAGACCTCTTGCGCCCGTTTGCTGCGTCACTCGAGGTCGATTCGTTCGGTAACCTGTTCGCTTGGCTTCCTTCGCGCGCTTCGCGACCGGTCCTGATGATCTCTGCGCACTCTGACGAGATTGGGTTGCTCGTCAAAGGAATCGAGCCGAACGGCTTCCTGCGAGTGGAGAAGATCGGTGGTGTGGTCGATAGCTTGCTTCCGGGGCGGCGCGTACGCGTCCGTGGTTACCGTGGGGTGATCGGGGTTCGTCCGGGCCATCTCCAAACAGCTGAAGAGCAGCGTTCTGTGCCACCGGTTCGTGAACTGTATGTCGACTTGGGTTATGACTCAGCCGAAGCAGTTCGGTCGCTCGGCATAGAGATCGGCGATCCCATCGCCTATGATGAGCCGGTGGAGCGACTCGCTAATCCCGAACGCATCTGTGGGAAGGCACTGGATAACCGTATCTCTTGTGCTGTACTCGTGCGTCTTGCCGAGCGACTTCGCGGGGCCGAACTACGGTGCCAACCTGTTCTCGTGGTCACGGTTCAAGAAGAAGTTGGTCTTCGTGGTGCGCAGATGGCCGCATACCGTCTTGCCCCAGATGCCGCCATCGTCGTGGACACGGTGCCAGCCGGTGGTACTCCAGATACGGACTTGGTGAAAGACTTGGGTATTCGCCTGGGTGAGGGACCGGTGCTGGCGCTGGCCAGCGGGATGGGGGGCGTGCGCGGACATCTGGCTCATCCGGGTATGCGAGATTTTCTCGTTCGGGTGGCAGCGGAACACGGTATTCCGATTCAACGTGCCTTGTTCCCACGGAGCACGTCCGATCTGGCAGCTATCCATCTCGCTCGGGGCGGTATACCCTCTATGGTCGTCAATATCGCTCGGCGATACTCCCATAGTCCAGTGGAGACGCTCGATTTGGAAGATGTGGCCGCGACGCTCGACCTGTTGGAAGCGGCGGTACGCTCCTTCGACGAGACGGTGCGGTTCTCCTTCCTCGCTCGTACCGAGTGAGGGTGGCGAGTCTCAAGCCCCCAAGGAGCGGTGCATTCGCTCGTATGCCGAGCGGAGCCCGTACAAGGTGAGATCCGCTTCGACGGCACTGAATTCGGGCACGAGCGGCGCGATCAATGTCGCGAGCCCACCGGTCGCGATCGCTGGAGCCTCGTGCCCGAGTTCGCTCCGGATGCGCCGGATGAGCCCACGCACGAGTTCGGCATAGCCCAAAACGGTTCCGGATTGGAGACTTTCGCGGGTGTTGCGTCCGATCGCGCGAGGAGGTGCCTGGAGGGCAACCGTGTACAGACGTGCTGCTCGCTGCGTCAGTGCCTCGAAGGCGATGGTGATCCCTGGAGCGATGGCACCCCCGATATATGCACCGTCGGCATCGATCACGTCGAAGGTTGTCCCTGTACCGAAGTCGACGACGATGACGGGAGCACCGTACCGTTCGACGGCGGCGATCGCGTTGCAAATGCGATCGGCCCCGACCTCGGCGGGGTGCTCCACGCGGACGGGAAGACCATAGTCCTGAGCCCCATTGACGATGAGCGGCTCGACGAGGAGATAGCGCTGAGCGAGTTCCTGAAAGGTCGCTGTCAACGAGGGCACCACGCTCGAGATCGCGATCCCTTCGACCTCGCCGAGCGAAAACCCCGCGCTCTGACTCAGAACGTTGAGTTGGACCCACCATTCGTCGGGCATGCGGTCTCGTGCCGTGGCGAGCCGCCAACGAGCGCGCAGGTCGTGACCGGCGAACAGGCCGACGACGACATTCGTGTTGCCAATGTCGATCACCATCAGCACTGGCAGGCTCCTCGTCCTCGTCGGAGATCCGAGTAGCAAACTCTCACAGCTGTAGAGAGTACCCTAGATCACGCGACTGATTGCGACCAGTGCGTGCGAGGATGCATGCACGACTCGACGGAGAGGAGAGACCAGCAATGACGGGCGGACGAGCGCTCGACGATGAGCGGTCAGCGAAGGCCTTGAGAGCTGAGCCGATCGAGGGGCTGCGCAACGAGGTCAACCTGCTCGGTGCTCTCTTGGGAGACGTGCTCCGCGAACAGGGGGGTACTGAGCTCTTCGACCTCGTGGAGTGGGCACGGCTTCACTCGATCACGGGGCGAACTGTTGGAAACATGAGTGATGCCTTTCGTGGGTTACTTGCGCGGCTCGAGGAAGCGAGCGACGAGGAGATCTTCGGACTCGTTCGTGCGTTCGGTATCTTCTTTCATTTGATCAATCTGGCCGAGCAGCATCACCGTGTCAGAACGCTGCGCCAGCGTGAACGACAAGAACGGGCTTTGCACGAATCACTGGAAGAAGCGTTCCTGACGTTGCGCGACCGTGGTGTCGAGCCGGATCGAGTGAAGGAACTGCTCGACGACTTGTTGCTCTTTCCCGTCCTCACGGCGCATCCCTCGGAGACGCGACGACGGACGGTTCTCCAACGGCTGGCTGCACTCGGGCAGTTGATCCAACAGCTGGACGATACGCGACTGTCGCCTCGGGAGCGTGATTGGCTCTTCGATCGCCTGCGCGAGGAAATCACGCTTCTCTGGCAGACGGCGGAAACGCGCCTGGCACGGCCGACACCGCTGGATGAGGTACGGAGCACGATCGCGATTCTCGCTGGTCCGATCTACGATGTCGTTCCCTTCTTCCGGCGTGCGCTCCGGCGAGCCATTCTTCGCGCGTATCCAGAACTGACGAGCGAAGCGCTTTGGAACAGGCTACCGATCCGAATCGGCAGCTGGGTCGGAGGCGATCGTGACGGCAACCCGGCGGTCACGGCAGCCGTCACCGAGGCGACGGCTCGGCTGATGCGCGAGGCTACTCTTCAACGCTACCTCGAGGAGGTCGTCGATCTCCGGCGAGCGCTGAGCGTCTCGGCACGTTTGCGCGGCGTCTCCGATGAGTTGATGGCGACGATCGACCAGGAGCGGGAACGACTCGGTTTTGCGCCAGTTCGAGCATGGGCTGACGAGCCGTATCGGCGGATGCTCGGGCTCATCGAGGAGCGCTTGCGGCGAACTAAGCACGGAGAACCGGGAGGCTATGCGGGTCCTGAGGAATTTGCGACTCACTTGAAGGTGATGGCTGACTCTCTTCGGCAGCATGAAGGGCACTGGATCGCGGATGGCCGGCTCGCTGACTTGATCGCACGCGTGGACGTTTTCGGCTTCCATCTTGCCGAACTGGAGATTCGTGAAAATGCAGCTCGGTACCGCGAAGCGCTCGCCGAGCTCTTTGCGTTGGTAGGGTGCGCCGGCTATGAGGCGATGCCGAGCGACGAGCGGGAGCATCTCGTGCTGACTCGCCTCGAGCAGGGTGTCTTTGGTCTTCCGCGGGGAGCGCTCAGTCCTGACACACGAGAAGTTCTCGCTACCTTCGACGCGATCGGACGGATCCAGCGGCTGAGCGGCGAGCGAGCTTGCCACACAGTGATCGTCTCGATGACTCGCGAGCCGGCCGACGTGCTCGGTACGGTCGTGCTGGCACGCGAGGCGGGGCTCATCGATTTTGCGAAGGACGGTGCCGTTCGGCATTGCCGGATCGACGTGGTTCCGCTGTTCGAGCAGATCGCCGAACTGGATCGTTGTGACCAGATTCTCGCGCGCCTGTTGGCCAATCCGATCTATCGCACGGTCGTGAGGCTACGCGGTAACCAGCAGGAGGTGATGCTCGGCTACTCCGACAGTAACAAAGATGGAGGGTATGTTTCCTCCAATTGGCGCATCTATCGTGCGCAGGAGCGTTTGGCTGAGGCTGCGCGACAGTTCGGTGTCCAGCTCCGCCTCTTTTACGGTCGTGGTGGAGCGATCGGCCGAGGAGGAGGCCCGATGGGACGGGCTATTCGTGCCCGGCCAGCAGCAGCTCGTCGACCCGTTCTCAAGACAACCGAGCAGGGAGAAGTGATCTTTGCCCGCTATAGCGACCCGGCCATCGCACTGCGGCATTGGGAACAGATGACGCATGCATCGATCGGTTCTCTCGGGAGCGATCCTGATCCGTCGATGCCCGAATCGTGGTACCGCATGATGGAGCAGTTGGCGACTTGGTCGCAAGAGGCCTACGAGCGACTGGTCAAGGACGAGCCAACGTTCGTCCGCTTCTTCACGAGTGCGACGCCTTTCCCAGAACTCGCCAGTTTGAACCTCGCGTCCCGGCCAGTCGCTCGCCGGGGTAGTCCCGACAGCGGGCTCTGCTTTGCTGATCTGCGGGCGATCCCGTGGGTTTTCAGCTGGACACAAACGCGTGTGAATCTGCCAGGATGGTACGGACTGGGAACAGCGCTCGAGCGCGCGCTGGCTGCGGGGGAGGAATCCACACTCCGCGAGATGTATTACCGCTGGCCGTTCTTCGAAATGCTGCTCGATAACGCGCAAATCAGCCTCGCGACAGCGGACATGCTGATCGCCGAGTGCTACGCGACGCTCGCCGGGGACGACGGGTGGATCTCCGAGCGGATCGCTGAAGAGTACCAGCGAGCTGTGCGGACCATTTTGGCAGTCACCGGTCAATGCGAACTCTTGGAGCGTTCGCCGATCCTCGCCCGACTAGTGCGGTTACGCAATCCGTACGTCGATGTCCTGCATGCGTGTCAGATCGTCTTGTTACGTCGGTACCGGGCAGGTGCCGGCATGGGCGAGCGCCAATCGCGCCTCTTGGATGCCATCCATCACAGCATCAATGCGATCGCAGCAGGGTTACAGACGACCGGTTGAGCGGCGCAGGTGGCGAATCGAGCACTCGTTCGATTTCCTGTCGTGCAGAAGAATCGCTCTCTTGCGCGAGCGCACGCTGGAGCACTGGAAGGCTAGCGGTATAGTCGATCCGAGCCATCGCCCAGGCGGCATGACTGCGAACCAGGGGCTCATCGTGCGCGAGGACTGCCCACGCCAGGGTCTCCAAGTGCCGCTGGTCACCGACGTTGCCCAGCGCGACGGCGGCGTTCCGGGCGAGACCAACCCGCTTCGCACGCAGGACTGGACGGTCTCGGTAGACGGATCGAAACTCGTCCTCCGACATCGTGAGCAGCCACTCGAGTGATGGAAAACAGTGCTCGAGGCGTTCCGGGAAGACGACCGGATCGTCAGCCCGTTGTGCGGCAGCGGTATAGGGACAGACCTCTTGACAGATATCACACCCGAACACCCAGTTGGCGAGGAGCGGGCGTACTTCCCATGGAAGCGGACCGCGATGCTCGATCGTCAGATAGGAGATGCAACGAGGAGCGAAGAGTTCATAGGGGTGGATCAATGCACCAGTCGGGCAGGCGTCGAGGCACCGTTGGCAGCGCCCACAGCGTGGGCGCAGCGGCGCATCCGGCTCGATGTCGATATCCAGCAGCAATTCGCCGAGGAGTACCCAGGACCCATAGCGGGGCACGAGGATCATCGTGTTTTTGCCTTGCCAGCCGAGTCCTGCCCGGGCAGCGATTTCTCGGTCGACGATCCGTGCAGTGTCCACGAGGAAGCGAGCTTCGATCGGTCGTCCACACCGTTCCTGGAGCGATTGGTGGAGTCGTCGCATCCGATCGCGGAGGACACGATGGTAGTCGTGCCCCCAGGCGTAGCGGGCGATGCGACCACGGACGATCCCGTCGTTGGGAGGGACGATATCCGGCAACCAGTACGGGAGGGCGACACTCACGATGCTGCGTGCCGTGGGATGCAGGTTGTGCGGATCGCCAGCGATGCGGGCTCGTTCCTCATCGAACCAGTCCATCCCATCGAGATAACCGGCACGGATGCGGGCGAGCAGCAGATCGGTCAGTCCGGGGAATGGATCGGCAGTCGTGACCGCCAGGAGCGACAGCCCGCTCCGCTCGGCGAGTTCGCGGAGTTCGTCTTTAGCGATGCACATGCGATACTCCGCTGAGGAAAGCCTCGAGTTCGTCTCTGGTCGGCAGTGCGGCGCGAGCCCCGAGCGCCCGCGTGGCCAGTGCTCCCATGGCGTTCGCGAGTCGCCCGAGTTCGCTGAGGGGCAAGCGTCGAAGAAGGCCGTAGACGATGCCCGCAGCGAACGCGTCACCAGCTCCGGTGGGATCGATCGCTCTCACCTCGAATGCGGGAACCCGGACTGTTTCGCGCATGGTGGCGAGGATGCAACCGTCTCGGCCGCGACTGATCGCGACGAGACGGGTCGCGCCGAGCGGCATCCAGCGGCGGAGTGCTTCCAGCGCCGCGTCGACACTCGTGCAGCCCGTGACGGCGCAGGCTTCGTCCTCGTTACCGATGAGCACATCGTGTTGGATGGCCAGCCGACGAGCTCGTTCACACGGTAACGTCGCGAGATGCGTGAGTGGCCCAACGATGCGGGTGCGCGGTGCGACATGCGCCGGAAGATCGAGCAGGAATTGGCGGAGATCTTCGTCTTCGACGTCGATGACGACGACTCGGCACTGGAAGACGCGCTCCAGCGGAAGCGGATCACCGAGCCGAAGACGAGCTCCTGGGGACCAGAGGATGGTTCGCTCAGGCTCGGGCGAGACGAGGATCGTGCAGTGATCGGTACAACTCTGTGCTCGTGGGGGAACGAGGTGGAGTTCCAGTTGTTCTCTGGAGAGTTCGGACACCAATCGCTGTCCCCACGCATCGTCCCCGACTGTCGTGACCAGCAGAGGACGTACCCCGAGGCGGGCCAGCGCGACCGCGACGTTGGCAGCCGTGCCACCGCCGGCCTCGGCGCACGCAGTGACGACCGCGCCGACTCCTGGTCGGGGGAATCGGTCGAGAATGAGAAACTCGTCCCAGGATGAGCTACCGATGACTGCGACGGTTTCCTCGGACGACTTCCACTCGGGAGTCGGTTGCACGTCGGCACCTCGCCGGATGATCAGTCGGCGATGATCGGGATACTGATCTCGCGTCGCGCCTGCGCTGAGCCTGAGCGTCGTTCGGCGAGGATCGCTTCGATCTCTTCCTTCAGGGCAGGAACGATTTCGTGTTCCTCGACCCGGCGAACGATCTTCCCTTTTCGGAAAATGACCCCCTTGCCACGACCGGCAGCGACACCGACGTCGGAATCGCGCGCTTCCCCTGGCCCGTTCACGACGCACCCCATCACCGCCACCTTGATCGGCTCCTTGACGGTGCGCAGGTACTCGTCGATCTCGTTCGCGAGACGGAAGAGATCGACTTCGACGCGTCCGCATGTCGGACAGGCGACCAGCGTGGCACCTCGTTCCCGCAGTCCCAACGTCTTCAAGATCTCGTAGGCGACCCAGACTTCCTCGACCGGGTCGGTCGTCAGCGAGACCCGGATCGTGTCACCGATTCCCTCCTGCAGGAGGGTGCCGATGCCGATCGCTGACCGGATCGCCCCAGCCTTTGGTGTACCTGCCTCGGTCACACCGAGATGAAGCGGATAATCGTTGAGTTTGGCCATGCGGCGGTAGGCCTCGATCATGACAGGAACTTCGAACGCTTTGAGGGAAATGACGATATCCCCGAAGTCCAAATCCTCCAGTATCTTGACGTGACTCAATGCCGTGCGGACCATGTGCTCGGCGATGAGCTCCGTCTGAGTGGCCCCTCGAGCTGCCATCTCGTCCACGAACTCGCGCGTCATCGGCGGGAGGGAGCCGAAGTTGACGCCGATGCGAATGGGGACACCGCGCTCCTTCGCTTTCTGCACGACCTCGCGCACTTCCTCCGGCTTGCGGATATTCCCCGGATTGAGCCGCAGCTTGTGGACACCTGCCTCCAGGGCCTTGAGGGCGAGCGTGTGCTCGAAGTGAATATCGGCGACGACCGGAATCGGCGAACGGGGCACGATATCCGCCAAGGCGGCGGCAGCGATTCGATCGGGCACCGCAACGCGCACGATCTCGCAGCCTACATCCGCAAGCTCGTGAATTTGCCGGAGCGTCGCCTCAGGATCGCGCGTATCGGTCGTCGTCATCGATTGCACGACGATCGGTGCGTCACCACCGATCTGAACGTCACCGACCCAAACTGGTCGTGTTTTGCGTCGCTGATAGGCCATGCTGTGTCGACCTCCTGATCCGGCGCCGATGGCGCCTTGATTCTTCGCTTAAATCCAGTATGCCTGAAGGATGCCTGACTGCGTTTTTCCGACGATTACGGCCGATCAGCGGAGGAGCGATTCGCCACTGAGCAAACGTCCGATGTCGGCGAACGCGATGATGAACATGAGTGTGAGCAAGATGGCGAAGCCGATCAGGTGAATCAAACCTTCCTTTTCGGGCGAGATGCGTCGACCGCGAATCGCTTCGATGAGCACGAAGAACAAACGACCGCCGTCCAAAGCTGGGAACGGAATGAGATTGAGAATGGCGAGATTGATCGAGAGCAGAGCTGCGAGATGTCCCAACGTGACCCAAGCAGGCTCTGGGCTGATGGCCAGAAGCTCGGACGTCAGTTGTCCCATGCCGATCGGACCAGCGAGATCGGAGAGCGATGCTTCGCCGCGCAGCAGCATGGCGAGTCCTTGCACCATCTGGATCACCATGATGGCTGTCTGTCTCGCAGCCTCGAGAGGGATCCTCCAGAGCGGGACCGGTGCGGTCACCAATGTGGGGCGAAGCGTCATGCCGAGGTTCGGCGTTTCACCGCTCGTGCTCGGAGGAACGTCGATCGTGACCGTGAGGAGCTGCCGGTCTCGTTCGACAGTGATCTCGATCGCCTTACCGGCATGTTGTTGGATCAGCAAGAAATAAACGGCCGCATCCTCAGCTGGATAACCCGCGACCCGTACCAAGCGATCACCCGGGCGCAAGCCAGCGAGGTCAGCTGGTGAGCCAGGTTGGACGGCTGCGACGGTCAGTCGTGCTGCAGGCTCGATAACGACGCGGATACCAGTGCGCCCTTGGCCGGGTGGCGGATTTTCGCGGGGGACGACTGTCGTGTCGATCCGTTCGTCTCCCCGTAGCAGGGTGACATGGAGTGGTCGGCCAGCTGCCCGTTCGGTCCGCTCCACGAGTTCCGAGGCATCGCGGACCGGTTTGCCATCCAAGGCAACGATGCGATCAGCCGGTTGCCAACCGGCTCGGGCAGCTGGCGAATCAGGCACGACCTCAGCGACATACAGATGAAACTGTGGTTCCCCTCGGAAGCCGACCAATGCCATCATGATGACGAAAGCCAGCAGCAGGTTCATGAAGGCGCCGGCACCGAAGAAAACGGCCCGTTGCCAGCGGGGTTTGGTTTGCAGGCTGTCCGGCCCCAGCGTGTGACTGTCTTCGCCAACGACGCGGACGAATCCGCCGAGCGGAATCGCGTTGATGGAATAGAGGACACCACCGCGCCGGATCCCGAACAGACGCGGCGGCAGACCGATCCCGAACTCGAGGACACGGATGCCGAACAATCGTGCGGCGAGAAAGTGGCCAAGTTCGTGTACGAGGATGAGGACAGCCAGGATCGGAACGATCGTGAGGGCTTGCATGGTCACTCGCTTTCTCGGGTCGGATGACCCGCCCGACCGACTAACTCTAGCGGGGCCGACGCTTTCCCGTCAAATCGCTCGTTGCTGAGGAGTGCGTCGTTGGAGGTATGGGCGCGGGGGAATCGTTCACGAGCTCGGAAAGGATCGGTTCTCCTCTGGCAGCATACGGTCACCGCTTGTGAGGAAGACGAGCTCTCGGCGACAATAAGCGCCGTCCTGCCGGTTGGGGCGGCATGGGCGGCAGGACGCGCGAGCGGCATGCATGGATGGGAGGTCGAGCCTTGATCATAGGGATTCCACGCGAGAGGAAACTCCGCGAATATCGTGTTGCCCAGCCACCCCACGGGGTACGCGAACTGGTTCGTCATGGACACCGAGTGCTCGTGGAGCGTGGGGCGGGGGTCGGCAGCGGATTCACCGACACCGACTACGAAGCGGCAGGAGCCGAATTGGTCGACGATGCGGAGGCAGTGTGGTCGCAATCCGAAATGATCGTCAAGGTCAAGGAGCCGATCGAGTCGGAGTATCGCTTTCTCCGCCCCGGCCTCATTTTGTTCACGTTTCTCCATCTCGCGGCTGACGAGCGTTTGACCCGCGAACTCATGGCGCGTGAGGTCATTGCGATTGCCTATGAAACGGTGCAATTACCGGATGGGTCGCTCCCGCTCCTCGCGCCGATGAGCGAGGTGGCTGGTCGACTGGCTATCCAGGTTGGGGCCTACTATTTGATGGAACCATATGGTGGGCGGGGCGTTTTGCTGGGCGGTGTTCCCGGTGTCGCACCGGGCCGCGTCGTCATCCTTGGGGGTGGCACGGTTGGGACCAATGCTGCACAGATGGCGTTGGGCCTGGGTGCTGATGTCCTGTTGTTCGATATCAATGTCGAACGACTCCGTTACCTGGAGCAGATCTTGCACGGACGATTCCAGACGCGGGTTTCCAGTGAACAGGTGATCGGTGAGGCGATACGGGAGGCTGATCTCGTCATCGGGGCTGTCTTGATTCCTGGTGCCCGTGCACCCAAACTGGTTACTCGTCAGATGGTTCGGGCGATGCGACCAGGGAGCGTCATTGTCGACGTCTCGATCGATCAGGGAGGGTGCGTCGAGACTGCACGGCCGACGACGCATGACGCGCCGGTCTACGACGTGGACGGTGTGCTGCACTACATGGTGACGAATATGCCGGGGGCTGTTCCGCGAACGAGCACATTCGCACTCAGCAATGTGACACTGCGGTACGTCCTGGAATTGGCGGACCTCGGTTTGGTCGCTGCTGTCCAGCGCGACCGAGCGCTGGCCAAAGGCGTTAATGTGTTTAGAGGAAGGATCACGCATCCTTCCGTTGCGGAGTCGTTCGGTCTGCCGTACGTGCCTCTCGATGAGCTCTTGTAGAAGGGAGTAGCACGTGCGGTGAGCTTTCGTGTTTTCTCGCGATTCGGACGGAGAGTGGAGGCAGGACCGATGCAGCAGGCGATCGAGGAGTTCTTGACTGGCGTGGTGCGCGAGCGAGGGTTGTCGCCGAACACGATCGCAGCGTATCGGAACGATCTCGAGCAGTTCGCGAATTATGTTGCAGAGCGCTTCGGTCTGAGAGACTGGAGCGAGTTGGTGAGCGAGCATCTCGAGGCCTTTCTCGGCTACCTGCGTGATCGCCAGTACGCGGAAACGACGGCAGCGCGAAAGCTGGCGGCGATCAAGTCATTCTGCCATTACCTGGTTCGTGCTGGCCTGATTGGGGCGAATCCGGCCGATGGCTTGCCGGTCCCTCGGGTCGGTCGCTTCGCGCCGCGCGCCATCGGTCCCAAGGAGGTCGAGCAGCTGATCGCCGCTGCATCCTCGGATCGCACGCCGGAGGGATTGCGCGATCGTGCGATGCTGATCACGTTGGCGACGACCGGCCTGCGGGTGAGTGAACTCACGGCTCTCGACGTGCGAGATGTCGATCTGGACCGTGGAGAACTGATCGTGCGGCGCCCGAATGGACGGGAACGCGTCGTTCCTCTTGCCCGCGAAGCGATCGAAGCGCTTCGCGACTATCTCGAACGCGGTCGTCCAGGGTTCACGACTTTGAAAGGCGAACAGGCATTGTTTCTCAACCATCGCGGATCGAGGCTCACTCGGCAGGGTTTCTGGTTGATCCTCAAGAACTACGCGGCGGCGGCTGGACTCCCGGAGGTAACACCGCATACCCTGCGACACTCGTTCGCCGTTCGAGCTCTCGTGGATGGGTGGGACCTGCGCGATCTCCAGCGGGTACTCGGGCATGTCAGTCCAGCGACGACGCAGGTGTACCGGCAACTCCTCGAGCGCATCGTCCAGTCGGATGGCCGACTCGTGGCCGACCCTGGGTGCTACCATGAAGAGTTGACGATGGGGGCTGCTCGAGACCGAGCAGGTGAGCTGTAATTCGACTGGTGATCGCTCGACAGCCCCTCGCCAGAACGAGGGGCTGTGTTTGTCTTCAGGAGGGGACCGTCCATGGACGCGCGTCACGCTGCCACCGTCCGACTGGAGACGATCGTCTCGCTCGCCAAGCGTCGCGGTTTCGTGTATCCGGGAAGCGAGATCTACGGTGGTCTGGCGAATACCTGGGACTTCGGACCGTTAGGTGCCGAGTTGAAGCGGAACCTCAAGAACGCATGGTGGGAATACTTCATTCAACGTCGCGAGGACATGGTTGGCCTGGATGGTGGAATCCTCTTGCATCCCCGGGTCTGGGAGGCATCCGGGCATGTGGAAGAGTTCAACGACCCGCTGATCGACTGCCGGCGTTGCAAGAGTCGCTTCCGAGCGGACACGCTCATCGAGGAGCGGCTCCATCGCTCGACGGAAGGCTTATCCCTCGACGAGATGACCAGACTCGTTCAGGAAGCGAATCTGGCTTGCCCGGTTTGCGGTGTTCGTGACTGGACACCGGTTCGCAAATTCAACCTGATGTTCCGGACTTTCATCGGCCCCGTGGAAACGGAGTCGACACCGGTCTATCTGCGTCCGGAGACGGCCCAGGCGATCTTCGTCAATTTCAAGAACGTCGTGCAAACGAGTCGCGTCAAAATTCCATTCGGAATCGGCCAAATCGGCAAAGCTTTTCGCAACGAGATCACACCGGGGAACTTCATTTTTCGCCTGCTCGAGTTCGAGCAGATGGAGATCGAGTACTTCATTCGGCCGGAGATGTGGGAGGAGTATTTCGATCACTGGTTGAACGAGATGGGTCAGTTCCTACGTTGGATCGGATTCAAGCCCGATCGCCTGCGGACTCGCGAGCACGGTCCGCAGGAACTCTCGCACTATTCCCGCAAGACGGTGGATTTCGAATACTTTTTCCCCTTCGGCTGGAAGGAACTGTGTGGTCTGGCCTATCGTACTGATTACGACTTGCGTCGACATCAGGAATACAGTGGTGAGGACCTCACCTACTTCGATCAGGAGCGTAACGAGCGCTATATCCCGCATGTGATCGAGCCGACGATGGGTGTGGAACGGCTCTTCTTGGCCTTGCTGTGCGATGCGTACGACGAGGAACCGGCGGTCGACGTGAACGGTAATCCCTACACGCGCGTCGTCCTTCGCTTTCACCCGCGAGTTGCCCCGTACAAGGTAGCAGTACTGCCGCTTCTGCGGAAACCAGAACTCGTCACCGTGGCACGCGAGGTCGCACAAGAGCTTCGCCAGTACTTCCGGATCGAGTATGACGAAACACAGAGCATCGGCCGGCGCTATCGTCGCCAGGACGAGATCGGGACGCCGTATTGCGTGACGATCGATTATCAGACACTCGAGGATCGTACCGTGACGATCCGGGACCGTGACACGATGCAACAAGTGCGGGTCCCGATTTCAGGACTTGTCGAGGAGATCGAGGCGCGCCTGCGATCAGCCTAGTTCTACGAGGTGATCGTTGTGGGCCTGCCTGAGGAGTTCATCGATGAGTCGCGCGAGTTCCTCGGCGGAATAGTAGTGAATGATCAGCCGGCCGCCGCGCGAACTAGTGCGGAGTTCGACCTTGGTGCGGAGGCGTGAGCGGAGGGCATCGAGCACGTGCTCGATTTCGGGAGAGAGTGGGGAACTCGTGCGACGTGGTGGTTTCTTTTCTCGAATCCAGCGTCGAACCAGTTCCTCGGTCTGGCGCACTGTCAAGCTACGCTGACGGATCTCCTGGAGTGCTGCGAGTTGGCTCGCTGTATCTGGCAGGGAGAGCAGGGCGCGCGCGTGCCCTTCCGTGATGTCGCCCATGGCGAGCGCTCGCTGAATGGTCTCCGGTGCCTCGAGCAGGCGCAACGTGTTCGCGATGGCCGAGCGGCTTTTCCCGACCCGTGCCGCGACCTCGGCCTGGGTCAGACCGAACTCCTCGATGAGCGTCCGGTAGGCAGCGGCTGTCTCCAAGGGCGAGAGATCGGCACGCTGGAGGTTCTCGATCAGTGCGATTTCGACCGCGTCCTTCGGGGACAGGTCACGGACGAGAGCGGGAACCGTCGTCAGTCCGGCCAGCCGGGCAGCCCGCCACCGTCGCTCACCGGCGACCAGCTGATAAGGGGGCTTTCCGCCGCTGTAGGTCACGACGAGCGGTTGGATGATTCCGTGCGTGCGGATCGACTCCGCGAGTTCCTGCAAGCTCTCCTCGGGGAAAGATTGTCGGGGCTGGCGGGGATTGGGAGCGATGTCGTCGAGCGCGATCTCTCGGATCGCGTCCGGATCGACGGTCGTTCGAGGAATCAGGGCGTCCAGCCCGCGTCCCAAACCACTACGGCGTGCCATTGTCCTCCACCGCCTGCACCTCGATGCGAGTCTAGCACGCGCGATGCGAGCGTGAGTCAGGGAGAAGTCCGGTGTGGCTGATCGAACTCGCGGTGCTCGTCCTTCTCGGCACCTCGGCGCGGGCGATCGGTGAAGCCGCGGAGCACTCTCGCCGGGTTCGCACGGTCGTTCAGCTCCTGGTAGCTGCCTTGACTTCATTCTCAGTGGTGCTTGCGGTCGTCGCGATGACTGTTGGGGAGCCATCGCTCGCAATCCGTGCGCTTGGGGCGGGAGTTGGCGTCGGACTGGCCTGGTTGGGGGGCTACCGACGCGTCCTCGCTCGGTGGGTACCGATCGATCCTGGCTCGATCCTCGATACCATGGGCCTGGCAGCCCTCCAGGGCGCGATCGGCTTCTTTGGGGGAGCGCTCCTCGTCGCGGAAACATTGCCTCCGTTCGAGGTGACAGCCGAGCAGCTTGCCGGACAGGCAGTCGCCGAGGTGTTCCTGGCGTTCATCTGGATCGGATTCCCGACGCGACGGGGCTGGCGGCAGGCATTGGAACGGCTGGGACTCCGGGGGATCGATCGTCGTGTGGTCGCTGTCAGCGTCGTGTTCACGCTCGCTCTCTTCGCGGTGTCGGTCGTGACGAGCCTTCTGGCGAGCTTGCTGCAACCAGGCGTCATCGAGCGGATCGAGGAGCGGCTTCTGCCGCTCACGACTGCGTTCGCCTCTCCGGTGGCGGCCCTCGCGCTCGGGTTACTGGCGGGAACCGGGGAAGAGATCCTGTTTCGCGGAGCGATCCAGCCGCGCTATGGCCTTCTCCTGACGACGCTCCTCTTCACCGTGCTGCATGTCCAATACGAGCTTTCGCTCGTCAGTCTCGGTGTCTTCGGGTTGGCGATCGTGTTGGGGCTCGAGCGCCGCTGGTTCGGCACGACCGCGTGCATTCTCACCCATGCACTCTACGACGCACTCGCCATTCTTCTGCAGGGAACGCTACGCTGAGAGCGATCAACCTGTCGGGAACTGCTGCCACGTTCCATCGCTGTACAGCGCGTAGATGAACCCGCGGTCGCTGGAGATGAGAAGGCCATGCTCGAACGCTTGGATCCGGGCTCCAGCCGTCATGACGTGAACGTCGGATTCAGTTGCGAACCCGAGCGGTTGTGCCAAGGCGAGCGCTTCCCACACTTGACCGAAGGTTCCTCCAGGCACCCAGAGATTCGGCTCCACTTCCCGGAACTCCAAGGGGGGATCGATGGGGGGTGGTTCGGCCACACTGCGCCAGGTACTCGCTGCCTCCAGGATGTAAATGGTCATGGTATCGAAGCGCTCGACCATGATGCCACGCTGGAAGACGAGCTCGGCAGCGTTGACCGTCACGGCTGGCGACACCGGTGCACCGAGTCGTTGCTGCACCGTCTGATTGCCCCAGTACAGTTTGGCGAACGCGCCGGTTACCGGAATCGGTTCTGGGGTGGATGGTGTCGGTGTCGGGGTGATCAGCACAGGGATCGGTTCCGGTGTCGGAGTCGGCGCAGGCGCGGGAGTCGGCGAGGGAATCGGCGTGGCAGTCGGGCTGGGGCCGAGTACCGGCGGCGAGACAACGACCGGGGGTGCAGGATGGGTTGTCGACTGTTCGTCAGAGGTTGCAGCGGTCGGTGATGGAACGGGAGGAGGTGCTGGCGGCGTCGGTGTCGGAACAGTGGTCGCGATGGGTGGAGTTGGCGGTGGCACGGCAGGTGTCGGTGTCGGCGTTTCGATAGCATGGACGATCGCGCTCGAGGTACGGAAGGTAAGCATGAAAGTGGTACCGAGTCGGTTTCCCCAACGGTCCTCTGCCTCCGCCAAAATGGCGATCTGGTAGACGGTGTCAGGGAGCAGAGCAACGCGACGCGTTTCGTCCGCACCGATGACGAGCTTGCTACCGTTCCAGCTGATAGGAAGGCGATCTCGCTCGCCGGGAGGCACGATCCGCAGGTTCGCTAAGACCGATTCCTCGTTCATTGGCTTGGAGAACACGATTTCGATCGGTTGGTAGATCGGCCACAGTTGCTGCGAGGAAGCGGCTGGACTGGAAGCGATGACCCGGGGTGGCTGGACCCGTTGATATCCGAGGCTCGCACTCAAAAGAGCGACAAGGAGGACGATGACACCGAGTGCGGACGAGGCGACCGCGAGACGAAAACGCTGGGTGCGTCGGTGCTGTCGCTCGTCAGCCGCGATGCGCTGCCAGAGATCGTCGCGCAGGTGCTGAGGGGGTGGTGGCACAGGGGGCAGACGGCGAATCCGCTCGCGCAGTGCGCGATAGTCTTCGAGCAAGCGTCGGCAGTCTGTACATTCCGCAAGATGAGCTCGAAGTCGCCGCTCGTCCTCGGCGGACAACTCGCCGTCGAGGTAGAGGGAGAGCAGGTGGCGATAGCGACGACAACGATGGGGGGACATCAGTCGGACTGTGCCTCCATCTCGCGGAAAAGACGCCGGAATTCTTCGCGGGCCCTGAAGAGGAGCGACTTCGCCGCTGAGCGGGAGATGCCCAGGATCTGAGCGATCTCCTCACTCGAATACCCCTCGTATTCGCGGAGGATCAATGCTGCCCGGTAATGGGGCTGGAGCCGCTGGAGCACCCGCTCTACCGTATCCTGCGTTTCTGTTTCTAAGAGTGCCCGTTCCGGGTCGATCGCGTCCGAACGCAGCGAGGAGTTCTGCCAGGAAGCGAGGTGATCGAGCCGCAACCATCGGAGTCGGTTTCGCCGTCGCAGCGCGTCCAGGCAGACGTTGGTGGCGATCCGGCGGAGCCAACCACCGACGTTCAGATCATCGGTGGTCTGCGGAAGTGCGCGATATGCCTTGATGAAGCATTCCTGGGTCAAGTCACTCGCTTCTTCGGCATTTCCGACCATACGATAGATGAACTGATAGACAGAACGTTCGTACTTTTGATACAGCAGCGCAAAAGCATCGTGGTCACCAGCCTTGGCGCGGGCGACGCAGCGCAGTTCGTCTGCCGCTGACAATGCAACGGACCCCGACATCCCAGGCCCTCCCGTATCTATAACGAACGACGGCTCGTCCGGATGCGGTGTGCTCACGGCAACACTCCTGACGGGCCGATCGTACACACTTTCGATCCGATTGTCAATTCGGTGAGCAGGGGAAACCGACGACACGGGTTCGGGCTGCCACGATTGCCGCAACCGGTGCAGGGGCCTTGACTGGGGGTGTGGGCTTTTTCCGCTCGGTCGAGCGATTCGGCCGACCAGTCATCGAGTGTTGCAGAGTAGGATACTCGTCGAAGTGGGCAAAGAGGATTTCCTTCGGCTCGTGCTGCTCGAGGAAACGAGCAAAACCGAGTCCAGCGTGCCCCGCTCGCTGGTTCATCTCCTGGGCGGTCAGCGGTCAGCAGTAAGCATCGTCAGGAGAGTTGTTCGCTGCAAGGCTCGTTCTCGTCACCGCACAGTGGTGGCCGGCACGGCGATGATGGTCCGCGTACACTCGATAGCTAGGTGGCTGGCTCAGTACTCGATTGGTGGAGATTGCGAGACATGAAGCATCCGTTTCGTGACCGGATCGAACAAGGTGTTCTCCTCGCTGACGGCGCCATGGGTACGCAGCTGTACGAGCGAGGAATCCGGTTGGATCGTTGCTTCGAGTCGGCAAACCTGACTCATCCGCAACTCGTCGTGGAGATCCACCGGGCCTACATTCTGGCGGGAGCCGAACTCATCGAGACCAACACGTTCGGAGCCAACCGCTTCAAGCTCGAGGCCTACGGCATGGCGGAGCGTGTGCGTGAGATCAATCGCCGTGCTGTCCGTCATGCGCGAGAGGCACGGGAGATTTGTGGTGTGCCGGTTTTCATCGCGGGCGCCATAGGACCGAGCGGACGCCTGCTCGCACCGGTGGGGACAGTTGCACCGGAGAGCTTACGACCAGTTTTCCGCGAGCAGATCGAAGCGTTGCTCGAGGGTGGGGTTGATCTCCTCATTTTCGAGACCATGTCCCAACTCGCTGAGATCCGCGAAGCGATCATGGCTGCACGTGAGGTCTGTGATCTCCCGATCGTCGCCCAGATGACGTTTGCGGCTGATGGTCGCACCATCGCTGGGCACGGTCCGGAAGAAGTGGTGGCCGCCTTAGCGGAACTGGGCGTCGATGTGATCGGCGTCAACTGCAGCGTCGGCCCACGGCCGACGCTCGAGGTGCTGCGGGCCATGATCGCTGCGAATCGCTGGGGTACCGCGCTTTCGGCGATGCCGAATGCGGGTTGGCCGACAGTCGTCGGTCATCGTGTCATTTATGGTGCATCGCCGGAGTACTTTGCCGATTTCGCGCGGGAGGCAGCAGCCTTGGGTGTTCGACTCATCGGCGGTTGCTGTGGGACGACACCCGAACACATCGCGGCAATGCGGCGTGCTCTGGACGACATCAAAGGACAAGTACGTCCAGCGGTCGAGGTCAGGGCGCGCGTTTCAACACCGGTAACGGACGCAGTCGCACCGGAGGAGCCCACGCGCCTCAGGCAGAAACTGGGGCGGGAGTTCGTGGTGAGCGTGGAAATCGATCCTCCCAAGGGGCTCAATCCCTCCAAAGCGATCGAAGGAGCCCGTCTGCTGCGCCAGGTGGGCGTCGAGTTCATCAACGTGGCCGACAGTCCAATGGCACGAGTGCGTATGAGCGCGCTGGCGCTCTGCGTGATTCTCCAGCAGGAGACAGGCGTCGAGACGATCCTGCATCTGACGACTCGCGATCGGAATCTGATGGGGTTACAGGCCGATCTCCTGGGTGCGCACGCGCTCGGTGTGCGCAACATTCTCGCTCTGACCGGCGATCCACCGACGTTGGGCGATTATCCCCATGCGACACCCGTCTACGACCTCGACTCGATCGGTCTGGTGCGTTTGCTCCAGAATTTCCGGCAGGGATTCGATGCCGGTGGTGCCTCCATCGGTCGACCAGCGATGTTCACGATCGGAGTCGCGTGTGATCCGACGCGTCCGGATCTTCAGCAGGAGATCGAGCGTTTGCATGCGAAGCTTGCGGCTGGGGCTGATTTCGTCATGACACAACCGGTCTTCGACTTCTCGACGTGGCGCAACTTCGTCGCACAGTACGAGATTCGCTACGGACCGATCGAGGTGCCGGTGCTGTTGGGGGTGCTACCGTTGCAGAGCTTTCGGCATGCCTCTTTCCTGCACAACGAAGTTCCCGGCATAACGTTGACCGAGGAGGCACTGGAGCGCATGCGGCGAGCTGGTCCGAACGGGCGAGCCGAAGGAGTGGCCATGGCGCGCGAGTTGATCGCTGAGGCCTGCGAGTTCGTGCAGGGTATCTATCTCATGCCCTCTTTTGGCCGCTACGAGGTGGTGGCTGAGGTGTTGAGCGCCCTCCCCGAAAGATTGCGCGTCAGCACCCGCTGATTCTGGTGGAACGCTCTGCTATACTGCCAACTGGTCGTCTTTCTGCGGCCGCGGGAGCGGTGCCGCAGGCTGGGAGAGCGCGGGATAAGGAACACAGCCATGCAGGATCTCATCCGCAGTGTGCAACAAGAATACATGCGCAGCGATCTGCCTCCGTTTAGCCCTGGTGACACGGTACGCGTGCACTACCGCGTCGTCGAAGGTGGGAACGTGCGTGTCCAGCCGTTCGAAGGCGTCGTGATCCGCAAGCGTGGTGGGGGAACCGACGCCACCTTCACAGTTCGGCGCGTTGCTGCGCACGGAGTCGGAGTCGAGCGGACTTTCCCATTGCATAGTCCTTTGATCGAGAAAATCGAGGTGCTGCGGCACGGCAAGGTTCGGCGCGCGCGGCTTTACTACCTGCGTGAGCGAGCAGGTAAGGCGGCTCGCCTGAAGGAGCGCCGTCGCCCCGAAGGTAGTTACCTGCGCTGAGGAGCGGAACGATGGTCTCGCTCGCCTCGACTCGTCAGCGGCGTTCGGGCCGAGGCGAGCGACCGACGTTCGAACTCGAGCAAGCTCTTTGGCAAGCGGGCAACCGCTGGGTCGCTGGCGTGGACGAGGTCGGGCGCGGAGCGCTGGCTGGTCCGGTCGTGGCGGCGGCCTGTATCTTCGAGCCGTCGACTGAGTTACCCGATCAGTTGCGGGATTCGAAGCGGTTGACCGATCCCCAACGACGAGCGCTGGCTGATTGGGTCCGACAGTATTCGCTGCGCTGGGCTATCGGTGCAGCGTCGCATCGCGAGGTCGACCGACTGGGTATCGTCCGGGCGACCGCTCTCGCCATGCTGAGGGCGCTCCAGCGTCTCGGTCCTGTCGATCATGTCCTCTACGATGGCTTGCCACTCACCGAGTTCGAGCGACTACCGGGAACGGCGGTCGTGCATGGCGACATGCGCTGTGCATCGATCGCCGCTGCATCGATTTTGGCAAAGGTGATCCGCGACGATCTCATGGCCCGTCTCGCAGTCCGGTATCCTGGCTATGGTTGGGAAGAAAATGCTGGATACGGCACACCGTCGCATCGACGTGCGATTCGCGAGCTCGGCTCGACGCCTTTCCACCGGCGATCGTTCCAAGTAAGGATGGACACGGACGAGGAGTAGTCGGTGGGACGGCAGTGCCTGGGCGAGGCGGGCGAGCGAGCGGCAGCGCGATGGCTCGAAGAGGCGGGTTGGCATGTCCTGGCTCGCAACTGGCGGTGTCGCCAGGGTGAGTTGGACATCGTCGCTCTCGATGGGGACGTGCTGGTGGCGGTAGAAGTGAAAGTCAGGCGGGACGCTGGAAACGAGCCAGCCGAGTGGGCTGTGACGCCTCGGAAAGGCCGTCGACTCCTGGCTGCACTGTCTGCATTCCTCGCTGCTCATCCGGAACATCAAGAGCGACTCTGTCGCGTCGACCTCATCGCGGTCACAGTTGATCGGGGCGGTCGAATCGTTCGCTGGAGCCACCTCCTCGGGTGCGTGAGCGAAGGGGACGGTGCATGAGGTGATCGATCCGCATCTTCGTGAGCGACTCTGGGCAGCGGGACGGGCGCGACGCGACGAAATGATTGCGTTCGCGCAACAGCTGGTGCAGACTCGCAGTTTGCCTGGAGAGGAGCAAGCCGTTGCCGAGCTGGTTCTGGCGCGTTTACGCACGTTGGGCTTCGATGAGGCGGATCTGGATGCGGCAGGCAATGTCGTGGGAGTCTTACGCGGAAGCAGCGCTGGTAACTCGGTGCAATTCAATGCTCATTTAGATCATGTGCACGAGGGCGATCCGGCTGCCTGGCGATACCCTCCTTATGCGGGAGTGATCGCTGACGGCGTGCTGTACGGCAGGGGCGCGTCTGACGTGAAAGGAGCACTGGCGAGCCAAGTCTATGGTCTCGTCCTTTTGCGTGACCTGGGCCTCGTTCCCGCCGGTGACTGTTACGTCACTGGAGTCGTCCAAGAGGAGGTTGGCGGAGCGGGTGCTGCAGCGCTTTGCGAGTGGCTGCGCACCGATATCGTCGTCTTGGGGGAAGCGACGAATCTCGAGTTGCGACGAGGCCATCGTGGGCGAGCCGGACTGGAAGTCCGTTTCATCGGTCGGTCCGCGCATGCGAGTGCCCCGGAGCGAGGTGTGAACCCGTTATTCGCGCTGGGGCGCTTCTTGTGCCGGCTCGACGAACTCCCACGCGGCAGCCATCCGGAATTAGGCCAGAGTTCCGTTGCACCGACCCTGGTGTGGACCGATCAATCGAGTGCGAATGTCATCCCTGGGGTGGTGACAGTAGTGCTCGATTGGCGGACAGTTCCTGGAGAGGACGCGGATGCGCTCCGCGCTGCCGTAGAGGACCTGGCCCGTGCCTGTGCGGGAGACGAGGTCCGGGTGGAAGTGACGGTGCCCCGGCGGAAGCTCGCGACATATCGGGGACTTGCCATCGAACTCCCGCCGACTCGCGGCTTTGTTCTCCCGACCGATCATCCGGTAGTAACCGTGGCACGGAGCACATTGAATGCCGTGCTGGCACGTCCGGTTCCGGACGCGTTCTGGCGTTTCGCCACGGACGGCGGACATTTCATGGCACACGGCATGGCCACCATCGGTTTCGCGCCTGGTGAGGAGCGCCTCGCGCACACGGTCGACGACAGCATTCGCCTGGCCGATCTGGAAGCAGCGATGGTGGGGTATGCTGCTCTAGCACTGACCTTGACGCGCGGGGAGGAGCATGCGTGAGCAGCATCGAACAGCATCGGATGGCAGCACCGCGCAGCGTTCGTTGCGCGGTCGTGACCGTCAGCGACACGCGAACGGTCGAGACGGATACGAGCGGCGCGCTGATTCGTGAGCGATTGGAGCGCGCTGGGCATGCGGTCGTCTTTTATGCCATCGTGCCGGACGAGCGGGAGGAGATCGGCCGGCTAGTCGATGAGTTGGTGCAGCGACCAGACTGCGATGCCGTTCTTCTCAATGGTGGTACTGGGATCGCGCGGCGCGATGTGACCTACGAGGCGATCGCGGAGCGGATCGAGAAGCGCCTCGACGGCTTCGGTGAGCTCTTCCGCTGGTTGAGCTATCGAGAGATCGGAACTGCCGCGATGCTCTCGCGAGCGCTTGCCGGAGTCTATCGTGGCCGGATCGTCATCGCCATGCCAGGCTCGACCGGTGCTGTGCGATTGGCCATGGATGAACTCGTTCTTCCCGAACTCGCGCACCTCGTCTTCGAGGCACGCAAGTGAGAAAGAGGTCGGTAACGATGGGCGACGCAGCAGTACGGCGATCACCGCAAGTGCTGCGGGGAATGCGCGACTTCACTCCGCGGCAGATGCTTCTGCGGCAACGAGTCATGGAGATCCTTCGCCAAGTCTTCGAACGATACGGGTACGACCCGATCGATACGCCGCTGCTTGAGTATTACGAAGTCCTTTCAGGAAAGTATGGGGAAGAAGGAGAAAAGCTCCTCTACCGCTTCGTCGATCAGGGCGGTCGAGAGGTCGGGCTGCGCTACGACCTGACGGTTCCGCTGGCACGGTACGTGGCAGTTCATCGCGCTGAGTTGACGTTCCCGTTCAAGCGTTACCACATTGGGCCGGTCTTCCGCGCTGAACGGCCACAACGCGGACGGTTTCGCCAGTTCTGGCAGTGCGATGTCGACGTGGTCGGCACTCGGTCGATGATGGCCGATGCAGAAGTGCTGTCGGTCTGGATCGATGCGCTCGGTGCCTTGCGTATTCCCAACGCCGTGATCCACGTCAACCATCGCCAACTCCTGGAGGCTCTCGTCAGAGCGGCTGGCGTGGCGCCGAGTCTCGCGCTCGGTGTGTTTCGTGCCATCGACAAGCTGGCGAAGATCGGGCTCGACGGTGTACGCGAGGAACTCCTCCGGATCGGTGTCGAGGCACCGGCGGCTGAGCGGGTGCTGGCGGCGATCGCGCTGCGTGGTGAGCCGGAGTCGATCATCCCGCAGCTGCGTGTGATGTTTGCGGGTGATGAGGCAGCTGAACGGGCTGTCAGCGAACTGGCTGAGCTTTTCCGCTATCTCGAATGGTTCGGGGTGCGACCAGGGAGTGCGATCGTCGATCTCGCGCTCGCCCGGGGGCTGGATTACTATACCGGACCCGTGGCAGAAGCGATCGTCAGCGAACCAGCGATTGGTTCACTGGGGGGCGCAGGACGCTATGATCACTTGATCGGACTCTTCTTGGGGGAGGAAATCCCCGCGACTGGGGCATCACTCGGCCTCGAGCGCCTGGTAGAGGTCGTCGACGAGTACGGTTTGCTGCCGACGCCGGCAAGCGTGACGGAGGTGCTGGTCGTTTCGGTCGAAGCAGACCATCGAGCGCAGGCGCTGCGCATCGCCCGCGAACTCCGGCAGGCAGGACTCGACACCGAGGTCTATCTGGGTGAGCGGATCGACCTCCGTCGTCAACTCCAATATGCCGATCGCAAGGGTGTGCCGGTCGCGGTCATCATCGGGCCGGACGAGATAGCCCATGACATGGTGACAGTGCGCGACCTTCGCACGGGAGAGCAAGTTCGAGTTCCACGCGCGGAACTCGTGGCTGCGGTGCGGAAACCGCTGGGCGCCGCTCGTCAGGGCGAGAGGGGCAGTGCGGATGAGTGACTTGACACCGCATCACCGCATCATGGTCGTGGTGGCTCATCCTGACGACATGGAATTCGGGGCTGGTGGAACGGTTGCCCGCTTGGCCCGGGAGGGAAAGGAAATCGTTCTCGTGCAATGTACCTCCGGGGATAAAGGTACGAATCGGCGTGACCTCACCCCCGAAGAACTCGCCCGAGAGCGAGAAGACGAAGAGCGGGAAGCGTGTCGCCGGCTCGGTGTCTCCGAAATCGTCTTTCTTCGCTTGCCGGATGGGGAACTCATGCCGGATCTCGCGTTTCGCGAGCGGATCGTGCGACAGATCCGCGCGTATCGTCCAGACATCGTGATTACGCATGATCCATTTCGGCCGTACGCACTGCACCCGGATCACCGGGCGGTCGGTATCACGACGATCGATGCGGTCTATCCGACGGCTCGCGATCCCTTGTATTTTCCCCAGCATCTCGCTGAGGGGCTGGAACCGCACAAGGTCGCTGAACTTTGGCTTTTCGGCGCTCAATATCCCGATCTCTACGTCGATATCAGCGAGACGCTCCACCTCAAGATCGCCGCGCTCGCTGCCCACCAGAGCCAGATCAACGATATCGAGGAGCTCGCCCAGCGCGTCCGCGAGCGTGCCGCCGAGATCGGTGCCGAACGCGGGCTGCCTTACGCGGAAGCGTTCAAGGTGATCACGCTCCGCCGCTGACGTGGATTTGCAACGAGTCGGTTGTCTTTCTCTTCGTCGCCTGCTATCCTGGTGATAGCTGTTCCGCGATGCCGTATGATACGAGAGGCGCGGCTTGCAGGCTGACGAAGGGAGTTTCGAGATGATCAGCCCCGTCGTACAGCAACCCCGGCGAACCGACGAGCGAGCCGTGCCTCGCCCCGGCGAGCGAATCACGCGCGATGCCTACGGTCGGCCGATCACCTATCTCCGAATTTCTTTAACGGACCGCTGTAATCTCCGCTGCGTCTATTGCATGCCAGCTCACGGCATGAAGTTCGCCCCGCGTGAGGAACTCCTGACTGACGAGGAACTGTTGACGATCGTGCGTGCCGCAGCGCGTATCGGGTTCAGTCGCTTGCGGCTTACGGGAGGAGAGCCGACGGTTCGTCCGGGTCTGGTGGAACTCGTGCGTGCCATGGCGGCGATTCCCGGCGTCGAAGATATTTCGATGACGACGAACGGGCTTCTCCTCGAGCGCTTGGCACATGACCTCGCGGCCGCCGGTTTGCGACGCATCAACATCAGCCTGGACACGCTCGATCCCGAGCGCTACCGAATCATGACCCGTGGAGGGCGGATCGAGAAAGTCTTCGCGGGTATCGCGGCGGCTGAGGACGCTGGTTTGCGACCGATCAAGCTGAATGCCGTGGTCGTTCGCGGTCTCAACGATCACGAGGTGCCGGCACTCGCTGGTCTAACGCTCGAGCGACCATGGCAGGTGCGCTTCATCGAGGTTATGCCCTTGGAGGGTGTCGCTGACGTCCACGATGCGGGACTCGTCACCAGCGCCGAGACGCGGGCGCGTATCGAGGAAGTCTTTGGTCCTCTCGAAGAAGTCGAGGCGCCGCTGAGCGATCCGGCCCGAGTCTTTCGCATTCGCGGAGCGCAGGGCACGCTCGGATTCATCAGTCCGGTGAGCGAGCCATTTTGCGCTTTTTGCAACCGGATTCGTCTGACCGCTGACGGGAAGCTTCGTCTCTGCTTGCTGCGGAGCGACGAAGTCGATATCCGCGAGCTCCTACGTCGAGGGGCGAGCGAGGAGGAGCTGATCGAGCGTATTCGTGCAGCAGTCTGGCGGAAGCCGTGGGGACACGGACTCCGCGAAGGCGATCGTCGAACTGGGCGAGGTATGAGTCAGATCGGTGGTTGAATCAGTCGTGAAGAGGAGCGGAGAAGGGGCGGTCGATCGACCGTCCCTTCTCCGCTCGTGCGGTGCTCAATCGCGGTGATAACCGTTGGAAAGGGTAGCGCTGACCTGCTTGGGTGCTGGGCGAGTCAGCTCGTACTCGCGCCCATTCCCATTGGCCCCGAGATCCGCTGTTGAGGTCGCGATCGGTCGGATGCCTCGCTCTGGCGCCGCGGACGGTTGCTCGCCGATAGTGAAACGGGTGACGAGGGAGCGCAGGCGAGCGGTGTACCGAGCGACGACAGCCGATTGGGTGCCAACAGCCTCGATCGCCTGAGTGGCGGCATCGACCTGCTGCGTCACGCGTTCCGCCCCACGTTGCTGCGCGCTCACCACGCGCTCGATCGCTTTGACAGCGTCGGTGACTTGAGCTGCCTGCGCAGCCATCTCCTCGGCTGCGGTGGCATTCTGTTCGATGACGGCGCTGATCTCACGGAGCGCGGAGACAACTCGTTCACTCGCCTGCGCCATCTGGTGAGCTGCTGCAGTGATGGCGCTGACCCGCTCGGCCGTTTGCTCGACTGCCTGGAGAATGGCTTGCAAAGCGCGGCCCGCTTGATCGGCTCGGTCAGTACCACGCGTCACTCGCTCGGCTCCTGCACGCATGGCCTCGACTGCCTGCTCGGTCGCTGTGCGTACCTGATCGATCAAATTGGCGATATCCTGCGTCTCGCGGCGGCTCCGTTCAGCGAGCTTGCGGACTTCATCGGCGACGACGGCGAAGCCGCGGCCATGCTCGCCTGCCCGAGCAGCTTCGATGGCTGCGTTGAGCGCGAGTAGGTTCGTCTGTTCTGCGAGGTTGTCGATCGTCTCGACGACAGCACTGATCTGCTGACCGAGCTGACCGAGTTCAGCCACACGCTCGGCCGCTGCGAGGACGACATTGCGGATTTCTTGCATCGATTGAACGGTCTGGCGCACTGCATCGGCGCCCGCGTCGGCGGATTGCCGTGTATGGGAAGTCGCTCGCTCGACAGCGGCAGTGTCAGCCAGGACGCGTTGCACCTGGGCAGTGAGTTCGTTGGCCGCAGCGTTGATCCGTTCCAGGCTCTTCGCTTGCGCGCTGGCGCCAGCGGCAACTGATTGCACGACCTGCTGGAGCTGCTCCATAGAACTCCGAGCCGTGATCGACGCCTGAGCGACTTCGCTGGAGCCTTGGGCAGCTTCGCTCACGCTCGAACTGACGTCACGCATGGCGCTGGCCGACTCGGCCGTGGCGTGATCCATATGTTCCATGGCTGTCGTCAGTCCATCAGCCGCTTGCTGAATGTCGGCCACCATGGAACGCAACTCGCGGACCATCGAATCGAGTTCGGTTGCAGCACTACCCAGCTGCTGCTGGACGGTATTGAACGATTCGACCATCTGGCCGATCTCGTCCTTCCAACTGACACGAATGTCCTGAGCAGCAAAGCTGACCGAGTTCGTCAGATCGCCCGATGCGATCCGGCGCAGTGCTTCAGCGAGAGCCGGAACATGCTCGCTCGCGAGTTGATGCGCAGCACGCGAGAGAGCGAGAGCGGTGCTCCGGATACGCTGCGCGATGAGTACACCGACGGCAGTTTGGAGAACGACGAAGAAGGCATGGATGAAGGTTATGGTCCATGACGGCCCATCTTTGTACACGCTGTACGGGAAGAACGTGTTGAACAAGACGTGGTGAACGGCGATGAGGCCAGCAGCCAGTAGGATGGGAAGCCAGTCATAATAGATGATGAGGTAGGCCAATGCCACGAAGATTTGGAAATGCATCTCGATCAGGCCGCCGGAGAGGTGGATGAGGAGCGCTGCATACAGCATGAGCAATCCAGCAGTGATCAAACGGTACGTTCGGGTTCCGGCGAAAAGAGGATACGTAGCGGTCGCGATTCCGCTCAGAACGGCTGCTCCAACGAGCGCTTGCCAGAGCGGATGTTTTCCGAACAAGAGTGTCACTGCCAGCGTGGCGACCGCATGCCCCCACAGAATCCACAAACTGATGCGGTCCCGTGACCGGTCAGCAGCGCCGATTTCCATTGCCATCGTTACCTCCCCTCACCGCACGGTCGAATCACGTCCTGGTATCACAGTTCGATCGAGGAGAGCGCGAACTTGAGGTGAAGGGAGGTACTAATGGCTCTGAGAGATGATGGCTAGACCGAACGAGTCTCCCGAGCGCTGCACAGGGGATCGGCTGCTTCGTATCGGGGCGACAGGCGGTGGGCGGGCACGATCACTGGGGGGCGCAATACCACCGCCGCACTGTGTTCAATGAGTCAGCCAGGTCCGCCCATAGTCGCGCATGGCACGGATGAGAGGGATGAGCGCTTCACCGCGAGGAGTAAGACCGTAGCGTCGGTGACTACCATTGCTTTCGATGCGGCGAATCAGTCCGGCAGCTTCGAGTTGCTTGAGGCGCGTGGAGAGAGTCTTTGGACTGATCCCGCGAACGGAGCGCTCGAGTTGGCTGAATCGATCGAGTCCGCGCGCCAGATCCCTGAGAATCAGTGGAGTCCAGCGGTCACAGAGGATGGCCGCGGTGCGAGCGAGCGGACATCGTTCTGGCGGTAGGGGCAGCGCGTGCATCGTGGGCTCACCTCCATCCTGCCACGCGGTATGCTCGGTAGGCTCGGCAGCAGGTGCTCGCCTGTGGGGGAGCGTAGCAGCTGTTGCAGCCCAGGGCAAGCGGGACGAACGCGAGGGCGCGTCGGATGCCCGAAGAATGGCTACCGATCTGGCCGGTCGCAGACCGGACACTCGCTGAACCGACACTCGTGCGGCTCGCTGGTGCACTCGTTGCAGGAATCGGTGCGATCGCACTCGCGATCGTCCTCGTCCTTTTTGGTCCTCTCCCAGCGGCTCTCGTCCTACCTGGGATCGTCGCCACGCTGCTCATCCTGAGCGATGTGCGGGCTGGTTTGTGGGTTGTTCTCGCTGTCATCGCCCTCGTACCGTACGCCGTCATTCCCGTCAAAATCGTCATCACGCCACCACTCTTGGAGATGACAGGCCTCGGCGTGCTCAGTGTGTGGCTTCTCCGGCTTTTCTTGCGTCGGGACGAGACGATTCCCAGTCATCCGCTTTTGGTCGCGGTCATGCTTTTCATTGCGGTGGCGGTTTTCGCCTTTGTCCTCGGAGTCGATCGTGGCTACTCGTCGCAGACATACCACAATTTTGCGAGGTTTCTGGTCAGTGTCAGTCTCTTCTTCGTGGCGTGGTCCTCGCTCCAAGGCCCCGCTGACGTTCGTCGTTTTACAAGGGTTTTTCTTGTGCTGGCGAGCGTCGCTGCCGCCATTGGTCTGGTCCTCTACGCCGGTGGACCACGACTGACGCTGGCTGTGTTGGCCCGGTTGATTCCCTATGGATATCCGGATACTCGGATCGTCCGCTATATCGAGGACGACCCTGCGAAGCCGATGCGTTTGACGAGTACGAGCGTCGACCCCAATTCGTTCGCCGGCCTACTGGCTCTGGCTGTAGTTGTCGCGGTCACGATGACTGTCGCGCAGCGACCTGCGATTCCTCGCTGGCCTGCCGCGCTCGCGGCTATCGTGTCTGGCTCCGCGTTGCTCCTGACTTACTCGCGTGCGGGTTGGTTGGGAGCTGCGTTCGGTATCGGTCTGGTCGCTCTGGCGCGCTATCGCTGGCTCCTGGTACCGGGAGGGATCGGTCTTGCTGGTGCCAGCGTGCTCGGGTTCGGTGAGCGCTTCGTCGAGCGATTGTGGCAAGGATTCATGTTGCAAGATCCCGCGACGCGCATGCGACTCGAAGAGTACCGGACGGCGTTGGCGATCATCCGCGACTATCCTGCTTTCGGGGTCGGCTTCGGAGCAGCGCCGACAATCGAACTGTGGACTGGGGTTTCGAGTATCTACCTTCTGATCGCGGAACGGATGGGACTTTTGGGACTCGGGACATTCTTGGTTGCAGTAGTGGGAATTGCTTGGACGGGGTGGCGAACCTGGCATCGGATGGCCGCGAGCGCGGAGGGCGATCTTCTCCTCGCCTGGCTCGGTGCGCAGGCCGCGGCGCTGTTGATCGGCTTCTTCGACCACTATTACGCCAATATTAGCTTCCCGCACATGGTTGCGACCTTTTGGTTGACGCAGGCGATAGTGCTGGTCGCTAGCACACGATCGACGGGAACACAGCACACAGAAGGGGGAACAGCATGACGGTGACGATCCGCAACCTCAGGATTGCCGGGCCAACGCCGTTACCGCCAGCGGTCGTCGAGGCGTTGCAGCGTCCGATGGTGCCGCATCGCGGTGGATGGTTCCGGGGGTTGGTGCGGTCTCTGCTGGAGCGACTGCGCGCACTGCATCGGACGGACGGAGACGTTTTCGTCATGCCGGGCACCGGATCGGCGGGTTGGGAGATTGCATTGGTCAATTTGCTCACCCCGGGTGATCGGGTCCTGCTGCTCGTGAACGGGGACTTCGGTGAGCGATGGCGGCGGGTCGCGGAGCGGTATGGCCTGCAGTTGATCGTGCGCGAGGTTTCTTACGGGAGGGCCATCAAGCCGAGTGACGTTGCAGGCTGGCTCGCGGAGACAGAGCCAGTGCGAGCTGTTTTGCTGGTCTATAACGAGACTTCGACGGGGGTCACGAATCCGCTTCGAGAGATCGCTGCTGTCGTGCGGGATGCTGGTGCGCTCCTGGTGGTGGACGGCGTGAGTGCAGTGGCTGGACTGCCGCTGGAGATGGATGAGTGGGGAGTGGATCTCATCTTCAGTGGCTCCCAGAAGGCGTGGATGTGCCCGCCAGGGCTGGTCATCGTCGCCGTCGGATCGCGAGCCTGGGAGATGATCGACCGGGCCAGCTATCCACGCGCTTTTTGGGATCTCCGGGAGTACCGGTCTGCCGCACGGACAGGAGACCTGCCGTCGACTGCACCGATCAGTCTGATCTATGCCTTGGACGCAGCGGTCCAGCTGATCGAAGTGGAGGGCCTAGAGAACGTCTGGACGAGACACCGAGATCTCGCGATGAGATTTCGCCACGTCACGAGCGAGTTGGGCTTTACCTGCTTCGCAGAAGGTGGCTACGAGAGCGCTACAGTGACGGCACTCGTCCCGCCTGCGGGCATCGGTGCCGAGGAGTTGGTTCGCAGCCTGGAAGAGCGTTACGGGATCGCGGTCAATGGTGGTCAAGGGCGCTTGAAGGGACAGATCATTCGGGTAGGGCATATGGGGTGGGTGCGCTGGAGCGATCTCGAGGAGGTATGTGCGGCGTTGGCCAGTGAAGTGGAGCGAGCAGTTCCTGGTCGAAGCGAAGCAGTTGGACACTGACCGAACTGGCCGTAGCTCATGGAACCTGACTGGCGTGTCGAGCGAGGTGCTTGTCGTGATCGCGAGTTCCCGGTATACTAGCGGCGGTGTCTCGCTAGCCGACGGACCAGGGACGTCCGGAAGGTTGGCAAAATTACGGCACTCGAGGAAGGTACATGGTGGGGCAGCAGATCGACGAAGTGCACTTCGGTCGGCAGGGACTGGGGAGCATCCCGGTCAAGGATGATGCGGAGATTTTTCGGCGCTTGCTGGATGACCCGAGCTACGATTACCGGTTGTTCCGGTATGGTGACGTGGTCGAAGGTGAGGTCATGCACGTCGACCGGGAGAAGATCCTGGTCGATATCGGTGGCAAGTGCGAGGGCGTCGTGCCGAGCCGGGAGTTCCAAACCTTGTCGCCGGAGGAACTCGGTCGGTTGCGGCCTGGTGATCGAGTGCTCGTATTCGTTCTCCAGCCGGAAGATCAGGCTGGCCAGGCGATTCTCTCGATCGATCGTGCGCGGCAGGAGAAGACCTGGCGACGGCTTCAAGAGGTTTTCGAGGCTGGAGGCGTCATCGAGGCGGAGGTCGTCAACTATAACAAAGGCGGCCTGCTGGTCAACCTGGATGGCATCCGTGGGTTCGTGCCGGCATCGCAGGTGGTGGCCATCCGCGGCGGGGATGAGGTGAGCAAGCAGGCCGATATGGCGCGGATGGTCGGGCAACGGTTGAAGCTGAAGATCATCGAGATTAATCGCCACCGCAATCGCTTGATCCTCTCCGAGCGGCAGGCGGTGCAGGAACAGCGCGATGCCGTGAAGGCGCAGCTCATCGAGACGCTTCGGGAGGGAGAGACGCGGCGCGGGCGAGTCACCAGCATCGCCGACTTCGGCGTGTTCGTGGATATCGGTGGTGCGGATGGCCTCGTCCACCTCTCGGAGATTTCTTGGACGCGCGTCAAGCATCCGAGTGAAGTGCTGCGGGTCGGCGACGAAGTCGACGTGATGGTCCTCTCGGTCAATCCGGAACAGCGTAAGATCGCGCTGTCGATTCGTCGGACGCAGCCCGAGCCCTGGATGCAGGTGGCGAGTCAGTTCCAGGTCGGGCAGGTGGTGCGGGGCACGATCACGCAGCTGGCGTCATTCGGGGCGTTCGCCCGCTTGCAAGAGGGTGTGGAGGGGTTGATCCACGTCTCGGAGTTGGCCGGTTGGCGGGTCGAGCATCCGAACGAGGTGCTGCAAGAGGGTGATGACGTCATCGTTCGCGTGATCCGCATCGATCCCGCGAGGCGGCGGATCGGGTTGAGCTTGAGGCGTGCGCTGGAGATTTCGGACGAGGAACTGGAAGCCACCTTGGGGCCCGAGGCTGTGGCGATCAAGCAGCAGTTGATCGCCCGCGGTATCACGCCGTACGGTACAGACGGCGAAGAAGCTGAGATATCCGACATCGATGTCGAGTCCGAGCCGGTGGATGAAGAGTTGCCGGCCGAGAATGGTGGAGACGCCTGAGTCCCACCAGCACGGTACCTCGAACAACGGGTAGCGAGAACGCGATCGTCGATTGCTCGGGAGGAGCCCCCAGGCCAGAGCTGGGGGCTTCGCCTTCCTGGATCCTCGCTGCAGGCGTTGGTACGCGGCGCCTGAGCTAGGTAAACTTGATCGGTGCAGGAGGTGAGACGCAGGAATCGACGAGCCGCGGAGCTTTCGCGCACCGGCTTTCTTGCCGACATCCCATGAGAGAGTACGGGCATTCGCCCGGGAGTGTGTGCTATGGCGGACAAGTTCGAGAAGTTCACGGAACGAGCCCGGAAAGTGCTCGCGCTGGCCCAAGAGGAAGCGCGACGCTTCAATCACAACTACATCGGCACCGAGCACCTGCTCCTCGGTCTCGTGCGCGAGGGGGAAGGTGTGGCGGCACGCGTGCTCCAGAGCATGGGCGTGCAGCTACCCAAGGTGCGTAGTGCCGTCGAGTTCATCATCGGGCGAGGGGAAAGCACGGTCGTCGGTGAGATCGGGCTGACCCCGCGCGCTCGCAAGGTGATCGAGTATGCCGTGGATGAAGCGCGCCGACTCGGGCACCACTACATCGGAACGGAGCATCTGTTGCTCGGGCTCGTTCGCGAGGGTGAGGGTATCGCTGCGGGCGTGCTGGAGAGCCTCGGCGTGAACCTGGAAAAGGTTCGCCAGCAGGTCCTACAGGTGCTCGCCCAAGGGACCGCCTACCAGCAGCGTGCGCAGCAGACCAAGACGCCGTACCTCGATGCGCTCGGGTTCGACCTCACCGAGGCAGCTCGGCTCGGGAAGCTCGATCCAGTCATCGGTCGGCACAACGAAATCGAACGAGTGATGCAGATCCTCTCGCGCCGGACGAAGAACAACCCAGCCTTGATCGGTGAGCCAGGGGTCGGTAAGACCGCGATCGTGGAGGGGCTGGCGCAGCGGATCGTTGCCGGTGACGTGCCGGAGCCACTGCAGGGCAAGCGCCTGGTCGCCCTGGATATCGGTGCCTTGGTCGCTGGAACCAAGTATCGAGGCGAGTTCGAAGAGCGGCTGAAGAAGATCGTCGCGGAGGTCAAGGAGTCTGGGACGATCCTGTTCATCGACGAACTCCACACGTTGGTCGGTGCCGGGGCGGCCGAGGGAGCAGTCGATGCGGCGAACATCCTGAAGCCCGCCTTGTCGCGCGGTGAGGTGCAAACGATCGGTGCCACGACGCTCGACGAGTATCGGAAGTACATCGAGCGAGATGCAGCATTGGAGCGGCGATTCCAACCCGTCATCGTGAACGAGCCGACTGTCGAGGAAACGATCGAGATCCTGAAGGGGATCCGTGAGCGGTACGAGGAGCATCACAAGCTCAAGATTTCGGATGAGGCGCTTCACGCGGCTGCTGTGTTGGCAGCACGTTACGTGACCGATCGGTTCTTGCCTGACAAGGCGATCGACCTGGTCGATGAGGCTGCATCGCGTGTCCGGATGTACCGTTCTGCCTCACCACCGTCGCTCAAGGAGGCTCGTCGCGGGCTGGAGTCGCTGCGGCGCGAACTGGATGCCGCGGTGGCCAGCCAGGAGTTCGAGTTGGCTGCCGAGTTGCGCGAGCGCGAGCGACAGTTGGTGCATCGTATCCACGAGCTGGAGCAGCACTGGCGCGAAGAACAAGGCCAGGAAGAGCCGATCGTCACGGAAGAGGATATTGCCCAGGTCGTCTCGATGTGGACGGGTATTCCGCTCACCCGTTTGCACACCGAGGAGAGCGAGCGCCTACTCCATATGGAGGAAGCGCTGCATGAGCGTGTGATCGGGCAGGACGAAGCGATTTCGACGCTCGCTCGTGCTGTGCGCCGTGCTCGTGCGGGACTCAAGGACCCGCGTCGACCGATCGGGACCTTCATCTTCCTCGGACCGACGGGAGTGGGGAAGACGCTGTTGGCGCGTGCGCTCGCTGAGTTCATGTTCGGTAGCGAGGATGCGCTGATCAAGATCGACATGAGCGAATTCATGGAGCGGCACACGGTGTCGCGTCTGGTGGGGGCGCCGCCCGGCTACATCGGGTACGAGGAAGGTGGACAGCTGACGGAAGCCGTGCGCCGCAAGCCGTACTCGGTGATCCTGCTCGACGAGATCGAGAAAGCGCATCCGGAAGCGTTCAACATCCTCCTCCAGATCATGGAGGATGGGAACCTGACGGATGCGAAAGGCCGGCGTGTCGACTTCCGGAACACCATCTTGATCATGACGTCGAACATCGGGGCGGAACTGATCCAGCGCGAAGGTAGCCTCGGCTTTGCAGTGGCTGACGATCCGACCAAGAAGATGCAAGCTGATTACACTGCGATGAAGGACAAAGTCCTCTCGCAGCTCAAGCAGACCTTCCGGCCGGAGTTCCTGAACCGGATCGATGCGGTCATCGTCTTCCATCCGCTGACGCCAGAACACGTCCGACAGATCGTCGATCTGGAACTCAAGCGGATCCGCAAGCAGCTGGCGGAGCAACAGATCGGTCTCGAAGTCACCGATGCGGCGAAGGATCTTTTGGCGAAGCGCGGCTACGACCGGCAGTTCGGAGCCCGTCCATTGCGGCGGATCATCCAGAACTTGATCGAGGATCCGTTGGCGGAAGCGATCCTCGCTGGTCGGTTCAAGCCGGGGAGCACGGTCGTCATCGATGTCCGCGACGACTTGCTCACCATCGAACCGGCAGAGGCACTGAGCACAGTCTCTTAACGGAGACGGTTTTCTCAGCGAGACACGGCACTGGTTCCGGCCAGTGCCGTGTTCGTTTATACTTCCCACTCGAACGGGTGTTCTTGGTGCGAGAGGAGGATTCGTGCCACGGAGTCGAACACGCCGTCGCACCGTTTGGGTGTGCCAGTCCTGTGGGCTGGAAAGTCCGGGCTACTATGGGCGCTGTCCGTCGTGCGGTGCATGGGGCACGATGGTCGAGCAAGCGGTGGACGCTGCCCCAGCGACGGGAGACGCGAAAGGAACCGGCGCCCCGGTGCAGGAACTCTCGCGTGTAACCAGCGCCGAACGAACGCGCCTTTCACTCCGATCACCGGAATTCGATCGTGTCCTCGGCGGTGGCTTGGTTCCTGGAGCACTGGTATTGCTCGGTGGCGACCCGGGTATCGGCAAGTCGACCCTGCTCTTGCAAACAGCGCTGCGTTTGGCAAGTGAGGGACTGCGGGTGCTGTATGTTGCTGCGGAAGAGTCGCCGGAGCAAATCAGACTGCGGGCAGATCGACTCGGTAAGACCAGCGACGGGGTTCTGATTCTGGCGGAGACCGCGCTCGATCGCGCGATCGAGATCGCGCAAGAGCTCGATCCAGCCCTTCTGATCGTCGATTCGATCCAGACAGTCTTCTTGAGCAGTAGCGAGTCGTCGCCTGGGAGCGTTTCGCAAGTTCGCGACTGCACGGCACAACTCTTGCAGTTCGCCAAGCGAGCGAGGACCCCCGTCTTCCTCGTCGGGCATGTGACGAAGGAAGGTCTGATCGCGGGTCCTCGAGTCGTCGAGCACATGGTCGATGTGGTTCTCTACCTCGAGGGAGAGCGTTTCCATCAACACCGGCTGTTGCGTGCAGCCAAGAATCGGTTCGGATCGACTAACGAAATCGGTGTTTTCGAAATGACGGATAGCGGACTCCTCGACGTGAGCAATCCCTCGGCGCTCTTCCTTGCGGAGCGGGCGTCGCATGCCGCAGGGAGTGCAGTCGTAGTCACGCTGGAGGGGACGCGCCCCATTCTGATCGAGGTACAGGCGTTGACGAGTTCCGCGGGATACGGGACACCTCGGCGGATCGCCACTGGCTTCGATGCGACACGCTTACAAGTACTGGTCGCAGTGCTGTCGAAGCATGCCGGACTCAAGCTCGGTGAGCAGGACGTCTTCGTCAATGTGACCGGGGGGTATCGGCTGGTCGAGCCGGCTGCCGATCTCGGTGTCGCCCTCGCGATCGCTTCATCGGCGAGCGGTTTACCGCTCGATGACGATGCCGTCTTCATCGGTGAACTCGGGCTGGCGGGAGAAGTACGGAGCGTGCATGGACTCGAGCGACGGCTCCAGGAGGCAGCTCGCCTGGGATTCCGCTCGGCGTATGTTCCAGCATCGGCGCGGATTTCGTCACCAGTGAGCGGGCTCCGCATCGTGGCCGTTGGTTCGATTGCGCAGGCGGTCAGTTCTTTAGCTGTGCGCGCGGTGCAGGATCGACTCTCTCACGGTACGCGACGCGAAGAATGAGCATCGCGAGCCGCTCCGCTGCATCGGGTATGACCAAGGAACGGCCGAGCTCACCCATCGCCCGGAGCTGCGCGGGGTCGTCCAGAAGATGTCGGACCAATTCGACGAGACGACATGGGGTGAATTCCTCTTGCGGTACGATGATCGCGGCTCCGCGATCGGCCAGCAAGCGTGCGTTGGCTGTTTGCTCGTCTCCGCGCGCACCAGGAAGCGGGATGAAAAGAGCCGGTTTGCCGAGCGCTGCGATTTCGGCGACCGTGCTCGCACCTGCTCGCCCGATCACCAGGTTTGCTGCCGCGTAGATGTCGGCGAGTTCGTTATCGAAGCGCTCTCGAACGACGTAGCGCCGTTGGAGATACTCCGGAAGCTGGGCGCGGGCCTGCTGCAAGCGTGGTAGGTCACCATTGACACTCGCTGGCCCACACTGATGAACGAGCTGCGTCCGGGCTAGCAGTTGGGGAAGGGACTGACGAACCGTTTCGTTGATCGCGTGAGCGCCGAGTGCTCCGCCGGTGATGTAGACGATCGGAAGATCGTCGGTGAGGCCCAGGTGCCGGCGTGCGCGGTCTGCGTCCCCGCCGAGAAGGTCACGGCGAATGGGTAATCCCGTGTGCACGATGGTTCGCGCTCGCAGGTGAGCACGCGTGCTTTCCCAGGAGATCGCGACGACGTCAGCCAAGGGGGCGGCGATACGTGTCGCCAGTCCGGCCACCGCGGTTTGCTCGTGGATGACGATCGGGAGACGGGCGAGCCAGGCTCCGATCACGACAGGGACGCTGACGTATCCACCGGTGGCGAAGACGATGTCAGGACGAAAGGTTCTCATCGTATAGTAGGCTCCCGCGACGCCGAGTGGAATGAGCGCGAGATCCACGAGTGTTCGGGGTGTCAACTCGCGGCGCAATTTGCCCGTCGGGATCCACCGGTAGCGGAGTCCCCGCTCGCGCGCGACTTGTCGTTCGGTTCCTCGCCGCGATCCGATCCAGAGGATGTCGAGCTCGGTGAGCCCGGCGAGCGCCTCGAGGGTTGCCAAGGCCGGAAACGTGTGGCCTCCAGTGCCGCCTCCGCCGATCGCGATGCGCAATGGTGTGCGCACGGTCCCTCCCATCATCCTGGTCTGCGATGGTACCGTGTGTCCTACGTCGACGGACAGGCGAACAGCGGCCGAGCTGAGGGTAGAATTCCAAAGACACACGAGGGCATGAGCCGGAGGTGAACGGGCTCTGCCGGAAGGAGCTGTGCCAGTGCGTGGATGGGAAATCGTCGCCTGTGTGGCGGCGATCGTTCTGGTCGTTGATCAGCTGAGCAAGGCGCTCGTGCTCACCTTTTTGGCTCCTGGTGCACCTCATGCGGAGGTCGTGATCGTCCCTGGATTGCTGCGGCTTTATTATGTTGAAAACACCGGAGCAGCGTTTGGACTCTTTCAGGGGAAGAACCCATTGCTCGCTTTTCTCGCTTTCGGTGTCGTCGTTGCGCTCGTCGTCTGGTTTCGGGAACTGGTGCGGTTCTGGTTCGGTGCACTGGCTCTGGGGTTACAGTTAGGCGGGGCGGTGGGCAATTTGATCGACCGGTTTCGTCATGGTTTCGTCGTCGATTTCATCGATTTCTCGTTTTGGCCGACGTTCAACGTGGCTGATAGTGCGATCACGATCGGCGTTCTCATGCTGCTGTACGTGCTCCTGCGCCAAGGGCAACTGGAGTCGCCGAGAGCAAGGGGAGCAGAGAGGATCGACGCGGAGCAGCAGATTCGATGACGGTTGGATCACGCGAAGCCATTCGACTCGTTCTCCAAATCTCCGAACGGGAACATGGCGAGCGACTGGACAAGTTGATCGCCAGTCGCGTGACCGGTATGAGTCGTAGTTTCGTACAACAGCTGATGAAGCGCGGCGCGATCCTCGTCAATGGTGAGCCCTGCAAGCCGGCGCAACGTGTCCGATATGGTGATCGTCTGGAGGTCTATCTCCCGCCGGTAGAACCACCGACCGATTTGGAACCGGAGTTCTTGCCTATTCCAGTCATTTATGAAGACGACGATATCATCGTCTTCGACAAGCCGCCGGGGATCGTGACTCATCCGGCTCCTGGTCACGAGCACGGGACGCTGGTGAACGCTTTGAAGGCGATCAGGCCGGATCTTCAGGTGCAGCCGAGTCATCGTCCTGGCATCGTGCACCGATTGGACAAGGACACCTCGGGGCTGCTCGTCGTGGCAAAGACGGAAGCGGCTCGCCTGGCGCTGCTCGAGCAGTGGCAGAGCCGGAGCGTGGTCAAGAAATACACGGCTCTGGTCCATGGTGTGGTCGAGCCGGATTCGGGTACGATCGATGCTCCGATCAGTCGTGATCCGGTCGAGCGGACCAAAATGGCAGTGGTATCCTGGGGACGCCCAGCGATCACGCATTTTCGCGTGTTGGAACGTTTCCGCTGCGCGACACTCCTCGACGTGACGATCGAGACCGGTCGGACACATCAGATCCGCGTGCATTGCGCGTTCATCGGGCATCCGGTCGTTGGGGACTCGCAGTACGGTGGCGACCGGCCTTTCTGTGTTCCGGTACCGCGGCAGTTTCTGCATGCGCGATACCTGCGTTTCGTGCATCCGACGACCGGTCAAGCGATCGAGCTCGAGACACCGCTTCCGTACGATCTGCGGACTGTTCTCGAGGCACTGCGTCATTGCGAGCAGGAGCAGGCGCGATGCCCGGTCCGAGATTGAAAGCGTTTGCCGAGAAGGTTTTTCAACAGGCGCTGAGCGCAGCCGATCCCGAACGCTCGGTTCGCGAGGCGCTGCAATTGACTGAACGGTTCCTCGTCGTGCGGGGCATTCCGCATCGGTTGGAGCCGACGAGTCAACTAGTGGTCATTGCGGTCGGCAAGGCGGCTGCCTCGATGGCCCGTGGAGCGCTGGCGGTGTTAGGGGGGCGAGTCACACGCTGCGTGGTCGTCCCGAAAGCCGATGGCTGGAGCGACCGTGCGTTCGCGGGGTGTCGAGTCATACCGGGTGCGCACCCGGTGCCCGATGCACGCAGTCTGGAAGCTGGGCAGGCCTTGCTCGATGCGGTTCGCGGACTGCATTCCACTGATCTCGTCCTCGTGCTTCTTTCTGGTGGTGGCTCTGCCTTGGCCGAAGTGCCGCGCGATAGTTTGGCACTCGATGACCTCGTGCTGACCACAGACGAGCTGCTGCGGGCAGGAGCCGATATCTGGTTACTGAATGCGGTGCGGCGACGTCTCAGTGCGATCAAAGGGGGAGGTCTGGCGCGGGCCGCCGCACCAGCCCGAGTCGTCAATTTGATCGTTTCGGATGTTTTGGGAAATCCGCTCCCGGTTATCGCGAGCGGACCGACCGTGGAACCAACGACCATTTTCGAGGATGTCGTCGGCGCTGTGCAGCGGCTCGGTGTCTGGGCCCGACTACCGGAGCGGGTGCGAGCGATTTTGAGCGAACCCGAGTCAGAACGGGTTGTGCTCGCGAACGTCCTGCAGACGGTCATTCTGGCCGATGTCACGGTTCTCGTACGAGCTGCTGCCGAGGCTTGTCAGGCCTGGGGGTTACCCTCCGTCATCTGCGGCACGCGCTATACAGGTGAAGCTCGGGAGTTCGGTCGTTTTTGGGCGGCACTTGCCCGCTCGGTGCGTAGCGATCGGCAACCTTGGGCACCTCCGGTCGCACTGGTAGCCGGGGGTGAGCTCACTGTGACGGTTCGTGGAGGTGGGCGAGGGGGGCGGAACACCGAGATGGCGCTGGCCGCAGCAATGTCGCTCGAGGATGCTCCTGGAATCACGATCGCGAGCTTTGCTTCCGACGGGGATGACGGTACGAGTGGAGCTGCGGGAGCGGTGGTCGACGCGACGACTGTGGCAGCGTTGCGAGCGCAGGGTATCGACGCGGGACGCGCGCTGAGTGAAAACGACTCGGCGACGGTGCTGGACCGGGTCGATGCCCTCGTACGTACCGGTCTGACTGGAACGAACGTGAACGATCTCTACCTCGCGATTGTCGAGTGAGCGTTTTGGTCACCGTGTGAGCATGGTGGTATCGATGGGTGGACGCGGCAGCCATCCCATCCGTTGGAGGGCTTCGCGCCCGAGGAGACCCAGCGTTATGCGCGATTCCTCGTCAGTGGCGTTGGGATTGTACTCGAAACGAGCTCGCTCGAAATATTGGACAGTGCGACCGTTTTCGGTGAACTCTTCACTGATCGGGTAGCCGAAGATGGCGAGTCCACCATTTTTCTCCCAAAACTCCTTGAAGCCGTACGCGATGGAGTGCCCGGTTTCTGGAAAGTAGCGTCGGTCGGTGCTGTCGGGGAAGGGGGCCACCGGCGCGAATGCTCGATCAGCGGTGAGTTCTACGCCCAACCGGCCGATCGCTATGCGCTGGTCCTCCGGGGCGTTCGGACGATACTCCAGACGAACGCGCTCGAAGTACTGAACCACGATTTGTTCCCCGGTGGATGGATCGGTCACGGAGAACTCCTCAGTCAGTGGATACCCGAAAATACGCTCACCACCGTGAGTCTGCCAAAACCGTTTGAAGCCACCACTGAGGTAGTGCTTTGTTTGGGGAAAGTAGAGACGATCGGCTGAGAGCACCGCAGGCGGATCTTGCGGATCCGAGGGAAGGCGTGGCCGAATCGCCAATGCTTGGACGCGGCCACGCCCACCGGGCAGCTCGGTGATCCATGCGATAGCACGAGTGGAAACTGCTGGCCAGACCGTTCGCTGCGACCGCGCGAGTGCGAACTCGGTCCGCTGCTCGAGATCGAAGCCGTAGATTTCTGGCACGCCAGAACGCCAATCTTCCCATATTAAAAAGCGATCACTCATGGCGAGACGACCGATGTGATGACCTTCGCTGACCAGCGTTTCGGATCCTGTCCGTCGATCGAGAAGGACCAGTTGTGGCGGGCCACCGCTCCGCCGGAGACGTCGGAAGGCAATGAATTGCTGGTTCAATACTGGATCGACTTCGTCGTCGGGAGTTACGGCGAGTGACGTAACGGCTCTGGTGGTGCGGTTCCACTGATAGAGGTCCCAGTTCCCGTTGCGAAAGTCCTGCCAGACGATCGTGTCCCCCAGGACGCGCGGCGCGCTCTGATTGGCATCGTCGGCAGTGATGGTGAACGTTTCGCCGGTCGTCAGATCCTTGGCGCGGATATCACCACGGTCACCCCGGACCTCTCGCCAAGCGACGAGCGTCCCGTCGATCGCTGGCTGCTCCACAGGACCCGGGTCGTCGGTAACCGTGAAAGTGATCCCCGTGGCGATGTCCGTTCCGGCGATTTGCGCCTTGGCAGGATCTGCACCGCTTACCCAGACGATGCGCGTGCCGCTGATCGCGGGCTGGGAGCGAACGCCCGGAGTGCGGTCGGGTCGAAACTCCCGGTTATCCTCGAGATCCAGCGCGTACACGTCCGCGTTGCCGGCACGCCGATCTTCCCAGACTAACACTGTCGCGGAGGCATCGAGGTGGCTGAGCCCGATGCCGAGTGAGGATGTCGTCGCGAGTTCCAAGCGATAGTCGGTCACTTGTGCCTGCAGAGACGGGACCGAGACAGCCATCGACCCCACGAACAGTGCGCAAGCCAGTAGGAAGGCGTTGAAGCGCCGCGCCGATCGGGTGCGTCGGATGACCTGCACGCCAGGCTCCTCCATCTTTCGACCGCGGCGAGTATACCTAGCTCGGAGAGATCGATCGCAATCGAGCCGAAAGGTGAAGACGATGCAGCCCTTCATCGTGGATGTCGATACCGGAGTCGATGATGCGCTGGCACTCGCGGTGGCGCTTGCGCAGCCGGAACTGCGCCTGATCGCGGTGACCACAGTAGCTGGAAACGTTGATGTCGGGCAAGCGACGCGGAACACGCGCCTCGTCCTCGATTGGCTGGGGGCGCGCTCGATTCCGGTTGCGAAAGGTGCAGCCAGTCCACTCCTCCGTAAACATCGAGATGCGCGCGCCTATCATGGTCCAGACGGTCTGGGTGGTGCGGTGCTGCCAGTGGAGCGGGGTGGACCGATACTCGACACGAGTGCGCCGGAAGTCATCGTGCGAGCTGCACGCCGCTATGCTGGAAAACTTTGCCTGGTTTGTCTCGCTCCGTTGACGAACCTCGCCATCGCACTGCGGCTCGAACCGGACCTTCCCTTTTTGATCGATCGAGTGATCGTGATGGGCGGCGCCTTCGCTGTGGCGGGGAACGTGACGCCGGCTGCCGAATTCAACGTCTGGAGCGATCCGGAAGCGGCGTCGCTGGTGGCTCAGGCGGGCTTCCGGATTCGATGGGTGGGCTTGGATGTCACCGAGTTGGTTCGGCTCGAACGCTCCCGGTGGGAACGATTGGGGAACGCCACCGATCCGCGATCGCTACTTGCTCGCGAAGTCGGCCGGTGGGCATTCGAGCAACGTGGGCTGACGTCGTTTGCGCTGCATGATCCTCTGGCGGTCGTGGCTGCTGTGCGGGAAGAGTTCATCGACTGGGCGCCCGGGCACGTCATCGTCCGGACGGAGACCGACGAGGTGGCGGGGAAAACGGTTTACCGGAGCGATCCCGATGGACGAGCGCGGGTTGCGCACCGGGTGAACAGCGACGGCGCGCAAGCCTTCTTGGAGCGGGCGCTCGGTCTCGTGGGAGAGGGGATGACGTGGCCATCATCTGATGCGCCATAATAGGCGTATCAGGAAGCGAACCGGGCGAGAGCCCGGCGACTGGAGGCGAGAGCCGTGAGCGGTGAGACGCTACCGCGGGAGCAGCCGTCACTGCAAGACATGGATCTTCTGAGCCGACTAACGCAATTCTTTGAAGCCCTTGATCAGCACCTTCGAGCAGGGCATGGATGGTTCATCTTCAACGCTCGTGGACAGCGCGGTGCGCGCATCACGGCCTTTATCTTGGGACGGCTCGCCGATTACCAGCTTTTGTACACGTATTACTTCGTTCCCTGGCGGGACTTCGCGCTGAACGCATACATGGTCGAGGTCGAACTCCAGTCCTTGGCTGCGCAACGTCAAGTACTGCAAGGGCGTGTTCGCCAGGAGTACGACATCGCGACACGCGTCTCGCGCGACAATCTCGCCAAGATGATGGTTTCGGATCTTTTGATCGTCGCTGGGGTTCTCCCGCAACATCGACACGAGTTGGTCTTCTTGGATCAAGCAGTCGAGCGACGTTACCAGCATCGCCTTTCGACGATCCTGATCACGCCGGCACAGCCGCACGAGCTCGCGTTCGAGATCGAGCGTGTGGCTCCTGGCGAGCGCTATTGGGAGCGACTCTTCGAACGGATGTACGAGCGAAGCCTGATCGCGCTCTGAGCTAGAGCCGGCGAGCGAGTGCGTGATCGGCGACCGCAGCGAGCATATCCCGGCCCTCGGTGGGTGGAAGACCGGCGAGCAGTGCCTTGGCGTCTTCCACGTACCGTCGAGCGTAGTCTAGTGCTTCTTCCAGAGCGCCGGACGTGCGGATCAACTGGAGCGCTCTCGCCAACGCGTCGTCGTCCGGCGCGCCCTCGGCAATGACTTGTTCGACGAAGGCGCGTTCTTCGCTCGTCGCCTTCCCATTTTGGAAGAACAGGAGAATCGGAAGAGTAACTGTACCCTGGCGGAGATCTTGCCCAGCAGGTTTCCCGATCTCGTTTTCAGTGGCACGGAAATCGAGGACATCATCCACGATCTGAAACGCCATTCCCATGGCCCCACCGAAGTCGCGGAGAAGCTCGATCTGGTCGTCCGGAGCCTCTGCCAGAATGGCCCCGATCTCGGCTGAGCCAGCGAACAGCGATGCGGTCTTTCCGTAGATCCGATGCTGGTAGTCGTCCAGCGAGACATCGGTGCGCCGGGCCGCGAAGAGTTCGCGCAATTGTCCATCACAGATGCTGCCCAGGCAGTGAGCGAAAACCGCGAGAACGCGGGGATTCATTGTCGAAGCCGCGAGCATGGCCGAGCGCGCGAACATGTAATCACCGACCATGATGACGACCGAAGGATCGAAGAGGGCGTTGAGGGTAGGCTGACCACGTCGAACCGAAGCGCCGTCGAGAGAATCGTCATGGATGAGCGAGGCGGTATGCAAGAGTTCGATACCAGCCGCTGCGGGAACCAGTCGATCGAGATCGTAACGGAACGGTTTGGCAGCTAACAGAAGGAGCAGTGGGCGCAGGCGTTTGCCGCCAGCCAGGATGAGCGTTCGAAGAATGTCGCCGATCAACGGGAACTCGAGCGCCGTCTCTTCCAGCAGGCGGTCTTCGACGCGCTGAAGGTCAGGTCGCATGCGGTGCAAGACTGTGGCGAAGTCCAACGGTCCCCCAAATTCCTGTCCCATGCAGCAGCTGCCCGAGGACGGCAGCTACTGCTAGTATGTCTCAAAGGCTGGGTACCAGGAAAGCGGCAAAAGAATCTCCTGAAATCCTGATGCAGTCATGCCGGCGTAACCGAGGATGCGGGGAACCCTTCGAGAAGAGCGATCGCACGGTCACGATCCGCTGCTGGACCTGTGGCATACTGCGCCGCAACAGAAAGCAGCGTGCGGGATGGGGCGGAGAACGGAGCTGGGAGCGTGTTTCCGAGCCGAACACGGGTTCGTCCACGACGGCTCGAGCGCCGTCTTCCCTGGCCGGTGAGCTTGGCGGGACTCCTGATCCCGCTCGTTCTCTCGGTGCTCACGGCTGCCTATGTCTTGTGGTTTCGCGATGATCGAACAGAAGTGGTCGTGGTGGATCGGGCAACTGGTACGCCGATCGCGGGAGCGGTCATCGAAACTGACGGTGCTGCGTTGCAAACGGATCGTACTGGGCGTGCTCGGCTCTCGGTACGGGCACAGGAGACGATCCGAGTCAGTGCACCGGACCACGATGCGGTTCTCCTGAAGCTGGACCAAGAGCGCGTGCGACGTGTCCGCATCGAGCTGCGGCCTAACGTCGTTACAGGATCGGTGACGCGGAGCGGTGACGGGGCACCGATTGCGGGTGCCACCGTCCGAGCAGTGAAGGACGGGGCGACGATCGTGACTGCGGAATCGGATACTCGCGGACAGTATCTCTTGCGTGGCGTTCCCGAGGGGGCCGAGATCCGCATCGAGCATCCGGACTATGCGCCAATGGTCGTCATGCTCGCGAACGACCAGACACGCTTGGATGCCGTCTTGCGACCGGATGTGGTGCTCGGCATCGTGCGGGACACAACTGGCCGGCCGGTACGGGCGCTGGTCGCGGCGGCGCGGGGATGGGTCGAGACGGGCGAGGATGGATCCTTCCGATTGAAAGGGGTTTCTGTTGGTGACCAGGTCTTCGTCAAAGCTCCTGGTTTTCGTGGCGCCGTCTTGACCGTACCGGAAAACTTTCGACTCGACGTTTCGCTGGAGCCAATCGTGATCCGCGCTATCTACATCAATGCTCTGGTCGCTGCAAAACCGGAGTCGCTCGAGAAACGGCTTAAGCTCGTCGACCGAACCGAGTTGAACGCGGTCGTCATCGATCTCAAGGATAGTACGGGACACGTCTATTATGACACGCGCGTCGAGCTGGCTCGCGACATCGGTGCGGTGCGTCCGATCCTGGATCCGGCGAAGCTCGTCAAGGACCTGAAGGCGCGTGGAATCTATACCATCGCTCGGATCGTCGTTTTCGAGGATCCGATCCTGGCTGAGGCTCGGCCGGAATGGGCAATCAAGGACCGGACGACCGGGCAGGCATGGCGGACCTGGAACGGCTTGGCATGGGTCAATGCGTATCGCCAGGAAGTGTGGAACTACAACATCGCGCTCGCGGTCGAGGCAGCAGCGATGGGGTTCGACGAGATCCAGCTCGACTACATCCGCTTCCCAACGGACGGTCCCTTGCAGAAGGCCGATTACGGTGTTGCCCACACTGCGGAGAACCGGACGGCAGCGATCAGTGCATTCTTGCGGAGCGCGCACGAAGCGCTCTTGCCGACGCCGGCGTATCTCGCCGCAGACATTTTTGGACTGACGATGTGGGAACTGGGTGACAGTGGTATCGGACAAAATCTGGAAGCGGTGGCCGGGGTGGTCGATTACGTTTGCCCGATGCTCTATCCCTCGCACTTCTGGAGCGGATCGCTCGGATACGAGTTGCCGAATGACCATCCTTACGAAGTGATGCGGTACAGTCTCGAGAATGGGCTGAAGCGCGTCCCAGAGGCTCGTGCCAAGTTCCGACCGTGGTTGCAAGATTTTTCGTACGGACGTGGCAAACCATACGGACCGGATGAGGTACGTGCCCAAATTCGAGCGGTGTACGATGCTGGGCTCAGTTCGTGGATGTTGTGGAACGCAGACAGTGTCTACCAGGAAGCGGCGCTCGAGACGAGTGGATGAACGACCGATGGCGTGGTCGTCAGTAGATTCGGTTCATGCGACACTATCGGTTCTGCGTGACCTGATAGTCACTGCGCGTCCCCGGCAATGGTTGAAGAATGCCGTCGTCTTGGCCCCGCTCATCTTCGGGCGTGAACTTCTGGATCCGGCGCAAATCGGTCGTGGCCTTCTTGCCGTCGTCGCGTTCAGTGCGGCGGGGAGCGCGGTCTATTTTTTCAATGATTGGCGCGATGCCGAGGCCGACCGTGGCCATCCACTGAAGCGTTATCGGCCGGTTGCTGCGGGGCGACTACACGGTTGGCAGGTGTGGGGTGCCATCGTCGTCTTACTCCTTTTGGCTGTCAGCGCAGCGGTCGTTGTTGGGGGATCAGCGCTCCTGGCGGTCAGTGCGTACGTACTCCTGATGGCAGCGTATAGCCTCGTGCTCAAGCATGTCGTCCTGGTCGATGTGCTGGCGATCGCGGGAGGCTTCGTCCTCCGGATCTGGGGTGGGGCGGCTGCGGTCCATGTTCCGCTTTCGCCGTGGTTGTACGTGTGCACGATTCTTTTGGCGCTGTTTCTCGCCGTCGCGAAGCGGCGTCACGAGGCGGTGCTGCTCGAGGAGGCAGCGGGAATCCATCGGCGTACGCTGGACGATTACCCGATCCCGTTGTTGGATGCGCTCCTGCAGATCACTGCGACGTCCACCATCATGGCATATGCGCTCTACACCTTCTCGGCGCCGAATCTTCCGGACGGGCACGTGATGATGGTGACCATCCCGTTCGTTCTTTACGGTATTTTTCGCTATCTTTACCTCGTTTACCGTCGCGATTTAGGCGGGATGCCCGAGCAGGTGCTCCTGGATGATCGTCCGCTGCTCCTCGCCATCGTGGGTTGGGGGTTGGCGGTGCTCGCTCTGCTCTATGGGCCAGAACTGGTGAATCTGCTATGATGTGTGGCAAGGTAATTGCGCTGATCGTTGGCAAGTGATACCGGGTGGTGGTATACTGCCAAGCGGAGTTGGCCGGATCGAGAGAGCGCCGTGATCCGGGAGCGGCGCGAGGCAATGAAGGGGGCATCGAAGCATGCTGATCGTGCGGCGTGGCACGCGTCAGGAGCGTGACCGGATCCGGCAAGAGATCGTGGAAGCTTTCCAGACGTGGTACGTCGGTTTCTCGCCGCTCCTGCGGATGGCGGCGCGCCCTTGGCGTCCGCCGCTCGAAGTCTATGAAGACGAGCGGGGTTTGGTCGTCCGGGCGGAACTCGCTGGCCTGCGCGAAGACGAGATCGAGGTGATCGTGAACGACTCGACGCTCCAGATCTCGGGAGTCCGCAGGCCGCGCGAGGAAGGACAGCGGCGGACCTATCACGAGATGGGGATCGCGTACGGACCCTTCGAGGCTGAAGTCTTGCTGCCCTTTCCTGTTGACCTCGATGCGGTGGAAGCGATCTACGAGCGTGGATTTCTGGAGGTTCGCCTGCCGCGGCTCAGTGATATGCGGACTGTCCCGCTCCGACCCGCGACTGAACCCTGAATTAGAGGAGTCGATCGATGATGGACGAACTGCGCAACCGAGAATTGGAAGCACGGAAAGAGGAAACGGTCGAGACCGAGGAGGCGGTCGAGCAGGAAATCCCGCGTGAACGGAAGCTGCTACCTGTCTTGCCGCTGCGCAATACGGTGGTGTTCCCGACGACCGTCGTTCCTTTGGCAGCAGGTCAGCCTCGATCGCTGCGCTTGATCGACGATGTCGCATCGGGTGACCGTCTGCTTGTCCTCGTTTTGCAGAAGGATCCGAAGAAGGAAGGGGCCGGTCCAGACGACGTTTATCAGGTTGGGACGATCGGCAGTATCCAGCAGATGATGCGCGTGCCCGATGGAACCGTGCGATTGGCTGTCCACGGCTTGCGTCGCGTACGCATCGTGGAATGGGTAGCTGAGGAACCCTACCTGAAGGCGCTCGTCGAGGAGATTCCTGAGCTGGTCGAGGATACGATCGAAGTCAAGGCGTTGACGCGGACAGCGCTCGAGCTATTCCAGCGACTGGTCTCGCTGGTTTCCAACTTGCCGGAGGAGTTGGTCACGGCGGCCCTCAACATCGACGATCCCTTGCACCTGGTTTATCTTTTGGCGTCCAACCTCCGGATGGACCCAGAGGAGCGCCAGGCGCTGCTCGAACTCGACAGTGTGCGTGACAAGCTGCTGCGTCTGAATGCCTTCATGAGTCGCGAGCTGGATCTCCTGGAATTGGGCAAGAAGATCCAGAGCGAAGTCCAGGAGGAGGTCGCTCGCTCGCAGCGCGAGTTCTACCTGCGCGAGCAGCTGAAGGCGATCCAACGCGAACTGGGGGAGACGAGCGAGCAGGAAGCAGAAATCAACGAGTTTCGGGCCAAGATCGAGCAGTCCGGGATGCCGGAGGAGGCTCGCCGCGAGGCATTGCGCGAACTCGAGCGGATGAGCAAACTGCCGCCGGCGTCAGCCGAGTATGGTGTCATCCGGACCTATCTGGACTGGTTGGTTTCGCTACCCTGGAACCGCAGCACTGAAGGCGAGATCGATATCGCTCGGGCGCGGCAGATTCTCGACGAGGATCATTACGACCTGGAGAAAATCAAGGAGCGGATCCTGGAGTATCTGGCTGTCCGGCGCCTACGCAAGGAGCGCGGAGAGGACAGCGAGCCTGGACGCGAGCCGATTCTCTGCTTCGTGGGACCGCCGGGTGTCGGCAAGACGAGTCTGGCCCAGTCGATCGCTCGCGCGCTCGGTCGAGCCTTCACTCGTATGTCGCTGGGTGGCGTTCGCGATGAGGCGGAGATCCGCGGGCACCGGCGTACGTACATCGGCGCAATGCCTGGTCGGATCATCCAGGCGATCCGCCGAGCGGGAACGAACGATCCGGTCTTCGTGTTGGACGAAATCGATAAAGTCGGAACGGATTGGCGTGGTGATCCGGCTTCGGCACTGCTCGAGGTGCTCGACCCGGAGCAGAACAGTACGTTCCGCGATCATTATCTGGACGTACCATTCGACCTTTCGAAGGTCATGTTCATCGCGACCGCCAACGTTTTGGACACGATTCCGCCGGCCTTGCGCGACCGAATGGAGATCTTGGTGCTGTCCGGGTACACCGACGAAGAGAAGCTGCAGATCGCACGCCGCTATCTGATTCCGAAGCAGTTCCGTCGGCACGCGTTGAATCCGGAGGACTTCGTCTTCAGTGACGAGGCGATTCTCGAGATTATTCAGCATTACACGCGCGAGGCTGGCGTGCGGAACCTGGAGCGCGAGATCGCGGCGATCGCGCGCAAACTGGCGACGCGTCTCGCCGAGGGACAAGAAATTCCGCGCGAGATCACTGTGGACGTCGTGCACGAATTCCTCGGGAAGCGGCGATACCACTACGAGGAATTGTCGGAACGCACCTCGCAGCCGGGCGTGGCGATCGGTGTCGGGGTGACGCCGGTCGGTGGCGACATCATGTTCATCGAGGCGACCCGCATGCCTGGTCGTGGGAACCTGATCATCACTGGGCAACTCGGCGAGGTGATGCGCGAGTCGGCCCAGGCTGCTCTCAGCATCGTGCGGAGCCGGGCTGAGCAATTCGGTATCGAGCCGGACTTCATGAAGGACTCGGACATTCACATCCATGTTCCTTCGGGTGCGATTCCGAAGGATGGTCCCTCGGCAGGCGTCACGCTGGTGACAGCTCTGGTTTCCCTCCTCACCGGTATTCCGGTCCGGGAGGATGTGGCGATGACCGGAGAGATCACACTGCGTGGGCAAGTACTGCCGGTGGGGGGCATCAAAGAAAAGGCGTTAGCGGCTCAGCGAGCGGGAATCAAGGTGTTCATCTTGCCGAAGCGCAACGAAATGGATCTCGACGAATTGCCGCCGACACTCCGCGAGAACATGCGGTTCGTGCTGGTGGAAACGATCGATGACGTTCTCAGAGCCGCCATGCCGGATGAGTTCCAGCAGCGACTCGCTCAGGTTAGTCGTCGCGGTGAGCAGACGGAAGCCGCCGTGGAATCGATCGTCGCGCTCGGCTGAGTGGACGAGTCGATCACAGACCTTCTACGAGCGGGGCGGACAACAACCAGCCCCGCTCGCTCACGTTTCGCCGTCGATTCGCGCGAGTGCTGGCTGTTGACGAAGCCGTGTTGCTCGGGCTGCATCGACCAGGGCTGCAAACAAGGCGAAGTGCGCGGGGAAACGCTCGAAAAGGCGTTCCGGATGCCACTGAACAGCGAGCACGAAGCTCCGGCCCGGAAGCTCGACTGCTTCGATGACTCCGTCAGGAGCAACGGCCACAACCCGGAGTGAGGTGGCGAGCGTTGCAACTGCCTGATGATGATAGGAATTCACCATAAGTTCAGTCGTGCCGACGATACGGGCCAGAAGGGAATCGGGAACGATGGTGACCGGGTGTGCAACCTCGCCGGATGGGATGCCGAGTTCGTGTTGGCGGTGGTTCAGGGCATTGGGGATTTCATCGGGCAGGTGCTGGTAGAGCGTACCACCGAGCGCGACATTGAGCACTTGGATGCCGCGACAGATGGCGAGGACAGGCAAGTCACGCTCGAGTGCTGCACGAATCAGAGCGATCTCGAAGCGATCGCGAGTCTCGGATACACCGTACGTCAGGGGATGGGTGGTTGCTGCGCCGTACTGCTGGGGATCGATGTCGCCGCCGCCAGTGAGGAGAAGCCCATTCAAGGAGCTGAGGAAGGCTTCGGGCTCATCGATCGGTGGGAGCACGACGGGTATGCCTCCAGCCTGCCAGACGGCTTGCGCGTAATCGAGGTTGAGGAAAAGTCGCTCGGTTGGACCGTGGGCGGCTTCTTGGTGTGCGAGATCGGGGGTGATCCCGATGAGTGGTCGTTGCACGAAACGCTCCTTTCCCGGCAAACGAGCAGCGGATCGCAGTGGAACCGATTCGCGAGCGGTTCACGCTCGCCCTGCATGATACTGCGGTGCAAGCGCCGGTGGGAGAGACTTTGGGAGTGGGACTGAGAGGACCGGGCACGGTACTGGTGAGCGTGGGGCGGAGGGGGCTGACTGTTGTGGTGGTTGGCTGGGTGCCTGGCGCGGGTGACCGGGAGGCTGGAAGAGGGTCGTGCGAGAGCGAGAGAGGAAGCGGGGGTCGTTGGATCGTGAGCGATCCCCTTGACACGAGCGAGCTGGCTGGGTATAGTATCTGATGCGTCTGGCGGAGCGTAGTGCTCCGCGAGCACCTTGACAACTGGGGTGTGGTCGAGTGCACCGAGCCCTCGTGGCCGGAAGCGGCCGACAGCTCGGATCGATCGAGAGCTTGGCTCGTTCTCTTCGGAGGACGGGCAAGGTCTGATGGAGTGATCTGGGATGGAGAGTTTGATCCTGGCTCAGGGGGAACGCTGGCGGCGTGCCTAATGCATGCAAGTCGGACGGGAGCACGCTCTGGCGTGCCGACCGTGGCGGACGGGTGCGTA